>Ga0207699_10000016_pt1 | contig 192686 bp, 181 predicted proteins | sample LARL51metaG_FD_184344 | JGI IMG/M metagenome (GOLD analysis project Ga0207699, IMG submission 184344) | Corn, switchgrass and miscanthus rhizosphere microbial communities from Kellogg Biological Station, Michigan, USA - LAR L5-1 metaG... | ecosystem: Host-associated > Plants > Roots >... | reverse complement strand
GCGTCGTCGCCCGCGCCTGGATTCGCGTCCTCTACGCCTGCTGGCACTCCGACGTCGCCTACAGCCCCAACCGCCACCGCGCTGAGCAACGCCTCGCTGCGGCATAGGGGTTGACTCAGAGAACTCATGACCGATCCTCCCTTGGGGGTGGTGTGACCACCCTTAGATCCGGACGGCGGCCGGATCTTACGGTCAGCTCTCCGCTGATCCGGCCCTCCACCTATGAAGTACCCGCCGGGGCCTGCGAACCCGTACACGGCGTCCGTTTTCGGGCCGCGATGGCTGGTCTGGCCCAGGCCTCCACCCACCTAGTACCCGCCGACCCCCTTCAGGTGGTACACGGCCTCTGGATTGGCCTGACGACCCGTGCTGGTCGAGCTCGATCACTGCTGCGGCTGGAGGTCGAACCCCGACCCGTTCCAGGTCAGCGTCACCGTGAACCCACCGCCGTCCTTGTCCTGCTGGTGCTCCTGCAGCGTCTCGAAGGGGCCGTGGTAGGTGTCGTCGAATTCGACGGTCATCGCCCAGTTGCCAGTCGCCGTGGCGCTGGTGAGCGTCGCCAGCTGCATGGTGGCGTCGCTGCCGTCCTGGGTCAGCGTCCAGTGAACGTTGGTGATGGTGTCCGACCGGTACACGTTCTGCGGGCACCCGTTCCCAGGCTGGAGCTGCGTGGTGCCGGCGCACGTCGTCAGCCAGGTATGGATGGCCGCGTGGGCCGCGGCGGTCGCGGCTGGGGTCAGCGCTGGCGTGAGAGTCACATCCGCCGTCTTGTACAGCTCCACAGGCGTCGACACCACGTCGACCGCGGTGACGATGGCCGAGCCGTTCATGTGGACACGGTGGGCGCCCGGGAAGACGTCCAGGTCCACGGCGCCACCGGCGTTCCCGTGCAGCGGGACGCCATCGACGGTGACGGTGCTGTCCACGTCAGGGAGCTGCACGCTCAGGATGCTCGGATACATGGCGAGCTGCCAATGTCCCTGCACTTGGCGCACGTCGAGGCGCATGAAGTACGGCACGCCGTTGTAGCGCATGGTCACCGTGACGCTGGTGACCTCGGCCTGTGTCGTCGTGTCGGTGATCTTGACGTCCGTCATCAGGCGGCGGTTCTGCGGCAGGCTCAGCATGGAGGCAAGCGCCTTCTGATCCCAGGCGATGCCCGTCTGCGCCTGCCCACTCCGCTGCAACACGCTGTCCCGTGCCACCGTGGCGGCGTCCCCGCGCGACCAGGCGGCGAAGAACTCGCGCACCGTCGACTCGGGTGTCGGGTTGCCAGCACCGCTGACCACCTTGAGGATGACCACGGCGAGCACGGCGGCCGCCAGGAGGCCGGCGAGCCCGATGAGGAGGCGGCGAGGGGGGCCGCTCCGGGCACGCGGAACGCCGGGCGGTTGGGCATGGCCGGTGAGCTCGACGTCCGATCGGCCCTCGGCAGGAGGCGCAGGGGCGCTGGCGGACAGCGGCCCACGCAGGGTGGGGTCTGCCTCTCCCATCTCTCCACTCCTTCCTCGTGCGCCGCGAGCTGCACGACCCGCCCTCTCACGGTGGGGCCACTATCCCACGCTGTACCGGCGACTTCTAGGTCCGGGCTTGGAGAGGATGTGCATGGCCCGACGTCCTGCCTGCCCCGTTCGGGCGAGTTTGAAGCCCCCTGGACAAAACCCTTCGCTCCATAGTAGTGTTTTCTGCGAGATGGCGCAGACGTTCGATCGCATCTTCGGGCTGGCTGACGTTGCCGACATGCTCAGCCTCAGCGATGCTCGTGTCCGGCAGTTGATCGAGGCTGGCCAACTGACCGCCACGAAGATCTCGGGGGCATGGGTCGTTCGCGAAAGCGACGTTGTGGACTTCTGCGCCAAAGATCGCCGCGTCGGTCGTCCCCGGATGTACGAAGTCGTTCTGCATCCATCCGAAAGCACCGCGCATATCGGCAGCCGGGGGGGCGGACTTGACACGCTATGCGGGATATCCCCATCTGCCGCGATCGTTCATCGCGTCGGCGAGACATCGGACTTGGCGGGGACCATCATGTGCTCCGATTGCTGTGCGAAGGCACCGCGATATGTGGTCCGATATTGGCGGAGCCGAGGTGTCGGGTAAGCGGACTCGCGGGGTGGGATGACGGGTGGCGACCGGCTCCGAGCGCACGCACAAGCGCATTGCACCAGGTGCCTATCAAGCTCTCCGTGAAGCGCTCCCATCGGTCTTTTGGTACCGGCGACCGTTCCGGAACTTCCTCTCGGCGGCGCTACGCGATCATCCGGAACTCCTCGCTCCGCTGAACTTCGACGACTCCAAGCGGGAAGTTGCTGACGCTCTTGTCGATCGGCTGCTCTCAAATGAGAGTCGGTATCGCGACGTGACCGTCGACCTCATGTTGGCGATCGCAGGCATGGAGCGCTTCCCCGACATCGAAGGGCACGAGGACGCGGAGATCCGTCTTCCCAAGGCTAAGGCCGCGGTCGCAGAGCTTCGGCTATGGACACAGAGGCATGCGGAGGATCGCGCTGAGCGTGAACAACAGGAGGTGCTGTGGCGCACGAAACGTGAAAGTGCCGAGGCACATCGCAGATTCGGCGACTCGGTGACGGCGCTCCGAGACGAGTTCATGCAGCTTCACGGGATGGCCGACACGAAGCAGCGAGGCCGCAAGTTCGAGACCTTCCTCGGTGACCTCTTTGCGTTGTTCGACATGGAGCCTAGACTGGCCTACGTCCTTGATACCGAACAAATCGACGGCTCGCTCAGCTTCGACACTGACGACTACATTGTTGAGGCGCGATGGCGGAGCGACCCGACCAGTCGCGGCGATGCCGACATCTTTGCCGCAAAGGTACGCCGCAAGGGGAAGAATGCCCTCGGACTCTTTGTTAGTGTTGGGGGTTTCTCACAGGACGCCCTGAAGGAATACGCGAATGCTACGCCGTTCATGGCGCTGGACGGTGCCCACCTGATGGCGGTCCTGGATCAACGAATCCGTTTGGACGATCTCCTCAAACGCATGAAGCGACATGCCAACGAAACCGGCGAGTGCTACCTGCCTGTCTCCCGACTTGTTGGCGCCTGATCACCACGACTGCAAGCCTCTGTGGGTGATTCCTTGTGACCGCATCATATGACCGCCTCACTTCTACCTTTCTGGCATGACGAGTGCCGGCACTCGTGCCCCGCGGGAAACGGGACCAGAGCTGAGCCATTGTACGCCGCTCTAATGTGGCTGCTCTCTGGAAGAGCGCAGAAGGGCTCGGATGCATGAATCCTAGTGACAACACCGACCGTCCTAACCGAACGACGCTGGAGCGCTTGACCCGTCAGATAGTTGATCGTCATCGGAAACTGGTGCTCCAGGACGCTGGCAGTCTCAACTTCGTAACCGGTGCGCCAGGATCGGGTGTCGGGCACGTGATTGCCCAAGCAGGACGGCGGGTGGCGCGTGCTCCGAGTGGTGCGACCGTCGTGCGGGGGACCTTCCGGTCCGGCTCCTACGAGCCTTTGCCTGGTAAGGCCGGGCAAGCGGCGGCAGCGCTCCTAGGTGGCTTCCCAGCCTCCATCGCTGCCGGAAACCCATTGGCCGCCATGGCGCTCCAATTGGCCAGAACCGCATCTGGGATCCGCCAAGCCGTCCAACTGTTGACCAGCCAGGAAGACGAGTTCGGACAGAACCAGCCGACCGATCTCCTATTCTGCCTTCACCGTCTTGCGCACATTCGACCAGTTGTCCTGTTCCTGTCCGATTTCCACTGCGCGAGGGATAGTGCCGTCCATGACTTCCTCGAGACAATTGCGCAGCGAGTGCGACTACACCGGGTTCATCTCTATGTAGGCATGGAGACGCAGTCGGCTGGCGAGGCAGAGCAACTTCGCCAGCGCCTCCTAAGTGGCGGCCTTGCGCAGCAGCTTGAGGTACCGCGCGTAAGCGACGATGACCTCCAGGCTTGGGTGGGCCCCTGCAATGAGAAGCTAGTCGACACCCTCCTTACTTTGTCAGACGGAGACGCTCCACTCCTCCAGCAGATCTGGTCCTCGTGGGTTGCAACCGGTGTCGCTGTTATGCACGCCGGAGAATGGAGGCTGGTGACGCCAGCACTGCTCTCAGCAAGTGCAGCCGAGGTCATCCGGCTCGCTCTCGACATCCGCATCAAGCGCGCGGCAGGCGCTGCCAATGAATCGGCCCGCCGCGACCTCTACGCATTCCTCCAAGCTGGCGCCGTCGAGGGTGAGCATTTCACAGCGGATGCCGTCGCCGTTGCACTGGACCGCCAACGGGACGATGTGATTGACCTCATGGATACTTACCTGCTACGAGACAAGTCACATCCATATGGCATTTTGCTTGAAGATGGCTTCCGGCATCTAGTGGATCCCGTGGCAGGCGACCGGGATCTGTGCATGTATCGGTTCGCCATCAAAGCGGACTGGGCCGCATTTTCTGCACAGGTCGGCGTCAACAGCGACCCGCTCCTGGCGCGAATGCGCGACGCTCTCTTAGCCTGCTATCAGCGATATGAGGAGATGGCAGCGGGTGCTCTATGGCGCATCTGCGCGCGGCTCGGAGATCAAGATGCTTCCCGCCGCTTCGAATGCACCTATCGGGCCGCACGATCCATCGCCGCCCTCCATGACGAGGTCGTCGCGTTTCGCGCCGTCAACACCACTGACTGGTCCGCTCAAGACTACGACAGGGCAGCGCAACGATTCACCACTGCGGCCTCGAACTGCTCGGCTCCGGCCGACATGGGTGTCGCCCTCGACACCCTGGCCTTGGCATCTGCGCTTGCAGACCGGTCAGGCGTTCGTCGGCGAGTTGCTTCGGTCGGCTCTAGCTGGGCGCGCGCTCTTCTCGTAGCCAGGCAGTACACCGAAGCAAAAATGAAGGCGAGAGCCGTGCTCACCTTGGCCAGGGAAATCGACGCCCCGGACCTGGTTGCCGTGTGTCTCAACACCCTTGCGCTCGTTGCGATGACCGATGGCGAAGATGATCCATTCGTGTACGTGGACGAGGCCCTCCGGCTCGTTGCACCGTCCAGCGAGGTCCATGCCCAACTCCTGCTTACCAAGGCACAACTCGTCGGCGGACGCGGTGATTTACACGGTGCCCTCCCATTACTGAAGGAGGCGAGCCGGATCATGGAGGTCGAAGGGGACCCTGCAGACGTGGCACTTGCCATGTCGCACCAGGCGGTGGTTCATGCCCGGTTGATGAGCGGCCCAGAGATCTGGACGCACGAACGAGAAGGTTCGTTGGCGGCGCATAGTGCGTTGCGGATTGCACGAGCCTCAGGCGACGCGAGAGCGGAACTCGTCAGCTCTTTCGCTCTAGCGTGTCTTACCGCGGCGAGATGGAGAGCGGTGCCGGACGATACCGCAGCACGCGACGATACTGCCGCCTGGCTCGTCAATGCCCTGTACTCGGCTCAACAGGTCGATGAGGTGTCGATGGAGGCCCGTATCCTTGAGGACATGGCCGACATCCTCATTATTGAGCACCGGTATGACCAGGCACTCATATTCCTCTACGCCGCGGCTCGGCGCTTGGAGGCGGGACAAGCCATCCCGGAGGCACGGGCTATCAGAGCGCGTTTCGCCAAGGTGTTGACGATCCAGCCATCGACGCGGTTCGACGAAGACGGAGCGACCGAAGGGTACAGCCGCCACCGTGGGTGGGAATGGGTTCGCGACGCCTTCGGTCTTCTACCCGATTCGCGCTGACGTAATGGCCTTTCATGAGACTATCACGGCCCCGAAGCATTGGGGGTTGGGGTCGAGAGAGGAAATGGCGTTGGCGTGGGTGGAAGCGTAGGTAAGCCGTCGCTGTTGGTGAAAGGCTCCCACCATAGGGGACTGGAGTCGAGCTCACTGATTTGCATATCGATCCAGGTCAGGTACAGGTCGGCGTCGTCTTCGAAGTAGCTGGCAGCGCCCCTCCCGAATTGCAGCTTTGTGCCGCCGGCGATGTCGGCGATGTGATCGGCTTCGTTTAGGAGAGCAGCTGAGAAGTCATATTGTGTATCGCTGCCTACTAGAGCCAGAGCTAGACCGAGAGCGCGTTCCTTATCGCGGAGACGCTCAAATGACGCCAAGCCTGCCCAAGTCTGGGGCACACTGTCTGTGTAGCCCTTGGCCTCGCGGTCGTCAAGGAAGCCGTCGACCGCGTCGGAGAAGTCTCTGACGGCGTCGCGCGCTTCCTGTAGCACAGCGACGCGATGCTGCCTCGCCGCCGTTTGCGCAGTGGATCTCGCCGTATAGACCGCTGCGGCGCCTGCGGTCAGGACGGCAACCACAATTCCCGCGGCTGTCAGCGCGCCCTGCCATCGGCTCACGGATGGAATGCTAACCGCCGAAGCTCTCTACCTTGCCTGCGCACCGCCCCGGCCCACGCCCACTCCGGGCCGATCGTCGCGGGCCGACGGTCGTCCTGAAGCGCGGTGCGGCTTCGCCGCGAACTTCCGGCGAGTTGGAGGCGCCACTCGCCGCCTGAGGGCTACGGGGGCGCATCGAGGCCCGGGCGTCTTGTGTCTTTGCTCGACAAGGGGAAGGGGGCATCTTGGCCGACCTCGCCGTCTGCCGGAACGGTCGGTCCGGGGACCGACGCCGCGCGCCGGGTTGGGCCGTTGTCCCGGCTGAGAAGCGGAGTACAAGGTTGACAGCACTCGGCCGACCTGTCCGGGCCGCCTGCGGCCGTCTCGGGGAGGAATCACGCCCTCAATGCTCCGAGGCTTGGCCGCGGCGGGGAGGGAGGAGACCCGTCCCCCGCCGCACGGAGCAGAGCAGCGACGAGGGGAAGACCGGGAGAGCCGTCCCCGCCGCCAATGCAGGAGCGCAGTGCAGGAAGGCGACGGGGACTACGGTGAGGATCAGGCGACAGCGACGACCGGAGCCTCGATCGACCATTCCTCGGCAGGCGCCGGCGACGCGCCCTCCGCGGGGCAGGCCGGCCCGAGGCGGGCGGGGTCGATGATGCCGCTCGTGTAGCCGCACCCCTTCACGACCCGTGCCAGGTCCGGTTCGGTTGCCTGGCACGTCTCGGCGAGCCTTCCAAGGGGCGGCGCCTGGATCGGGGCGATGGCCAGGACGCCGTGCTTGGTGGCGATCTCGTGGAGGTTGGTCCGTGCCTCGATCCAGCGCCCGTGCGTTGGCGCCGGGAAGACGACGCGACGAAAGGCGGTCAGCCCCTCGCCCCAGCCGACGTCGACGGCGCCGGGGATGGTCGCCTCGATGTCTCGCGCGGCATCCTCCAAGGGGGCCGCGAAGCCCCCGGGATGGACGAGCAGCGCGACGCCATGCTCACGAGAGGCGTCCAGCCCGGCTGCGGCCGCAACTGCGCCAACCGCCTCCCCGCGCAGGCGACCATCGAGAAGCTGCTTCAGGACAGTCGCCTTGTCTCCGTCGCGTGGGGGCGGGCTCTCCATGCCCTGACGCAACTCCTTCCGCGCCTCGGTCGCGAAGGCCTCGGCTTCGGACTTGAGGTGGTCGAGCACGCCCAGCCATGTCCGGAACGGGACGGAGTCGTTCTCCATGTTGCTGCGCGCCGTCGCGATGGCGCGGTCGATGCCGGACATCAGCGCGGCCATGACGTCGTGCTCCGACAGTCCGGCCCGCACCGCCAGGCCACCGAGCATGCGGAAGATGCTGGCCTCGCCGGGCCAGATCGACCGCTTGCTGTCCCAGACCCACCCGAGCGTGAGGGCGGCCTGGCAGGCGACGTGCAAGGCAGCGAGGCGGTGGGCCTCGGCCTGTCGCGAGGCGTCCTGATCGAACTGCTGCATCACCGCATCGACGCACTGCGTGTCGATCCTCACCGTCAATGCGTTGCGGACCGCTGTCCGCAGGCGCCGCTCGGCGTTCCACCGCTCGGCGAAGGTGCCGCCCTGGGTCTCCGGTGCCAGCTGGTAGGTAGAGTCCACCATGTCAATCACCTCACACGTGATTGGCCACGACCCCGGGTGCGTCAACACCGCGGGGTCACTACATTTGTGAGTATACCACAATTCTGTCGTGGTGCGTGTCTGCTGCCGGAGCGGTCGATGGTGTGCCGTCGCCTCGTAGCTTCACGCAAAGCGCGCCACCATACGTGGCAGCCGAGGAGCCGAATCCCTCTCGCTCCGCGTGTTGCGGCAAATACACGTACTTGCGTAGGCAGGCAGCCTGCCGTTACGATTCGGCGCCGTGCCTCGCCAACCGCGTCTGACCGGTGCAGAACTCGTCCGGGCGCTACAGCGTCTAGGCTGGTCGGTCGTGGTGCAGCGTGGCTCCCACGTCCAGCTGCGGCACCCCGAGCGTGGTGGCCGGGTGACGGTACCGGTGCATGCGGGCAAGATCCTCGGCCCCGGACTGACGCAGGCGATCCTGAATCAGACCGGGCTTGACCCGGACGAACTGCGGCGGATCCTGTAGGAGAATGCACTCCATGCGCACCTACACGATCGTCGTTGAGCCCGAGGAGACGGGTGGCTACGCAGTCTTCGTCCCTGCATTGCCAGGCTGCCTCACGCGTGGCGACACGTTGGAGGAGTGTCGCGAGAACGCGGCAGAGGCGATTGCCACCCACATCGCGGGTTTGGAGGCCGACGGTGAGGACGTCCCCGTTGAACATGGAGCGGCACAGTTGCTCACTGTGACCGTCGCGGCTTAGCTGCGCGGCGAGAGAGCAGCAATGCCGAACCCGAACCGAGAGCTCTGGGCGGTGCGATCCTTCCCTCGGGTCGTCGGCACAGTCGTCGAGGACTCCGTAGCATTACAGAGACCGGACCCTCCCGATGTCAGAGCCATTACCGTGCACGGGCAGCGGCTGGCTGTCGAGGTGGTCGAGTACCAGGTCGATGCGCCGGTCGGCGCCAAAGGCGGATCACCGGCCGTGCAGGCGCAACAGCAGCGCACTGAGATCGGTAGTCGAGCGCAAGCCATGTTCGAGGCACGTCACGACTTTGCCCTTGTGGTGACGCCGTTCTGGTCCTCGTTCGCCGTCATGAAGGTCAACAGGACCGACGTGGCTCAGCGTCTCGCTCGCGTCGTTGAGAGAGCGCTCGTCGGTCGACAACGGCCAAATGGGATGGAGGACTTGCCGGTGACGCCTACGGCGATCGCCGCCGGTGGCCTAGCGGATCTACTCGACAGCTTGCGCATCCTTTGGGGTACCCGAATCACCCAACCGCTCTGGGACAGCGGTTTTGGGGGCATTGTTGGGGGCGACCCCCAGCGATTCCAGCTCTGCATCGATCGAAAGGCCGGCCGCCGGGCAGAGTACTCCGGCCTGTATGACCTCGCGTGGTTACTTGTCCATGTTGGACTGGACGGTCTGGGTGACATAACCGACGAAGTCACGGCAGCCACCTATGAGCTGGATGGCTTCGACGCCGTGTACTTCTTCGATTCTGCGCGCACGATCGTGCACGAAGCCAGACCAATGACGACGACATCCGCGGACTGAGGGGTTGTCAATCACGAGAAGCGGGCGACCATACGTGGCAGCCGAGGATCCGAATCCCTCTCGCTCCGCGGCTGCCACAACGTGATCCGAGCGCGCCAAACAGCTGGCCGAGCAGGTGCCGTCACGTCTGCCGTCTTGCCCTGGGTGAGGGCCTCGTCCTGGAAAGACCCCGGGGCAGGCCCGGTGCGGCGCGCCGAGGCGGAGCGCCGCACCGGGTTGAACGCTCGTCAGGTCAGCGCGGCGCACCCATGGTTGCCATGTTGCGACCCATGACCTCCAGCGTCCTGCGCAGCTCCGCGGCCGGGCTGAACTGCAGGATCTCGCAGTCCTCCAGCGCCTCGGGGGCATGACCGGGGGCCATGTAGTACGCCTGGCCGGCCTCGATGTGCTCCTCGTGGTCGGCGTAGCGGACGACGACCCGGCCCCTGAACAGGAAGCCCCAGTGCGGGCACTGGCAGCGGTCGTCAGGGAGGCCCTTGAGCAGCGGCGCGAGGTCGTGGGGAGGGAAGGTGTCGAAGTCGACGCTGATGTCGCCCCAGGTCTCGGAGCGGAGCTCGTATCCCTCACCGAGGTCGGGGGGATGCGCCGGAAGCGGCGGCGGGTGGCTGCGGGCATGTCTGCTGTCTCCGTGTCGGTTGGACGTTGCACCGACGACGGTAGGCATGAGCCGCCGCGCCCGCATGAGGAATACTCCCTACGCTTCGACGCTCTCCCAGCTCGGTATGAGGCCGTGCTGCATGGCGAACATGGCCGCCTCGGCGCGCGAGGAGATGCCGCACTTCGCGTAGATGCTCTCGATGTGGTTGCCCGCGGTCTTGGGGGTGATGCCCAGCGCGGTGGCCACCGCGCGCGTCGTCGCGCCGCGCGCTACCAGCACCAGCACCTCGATCTCCCGCGCCGTCAAGCCGGCGGGAGCGCTCGGCCGGCGGAGTACGCGATGGCCCGCCGCGGCGAGGACGGCGTCGACCGCCGCGCCGTCGAGCTCTCCCTGCCGTGCCGCGGAACGCAGCTCCCCTGCGGCGTTGTCGCGACGGAGGGCGGCGCGATGCGGGCGCTGCTCGATCATGGCGTGATACGCGTCGGCTGCGGCGAGGATGCGCGCGGGCATGGGGATGACGGCACCGGCGACACGGCGAGGATAGCCGCCGCCGCTGCTGCGCTCGTGTGCCGCCGCCGCGGTTCCCGCCAGCGCGGCGAGGCGGCTCGCCCGATGCAGCACGCGCTCGGTGTAGTACGCATGCAGGCGCACCCGCTCCCGCTCGGCCTCGGTGAATGTGCCAGGTTTGTCCCAAAGTGTGCTGGGCACGCCGTTGCGGCCGATGTCGTGGAGCAGCGCGGCGCGGTGCAGCGCCACCACCTCCGTCTCGGGTGTCCCGGCGCTCCGCGCCGCGGCGGTGGCCAGCGACGCCACGCCTCGGGAGTGGCCGGCGAAGCACGGCGACTTGAGGTCGGCGAAGTCGCCGAGCAGCGTGAGGGCGTCGTCCAGCTCGGCTTCGCTCAAGGGACCACGCCCCGTCGGACGGGCGCTGACGACGCGGTCCCAGGTGGATTCGTCGTCGACGCCGTCGAGCAGCTGGGGTGCCGCGACATTCCAGGCGGAAACCAGCGCCGGGTCGAACGACGTTCCGCTGAACTCGCGGGCGCGTGCGACCGACGCCTCGACACCGCCGCTGCGCCGGCGCTCCTCGAGCAGGTGCGCCATGTGGCAGATGCGGATGGGCAGCAACAGGTCGGTGCCGCCGACGCCGCGCGGGATGCCCTTGCCGTCCCACCGCGTGAAGGTCTGCCGCAGTGAGGTGGCGACGGTGTCACCGAGGTCGAGACGGTCCGCCAGGCGCACGCTTATTGCGCAGTGGGCGAGGAGCGTCTGCTCCAGCGACGTCATCCGCGAGGCGATCAGGCGAGCGGAGACGCGCACCCGTCCCAGAGTGCCGCGGTCGCTGCCGGCGCGGCTGAACATGAAGCGGACCTGGTGCAGCGTCGAGGCCGGCACCGCGTAGAGGTCGCGGCGGAAGGCGATGTCGTCGCCGAAGAGGCTCGCCATCTCGTGGGACACCGCGTTGCATCCGGCGATCATCAGCAGCGACACCCAGTAGGTCGCGTTGCGCTCCTCCGGCGTGGCGCCGAGGTGCTCGGCGAAACGCGTGGCGATGACGCAGGAGCGCAGCAGGTGCTCCAGCGGCTGGCCCAGGCCGAGGTCGGTGGCCAGGGCGATCGCCGCCACCACCTCGGCGAGCTCGACGCCGGAGCTGACCGCCGCCGGCGCATGGTCCACGGTGCTCATCGCGTGGCATACCCTACGTCGCCGCCGCCTGCGACGGGGTCTCTTCACATGCCTTCACCATGCCATGCGGCGGCTGGCGAGCAGGAGGCTCTCGGGGAGCTGGCTGAACTCAGCACCTTCGCTCGTTGGATCGACGCTGCAGAGGTCGCACACGACCCTCGAGGGATGGCCCCGAGGGGTTAGAAGCGAACTTCCATACGTGGCAGCCGGGGAGCCGAATCCCTCTCGCTCCGCCATTGTACTGGCGAATAGACGCAGTTGCGTAGCGGAGCATCAGCTCGCTACTGTTCCCGCCCATGCCTCGCCTTCCGCGCGTCACGGGTGCCGAACTCGTCCGAGCACTCCAGCGTCTCGGGTGGACGATCGTTGTCCAGCGCGGCTCGCACGTTCAACTCCGGCATCCAGAGCGCAGCGGCCGTGTGACTGTTCCCGTGCATGCCGGGAAGGTGCTCGGACCTGGCCTGCTCCAGGCCATCCTCAAGCACACCGGTGTCGGCCTTGACGAGCTCCGGGAGGTCCTGTAGGAGAATGCACCTCATGCGGACGTACACCATCGTGGTCGAGCCCGAAGAAACTGGCGGCTTCTACGTCTTGGTCCCCGCGCTTCCAGGCTGCTTCACTCGCGGCGACACGTTGGACGAATGTCGAGAGAACGCCGCTGAGGCCATCGCCCTGCATATCGCAGGTCTCGAAGCCGATGGCGAAGAGGTACCCGTCGAGCACGGCGCGGCGCAGTTGCTCACTGTGACGGTGGCGGCTTAGGCACTCGGGCGGTCAAACGGCGCCGACGGGAAAGCGCAATGCCGAACCGCGCTCGAGAGCTATGGGCGGTGCGGGCCTTCGCTCGCCTTGTGGACACAGTCGTCGAAGACTCCATCGACATCCAGACACCTGACCCTCCGGACGTCAGGGCCAACACCGTCGAAGGGCAGCGGTTGGGTATCGAGGTCGTCGCGTATCAGAGCGATGCGCCGATTGGCGCAAAGGGCGGATCGCCGGTCGTGAGCGCGCAACAGCAGCGGAGTGAGATCGGTAGGCGAGCGCAGACCATATTCGAGGACCGCAACGATCACCTTGCCCTGGTGGTGACGCCGTTCTGGTCCACCTTCGCGGTGATGAAGGTCAACAGAGCCGATGTGGCACAGCGTTTGGCCCGCCTCGTGGAAAGCGCGCTGGTAGGTCGAGAGCCGCCAAACGGAATGGAGGACCTGCGGGTGACGCCCGCGGCGATCGCCGCCTGTGGCTTGGCGAATCTACTCGACAGCCCGCGAATCCTTTGGGGGAGCCGAATCACCCAACCTCTGTGGGACAGCGGCTTTGGAGGCGTCGTTGGCGGCGACCCCCACCGATTCCAGATGTGCATCGATCGCAAAGCCGGGCGGCAGTCGGAGTACTCCGGATCGTATGACCTCGCGTGGTTACTCGTGCACGTTGGATTGGACGGTCTCGGAGAAATAACCGATGAAGTGACGGCAGCCACATATGAGCTTGATGGCTTCGACGCCGTGTACTTTTTCGACTCAGCGCGGGGGACAGTGCACGAAGCGAGACAAAGAGGGATGGCCTCGGCGGACTAACACATCACCTCTCACGAGAAACAAGGCCACATCCGTGGCAGCCGAGGATCCGAATCCCTCTGGCTCCCACCTGCCAAAACGTGATCCATGAGCGCCGCGACCTCCGCGGCCCGGTCGCCGCGAGGCAGGCAGGACACCACCTCGGCGTCTTCGACGTCGAGTGCGTCGAACAGCTGGTGTGCTCATACCGGGATGCGATCGGCGGGCTGCGGGCGGCCGTACAGCCAGCCCTGCCCGAGGTCGACGCCCAGCTCCATGCAGAGATCGCGCTCGGCGACGTCCTCGATGCCCTCGGCGATGACGGCCGAGCCGATGTCGTGGGCGTAGCCGACCAGGGCGCGCACCGCCGCGCGCGCCGCGACGTCGAAGTGCGCCGCCTGCACCAGGGGGCGGGCCAGCTTCAGGAACTCGGGCCGTCCGGCCACCACCAGCTCCAGCGTCGTCCGACCCTCGCCGAGATCGTCGAGAGCGAAGCGGAAGCCGGCGTGGCGGTAGTCGGCGAGGACTTCGCGCAGGCGTCCCAGCTCGGGCATGGCATCGCGCTCGCTCAGCTCCAGGACGACCTGGCCGGGCTCCCGGCGCGCCCATTCACAGATGAGCAGCATCTGGTCGACGCCATGCACCGGGTCGACCAGCCCACTGACGTTGACGTTGACGAACAGCGGCGTCCGCAGGCGCGATGCATCCCACAGGGCGCTGCGGCGGCACCGCCAGTCGAGGTCGCGTCCGCGGCCCATCCGATGCGCGGTGGCGAAGAGGGCCTCGACACCTTGGTCCGCCGGCCACTCCTGGGGACGGCTGAGCGCCTCCCAGCCCACGGTGGCGCCACCATCCAGCCGCACGATGCGCTGGTACACGCTGTAGACACCGCGGTCGCTCTCCAGCACCGAGAGCACGGCGCTGTGCAGGCGCCAGCGGCTGCCGCGCTCCACGGCGCCCTGGACGACGACGCGGTCGCCGCCGCGGAGCTTGGCCGCGTAGAGCGCGTCGTCGGCATGCTCCAGGGTGGCCTGGCCGCCGTCGGCCTCGCCCGACGTCCAGGCGCAGCCCACCGAGACGGACAGCCGTCCCACCGACAGCGCCACGTTGTGCGTGGCGTCGAGCACGGCCTCGGCCATGGCCGCGGTGCGCATCTCACCGGCACCGGGGAGCAGCACGGCGAACTTGTCTTCGGCGAGGCGGCCGGCCAGGTCGCCGGGTTCGCGCAGGTTGGCCAGGACCCGGCCGACGGCGCGAAGGATTTCGTCACCGGCCTCGTGGCCGTAGACCGCATTGGCCGAGCGCATCCCGTCGACGTCGATGAGCAGCACGCCGTGCGCCGTCGTGCGGAGATGGCAGAGGGCCTCCTCGATGGCACACGCATTGCCCAGGCCGGTGAGGTGGTCGGTGCGGGCGTTCACTGCCAGTGCCGCGGTCTTCGCATCGAGCTCGCGCTGCTGCAGGCGCAGCTCGGTGCAGCCGACGGCGGCGAAGACACCGGCGACCGCGACGGTTCCCGATTGGTACGAGATGCTCGCCAGGTCGAGGACATGGCCGTGCGCCCGGCTGAGATCCTCGCCGAGCAGGGCCAGCACGCCCACCGCGACCGCGCCCGCTGCGCCGCGCCAGCCGAGCAGAAGCCCGCATTCCGAGCCGAGCACCACGTAGCCGATCACCGTGGCGAAGTCGTCGTGCAGCGGAGCCAGGGCGGCAGCAGAACCGGTGATCCAGATGAAGTCCGCGGCCACCGTGGCCAGCATCATGGTGCGCGGCGACAGATGCGGATCGCGGCGCTGCCGGGCGACGGCCAGGTTGGTCACCGCGGCCATGCCGGCGAGCAGGAGAAGGGGCAGCGCCGGCACGCTGGGATGCGGGCCGATCGCGGCATAGATGAGCGCCAAGCCGACAGCCGCCCAGCGCACCTGGGCGATCCGGCCCATCAGGCGCCAGCCGTCCGGGACCATGTCCTTCCACTATCGGAATGGCGAGGCCGATGCGCAATCGACGGTCCGTCACCGAGTGCATGACAGTGCATCTCGTTTGCAATCCGTTTGCGGGATGGCGTGCCGGCGACCGGCGTGCTACGGTGGCCGGCGACGGCGGAAGGAGGAGCGACAGTGACGCCGGAGGAGCTGTCCGGCAGCCCGCTGGCCGAGATGCTGGCCGGCGCGTCGGTGGTGCACCAGCAGGCGATCGAGCGGCTGTCCGTTCCAGCGCTCATCCTGGAGCTGCCCAGCCGGCGCATCCGCGCCGCCAACCAGGCGTTCGCCGACCTCCTCGGAACCACGCCGGCGGCGATGGTGGGCCGGCCCAACGACGAGGTCATCCCCTTCGAAGACGTCGAGGGCATGAGGATGGCCACCGCAGCGCTGGACTCAGGCGCCATCGACGGCTATCGCGCGCGCCGGCACATCACCACGCACGACGGCGTCACCAAGGAGGTCATCGCCTGGTGCCGGCTGGTCGAGGTCGAGGCCACGCGCTACGCGGCCTACATCATCGCTCCCGTGGAGCGAGGCGAGGCATGGCTGGCGGAGCCCCCGGTGGCCTGGGCCGGGCCGCTGGTGGTGGGCACCATCGACCCCTCCTGGCGGCTTGAACGTGTCAGCTCTGACATCAACGACCTGTTCGGCATGGAGCCCGTCGACGCCATCGGCAGCCTGCTGCTGGACGTGGTGCGCCCGGATGACATCAGTGGCCTCCTGGAGGCGGCGCGCGCCACGTGGGGCGGCGGCATCACCTGCACGCGACAGGTCCACGTGCGGCATCGCGACGGCTTCTGGGTGCCGGTGCAGCTCCTGCTCGTGCACCTGACCGACGAGCCGTCGTCACCCATGGCCTTCGCGGTGCTCCCCGAGCCCGAGCTCACCGCCGGACCGCCCACCGACAGGGTCGCCGAGATGGAGCGGCGGCTGCGCCGGATCGCCGCGGAGCTCCGTGCGGCGGGAATGATGGACGACATCGACACGCTGCCCTCGGCCGAGGGGTTTCCGCAGCTGGCAACGCTGAGCAGCCGACAGTGGCAGATCCTGGTCCGCCTGCTGCGCGGTGAGCGCGTGCCCGCCATCGCCACGGAGCTGCACGTGACACAGGGCACGCTGCGCAACCATCTCTCAGCGATGTTCGAGCGCTTCGGCGTCCACTCGCAGGCCGAGCTGATCGGGCTGCTGCGACGACGCTGAGAGCGGGATCGAGAAGCTCGCGGCCCGCTCGGCGACCACTCAGGAGAACACCACTCCGCGTTCAGTCGCCCGGGAGCCGAATCCCTCTCGCTACGCGGCTGCCACGCACGTTCCAAGAGCGCCGCGACCTCGGCTGCCCGGTCCTCGCGGGGCAGGTAGGACACCACTTGGGCGTCCTCGACGTCGATCGCGTCCCGCTGTAGTTGCCGTTCGGCTGGACCTGGAGGTCGAAGGACTGCGGGTTGCCCACCGGGCCGCCGTCCGGGTAGACGTAGAAGGACGAGTACGTGACGTGGTAGCCGTGCGCGCCGCGGACCAGCTGCTGGGCCGATGCCCATTGCTGTGCGGCATCGGGCGTCGGTGCCGGCGTTGGCGCTGCGGTCGGCGTCGGAAGCGGCGAGGGCGTCGACAGGTCCGGCGTGGGGAGCGGCTCGGCAACTGCATTGAGGGCGGCGTCGTGTGCCGCGGCGCCCGCGCATGCGCCGGGTGTGGAGTCGCATTGTGGAGGACCAGCACGCCGCCGATGCCGAAGAGGAGCAGCGCGGCACCACCGGCACCGAACGCGGGTGTGCGCAGGGCGCGCCGCAGGCTCAAGCGCGCCGCGGCGGGCCCGGGGCTCGGCGGGCCGTGCCGTGGCCGCCAAGCACCCTGCAGAGCCGCCGGCAGCGGCAGGAAGGCGATGCCGCCGAGCAGCTCGAGCGGCACCTGGTCCTGCGCGGCGCCGATGTCGTACACGCTGCTCTTCCACATGGGTGGCGCGGTGCGGCGGCTCTCGGACGATGACACCGCGTTCACCGGCAGGGACGCGACGCACGCCAACTTCTTCCGCGTCAACCAGAACATCCCGTCTGGATGACACTCAGAAGCGGAGCGTGGTGCCGACGCTGCTCTGGACGAACGCGTCGGGGAACAGCCGTGAGATCTGGTGGGTCGCCTTCCAGCCGGTGCAGTGGCCGGGGACGATGTGCTCGAACCCGAACGTGCTCAGTTCCTGCACTGTGCGCGGGATGACCGGTTCCATGATCGCGCCGGACAGGTGGCAGCCGCCGATGAACGCGTGGACGCGGTCGACGCCCGTCAGCCGGCGGGCGTTGCGCAGCACGTTGATGACGCCGGAATGGCTGCAGCTCGACATCACCACCAGGCCCTTGTCCCTGACCTGCACGATCACGCCCTGGTCGTCCCAGACCATGTAGTCGGGCTCCCATCCGTGCGCGGTGCGCCGGTACTGGATGGGGAAGCCGGGCTCGAAGTCGGTGGTCCGCTCGACCTGGCCGGTGACCAGCATGCAGCCGTCCACCAGCAGCGTCGGGCCGCGTTCCTCGACGACCTCGACGCCCTCCCGGTCGAGGTCCATGTGGCTGGGCGGCGGCGCTGCGATCTCGCGCCCGTCCGGGAACACGATCTTCCGCTCCAGCCAGGCGTCGGGATGCAGCACCAGCGGCAGGCCGCGGCGGCCGACGCGCGCGACCATGCCGGAGAGTCCGCCGTGGTGGTCGGCGTGGCCGTGCGACAGGACGATGGCACGCAGGTCGCCCACCCTGACTCCCAGCACGTCGAGGTTGTGCAGCGCGGTGCCGCGGGTGAAGCCGGCGTCGTAGAGGAACGAGTGGCGCGTGCCGTCGCGCTCGACGGTGAGCAGCAGCGAGTAGCCGTGCTCGGCGAGCAGCTGGTCGGCCTCGGGGTCGAGATTGGCAGCGGGTCGCTGCGCCACGTCGCTGCTGGCCAGCAGGGCGTCGCTGACGTTGTCGACGAGGATGAGGACCTCGAGTGCATCGACAGGCCGGGGTGTCACCTGGTTCATTGCGTTCGCATCTCCTCCTGCAGCTCGCGCACCTTGCTGGGCATCATCCCCGTTGGGCGGGGCCGACATCGGCCCGCACGCCGCGACCGCGCTGGTGGCTGCGTACGTTGCCGTCGCCGGGGCTCAGGGGATGGAGTCGGCGCGCCACGCCTGAACGCTCGGCCGCGCTGATCCGCCCCGGTCTCAGACATCCGGTTCGAAGAGCCCCTGCTCCATGGCGAAGAGGGCCGCCCCCGCGCGCGTGCTGCGTCCGATCTTGTCGTAGATGTGGGCCACGTGATGGCCGACGGTCCGGTCACTGATGAACAGCGCGGCTGCCATCTGCCTGTTGCTCCGCCCCAGGCAGATCAGGCGCAGCACCTCCACCTCACGACGGCTGAGGCCGGCCGGCAGCCCGCCGCGCGGGTTGCGGCGCACGTGGCCCGCCGCCTCGAGCACGCATTCGACGGCGGCGCGGTCGAGGCGTCCCGCCTCCGCATCACTGCGGAGGGCGGCGGCGGCGTCGTCCGGTGACAGCGCCGGGCGGTGTGGGCGCTCCTGGGTCATCGCCTGGTACACATCCGCGGCGGCGAGCAGGCGGGCGGACGGGGTGAGCTGGGGACCGGCGCTGCCACGGTGGTAGCCGGAGCCGTCCATGCGCTCGTGGTCGGCAGAGGCGAGCGCAGCCAGCGGTTGCAGCGCAGCGGACCGGGCGAGGACCCGGTCGGTGTAGTAGGCATGCAGCCGGACGCGCTCCCACTCGGGCGCCGTGAGCGCGCCTGCCTTGTCCCAGATGCCGTTGGGCACCGCGACGCGTCCGAGGTCGTGGAGCAGCGCAGCGCGACGCAGGGTGGCGATGTCGTCGCCGGCGATCCCTGCATGGGGGGCAGCGCGCTCGGCCAGCGCTGCCACGCCCGTCGAGTGGCCGGTAGTGAACGGAGACTTGAGATCGGCGAAGTCCGCGAAGGCGCGGGCCAGGTCGTCGAGCTGCGTCGCGGGGATGCGCACCTGCGGCTCCGGCTCGGCCGCCAGCGCCGCGTCCCACACCGAGCCCTCCGGAAGGACGCCGATGATGTCGCCGCTCACACCGAGGAACGCATCAGCGATGGCCGGGTCGTAGCCGTGGCCGCGGCGCTTGCGGATGGCCTCGCGGCATGCGTCCAATCCGCCGAGCCGCTCGAAGAACTCCGCATCGTGGGCGACCTGGACGACGCGCATCGGTCGGGTGAGCTGGTCGCCGCGCAGGCCGGCGGGGCCGCCCCTGCCGTCCCAGCGCTCCAGAGTCTGCCCCAGGCCGGTGACGACTCCGGGAGCCAGGCTCATGCGCCGCGCCAGGCAGATGGCGGCCTCGCATTGCGCCGCCGCCGTGTGCGCGAAGCGGGCGCGGCCGTCGCGCATCATCGAGGCGACCAGCGCGGCGCGCTGCCGCATGGGCAGGCCGCGTCCCACCTGGCGGACGAAGCTGGCCATCACCTCGCCCATGGGACTCGCCGGGAAGACCGCGGCGTGGGTGCGGAAGGCGATCTCGTCGCCGCCGACGTAGCCCGCGTACTCGTGGGCGTGCGACGTACAGCCGACGTGCTGCAGGAGCGAGAGGTAATACACGTCGCGCAGCTCGCCGGCGTCGCATCCGGCAACCTCGGCGAGACGCAGCGCCACCAGGGCCGCGCGCATCGCCCGTTCCACCGGCTGCCCCATGCCCAGGTCGGTGGCCAGCGAGAGGGAGGCGATCAGCTCGGCGAGCCGCACCTCCCTCGTCGCACCGCTCATGCGCTGAGGATAGGGCCCGGCGCTGCCTGCGCGATGATCGCCAGGGTCTGCTGCAGCAACCGCTTGTGGACCTTGGGTCCCATCAGCGTCATCATCGCGCCGACGACGCGGCCGCGCAGGCCCTTGGCCCTCCGGCGGACGGTGACCTCGATGCGGCAGCCGCCGCCGGGCTGCGGGGTCGTGCACAGCTCCCAGGTACCGCCCGGCTGGAAGATGTTCGACTCCTGCACGGTGGCGCGGACGGTGCCGGGTTGCGACCAGTCGTAGGACTCGCGTGCCCACACGCCGCCGAGCACCGCGCTGCCCTCGGTCACCTCGGCACGGCCCGTCGCCAGGCTGCGCACCCGGTACGCGCGCGGATCGATGTTCGGCCACAGCCGCGGCCGCTGAGCGCTGAAGTCAGTCGTGGCGTCGAGCACCGCGGCGGCGGGGAGGCTGCTGTCGAGCGTGAAGCTGAAGGTGGCCATGGCGATCTCCTCTAGCTGTTCGCCTGCTGCGGCTCGGGAGCCGCGTAATAGGCGACCTCGAAACGCTCGACCGACGGCGCGCCGGTGGCGCCCATCGCAGCAGCGCCGTCCTTGCGGTACCGGTTGGCCACCTCTTCGCTGGCGCGCAGCGCGTCCTCGCTCGCCCAGAAGGTGAGGCCGAGGTTGTTGCCGCTGGTGCGGTCGACGAGCAGGATGGCGCCGAGGAATCCGTCGACCTGCCGCATCGCCGTGACCATGGTTTCGTACGATGCTGTGTCCGCCGTCGCGGCGGTGTCGGCGCTAATGGGGATGCGGGTTGCCCGGACGTTCATGGCTGCTCCTTCGTGCATGGCGCCGGCCGGTTGCCGGACCGCGCCCACGGTAGGCGGCGGCGTTCGCTCTGCCATCGGTCGTTCGCCCTATTCCTCGGGCCGGGCGCGACGGATTCGCTTCCCCGGCCGCCGGGCGGCAGAGGCGCGCCTTCAACCCGGGCCTCAAACTCTCCGAGCCTGAGGTCCGGCCAGCGTTCTCCGGCCACCGAGCGCCGCGACCGGACTTCGCGGGCTTGGAGCGCGGGAGCCCGGGCTTCACGAGAACACCGCGCCCCGTTGAGTAGCTGGGGAGCGGAGTCCCTCTCGCCCCGCGGCTGCCAAAACGCGATCCGTGAGCGCCGCGACCGCGGCGGCCTCGTCGCTGCGGGCGGCCAGGACACGGGTGGTAAGAGCAATCCGTCTCGCTCTGCTCGTACGAGAATGCTCCCATGCCCCACGCTGGCCCGGGAGCCGAGAGCCGATCAGTCAGTGGCGCCGGCGATGTCGCGGCCAACGCCTTCCGGCTGCTCGGCCGGGACACGGAGTGCGCACACCTTCTGGCTATGTGGTCGGACGCGACAGCCGGGGCAGGGCGGTCCCTGCTGCTCGACGGCGACGCGGGGGTGGGCAAGACGGCGCTCGCCGCCGGGCTGGTGGCCGCCGCCGAGGATGCAGCTGCGACCGCCTGGGTGCCGTGTGTCGAGCAGCCCGTCCCCATGCCACTGGGGGTGGTGCAGGCGGTCGCGGGACAGCTCGGGCTCGCGGTGGAACTGTTCGGCGGGGAGCCGGACAGCGACCGCCGCCTGGTGGTGATCGCGGATACGCTCGCGGCGGGGCTTGCGGCGGCCCGTGGACCGCTGCTGATCGTCGTCGATGATGTGCACTGGGCTGACGAGCCCTCGCTGCGCGTGCTCGCGATGGTCGCGCCGCACCTGGCGCGCGCGCGCGTGCTGGTGGTGGCCACGCTGCGCTCCGGGGAGGCGATCTCGCCGGAACAGCGGGCGGCGATCGGCACGCTGCGCCGCGCGTCGGAACGCGTCGCCGTGCTGCCGCTCTCCGCGCAGGCGGCGCGCGCCGTGGCCGCGGCGGCCGCGTCGCACCTGCTGCCGGCGCCGCTGATCGGCCGCATCGAAGAGCGAGCCCGCGGTAACCCGCTGTTCCTCCGCGAGCTGGCCATCCTCGCCGCCGCCGATCCGGCGTCGCTGGACGTCGCCACCTCGCTTCCCGACGCTGTCACCGCCGTCATCGAGCGGAGGCTGGCCGGACTGGACGCCGGTACCCGTGGGGCCCTCGTGCAGCTCGCCGTGTGCGGCGACGACCTGGCATGGCCGGTCGCGGCCGCGGCCCTGGGGTGCTCTGCCGCCGAGCTGGTCGAGCTGGTCAGCAGCGCCGTCGCCGCCCGCGTCTTCCAGGAGCCGGCGGGCGGACGCCTGCGCTTCAGCCACCCGCTGGTGCGCGACGCGCTGGTTGGATCGGTCCCGTACGCCACGCGCGTGGGCATGCACCAGCGGATCGCCCGCCGCCTGGCACAGCTCGCCGGCGAGCGGCAACCGGTCGACGTCGCCCTGGTCGCCGGGCACTTCTGCGCCGCGGCGCCGGCCGGCGATGCGGCCGCTGCGGTGGAGTGGGCGATGCGCGCCGCCGCCCAGGCGTCCACCGGCGTCGCCTACGCGGCGGCGGCCGCGTGGTACGGGAAGGCCCTGGACGCCCTTGCCCTGGAGCCTGCGGCCGCCGACCGCCTCGACCTCCTCCTCGACTGGGCGACCGCGCTGGAGGCCGCGGGAGATCGCTCGCGCGCGCGCGCCATCTCGCTCGACGCCTTCCAGCTCGCCCAGTCGCGCGGCGATGCGCCTCGGGGCGCACGGGCAGCGCTCGGAGTGGCCGGGGGCAGCGGCTTCGAGGTGTCGATCAGCGACGACGAGCAGGTGCGCGTCCTCGACGCAGCCCTCGATCTGCTCGGCGACGGCGATGCGCCGTTGCGCGCGCTGCTGCTGGCGCGCCGCTCCGTCGCCGCAACCCTGTCCGACACCGCGGACCGCCGCCGCGCGACCGCGGAGGAGGCACTCGACATCGCCATGGCGACCGGTGACGCGCACGTCCAATGCGCCGCGCTGGCCGCGCTCTGCGACGCCCTGGCGGGCCCGCGCCACGTCGAGCGGCGCCTCGCCCTTGCCGGAGAAATGGCCGTCATCGGCCGCAACGCGAGCGACAGCAAAGCGCGGCTCCTGGCGCTGCGCCTTGCCGCGGTGGCACAGCTGGAGCAGGGCGACATGGCAGGCTTCGACCGGACCGTCGAGGAGTTCGAGATCGTCGCCGATCGCATCCGTCAGCCTCTCTACGACTGGTACGTGCCGCTGTGGCGTGCCATGCGCCGAGCCATGGCCGGGGACACGGCGCGGGCGCGCCAGCTGGTCGACCAGGCGGAGGCGATCGGCACCGTGGCGGGCAGCCACAACACCGTGCTGCTCGTCCACACCTTGCGCACCTTCCTCGCCGTCGACACCGGCGATCGCGAGGGCATGATCCTGCCCGACCTCGACGCGGTCGGGGGCATGATCGAGCCATGGGTGGTGATCCTGCGCGGCTACGCCGCGGCGGCGCAGGGCGACATGGCGACGGCCAGGCGGGCCGCCGACGAGCTGCCCGGCGTGCTCCCGCTGCTGCCCGAGGACTCCGAGTATCTGCCAACCGTGGCACAAGCCAGCCGGCTGGTCGCCTGGATCGGCGGCCATCCCGTCGCCGCGACCCTCTACGAGCTGCTGCTGCCGCATCGCCAGCGCTTCGTCGTCGAGGGCATCGGTGCCTACGTCCACGGGTCGGTGGAGCGGTTCCTCGGGCTGTTGGCAGCGGCCGTGGGTCGTCCCGAGAGCGCTGCCCACTTCGCGACCGCGCGTGCGGCGCACCAGCGCTTCGGCGCGGGGCTGCTGGTGCGCCTGGTCGACGAGGAGGCGGGTACGTCTCCACGGCAGGCATCGGTGACAGTGCCCGTACAGGGCTGTTTCCGCCGGAACGGCGACACCTGGACGGTCCGGCTCGACGGGCGCGAGGTGCACGTGCGCGACAGCAAGGGCATGCAGGACCTCGCCGCGCTCGTGGCACTGCCTCGCCGCGACGTCGCCGCCATGCGGCTCGCCGGGCGCGCGGAGGGCACTGCCGGTCGCGGCGTCGAGGTGCTCGACTCGCAGGCCCGGGCCGAGTACCGCCGGCGGCTCGCCGACCTGGACATGGAAATCGCGGCGGCTGAGAGCGACGCCGACCTCGTCCGGCTCGAACGGGTCGAGGCGGAGCGGGACTTCCTGGTCGCCGAGCTGAGCCGCGCCGTCGGGCTGGGCGACCGCAGCCGGCGTCTGGGCGACGACGTGGAGCGCGCCCGGACGGCCGTCACCGCGCGGATCCGCGACGCCGTCCGCCGCCTGGAGAAGGCCGATCCGGCCGTGGGCGAGCATTTCCGGCGCTCGCTGCGGACAGGCATGCTCTGCACGTACGACCCTCCCGTCGAGGTGGCCTGGGAGCTCTGATCGCACACCGTGCGACGCCGCCGCACGCCTCAGCTGTCGAAGGGCCGGCAGCGCCCTGAGCACCCGACAGCACGGAGGCACGGTGATGGCCAAGGCGAGCAAGAGCACGGCGTCGCAGGTGGAGCGCGCCGGTGACTTCGAGGGACGCTACGAGGACCTGGGCGGCTACGTGGTCGGCTTCGAGACCTGCGCCGCCGACATGGACCCGGGGCCGCTGTTCCAGGGCCTTCCTGACGATGCCTGCCAGTGCCCGCACTGGGGTGTCGTGGTCAGCGGGCGCATCGCCTTTCGCTTCACCGACGGCAGCCGCGAGGAGTACGCCGCCGGAGACGCGTACTACGCCCGACCCGGACACACGCCGCTGCTCTTCGCGGGCGGCGAGGTCGTCGAGTTCAGCCCGGCGGAGGAGCTGGGCCGGACCATGTCGGTCGTGATGACCAACATGCAGCGGGCGGAGGCCTGAGATGGCCTCCTCCGCACCCGGCATCGACGCCGCCGTCGACGCGTTCCTCCGGGGCGCCGTCGACGACCTCCTCGCCGTGTGCGCGGCGGACGTGCTGCTCGACGTCAACGTGCCGTCCTGGCGAGTCCAGCTCCGCGGCCACGACGCGCTCCGCCACGTTCTCGCCGAGCAGGAGTTCCTGCCAGGCAGGACGGTTACTCAGTGGCGGGTGACGCCCACCGGGGACGGGCAACTCCTCGAACTGGAGACACACGCGCCCGTCCACGGCGAGCCGCACCTGTGGCGCCAGATCATGTGGTTCCGCAGGAGCGGCGACGAGGTGGGTGAGGTCGTCGTCTACTGCACGGGACATTGGGACCCGGCGACCGTGGCTCGCCATGCCGCCGAAGCGCCGATGGTGGCGCCATGACCGTCGTGGAGCGGCCGCTCGAGACTGGCTGGCTGGCGGACACGCCGGTGGGCGATTCGGTGCTGCGCCGCTTCCTGCACAACCAGGTCCAGGTCAACGAGCTCGTCGCCCTCGCACGCGGCGGTCGCGCCGAGCGGGTGGACGGAGCGTCGCTGGCCTCGGCCGGGCCGGTGAGCCCCTTCTTCAACCAGGCGCTGCTGACCCGGCCGCTGTCGGGTCCGGACGATGCCACCCTCGACACCGTCGCCGCCTTCTATGCACAGGGCGGCGGGCTGGTGGTCTCCCTCTGGCCGACGCCCGACCTGGCCGCGCGCGGGTGGCACCTGCTCGGCCACCCCATGTTCGTGGTGCGGGCACCCGCGCCCGTCCCCGAGGACATGCTGCACCGTGAGGGCGTCACCGTGACCGAAGTCACCGCCCCCGCCGACCTGCGCACCTGGGAGCGCGTGGTGCTGGAGGGGTACCCTGCACCGCCCGCCGCCGATGGCCGCCCCACCATGGCCGACGGCATCCTGGGCACCGGCCTGCGCCTGCGGCTCGCCTCCGTCGACGGCACGCCGGTGGCGGCGGCGGCGGGTCACGTCGCCGGCGGCGTGGTGAACCTCTGCACGGCGGCAACGCTTCCCGCCGCCCGCCGCCGCGGCGCCTGGGCCTCGCTGGTGTGGCACCGCGTCGCCGACGATCCCTCCCTGCCTGCGGCGGCCTTCACCAGCGACGACAGCCGGCCCGGCTTCCTGAGCATGGGTTTCCTGCCGATCTGCCGCTTCACGCTGTGGCTGGTCGGCGGCCAGGTCTGAGAATGAACGCCTCGGTGTTGAGCACGATCGAGTCGAAGGTCTCCCGCGTGGACGCCCCTCGCCACTGACCGCGGGCGTCCGCGTTGGAGTGACGAGCTGCGGCGGATTCCACCGACGAGCACAGGATGTGCCCGCTGCGGGCGACCACCATCCTGCGCAGGGAGGACGGAGTGGAAGCCCGTCCATCGGCACTGCGATTCCCGACTCGGCGACCTCACGAGAACACGGCGCCACGTTTGGCAGCCGAGGAGCCGAACCCCTCTCGCTCCGCCACTGTGATGTCTCAGGGGCGGATTCAGGCGGTGGCGGCAGGCCGGCCGCCTGCCGGCGGTGTCGTGTTCCTCCCGCTCGCGGGCTATAGGCTTCACCCGTGCCTTCTCCCTTCGTGGGCCGCGGCCCGGAGCTGGACATGCTGTCGTCGGTGGTCGGGCACGCGCGACGGGATCGAGCCGTCGGTGCTGCGCTGATCACCGGGGAGCCCGGCAGCGGCAAGAGCAGGCTCCTCCTCGAAGCGCTCCGGCCTACCGACTCTGTCCCTGTCGTCCACGCCGCCGGGTTCGAGCCCATGCAGTCGATCGCGTTCGCCGCCGTCGCCGAGCTGCTGCGGCGGCTCGCGACGGTCCCCGGCCACGGCGCGCAGATCGAGCGCTTGGTCTTCGAGCCCGGCGACGTGCCGGCAGGTGATCCGCTGCGCGTCTTCGAGGCCACCACTCGTGCCCTGTCGGCCTTCGGCCCACTGGTCCTCGCCATCGACGATCTGCAGTGGTTCGACGACCAGTCGCTGGGGCTCGTCCATTACCTTCTGCGCGCGTCCGAGCAGGCACGCCAGGTGCTGCTCGTCCTCGCCGTTGCCCGGCCGTCGCCTGCCGCGGCCGTCCTCCGGGCCAGCATCGACGCAGTGGTGCCCGAACGACGACGCGCTGCGGTCGAGCTGGGTCCACTTCCACTCGCTGACGGTGTCGCACTCGTGCGAGCGCTCGACAGCAAGCTGGACGACGCAGGTGCGACCGCCCTGTGGCGACGGGCACACGGATCACCCTTCTGGCTGGAGAGCCTCGTCGAGCGCGGCGAGCCGGATACGCGCGCCAACCTCGTCTCAGGGCGGTTGCGCGCTCTCGGCGTCGATGCCGCGGAACTGCTCGCCATCCTCGCGGTGGGCGGACGGCCCTTTCTCGTCGAGCACGTGGCGCGGGCTCTCGGCTGGGACGTCGAGCGCGCGCGGTACGTAGCGCGCGAACTGATTGCACGTGGGCTGGCGCTGGAGGTCGCGGGGAGCCTCCAGGTCGGACATGACCTGATCCGCGAGTCAGCGGTCGCGGCCTTGCCCGACGCGGTGCACCGACGGCTTCGCGGCGCCCTCTCCGACGTGCTGGAGGCCGGCGCAGGCGACGACGCGCGCCTGCTCAGCGAGGCGCTCGAGCATCGTGTCGCCGCCGGGCTTCCCGCCACGGCGCTCGCCATGCGCGTGCTCGCCTCACCGCGGCGGCGGCTCCTCGGTGCCCAGAACATGCGGCTCCTGGCGTCTGTCGCCGACCAGGCGGAGTCCGGAACGTCCGAGCAGTTACGGCTCGACGCGGGCGTGGCAGCGCTCGCGGCGGAGCTCGGCGAGCACGAACTGGCACTCCGGCGCTGGACGCGGGTCAGCCAGGTGAGCAGCGCGCCGGTGGAGCGGCAGCACGCAGGCATCGAGGCGGCTCGCGCGGCCTTCGTGCTCGCCCGTGCCGGCGAGGCGCATGCTCATCTCGAGTCCGCTCGGCGCGTGGCCCCGTCGACCGCCGACGCCGCTGTGCGCATCGACGCGCTGGACGCGGAGGTCCAGCTCTGGCTCGACCACGAGACGGGTGGCGGCGCCCGGAGCGCTGCGCGCGCGTTCAGTGGTGCCGAGAAGATGGTTGCGGCGGCGGGCGGCATCGAGCACCTCGACCCGGACTCACGGCGGGCTTTCGTCGCGGCCGGCGAGGCGGCGATCGACTCGGCGATGCAGGAGAATCGCCACGACGACGTCGTCCGCCTGAGCGAGGCGGTGATGTCGGCCGCCCAGCGCCTCGACGAGGAATCCCAGGTCGTCACTGCGACGCGCGTGGCGTTCGCGCTGCGGCCGTCCGGGCGCATCAGGGAAGCCGAGGCGCTGTATCGACGTGCATGGGACCTGTCGCGACGCCTGGTGCTTCCCTCGGCAACTGCCGGGGCCGGTACCGAACTGGCCCGGGCGCTGCGCAACCTGGGGCGGCTGGACGAAGCCAGGGCGATCGCCACCGAGACCGTCGAACTCCAGGGTCGGCTCGGGACTGTTCCGCGGCGATGGGGGGATGCGAGGTCTGTCCTGCACACCGTCGAGCTGTCGATCGGCGATACCGGCGCCGCTCTCCAGGCGCTGCAGCGCGACGCAGCGGAGGAGGAGGATCCGCACTTCCGCATCGCGATTCACCAGGCCCTCGCGGTGTGGCATGCGCGATTCGGCGGTGCGCGATTCGCCGGCGCGGTCCGGGCGGAGATCGCGGCCGCTCGTCAGGACGCGGCCCGCGCGCGCTGTCCCCGCTGTTCGTCAGAGCTGGCGCTTGTCTCGGCGGAGCTTCTGGCCAGGATTGGCGACATCGACGCTGCCGAGCAGGCGCTGGCCGCCCCGGAGGCGGGCGCCGCGGGCGGACCGTTGCGGGCGATGTGGCAGTCGTGGGCGGAGTCGATGATCGCGGCGGCGCGCGGCGACGTCGTGTCGGCCTCCGAGCGCCTGGAGGCGCTCGCCGCGGAGATGGACAGCTTGGGATGTCTCGAAGAAGAGGTCTGGGCGCGTCTCGAGCTCGGGCGCGTCCAGGCCCAGACCGACAGAGGTCGCGCGGTCGACGCCTTCACGGCCGCCGCGTCGCTGGCCGAGCAGATCGGCGCGCGGAGCCAGGGTCGCCTGGCGACACAGGCGTTGCGCAAGCTCGGGGTGCGCGCCTGGCGCCGGCATGGTGCCAGCGGCGGCGTCGGGCTCGGCAGCCTGAGCCACCGCGAGCGGGAGGTGGTGCGCCTGGCGGCGGACGGCCACAGCAACGCTGAGATCGCCGAGGCCCTGGTGCTCTCGCCCAGGACGGTCGAACGGCACCTCACCAACGTCCTCGCCAAGCTCTCGTTGCGCAACCGCACCGAGCTGGCGGCACTGGTCGGCTCGTCGCTGGTACGTGGTTCTCCCGATGAATGAGGAGCGCCGGCCCACCTAGCCTTGCGACGACCCACCAGAGGGGTCACCGACTCGCGAGGAGGTATCTGCGGTGGGCACGGCAGTGCTGGTCCTGGGTGACCGCGGCGCCGAACCGGTCGTCGGGCCGGACGCGGCGGGACGGCTTGCGACGCTCGGCGTCACGCGCATCTCGCTGCTTCAGGACGGCTCCGAGACCGGGGTCTTCCTCGAAGGATGGGCGTTCGATGCCGCGCAGGCTGGCAACGCCGCAGCGGTGGTCTTCCCGGGCCGGCACGAGGGCATCCGCATCCTCCACGAGATCGAGTCGGTGGCAGTGGCACGGCAGGTGACGGGAGTCGCGGAGACAGGGGCAGACGAGAACGAGCCGCGCACAGGCTCGGCAACAGCAGAAGGAGACATGTCATGAGAAAGCTCGCACTCACTCTGGCGACGGCGGCTGTCGCGCTCGTCGGGGGCTACGGGGCCACGCTGCACGGTGCCTCGGCGGACGCGTCGCTGCCGCCCAACTGGCACGTGCACGACGGACAGGTGGCGCTCGGCGCGCAGCACAAGGGCATCGGGTTCTTCCCGAGGATCCTGGGCATCAGCACCTCGCAGTACCTGCAGGACCCGGCGCGCTGCCCGAACGCGACCGACAAGGCCTTCCTGCCCAGCTCGGGCGAGGCGCAGAGCGACCTGCTGCGCGCCGGCGTCTGCGAGACGAGCACCGACGTCATCCACCTGCGCACCGTCCTCCTGGGAACGGCGGGACCTGACGGATGGTCGTCGCTGACGACGCCGTCCGAGCCTGGATGGGTGACGTACTACCTGGTCACCCAGCAGTAGGCCGAGACGCCGGGCACGGTCTCGACGGGCCGGGGAGCCGTGATGGCATCCCCGGCGCCGCGGGACGAGCAGGCCTGTTCCTGAGCGCGAGCGCGGCTCAGCCAGCGATCGATCGGGGGTTCGCCGCCTCGGATTTGTATCCGCGACCTGGACCTGCTACAAGTCCGCCCGCAGGGGCACGCGTCAATCGCGTGATCGAGGCGTGCCGTGGAGCGGGTGGGGCAGTAGGGGAGCGACCCATGCACCGACGGTTGATGTCAGCCATCCTGGCGGCCGGCGCCCTGCTCGTGAGCAGCGTCCCGGCCATGGCCTCCAAGCCACCGCTGGAACCGATGTACGCCAACGACACCACGGTCTTCATGAGTGCGCCCAACGCGGTGGCGGCGGGCGGTGCCAACACGGCCCAGGACTTCTACCTGATCGTCTATCCGGTGGTGCCCGCCGGCGTCCACCCGCTCTGCGATCCCTGCGCCAACCCGCCCGACATCCCGCCGTTCCGCGACGTCGTCCTCAACGGTTCCCCCGGGTTCGGCACCGCTGGGACGTCAGGGGCCTTCAACCCCAACTGGCACGTCCTGCTGCTCGTGTACAGCCCGGAGTGGCTCATGGACCCGGCGTTCCAGCCCGCCCGCAGTGCCGCCGAGGTGGATGCCGGCGAAGCGGCCGGCCACTTCGTGCCGATCGCGGCAGGAACTGACAATCCCTTCGAGTTCGACACCGGCATCATCTTCCTCTGCGTGCTCGTCTCACAGCACGCCTGAGGCCGGCAGGGGAGTGGTGCCCCTTAAACAGCGCCGGGTGCCTGCCTGACGTTTCCGTCCGGTGGGCACCCGACCCGGTCACGACCCCACACGTCCGCGGGGCCCCTAGCCGTCCGATGCAGCGGGAACGTCGCACACATCAGAGCCACCGTGTAGTGTCACGCCGCGCCGCGCGGATGTCAAGACACATGGGCACCGGCGCGGACCGGCCGGTCCTGAGCCGGGCAAACCGCGATCGCCACGCCGTGCCAGTGCGTACGGCGGCGGACCGACGCTGCGGGGACGCCTCGCTACCGTCAACGTCGGGGACGTCGCGTCACACCCTCGACGAAGAAGCTCGTGGCCCCACCCGTCCCTTTCGGGTCGTGTGGGCTCCCCGCTGCACGGCTTGACCGGCTCGAAGGCATCTGCGCTTCGCCACTCCTGATCACGGCTTCGCCTGCTGCGCAGAAGGAGCTCCACCCCGCGCGACGCTCGAGCCCGGAGGGCCAACCATGACACCACTGCTGCAACGTGCGACACGGACGATGCGCCGTTCCATTCCATCGCTGCGCCTGCGCAAGAGGTGGGTGCAGACGGTCGCGCTCACCGCTCTCGCCGCGGGCCTGGGTCTCGTGGCGGTTGGCGCGACGGTGGCGACGCGCGCGGCGGCCGTCGGGGCGCAGACCGTCACCAGCGAGACGTCCATCACAGGCATCACCGCCACCTGCACGTCGGACGGGCGCACCTGTGGCGTCCTGACCGTGCAGGATCCGATCGCCGGAGAGACGATCACCCTCCATGTCACCGGCCACACACCGGGCAGCAGCACCTTCGTGCCACTGGCTGGTACCGACACGGTCGTCACCCTGGTCGCAGACCAGACGACCTACGACTTCTGCATCACCATCCCGTCCGAGGACCTGAGCGCCGGCTTCAACACCTTCCGTGTCGAAGTGGCCTCGACGTCCGATCCGATGACGGGAACCACCACCAAGTCGGACAGCTACAGCTGTACGGGATCCACGCCGACACCGACATCGACGCCGACGCCCACGCCGACTCCGACTCCCACGCCGACGTCGACACCGACGTCGACACCCACGCCAACCGCCACGCCGGTAGCCGCTGTGCTGGGCATCAGCACCGGTGGCACGCAGGCTGTGTCGACGCCGAACACAGGCGCGGCGCTACCGATCGGCACCGGGTTCATCCTCATGCTCGCCGGGCTCGGTCTCCTGGTGCTGCGCCGTCGCGCGGTTCGCTGACCGTCGCGGAGGGTCTCGGCTTCCGCCCGCGGCCCGTCAGATCGTGGCCAGATCGCCCGACGAACAATCGGGCGATCTTCGTCTGCCCGCATGGCGGATCTCGACGTTCGGCAGCACGGCGGCATCGCCTTGTCGGCTTCGCTCCCGCTGCGTATTCTCATCCACGTGAGCGGCCCACCTCCCGCCGCGCCGAAGCCTGTCGCGCCTCTCGGCGAGACGCCCAGGGAGCGCGCGCGCCGCCATGGCCGGCGGGGACGCCTCTACGCCTGGGCGCTGCTCCTGGTCGGCGCCGTGGTCGTGCTGGTTGCGCTCGCCGTCGCCAACACGCGGCAGGTCGAGCTGAGCTGGGTGGTCGGCTCGGCGCATGCCTCGGTCGTCTGGATCATCATCGGGTCCGCGATCCTCGGTTGGCTGCTGGGCATCGCGACCAGCATCATCTTCCGTGCGCGCACGCGAATGCCGCGGAGGCGACCGCCGGCGTGAGGTTGGCGACTGCCGCGGCTATCCGGTGATGGACGGCGCGTCCTGGATCACGCGGTCGAGCTCGTCCTTGATCACGCCATAGCATTCGCAGGACACCGCCTCCAGCCCCGGTCGATCGATGACCGTCACCTGTCCACGGTGATAGCGGATGAGACCCGCCGCCTGGAGAATCCCCGCCGACAGGGTCACGGTGGCCCGGCGGGATCCGAGCATCTGGCCGAGGAACTCGTGGGTGATGGCGAACTCGTCGACGCCCACGCGGTCATGGCTCATCAGCAACCAGCGGCTGAGCCGCTCCTCGTTGGAGTGCAGCCGGTTGCACGCAGCCGCCTGGGAGATCTGGCCGAAGAGCGCCTGGAGATACCGGCGCACGACCTTGCTCAGAGGCCCGTTCCGATCCAGCTCCGCGAGGAAGACGTCAGCCTTCATCCGCAGGGCGCGGCCCGGCACCTGGGAGATGGCCCGCACCGCCAGGCTGCCACCGGACAGCAGGGGAACGCCGACGATGCCCTCGTTGCCGACGGTGGCCACCTCGACGATGGCCCCGTCGTCGAGAGCCGTGACCAGGGAGACGACACCGTCGACCGGAAAGTAGACCGCTTCGATCTCCTGGCCGGGTTCGAAGAGGACCGTCTTGATGGGAAGCTCCACAGGGGTCAGCTGCCCGGCCAGCCGGAGCCTCTCCTCGGCAGGCAGCGCTTCGAGGATCCGATTCACGCGGCTGCCGTCCTGGCGGGGGCTTGTTCCCACGATGGATTCCACTTGGTACAGGACGCCGACTTTCGGCCGGCGACCCGTCGCACTGTGGTCGCCGGCGGCTCACCCGTGGCAGCCACGTCCCCTTGGGATTGTGCCACGGCCTGGGACGCCGGTGGCGGACGGGCCGGTCGGTACGCCGGCGGACAGACGTTCCCTGCCGCTCGAGCGCATCCTCGGTTGACAAGGGGCTTCGCACAGACGATCAGCCCCTGCGTTGACGACACCGCTCCGTGTTTCCCTTCCACCGGTCGGCACGAGGTAGGCCGCCGGAGGGCGCGTCGAGCATGAAGTCCTTTCCCATCGCGGGAACATCCCAGGACCTCTTCCCGCCCCGCATCTCGGCTCGTGTCGCCGCCCTGCGACGCCGCCGGCTGCGTCAGCGACTGCGCTCCTGGGCAACCCCGCTGGCGGTGTTCACCGTTGGCGCGTGGGTCGCGCTCGTCATCGCGGCCGGCGTGGCGCACTGACGTCGCCTGGTCATCGACGACCCCGACAACTCACTGAAAGGAGGGACCACCGTGTTCCTCATCCTCGCTCTGCTCATCGTGGTGCTCGCGGTCGGTGGCGGACTTGCCGTGCACCCGCTGCTCTTCTTCCTGCTGGTGATCGCGGCCGTCATGGCCCTCTCCCACATCCGGCACAGCCCGGCTCACTGACGGAGGTTTCGACCATGGGTTTCGGATTCGGACTTCTCCTCGTCGCCGCAGGCGCGGTCCTCGCGTTCGCGGTCCACACCACCAACGCCAGCGGCGTGGATCTCCACACCGTCGGCCTGATCCTGCTCGGGGTGGGTGCGTTCAGCACCGTGCTCTCGATGGTCTTCTGGTCATCGTGGGCGGGTCCCGGCGGCCTCAACCGGCGCCACGCCGTCGCCGACGGACCGGAGGGCCCGAGCACGACCATCAACAAGTTCTAGGGTCCCCGCGGTGAGCGAGCAGAACGGTTGAATCGAGATCAACGCTCTGTCGGCCAGCGTACCGACACGCCGGCCGGGCGACCGGTAGGGTCACGTTCTCGGCGTGATTGCGTCGCCCCGCTGGTCCGTGGCGCACGACCGGGTGGAGGACACCCGGTGGTGTGGCGAACGATGGACGTGGGGCGCGGCAAGCCCGGATACCGAGTCTGGTGCGATGCGTGCGGGCAGGACTGGACCCAGCCGATCGCAACCGTCGCTGCTCGCGTCGCCGATGGCCTGGGCCGCCCCGGCCCCGTCTCCACCTATTGCGAATGCGGCAGTGCGATTCGCGTCATTCCCTTCGGTGGGACGCTGCAGGTCGACGACCCGCTCCGGTTCGCCGAGCTCGGACTGGCTCAGGAGCTGTCGAGCACTCGCTGCACTTCGAGCACGGCGTGGACCAGGCCGGCCTGGCTGAGGGCGAGGGGGTAGTTGCCGAGGTACTCGCCGGTGGCGGGATCGATCTCCTCCGGCAGCAGGAGGAGGTCGCCGGCGAGGCCGAGCACCTGCTCGAACAGTCGCAGGCCCTCCTCGCGCCGCCCGAGGCGCAGCATTGCTTCGAGGAGCCAGAACGTGCAGGGGAGAAAGGCGCCCTCCTTGCCGGGCAATCCGTCGAGGCCGGGCGGGTAGCGATAGAGAAGCGGGTCGCCGGCACTGAGCCCGTTCCAGATGGCGTCGACGGTGCCGGCCAACCGCTGCGACCCCTCGTCTTCGAATCCGGTCAGGGGGAGGAGGAGCAGTGCCGTGTCCAGCTCGTCCGATCCGTAGGCGCGGACGTATGACCCCAGTCGAGAGTCGAATCCCCTGTCACGAATCTCGGCGGCCACGGCGTCGCGGGCGGACTCCCACGCCGCCACTCGCCGGTGCGCCACCCTCTGCCGATGCCCGACGCGCGCGGCGCGATCCAGCGCGATCCAGGCCCACACCTTCGAGTGCACGTAGTGGCGCGGATCGTCACGAACCTCCCAGATGCCGGCGTCCGGCCGGCGCCACTCACGACTCACGTAATCGGCGTACTCGGCCATAACTCTCAGGCCCCGACGACCGAGGGAATGGCCCGCATCGACCATGTTCCACATGGCATCGACGACCCACCCGTAGACGTCGAGCTGGTGCTGGTCCTCGGCGAGATTGCCGACGCGCACGGGAAGACTCCCGCGATAGCCCGACACCGTCCGGATCTCACGCTCCGCTGAGCCCCTGGTACCGTCGAGCGTGTAGAGAACACGGATGCTGGACTCGGTGGACACCGCGCACGACGTGAGCCAATCCACGAAACGGCGGGCCTCCCGATCCTTGCCCACCGCAAGGAACGCGGCCACGCCGACACTCGCGTCGCGCGGCCAGGAGAAGCGATAGTCCCAGTTGCGCACTCCCCCGACCTCCTCCGGCAACGAGGTCGTCGGCGCCGCCACGGGCGCTCCCGTCGGGCTGAAGGTGAGAAGGCGCAGGTTGATGAGGCTGCGGGTGAGAACGTCGCGATAGGCCGCACCGCAGCGTATCCCGTCACTCCACCGCTGCCACCAGCGATCGGTGCGCGCCAGCAGGTCAGTCGCCTCGTCGTGGGTGATCGCGCGGCGTCGTTCGGCCAGCATCGCGCTGATGCGCTCGCCGGCGGCCAGCGTGCCGTGCCAGGTGCCCGATGCATCGAGGACGAGATGCGGCGCGGTCTGCAGTGTGCAGGACACCGGCTCCCGGCGACCGGGAAGCCCGGGGCGCGGAGAGTAGTGCAGGCGGACGTCCACCCGACCCTCGATGCATTCGAGCACCCGAACCACCGCGGGAGCGCGCGTGGTCATGGCCATCGCCTCGGTGAGGCGAGCCCGGCCGGAGGGTCCACTCCACTCGGTGACCAGGACGGTCGACGCCTGCCGGTAGCGACGCGAGACGGGCTTCGCGCCGGCGATCGACATCTCGAAGTGACCGCCTCGTTCGGCGTCGACGAGCCGGCCGAACACGGGCTCCGAGTCGAACCTGGGCCAGCACAACCAGTCGATGCAGCCTGTGGGGGAGACCAAGGCTCCGGTCCGCGTGTCTCCGATGAAGCCGTAGTCCCGAATCGGAGCTATCACGCGCTGCGAGGCGGACATGGATATCGGGTCTCCAAGATTGCGTCGGTGGCACTGGGTTGGCCTGGGTTCTGTCGCCCCTTCGTGGCATGGCGACATGGGCTCGCCGGCTTGCCGCTGCCGGTACCGTACCCTCGCAGGCCATGAACGAGATGACCTCGAATCGAGCCGGGAGCGATGGCGGGTTCCGCGAGTCGGGGCTCCGTCCGGAGGAGCTCGCCTGGGGCGTGCCCGCCCCGCCGCGCTCGTACTGGCCGGCACGCATCGCCGTTCTGGTTGCCATGGCGCTCTACCTCATCCTCCCCGACCGCCTCATTCCCGGTCCGCGGATCGTCGTTCCCGCGCTCGAGGCCGTGGTGCTCGTCGCCATCACCGTCCTCGTTCCCCACCGGACGACGGTCGCCGCGCCGGCCCGCCGGATCCTGGCCATCCTGATCATCGGCCTGGTGACCCTGGCCAACATCATCAACCTGGGACTCCTGCTCACCGAGCTGCTCAAGGGTCACGTGCAAAATGGACGGGAACTCGTCGTCTCGTCCGTTGCCATCTGGCTGACCAACGCCATCGCCTTCGGGTTGTGGTACTGGGAGCTCGACCGCGGTGGTCCCTACGAGCGCCACCAGCCGTCACACCGCCAGCCCGACTTTCTCTTTCCCCAGATGGCCACACCGGGAGCAGGCAGACCCGACTGGGCACCCAGTTTCGTCGACTACCTCTACGTGAGCCTGACGAATGCAACCGCCTTCAGCCCGACCGACACCATGCCGCTCAGTCCCCTGGCGAAGCTCCTGATGGCAACCCAATCGGTGGCGTCACTGCTGACCGTCGCGGTGGTGGCCGCGCGCGCGGTCAACATCCTCAGCTGAGCGCAGGCAGCGATCGCGGCGACGAGGCGTCGGTACGGTGCCGTGCCGACGCGTTCCCCGGCGGCAGCCATCATCAACGGGCGCGCGCGATTCATCACGGCGCTCGGCGAGCGGCGGCCACCGGTTTCCCTTCCTTCCGGTGCCGCCGCCCCGAGTGCCCCTGCGAGACACACGTGCCCACCTCCCCGCCGCCCCGCTCGCCCGACGCGCGAGAAAAGGGTGGGCGCATGCCGATGCTGCGGCGGCCGACGCGCATGTGGCTGGTGGTGGCGGTCGCGCTGCTGGCCAACATCGTCCTGGCATCGCTGATCAAGCCGGGCGAGGTCTCCCGCGTCGACATTCCCTACACCACCTTCAAGGCGCAGGTCGTCGCGGACAACGTGGTCAGCGTCACCGCCACCGGCGACACCATCACCGGCCACGCCCGCAAGCCGATTGCGGTGCCGGGGAGCAGTGACCGTGGCGTCGACTTCACCACCCAGCGCCCGGGCTTTGCGGACGCCGGCCCGGCGACGGATCCCACGTCCAACCTCGAAGCGCTGCTCGAGCAGCACAAGGTGGAGGTTTCCGCGCAGGCCGCGCCGGCCGGCAACCTGCTCCTCACCATCCTGCTGGGCTTCGGTCCGACGGTGCTGCTGGTGTTCGGGTTCCTGTACCTGATGCGCCGCGCCAGCGCCAACGCCGGCGGTGGCATCCTCGGCGTCGGCAAGAGCAAGGCGCGCCTGTACGACGCCGAGCAGGCCGGGGCGAGCTTCGCCGACGTCGCCGGGATCGAGGAGGTCAAGCAGGAGCTGGTCGAAGTCGTCGACTTCCTCCGCAACCCGGAGCGCTACCGGAAGCTGGGCGCCACGGTCCCCAAGGGAGTGCTGCTCATCGGTGCGCCGGGAACCGGCAAGACCCTGCTCGCCCGCGCCGTCGCCGGCGAAGCCGGGGTGCCCTTCTTCAGCATGGCCGCGTCCGAGTTCGTCGAGCTGTTCGTCGGTGTCGGCGCGTCGCGGGTGCGCGACCTCTTCGCCAAGGCGCGCGCGGCCTCGCCGGCGATCCTGTTCATCGACGAGCTGGATGCCGTGGGCCGGAGTCGCAGCTCCTCGGTGCGCCTCGGCGGCACCGACGAGCAGGAGCAGACGCTCAACCAGATCCTCAGCGAGATGGACGGCTTCGACACGCACGAGGGCCTGATCGTCATCGCCGCCACCAACCGCGCGGAGATCCTCGACCAGGCACTGCTGCGCGCCGGCCGCTTCGACCGTCGCATCGTCGTGCAGCCGCCGGATCGGGCTGGACGCACGGCGATCCTGCGCATCCACACGCGCACGGTCCCACTCGCACCCGACGTCGACCTCGACAGCCTCGGCTCGCAGACTCCCGGGCTGGTCGGCGCCGAGCTGCGCAACCTGGTCAACGAGGCCGCGCTGCTCGCGGCCAGTCGCGAGCACGCACAGGTCACCATGCTCGACCTCACCGACTCATTGGAGAAGGTGATCCTCGGCGCCGAGCGCAAGATCGTCCTCTCCGCGGCCGACCGCGAACGCGTCGCCTACCACGAGGCGGGCCACGCATTGCTCGGCCTGCTGGTGCCCGGTGCCGACCCCGTGCGCCGCGTCTCCATCGTGCCGCGTGGCCGCTCGCTCGGCGCCACGGTGCAGAGCGCCGTCGACGACCGGCAGAACTACCCCGAGGACTACCTGCGTGCGCGCATGGTCGGCGCACTCGGCGGCCGCGCCGCCGAGGCGATGGTGTACGGCGTCGTCACCACCGGCGCGGAGAACGACCTCAGGCAGGTCACCGACATCGCGCGACAGATGGTGGTGCGCTGGGGGATGAGCCCGAAGCTCGGCCTGCTCAATCTCAGCGACGACGGCGACGGCATCCCGCTGCTCGGTCGCGGGCGCGCCTACAGCGAGGCCACTGCCAGGACCATCGACGCGGAGATGCGGCGCATCGTCGACGAGTGCTTCGACAGCGCGTCCAGGCTGCTGGCCCAGCACCGCGAGAGCCTGGAGGCTCTGACCACCGCGCTGCTGCGCGACGAGTCCCTCGACGAGCAGGCCATCCTCGCCACCGCGGGATTGCCCGCCGCGTCCGCGGGCCGCGGTGCGGAGGCGGCGCGACCCGTGGTCGTCGTGGCCTGAGCCTCGCTCCGCGCCGCACGGGGGAGCGGCGAACCCCCGGTCGTGCCCACCGCCGCCGCCACGGCGGCGAGCAGGACGACGCCGATCTCCAGGATGTCGCGGGCCGTGGTGTCCACGGGCACAGGCTGCCACACAGGGCGACCGGCCGCCGCGGCTCGGAGGTTCTAGCGACTCTCCGCCGCGATGCGCTGCGCGGCCAGCTCGGCCGCGGCGAGGGCGTCGCCGGCGATGTCCGGCGCGGTGTCGAAGCGCTCGCCGCGGAGGACGTCGCGCAGGGGCAGGCGGTCGCGCCAGCCGGCCTCCTGCAGCATGGGGCGGGCGGGCAGGTCGTGAGGCCAGCCGATGCAGAGGTAGGCGACGGGGACGACGTGCGGCGGGATGGCCAGGATGTCGCGCAGCTCGCCGGTCTTGAGGATGCTCACCCAGCCGACGCCGAGTCCCTCGGCGCGCGCGGCCAGCCAGATGTTCTGCACCGCAAGGCAGGTGCTGTAGACGTCGGTCTCCGGCTGGCTGTTGCGGCCGAGCACCTGGGTGCCGGCGCCGGTGGGATCGCAGGTGACGCAGAGATTGACCGGCGCTTCGCAGATGCCCTCCAGCTTCATGCCCAGGTACTGCGAGCGGCGCGGCTCGTCGAAGAAGCAGGCGGCGGCCTGGCGCTCGCGCAGGTAGAGATCCTTGACCCGCGACCGCGTCTCGGCGGAGCGGATGAGCATGAAGCTCCAGGGCTGCATGAAGCCGACCGAGGGCGCGTGATGGCCGGCGGCGAGCACCTGGGCGAGCAGCGCGTCGGGCACGGGGTCGTCGCGGAACAGCCGCACGTCGCGGCGGCGGTGGATGGCGCGGTACACGGCGTCGCGCTCCTCCGCGGCGAAGGCGAAGCGCTGCGGTTCGGTCGCGTGCTGCTCGGTCGCGGCGGACGTCATGGCACCTCCTCTGGCGAGGCGGCAGTGTAGCGGAGCGCGTCCGTCCGCCCGGGCATTGACGCCGCGATCCGTAGCGGCTACGGACGACTCGACACCGCGGCCGCCCATAGCATCGCCTGGCACACCGCCGTCACCCGCTGTCGAGACGGTCCGTCTGGTGGACGGAGCGAAACGTGGGCAGGATGTTTCGGACCGCTCCGGCATGGTGGCGGCGGTGGGCAATGCCGCGGTCAGCGCGCCGAGACGGCCTCCGCGGCGAAGAGCTCCTCCGCGAGGCCGGCGCGGGAGTGGACGCCGAACTTGGAGTAGGCGCGGCCCAGGTGGGTCTCCACGGTGCGCCGCTCGATGAACAGGCGCGTGCCGATCTGGTCGGCGCTGAAGCCGGACAGGGCCAGGGCGACCACCTCACATTCCCTCCGGGTGAGGCCGCGGCTGCGCAGCGCCTCCGTGGTGGCCGCGGCAACGGGCAGCGGTCTGGCCGCGGTGGCGGCGCGGGCCACCGGGTCGCCATGTGCCTGCCGGTGGCCGAGCGAACGCGCCACGACGCCGATGAGCCCGGCGGCGACGCCGGTCGAGAGTGCGTCGAGCGCCGCCGTCTCCACCGAGAGCGCCCCCGCGGCGACGCAGGCGGCCTGCCCCACCCAGGCCCAGACCGTGACGGCGGCGAGGCGCCCGGCGCCGAGCAGGAGCGCCGCGCAGGCGACGGCGAGCACCTCGACGCCGCCGAAGGTGATCTCGCGGGTGGTGACGGCATCGCCGGCGGTGGCAACGGAGACGAGCAGGAGACACGCGACCAGAACCGCCCGGTCCGTGCTCGGCGCGCCGGCGGTGGCCCTGCTCCTCCCGCCCAGAGTGATGAGTGCCACGCTGCTCTCCCCTGAGGTGCGTGCCCGCGTCCGCCCGACGATGCCATGTGCGGTGCGAAGGGGTCAATCAACCCGAATTGGGTGGATGCCGCACGCCACGCGCTGAGCCGCGCGGCGTCAGGTGCGGGTCACGGTGGCGCCACCGTGGCCCGTCCAGAGCTTGAAGGCCTGCACGGTCAGGGCGATGAAGCCGGCGCCGGCGATGACTCCGACGATCACGTCGCTGGTCGCCGCGCCGACGCCCACGCCGAGCACGACGCCGACGAGCATGAGGATGGTGACGGTCACGCGGTACCGCGTGGTCTCGGCAGGGTTCACGGTGTTCCTCCGAATGGGGCGAGGGTGCGCCGGCTGCGACTCCTTGGCGGCATGCCAGGCGGCGCGCAGGCTGAGGGCGGGACCGCCGTGCAGGATGGCCGCCGCGTAGAGCCGCCCGCCCAGGCGGACCAGCGCGGCGATGCTGGCCACGGTGATGGCCAGCGCCAGCAGCGGTTCCCACCAGGCCGGCGATCCCATGGCGATGCGGCCGGGCATGGCCAGCGGCGCGGTGCTGGGGAAGAACGAGATGGCGCGGGCGGCGACGCTGTCGGGCTGCGCCACCATGGCGAAGGCGGCCAGGTAGCTGGCCACCATCAGCGCGCTCATCGGCGCCACCGCGCTCTGTGCGTCCTCGGGTCGCGAGGCCAGCGCGCCGAGGGCGCCGAAGAGCGTTGCGTACAGGGCATATCCGAGCACGAACCAGACCACCAGCCAGGCGATCACCGTGCCCCGGATGGCCGGCACGTCGAGTGATCCCACCGCCGTGACGGCGGCCAGCGCGGCCACCGCGGTGACGGCGACCTGCGCGAGTCCGAGCAGCCCGATGCCCATCACCTTGCCGGCCAGCAGCGAGCGCGGCGGGATGCGGGCGAGCAGCACCTCGACGACGCGGCTGGTCTTCTCCTCGACGACGCCGGTCAGCACCAGCCCGCCGTAGCTGGAGATGATCACCACCAGCAACCCGGTCATGACCAGGGTGGCGGTCTGGTCACCCGAGGTGCGTCCCGCCACCGAGCTCAGCTCCACGTTGGTCAGCGGCACCGGTGCGACCAGGTCGCCGAGCTGCCGCGGGCTGATTCCCTCGGCCGCCGCGCGATCGCGGATGGCCACCACCTGGATGGCGCCGCTGACCACGGCCTCGACCCGCTGGTCGACGCTGCGCGGCCATTCCAGGGTGCGCCCGTCGACGACGAGGACGTCGACCGTGCCGTGCCGCACGGCGTCCTCACCCTCGGCGCGGGTCGCGTAGGTGTGCAGCCGCGCCGTCGTCCCCACCGCGGAGGCCTGCACCTCGATGGTGGCGGGCAGGCCGGCGGGCGTCGCGCCGCTCAGCCCGACGTCGACGCTGCGGTCGCGGCCCAGCAGCACGGCGGGCAGGACGATCATCGCCGCCACCACCGCGACGATCATCACGAGGGAGGCCAGGAAGGCGCGCGAGCGCGCGCGTTCGCGCATCTCGCGCACGGCCACCAGCCAGGCCTGGCGCAGGCCGTTCATGCCGTTCATGTCGCCACCGCCCGGCGGAACAGCTCCGACAGCGTCGGCGGTTCGAAGGAGAGCGAGAGGATGCTCGTGCCGTCGCCGGCGGCGGACGTCAGCGCCTGGATGTCGTCCAGGGAGTCAACGCGCAGCCGGGCGTGTCCGTCGCTCGTCTCGACGGGGGTCGCGCGCAGTGCGGACCAGTCCGGAGCGGGACCGGTGAAGGTGATGTCGACGAAGCGCTCCGGGACCGCGGCGCGCAGCGCCTCCAGCTCGCCGGCCAGGACCACGCGGCCGTGGTCGACGATGACCACGTCCTCACAGAGCCCGGCGACGAGGTCGAGCTGGTGGCTGGAGAAGAGCACCGTCGCCCCCGCGGCGGCCATGTCGCGGAGCAGCCCGGCCATCAGCTCCATGGCGATGGGATCGAGCCCCGAGAACGGCTCGTCGAGGACGAGCAGCTCGGGCTCGTTGACGAGCGCCGCGATGAGCTGCACGCGCTGCTGGTTGCCGTGCGACAGCGCGTCGACTCGATCGCGTCCGCGCTCGGCGAGCTGCAGGCGCTCGAGCCAGCCGTCGACGCTGCGCTCCACCTCGTGCGCGGGCTGTCCGCAGAGCCGGCCGAGATAGACGAGCTGCTCACGCACGCGCATGCGCGGGTAGAGGCCGCGTTCCTCCGGCATGTAGCCGAAACGCGCGCGCACCGCGGCGGTGATGGCTGCGCCGTGCCAGGTGACGCTGCCGGAGTCGAGCCGCACCAAACCGAAGACGGCGCGCATCGCCGTCGTCTTGCCCGCGCCGTTGGGTCCGAGGAACCCGGTCAGCCGCCCGGGCCGGGCCGTGAAGCTGCAGCCGTCGAGCGCCGCCACCTCGCCGAAGCGCTTGCCCGCCGCGTGGAATTCCAGCAACGCCATGCCTCCACCACAACCATGCGGCGGCGCGCAGGCGGGGCGACAGAGGCCGAAGACCCCGGTGTGCCCGGCGACGTTCGGCCTTCCCCGGTGGGCCTACTGGGAGTCGATCTCCAAGCTGTCGAAGAGGCCGTTCCAGGTGGGCAGCGCGTCGGTGGTGGCGCTGAAGTAGGCATACGCCGCGGTCCAGGGCAGGCCGTGCGGCAGCGGGCCGACCAGCGGCGCCGGCGCGCCGGCCGGGCCCTCCGACAGGGTGATGTTGGCGGCGTCGACGCTGAGCACGAAGTCGTTGAGGGCGCTGGTGACCGGGAGGCTCGCCGACCAGAGGGTGGTGATGCTGCCGCCGGCGACGCGGCGGACGATGGCGATGCTGCCGTTCTGCACGCGGATGCGCAGGTAGTCGGCGGCGCTGAGCACGTTGCCGGTGGCCGCGGCGGGAGCCAGGACGAAGTTCTCGGTCTGGTCGGCGTTCGCCGCGGTGGTCATCTGCCACTTGACGGTGACGGTGGTGCTCGACCACGAGGGCTGCACGGTGGTCTCGCGTGCCTGCACGTACTGCCAGGTGCCCGACTGCGCCGAGCTGAGCAGCGGGCAGAGCTGCAGCGCGTTGCCCTGGATGGTGGCGCCCGCGCCGCTGCCGGACGCGGAGCGCTGCACCACGAAGCTGCTGTCCGGGGCGGAGCCGTCGGGGCCGGTGAAGCTGTCGCTGAAGAGCACCGAGCCGACCGGAGTCGGCGATGGTGACGGCGACGGCGAGGGCGATGGCGATGGCGATGGCGACGGAGTCGGCGTGGGTGTCGGTGTCGGTGTCGGTGTCGGCGTCGGCGTGGGCGTCGGAGTGGGGGAGGGGGTCGGGGTCGCGCAGCTCGGCGTGGTCGAGCCGGCGGAGGCGTCGACGCTGAACTCCGAGGTGTTGCCCGACGAGTCCGTGGCCGTCGCCGTCACCGGCCCGGCGATGCTCACCCCGCCGAGGCACCAGGCGCCGGTCGAGTCCGCGGCCGTGCTGCCCAGGTAGACGGCGCCCTCGCCGTTGGCGCCGCCGCCGTCCGGCACGGCGCTGAACAGCTCGACCGTTGCACCCGGCGGCGCGGTGCCGCTCGCGGCCGTCGAGGACACCGCGCCCACCACGGGGAAGTCGATGCCGTCGTCGCCCACCGCGGTGTTGCTGTTGTTGCCGTCGTTGGCATTGACTCCGGCCACGGGCATGAGGTCGATGCCGATGCCGCCGTTGCCCTGGATGGCATTGGCGGTGATGCGGTTGAACAGGGTGGTCGCCGAGCCCGACACGTACTGCACCGCCACGCCCGGCCCGGCGCTGCCGCGGATGGTGTTCGACTGCACCGTGGTGTTCTGCGGCCCGTTGTAGATGAGCACGCCGTCGCCCCGGTTGCCGGTGGTGGTGCTGCCGCCGGTGTCGGTGCCGATGCGGTTGCCGCTGACCACGGTGCCGTTGGTGCCGCTGTCGGCGATGAGCACGCCGCTGCCGGCGTTGCCGGCGATGGTGTTGCCGATCACCTGCGCCCCCGGCACGCCCTGGAACACGTGCACGCCGTTGGCCTGGTTGCCCAGCGGGGTGACCCCGTCGGAGGCCAGCCCGATGACGTTGCCCTGCACCACCGCGCCGGTGGTCGGCCGCCGGTCGACGTAGACGCCGTCGCTGTCGTTGCCCGAGATCAGGTTGCCCGCGGCGGGGACGCCGCCGCCCACCAGCGTGTTGCAGGCGCCGTTCTGCACCTTCACGCCGGCGTCGATGTTGGGGTAGTTGACCCTGCCGGTGGGATCGGTGCCGACGTAGTTGCCCTGCACGGTGTTGTTGCAGATGGCCCGGGCCGGCGCGCCGACACCGTCGATCTGGATGCCGTCGTCGCGGTTGCCGGAGATGACGTTGCCGCTGCCCGGCGTGGTGCCGCCGATCAGGTTGCCGCTGCCGCAGATCTCGATCTCCACGCCCTCGGCGAAGTTGCCGTAGGGGCTGGGCCAGGCACCGTGCGCGTTGAGGCCGACCCAGTTGCCCTCCACCACGTTGTTCGAGGAGGCGTTGCAGCTGCCGTCGTTGTTGAGCTTGCCGAAGATTCGCACGCCCATGCCGTTGTTGCCGGTGACCAGGTTGCGCTCGCCCGCGGTGGTGCCGCCGACGCGGTTGCCGTTGGCGCCGTTGACCAGCTCCACGCCCGCGCCCGCGTTGGGCAGGCGGCTGAGGCCGTCGGCGGTCAGGCCCACCCAGTTGCCGGTGACCACGTTCGCGCTCGAGGCGTTGACCCTGATGCCGTCCCCGCCGTTGCCCGAGACCAGGTTGCGGTCGGCCGCGGTGGTGCCGCCCACGGTGTCGTTGCCCGGACCCTCGACGTCGATGCCGCCCGCAGCGGCCCCCGCCGCATTGATGCCGTCGGCGGTGCCCACCCAGTTGCCGGCCACCACGTCGCCGCTCGACCCCGCGGCGACGAGCACGCCCCACTGGTGGAAGTTGGTGATGACCAGCCCGCGCACGCTGTCGTTCTGCCCGGCGAGCACGATGCCCGAGGCCTGCTTGCTGCCGGTGGCGTCGTCGATGCGGATGCCCGGCGCCGCCGCGCCCGGCTGGGTGGTGCCGTCGATGCTCACGTTGTCCGCGCTGACCTGCGGCAGCGCGGTGCCGGTGCCGGCGCCGACCGAGATGGTCTGCGCCCCGCCCGGCGGGATGCTGAACTGGATCTGCCCGCCGCCCGCGCTGTCGGCGGCCTCGATGGCCATGCGCAGGGTGCAAAGCGACAGCGAGCAGACGCCGTCGTCGTCGTCGGCGCTGTTGACCACGAAGGTGGGTGAGGCCGCACGCACGGGGAGCCCCCAGAGGAGCGCGGCCACGACGGCGGACACCGACGCGACCACGGCCCAGCGCGCGCGACTCGTCGTTCGAATCGCCACAATCACTTCCAACGCGCCAGTTTAGCGGACGGCGGCCGCCAGCGCCAGGCCCGGGGTTGCGCGCGTGCTCGCCGCCTCGTGAGCCCTGGCTGGGAATGATAGGCGCGCTATCACCAAAGCCACCGCTCGGGCCGTGTGCCGGCCGCGGCTCAGCAGATGCGCGGCAGCGGGTCGCCGACGAGCATGTCGACCACCCGGGTGCCGCCGAACGCCGTGCGGATGAAGACCATGGCCGGTGGGTCGGCGCGCACCTCGCCGATGCGTGTGGCCTCCGCGCCTTCGGGTGTCGATCGCATGATGGCCACAGCGCGCTCCGCGTCCGCGGCGGCGACGACGGCGACCAGCTTGCCCTCGTTGGCGATGTAGAGCGGGTCGATGCCGAGGATCTCGGCGACGCCGCGCACCTCGTCGTGCACCGGCAGCGCCTCCTCGTCGATGGCCACCGCCACGCCCGCCTGCTGCGCCGCCTCGTTGAGCACCGTGGCCACACCGCCGCGGGTGGCGTCGCGCATGAAGTGCACCTCGACGTCCGCATCGAGCAATGCGGCCACCAGTGGCCACAACGCCATGGTGTCGCTGCGCAGACCGGGCGCCTCCAGGTCGACGTCGCCGCGGGCCAGCATCACGGTGGCGCCGTGGTCGCCGATGGCGCCGCTGAGCAGCACCGCGTCACCGGCCTGGATGCGGTGCACGCCGAGGCGGCCGGGTTGGCGTACCAGCCCGACGCCGGTGGTGGTGATGAAGAGCTGGTCGGCCTTGCCGCGTGGCACCACCTTGGTGTCGCCGGCGACGACCTCCACGCCGGCGCGATCCGCGGCCCGGCGCATCGACTCGACGATGCCGCGCAGCAGCGCGACGTCGAGGCCCTCTTCGAGCACGAAGGCGGCGGTCAGGTAGAGCGGCTGCGCGCCGCCGACGGCGAGGTCGTTGACCGTGCCGTTGACGGCCAGCTCACCGATGTCGCCGCCGGGGAAGACCAGCGGGCTGACCACGAAGGAGTCGGTGGTCACCGCCAGCGCGCCGTCGAGGCCGGCGACAGGCACCACCGCCTGGTCGCCGAGCTGGTCGAGGTAGGGGTTGCCGAGCACCGCGGCGAAGAGCGCCTGGGTGAGGGTGTGGCCGGCCCTGCCGCCGGCGCCGTGGCTCATGCTGATCGCCGTCTCGCGCAGCGCCGGGCGCCGCTTGCGGATCTCGGCGATGCGCTGCAGCACGCGCTGCTCGGGGTCGGTGACGCTCTCCGCGGCGGCGCGGATGGCGGCGCCGCTGCCGGCGCGGTGCCCGCCGGCCGGTTCGCTCATCGCGGTGCACCCGCCGCCGTCACCGGCAGCGCGCGCAGGGCCGTCTCGCGGTCGCGCGCCCGCGAGTAGCGGCCGAAGTTGTAGTACGCGGCGCAGGCGCCCTCGCTCGACACCATGCAGGTGCCGATGGGCGTCTCCGGCGTGCAGGCGGTGCCGAAGACCTTGCACTCCCAGGGCTTGAGCACACCCTTGAGCACCTCGCCGCACTGGCAGGCCTTGGGGTCGGCGACGCGCACCCCGGGCACGGTGAAGACCTTCTCCGCGTCCATGTCGGCGAAGTCGTCGTTGAGCTCCAGGGCACTCTGGGAGATGAAGCCCAGCCCGCGCCACTCGAAGTGCGGCCGGATGCGGAAGACTCTGGCCAGAACGTCGAGCGCCTTGGGGTTGCCCTCGTCGTGCACCACGCGGCGGTACTGGTTCTCCACCTCGCAGCGGCCCTCCAGCACCTGGCGGATGACCATGTGCACGCCCTGCAGGATGTCGAGCGGCTCGAAGCCGACCACCACCACCGGCTTGCCGTAGCTGCGGGTGACGAACTCGTAGGGGCGGATGCCGACCACCGTCGAGACGTGGCCGGGACCGAGGAAGCCGTCGAGGCGCAGGTCCGGCGAGTCGAGGATCGCCTTCATCGGCGGGATGATGGTGACGTGGTTGCAGAAGACGAAGAAGTTGCCCAGTCCCTCGGCGCGGGCGCGCAGCAGCGTCAGCGCAGTCGAGGGCGCGGTGGTCTCGAAGCCGATGGCGTAGAAGACGACGCGCCTGTCAGGGTTGTCACGGGCGATCTTGAGCGCGTCGAGAGGGGAGTAGACCATGCGCACGTCGGCGCCGCCGGCCCTGGCGTCGAGCAGGCTGCCGTCGCTGCCGGGCACGCGCATCAGGTCGCCGAAGCAGGTGAGGATGACGCCGTCCTGCCGGGCCAGGGCGATGCCGTCGTCGAGACGCCCCATGGGGATGACGCAGACCGGGCAGCCCGGTCCGTGCACCAGCTCCACACCGGGCGGCAGCAGGTCCTCGATGCCGTACTTGAAGATGGTGTGCGTGTGCCCGCCGCACACCTCCATGATCTTCCAGTGCCGCTCGCCGCACTCGGCGGCGATGCGCGCGGCGACGGTGCGGGCCAGGCCGGCGTCGCGGAACTCGTCGGCGAACTTCACGGCTGCAGCTCCGGGGCGCGGCGGACCTGGTCCATCTCGTCGTCGTAGGCGGCGCCCATGCCTTCGAGAAGGCGCAGCGTCTCCCTGGCCTCCGCCTCGCTGACCCGGCTGAGTGCGAAGCCGACGTGGACGAGCACGTACTCACCGGGCGCGGTGGCGTCGTTGCCGGTGAGCAGGCAGGTGTTGACCCGGCGGCGCACGCCACCCAGCTCCACGGTTGCGTACTGGCGCTCCGCGTCGATGTACTCGACGAGCCGCGCCGGGATGGCTAGGCACATGCCCGCCCCTCCAGGCTCTCCTGCACCAGCTCGACGAGCAGGTGGCAGAGGGTGGTCTGGACCTCCTGGATGCGGTGCACGCTGCTCGACCGCACCACGAAGCAGTGGTCGAACGCCTCCTCCGCCGCCATGCGGCCGCCGCCGTCGCCGCTGATGCCAATCGTGGCCAATTCTCGGCGCCTGGCCTCGCTGGCGGCGCGGAGGAGATTCTCCGAGTTCCCGCTGGTGGAGATGGCCACCAGCACGTCGCCGCGCCGTCCCAGGGCGATGACCTGGCGGGCGAACACGTCGTCGAACGACACGTCGTTGGCCACCGCCGTGACCACGGCCACCTCGTTGGTGAGGCAGAGCGCGGGCAGGCCGCGGCCGTGCAGCAGCTCGGCGGCCAGGTCGGCCGCGGAGGTGGCGCTGCCGCCGTTGCCGCAGGCGAGCAGGCGGCCGCCGCCGCGGAAGCACTGCGCAACGCGCTGCGCGCAGGCGGCGATCTCCTCGGCGTGTCCCTCGATCAGCTCGCGCCGCAGCCGGTCGCTCTCCGCCGCCTTCTCCAGCGGTGCGGCGGCCAGCGCGTCGACCAGCGCCGCGCTCGCGGAGGGCTGCTCGCTGAGCATCGGGTAGAGCAGCTGCGAGAAGGGGTCGCGGCCGGTTTCGGTCATGCCGCGTCCGCCTTCTGCAGGGCAACGCCGCCGTGCACCAGCACCACGTCGCCGGTGTGCACGCCGTCGAGCAATTCCAGGTTGATCTCGCGCAGCTCGCCGTCCGTGACGCCGCGGGCCACGCTGCCGTCGTCGCTGACCCACTCGACGCGCACCGCGCTGAGCCGGTCCGCGCAGGTGACGCAGACGTCGTCGTGGCCGGGCTCGCTCATGGCGACGCCTCGGCGGGAATGCCGCGATGGTTGAGCACGATGTGCACCAGCTCCCAGAGGATGTGAGACGTGGCCAGGTGCAGCTCGCGGGCCACCACCGCGTCGTCGCAGCGCACCTGCAGGACGTGGTCGGCAAGCTGCGCGTCCGGCGACTCGGTGCCGTCGAGCAGAGCCACGCTGAGCATGCCCATGTCCCGTGCCACGCCGAGGCCGCGGCCGACGGCGCCGTGCAGCGGCAGGTGCCCGAAGGCCAACGCGATGTCGCCCCGGCGGCCCAGGGCGCGCAGCTGCCCGGCGAAGACGTGGCCGGGGTCGCCGCCGGTGAGCAGCCCGGTGACGGTGGCCACGTCGCTGCTCAGCGAGATGGCCGGCAGCGCGCGGCAGCCGGGCAGCACCGGGTGGACGTACTCCACCGCGTTGTGCTGCGCGTCGGTGGCGTGCGCGCCGGCGCCCATGACCAGCAGGGTGCCGCCGGCGAAGAAGCGGTCGGCCATGGCCGCGGCGCAGGCGGCGATGGGCCGGGCGTTCTGCTCGAAGTAGGCGGCGCCGGCGTCGAGGCGGCGGCGCAGCCGCTCGACGACCGGCGCGCCGGCGGGGACGGCGCCGCCGCTGTCCTGGTGCACGTCGAGCATTGTCATGGTGCGGTCGCCGCCGCCACCAGGGCCTGTCCCAGGCTGATGCCGCCGTCGTTGGCGGGCACCTCGCGGTTGGCGTAGCTGCGCAGCCCGCGCCCGTCGAGCAGCTCCAGGGTGCGGGTGAGCAGGAGCGCGTTCTGGAAGACGCCGCCGCTCAGGGCGACGCGGTCGACGCCGTGCTCGGCGCAGAGCCGGGCGCAGGCCGCCGCCAGCGCCTGGGCCAGGCTCTCGTGGAAGACCGCGGCCAGCTCCACAGCCGGCCGTCCCCGGCCGCGCTGCGCGACCAGCGTGCGCACCAGCCCGACGGTGTCGAGCACCAGCGGCGACCCGGCCATGCCCACCTCGACCGGCCGTACTGCGCCGGCCCGCGCCGCCAGCGCCTCGAGCTGCATGGCCGCCTGCGCCTCGTAGGTCGAGAGGTAGGCGACACCGAGCAGGCTGGCCACGGCGTCGAAGAGACGGCCGGCGCTGGTGGTGACCGGAGCCGCGCTGGCGCCGGCGGCGACGCGGCCGGCCAGGCGCCAGCGGCGCTCGTCCGGTGCGCCCTCGGCGTCAGCGGCCCAGGCGGGCGGCGCCGCCTGCTCCAGGCCGGCCGCCACCAGGTAGGCCGCGGCCATGCGCCAGCCCTCGCGCGCGGCCAGGTCGCCGCCCGGCTGCCGCACCGGGGCGAGGTGGCCCACCCGGACGTACCCCCGCTCGTCGGCGAGAAGCAGCTCACCGCCCCAGATGGTGCCGTCCGGCCCCAGGCCGAGGCCGTCGAGGGCGACGCCGAGCAGGCGCCCGCGCAAGCCGTGCTCGGCCATCACGCTGGCGACGTGGGCGTGGTGGTGCTGCACGCGCACCGGCGCCGCGCCCTCCTCCCACCACAGCTCGGCGAGCCGCGTCGAGGCCAGGTCGGGGTGGAGGTCGCAGGCGACGCGGCGCGGCCGGGCGCGGAAGAGCCGCAGGTAGGTGTCCAGCGCCTCCTGCTCGTGGTGCAGCGCGAGCGGCGAGTCCAGGTCACCGATGTGCGGGCCGGCGAAGGCGTCGCCGCCGCGCACGATGCAGAAGGTGTTCTTCAGGTGCGCGCCGAGGGCGAGCACGTCCTCGCCACCGTCATCGCCGAGGTTGACGGGCGCGGGGCAGTAGCCGCGCGCCCGGCGCAGCACGCGCGCCTCGCCGGCGCTGATGCGCACCACCGAGTCGTCGTAGCGCGCGTGGATGCCGCGGTCGTGCAGAAGGAAGGCATCGGCGATGGCGCCCAGCCGCTGCAGCGCCTCGTCGTTGTCGCGGGCGATCGGCTCCTCGCTCAGGTTTCCGCTGGTCATGACCAGAACCCGTCCGCCGACGGCGTCGAGGAGCAGGTGGTGGAGCGGGGTGGAGGGCAGCATCACGCCCAGCTCGCCGAGTCCCGGCGCCACCTCTCGCGCCACGCCGTGCGCGTCTTCACGGCGGCGCAGGAGCACCACGGGCCGCACCGAGCCGGCCAGCAGCGCGGCCTCGGCGTCGCTCACCGCGCAGAGCCGGCGCGCCGTGTCGAGGTCGCGCACCATCACCGCGAAGGGCTTGTGGGGCCGGTGCTTGCGCGCCCGCAGCCGGGCCACCGCCGCGCCGTCGCCCGCGTCGCAGGCGAGCTGGAAGCCGCCCATGCCCTTGACCGCCACGCTGCTGCCCTCGCGCAGCAGGGCCGCCGCCACTTCGACAGCATCACCGCTCTGCTCGGTGCCGTCGGGGAGCGCCAGCCAGAGCCGCGGACCGCAGGCGGGACAGCAGTTCGGCTGCGCGTGGAAGCGCCGGTCGCGCGGGTCCTCGTACTCCGCCCGGCAGGGCGCGCACATGGCGAAGTCGCGCATGGTGGTGAGCGGGCGGTCGTAGGGGAGGTCCTCGACGATGGTGAAGCGCGGCCCGCAGCCGGTGCAGTTGACGAAGGGGTATCGGTGGCGGCGATCCGCGGGGTCGAAGAGCTCGCGCAGGCAGGCGTCGCAGGTGGCCGAGTCGGGGGAGATCGGCTGGTACTCGCCGGCGACCGCGCGGCTGGGCTCGATGACGAACCCGGCCACGCCCTGCGCCGCCACCACCGCGCTCTCCACGGCGACGATGCGCGCCAGCCGCGGCGCCTCGTGGCGCAGGGCGGCGCTGAATGTGTCGAGATCGGCAGGAACTCCCTCGACCTCGACGACCACGCCGCCCGAGGTGTTGCACACCGACCCGGCCAGCCCCAGCCGGGTGGCCAGGCCCCAGACGAAGGGCCGGAAGCCCACGCCCTGCACCACGCCGCGCACGACCACGTGTCGCCGCTCCGGCGCGGGCGGCAGGGTGAGGGGCGTGGCCTGAGGGGGCATCGCGCCTCACATCCTCCGCTTTTGCGGGTCGCCTGTCAGGCCTGGCGCTGCGCCGCGATGCGCACCCGCACCAGAACCTCGGGATCCACCCTGAGCAGCAGCAGCCGGGGCGGCTCCACGCCGAAGCTCCGCATGTCGATGGGGCGCCGGCCCTCGACGCTGAGCCGGTCGCCGTCGACCCTCACCTCGACCTCACCGTCGAGCAGCTGCGCCCGCCCGCGGACGGCGACCCGCGCCACGGCGCGGTAGACGCCCTCCGCAGCGGTGGCGGCCACCTCGGTGAGGTCGACGGTGATCTCGGGGTGGCGCCGGGTGTCCAGCCGCCGGTGCATCTCGAGGTCCTGCAGCGCGTGTCCCGAGCGGATGGTCTCGACGGGGATGCGCAGCCGCGCCGCGTACGGCCTGGAGAGGTCAGGCCGTCCCGACCCGTCGAGCTCGACCGTGATCGTGCCCGCGAGCGCGCGCGACTCCGCGCGCACCGGGTGCAGCGAGCTGCTGGCCTCGACGAGCACCGGCGAGTCCGAGGAGACGACATGGAAGGTCGGCATCTGCGGTGAGGCCCGGAATGCTACCCGCGTCGCGCGCAGCGGCCGGGCGCGCCCCTCGACTACCGTTTCGCCGCATGAGTTCGAACCCCGCGGCGCGGCCGGGCATCCTGCTGGTCCACGGCGCCTGGCACGGGCCCTGGTGCTGGGACGGCTTCCGCGCCCGGTTGGGCGAACACGGCCACGACGTGCGCGCCGTCGAGCTGCGCGGCCACGACGGGCGGCGGGGAAGGCTCTGGCATCGCGTCTCCACCTACGTCGACGACATGGCGCGAGCAGCCGCGGAGTTCCCCGCACCGCCGGTGGTCATCGGGCATTCGCTGGGCGGCCTGGTGGTGCAGAAGTACCTGGAGCGGCATGCCGCGCCCGCCGGCGTGCTGATGGCGTCGGTGCCGCCGGCGGGCACGTTGGGATACAGCCTGCGCATGCTGCGACGGCATCCCCTGCTCTTCGCCAAAGCGCTGGGAACTCTCAGCCTGCTCCCCGTCGTGGCCACACCCGCACGTGCCCGCGAGGTGCTCTTCACCGCGGAGACGCCGCAGGCGATCGTCGACGCCTGCCACGCGCGGCTGCAGGACGAGTCCTTTCCCGGCTTCCTCGACACCATGCTCTTCTCGCTGCCACGGCCGCGGCGCGTCAGTGCGCCGATGCTCGTGGTCGGCGCCGATCGCGACAACGTCTTCACCGTCAACGAGGTGCGGCGCACCGCGCGCGCCTACCGCACGCAGGCGCGCATCTTCCCGATGGGCCACGACATGATGCTCGACACCGGTTGGGAGCAGGTCGTCGACGCCGTCGACGAATGGATCGGTGCTACTCTGCGGCCCGCAGCCGAACCGGGGGACGACTTTCGATGACCGACCGTGCCATGGCGGACCTGCCGCTGCGCGCGATGGGCGCGGACGACGGCAACGCCTTGCGTGAGCTGGCCTTCGCCCGCCTGCTGGCGCTGGCCGACGACGCTCTCGCCTGCGCCTGCACCTCGCCGGAGCTGGCCCGGCACCGCGCCGACATGTTCGAGGCCTGCGTGCGCTCGATCGGCGGCGACCCGGCGCTCACCGACATCTACGAGCGCCTGCTGCCGGTGCGCGACCGCCTTCGCGACCAGCTCGCCTCGCGCTGAGATTTCCCTCAGGGGTCAGCGGGCGTCCAGCCGCTCCTCGAGCCGGATCGTCACGCTGTCACCGGCCTGCTTGCCGATGAGCTCGCGGACGTCCGCCTTGATGGGCAGCTTGTGGGTGCCGTCGCCCAGGGCCATGAAGGAGCTGCGGAAGGGATGCCCGTCGACGGTGCCGCGCACCTTGACCAGGCCGCGGGTGCCGAAGTACTCGGCCGACCCGGGCATGACCACGTAGGTCCAGCCACCGGGGTTGGGACTCTTCTGCAGCGCTGCGGTGAATTCGGTGTTCAGCTTGGACATGGCCTGTCGTTTTCCTCCGCGCATCCGCGGCTCGGTCGCTCGTCGCAGGGTAGGACGCGCGCAGCCCGCGCGACTCATCGCGCCGCGACGGCGAGCAGGTGGCGCCAGACCCGCTCCGCGGCCGGCGTGGCCGGCTCGCTGCGCCGCGCGGCGCTGATCTCCTGCGGCAGCGGCCCGCCCGGCGTGGGCAGCTCGACGAGAGTCCCGGCGGCCAGCGCCTCGGCAACGGCGGAACGCGGCACGCAGGCCCAGCCGACGCCGTCGCCGAGCGCGCGCAGCAGGGCGCCCTCGCCCAGCTCGACGTAGGGACCGCCCCTGTAGAGGTCACCGAGCAGTCGCGCCGACAGCCGCTCGGTGGCCGACGAGGGGGAGCGGGCCAGGAAGCGATGCGCCGCCAGGTCGGCGGCGTCGCTGCGCCGGGTGGCCAGCGGATGGCGCGCCGCCACCACCGCGATCAGCTCGGTGCGCTCGACCACGCCGGTCTCCAGCCCGTCCACCTCGACGCGGTCGCCGACCACGGCGATGTCGGCGCCGTGGTCGAGCACCCGGCGCAGGGCGGCGTCGCGCCCCTCGGGGACCACCCGGATGTCGAGGCCGGAGCCGGCGTCGAGCAGGGGCGCCAGCCAGGCGGGCAGCCGGTGGGTGCCGATCACCGTGCCGGCGGCGATGACCACCTCGCCGGTCTGGGCCCGGCGCATGGTGGCCGCCTCGTCCTCGAAGGCGCCGACGCGGTCGAGCACCCAGGCGGCGGTGTGGCCCAGGGTCATGCCGGCGTCGCTGAGCCGCATGCCGCGGGCGGCGCGGTGGAAGAGCGGCATGCCGAGCAGGCGCTCCAGCGACTGGATCTGCGCGCTCAGCGCGGCGGGCGAGCGGTGCAGCAGCCGGGCGGTGCGGGTCAGGCTGCCGTTCTCGGCCAGGGAGATGAAGGCGTGGAGCTGGTCGAGGGTGACCCGGGGCCGGCGGCGCACCGGCGGGCTGCCGGCCGGGTCAGGCGTTCGCATGAACCGAACGCACCCTTCGCCAAGTCATGGGTGCAGATTGTTGAGCAATACGATCCAGAAAATCAACAATCTCTGCCCATGCGACGCCTCGCCTTCATCCTCCTCGCCGGCGCCCTGGCCGCCTGCGGTTCCGCCCAGGCCCAGGACGGCAGCGGCGGCGGCAAGGTCGACCTGCGCCTCGGCTACTACCCGACCATCACCCACGCGCCCGCCATCGCCGGCCTGGCCCAGGGCTTCTTCGCCCGGTCGCTGGGCGGCAACGTCCACCTCACCACCGAGGTCTTCAACGCCGGTCCCGCCGAGGTCGAGGCCATCTTCGGCGGCGCGCTCGACGCCGGCTACATCGGCCCCAACCCGGCCATCAACGCCTTCGTCAAGAGCAAAGGCGCGGCGGTGCGCATCGTCTCCGGCGCCGCCTCGGGTGGCGCGGGGCTGGTGGTGCGCCAGGGCTCGGGCATCAGCGACGCGGCCTCGCTGCGCGGCAAGCGGCTGGCCAGCCCGCAGCTGGGCAACACCCAGGACGTGGCCCTGCGCTCCTACCTGGCCGCGCACGGCATCCACGTCACCACCCAGGGCAGCGGCGACGCCACCATCACCGAGGCCGACAACGCCACCATCCTGCAGCTCTTCGCCTCCGGCCAGATCGACGGCGCCTGGGTGCCCGAGCCCTACCTCAGCCGCCTCGTCGACGACGAGCACGGCACCCTGCTCGTCGACGAGTCCTCGCTGTGGCCGGGCGGCCGCTTTCCCACCACCGAGCTGCTGGTGGCCACATCTTTTCTCACCGCGCACCCCGACGTCGTCGCCAGCCTGGTCGCCGCCAACCTGGAGTCGATCGACTGGATCAACGCCAACCCGGCGCAGGCGCAGCAGGTGGTCAACGCCGGGCTCAAGCAGCTCACCGGCAAGGCGCTCTCCACCGCGGTCGTCGCCGACGCCTGGAAGCGCCTCGAGTTCAGCGACGACCCGGTGGCGGCGGCGCTCTCCAAGGAGGCCGGCAATGCGCACGGCGTGGGACTGCTGGGCGCCGTCGACCTGCACGGCATCGTCGACCTGCGCCTGCTCAACCAGCATCTGCGGGCAGCGGGGAGGCCAACCGTGAGCAGCGGAGGCTACGGCCCGCAATGAGCATCCTGGCGCTCACCACGCGTTCGAGCTCGCGGCCCGCCGCCCTGACGGCGAGCCACGTCGCAGTTTCTGTCGACCATGTCACCAAGATCTTCGGCAGCGGCCCGGAGCGGGTGCTGGCGCTGGACGGCATCGACATCGAGGTCTCGCGCGGCGAGTTCCTCTGCGTGGTGGGCGCCTCGGGCTGCGGCAAGTCGACGCTGCTCTCGCTGATCGCGGGACTCGACAAGCCGTCGTTCGGCACGGTGACGGTGAGCGGCGGACGTCCCGCGCTGATGTTCCAGGAGGCGGCCCTGCTGCCCTGGCTCGACGTGGCCGGCAACGTGTCGCTGCCGATGAAGCTGCAGCGCGTCCCGCGCGCGGAGCGCGACGCGCGGGTCGCGGAGCTGCTCCGCCTGGTGCACCTCGACGGCTTCGCGGGCAAGCGTCCCCACGAGCTGAGCGGTGGCATGCGGCAGCGCGTCGCCCTGGCCCGCGCGCTGGCGCAGCGCAGCCCGGTGCTGCTCATGGACGAGCCCTTCGCGGCGCTGGACGCCATCACCCGCGACGTGCTGCACGAGGACATCACCCGCATCCACGCCGAGACCGGCACCACCGTGGTCTTCGTCACCCACAACGTGCGCGAGGCGGTGCGGCTGGCCGACCGCATCGTCATGCTCTCCTCGCGCCCCGGCCGCGTGGCCAGCGAGTGGGACGTCGACATCGACAGGCCGCGCCGTCTCGAGTCCACCGACGTGGCCGCCTTCGCGGCCGACATCACCGACCGCCTGCGCGAAGAGATCGGACGCCATGGACGTCATTGAGAGCCACGCGCGCAGCGAGGACGTCGCCTCCGGGCTCGACGCCCTGGAGATGGCGCACGCGGCGCGCACGCCATGGCAGCGGCGGCTGGCCCGCATCGTCCTGCCGAAGATCGTCGCGGTCGCCGTGCTGCTCGGCATCTGGCAGCTCGCGGTCACCGTCCATCCCTCGCAGGTGATGCCCACGCCCGCGGACGTGTGGTCGTCGTTCAGCGACGCGGTGCGGCAGGGCGTGATCAGCAGCGCGGTGGCCACCAGCCTGCTGCACGGCGCCGAGGGCTACCTCATCGCCATCCTGCTGGGCACGCCGCTGGGACTGCTCGTCGCGCGCGTGCCACTGGTGCGCCTGGGCATCGGCTCGATCATCGCCGCCCTGCAGAGCCTGCCCTCGGTGACCTGGGTGCCCATGGGCATCCTCTGGTTCGGTCTCGACACGCAGATGATCCTGTTCGTGGTGGTGATGGGCGCGCTGCCCTCCATCGCCGGCGGCATGGTCGGCGCCGTCGACCACATCCCGCCGCTGCTGCCGCGCGTCGGCGCATCGCTCGGCGCCCGAGGCATCACGCTCTACCGCCACGTCATCCTGCCCGCCGCGCTGCCCGGCTACATCGCCGGGCTCAAGCAGGCCTGGGCCTTCTCCTGGCGCTCGCTGATGGCGGCCGAGATCATCGCCAACGGGCCCTCGCTGGGCACCGGGTTGGGACAGCTCCTGGAGCAGGGCCGCTCGCTCTTCGACATCCCCGGGATGTTCGCCACCATCCTGACCATCCTGCTCGTCGGCGTCGCCGTCGACGCCTTCGTCTTCGCGCCGCTCGACCGCGGCGTGCGGCGGCGCCGGGGACTCTCGACCGCGTAGGGCACAGCCGGCGGCTGCGACAATCGCGACCGGCATGTTCAGCGAGACCGAAACCCAGCGCGTGCGCACCCTGGTCATCGACATGGCCCGCGCCGACCCGCGCGTGCTGGCCGGCGCCGAGGTCGGCTCCCGCGCCCTGGGCGGCGGCGACCGCTGGTCCGACCTCGACCTCACCTTCGCGCTGCGCGAGGACGTGGACCTGGGCGCCCTGGCGGACGAGTGGGCGCAGACGCTGCGCACCAACGAGGGGGTGGCGCTGCTCTTCGACCTGCCCGTGCCGCCGACGCTGTACCGCGTCTTCCTCTGGCCCGGCGCGCTGCAGGTCGACCTCTCCTGGACGACGCGGGCCATCCCGCAGCGCGGCGAGAAGTTCCGCATGCTCTTCGGCGACGCCGTGGAGCGCATGCCGCGGTCGCGCCCGGACGCGCGGCAGTCCTTCGGCCTCGCGGTGCACCACGCGCTGCGCGCACGGATCTGCATCGAGCGCGGGCGTCCCTGGGCGGCCGCCTGGTGCATCGAGGGGCTGCGCAACGAGACGCTGACGCTGGCCTGCATCGCCCGCGGGCTGCCCGAGCGCTTCGCCCGCAGCCACGACGTGCTGCCCGGCGAGCTGCTCGACCGCACGCGGCCGACCCTGGTGCGCGGCCTCGAACGCGACGAGCTGCTGCGCGCCCTGGCGGCGGCGATCGACCTGCTGCGCGACGAGTGCGGCGAGCTGGTCCGCGCCGCCTCGCCCACACTCGACGCCGACCTGCGTACCCTGGCGAGCGGCGACCTGGCCTGACAAACGGGGGAGGTCCGATGCCCGGCCAATCGGCGACGCTGGCGGTCAACGAGCGCCTGCAGGCGCGCCGCGCCGCCGGTGAGGACGTGCTCCACCTCGCCTTCGGCGAAGCCGGGCTGCCGGTCATCCCCGAGGTGGCCGAGCTGCTGGCCGGCGCCGCGCAGCGCAACCAGTACGGGGCGGTGGCCGGCTCGCCCGCGGCGCGCGCGGCGGCGGCCGGGTACTTCACCCGCCGCGGCCTGCCCACCGAGCCCGACCAGGTGCTGCTCGCCCCAGGCAGCAAGCCGCTGCTCTTCGCCGCGCTGGCCGCGCTGGGCGGTGACGTGGTGCTGCCGCGGCCGTCCTGGGTCAGCTACGCGGCCCAGGCGGCGCTGCTGGGGCGGCGGGTGATCGGGGTGCCCATCGCCGCCGAGGCGGGCGGCGTCCCCGACCCCGACGCGCTCGAGGAGGCACTGTCCGCGCGCAGCCGCGACGCCGGCGGCCGCGACGGACCGGCGACGCTCATCCTGACCACGCCCGACAACCCCACCGGAACGGTGGCCTCCGCGGAGCTGATCCGCCGCGTCTGCGACGTTGTCGACAGGTATGGCCTCAACATCCTGTCCGACGAGATCTACCGCGACCTCTGCCATCCCGGCGTGTCGGTGACCAGCCCGGCGACGCACCTGCCCGAGCAAACCGTCGTCACCGGCGGGCTGAGCAAGAACATGGCCCTGGGCGGCTACCGCATCGGCTTCGCCCGCGTCCCGCGCGGCGAGGTGCTGCGGGACATGGCCGCGGTGGCCAGCGAGGTCTGGTCGAGCCTGGCCTCGCCGATGCACGAGGTGGCCGCCTGGGTGCTCGGGGAGCCGCCGCCGGTGCGCGAGCACGTCGCGGCCAGCGCGCGGCTGCACCACGCCGTGGCCGCCGCCATGCACCGCGAGCTGGCCGCCGCCGGTGCGGCCTGCCGCCCGCCCCAGGCGGCCTTCTACGCCTACCCCGACCTCGAAGTGTTGCGGCCGCGGGTGGCAGAAACCGGCGCGGACCTGGCCGAGCTGCTGCTGGAGCGCCACGGCGTGGGCGTGCTGCCCGGCGCCGCCTTCGGCGACGAGCCCCGGGCACTGCGCTGCCGGATGGCCAGCAGCCTGCTCTACGGCGACACCCCGGAGCGGCGCTGGCAGGCGCTGCGCAGCGACGACCCGGTGGCCCTGCCCTGGATCGCCGCCGCCCTGGAGCGCCTCCGCAGCGTGCTCGCCGCCCTGGGCGACGCCTGAGCCGCCGCCTCGCGTAGCATCCCTCGGTGCTGTGGGAAAACCTGCCAATGGGGCTGTCACGTCCCGGCTGCCCGCCGGGCACCGGCTGCTGCGCGGCACCGCCGGCGACGCCGAGCGGCGGGCGCGGCGCCGCCTGGTCCGCGAGCTGCTCGCCGCCGGGCTGAGCGAGGCGGAGATCGACCGGGCCATCGACGAGGACCGCCTCGCCCTGCTCCCCGCCGAGGTGGTCCTCACCGGCCGCAGGCGCTACAGCGACGGCGCCCTGGCCCGGCAGACCGGCGTCTCGGCCGGCGCGCTCGCCGAGTTCTCCCGCGCCTCCGGGCTGGCCGTGGAGCCGGAGCAGATCACCGCCCGCCACCTGCGCATCGCCGAGTCGCTGCGCCAGGTGCTCGACGCCGGCATCGACCGCGAGGCGCTGGTCGAGGTGGCCCGGGTCACCGGGCAGAGCCTGGCCACCGTGGCCCGGGTGATCGTCCGCGTCGTCGGGGAGACCTACCTGCGCAAGGGGGACAGCGAGTACGACGTAGGCGCCCGCTACGCCGAGGTGGCCGCGACCCTGCTGCCGGTGCTCAACCGGCTGCTCGAGGACGAGCTGCGCCTGCACCTGCTCGCCGAGCTGCGCCGCGAGAGCCTGGGCCGCGAGGAGCGGGCCAGCGGCAGCATCCCGGTGCAGCGCGAGATGAGCGTCGCCTTCGCCGACCTGGCCGGCTTCACCCGGCTGGGCTCGCGGGTCCACGCCGACCAGGTGGGCCGGGTGGCCTCGCGGCTGGTCGAGCTGACCGGCGAGGTGATCGAGCCGCCGGTGGCCATGGTCAAGTCGGTGGGCGACGCGGTGATGCTGGTCTCGCCGGACCCCGAGCGGCTGGTCGCGGACGTGCTCACCCTGGTGGAGCGGGTGGGGGAGGAGGGCGAGGACTTCCCCGAGCTGCGCGCCGGCATCGCCCACGGCCCGGTGGTGCGCACCGGCGGCGACCTCTACGGGCACACCGTCAACCTGGCCAGCCGGCTGACCTCGATCGCCCGCCCCGGCACGGTGGTGGCCACCGCCGACGTGCGGGCGCGCACCCGCGGGCGCATCATCTGGTCGCGCTCGCTGCCTCGCCACCTGCGCGGCATGCGCGGCGCCGTGGTCATCGCCAAGGCGCGCGCGGTGCAGGCCTGATCAGAAGCGGAAGTCGTACACCGCCGCGTGGCGGTCCATGAGGTCCTGCCGCGACTCCGTGTAGGCCCGGTGCACGGACGGCATCATGCGCATGAGCTGGCGGAAGTGCGACAGCGAGCCGTGCAGCTGGATGCGCCGCCGCAGCAGCGCGGCCAGCGCGTTCTGCTTGCCCAGCAGCACGGAGTCGAAGGCGTCCGCGGGCCCGCTGAAGGTGAACGAGGCCTCCTCGTTATCGTCGCGGGTGAGCCGCACCCTGCCGCCGCGGCCGATGGCGTAGCGCGCCGGCAGCACGTCGTGGTCGCTGACCGCGAAGGTGAAGGAGAGCCCGGCGCAGCTGCGCGCCTCGTCGCTGCCGGTCATGCGCTCGGCCATGGCCACGATGACCTCGTCGATCAGCTCCGCCGGCATCTCGGTGGCCGAGCGGATCACGGTGCGCCGGCCGGCACGCTGCGCCATGGCTGGGAAGTATGGGCTACCGTGCGCGCCATGTCCGCCGCCGCGCCAACGGCCCGGCTGGGCCGCGACTTCGAGCTGTTCTTCGGCGGCCAGCTGCTCTCCAACCTGGGCGGCTCGGTGAGCCTGCTGCTCATCCCGCTGATCGTCTACAAGCTGACCGGCTCGGCGCTCAACCTAGGCATCAGCAGTGCGGCCGAGTTCGTTCCCTACCTGCTCTTCGGCCTGCTCATCGGCGCCTACGTGGACCGGCTCCACCGGCGCCGGGTGATGATCGTCACCGACCTGCTGCGCACCGCGGTGATCGGCACCATCCCCGTCCTCTACGTCGCCGGCGCGCTGCAGGTGTGGTGGATCTACGTCGCCGGCTTTCTCGCCTCGGTGCTGGGCATCTTCTTCAGCAACGCGGAGTCGACGGCCATCCCCGCCCTGGTGGGACGCGGCGACCTGGTGCGCGCCAACGGGCGCATCACCGCCAGCTACTCGGTGATGGGCATCGCCGGACCGCTCATCGCCGGCGCCATGGTCAGCGTGGTCAATCCCGCCGTGGCGCTGAGCCTCGACTCGGCGTCGTTCCTGGTCTCCGCGGTGACCCTGGGATTCATCCGCACCGACTTCGACGCGCCTGGCGAGCATCGCCGCCGCAGGGTGCGCGAGGACGTGGTCGAGGGGCTGCGCTACGTGCTCGGCCACCCGGTGCTGCGCTCGATCTCCGCGATGATGGCGCTGGTCAACCTCTTCGCCACCAGCATCGTGTACTCGCAGACGGTGCTGCTGGCCAAGGCGCATCTCCGCGCCAACGACGGCGAGGTGGGCATCCTCTACGCCGCCGGCGGCGCCGGCGTGGTGGTCACCGGGCTGCTCGCCGGACGCCTGCGCAGGCACCTGAGCTTCGGCCAGGCTGCGCTCGGCGGCCTGATGGCCAGCGGCGGGGCCATGATCCTGCTCGCCGCGGTGGGCAACCTCTGGTTCGGCATCGTCGCCTGGGCCGCGGTGACCGGCTGCGGCACCATGCTCGACATCAACACCATGAGCCTGCGCCAGGCGATCAGCCCGCCGGCCATGCTGGGCCGGGTGATGAGCGTGGCCCAGGTGCTGGCCTGGTCGGCCATCCCGCTGGGCAGCCTGGCCGGGGGCGCCGCCATCAGCTCCACCCATCGCGTCGCCGCGGTCTACGCGGGCTGCGGCGTGTGGCAGATCCTGGTCGCCGGGCTGTTCGCCTTCGGCCCGCTGGGGCACGCGCAGCGCTACACGGCGGCCGCGCTGCCGACCAAGCTGCAGCCGGCCGCCGAGGCCGAGGCGGCTCTCGCGGTGGCTACCGCGCCGACCAGCGAGTTCACCACGACGCCCCCGCCCGCCTGAGCAGCGAGGCCAGGCCGCGCCAGCCCATCTCCATGGCGCCGATCACCATGGCCACGATGCCGACCGCGGCCAGCCAGACCATCGGCCGCGGGATGACGATGCCGAAGGTGTCGCGCAGCGGCGGGACGGCCAGGACGAAGAGGAAACAGCCGAACATGGCAGCAACCAATCCGCGCTTCCAGGTGGTGAGCGGCCGGGCGATGACCAGCACCAGCCAGAGCCCGCTGAGCAGCAGCACCAGCGCCGCCGTGCTGCGCGCCTCGCCGAGGGACATCTGCGGTTCGTCGAGGGCCAGCCAGTAGGCGAAGAAGGTGGCCACCGCCATCACCACCCCGGCGGGGATGGAGAACCGCAGGATGCGTCCCACGAAGCCACGCCGCGCCCGCTGCGCGGTGGGCGCCAGCGCCAGGAAGAAGGCGGGTGTGCCGATGGTCAGCGTGGCCACCAGGGTGAGGTGTCGCGAGAGCAGCGGGAAGGGCAGCGAGGCGATGCCCACGGCGATGGCCAGCGCCATCGCGTAGGCGGTCTTGGTGAGGAAGAGGTTGCCGACGCGCTCGACGTTGGCGATCACCCGGCGGCCCTCGGCGACGGCGAAGGGCAGGGTGGCGAAGCGCCCGTCGAGCAGCACCAGCTGGGCGACGGCGCGCGAGGCGCCGCTGCCGGACCCCATGGCGATGCCGATGTCGCAGTCCTTGAGGGCGAGCACGTCGTTGACGCCGTCGCCGGTCATGGCCACCACGTGGCCGCGCCGCTGCAGCGCGGCGACCATGTCGCGCTTCTGCTGCGGGCTGACGCGGCCGAAGACTCCGTGCGACTCCAGCGCATCGGCGAATGCGTCCGAATCGCCGTCGCGCGGCAGGTCGCGACCGTCGAGCGGCGCCTCGGCGCCGGGCACGCCCGCGCGGCGCGCGATGGCGGCCACCGCGTGCGGGTCGTCGCCGGAGATCACCTTGACGGCGACGTCCTGCTCCAGGAAGTAGCCCACCGTGTCCGCCGCGTCGCCGCGCAGCCGCTCCTGCAGCGCGATCACCGCGACGGGCATGAGCTGTGCAGGCAGCGTGTCGCGCGGACCCAGCGCCGCGCCCCAGGCCAGCGCCATGGTGCGCCGCCCCTCCGCGAGGTGCGCGGCGATGATCGCGTCCGGTCGCTGCGACTCGGGGACGCCGTGCAGCACCACGTCGGGCGCGCCGAGCACGTACACGCCCTCGCCGCGCACCGCCACCGCGCTCCAGCGCCGCGCCGAGGCGAAGGGCACGCCGCCGCTGATCTCCCACCCCTGCTGCGGCGCGGCGTAGCGCCCGGCGATGGCCTGCAGAGACGGGTTCGGCGAGGGTTCGAAGGCGACCAGCGCGGCGAGCGCCTGCGTCACCGGAGCGTTCTCCCGCAACGACTCGACGGAGTGCACCTGCACGTCGCCCTCGGTGAGCGTGCCCGTCTTGTCGAGGCAGACCACGTCGACGCGGGCCAGCATCTCCACCGCGGGCAGCTCCTGCACCAGCGCCTGGCGCCGGCCCAGCCGCACCACGGCGACGGCGAAGGCCAGCGAGGTGAGCAGCACCAGTCCCTCGGGCACCAGCGCCACCAGTCCGGCCACCGAGGAGCGCACCGCGTCGACGGTGTGGGTGTTGGAGTGGATCTGGGTGAAGAGCAGCACCACCGCCATGGGCGGGATCACCCAGGTGATGACGCGCAGCAGCGTGTTGATGCCGTCGCGCAGCTCGGAGCGCACCATGGTGAAGACGCGCGCGCGATCGGCGAGCTGCCGCGCATACGCCGCCCGCCCCACGCGCGTGGCGCGATACAGCCCGCCGCCCGCGACCACGAAGCTGCCCGAGAGCACCTCGTCGTCCGGCTGCTTGGCGACCGGTTCGGCCTCGCCGGTGAGCAGCGACTCGTCGAGCTCGAGCGAGCCGGCGCTGAGCACCACGCCGTCGACGGCGAGCTGGTCGCCGCGGTGCAGCTCGACGACGTCGTCGAGGACCAGCCCGGCCACCTCGACCTCCGCGGCGGCGCCGTTGCGGCGCACCGTCGCCCGCGGCGCGCTGAGCACGGCGAGCCGGTCGAGGGTGCGCTTGGCGCGCACCTCCTGGACCACCCCGATCAGGGTGTTGCTGAGCAGCACCAGGCCGAAGGCGGTGTCCTGGATGGGACCGATGACCAGGGCCACGGCGAGCAGGGCGCCGAGCAGCGCGTTGAAGCGGGTCAGCAGGTTGGCGCGGACGATCTCCGCGTAGCTGCGGCTGTGCCGCCGGGCGACGTCGTTGGCCAGGCCGCGGGCGACGCGGTCGGCCACGGCCGCGTCGTCGAGGCCGGTGACGCCCGTGGGGGAGGCGGGGAGGGTCGGGCTCGCTGCTGTCATGGGCGCGCAGTCCCATGGTCCCAGGGCGCGGGCCGGGCGGACCAGGGTCGCTGTGCCCGGGTCCCGGGGCCTCTGCATCCCGATCCTCGTTGCAAATGAGTCGCAACTGGCGGTAGGCTGGCCCGGTCCCCGGCAACCCCCCTTCATGCAGTGAGGCGGACCAGCAGACGATGTCGACGGCCTGGGTCTCCGCGGTGCGGCGAGCCATGACCCCCGCCGAATGGCGCCGGCTCGGCTCCTTCGCGGCGGTGATCGTCGGGCTGCACCTGGTGGGCTGGGGGGTGTTCCTCTTCTACGCCGCCCGCTACCCGCGCTCCTTCGGCGTCTGGATGGGCGCCACCGCCTACCTCTTCGGCCTGCGCCACGCCTTCGACGCCGACCACATCTCGGCCATCGACAACACCACCCGCAAGCTGATGGCCGACGGCAAGCGCCCGCTGGGCACCGGCTTCTTCTTCAGCCTCGGCCATTCCACCGTGGTGCTCGGCCTCACCGTGGCCCTCGCCTTCGCCGCGCAGCGCATCGTCGGCCAGGTGCAGAACGGCGGCAGCGCGCTGCACAACACCGGCAGCCTGGTCGGCACCGGCGTGTCGGGCGTCTTCCTCTACCTCATCGGCGTGCTCAACCTGGTCATCCTGCTCGACGTGCTGCGCGTCTTCCGGGCCATGCGCCGCGGCGAGTACGACGAGGCCGCGCTGGAGAAGCGGCTGCAGGAGCGCGGCTTCATGAACCGCTTCTTCGGCCCGCTGGCGCGCAGCATCCGCTCCAGCTGGCAGATGTACCCGCTCGGCTTCCTCTTCGGCCTCGGCTTCGACACCGCCAGCGAGGTCGGATTGCTGGCCATCGGCGCCGGCGCGGCCACCAGCGGCGTGCCCTTCTACGCGGTGCTCTCGCTGCCGGTGATCTTCGCCGCCGGCATGGCCATGATGGACACCGCCGACGGCGCCTTCATGACCAAGGCCTACGGCTGGGCCTTCTCGCAGCCGGTGCGCAAGGTCTACTACAACATCACCGTGACCGGGCTCAGCGTCGCCGTCGCGCTGCTGGTCGGCACCGTGGAGCTGCTGGCGGTGCTGCAGAATCGACTCAACCTGCACGGCGCGGTGTGGGACGCGGTCTCGACGGTGGGCGGCAGCCTCAACGTGGTCGGGCTGGTCATCGTCGCGCTCTTCGTGGTCACCTGGGTCGGCTCGTACGCGATCTGGAAGGTGTGGCGCATCGAGGAGCGCTGGGCGCTGCGGCCGCAGGAGGAGCTGCGCCGGGCGTCATGAGCCCGCCAGGTTCACGGCGCAGCCCCGGCCCGCCACCAGGCGCAGCAGCAGCCGCGCGCTCGCCGCGTCGTACGTCGACGACTCCACGCACGACCCGCTGACCACCGGCGCACTCAGCGTGTAGCCCGGCCAGGACACCAGCACCGGCGCGTCGCCGTGCGAGGCGTCGACGTGCAGCGCCAACGTCCCGTGCACACCGTCACCGCGCCCGGCGTGCACGCCGACCGGCGCAGCCGCCAGGAACGGTCGCGCGAGATGCCGCAGCCAGTCCATGTCCACATCACCCGCGCGGTCCTCGACGCTCCAGTGGTGGTCCTGCCGCCACTGCCACCAGGCCCATCCGGTGGCGTCGTCGTCGTAGGCGTCGAGCGCGGTGTCGACGTACTGCGCCGCATGCGGCTGCTGCTTGTCGATGCCCAGCTCCCCCGTCCACATCGGCGCCGGCACCTGGCGCGCCTCGCCCTCCTGCTCGCGCACGTGCGCGAAGAACGGTGCGCGGTCACCGGTGAAGGCGGGCGGCACCAGCGAACCCGTGTAGATGTGCGGCGAGTACACCACGCCGCGCGCGTGCAGCGGCACGATGGTGGTGGGGAAGTCGCCGAAGAGGTCGCCCTCGACGAAGAAGAGATGGTTGGCGTCGACGCTGCCGATGGCCGCGATGGTTCTGGCATAGAGTGGCCACATCCAGTCCTGCTCGAAGAGGCGCGGCGGGATGGGGAAGGGATGCGGCTCGTTGAAGATGTCGTAGCCCGCCATGCCGGGATCGTCGCGGAAGCGCCCGGCCAGCGCCCGCCAGACCATGTCGAAGTCGTTCTGCCAGTCGGGCGACAGCCAGAAGTAGGTGAAGGCCGCGTTGACGGCGGGGGAGAGGTGGCGCCGCCAGGAGTCCCAGGGCCACCACTGCGCGTCCGGCACGGCGGGCAGCGCGGCCCAGCGCGGCGCGCCGGAGCCGCCGAAGCGCGGGCCCCAGTCGAGGAAGTGCATGTCGAGCACCACGTACATGCCGTGCCGCTCGAACATCGCAACGGCGCGTGTCACCTCGTCGAGGTAGCCGCGGTCGACCACGCCGCGCTGCGGCTCCAGCCGCGACCAGGCCACCGGCAGGCGCACCACCGTGAAGCCGGAGCGCTGCATCATCTCGGCGTCGTGCTCGTCGAGCGGCGCCGGGCCGACGCTGTCGGGCTCCAGCAGCGCGTCGTCGTTGAAGCCGCGCAGCAGCACGTCGCGGCCCGACTCGTCGACGATGCGCGCGTCGCCGGCGACGTGCAGCCAGGGGAGCGAGCCGGAGGCGGCGAGCTGCACCGGCGGGGGCAGGTCGACGCTCAGCGCCGGCACGGGCAGGTACGCCCAGACCAGCCCGCCGAGCAGCATCAGCGGCAGCGTCAGCCCCGCGGCGAGGCCGCCGCCGCGCTGGCCGGGGTGGCGTCGCGGCCGGCGCCCGCGGGGCCTGGAGAGGAACACGGGAGCCCATTGTGGCCGAGCCGGCGCCGGGCCCAGCCGCCCCCACCCGCGGCGGCATACTGCCCAGCCATGAGCAGCGCTCCCGACGACACCGACCTCGACGCCTACTGCCGTGCCCACCAGCAGCGCTTCGTCGACGAGCTGGTCGAGGCCCTGCGCATCCCCTCGATCTCGGCCGACCCGGCCCACGCCGACGACGTGGTGGCCAGCGCCGAGTACCTCGCCGACGCCGCCCGCCGGGCCGGCTTCCAGCGCGCCGAGCTGCTGCCCACCGCGGGCCATCCCGCCCTCTACGCCGAGCTGATCGTCGACCCCGCGCTGCCCACCGCGCTCATCTACGGCCACCACGACGTGCAGCCCGTCGACCCGCTCGAGGAGTGGGTCTCGCCGCCCTTCGAGCCGCAGGTGCGCGACGGCGCCCTCTACGCACGCGGCGCGGTGGACGACAAGGGCCAGGTCTGGATGCACCTCAAGGCGGTCGAGGCCCATATGCAGGCGCGCGGCCGCCTGCCGCTCAACCTCAAGCTCATCGTCGAGGGCGAGGAGGAGATCGGCAGCGTCCACTTCGACGAGCTGGTGCAGCGCGAGCGCGACCGGCTGCGGGCGGACGTGGCCGTGGTCTCCGACACCCCCATCTTCGCCAAGGGGGTGCCCTCGCTCTGCGTCGGCCTGCGCGGCCTGGCCCACCTCGAGGTCGAGGTCACCGGGCCCTCGCTCGACCTTCACTCCGGCATGTTCGGCGGCGCCGTTGCCAACCCGGTCGACGAGCTGGCCCGCATGCTCGCCGGGCTGCACGACCCGGTCACCCACCGGGTCACCGTGCCCGGCTTCTACGCGGACGTGCGCGAGCCCACCGCCGAGGACCGCGCCCAGATCGCCTCGCTGCCCTACGACGAGGCGGCCCTGCTCCGCGAGGCGGGCGGCGCGCCGGCCACGGTGGGGGAGGACGGCTGGACGCCGCTGGAGCGGATGTGGCTGCGCCCGACCCTGGAGGTCAACGGCATCTGGGGCGGCTACAGCGGGCCGGGCTCGAAGACGATCATCCCCGCACGCGCGGGCGCCAAGGTCAGCTGCCGCCTGGTGCCCGACCAGGACCCCGAGGAGATCGCCGCCCTGGTCGGCGAAGCTCTGCGCGCCGCGGCGCCGCCCACCGTGAACGTCCGCGTCGAGGTCCACGGCGGCGGCCACCCGGTGCTCACCCCGGTCGACCACCCGGCGGTGCAGGCGGCGCGCCGGGCCATGCGCCACGGCTTCGGCGCCGACCCGGCGGTCATCCGCAGCGGCGGCACCATCCCGCCGGTGGCCACCTTCCAGAGCGTGCTGCAGATCCCCTCGGTGCTGGTCGGCGTGGGCCTGCCCGACGACCAGATCCACGCCCCCAACGAGCGCTTCGACCTCGACCAGTACGCGGCCGGGGTGCGGGTGATCGCCCGGCTGTGGGACGAGCTGCCGGGGGCGCTGCGCAGCGGCGGTTAAGACGGGGTCGGCCGGGTTGTCACCCGGCAGCACCGAGACGTCACACGATCGTCCGGTGGGTTGGCGACGGGGGCGGCGGAAACTCGCCAACGGCCCACCAGGGCCCGCGCGCCGCCGTGTCCATCCCGACAGGAGAGGCCCCCACCTCCGATGACGCCGCCCTCGTCCGCCCGCCCCTCGCTGCATCGAGCTCGCCGCGACCTCGCGAGGCGGGACGGGACGGCGCCCGCCAACCCCGTGATCCGCGGCTCCGCCGCGCCGATCACCGCCCGGGTGGCCCACCGTCCAGCGCAGGGGACGTGGGCCTCTCGGGCGGCAGCCCAGGTGACAGGACGGTTGCATCCGGGTGTCGTGCTGCGACTTGACCATGACCATCGCGCCAAGCGCGCGCCGCTGCGGTCACCACGCTGCTCAACTGGGCCTTGCTCTCTCCAGCCACCCACCCCCAGGGAAGCCGTGTCGTCGTCTCGTCATCACAGCGCACCGTGCGCGCGAGTGGTCGCGCGTCCTCGCCGCCGCGCCCATGAGCGCAGCCGCGGCGTGACCCTCGTCGAGTTCGCACTGGTCTCGCCGCTGCTGCTCCTCTTCATCCTCGGACTCACCGTCGGCGGCATCATGGTCACCAACCAGGTGCAGCTGACCAATGCGGTGCGTGACGGCGCCCGCGCGGCCGCCGTCTGCGGCGGCCCGGAGCGCGACAGCCTGCCCACCGAGCCCAACGCGCAGCCGGTGCCGACGCTGCCCAACGGACAGACCTGCGACAGCACGCAGCTGATCGCCTTCATCCAGAGCCGCCTCAACGCGGTGCCCTCGGCGACCGCGCTCAGCGTCTGCGTGTACACCGCCGCGACCACCTGCACCTCCACCCAGTCGAACGTCCTCGACGAGTGCGCGGCGGGCAAGGTGGTCGAGGTCGAGGCCTCCTTCCAGCAGCCGCTCTACCTGCCGCTGGTCGGCCACTTCTTCGGCGACAACGGCACCGACTACCGGACCATCTCGGCCTCGGCCGACGCCGTGTGCGAGCAATGAGCAGGCTCGGCCTGCGCCCGCGCCGCGGCATCCGCCTCTGCTGGCTGCGCCGGTCGCGCGGCCAGGCGATGGTGGAGACCGCGCTGGCCGCGCCCTTCGTGCTCATCCTGCTCGCCGGCGGGGCGCAGGTCGGCTCGATCGCCTATGGCCAGGTGACCATCGACACGGCCGCGCGCGAGGGTGCGCGCGTGGCCAGTGAGCACCCGGTGACCGCGCTGACCAACACCGCGACCGGCGTGGTGTTCTTCGCCACCGGCAGCTCGACCTCGTACACCTGCAACGGGCCCGGTGACACCAACACGGTGTGCCAGACCGTCTACCAGGCACCCGGCCTCTTCGAGCCCATGTTCGACAAGTCCAAGTTCACCGTGACCATCAAGGCCAACGTGCCGGTGGCGCGGGCGCCTCAGGACGGTCCCGAGGTTCCCTCGGACGTGGAGCGCGCCGCCTGCCCGGGGAGCGTGCAGGTGAGCGGCACCGTCAGCGGTGTGCTGAGCAACGTCAAGTACGACGTCAGCGCGGCCGGCGGCGGGCAGACGCTCACCACGCAGACCAATCCGCAGGGCTCGTACAGCCTCTGCATCGCGGTCAACAGCGCGCAGACGGAGACCATCACCGCCTCGTACGGCAGCCTGGCCTGCGGGCTGAAGCAGTACTGGGGCAGCACCACCCTGAGCGTCTCGCCGCAGGGCGGCCCGTACACCAAGGACATCACCGTGTCGGCGCAGACCTGCGCCACGCCGACGCCGTCGGCAACGGCCACACCCACACCCACGCCCACGGCCACACCGACGCCCACGCCGGCCCCGACGGCGACACCCTTCCCCACCACCAACTACGGATTCACCTGCAGCGGCACGGCCGCGCTTATCGACGGCACCTACATCACCGTCACCGTGTCCTATCCCATGCCCCTCTTCGTGCCCTTCGTCGACCGACTGTTCAACAGCGGCGGCGGCGTGCACACCACCACCGCGACGGTGACCATGCGCGTCGAGCCGTGCGGCATCACCCAGGGAACCTGAGATGACGACGAGGCGTCCGCGCCACTCGCGCGAGCGCGGCCAGGCCGTGCCGATCATCGCCATCATGGCCACCCTGCTGGTGGCGGTCACCTCGCTGATGGTCGACCTCAGCCTGCAGACCCACAACCGGCGCTCGCTGCAGAACCTCACCGACGCCGCGGCCCTCGCCGGCGCTCGCGAGCTGGGCCCCACCGCCAAGCAGAGCGACCGCATCGACGCGGCGCTGCAGGCGCTGGCCGTGATGCACACGCAGATGTGGCCCGGCCTGTTCGGCTCCAACTGGGTGAGCCAGTCGGTGCAGAGCGGGACCTGCAACAACGGCGGCAGCACCTGCGACGACACCATCGTCCCGCCGGCGCCCGCCAGCAACTACACCATCCAGATCCACATCCCGCCGATCTCCTCGGCCAACAACGTCTACACCGGCAAGTGGGGCTACGTCGAGGTCGACCTCTCGCAGACGACCACCAACACCTTCGCCGGCGTCATGGGCTTCAAGACCAGCACCCAGGGCGCGCACTCGATCGCCTACCACTTCGCCACCAACCAGGCCTTCGGCTTCGCGCTGTACGCCAACTCCTGGGTCGGCACGGGCAACGCCATCGAACCCATCCAGGGCCCGGTCTACGCCAACCGCTACATCAACCCGCAGAGCGACGGCAAGGCGGGGTTCTGCGCCGACGGCAACTCGTACATCATCTTCGGCTCACCCCAGTACCCGGACTCCAGCTATGCGTACGACGGCCAGCTGCAGACACAGAGCAGCAAGCCGCCCTACCCGATCCTGACAACGACCTCGTGCAGCAACGCCTCGGCGGGCGGCGTGTACCAGACCGGGACCGCGCTGGCCAATGGCCAGGACTGCTCCGGTGTGGTCAGCGGCGTCACCTTCACCGGCAGCTGGTACGGCGGCAACGGCGGCCTGCAGGCCTGCGTGGCCAACCCGCCGATCGTGGCGCCGACCATGGAGCCCCCCACCGACTCGTACACCTTCGACCCCAGCCAGCCGAGCACCGCGTACTGCTCCACGGCGTCGGGCAACGGCAACGGAACGGCCAACGGCAAGTACCAGCCCGGCGTCTACGCCTGCGCGTCCGACGTCGCCCTGCAGGTGAACCAGCCGCTGCAGTCGGGGCTCTACGTGATCTACCACGAGAACGGCAACCAGTGCACGCCCGCGAGGAACTGCTACGACGTGCAGATCAACCAGAACGCCAGCCTGGCCGGGGTGACCTTCTGGCTCATGAACGGCGCCAGCATCGGCATCGCCACCGGTGCCAGCGTGTCGCTGACCCCGTACTCCCGCGCCGGTTCGAACAACCCGGGTGACCAGGGCGTGTACTCGATCTACACCGACGGCAACTCGGCCTCGACGCTGCAGCTCACCAACGGCGCGCAGTTCAGCACCACGGGCACGCTCTACATGCAGAACGGCGTGGTCAACGTCGACGCCAACTCGAACATCATCATCAACCCGGGCCAGGCGATCGTCGGGCAGTGGAGCGTCCAGAGCGGCTACCACCCCAACCCCGACATCACCTACAACGGCAGCAACGCCGCGCCGCAGCGCGAAGTGCTCAAGCTGGTCGAGTAGCTCCGGGGTTACGGCGGGGCCGCGGCGAGCTCGCAGCCGAGCTCGCAGCCGAGCTCGTGCACCACGCGGTGATGGCGGCGGCAGAGCAGGAGCAGGTTGTCGAGCTTGGTCTCGCCACCGTCCGCCCAGTGCCGCCGGTGATGCGCGTCGGTCCACTCGGGCGGGCGGTCGCAGCCGGGGAATCGGCAGCCCTTGTCCCGAACCGCCAGCGCCCGGCGCATGGCCGGCGGCACCGTGCGCGACGTCCGCCCGACGCCGATCGGCTCACCACTCGCGTCCAGCGTGACGCGGGTCACCGAGGCATCGCAGGCCACCCGCCGCGCCGTCTCCGCGGGCACCGGGCCCGCCCACGACAGCTCCGCGGCCGGTGCACCCGGCGCGTGCTGCAGCGTCTCCACCGACGCAGTGAGGGTCACGTGCGGCCGCTGCCCGGCAACCTCCGGCAGCGTTCCGCCCTGCAGCTGCCGTCTCACCAGCTCGACCAGCGCATCGGCTCGCCGCTGCCGTGGAGTGCGGTCCTCGTCCTTCGCCGGCGTGTCCAGCGCATTGATGGCCGCCCGCACCAGCGCCCCGCCCTCCGCGTCGAGCTGCCCGTCGATCACGAACAGCCCGCCGTAGGTCTGGCTGATGCTCAGCCAGCGCCTCTCGTGCTCGTCGTTGGCGGCGTCCAGCGCTCCGTCCGGATCGACGCAGTGTCTCAGGTGCCGCGTCACCAGGCGCAGCCGTCCAGGATCGAGCTTCCGCGCCGCGTCGACCAGCGTCATCTCCACCCGCCGCACCTCGGACGCCCCCACCTCGGTCGCACAGCGCGCGATCACCGCTGCGTGGTGGAACCCGATCTCGCCCGCTTCCAGCGCCCGCCCCGTCTCCGGCAGCTCGGGCACGCGCCGCGCCACCTCCGCCTGCTGCGCCGCCGCGGCGGCCGACATGCGGCACCGGTTGCGCAGCCAGGCCACCAGCGAGGCAGCGCGCTCACTCAGGTACCCGCGCTGCGCCTCGAACCGCCGCAGCCGCCGCGCGAACTCGGCCTCGAGGAGGTCGATGCTGCGGCGAAGCTCGACGAGATCCTCGGCCAGAGCCTCATCAGTCCACCCGTCGATGTCTCGGGCGCTGAACAGCTCGACGATCCGAGCCGGCGATGGGTCAGAGACGAGCGCGACCACCACGAAATTGTATCACAACAGCGAACATACGTGCGCCACGCGATACGAGAAGGATCGCGGACCGCCCCGGCCGGATCAGGCCTGGGGGATCGCCGCCGTGGTCACGGTGCTCGAAGCCCGGCTCACCTTTCCGGTGAACCGCGCCTCCGCGCCGGAACGGATGAACGAGCCGACGCAGGCCCAGCCCATCAGCAGCGCGCACACGGCATAGACCGCGGCGGTCGCGGGTTGGACAACGGGGGCGGTCACCGCCACGAACAGCCAGGCCGGCAAGACCAGCACCGCGGGCGCGAAGCGTGCCGCGGCGCGGCCGGTATGGAGACCGAAGGCGATGATGGCGAGCGAAGCGATACTGCCGAGGTCGAGGGCAAGGAACAAGCCCGCCAGCCAAGAAGGCTGGTCCGACCCGGCGTTCAGGGCGCCGGAGATGGCGAACGGAGTCGCCAGCGCCTGCAGCGTCAACGCAGCGACGCCGATGGTGAGGGAATGCCGCTTCGACTTGTTGGGGGACATGCAGTCATCGTAGACACCACTCATGGGGGCCCCATGACGCTCGGGTCGCGCTGTCAACGCGACCTGCAACGGAACCGACACATCACCGTCAGCCGTTCGTTACATCACCGGCCGCGCTCGTCCATTGCAGCCCATACTGTTGCCCTGGTCGCCGCAGACCGCAAGGTTCACGCCTGTTTACAAGTCTCTCCACGCGGGGCATGGCATGGCGATCGGGCAACCCCTACCATCCCCACAGGACCTTTGATTTCGAGGGAGGACCCCCCTTAGTGCGACTCGCGACGTCCCCTCCGAGGTGGGGCGCGCCACGGAAGCGGCGTAGAGCAGCAGCTCAGAATGGGCAGGCTCTGGTCGAGTTCGCGCTGGTGGGAAGCCTCCTGGTGGTGCTGGCTCTTGGCATCACCGACTTCGGCCGCGTGCTGGGCACCAATGCGACGATCGTCAACGCTGCACGCGAGGCGGCCCGCGAGATCACTCAATACGAGCACGAGCACGGATCTGAGCCGCTCGCGCTCACCACGTTCGCCACAAACGTCGCCATCGCGGAACTGGGGTGCAGCACCACACCCACACCGTGCCTCTCACCTCAAGCGGCACCGGCCGCCAACTGCCCGGCGTCTCCGACCTCGCTTCCCTGGGATCCTGGGACCGCGCTCGATCCCAGCCTCTACCCGCCGAGCACGGCGCCTGACACGGGGTACGTCTACACCTGCTCCTGGCACAGCTCGGCCGACGGCAAGCAGCACGTCGAGGTCGTCATCGCCTGGAGAGCCAGCCTGTACACGCCCCTGATGCAGAACATCACCGGCCAGCCGCATCTGCACGGCATCGCCGACGGGACCGAGCCATGACGTCGCAGCGCCGGTCGCGCCGCCCGCAGTCCGGCGTGGGCTTGGTCGAGTTCGCCCTGGTGGCGCCGCTCTTCATGATCTTCGTTTTCCTGATCATGGACTTCGGCAAGGCGATCTACGTCAAGAACACGCTCGACTCGGCGGCGCGCGAAGGCGCGCGAGCCGCGGTCGTCCTGCAGTCGACCCAGTGCAATACCGGCGGCGAGCCGACGGCGTGCGACGTCGAGTCGGCTGCGAAGAAGCATTCGAGCGATGTGTCGCTGGCGAACCCGTCGCCGTACTGCTCGACGGACGCACCGACCGCGGGCAACACGGGTGCCATCTACCTGAGCAACGTCCCCGGGGGCGATGCGACGGCAACCGGTGTCTGCCCTGACGGGTCCGCGTACAACAAGTCGCCGGTGAGCGGCAATGCCTCGATCAAGGTGACCATCGTGTACTGCTACAAACCGCTCTTTCCGCCGCTCTCGGCCGTACTGAGCCTGGCCACCAGCGGCAACTGCAAGGGCGGCATCACGATGGTCTCGACCTCCCAGATGAATACGGAGTACTGAGACGTGGTCACCCGGTATGGACATCGTCGCTCGCGGGGCCAGATCGTCCCCATCGCGGCGCTGATCGCGATCCTCCTGCTGGGATTCGTCGCGCTGGTCATCGACGGCGGGCGCGGCTACCTCGATCGGCGGGACCTGCAGTCGACGGCCGACATGGCCGCGTTGTCAGGCGCCGCCCAGCTCGGACGCACGATCAAGACCAACCCGAACCTGAGCAAGGCTCGGCTGGCCGCCGTGCACGAGGTGGAGAACAACCTCCCGGACACATCGTCCTCGTTCAGCGGCTCCGCCGACGCAACGGGTTGCTCCGGTGGCTGTATCGACCTCACCCACGGCTACAAGATGGACGTGTCGGCGACCATCACCCGCGTCTACGTCAAGATCTACCACTCCCTCTCGTTGACATTCGGCATCCCCGCCGGCTTCGGGCCGTCGATCACCCCAGCGGCCGAGGCAACAGCGATCAACGGCGCGGTGCCTTTTGCGGTCATCCTCTTCCGAACCGCCTGCACCACCGCATCCTCCAACGGCTGCGGAAACCTCATCGAATCGGGCGGGACGACCAACGTCAACGTGACCTCGGCCGACTATCCGACGGACACGGCGGACGCTCTGACCAACGAGACGATCTGCCCCCAACCCGGGGTCATCAACTTCTCGCATCAGGGCAACCAATACGCCTTCAACCCGACGGGCAACGGCCAGTTCCCCACGTCCCAATGTGGGAACAACACCCAGATCACGAACACTCTCTGCTCGGGGAGTCCGCCGTCGCCGAGCCCGTGCGTCAGCGGTACCGTACCCATGCTGTCGTGGAGCCAGCAGATCTCCGACCCACAGTACCCGGAGCCACAGGCCAGCACCACGTCGCTCGGCGACCCGAAGCTCAACGACGGTAGCGAGGTTTGCCTCACGCCCGGGACATACGCCAATGGGATCACGGTGTCCAAGGGCGACCTCATTCTGAAGCCGCAGGGGATATACCGAGTCACCGGCGGCGGCTTCGACGTCGGCAACAACGGCAATGTCTGGACCGTCGACAAGTACCTGGCTACCCATCCATTGGGCACGGCCTGCGGGTACAGCCTCTTGACCAAACCGTCGGATTCCGGCGCCATCGTAGAGATGTCGCCGGTGAACAACAGCGACAGCAACCCGGACGGAGGCGCTAACACTCTGGATGTCCACAGCGGCGGCACCTTCCGCATCAGCTCATCGCCCAAGTACGACCATGTCGCGATCTACGTCGAGGACCACCCCATCAGTGAGCAGTCGATGACAGGGGCCGACGTGATCTCGTACTACAAAGGCACTACCGGTGGCGGCAGCAACGTGGTGCAGTTCACCTCGAGTGGCGTCTACCAGATCTCCGGCACGGTGTACGGCTACGCTGACAACATGACCTTCAACGGCCAGGGCGCCGGTGACGGCGTCGGGCAGATCCTGGCCTGGACGATCACGCTGGCCGGTGGTGGAAACCTCAACCAGCTCTACGACCCCAGCCAGCTACCGCAGGAGTTCGGCCTGCTCAAGTAGAGGGGTCGGCCGCGTCGGTTGCGGGTAGCCGCGCGGCATAATCCGGGCGTCCCCAGCACAGCTCCCCGGAGGCAGCCCGCCCATGACGCTCATCGAGGCCATCACCGCCCTCGAAGTCCTCGACTCGCGCGGCAATCCCACCGTCGAAGTCGAGGTGAGCCTCAACAGCGGCGCCGTCGGCCGCGCCCTGGTCCCCAGCGGCGCCAGCACCGGCGCGCACGAGGCCGTCGAACTCCGCGACGGCGACCCGCAGAGATACGGCGGCAAGGGCGTCCAACAAGCCGTGGCCAACGTGGCCGAGACGATCGCGCCCGAGCTGATCGGCCTCGACGCCGCCGACCAGCTCGGCCTCGACGCAAGGCTGTGCGAGATCGACGGCACCCCCAACAAGGGCCGTCTCGGCGCCAACGCCATCCTCGGCGTCAGCCTGGCCTGCGCGCACGCCACCGCCAACGCGCTCGACATGCCGCTGCACCGCTATCTCGGCGGCGTCAACGCGCACGTCATCCCCACGCCGATGCTCAACGTGCTCAACGGCGGCGTGCACGCCAGCACCAGCGTCGACTTCCAGGAGTTCATGCTCGTCCCGCTCGGCCTACCCAGCTTCGCCGACGCGCTCAGAGCCGGAGCCGAATGCTTCCACGCACTCCGAGGCGTGCTCAAGGCGAAGGGGCTCGACGTCGGCCAGGGCGACGAGGGCGGCTTCGCTCCCAGCCTGCGCCACAACGAGGAGGCCGTCGAGGTCCTGCTCGAAGCGATCAAGAAGGCGGGCTACACACCGGGCACCGATGTCAGCATCGCCCTCGACCCCGCCGCCAGCGAGTTCTACGACAAGGGCCGCTACGTGCTGAAGGGCGAGGGACGCACGCTGACCAAGAGCGAGCTGGTCGACCTCTGGGCGAGCTGGGTCGACCGCTACCCCATCGTCTCCATCGAGGACGGCATGGCCGAGGACGACTGGGAGGGCTGGCGGCTGCTCACCGAGCGGCTCGGCGACCGCATCCAGCTGGTCGGCGACGACCTGTTCGTCACCAACGTCGAGCGTCTGCGCCGCGGCATCGACCAGGGCGTGGCCAACGCCATCCTCATCAAGGTCAACCAGATCGGCACCCTGAGCGAGACGCTCGACGCCATCGACATGGCCACCCGCAGCGGCTACGCCAGCGTCATCTCCCATCGCAGCGGCGAGACCGAGGACACCACCATCGCCGACCTGGCCGTGGCCACCAACGCCGGGCAGATCAAGACCGGCGCCCCCAGCCGGTCGGAGCGCGTGGCCAAGTACAACCAGCTGCTGCGCCTGGAGCGCGACCTGGGCGGCGCCGCGCGCTACGCCGGCCGCGACGCCTTCCGCCTGCTCCGCAACGCCGGTGCGGGCGGCGTGACCGGCGCCCGCACCCCCGCCGCCACGGCGCGGTGAGCGAGCACCGCCGCAGCCGCACCCCCCGCGACCCCGCCACCATCGCCGCCCACGCGGGCAGCCCTGCGCCGGCCCCGCGCGACGGGGCGCCGCTGGTCCCGCACGTCGCCCCGGCCACGGTCTACGCGTACGCGGACCTCGACGCCGTCGACGCCGCCATGGAGGGCGACCGCCGCGTCTACCGCCGCTACGGCGACGAGGCCACGATACGGCTGGAGGAGGCGCTCGCCGCGCTCGAGACCCCCGGCCAGACGCCCGTCACCAACGAGCAGCCAAGGCCGCCGGTCACCCGCATCACCTCCAGCGGCCAGGCCGCGCTCACCCTGCTGCTGCTCACCCTGGCCGAGCCCGAGCGCCGCCGCGTGGTGGTCGTCCGTCCCTGCTACGGCGGCACCGACGGGCTGCTCGCCGGCCCGCTCGCCCGCGCCGGCATGGAGCTGGCCACCGTCGACCTGCCCCACCCGCAGGAGCCGCACCAGGACCACGCCGCGCTCGTCGCACAGGCCCTCGACGGCAACACCTGCGCGGTGGTCTGCGAGGTCATCACCAACCCGCTCATCGGCGTCGCCGACGTCCCCGCCATCGTCCGCGCCGCCCACGCAGCCGGCGCCGCCTGCGTCGTCGACAACACCTTCTCGACGCCGTTCCTCTTCCAGCCCTTCGCCCACGGCGCCGACGCGGTGTTCCACAGCCTGACCAAGCACCTCAACGGCCACAGCGACGTGGTCGGCGGCGTGGCCATGGTCGCCACCGACCACCCCGCCGCATCACGACTCGACCCCACCGCGCGCCTGCTCGGCGCCACCCCCGGTGCCTTCGACTCCTGGCTCGCCCTGCGCGGCCTGCGCACCGCCGCGCTGCGCGTCGAGCGGGCCACCCACAACGCCGAGCAGCTCGCCCGGTGGTTCCAGCAGCACACCGAGGTCGGGGCCGTGCACTACCCCGGCCTGCGCGGCCCCTTCGACGAGGAGCTGGCCGGCGCCCTGCTGCCCAGGGGCCGCGGACCCATGCTCAGCATCGAGCTGCCCGGCGGCGAGGCGGCGGTCGACCAGCTGCTCCACGCCCTGGAGCTGGTGGTGCTGGCGCCGTCGCTGGGCGACGTGGCCACCACGGTGTCGCACCCGCGCCGCACCAGCCACCGCGGCATGGGGGAGGAGGAGCGGCGGGCGCTGGGCATCACCGGCGGGCTGCTGCGCGTCAGCGTGGGCATCGAGGCCCTCGACGACCTGCGCGCCGACTTCGCCCAGGCGCTCGACGCCACGCGCTGAGGCGGCCGCCGTACGATTCCCGGCGCCACACACACGAGCACACATCGGAGCGAAATGCCGGCCATGTCGATCCTCCGCCTCACCAACGGCAACGACGTCCTCGTCAAGCTCGGTGTCCCCGACACCATCGCCGCCGTCGAGGTGGTCGCCGGCACCGACGGCTTCGTCGAGCTGCCCACCGACGACGGCCCCATCCACGTGCGGCCCGCGGCGATCATCGCCGTGCTCGAGGACAGCAGCGAGAAGAAGGCCGGGTTCCGCATCGTCCCCAACGGCTGAGCAGGGAGCCCTGTCACCGGCCGCCCAGGCGACGCTGAGCGACCGGTGACGAGCTCGGCGGGCTACGGGACCGAGACCGGCACGGCCGCCTCGACCGCGGCCTCGGCGCTGACCCGCGCCGCGCGCGCCGACGCCACCGCCCGCGCCGGCACCATCACGGCGCAGACCACGCCGGCCAGCACCAGCACCGCCGAGCCGCTCCAGAAGGGGATGCCCTCACCGACGCCGTAGAGCGAGCCGAGGGCCAGCGCGCCCACCGCGCTGCCGGCGTACTCGCCGAAGCCGCCGGCCGCCATGGCCCGGCCGCGCACCTGCGCCGGCACGGCGTCGGTGAGCACGGCGTAGAGGATCGGCTCGGTGGCCACCCAGCTCACCGCCTCGATGAAGCCGATGAGCAGGATCACCCAGAGGGCGTGCAGCCACGGGTAGCTGAGGGCGCAGAGCGCGGCCACCCCGAAGTCGACGGCCAGCATGACCCGGCGGTTGCCCCGGTCGGCCAGCCGCCCGCCGCTGCGGCTGAGCAGGAGCAGGGGCACGGCGTAGAGGGTGATCGAGAGCCCGATGACCACCACGCTCTGGCCGCGGCTGGTCAGGTAGAGCGGCCAGACCACGTCGTACATGCTCATCACCAGCCCCATGGCGCAGAGCCCGGCCATGGGCACCAGCACGCCGCGCACCCGCCACCATGCAGCCCCCGCGGCGCGCCGCTGCGGGTGATGCTCCCCGGCCGCCAGCGCGGCGGCCAGCCCGTGCTCGCGGGTCTCCGGCACACGCAGCGCGACCAGGGCGCAGGCGCCCCCCGCCGCCACCGCCGTGCAGAGGAACACCAGGCTCTGGCTGATCGCCGCCAGCGCGCCGCCGAAGGCCGGACCCACCAGCAGGCCGACCATGAACACCGTCTGGGAGAGCCCGAAGCGCTCGGCCCGCCGCTCCGGCGGGGTCAGGTCGCCGATCGAGGCCCGCATGGCGGGGTTGTAGGCGCCGCCGAAGATGCCCTGCCCCGCGCGCAGCATGCCGAGCAGCCAGAGCGGCCCGGCGTCGAGGGCGAGCAGGCCGGAGAGCAGCGCGTAGCAGCCCAGGGCGACCACCAGCACGGGACGTCGGCCGACGCGGTCGATGAGCCGGCCGGCGGGGATCTGCACCAGGGCGTTGGCCAGCAGCGGGCCGGCCACGAAGACCGCCACCGCCACCGCGCCGCCGCCGTGGCGGCGCACGTAGAGCGGGATGAAGGGGAACATCGCGCACACGCCCAGGCTGAGCACGAGCTGGCTGGCCAGCAGCCAGACGATGGGACGGGGAGTGCTGCCGCGACGGCGGCGAGAGGCGAACATGGAAACCATCTCCGGGGGAGCTCGCAGGCCGCGCCGGGTGGCGCATGCCGTGCGAATGGCGAACGACGACTTGACGGGTGCACGGGGCCGCGCTCATCGGCGGCGCCCGCGGGACCTAATGGGCCCCGGGCACCCCGGTGTTCGCGGCGAGACGGTTGGGAGCTGCCATGTGGCGGCTGATGCTAGCCGATCCACGGCGAACGCGCCAGTGCCCGGCCCGGCGGGCTGGCGACGGGGCTCGGCATAATTGATCGCGTGAGTCAGCAATCCGCCGCCCGGCTCGACGAGGTGGCCCGCCCCGAGGGGCGCGACCTGGGCATCACGCAACTGGTGGGCAACACGCCGCTGCTGCGCGTCCACCTCTTCGACGACGAGTGCCCCGGCGTCGAGCTGTACGGCAAGGCGGAGTTCATGAATCCCGGCGGCAGCGTCAAGGACCGTCCCGCGCTGCGCATGATCGAGGAGGCCGAGCGCAGCGGCGAGCTGACCCGCGACAAGGTCATCCTCGACTCGACGTCGGGCAACACCGGCATCGCCTACGCCATGGTCGGCGCCGCCAAGGGCTACCGGGTGCGCCTGGTGATGCCCACCAACGTCAGCGAGGAGCGCAAGCAGCTGGTGCAGGCCTTCGGCGCGGAGATCGTCTACAGCGACGCGCTGGAGGGCAGCGACGGCGCCATCCGGGTGGCCCGGCGCATGTGCGAGGAGAACCCCGAGCACTACTTCTTCCCCGACCAGTACAACAACCCCAACAACTGGCAGGCGCACTACCACGGCACCGGGGTGGAGATCTGGCGGCAGACCGAGGGGCGCATCACCCACTTCATCGCCGGGCTTGGCACCAGCGGCACCTTCACCGGCACCACCCGGCGGCTGCGCGAGTACAACCCGGAGATCCGCTGCATCAGCGTGCAGCCCGACGAGCCCTGGCACGGCCTGGAAGGCCTCAAGCACATGGAGACCTCGATCGTTCCGGGCATCTATGACGAAAACCTGGCCGACGAGAACATGGGGGTGAGCACCGAGGCCGCCTACGAGGTGGCCCGCCGGCTGGCCCGCACCGAGGGCATCCTGATCGGCCACTCCAGCGGCGCCGCGCTCTGGGCGGCGCGCGAGGTGGCCCGGCGCGACGGCGGCGGCGTGATCGTGATGGTCTTCGCCGACGGCGGCGACCGCTACCTGAGCAGCGGCCTCTACCAGCCCAAGGGGCGCTGAGCCCCGCGGTGGCCGTGTTGCGGTTCTCCGCTGCCGCGCGCGCGGAATTGGAGCGGCTGGCGGCGGCCGCGTATCCCGTCGAGGGCTGCGGCGTGCTCATCGGTGAATATGGCGGTGACGGCGAGGCCTCCGTGGTTCATGCCACGCCTGGCCGCAACCTGCTTACCGAGCGGGCCCGCGACCGCTACGAGCTGGACCCGGGCGACATCGTCGCCGCCGACGCCGCCGCGCGCGCCGAGGGGCTCGACGTGGTCGGCTTCTGGCACACCCATCCCGACCATCCCGCCCGGCCCTCGCGCTTCGACACCGAGCGCGCCTGGCCGGACTACCTGTACGTGATCTGCTCGACGACGGGCGACGGCGTGGCCGACCTGCGCGCCTGGCGGCTGCCGGCGTCCGGCGGCGAGTTCGACGAGGTCACGCTGGCCTGATGGCACGCAGCGGCGTCCGCGGCAAGCGTCCCACCGCGGCAGCCCGCGGCGAGCGGCCGCGCGGTCGCAGCCGCAGGCACCGCGAGCAGCAGGCGCTGGGGCCGCCCAGCGGCATCGTGGCCATCGTCGGCCGTCCCAACGTGGGCAAGTCGACGCTCTTCAACCGGCTCACCGGGCAGCGCCGGGCCATCGTCGACGAGATGGCCGGTCTCACCCGCGACCGCCTCTACGGCGTCACCGAGTGGGGCGGGCGGGTGTTCACCCTGGTCGACACCGCGGGGCTGGACCCCGGCCTTCAGGCCGACGCCGCGGACGAGGCGGCGCTGGTGCGCGGCACCCAGGAGCAGGCGCGCATGGCCATCGCCGAGGCCGACGTCTGCTGCCTGCTGGTCGACGTGCGCCAGGGCGTCACCGGGCTCGACGAGGACGTGGCCCGCATCCTGCGCGGCGGCGGCAAGCCGGTGCTGCTGGTGGGCAACAAGGCCGACAGCGCCGTCGACGCCTTCTGGTCGCACGAGGTCTACCGCCTCGGCCTGGGCGAGCCGGTCTTCATCAGCGCCCTGCAGGGCATCGACACCGGCGACCTGCTCGACCGGGTCGTCGAGTTGCTGCCACCTCCGGCCGCAACCGACGGCGTGCAGACGGAGGGGACCACCCTGCGCGCGGCCATCATCGGCCGTCCCAACGTGGGCAAGTCCTCGCTGCTCAACGCCCTGGTGGGGGAGGAGAGGGCGCTGGTCTCGCCGGTGGCGGGCACCACGCGCGACACCGTGGACACCTGGCTGCAGGACGCCGAGGGGCCGGTGCAGCTGGTCGACACCGCGGGCATCCGGCGGCGCGGCGTGGTCACCAGCAACGTCGAGCACTACAGCCTGCTGCGCGCGCTGCGGGCCATGGAGCGCAGCGACGTGGCCGTGCTGGTCGTCGACGCCGCCGACGGCATCGTCGCCCAAGATCGCCACGTCGCCGGCTACGCGGCCGACGCCGGCAAGGGCCTGGTGGTGGTGGCCAACAAGTGGGACCTGATCGACCAGGAGACGCGCGCCGACCCCGACACCCTCAAGAAGCTGGCCGCCGCCTTCGAGTTCGTGCCCAACGCGCCGGTGCTCACCGTCAGCGCCACCGAGGGCCGCAACGTGCGCCGGGTGCTGCCCTCGGCGCGCCTGGTGGCGCACGCGCGGGCCACGCGCATCCCCACCCCGGCGCTCAACACGCTGCTGCGCGGCGCCATCGACGAGCATCCCCCGCCGTACCACAAGGGGCGCCGCCTCAAGCTGCTCTACGCGGCCCAGGCGGCCACCGCGACGCCGACCGTGGTGCTCTTCGTCAACGACCCCGAGCTGATGAACTTCGCCTACCGCCGCTACCTGGAGAACCGCATCCGCGCGGTGTTCCCCTTCAACGGCTCGCCCTTGCGGCTGCTGGTGCGGCGGCGGGAGTCGGACAGGGACCGGGGCTGAGGCGCATGCCCATCGCGGTGGTCGGCGCCGGACAGTGGGGCACCGCCCTGGCCCAGGCGCTGGCGGTCGCCGGGCGCGAGGTGTCGCTGTGGGCGCGCGACCCGGAGCTCGCGCAGGCCATCGCCGATTCGCGCGAGAACGCGCGGTACCTGCCGGGCATCGCCATCCACGAGACGGTTCGCTGTAGCGGCGAGCTGGCCGTGGTGCTGCGCGGCGCCGAGGTGGTGGTGCTGGCCGTGCCCACCGCGGGCCTGCGCGACGTGGCCACCGCCTGCGTGCCGCACCTCGACGGCGCGGCCGCAGTGGTCAGCGCGGCCAAGGGCTTCGAGCGCGACACTGCTCGGCGGATGAGCGAGGTGCTCATCGAGGTGCTCGGCCCGGGCAGCGCAGCGCGCGTTGCGGCCATGAGTGGCCCCAACATCGCGCCCGAGATCGCCGCCGGGCTGCCCGCCGCCACGGTGGTGGCCAGCGCCGACGGCGACACGGCGGCGCGGGTGCGCGACGCGCTCACCGGCGCGCAGCTGCGCGTCTACAGCAACGACGACCTGGTCGGCGTCGAGTACGGCGGCGCGCTCAAGAACGTGGTGGCCATCGCCGCCGGCATCGCCGACGGCGTGGGCGCCGGCGACAACGGCAAGGCGGCGCTGATCACCCGCGGGCTGGCCGAGATGGCCCGGCTCGGCGTCGGCGCGGGGGCGCGGCCGCTCACCTTCGCGGGGCTCACCGGGCTGGGCGACTGCGTGGTCACCTGCATGAGCCCGCTCTCGCGCAACCGCCGGCTCGGCGAGGCCATCGGCCGCGGCCTGTCGCTGCCGGAGGCCCAGGCGCGCACGCCGCACATGATCGCCGAGGGCGTCAACACCGCCCGCGTCGCCGCCGGGCTGGCCGTCCGCTACGGCGTGGAGATGCCCATCGTCACCGAGATCTGCGCGGTGCTCTTCGAGGGCAAGCCCATCCTCGACGCCCTGGCCAGCCTGATGGCCCGCGGCGCCCGCGACGAGCTGCGCGAGTTCGGCCTGCTCGACTAGGAGACCGCCGCCGCTCTGTGCCGCGCTGCGACGCGTTGCGTCACACGGGGCCCCGGGCATCTATCATCCGAGCCACCCCTTGATGCCCACGTCGATGCCTGGGAGGTGCCTGCCATGGCCAACGAGCTGGTCGGTCTCGCGGAGGTGGCCGCGGACGCGGTCGACAGGCTGGCCATCACGCCGATCCAGACGATGCACACCGCCATCGCGCGCCGGGTCTTCGGCAGCACCCCGGCCTCGGCGCCGACACGGGTGATCCACGACGGCATCGCCACCGCGGTGTACTCCGGCGTGCGCGGCGCCGCGCGCGGTGCGGCGGCGCTCGCCGGGGTCGCGGCGCGCAGCGCGGCTCCCGCCGACGTGCGGCCGCTGAGCGGCTCACCCCGCGGGCGCTTCTTCGTCGGCGCGCTCAACGGGGTCACCGGCGACCGGCTCGACGAGACCGGCAACGACCTGGCCATCGCCATGGCCGTGCGCGTCCGCGGCGAGGACGTCGCCTGCACGCCGGAGCGGATCCGCGACACCTTCGCGGGCGCCACGCCGCGCGCCGTCGTGTTCCTGCACGGGCTGGCCGAAACCGAGGAGTGGTGGCTGCGGCGCCGCAGCGACGCCGAGGGCAGACGGCTGCGCCCCTTCGGCGAGCGGCTGCGCGCCGACGCGGGGCTGACGCCGGTGTACCTGCGCTACAACACCGGCCGCCACGTCAGCGAGAACGGCTGGTCGCTGGCGGTGCTGCTGGAGCGGCTGGTCGAGGCCTGGCCGCTGCCGCTCGAGGAGCTGGTGCTGGTCGGCCATTCCATGGGCGGCCTGGTCATCCGCTCCGCCTGCCACCTGGGCGCCGAGGCGGGGCACGCCTGGCCGGAGCGCGTGCGCGACGTCGTGACGCTGGGCGCGCCGCACCACGGCGCGCCGCTGGCCAAGGCCATCCACACCGCGGCCTGGGCGCTGCGCGCGCTGCCGGAGGCGACGCCCCTCGCCGACATCCTCGACCTGCGCAGCAACGGCATCCGCGACATGCGCTTCGGCTCCCTGCACGACGACGACTGGCGCGAGGAGGACCGCGGGGCGCTGCTCGGCGACACGCGCCGCCCCGTGCCGCTGATGCCGCACTGCCGCTACACCTTCATCGCCGCCACGCTGACGCGCGAGCCCGGGCACCTGCTCGGCCGCCTGGTCGGCGACCTGCTGGTGCGCACCGAGAGCGCGCACGGCCGCTGCCGGCAGCGCACCGTGCAGCTCGAACGCGGCTCGGTGGTGCACCTCGGCGGCCTCACCCACTTCGACCTGCTCGACCATCCCGCCGTCTACGAGGTCCTGCGCGCCACGCTGGCCGCGGCCGCCATCACGTAGGCGGCGAAGGCGAGGCCGATGATGGCGAAGCTCGGCGGCAGCTGCTGCGCCGCGTAACTGAGCGTCAGCCCGGCCCAGACGCAGGCGATCGCAGCACCCGCGGAGAGCAGGAAGGCGGCGTACGGCCGCGTGCAGAGGCGGTGCACCGCCGCCGCGGGTGTGACCATCAATCCCAGTGCCAGCAGGGCGCCGACGGCCTGCACCGCCTCGGCGACGGCGACGCCGGCCAGGGCCAGGAAGAGCATGCCCAGCGCGCGCACCGGCACGCCGCGCGCGGCCGCCACGTCGCTGTCGACGGAGGCGAAGAGCAATGGCCGGGCTATGGCGGCGACCACGGCGGCGACACCGGCTCCGGCGAGCAGCGCGATCACCGCCTGCCGCGCGGACAGGCCGTAGATCGAGCCGAAGAGCACGCTGATCCCCGCCGAGCCGTTGCCCGCGCTGCGCGTCGTCGTGTAGAGGCTGAGGAAGAGCACGCCGAGTCCCAGCACCCAGGCGAACACGGTGCCGACCACCACGTCGCGCCCGCGTGCGCTGCCGCCGAGCAATGCCATGCCCAGTGCGCAGAGCACGGTGCTGCCGAAGAGCCCGAGCAGCGGCTCGACGCCGGCGGCGAAGGCGGCCAGCGCGCCGGTGAAGGCGACGTGGCTGAGCGCGTCGCCGCTGAACACCTGGTTGCGCAGCACCACGAGATGCCCGACCACGCCGCAGGCGAGCGCGATGCCGGTGCCGGCCAGCAGCGCGTTGCGGATGAAGTCGTGCGAGAGCATCTCCTGCAGCCAGCCGAACACGGGCACGGCAGCGAGCGCGGTCACGCGTCTGCACCCGCGCGACGGCCGCGACGCCCCGCGTTCCAACGCACTGCGCGCGCCAGCAGGTAGGCGGCGAAGGCCAGGCTGGTGACGTAGAAGCCGGTGGGGTAGGGGGAGAAGTAGGCCACGGCCATGCCCAGCCAGGTGACCAGCAGGGCCACGAGGACCGAGAGCAGCATGGCCACCTGCGGCCGCGCGCAGAGCTGCTGCGCGGCCGCGGCGGGCGCCACCAGCAGCGCGAACACGAGCAGCGTCCCGGTGATCTGCGCCGCCTCGGCGACGCCGACGCCGAGCAGCGCCAGGAAGGCCACCGAGAGCAGCCGCACCGGCACGCCGCGCGCCGCGGCCGCCTCGGGGTCGAGCGAGGCGAAGAGCAGCGGCCGGGCCATCAGCGCCATGACCGCCAGCAGCAGCAGCGAGGCGACCAGGAGCTGCAGCACCTGCGCGTCGCTGATGCCCACGAAGGTGCCGAAGAGCAACGCCTCGATGCCGGAGACGAAGCCGTGGTAGAGCGTGGCGAAGAGGAATCCCAGGGCCAGCGCGAAGGCGAGGATGGAGCCGATCGCCGCCGACTCGGCGCGTCGCTCCACGCTGCGGCTCTCCGAGAGCGCGCCGATGCCCAGCGCCGCGGCCACACAGAAGACGAGCAGTCCTGCCGCCGGTGCCAGGCCGAGCAGCGTGGCGCCGGCGGCGCCGGGGAAGCCCACCTGCGACAGCGTGTGCCCGGCGAAGCTCTGCCCGCGCAGGACCATGAAGTATCCGACAACTCCGGCAGCAACAGCCACCACCGTGCCCGCCGCCAGGGCGTTGCGCATGAAGTGGTAGTGGAGGAGCTGCTCCAGGTCGGCGAGCAGGTCGAGGCTCGGCGCGGGGATGGGCGCGGTGGCCAGGTCAGTGATGCTCATGGCCGTGGAAGGACGCCGTCTCGGGCTGGCCGACGACGACGAGGCGGCCGTCGCCGGCGGTGAGCACCTCGATGGGCACGCCGTAGAGGCGGCTCAGCGTGGCGGTGGTGATCACCTCGGCCGGACGGCCCGCCACGGCGCCGCCGCCGGCCACGTAGACGACGCGGTCGAGGTAGGTGAGGATGGGGTTGACGTCGTGCGCCACCAGCAGCACGGTGACCCGCTGCTCGCGGCAGATGCTCTGCACCAGCGCGGAGATGGCCCGCTGGTTGCTGATGTCGAGCGACTCCAGCGGCTCGTCGAGAAGCAGCAACGCGGGTTCGCTGACCAGCGCCTGGGCGATGAGCAGCCGCTGCTGCTCGCCGCCGGACAGCTCGCCGACGGGTCGGTGCGCGTATGCGCCGGCGCCGGCGCGCTCGATGGCCTGGTCGACGCGGCGCGCGCTCTCGCCGCGCAGGGGCAGCGGGAAGCCCCAGCGCGCGCCGTCGAGGCCGAGGCGGACCAGGTCGAGGCCGCGGACGCGCAGGTCGGGGTCGAAGCTGCGCCGCTGCGGCAGGTAGCCGATCCGCGCGTCGCCGCGGCGCGCCGGCGCACCGAGCACGCGCACCTCGCCCTCGCTGAGCGGCAGCAGGCCGAGCACCGCCTTGAGCAGCGTCGACTTGCCGGCGCCGTTGGGGCCGAGCACCGCGATCAGCTCGCCGCGCGGCACCTCGAGGTCGACGCCGCGCCAGATCCAGCGGCCGCCGACGCGCGCGCCGGCGTTGCGGAGCTGCAGTGCGGGCGCGGCGGGCGCCCCGTCATCGCGGTTCACGCCGCGCCGCCCGTCGCCGCGGCCAGGGCCTGCTGCAGCGCGGCGAGCTGGCCCGACTGCCAGTCCTGGAAGCTCGCCGTGGCGGGGTCGGGCGTCTCGGTCACCGCCACCACGGGAATGTGCCGCGCGCGCGCCGCCTCGACGAGCGCCTGGATGTCGGGCGTCGAGTTCTGGCGGTTGTAGACCAGAACCCGGATGCGCCGCTGCTCCACCTGCCGCTCGACGGTGGTCCGGTCCTGGGTGGTGGGCTCGTCGCCCTCGGCGACGGCGCGCAGGTAGCCGGCGGGGGTGAGCAGGTCGAGGCCGAGGTCGCTGGCCAGGTCGACGACGACGCTCTCGGTGGCGCCCACCGGCGTGCCCTGGAAGCGCGCGCGGATGGTGCTGCGCAAATCGTCGTAGCGCGCCAGCGCGCGGCCGGTGAAGTCGGCCTGGCGCTGCTCGAAATAGGCGGCGTCGGCGGGGTCGAGCCGCTCCAGGTCGGCGGTGATGCGCTGCACCACCTGCAGCACGATGGCGGGGCTGTACCACATGTGCGGGTTGTCGCCCTGTCTGCGCCCAGCGATGTCCGCGACGGTCAGGGTGAGGCGGCCGTCGGCGGGGTTGGCGCCGGCCAGCCTCGGCGCCCAGGTGTCGTAGCCGGCGCCGTTGACGACCAGGTACTGGGCCTCGGCCACGGCGCGCGCGTCGGCGGCGGTGGGCTCGTAGGCGTGCGGGTCGGTGTCGGGGTTGGAGACCAGGCTGGTCACCTCGGCGTGGGCGCCGCCGAGCTGGGCGGCGAGGCTGCCCCAGACGCTCTCGGCGGCGACCACCGCGACCACGCCCGGCGGCGTGGCCCCGGCGAAGTCGGCGCCGCAGGCGGCCAGCGGCATCGCGGCGGCCAGGGCCGCGAGCGGCAAACGGCAGCGCCGGGCTCCAGGGGGAATGGGAATCGTTCTCATCAGACTGCCGGCGCAGCGTAGGCCGCCGGTGGTGCGGGAGTCAAGGAGAATCGGAACCATTCCCATCGGCGAGCGGTTCGGGGTAGGCTTGCCGGCGAGCATGAGCACCGAGATCCACGAGGCCGTCGCCGCCCGGCTCAGGGACGCCGAGGGGCGCTACACGCCGGGTCGCCGCGCCCTCGTCGCGGTGCTGCTCGAGGCCGGGCGGCCGCTCACGGTGGAGGAGATCCGCGGCCGCTCCGACCGGGCCGGCCAGAGCAGCCTGTACCGCAACCTGGCCCTCTTCGAGGAGCGCGGCCTGGTCCACCGCGTCGCCGGGCACGACGAGTACGCCCGCTACGAGCTGGCCGAGGACATGCTCGGCCACCACCACCACTTCGCCTGCCGCCGCTGCGGCCGGGTGGCCGACGTCGAGCTGCCCCACGACCTCGAGGAGGCGCTCAGCGCCGCGCTCGGTGACCTCGGCGCCCGCGCGGCGCTGACCGTCGAGGCGCACCGCATCGACGTCGTCGGGCTCTGCGCGGGCTGCACCGCGGCCGGGCAGCGCGCGGCGGGCTGAGGAGCCGGGCCTGCCAGGAACCGGCGGCGCCGGGCAGAAAAAGAGGCGGCTCGGCTGATGTCCCAGCCGGGCCGCCTCTTCGTGTGCGTGTGAGGTGGCTGTGAGCCTAGTGGCGGCGTCTCCGGGAGCGGCGGCCCAGCTCGACCAGGCCGAACCCGCCGCCGAGCAGGAAGAGGCCGGTGAGCACCGCGAAGGGCTCGTCGGAGCCGGTGTTCGGCGTGGTCACGGTGATGCCCTGCACGCCGCCGGTGGGTCCGCCGTCGGTGCTGGCGCCCGACACCGAGCCGGTCACCGACGAGGTGGTGGAGCTGCTCGAGGTGGTCGTCGTCTCCGAGGAGCTGCTCGACGTCGACTCCTGCGAGGCCGCGCAGGTGCCGGAGAGGACGAAGTAGCCCTGCACCGCAGTTCCGGACACGTTCGTCGCAAACGCCCAGGTCAGGGTGGACCCGGCCGGTGAGTAGACGAAGGCGAACTCGTCGTCAGGACCGCCGATGGAGTCGGCGTTGGCCTGCCCGTCGGGGTTGCTGAAGATGGCGGTGAAGTGGCTGGTGTCGGTGTCGAAGCTGGCGCCCGACGGGATCACGAAGTGCCACAGATCCATGTCGGGATGCGCCGAGGCCAGGTCGGTGCAGTCGCTGCCGAAGCCGACCGCGGTGGTCGGCACCTGGGATTCCTTGATGCACAGCTCACCGCTGCCGCAGGGCGGGCCCGTGCTGGCCAGTGCGTGGGTGGGTGAGAGGGCGGCGAGCCCCAGCGCTCCCAGCGCGATGGCCCCTGCCCCGATGACGCTCAGCCCCCACCCGGCCAGCCGCGAACTGGTGCGACGCATGGGTTGCCCCCTGGTGTGTGGGTCGGCCCAGCCGACGTACGACTTCTGGACGATCCCTGCATGAACCGTCCGGCGGAGGCCACCCGTCCCCTGGGTGGCGGTCCTGCCACCGGCAAGCCTAGCCGAAACCAGCCAAGCGCGCCACTTGCGTCACCAGGCCCACCCGAATCGGGGTACAGTTTCATCCTCCTTCGCCTTGCGGGCACGAGAGGAGGGCGAGGGAAAGGAAGGATAGGAGGGAACCATGCGTCCGTCGACGTATGTTCGGCATGCACCTGCCCACCCTCGGCGCTACCGCCGCCGCGCGCTCACCGTCCTGGGGGTTGCCGTCGCCGCCGCCGTCTGGCAGCCGGCCGCGGCGCGGGCCGACCTGGCCGGCACCATGCCGGCGGAGGAACAGGCGGCGCTCTCGACCCTGCTGCTGGGGCCCAGCACCCCCGGCCTGCAGTCCCTGCCCGTCGACGGCGCCGGCGCCCTGGTGCAGGCCATCGACAGCGTGGGCGCGGACCTCGGCGTGGCCGTGGATGCCGCCGGCGCGGTGACGGCCGCCCAGCTGCCCAACGGCGTGTCCGCCCGGCTCGCCGTGGCGCTGCAGGACATGCACACCTGCGACGTCGTCACCGCCGCGGCGCTGCAGCAGCTCACCCCCGGCGTGGCCACGCCGCTGGGCGACAGCATGCCGTCGATCCCCGACACCTCGGCGGTGGCGCTGCGGCAGTGCGGGGCGACCATGTACAGCGACGGGCTGGCGCTCAAGAACTACGTCAAGGTGCTCACCGCCGGCGGTGCCGCGCCCGGGCCCGGCAACGTGCTCGACGTCTGGCCCGTCGTGCATCTCGACTACACCGGCGCCGGGCACGAGTACGACTGGGACTACGCGCTCACCGTGGCCACCGGCACCAACACCTTCTACAACAACGCCGGCAGCAACGTGCTCGACCCCTTCAACAGCCCGCTCAACGGGCAGCCGTCGCGCGGCTGCGAGCTGGTCAGCGAGATCCTCGGCGCGGCCGTCCCCAAGTGCATCCTGGCCTCGGGGATGCTGATCCAGGTCGGCGGCAACAACAACGTGTTCGGCCGCATGCAGTCGCCCGACGCGGACGCCTTCATGCCGGGCACCTCGCCGCCCGTGCCCTGCACCACGGGCAACCTGGTGCGCCGCGTCTTCACCGAGGGCAGCTCGGTCGCCGGCGTGGGCATCCTCATCAACGACAGCCAGGGCAGGAACACCTACCTGGGCAAGGTGGGTGCGCAGGGCGCCGGTCACATCGGCGGCGTCGGCATCCTCGACATCGACGGCGGCAACAACCTGCTCGACGCCATCCGCAACTCGCAGGGCTTCGGCTTCGTCGGCGGGCTCGGCATCCTGCACGTGAAGAACGCCAAGGACACCTTCACCAACTACATGCCGCTGGCCAACGCCGCCGGCGACGCCTCGACCACGGGCACCGGCATCATCGACGACGCCGGCAACTGCGAGGGACGTCCGCGCCACCTGCAGGGCTCGGGCGAGCTGGGCGGCACCGGCATCCTCTACGCCAACCAGAGCAACGGCGTGTACCAGTCCGACAGCGACCTGGGGCAGGGCACCGGCGACGTCTTCCCGCCGGGCACGCCGCAGCCGAACCTGGGCGGACCGGGCAGCGGCATGCTGGTCAGCTACGACTCGGATCGGGCCAGGTACTCGGGCGTGCCGGGGCGGGCCGAGGGTGTCGTGCTGATCGGGGTGCGGGCCACCACGGACCCGTCGGTGACCGCCACCGACATCTTCGACGACGACGTCTTCCCGCTGATCGGCACCGACCCCTGCTCGCACGGCTGCGCGTCCGATGCGCAGTACCTGGCGCCGCTGCTGCTGAACATGACCTGACGACGGGGCTTACGATGGCCCCATGACGAGCGGCCCTGGCGAGACGAACCGACCGCGCTCCTCACCGATCCCACTCGTCTGCTCGCCGCCGAGGCTTCCCGCCGACAGCCGGGCGAAGCGCCTCGCGGATGCGGTGCTGCCGACAGGCGCCGGTCAGTGGGTGTTCTTCGCAGGCGTCGCCGCCGCCGTCTCCGTGGCTCCGTACCTGCCGCTCCGGCCCGGCCTGGCCCTCGACCTGGTGGCCACGGTCGCGGCTGCCGCGTGGTGCGTGGTCAACTTCTGGCGCTGTCGCGAGGCGCATTGCGTGGTCTCGGGGTTCGGCTGGACGGGTCTCGCGGTGCTGGAGCTCGTCGAGCTGGCCCTGGGCCGCAGCGTCATCTCGGGCGACGAGGGAATCGCCTTCGTCGCCATCCTCGTCGCCGCACTGGCCTTCGAGGCGGCATGGCGGGTGCGGCACGGCACCAATGCAATCGTCATCCGCGGCCGCTGAGCGCCCTCAGCTGCCTCCGCCGCCGGGGTTGTCGATGGCCAGCCCTCAGGCGGCGTGAATGGCGGGTGCCAGGACGGCCGGGTCCACAGCAACGCGCTCGGGTAGAGTGATGACGATCGGTTGGCCTTGGTCCAGCAACCACTTGGCATTGACGATCGTCACACCGATCACCCGGCCGTCGGCGGCGTAGCGGACCGCGTGGCCTTCCGGGGTTTCATCTGCATCGGCAGCGGCCTGCGGCTCGCCGGCGTGGAGGTAGAGCACGTCACCACGCTCGTCGTACGTGGCGTGGTCGAAGGTCAACTGGCCGAGGGTGATGGTCATGGTGGTGTCCAGCCCTGAGGGGTGCGGCGTACTCCGAAGGCAGTCACGATGCGTGCGGGCGCGCGCCATAGTCTACGACCACGAGAAGCCAACGGCTCGGACCAACCCCTCGCCGGTAGCCTCGGAGACGGCCGGGGCGCGGATCCGGACGACGGTGGTCCGGCTGCGCGACTGCCGCCAGGATGGCCGGCTGACTCCCGGCCATCTCCGGGTGTTCTGCCAGGATGTGGTTCCAGCCGTCGCCATCGAGGACGACCGTCCGCCCGTCCGGGTCGGTGACCATGGCAAGAGGTGGGGCGGGCATCGACATCGTGAAGGTCAGCCGCCCTCGTAGGCGCGTCGCAACCACGCCTTGGCTTGCTCGACTCGATCGCCCGAGTCGACGGTGAGTTCGAGGTCGCCCGTGGCCCAATGGCCGATCTGGCGCACGTCGCGCATGAAGCCTTCTTCGATTGCCACCGTGGTCGGGTCGATCTTGAGATACACGATCAGCTTGTGGGCGCTTGCGACGACGCACGCGAAGTTCTTGATGCGCCTGAACGCGACGTAGAGCTTCACCTGCTTCTCGTCGACGTCATCGCCGAGATGCGTGATGAAATCGCGAAGCTCTTCGTACCAGGCTCGCACCGATGCGTCAGCCGCGGCCAGCACCTCGACAAAGGGCTTGTCGGCGCTCTTGGCTCCTGCTTGCGGCGATCTCGCTGGGCGCGTTCCGTAGCCTGTGGTTCCTGTCGTGGTGGCGAGCTCGAAGAGCAGGAGCTCGGAGCCGAATCTCTTGTAGCGAATCAAGTCGATGTTTCGAGAGATCTGGCGGACGGCGTGGTCGTCATAGCGAGTGAAGTCACCAGCTATGCAGATCAGCCTGGGGCTGCTCCAGTCCACCGCCTGTGCTGCCTCGACGCCCATCCGCTTCTGGACGAGGAGCTCGAACTCAGCTCGATGGTCCATCAGCCAGTCCAGATAGAAGAGGCCTTGATTGATGACCGTGTCACTGCTGTCGCGCTTGTACTCGACGATGACAGGGCAGTCGTTCTCGTCGATACCGAGCGTGTCGATCCGGCCCCCGTGCACCCGACCCGTCGAGTATTCGCTCTCGAGGAACCGGACCCCAAGCAGCGTTTCGAGATTCCGCTCGATCAGCGTTTGCAGGGGCTTTTCCAACACGGTGCTTTCGCCTGCCAGCTCACTGGCGACAGCGCCGGTCAGTCGAAAGAGCTTGACGTCCGCCATGGCGGCCAAGCCTACTGACTTGAGGGCCGGGGCGGACGCCTCGCGAGCGTCGGAGCGCGCCGGACGTGCCTGGACCCGGGTGCGAAATGGTCGGGGAGCGCGGACTCGAACCGCGGACCCCTGGTCCCCCAGACCAGTACTCTAACCACCTGAGCTACTCCCCGACGGGGTCCGGAGGGGCATTGTAGCGCCTTGCCACGGCGAGCCCGCGCGGGCTCGGCGGAGGGGGGAAGGAGTGGAGGGGGTGCCCAAAAGCTGACAATCCGGCTATAAAGGAGGGATTCATCCCTTCTGACAGGTCAGCCTTGGGTCCAGCTTTTCTCGCCGTGCCCTTCGACGACCACTGGGCGCAGCGCCTGCGGCGGCGGCCGCTGGCCTCGCTCGGTGTGTCGATGCTCTGCACCGCCATGCTCGTCGCGCTCACCCTGGGCGACGTCTCCACCGGGCCGGGCACCACCTTCGGTGGGCTGGAGATCCTTCCCCTGGTGGCGGCCGGCTGGCTGCTGGCCCCCGCGCCCGCGCTGCTGGTCACCGCCACCGCGGTGGTGCTGCGCGTCCTGAGCATCTGGCTCGGCGCGGTCAGCCCGGTCACCGGGGGCGTGCAGTGCTTCATCGCGGTCAGCGTCGGCGTGCTCACCGTGGCCGCCGCCGACCGCACCCTGGCCCGGGCGGCCATGGAGCGCCGGGCGCGCGGCATCCGCAGGCTGACCCGGCTGCTCGACACCATCCGCGCCCTCGGCGCCGAGAGCGAGAGCGACCCCGCCCTGGAGGAGATCCTGTCCGCGGCGGCCATGCTGCTCAGCGAGCCGGGACGGCCCCGGCCGCGCGCCGTCCTGGCCCTGCTCGACGGCGACACGGTGCGCATCCACCTGGCCACCGGCGACGGCGGCTTCGTGGGTGAGGAGTTCGCCATCCGCGACAACCCCGCCGTGAGCAGGGTGCTGGAGGACGGCGGCTGCGCCGTGATCCGCCGCGAGCATCTCCGCGGCACGGCGCGGACGCTGGCCACACGCCTGGGCGGCCGGGCCATGGCGGTGGCGCGCGTGCGCGCCCGCGGCCGGGTGCTCGGCGTCATCTGCGTCACCTTCGAGCACGCCCGGGGCTTCGACCCCGAGGAGTTGCGCCTGCTGGAGGCGATGGCCCACCTGGCCGGCATCGCCGTCGACACCGCCGCCGCCGTGCGCATGGAGCGCGAGCACGCCGGCGCGCTGCGGGCCACCGCCGAGCACGCCGCGCAGCTCGAGGCCATGAAGCGCGAGTTCCTGCTGCTCGCCTCGCACGAGCTGCGCGGCCCGCTGGCCGTGGCCCGCGGCTACGCCTCGATGCTGCACGACGGCAGCCTGGGCGCGCCGCCATCGCGGTTCGAGCGCCCCCTGGGCATCCTGGAGGAGAAGCTGCACGAGATCGGCGCGCTGGTCGACGACATGCTGGAGACGGCACGCCTGGAGACCGGCAACCTGGGCCTGGTCGCCCACGACGTCGACCTGCGCGAGCTGGCGCGCCAGGCCGTCGACACGGTCCGGCCGGTGGTCACCGAGCGACATCAGCTCGACGTCGAGCTGCCCGGCGAACCGGTGGTGGTCAGGGGAGACAGCGAGCGCCTGCGCCGCATCGCCGTCAACCTTCTTGACAACGCTGTCAAATACTCACCGGACGGCGGCCCCGTCGAGCTGCACGTCGAGCTCAGGGGCCGGCGCGCCGAGATGAGCGTGCGCGACCAGGGCCTGGGCATCTCGGAGACGGCCATGCCGCGCATGTTCAAGCGCTTCGGGCGCATCGTCACCGAACGCACCAGCAACATCCCCGGCACGGGGCTGGGGCTGTACCTCTGCCGCGAGCTGGCCCGCGCCCACGGCGGCGACATCACCGTCGACTCGCGGGAAGGGGAGGGGAGCACCTTCACCCTCACCCTGCCCGTCGACGGCAACGGCAACGGGAGCGCGGCGCCCCGCTGAGCCCCGATCCGGCCCGCGCGACTCCGCCGGGGCATCGCGTACCCTTGTGCAGACCCATGCCCGTGCTCAACGCCTGCGACAACTGCGGACGCCCCACGCCGATCTACCGGCTCGCCGGCGTCATCCTCGACGGCCGCATCGCCCGGCTCTGCCCGCGCTGCGTGGCCAGCGAGCAGGAGCGCATCGACACCCCCTACGCGCCCCGCACCGACGGCGGCGCCAACCAGCCGAGCACGCAGCGCGAGGTCTGGTAGGCGCGATGGGCTTCCACGACCGGCTCCGGGACAGCATCCGGCGGAGCGGGTCGCTGCTCTGCCTCGGTCTCGACCCCGACATCTCCCTGGGCACGCCCGCCGCCGTCGAGCGCTGGTGCTTCGAGCTGCTCGACCAGGCGCTCGAGCACTGCGCCGCGGTCAAGCCCAACCTCGCCTTCTACGAGCAGTTCGGGCCCGACGGACTGCGCGTCCTGCAGCGCGTGCGCGAGCGCGTGCCCGCCGACCGCATCCTCCTGCTCGACGCCAAGCGCGGCGACATCGGCAGCACCGCCGAGGCCTACGCCCGGGCCATGTTCGAGGTCTTCGGCGCCGACGCGGTCACCGTCAACCCGCTGATGGGGGAGGACACCGTGGCGCCCTGGCTGGCCCACGAGGGCAAGGGCGTCTTCCTCCTGGCGCGCACCAGCAACCCGGGCGCCGCCGACCTCTTCGAGCAGCGGCTGGCGAGCGGCCAGCCCGTGTACTCGCGCATCGCGGAGCTGGCCACGCGCTGGGACGGCGGGCGCGGCTCGGTGGGCATGGTGATCGGCGCCACCGCGCCGGAGGCGATCGCCGAGCTGCGCGCCCAGGCTCCCTCGCTGCCCTTCCTGCTCCCCGGCGTGGGCCCGCAGGGCGGCAGGCTGGAGGACGCGGTGCGCGCCGGGCTCGACGCGCAGGGCGGCGGTCTGCTGCTGCCGCTGAGCCGCGGCATCGCGAGTGCGCCCGACGGTCCGGGCGCCGCGGCGGCAGCGCTGCGCGAGCGGATCAACGCGGTGCGCACAGCGCTGCCCAGCCGCTAGGCGGATGCCCACCTCGACCATCGAGCTGAGCGGCCACATCATCGACTCGATGATGCTGCCCCGCATCTTCGACGCCATCATGGACCTGGGCGGCTCCTTCCGCGTCGAGGAGTTCCGCGTCGGCGAGAGCAAGGACGAGCCCTCCTACACACGCATCGCCCTGCAGCACGACAGCGACGAGGGCCTGCAGGCCATCGTCGCCGCCTGCCAGCAGCAGGGCGCGGTGCAGGTCGCCGCGGCGCCCGCGCGCACCGAGCCCGCGCCGCGAGACGGTGTCTTTCCCGACCGCTTCTACTCGACCAGCAACCAGCGCACCGACGTCCGCATCGGGGACGGCTGGAGAACCGTCGAGGACATCGAGATGGACTGCGGCATCGTCGTCGACGGCGAGCGCGCGCGCTGCGTTGCGGTGAGCGACATCCGCGCCGGCGACGCGGTTGTGGTCGGACACGACGGCATCAAGGTCACACCCATCGAGCGTTCCCGGCAGCGCGAGATCTTCGGCTTCATGACCTCGCAGGTGTCGTCGGAGAAGCCCAAGCACCTGGTCATCCGCGAGCTGGCCGCCACCATGCGCGAGATCAAGCAGCGCGGCGGCCGCATCTGCTTCGTCGCCGGTCCCGCGATCATCCACACCGGCGCGGGCGTGCACCTCTCGCGCCTGATCGCGCAGGGCTACGTCGACGTGCTCTTCGCCGGCAACGCGCTGGCCGCGCACGACATCGAGTCGCAGTTCTTCGGCACCTCGCTGGGCATCGACCTGCGCAACGGGCTGCCCATCGAGGCCGGCCACGAGCATCACATCCGGGCCATCAACCGCATCCGCGCCGCCGGCAGCATCGCCGCCGCGGTGGAGGAGGGGACGCTGCGCGAGGGCGTCATGTACCAGGCGGTGCGCGCCGGCATCGAGGTGGTGCTGGCCGGCTCGGTGCGCGACGACGGTCCGCTGCCCGACGTGGTCACCGACATGGTCGAGGCGCAGCGGCTCATGCGCACCGCGCTGCGCAGCGTCGAGCTCTGCATCATGTGCGCCAGCATGCTGCACGCCATCGCCACCGGCAACCTGCTCAGCGCCGCGGTCAAGACCGTGTGCGTCGACATCAACCCCGCGGTGGTCACCAAGCTGGCCGACCGCGGCTCCTCGCAGACGCTCGGCCTGGTGACCGACGTGGAGTCGTTCCTGCGCGAGCTCTCGGAGTGCCTGGCCTGACGCTGGCTTGACGCGGGCGGGTCTCAGCGCATGCGGCGACGGCGCACACCGACGCCGAGCATGGTGGCCAGGATCGCCGTGGCCAGCGCGGCGACACCGACCACGGGACCAGCGGGCGCCGGCTCCGAGCTGTTGGGCAGGGTGCGGCCCACGGGCGCGCCGCCGCCGTGCGACGAACCCTGCGAGCCGTTCGACGACGCCACCGACAGCGGCGCGTCGTAGGCCGGTGTCTGGTCGATGAGGTTGGGCGCGGTGACCGAGCCGGCGGTGATGATGCCGGCGCTGGAGTCCTGCGTCGGCAGCGCCTGCGTGGTGGTGAACCCCTGCACCTCGTAGAGCGTGTCGCCCGCCTTGGGCGAGCCGACGTCGGCGACGGGCACGGTCCAGGTGACGGTGTTGCCGTCGACGGCGCCGGTGACGGCGTGATCCGAGGGATAGCTGAAGGTGTACAGGGTCGGGTTCTGCAGTCCGGCGTCAGAGGCGATGGCGCCGTCGAAGAAGCTCTGGCCACCGCTCTGGCTGTTCTCCATGGCCACGAAGAAGCCGCCCGGCGTGGTGTCCTTCGGCTCGGCGGCGGGATCGAAGTCCCAGCGCACGATCCAGCCGTCGGCTGTGGCGCCACCGAGTGCGGTGTCGGGGCCGAGGTCGTTCTGCAGGTTGGGATCGTTGGTGGTCAGGGTGACCCGCAGGTGGGTGGCATCCGCCAGCGACACCGAGCTGCCGGTGATGTCGAGGTGCGGCGGTCCGCTGGTGTCGTTGCCGGCCAGCGCCAGGCGCGCGTCGCCGGTGGGATCGCTGACCGTGCCGGTGTTGCGCGTGTCGTTCACCTGCGGCACGGTGCGGCCGGCGAGCAGGCCGGGGCCGCTGGTCTGGTGGATGAAGGCGACGGGGCCGAGGTTCTGGAAGCTCTCGTCGAGGTTGGTGTTGTCGTCGACGTAGGTGAGCGCGATGGCGCCGTTGCTGTCGTGGCCGATCTTCATGAAGTCGCCGAGGCTGCGGTCGGGGCCGGTGGGCAGCACCAGTCCCTCGGTCGACACGCCGCCCAGCTTGGCGGGATGGTCGGTGGCCTTGACCACCGTCCAGGGCGTACTGCCCAGCGCATCGAGGTTCTCGGCGACGTAGATGTCCCAGACACCGTTGGTCAGCGCGTCAGGACCCCAGGTGCCGTCGGGCGCCTGCGCCTGCGGCGCGCCGTACCAGGCCACCGCCACGCGGCCGGCGCTGCCGGCGGTCAGCCAGGGTTGCGTGTTGTTCTTCAGCGTGGGCGGGTTGATCTGCTCGGGCGCGGACCAGGTGTCACCGCCGTCGCTGGAGTGGCTGAGCAGGAGCTGCCCGGGGCCGGTGTACTTGTAGACCGGCGACACGGGATTGCTGGCGTCGGTGGTGCCCGGGTACTGCGCCCAGAGCGCGTAGAGGTTGCCGGCGGTGTCGACGGCCAGGGTGGTGAAGTTGTTGGACACGATGTGGGTCTGCGCCCCGTTCACGTCAGTGTTGGACACAACGTGGTCGGTCCAGTGCGAGCTGATGCCGAAGGGCGCGGTGGCCGCGGTCGGATCCAGGCAGTAGGCCTGCGCGTCCGCCGCGGTGGTGGTGGTGGCGCCGCCGCCGTCGCAGCGGGTGAGGATGACCGCGCCCAGGTCGGCGCTGGAGTGCAGCGCGTAGACGCTGTGCTGGTGCGGGCTGGTCGCGCTGTCGTCGACGGCCAGGTTGCCCGGCAGTCCCTCGTTGAGGGTGATGCGCGTCGAGGGTCCGGCGCAGGCCTGCGCGGTGCAGACGCTGCCGAACTGCAATCCGTTGGTGGTGGCGTTGACCACCAGCACGTTGCCGCCGGGGGGCGTCGGCGACTGGGTGGTGTCGTCGTAGTCGAAGTACATGCGGCCGCCGTTGGTCACCGAATGCGTGCCGCCGTCGCTGTCGATGGCGAACCACTGGCGGTCGACGCCGCTGTCCGGCACGCTGAGCGGGTTGCACTCGAAGGTGTGGCCCTGGTCCTGCGAGACCGACATGTTGAAGTTGGTCAGCGGCTGCAGGTCCGCGTAGTACAGCGCGCCGTCGACGGGGTCGACGGCCAGCTCGGTGTCGCCGCCGGCGATGGCCGGGCAGTTGCTCGGCTCGCCCTGCAGGTTGCCCTCGACCAGGCGCCAATCGTGGCCGTGGTCATCGGAGCGCCACAGCGTCGAGGTGCCCGGGGTGCCGTTGGGCACCGAGGAGTAGAGGGCGCCGGTGTTGGGGTCGATGCCCAGGTCGGGCTCGAAGCCCTCGCGGAAGGGGTCGACGATGGTCGGCGTGCTGAAGCCGAGCGGGCCGGTGGTGGCGGCGCGGCCGACGGAGAGCCCCGGGAGCAGCGCGGCGCAGGCCAGGGCGGCCGCGGCCAGCCCGACCAGGGCGCGACGGCGAGCGGCGGAGGCAGGCGAGCTCGGCATCAAGGGTTTTCTCCGGGGAGGGTCTCGAAACGCGCCAAACGCTACAGCGGGCGCTCCGGAGAAGAGGACACGCGTCACCACCCCGTTCTTGCAGCGTGCCCCCGTCGCGGCGCGGCGCGGACCCGCCCCCCGCCGCGCCGTGCATCATGTGCGCGTGACCGAGGGCCAGCGCGTCGCCGCCACCGTGATCTACGACGACACCTTCCTCCTCCACGACCATCCCGGCCACCCCGAGACGGCGGCCCGCCTGCGCGCCATCACCGAGCGCCTGGCCACCGATCCGGCCCTGCGCGGCCTGCCCGCCGAGCCCGCCCCCGACGCCGACATCGAGCTGCTCCGGGCCGTGCACAGCGACCGCCACATCCTGGGCATCGAGAAGGCCGCCCAGGGCGGCGGCGGCTGGCTCGACGGCGACACCTACTGCACCGCGCGCTCCTACGACGTCGCGCTGCGCGCCGCGGGCGCGGCGGTGCGGGCCACCGACCTGGTCATGTCGGGCAGTGCGCGCAGCGCCTTCGGCCTGGTGCGGCCGCCCGGGCACCACGCCACGCCCGACCAGGCGATGGGCTTCTGCCTGTTCAACAACGCGGCGGTGGCGGCGCGCACAGCGCAGCGCCTGCACGGCGCCGCCAGGGTGGCCGTCGTCGACATCGACGTGCACCACGGCAACGGCACTCAGGACGTCTTCTACGAGGATCCCTCGGTGCTCTACTGCTCGCTGCACCAGTGGCCGCTCTATCCCGGCACCGGGCTGCAGGGCGAGACGGGCTCCGGGCGCGGTGACGGCACCACCGTCAACGTGCCGCTGCCGCCCGGCACCGACGGCGAGCGCTGGCTCCACGCCTTCGAGGCGCGGGTCATGCCGGCGCTGCGGGCGCACCGGCCGGAGCTGATCGTCGTCAGCGCCGGATACGACGCGCACGAGGCCGACCCGCTCGCCGAATTGCGCCTCACCACCGATACCTACGCGCAGGTCGCCGCGCAGCTCGCCGCGCTGGCGGGGGAGATCTGTGACGGCCGCATGGTCTGGGTGCTCGAGGGCGGCTACGACCTCGACGCGCTGGCGGCATCGGTGGGCGCCTCGCTGCAGGCGCTGGACGCGGCATGAGGCGTCTCTGCGGCGCCGCGCTGCTCCTGCTCACCGCGGCGGTGATCGCCGCCTGCGGCGCCGGCGTCAGCACGCCGAACGGCGTGGCCACCAACCCGCCCAACCTGCCCGGCGGCGGCGCCTTCCACGGCTCCTCGGCGAACCCCTCCGGGTCGGCCGGGCCGCAGACCAGCGGGGTGCGCACGGTTCTGGCCCCACTTGGCCTCAACCTGCGCTCCGCCGCCTCGACCACCGGACAGGTCCTGGGCACGGTCGCACAGGGCACCCTGCTCACCGTGGTCGGCTACAGCGGCGACGGCGGCGGCTGGTATCGCGTGCAGGGCAGCAGCACCACGGGCTGGATCACCGCCAACCCGCTGTACTCCAGTCCGCACCGCTTCAGCTCCTACCAGTCCGCGCAGCGCGGCTTCGGTGCGCTCTACCTGGAGGACTGGACCTTCGCCGAGGACACCGCCGCAGTGGCGTTCCGGCCGCAGAGCAGCGGCGGGCAGGCCATCGTGGTGCAGATGGGCGCCAGCCTCGACGCCCTGGGCCCGGCCGGTCGCAGCGGCTACACGCTGGTGACCACCAACAGCGCGGAGGTCTTCGGCGTCACCGGCGTATTGCGTACCTACGACCGCACCGGCACCGTGGCCTCACCGGGCGCCGACTCGCCGCCGCCGCTGATGCACCTCGCCGAGATCCGGCTGACCATCGACAGCCAGCGGGCCATGCGCATCGACTTCGCCTACGACAACGCCAGCGACCTGCAGCAGTTCACCGACTTCTACGACTCGGTCTCCTTCCCGCCGCCGGCATCGCCCGGTGCCTCCGCGTCGCCGGGCGCGTCGCCGTCGCCGACGTCCACACCGGTACCGGGCGCCTCGCCGACGCCGCTGTGATCGCGCGCGACCTGCGCGTCGACACCTCGCGTTCGCGCGTGCTGGATGTCACCGACCAGGTGGCGCGCTTCTGTCGCGAGGCCGGCGGCGACGGGCTGCTCAACGTCTTCGTGCCGCACGCCACCGCGGGCGTGGCGCTGATGGAGACGGGCAGCGGCTCGGAGGCCGACCTGGTCGAGGCGCTGCAGCGTTTGCTGCCGCCCGACGACCGTTATACGCACACGCACGGCTCGCGCGGACATGGCGCCGACCACCTGCTGCCGGTGCTGGTGGCGCCGTCGCTGGTGATCCCGGTGCAGGACGGGCGCATGCAGCTCGGCACCTGGCAGCGCGTCGTCGTCGTCGACCTCAACGCCGACAACCCGCAGCGGACGGTCAGGCTGTCGCTGCTGCCGGGGTAGAAGAGGGGAGCGCCTCGCGTTTCTGCCGTTCCTGGCGAGAACGCGGCGCCGTGGCCACCACGCAGACGAGCAACGCGCCCCAGCCGGCGATGTACTCGAGCAGGCTGCGCGGGCCGAGGAACAGCGCCATGGCGCCGAGCAGCGCGCCGATGCCGGGCAGGGCGCGGTCCCAGCGCAGCGCGGCGAGCACCGAGGTGGCCACGCAGGCCAGCATCAGGCCGCTGAAGACCGGCGTGGCGCTGACCGGCACCGTGCCCGCGGTGACCAGGCCGATCAGGCCGGCGCCAAGCGGGAACAGGCCGTCGACGAGCGGGCCCATGACGCCGTGGATCCAGGCGGCGGGGTCCATGGCGATGAAGGGCAGGTTGAGCAGGGCGAAGCCGGCCACGGTGGCGAGGGTGGTGCGCAGCAGCGCCCTGGGGCCGCCCCGCGCTTGCACGGTGGCCAGGAGGGCGGGCGCGAGGAACCAGGCGGTCTGCTTAGTGCCGCAGGCCAGGCCCAGGGCGAGGCCACCGAGCAGCGTGGCCGGGCGGGCCCAGGCGACGAGCAGCAGGGCGATGACGGCGGCGTCGGTGTGGCCGTCGGGGACGAGCGAGAGCAGGCCGGCCTGGGCGGTGAGGGCCAGGGCGGCGATGCGGCGGTCGGCGGTGGCCTGCCGGGTGACCGCGACCACCGCGGCGACCAGCAGGGCGGCCATCAGGGGCGGGAAGGCCCGCGGGCCGACCAGGCCGAGCAGGATGGTGCCGGCGGGGTAGTTGAGCTTGCGCTCGACCTCGGGGCGGCTGGGATCCCTGATGGCGTCGGCCACCGCCTGGCGGACCTGGCTCTCGGGCGGGATCGAGTCGTAGCCGGCGAAGCGGCCGCGGCGCAGGATGGTCACCGCGGGGTTGTGGCAGCCGTAGGACTGCTCGACGTTGAGCGAGTCGTAGGTGTTGTACGGGTCGTGGCCGGCGCGGAGCTGGTCGGCGCCGCCGAAGCTGGCGGCGGCCACGTCGTCGCGGCAGCGCAGGTTCGGGGTGGGGCTGGCCAGGGTGGTGGCCAGGATGACCAGCGTGGAGAGGGCCACGGCGGCGCAGACGGCGGTGGCCAGTAGCGCGATGCGGCGGCTGGGCCTGGTGGCGTTGCGCAGGGCGACGACGGCGACCGCCAGCCCGGCGGCCACGGCGACCCAGCCGTAGGCCAGGCGCCCATTGAGGCTGTCGTGCGCGATGACCGGGACGGTCAGCAGCAGCCCCGCGCAGCCGGCCAGCGCCACGCGGCGGGCGTCGACATCGGCCAGCAGGTCGCGTGGGGGAGGCACGCGGACAACCTTATACGGCTCCGTGGTCGTGCTCAGGTGGCAGACCTTGGTACGGATAATGCATATTCTCACGAACTACGTGCTAGTATCCTCCCATGCCCGCCCGATCCAGCCCACGCCGCCCCACCGCCTCGCGGCAGCCGCACCGCCCGTCCTGGGCCGAGCAGATCCCCGGTCCGCACGACCCGCTGCCGGACCAGCTGCAGCAATTCCTCGACATGCTGCGCGTGCAGCGCAACCGGCCGCTGACCACGGTCCGCGCCTACCGCCAGGACCTGGCCAAGTTCTGGGCCTTCGCCCGCCAGGCCGGCTGTGACGCGGCCGGCGTCGCCGGCGCCCTCGACCGCGGCCTGCTGCGCTGCTACCAGGTCGAGCTGGCCGAGGTCCTGCCCAACCCGCGCACCCGGGCCCGCGCCCTGGTCGCCCTGCGGCGCTTCCTGGGCTACGCCTACGACGAGGGCTGGACTCAGGCCGAGCTGAGCCGCCTGGTCATGGTGCCGCGCTACGTGCTCGGCGACCCGCACCCGGTGCCCACCGAGAACGTCCCCAGGCTGCTCGCCGAGCTGCCCCGGGAGACCCTGCGCGACCTGCGCGACCGGGCGCTGATCCACTTCCTGATCAGCACCGGCTGCCGCATCAGCGAGGCCGCCGCCCTCGACCGTACGGACGTTCGTCCGGACGGCTTCCGTGTTCTCGGCAAGGGTGGCAAGCACCGTACCGTGTTCCTCACCGACGATGCCTGGGCCGCCGTCAGCGAGTACCTCGACCGGCGGGGCCAGGACGAGAGCCCGGCGCTCTGGATCAGCGTGGCCCATGCCGACATGCCGCGCGGCCGCGTCCTGCGCGGCAACCGGCTGACCACCGACGGCGCCCGCAAGGCACTGAACCTGCTGCGCCGCCGCTTCGCCGAACGCGGGCACGAGGTCTTCAGCCTGATCGCCGACCTGCGCAGCCCGCACGCCGCCCGCCACACCGCGGCCACCACGCTGCTGGAGGCCACCGAGGGCGACGTCCGCCTGGTCCAGGAGGTGCTCGGGCACGCCACCCTGGAGACGCTGCGCGTCTACACGGAGATCACCGACCGGCGCAAGCGGGCCGCGTACCAGCGCCTGGGCAGCTACCTGCGCAGCGTGGGAGGGGAGCAGGCGGCTCCGTAGGGATGCGGGTTTTCCGCGCCCCGCCCCTCCCCTGCCCCAGCCGGGCGTGGTCTCTAGAGGTGCTCCTCGGCGTCGGCCTCCGGCATCTCCCGCCAGACGTTGCCGAGGTAGCGCACCGGACCGGCGAATCCCTCCGCGTGGCAGGCGAGTAGCTCCGCGCCGACCGCCGGGAACAGCGGCAGGGTGGCCAGCCGCTCGACGGGCAGCCAGGCGGCGTCGACCAGGCGGCCGTCGTAGCCGGGGCGGAGCCGGCCCGGCCGCACCGTGGCGACGAAGGCCACGTGCAGGATGTGCCGCCGCGCCCGCTCATCGATGGACTCGCAGACCAGCACCAGCCGGCCCACCTCGCCGTCGAGCCCGGTCTCCTCGAGCAGCTCGCGGTGGGCGGCCTCGAGCAGCGTCTCGCCGGCCTCCACTCCCCCACCCGGCAGCAGCCAGTACTCGCGGCCGTCCTTGCGGTGCTGGACGAGCAGCACCCTCCCCTCCTCGTCCAGGGCCACGCAGGCGACGCGGATGCGGATGCCCACCACGCCGGGCATTATCCGTGGCCGCCTTGACTCCGAACAGCCGTTCGACATAGAGTCGGGCCACGAACACACGTTTGGAGCCCACCGTCCCCATGATCGCCCTCGACTACGCTCCCGCCCGCCGTGGCCTCCGCCGCTCCCGGCGCTCGCTGCGCCGCGACCCGCTGGTGGTCGCCGCCGCGCTGCTCTGCGCCGTGCTCTTCTTCGTCCTCCTGGCCCGCGCGGTGTACGGCGGCACGTCCGTGGGCGGCCAGCAGATCACCGTGCAGCCGGGCCAGACCCTCTGGTCCATCGCCGGCGAGCGCTACCCGGGCGACGACGTGCGCACCCGGATCGACGAGATCATCGACGCCAACCACCTGCGGGGCGCCAACGTCTACGCGGGCGAGACGCTGATCCTTCCGGCGCCGTAGGGCCCGTTATCCCGCCGGCTCGCGCACAGCGGGCGCGGGCACCGGCGCGGGCGAGCGTTCACGGCCGCCGCCGTCGCCGCCGGGCTCGGGCAACCCGCGCGGGGTGCGCGACCGTGCCAGCACCGGGCTCGGCTCGGGCACAGTCCGCCCGTGGCGGAGCAGGTCGAGCCAGGCCGGCGAATCCGGCGCCACGGGATCGGGCCGGTCGCCGTCGCCGCCGCGCCCGCCGTCGTCGTCGGCCTCGCCCTCGTGGTCGGCGGCTTCGAGCACGCGCCAGAGCACCACGCTGAAGGCGGCGAAGAGAGCCAGCTTGCTGAGGATGGCCATCAGCGCCCCGGCCAGCTGCTGGTCGCCGAGCGCGTCGAGCCCGGTCACGCGTGGAGCGGCGGCGTAGGGCGCGTAGAAGACGTGATGCGCCAGCGCGAAGAGCAGCCCGGCGAAGGTCTGCGGGATGGTGGCCAGCAGGATGTAGCCGAGCTTGAAGAGCCCGCCCATGCTCCAGGAGCCGGGCCCGGTGGGCTCGACGATCGCCCACCAGAAGGCGAGCGACACCAGCAGTAGGGAGAGCTGCTGCAGCCCGTAGAGCGCCGGGTGCAGCAGCGCGGCGTCGTAGAGCGCCGGCGCGTGCCAGCCGAAGAAGACGAGGTTGACCAGCACGATGGCGCAGGCGGGGTGGACCACCACCCGCCCGGCGATCCGCAGTGCCCGCGGTGCGGCGGGCAGGGTGCGCGGCAGGGCGAGCAGCAGCAGCGGCGGGGCGAAGCCCATCACCAGGGTCACCTGCACCAGGTGGAAGGTGAGCAGGTAGTGCCCGGCCAGGGTGGCCACGGGCGAGAGCAGGGCGATGGCCAGCAGCATCAGCCCGGTGCCGGCGAAGGCGCAGCGGCGGCGCAGGTCGCGGCGTTCCTCGGCGCTCCGCGAGCGGGAGAGCAGCCGCCCGGACACCGCGCCGGTGGCGATCACCGCGGCGACGGAGAGCGGACTCCAGTCGAGCTCCGTGGGGGACGGCAGTGCCACAACCGCGCACCGTAGCAGGTCGGGCCGAGGCGGACAAACGGGCTCGGCGGGACCCGCCGGCGAGCGCTGCGCGCCATCGGACCGCGGAATGGGGCAGGATACGCAGGCGGTGGGTGGACAGCGACCCGCGAGTCGGTGTCCGGCCGTGCGCGCCACCCTGGACGGAGAAGCCTGGACCCGGTGATCACCCCGACCCGCAGCACCACGCAGTACCAGTTCTCGACGGCGACCACCTCGCCGCCCGAGGCGGTGCTGGAGGGCATCAGCGCCATCGAGCTGCCCGACGACCTCTGCGTCAACGAGCGCGGCTCCACCTACCTGGTTCTCGGGCCCAAGCCGAGCTTCTACGACGCCCGCCTGGCCGTGGCCCTGGCCATCCTCATCGTGCTCGCCGTGCTGATCGCCAGCGCCTTCTCGGTGGTGCTCATCGCCATGCTGCCGCTCGGCGCCATCCCGCTGGTGCCCCTCTTCCTGCACGACAACCCGGTGCTCGCGGTGGGCGCCGTGCCCGAGGACGACGGCACCACCCGGGTCACCGTGCACGGCCAGGCGCCCACCCAGCTCACCGCCGCGCTCGACCTCTTCCTCTCCCGCCTGCCCGTCGCCGAGCCCATGGCCCCCTCCGACCCCGGCGGCAACGGAGCCAACGGCCGCGGCCGCGCCGGCGGCGGCCCGGTGCGCGCTCCCGAGGCGACCACGGCCGAGTGAGGAGGAGCCCAGCCATGCAGGGTCTGATGATGGAGACCCCCCTGACCATCCCGGGTCTCATCCTCCCCCGCGCCGAGCGTATCTTCGCCCGCACCCCGATCGTCTCGCGCACTGGCGCCACCGAGGTCCGCACCACCTGGGGCGAGGTCGCCGCACGCTCGCACCGCCTCGCCGCCGTGCTCCGCGGCATGGGCGTCGGGCAGGGCGACCGCGTGGCCACCTTCGCCTGGAACACCCACTACCACCTCGAGGCCTACCTGGGCATCCCCTCGATGGGCGCGGTGCTGCACACCCTCAACATCCGCCTCTTCCCCGACCAGGTCGCCTACATCGTCGACCACGCCGGCGACTCGGTGGTGCTCGTCGACCGCAGCCTGCTGCCGCTCTGGCGGCAGGTCGAGCCCAGGCTGAGCCGGCCGCGCCCGCTCATCGTCCTGCCCGACAGCGACGACACCTCGAACGACGGCGACGCCGTCGACTACGAGACCGCCATCGCCGGCGTCGAGCCCATGCAGCCCTGGCCCGAGCTGGACGAGAGCACCGCGGCGGCGATGTGCTACACGAGCGGCACCACCGGCAATCCCAAGGGCGTCGTCTACAGCCACCGCAGCAGCGTGCTGCACAGCTTCGCGACAGCCCTGTCCGGAACTCTGGGCATCAACGCCAACGACGTCGTCTGCGCCATCGTGCCCATGTTCCACGCCAACTCCTGGGGACTGCCGCACGCCGCGGCCATGGTCGGCTCCTCGCTGCTGCTGCCGGGTCGCGACCTCTCACCGGCGGCGATCTGCGGACTCATCGAGCGCGAGCGCGCCACCGTGGCCGCGGGCGTGCCGACCATCTGGATGGGCGTGCTCGACCACTGGCGGCGCGAGAAGCCGGACATGTCGACGCTGCGCACGGTGATCTGCGGCGGCTCGGCCGCGCCGGCGGCGCTCTGCACGGCGTTCGAGCAGGAGATCGGTGTGCCCATCACCCACGCCTGGGGCATGACCGAGACCAGCCCGATCGGCAGCGTCTCGCGACTTCCGGTCGAAGCCGGCCAGAACCCGGACGAGCAGACACGCATCCACTACAACACCTCGCAGGGACGCCCGGTGCCGGGCGTGGAGGTGCGCGTCACCGGCGACGACGGCGAGGAGGTGCCCTGGGACGGCGCCACCATGGGCGAGATCTGGATTCGCGGCCCCTGGATCGCGCGCACCTACTACGGCGACGCGCAGCCCGATCCCGCCAAGTTCCAGGACGGCTGGCTGCGCACCGGCGACGTCGCCAGCGTCGACGAGCTCGGCTACCTGCGCATCGTCGACCGCACCAAGGACCTGGTCAAGTCCGGCGGCGAGTGGATCTCCTCCGTCGAATTGGAGGGCCACATCATGGCCCACCCGGATGTGCTGGAAGCCGCGGTGATCGGCGTCCCGGACCCGAAGTGGGACGAGCGGCCGATGGCCTGCGTGGTGCTGCGTGCGGAGGCCAGGGGGCGGGTCAGCGCGGAGGACATCCGCAAGCACCTGGAGCCGCGCGTGGCCAAGTGGTGGCTGCCCGACCACGTCGTCTTCATCGACGAGGTGCCCAAGACCAGCGTCGGCAAGTTCGACAAGAAGGTGCTGCGCGCCCAGTTCACCGCGGCGCCGGAGCGCAGCGCGGCGAACTAGGCCTCAGTCTTCGTGCGTATGCGCGGGAACGCCGGGATGCTGATGCGCATCGCGGCGTTCGCGGGCCCGCAGCAGGGAGATGGGGCGGGGCACGCCCTTGAGCGAGACCTCACCGATCTCCTCCAGCTCGACACCGGGGACGCCGTCGGGGGCGACGGAGGACGACACGAGCACCTCGCGGGGACGCGCGTACTCGTTGATGCGGGCGGCGACGTTGACGGTGAGGCCGAAGACGTCGCCCGCATGCGAGACCACGGGTCCGCGGTGCACGCCGATGCGGGCGCGCGGCAGGCCGGCGCGCTGGATGGACTGCACCAGCTCGAGCCCGGCGCGCACGGCGGAGCCCGCGTCGTGGAAGAGCAGGAGGGCGCCGTCGCCGAGCATCTTGACGATGCGTCCGGCGCGGGCGCGCGAGACGTCGATGACGATGTCCTCGAAGCTGGCGGCGATCTGGGCGGCGCGGTGGTCGCCGGCGCCGTCGACGAGCGGGGTGAAGCCGACCAGGTCGACGAACATGACGGCGGGGTCGCCACTGCGGGGGCGGGAGCCGTCGCGCTCGCGGACGGCCTCCATCATGTCGCTGGTCAGCGCCTCCATGACCGCGTGCTCGAGGTGGCGGCGGTGCAGAAAGTTGGTCATGGCCTCGATGGCGGGCACGGCCTGCTCCGCGATGCGGGCGATGTGGGCCCGCGCCTCGCGATCCTGGTTCTGGTGGCAGGCGCCGAGCAGGGGCTCCTCGATGTGCTGGCGGAAGATCTGCACCTGCGTCTCGGCGGCGCGGCGCACCGCCTCGGAGGTGGTGCGCACGCTGTGATAGCGAGCCTCGTCGGGCATGGGCATGGCGGCCAGCACGGCGACGTGCTCGAGGATGGCCACCTCCTCGGTGGTCAGCGGCGCGTCGGGCGGCGGGTCGGGCAGCCCGGCGGCGCGGAGCATGGCCTTGACCTCCGCGGCGCTGACCGCGGTGCCCTGCAGCACCTCGGAGAGGGTGCGGCCGTCGAGCTCGCCCGGGTCGGGCAGGCAGGTCTGCAGCAGGCCGAGGTCGAAGGCGCCGGTCTGCGCCGCCCGCACCACGGGCTCCACTCCCCCACTGGCCTCGGCGACCTGCCGGACCAGGTGGAGCTTGGTCAGCTCGGCGTAGCGGAAGCCGTCCGCCGTGCTGTCGCAGGAGACCAGTCCCGCCTCCTCGCAGAGCGCCACGTCCTCGTCGGTGAGACCCGACAGGGCGGTCAACTGCTGTCGTGTCAGCAGCATGTCCTCGACCCTCATTGCCGGCGCGGCGGCCGCGCGCGGCGACCGGCGACGCCCTTCCATGATGGGTGCAGTCTACTGCGAGCCGGGCGAACGCCCGCGAATCGCGGGTTGCGGCCGGGTCACGGCCGCGGCACGGGCAGCGCCTACTTGAGCAGCCGGATGACCGCGACGACCTGGCCCTCGAGGTTGACGTCGCGCGGGAAGATCGGCTCCATGGTGGAGTTCTCCGGCTGCAGGCGCACCCGGCCCGACTCGCGGTAGAAGCGCTTGACGGTGACCTCGTGCTCACCGGTGAGGTCGTTCTCGATGCGCGCCACCACGATGGTGCCGTTGGAGGCCTCGCGCTGCGGGCGCACCACCACGATGTCACCGTCGTAGATGCCCGCCTCGATCATCGACTCGCCGTGCACGCGCAGCGCGTAGCTGCCCTCGTCGCCGGCGATCTCGGGACCGACGGTGATTTCGTCCTCGATGTTCTCGGCGGCCAGCACCGGCGAACCGGCGGCGACGCGGCCGACCAGCGGCACCTTGAAGGCGCGCAGCTGGATGACGTTGCTGCCATTCTGCGACTCTTCTCCGACCACCTCGACCGTGCGCGACTTGGTCGGGTCGCGACGGATGTAGCCCTTCTGCTCGAGGGCGTTGAGATGGTTCTGGACAGTGGACGACGAACTGAGCCCGACCGCCTGGCCGATCTCGCGAACGGTGGGCGGGTATGCGTGGCTCCGCTTGTGGTCCCGCAGGAATTCCAGGATTTCCCGCTGGCGCGGGTTCAGGGCGTCAGCCATGACTTCATCAACCTCTGGCCGGTGTGGCGGGGGTGACTGTACCACAGCTTCGGCGATGTTGCAAACATTTGTTTCGGGGTCGGATCAGTGCCCCGCGGCCGCCGCCAGCCGCGCCGCCAGGGCCGGTGGCGCCGAGCCGCGGACGTGCACCCCGTCGGCCTCGAACCGCTCCGACTGCACGACGCCGTCGCGGTGCAGCGCGGCGAGCAGGTCCTGGGCGCTGTAGGGCAGCACCACGTCGACGGGCCGCAGCGACTCGGCGAGCACCGAGGCGATTGCCTGGCGCAGCTCATCGAGCCCGTCGCCGCGCAGCGCGCTGACGGACACCACCTCCAGATACGCGCCGGTGTCGAGCCCGCGCAGTCGCGACTCGACCTCGCCCGGCGGCAGCAGGTCGGCCTTGTTGGCGGCCAGGATGGCCGGCTTGGCGAAGGCCTCGAGGTCGTCGAGAACGGCGTGCACGGTGACCAGCTGCTGCGCCGCCGCGGGATGCGCGAGGTCGAGGACGTGCACCAGCACGTCGGCCTCCACCACCTCCTCCAGCGTGGCGCGGAAGGCGGCCACCAGCTCGGTGGGCAGCTTCTGGATGAAGCCGACCGTGTCGCTGAGCAGGCACGACGCGCCCTGCGCGAGCTGCAGCGCGCGCGTGGTGGGATCGAGGGTGGCGAAGAGCTTGTCCTCGGCGACCACGCCGCCGCGCGTCAGGGCGTTGAGCAGCGAGGACTTGCCCGCGTTGGTGTAGCCGACCAGCGCCACGGTGCGCTGCGGCGAACGCGCCCGCCGCGCCCGGTGCAGCGCACGCTGCTTGCGCACCTGGGCCAGCTCGCGCTCCAGGTCGCGCAGCCGGGTGCGGATGCGGCGGCGGTCGATCTCCAGCTTCTGCTCGCCGGGACCGCGCGTGCCGATGCCGCCGCCGAGCCGCGAGAGGTCGCGGCCGCCGACCAGTCGCGGCAGCATGTGGCGGAGCTGCGCCACCTCGACCTGGATGCGTCCCTCCCGCGTACGCGCATGCTGCGCGAAGATGTCGAGGATCAGCTCGGTGCGATCGAGGACGCCGGCGTCGAGCTCCTTCTCCAGGTTGCGCTGCTGCCGCGGGCTGAGGTCGTCGTTGCTGACCACGACGTCGTACTGCAGGTCGCCGCGCAGCGCCTTCCACTCGGCGACCTTGCCCTTGCCGAAGTAGAGCGCGGGGTCGGGCGTGTCGCGGCGCTGGATCTCGGTGCCGACCACCTCGCCCCCGGCGGTGCGGGCCAGCTCGGTGAGCTCGTCGAGCTGCTCGCGCAGCGCGTCGTGGTCGGTGCCGGGCAGCTCGGCGCCGACCAGGAACACCTTCTCGGCAACGGCCGCGCCGGGGTCTACAGTCGCAAACCGCGGAGCCGTTGGCAGGCCTCCTCGACGCGCGCGTCGGGCGCGGTCACCGAGACGCGGAAGTAGCCCTCACCGCTGGGTCCGAAGCCGACGCCGGGGGTCACGTTGACGCCGACCTCGTCCAGAACCCGCCCGGCGAAGCCGATGCTGTCGAAACCGGCGGGCACCCGCGCCCAGAGGTAGAAGGTGGCCCGCGGCAGGGGCACGTCGATGCCGATGGCGGCCAGCGCGTCGCGCACCATCACGTGGCGCCGGCGCAGGATGGCGTTGCGCTTCTCCAGCTCCGCCGCCGGTTCCTCCATGGCCGCGATGGCGGCCAGCTGCACCGCCTGGAAGATGCCGCTGTCGACGTTGGTCTTGACCTGGCCGAGCAGCTTCACCACCTCGCGATTGCCCACCGCCATGCCGACGCGCCAGCCGGTCATGTCGTAGGTCTTGCTCAGCGAGTGGAACTCGACGGCGACGTCGCACGCGCCCTCGACCTGCAGCACGCTGGGCGCGCGGTAGCCCTCGTAGGCGATCTCGGTGTAGGGGGCGTCGTGGGCCAGCACGATGGCGTGCTCGCGGCAGAAGTCCACTGCCTCGCGGAAGAAGTCCTCGCCCGCCACCGCGCCGGTGGGGTTGTTGGGGTAGTTGAGCCAGAGGATGCGCGCCCGCCGGGCCACCTCCGCGGGAATTGCGGACAGGTCCGGCAGGAACCCGCTCTCCTCGCGCAGCGGCAGGCGGTGGGGCTCGCCGTCGGCCATGATCGCCCCGGTGACGTACACCGGGTATCCGGGGTCGGGGCAGAGCACCGCGTCACCCGGGTCGACCAGGGCGATGGGCAGGTGGGCGATGCCCTCCTTGCTGCCGATCAGCGGCAGCACCTCGGTGTCGGGGTCGAGCTCGACGCCGAAGCGGCGCGCGTACCAGGCGGCCATGGCCTGGCGCAGCGAGCGCAGCCCGTAGTACGAGGGGTAGCGGTGGTTGGCCGGGTCCTGCAGCGCGCGGGCTGCCGCCTCCACCACGAAACTCGGGGTGGGCAGGTCGGGATCGCCGATGTCGAGGGTGATGACGTCGACGCCGGCCTTGCGCTTGGCGGCCACCTTGCGGTCGATCTCGGCGAAGAGGTACGGCGGGATGCGCGCCATGCGCCGGGCCGCGCTGATGCGCTGCTCGATCATCGCGATCCCCTGCCGGCAGCCAGCTGCTCGGACGGCTGCAGCATGAGATGGCCGGTGTAGACGCGCTGCGCCGGACCGGTCATGCGCACCGGCTGGCCGGGCGCCCAGGCGATGTGCAGCGGGCCGCCGCGCAGCTCCACGGTGACCGGCGAGTCGCAGAGCCCCAGGCGTTGCATGGCCACGCCCACCGCCGAGGCGCCGGTGCCGCAGGCGTTGGTCTCGCCGACGCCGCGCTCGAAGGTGCGCTGCCGCACGCGAGTTCGTGACAAAACCTGCACGATCTCGAAGTTGGTGCGCTGCGGGAAGCGGGCGTGGCGTTCCACCAGCGGCCCCACCTCGGCGAGCAGGAAGTCGTCGACGTCGTCGACCACCGTGACGCAGTGCGGGTTGCCCATGCTCACGCAGGTGACCCGCAGGGTGTGGCCGTCGAAGCCCATGGGCACGTCGATGAGCTCCTCGAAGCCGATCACGTCGACGGGGATGTCCCTGATGCCGAAGCGCGGCCGTCCCATGTCGACGGTGACCAGGTCGTCGCCGAGGCGGTCGGTGACGATGGCTCCCGCGCCCGTCTCCCAGACCACGCGGTCGCCGCTGATGCCGTGCACGGCGGCGTACTCGGCGACGCAGCGGATGCCGTTGCCGCACATCTCCGCCTCGCTGCCGTCGGCGTTGAAGAGGCGCATGCGCAGGTCGGCCCGGTCACTGCGCTGGATGAGCAGCACGCCGTCGCCGCCGACACCGGTGTGCCGCACGCAGACGCGCCGGGCCAGCGCGGGCCAGTCGATCGCCTGGCCCTCGCGGTCATCGACGACCAGGAAGTCGTTGCCCAGCCCGTGCATCTTCTCGAAGCGCATCGAGTACCTCGTCGACATGCCGATCCACGGGGCCCGCGTCGTGCTCGAGCCACCGGATGCGCGGGTCCCTGCGGAACCAGGTGCGCTGCGCCTTGGCGTAGCGCCGTGTGCGCTGCGCGGTGAGCGCGACTCCCTGCTCCATGGTGGCCCGACCGTCGATCACCGCGAGCGCCTCGCGGTAGCCGATCCCGGCGGATTCGAGCGCGTCACGGGTGATCCCGCGACCCAGGGCCGAGTGTACTTCCTCGAGGATGGAGCCGGTTTCGAACATGGCCTGTGAGCGGCGCAGGATCCACGCCTCGTGCAGCGCGCGGGGGATGTCGAGGGCGACCTGCGTGGCGGCCGGCGGCTCCGCGTGACGGCCGCGCGCGGCGCTGAGCGGGGCGCCGCGGGCGTCGAGGATCTCCAGGGCGCGGATGACCCGCCGGGGGTTGCGCAGGTCGACGCCGCGCGCGGCCTCGGGGTCGCGCTGGCGCAGATCGGCGACGAGGCGTTCCAGGCCGCCCGGCTCGGTGGCGATGGCGGTGCGCTCCGCGCGGCGCTCGGGGTCGGCGGGGACGCGGGCCAGGTCGAGGCCGTCGAGCAGGGCGCTGACGTAGAGGCCGGTGCCGCCGCAGAGAACGGGCTGGGCGCCGCGGGATTCGAGGTCGACCAGCCTTGCCTGCGCGGCCTGCAGCCAGTCGGCGACGCTGAACGGCTCGCCCGGGTCGTGCAGGGCGAGCAGGTGGCAGGGAACGCCCTGCAGGTCCTCGCGCGTGGGTGCGCAGGTGCCGACCTGCAGGCCGCGCACCACCTGGCGCGAGTCGGCGTTGAGCAGCTCGGCGTTGCCCAGCCGGCGCGCCGCGGCGACGGCCAGCGCGGTCTTGCCGGTGGCGGTGGGGCCGACGACGGCGAGCAGGTGCATGGCGATTGCCGCGCGCGGATATCAGCCCGCCGGGCGGCGGAAGGCCTTGCGCAGCGCGGCGTCGTCGAGCACCAGCACGGTTGGGCGGCCGTGCGGGCAGGTGGTGCCGCCGGGGGCCTCGACCAGGCGGTCGAGGAGGCGCTGCTGCTCGCTGGGGTCGAGCGTGTCGCCCATGCGCACGGCGGAGTGGCAGGCGACCAGGGCGGCGACGCGGTGCTGCCGGTCGGAGGCGGGGCGGTCGCCGAGGTCGAGGGTGTCGAGCAGCTCACGCACCAGGCGCGCCGTGTCGCCGGCGCGCGCGGTGATGGGGACCGCGGTGCAGCGCAGCAGGTTGGGGCCGAAGGGCTCCAGGGTGAAGCCGCAGCGCGCGACGAAGTCGGCGTGCGCCTCCCAGCGGGCGATCTGGCCGGCGTCGCACTCGACGACGGTGGGCAGCAGCAGGAGCTGCGCGCTCCCCTCCTCTCCCCCGCGCCCGGCGACGCCGCCGCGCTCGCCCCAGGTGGCGAGCAGCTCGGCGTAGAGGATCTTCTCGTGCGCGGCGTGCGGGTCGACGAGCACGACGCCGCGCGGCGACTCGGCGACCAGCCATGCCGACCCGGCCTGGCCAAGCGCGCGCAGCGGGCGCAGCGCGGCGAGACCCGTCGCGGCTGGATCGGCACCGGCGATGCCGTCCGCGGGCGGGCCGTCGCCGTTGCTCGGGGTGGTGCCGGCCGGGCGCGACACGACGTGGCCGGTCATGTCCACCGGCGCCTCGGCGGAGTCGCGCTGCAGCACCAGGTGCGGAAGCACCGCGGGCGGGGGCGGCTCCTCGCCCGCGTCGTACATGGCCAGCGACGCGGCGGGGATGCCGCCGTGCGCGGCGTCCCAGTGCAGCCACACCGACGGCGCCTGGGTGCCCTGCAGCGCCGACCAGCAGGCGCGCTGCACCGCGGCGAAGACGCGCCCCTCGTCACGGAAGCGCACCTCGCGCTTGGCGGGATGCACGTTGACGTCGACACTCCGGGGATCGACGTCGACGCTGACCACACCGAAGGGATGCCGATCGCCCGGCAGCAGTCCCTGGTAGGCCTGCTCCACCGCGAAGAGCAGGGCGCGGTTGTGCACCCGGCGCCGGTTGACGACGAGCACCATGCCGCCGCGCGTGGCCCGGTGCGCCCGCGGCTCGCTGATGGCGCCGGCGACGGGGATCTCACCCGTGGACTCCACGTCGATCAGCCGCGCCGCTGTCTCGCCGCCGAGCACCGCGCGCAATGCGTCGCGCAGCGCACCGCTGCCCGGCGTGCGCAGGGCGACGCGGCCGTCGCGGCGGCAGGTGAAGGCGACCTGGGGATGCGACAACGCCATGTCGGCGACGGCGCGCACGCAGGTGGCGCCCTCGGTCTGCGGGCTCCGCAGGAAACGCAGCCGGGCAGGCGTTGTGAAGAACAGGTCCCGCACTTCCACTGACGTACCGGGCGCAGCGGCGGCTGCGCCCATATCAATCACCTCGGCGGCGCGGCAGCGCACCGTTGCGGCGGCATCGGCACCCGGTGTGCGGGAGGTGATCGACAGGTCGGACACGGCCGCGATCGAGGCCAGCGCCTCCCCGCGAAAGCCGAGGGTGCGCACCTCCCAGAGATCCTCGACGTCGCTGATCTTCGAGGTGGCGTGCCGCGCCACCGCCAGCGCCAATTCCGGCGCGGGAATGCCGCAGCCATCGTCGCTGACGCGGATGCGCACCGTGCCGCCGCCCTCGACGTCGACGTCGATGCGCGTCGCACCGGCGTCGAGCGCGTTCTCGCAGAGCTCCTTGACCACCGAGGCGGGACGCTCGACGACCTCGCCGGCGGCGATGGCGTCGGCGACCGACGGCGGCAGGAGTTGAATGCTCATGCGGCGCTGCTGGCGCAGGTCATGTGCGCAATCTCTGCCGCCATTCGGCCAGCTTGTTGAGCGCGGCCAGTGGCGAGAGGCCGTCGAGGTCGAGCTGCTGCAGCTCCTCGACGACGGGATGCAGCGCGGGCGCGGGCAGCGGCAGGGCGAGCTGGTCGGCCAGCGACGGAACCGGTCCCAGCGGGCGCTGCGCCTCCAGCTCGGCGAGCAGTTGGCGCGCGCGCACCAGCACGCTGCCGGGCACACCGGCCAGGCGGGCGACGTGGATGCCGTAGGAGCGGTCGGCGCCGCCCGGCACGATGCGGTGCAGGAAGGTGACCTGGTCGCCTTCCTCCAGCACCTCGACGCGCGCGTTGCGCGCCCGGGGCAGACGCTCGGCGAGCGCGGTCAGCTCGTGGTAGTGGGTGGCGAAGAGGGTGCGGCAGCGCAGGTGCGGGGCGTCGTGGATGTGCTCGACGACGGCCTGGGCGATGCTCATGCCGTCATACGTCGAGGTGCCGCGGCCGATCTCGTCGAGGATGACCAGGCTGCGCTCGGTTGCCGCGTTGAGGATGGCGGCGGTTTCTGCCATCTCCACCATGAACGTGGAGAGCCCGGCGGCCAGGTCGTCCTGGGCGCCGACGCGGGTGAAGACGCGATCGCAGACGCCGATGCGCGCCGAGGTCGCGGGCACGAAGCTGCCCACCTGGGCCAGCAGCACGATGAGCGCCGTCTGGCGCAGGTAGGTCGACTTGCCGGCCATGTTGGGGCCGGTGAGGATGGCCACCTGCGCAGCGTTGGTGTCGAGCAGCGTGTCGTTGGGCACGAACGAACCCGCCGGCAGGCTGCGTTCCACCAGCGGGTGGCGGCCGGCGCCGATCTCCAGCACCGTGGAGCGGTCGACCTGCGGGCGCGTCCAGCCCTCGTCGTCGGCGACGCAGGCCAGCGATTGCGCGACATCGAGCGCGGCGACCGCCGCCGCCGCGCGCAGCAACGGTTCGGCGTGCGACGCGACACGGGCAGCGCAGTCGCGCAGCAGCTCGGTCTCACGCACCAGCGCCCGGTCGCGCGCGCTCAGCACCACCGCCTCCTGCTCCTTGAGCTGCGGCGTGATGTAGCGCTCGCAGCCGACCAGCGTCTGCTTGCGGACGTAATCGGCAGGAACGCCCTCGCGGTGGGCGTTGGGCACCTCGATGTAGTACCCGAAGACGCGGTTGTAGCCGACCTTGAGCGAACGGATGCCGGTGCTTTCGCGCTCGCGCGTCTCCAGCGAGGCGATGAAGGTGCGCGCGTCGACGCTGGCCAGGTGCAGCGAGTCGAGCTCCTCGTCGGCGCCTTCGCGGATGGCGCCGCCGTCGCGCGCGGTCAGTGGTGGCTCGTCGACGAGGACGCGCTGCAGGTGCTCGGCGAGTCCCTCGGGGGCGCGGCATGCGGCGGTGGTGGTGTCCAGCTCGTCGCCGTCGCCGGCGAGGGCCGACACCGCCGCGCCGCAGTCGGGCAGGGCCAGGCAGGCCGCACGCACGGCGCCGAGGTCGCGCGGCGAGGCCAGTCCCTGCACGCAGCGGCCGACCAGGCGTTCCAGGTCGCGCACCTCGGCGAGTGTGGTGCGCAGCCGGTCGCGCGGTCCGCGGTGCTGCACCAGCACCCCCACCGAGGCCAGCCGCCAGTCGATGGCGGCGGGATCGATGAGCGGCTCCTGCAGTCGCGTGCGCAGCAGCCGCGCGCCCATCGGGGTGCGGGTGCGGTCGAGCAGCTGCACCAGCGAGGGACCGGTGCCGCCCAGCGGCGCCAGCAGCTCGAGGTTGCGGCGCGTCGGCGCGTCGAGGCGCATGACCTCGCCGGTGCGCCGCTCCCGAACACGCAGGAAGCCCGGCTCCAGCCGCACCCGCGAACGTTCGCAGTAGGCGAGGATGGCGCCCGCCGCGCCGTGCGCGACGTGCAGCGACTCGACGCCGAGGCCGCGCAGCGAGGCGGTGCCGGTGGCCTCGCGCAGCCGCTCGGCGCCACGCTGCGCGTCGAAGGCGGTGGCGGGCAGCGCGGTGCGTGGGGCGCGCGGCGCCATGCCGGCGGGAACGGCGTCGACGCCCTCGGCGACGAGCAGCTCGGCCGCGCCGAGGCGCTCGCACTCCTCGGCGAGCGGCGCGCTGTCGAGGCTGCCGGCCAGCTCGCAGAGCTGCAGCTCGCCCGTGCTGGCGTCGAACGCCGCCAGCCCGACACGGCCCGGCACGGCGTGCAGCGCGATGCAGCGCACCGCGGTGCCCGGCTGCAGGAACTCGTCGTCGAGCACCATGCCGGGGCTGAGCACGCGGGTGATCTCGCGGCGCACCAGCTTGCCGCCCGACTCTTCAGGCGTGCCGACCTGGTCCCAGAGCGCCACGCGCAGCCCGGCGTCGAGCAGCTTGCGGATGTAGCCGGTCACCGCGTGGTGCGGGACGCCGCACATGTTGAGGCGGCCGCTGTGGCCGAAGCTGCGCCCGGTCAGGGCCACGCCGAGCAGCGGCGCGGCCCGCTCGGCGTCGGGGCCGAACATCTCGTAGAAGTCGCCAAGCCTGGCCAGAACGACGGCGTCGGGGAAGCGCTCCTTGACGGCGCGGTACTCACGCAGGATGGGTGTGCTGCCGGCCGCGTCGAGGCCGACGGTCTCGCGCGTCGACGGTGTCGCCACCGGGGAGATCACGTGCGGAGCGGCGCTCCGGCTGCGCGTTCTCACCGCACGGCGGCGGAACAGTCGAGCTGCCACGCGCTCGCGGCGCGCACCGTGGCCGTGTGCAGCTCACCGGGCGCCGCCACACCGGCCGGCAGGTGGGCGATCTTGCCCTGCCGGGTGCGCCCGTAGGCGCGGCCGTCCTCGGCGAGACCTTCGACGAGCACCTCGACCTCGCGCCCCACCCAGGCGGTGTTGCGCTCCAGGGCGATCTCCCGCTGCAGCGCCAGCAGGTGGTTGAGGCGGCGCTTCTTCTCCTCCAGCGGCACGTCGTCGGCACGCCGGGCGGCCGCGGTGCCGGGGCGCACCGAGTAGGCGGCCAGGTGCACGGTGTCGAAGCGCACCTCGCGCATGAGCCGCTCGGTGCCCAGGAACTCGGCCTCTGTCTCGCCGCAGAAGCCGGCGATGATGTCGGTGGTCAGGGCCAGGTCGGGGACGGTGGCGCGGGCGCGCCCGATGATGTCGAGGTAGTGCTCGACGCTGTAGACGCGGCGCATGCGGCGCAGCAGCTCGTCGTCGCCGGCCTGCACCGGCAGGTGGAGCTGCTCGCAGGCGGTGCGCAGGTCGCGCATGGCCTCGAACAGGGCGGGCGAGGCGTTGCGCGGGTGCGAGGTGAGGAAGCGCATGCGCAGCAGCCCGGGCACGGTGTCGACGGCGCGCATCAGCTCCGGCAGGCCCGCGCCGGACGACGGGTCGCGGTAGGAGTTGACGTTCTGCCCCAGCAGGGTGACCTCGCGCACACCGCGCTCCACCAGCGCCACGACGTCGGCGACCACCGCGGCGACGCTGCGCGACTGTTCCCGCCCGCGCACGAAGGGCACGATGCAGTAGGTGCACATCTCGTTGCAGCCACCGATGACCGGAACGTAGGCGCTCAGCCGGTCGGAGGCGGGCAGGGCCACCGGCCCGTCGAGGTCGGCGCCGTGGAGGGCCTGCAGCTTGGCCATGAAGCCGTCCGACTCGCGCACGTCGAAGACGTAGTCCAGCTCGGGCAGGCGGTCGAGCAGCGCCGAGCCGTGCTCCACGCCCATGCAGCCGGTGAGCGCGATGGCCCTGCCCTGCCGTTGCTGCTTCCAGGGCACCAGCTCCTTGAACTTGCCGTACACCTTCTGCTCGGCGTTCTGCCGCACCGCGCAGGTGATCAGCACGGCCAGGTCGGCGTCCTCCAGGGGCACCTCGGGCACGAAGCCGATGTCGGCGAACTGCTCGGCCAGGTCCTCGCGGTCGGCGTCGTTCATCTGGCAGCCGATGTGCCAGAGGTGGACCCGGGGCGGCCGGCCCAGCCGGGCCACGATGGGCTCGCGGCGGCGCGTGCGCTCGGCCAGCTGCAGCGGCCGGAGGTGGGCGGCGTCAGGGCTGAGCAGGGCCAGGGGCTTCACGATCCGCACAGGGTAGCGGCTCCCGGCGGCCGCGGCGGACCCGCGGTCGGGCTCAGCGCGACTCGACGAGCAGGCGGATGCCGGTGCGCTCCTCGCCGTCGATGGAGATGTCGATGAAGGAGGGCACGCAGACGAGGTCGATGCCGCCCGGCGCGACGTAGCCGCGCGAGATGGCGATGGCCTTGATGGCCTGGTTGATGGCGCCTGCCCCGATGGCCTGGACCTCGACCTTCTGCTGGCTGCGGATGACGCCCGCGATGGCGCCTGCCACGGCGACGGGCTTCGAGGTCGCGGAGACTTTCAGGACTTCCACGGGGCGGGCACCCCCTTCGGGAGACGATGCGGGAACGGAGGGTTGCGGCGATTGGCCGAACGTGCTCGAAAGTGTAGCGCCCACCTTCCGCTCCGTCCACGCGGCCGGGTGACGGTCGCCCGGTGCGCTACTTGGCGTACTCGACCGAGCGGGTCTCGCGCAGGACGGTGACCCGCACCTGGCCCGGATAGGTCAGCTCCGACTGGATGCGGTGGGCGATCTTGCGGGCCATCACCGTGGCCCCGTCGTCGTCGACCTTGCCGGGCCGGACCATCACCCGCAGCTCGCGTCCCGCCTGGATGGCGAAGGCGCGCTCCACGCCGGGGAACTCGGTGGCGATGGCCTCCAGCCGCTCCAGCCGCTTGATGTAGCTGGCCAGGGTCTCGCGGCGGGCGCCCGGGCGGGCGGCGCTGATGGCGTCGGCGGTGATGGCGATGAAGGCGCCGATGCTGCGCGGCTCCTCGTCGTAGTGGTGGGCGCGCACGCCGTGGACGATCGCCGAGGGCCGGCCGAGGCGGGCCAGGATCTCGCCGCCGATGACGGCGTGCGACCCCTCGATCTCGTGCTCGGCCGCCTTGCCGATGTCGTGGAAAAGGGCGATCTCCTTGGCCTCCTGCTCGTCGTAGCCGATCTCGGCGGCGATCAGGCCGGCGAGCAGCGCCGACTCCTGGGAGTGCATGAGCACGTTCTGGCCGTAGGAGGTGCGGAAGCGCAGGGTGCCGAGCAGCTTGACCAGCTCTGGGTGCACGCCCTGCAGGCCAACCTCGAAGCAGGCTCGCTCGCCCTCCTCGCGGATGCGCAGCTGCATGTCGCTGCGGCTCTTGGCCACCTGCTCCTCGATGCGCGCGGGGTGGATGCGCCCGTCGCTGAAGAGCTTCTCCAGGGCCATGCGCGCCACCTCGCGGCGGACCGGGTCGAAGCCGGAGAGCACCACCGCCTCGGGGGTGTCGTCGATGATCAGGTCGACGCCGGTGGCCGCCTCCAGGGCGCGGATGTTGCGGCCCTCGCGGCCGATGATGCGGCCCTTCATCTCGTCGCTGGGCAGGGGCACCACGGTGACGCTGGTCTCCCCCGCCTGGTCCGCCGCCTGGCGCTGGATGGCGGCGATGAGGATCTCCCGTGAGCGCTGCTCGGCCTCCTCGCGGACGCGCTGGTCGGCGTTGCGGATGCGCTCGGCGATCTCGTCGCCCAGCTCGCCTTCGACACGCTGCAGGATCTCGTTGCGGGCGTCCTGCTGGGAGAGCGCGGCGACCCGCTCCATCTCCCGGGCGATGCCGGCGCGCTCCTCGTCGATGCCGCCGCGCAGCTCCTCCAGCTCGCGCTCGCGCTCGTCGAGGCGCTCGTCGCGCTGGTCCAGCTCGGCCAGGCGGCGCTCGAGCTGCTGCTCGCGCTGGGTGGCGCGCTGCTCGAGGCGGCTCATCTCACCGCGCCGTTCGCGGATCTCCTGCTCGACCTCGGCGCGGAGGCGCAGCGCCTCCTCCTTGGCCTCCAGCTCGATGGCCTTGCGCTGCTGGTCCAGCTCGGCGGAGCGCTCGCGCAGCCGCTCCTCCTCGGCCGCCTGGGTCTCGCGGGCGCGGGAGAGCTGGGTGCGCGTGTACAGGACCGCCGCCACCGCGATGACCACGGCGACGACCAGCCCGATCAGGGCGGGAATCATGGAAAGGTCCTCGGCAGGGAGTTCGAGATCCTGAGGTGCTCTCCACCTCGCGGGAACGGTCCGCCTCTCCGGGCCGGCTGAGCGCGGGGATCGCGGCCTTGGCGGCCCGGCCTGCTGGCCGGCCGGCGCGGCGCGCCGAGCACCTCCCCGGTGGGACGGTGGTGCGCATTGTACGGGCGGGGGCGGCGGGGCCGGGACCGCGGCTGTTTTGCCCAGACCGTTGTGCAGTCGTCGCGCCCAGTGGACTGTGCGTCCGCCCTGCGTGGATTACGCTTCGGCGGTGTCCCGGCCCGCGCGTCTCGCACCCACTCCGCCTGACGTCGCGGCGAGCTCCCCGGCGCCCGCGCCCAAAGGCGGCTACGGCCTTTTCGGCAGTGTGGGCGTCGGTGGGCTGCTGGTCGCCGCGGCGCTGCTGCGCATCGGGGCGGTGAGCGCCGGCGTCGCCGTCCAGTTCGACCTCAGCGACCTGGCCGGCGGGCATCCCAGCGGCATCGCGGTGGGGCTGGTGGGCGCCTCCCAGGCGCTCCCGGAGATGGTCTTCGCGCCCTTCCTGGCCCGCATGGCGGACCGGCTGGGGCGGCGGCTCTTCCTGATCGGCGGACCGCTGCTCGGCGTGCTGGCCATGGGCGCGCTCTGGCTGTCGTCGCATCCCAGCACCATCGGCAGCTCGCGGCTGCTGGAGGGCATCGGCGCCGCCGCCTTCGTGCCCACCGCGCTGGGCACCATCGCCGCGGCGACCGCGGCGGACCACGCCGCCCGCGCCCGGGCCTCCGGGGCCTTCGAGGGCTCGACCCTGCTCGGCTACGCCGGCGGCTTCGTGGTCGGCCCCTTCATCTACCACGCGCTGCATCGCGGCGCCTTCCCGGTGCTGGCCCTCTTCTACCTGACCGCCTCGCTGATCTGCCTGGTGCGGGTGGTCGACGCGCCGCCCCTGCCGGTCAGCCCGCTGCGGGTGGTGCTGCGCGCCGTGGTCGGGCCGGGACCGATCCGCAGCTTCCTGCCCGCCTGGCTGGCGGTCAACGGGCTGGTGGGCGCCTTCTACACCAACCTCGGCGCGCTGCTGAAGCGCTCGCCGGTGCCCGGGCAGACGCTGGTGCACGGCTTCGACGAGCGGCTCATCGGGCTGATGCTGCTCGGCTGGGTCAGCCTGCTGGTGCTCGGCATCGTGCTCTGGACACCGGTGCTGCAGCGGCTGGGCGGGCCGCTGGTCATGCGCCGCGCCGTGCCGGGCGCGGTCATGGTGCTGGCGGCCCTCTTCGCCATGAACCACCTGCCGCTCTGGGCGGCGCCGCTACTGCTGCCGCTGCTGGCCGCGGGGGTGCTGGTGCAGGCGGGCTTCGGGCCGGCGGCGGTCAACTACCTGGCCGACTGCTCGGAGGCCCTGGCGGCCGACCGCTCGGCGCTGATGGCCTTCTACACGGTGACGCTGGCGGGTGGCGGGGCGCTGGGAGCGGTGTTCGGCGGGCTGATGTCGCGCTGGCTGTACCTGGACGGGGTCATCCTGCTCGGGCTGGTGCTCAGCGCCGTCGCCTGGGTGACGCTGGGGTCGCTGATCCGGCAGGAGCGCGGGCGCGGGGCGATGGCGGCGGCGACACCGACGCCGGGCTAAGTCGCCTCTGCATCCTCCTCGGCGCCTGCACCGACCACGCGCAGGGCGTGGGCGACGGCGTCGCTCGGGAAGCCGCGGCGCGACAGCGCGCTGGCGATGCGGGCGATCTCGCGGCGGCGGCCGGTGCGGTCGTCGGGCAGTGGGCGTTGCGCGACACGCCTGCGGGCTTCGCGGACGGCGGCCTCGCGCTCCTCGTCCGCGGGGACGGTGCCCGCGGCCTGGCGGGCGAGCTCGACGTCGACGCCGCGGGCACGCAGCTCGGCGACGATGCGCACCGTGCCGCGGTGGCCGCGGCGGCGGGCGACGATCGACCCGGCGAGCGCGGCGTCGTCGACGTAGCCCGCGCGGACGGCCGCGTCGGTCGCGGAGCCGGCGGCCTCGTCGGAGAAGCCGCGGCGTACCAGGCGACGGCGCAGCGAGGCCTGCGACTGCGCGGCGCCGCCGAGGATGCGCAGTGCGGCGGCTTCGGCGCCGCGGAGTTCCTCCTCGGGCGAGAACGCGCGCTCGTCGCCCGGTGCGGCGTCGGCGTGCGCGCGGATGTGCGCGGATCTGCGTGGCGATGAATGCAGTGACATGGCGTGGTGCGACGACGTGTGGTGTGGACGCGCTCGAAGAGACGAGGCGGCGGGGGCGCGACGGCGCCCCCGTGCCGTCAGCCGACCGGGATCGGCGGCGTGGTGGTGCCGTTGGCCGCGGCGGCCGTGCCGGTCACCGGAGCCGAGGGTTCGGGCGCCGACTTCTCGCGCACCTTGGTGGCGATCTCCTCCAGCAGGTCGGTGTTCTGCTTGAGGAAGTCGCGCACGTTCTCACGGCCCTGGCCCAGGCGCATGTCGCCGTAGGAGAACCAGGCGCCGCTCTTCTCCACCACCTTGGCCTCGATGGCCATGTCGAGCACCGAGCCGGCGTAGGAGATGCCCTCGTTGTAGAGGATGTCGAACTCGGCGGCGCGGAAGGGCGGGGCCACCTTGTTCTTGACAACCTTGACCTTGACTCGCGAGCCGATGGCGTCGAGGCCCTGCTTGATGGTCTCCACCTTGCGGATGTCCATGCGCACTGAGGCGTAGAACTTCAGGGCGCGGCCGCCGGTGGTGACCTCGGGGTTGCCGAACATCACCCCCACCTTCTCGCGCAATTGGTTGATGAAGATGACGCTGGTGTTGGAGCGGCTGATCGCCGAGGTCAGCTTGCGCATCGCCTGCGACATCAGGCGCGCCTGCAGGCCGACGTGGGAGTCGCCCATCTCGCCGTCGATCTCCGCCTTGGGCACCAGCGCCGCCACCGAGTCGATGACGACGACGTCGACCGCGCCGCTGCGCACCAGCACCTCGACGATCTCCAGCGCCTGCTCGCCGGTGTCGGGCTGGGAGATCAGCAGCTCCTCGGTCTTGACCCCGATGCGCCCGGCGTACTGCGGGTCGAGCGCGTGCTCGGCGTCGATGAAGGCGGCCACCCCGCCGCGGCGCTGCGCCTCGGCGATGATGTGCAGGGTCAGCGTCGTCTTGCCCGAGGACTCCGGTCCGTAGACCTCGACGATGCGGCCGCGCGGCACGCCGCCGACGCCGAGCGCGATGTCCAGGGTGAGCGCGCCGGTGGGGATCACGTCGATGTTGCGCTGGGCGGTCGCGTCTCCCAGCTTCATGATCGCGCCCTTGCCGTAGGATCGCTCGATCTGCCCGAGGGCGGTGGTCAGTGCGCGGTCCCGTTCGGTCGTCACGGGCTCGGTCTCCTTGGCCGCCGATGCGCGCTCACGACGCGCAGCGCCGTTGGTGGATGCGACGACCTCGAGTGTGCCACTGTTCAGTGTGTTCGTCAATGCTGTACTCCGACGCATGGTATGGCGCGTGGCTCACGCTGCGGGCGCGGCGACCGGGCTCACCCGGCAACGGGGCGAACATATGTATGGTACGCGCGCCGGTCCGGCACCGCAACCGGGTCACGACCGGACCACCGGCACCGCCTCGATGCCCCCGTCGATGCCCTTGGCCTTGACCCGCTGCGCCCTGCCCGGGGCCACGCCCCGCTCCCGCCAGGCGGCCTCGTCGAGCGGCGCGTCGGAGTGCAGCAGCACCGACCCCGGGGCGGCCGCCGCGCAGAGCCGCGAGGCGACGTTGACGGTGCGTCCGAAGACGTCCCCGTAGCGCCGCAGCACCGGCCCGTGAGCGAGGCCCACCCGCAGCGGCGGCAGCCGCTCGTCGCGCCCGGCCAGCTCCAGCAGGTCGAGGGCGGCCGCAGCGGCGGCGGCGGGCTCGGGCGCGGAGAACATGACCGCGTCGCCGAGCGTCTTGACGATGCGCGCGCCGTGCCGCGGCAGCGCCTCCTCGGCGTGGTGCACCAGCGCGCCGGCCATCTCGCCCAGCTCCAGCGGTTCGACCCGCTCCGAGGTGGCGGTGAAGCCGACCAGGTCGGCGAAGCCGACGCAGAGCTCGGCCTGACCGGGCAGCGAGCCCTCCGCCTCCTCCACCGCCGCCACCGACTCGCCGCGCACCGCCGCCTCGATGTGCCGCCGGTGGGCCTGCTCGATGAGGTGGCCGACGGTGGGCAGCATGAGGTCGACCATGGCCGCGCTGCGCAGCACGAAGTCGAGGTTGCCGGTCCGGCTGTCGCGCATCTGGACGCCGATGCGGCGGCGGAAGAGCTCGACGTGGCTGGCCGCCACCTGGGCCATGGCCAGCCCCAGCACCGAGGTGGCCTCGACGAGGTCCTCGTCGGGAAAGATCGTGCGCATCGCCGCCATCACCCGCATGGCCTCGAGGTCGCGCCGGGTGTAGACCACCTCGCCCGGCTCCCCGGGCGGCATGCCCAGCGCCCGCCAGACGCGCGCCGCGAACTCCTTCTCGACACCGGTGCGCCGGGCCACCTCCTCCAGGGTCATGGTGGCCCGGCCGGCCAGGGCGCGGTCGATGACCAGCAGGGGCAGGCGGCGCTGCTGATTCGCCTCGCTCAGCTCCTCCTCGCTGACGTCGTGGTGACGCAGGTAGTCGACCAGGCGCGCGCGCTCGATGGCGGCGGCGCCCCACAGCGAGGTCGTGCCGCCACTCGCGGGTTGCTCGGGGTCACCGAGCAGACCCGTCCGCGCCCAGCGTTCCACCTCCTCCTCGGAGCGGCCCAGGCGCTGGGCGATCTCGCCGAGCGAGAGCGGCCTGTCCCTGGCGCGCAGGGAGAGCGGCGGCTCGGCGAGCAGCGCGATGGCCCGCGACAGCGCCTTGGCGCCGCCCTTGCTGGCGCCACCGTAGCGGGCCAGCGGGGCCCACAGCGACACCATCTGCTGCACCACGGGGCCGGGCAGGGTGCGCATCGTACGCATGGCCGCGCGCCGCGCCAGGTGGCGGGCCTGGTCCTTCACCGCTGCGCCGCCTCTTCGAGCAGGCGCAGCGCCGCGTGCACCGCGGCAGCGCGATTGCCCTCGCGGCCGTGGTCGCCATCGAGCCTCTGCGTGCGCAGCGCGTCCGGTTGTGGGCCCGCAACGGCGAGCCAGATGAGTCCGGCGGGCTTGGCGGGACTCTCGCCTCCCGGCCCGGCGACGCCCGTGATCGACACGCCGACGTCGACGCGCAATCGCTCGCGCGCACCGCGTGCCATCGCGATCGCCACCTCTTCGCTGACCGCCCCGTGGGCCTGGAGCATCTCGTCCGGCACGCCGAGCAGTGCGGTCTTCAGCGCGTTGGAGTACGCGATCACACCGCCGAGCACGTAGTCGGACGAGCCGGGGACGGCCGTCAGCGCGGCGCCGAGCAGCCCGCCGGTGCAGGACTCCGCGACGGCGACGCGCAGGTCCTGGCGCCGCAGCGTCTCCCCCACCCGCTGCGCCTCGGGAAAGGCTCCTGCCAGCGACGGGGCGTCGGATTCGACCGGCATGTCGTCCGTCATCATGCCGCACACCACGCCGGTGGTTCCGCGAGGTCGCCCGCCCGCCGGCGGGGACACGCGTGCTATGACCTGCGGCGGCCGCGGCGCCTGGCCGCCGGCCCGGTGAAGGGAATGCACCGGCGACCCGGTGCGAGGAGAACTCGAGCAATGCGGACTCTGATGCGTGCCACCTCTGTCGCCCTGGTCACCGTGGCGGGCTCGATCGCCGTCGCGCTTCCCGTCCATGCCGAGCTGGTGGGTGTCACCGTGTCCGGTTCGGGCGTGGGCGTCACCTTCGAAGGCCAGCCCGTGGTGGGCGTCAGCGACTCCAACGGCCAGGTCTGCGCCGGCATCGGCGAGCAGGTTCCCGTCTGCGCGCCGGGCACCAGCGTCGGCGGCTGAGCCCGGCGGCCCGGCCTCAGAACAGGAAGCGGCGGTAGCGCCAGAGGTAGTCGAGGCCGCTGAAGATCGTCGCCACCACGGCGAGCACCACGGCGGCGTCGGCGGGGGTGCGCAGGATGCCGAAGGGGCGGGCCAGGATGAGCAGCAGGATCATCAGGTTCTGGGTCAGCGTCTTCGACTTGCCCCAGGGTGAGGCGCCGATGACCACGCCCTGCTGCGCGGCGACGAAGCGCAGCCCGGTGATGACGAACTCGCGCGCGAAGATGACCACCACCACCCAAAAGGCGAGGTCGCCGGCGCTGACCAGGATGGCCAGCACGGTGATGACCAGCAGCTTGTCGGCGAGCGGGTCGAGGAACTTGCCGAGGTCGGTGACCAGCTTGCGGCGGCGGGCGATCTGGCCGTCGAGGGTGTCGGTGGCGGCGGCGGTGGCGTAGACGGCGGCGCTCACCTGGTCGTGGTAGGCGAACGACGCCGTCAGGGTGACCCCGATGACGGGGACGAGCAGCAGGCGCAGGATGGTGAGCTGGTTGGGAAGGGTGAGCCTTCCGGCGCTCACCGCGGCGCGCTTCCGACTTCGAGCAGGCGCAGCGGCGAACGCGCGGCGCGCGGTGCCTCTGCGCCCGCAGGGACGGCGCGCGCGCCGACCTGGTACGTCGCCGCCGTGGTGACGCGCACCCGCAGGAAGCGGTCGAGGAAGTGCGCGGGGTCGTCGAGACCGCGCACCACGACACGCCCGTCGATCTCCGGCGCCTCGCGTTCGCTGCGCGCGAAGAGCACCTGCGCACCCCCGTCCGCGGTGGCGCTGAGCGCTTCGCCGAGGACGGTGATCTCGCGCCCCACCAGGCGCCGGTTGCGCTGCCGCGAGACCGCCGCCTGCGCCGCGTACACCGCGCGCCGCCGCGCCTCGCGTTCGCGGAGCGGGAGCTGATCGGGCATCCGCGCCGCGACGGTGCCGGGTTCCTCGCTGTAGGCGAAGGCGGTGACCCAGTCGAGCTGCGCCGCGGGCAGGAAGTCGAGCAGCGCCTGGAACTCCTCGTCGCTCTCGCCGGGGAAGCCGACCACGAAGGTGCTGCGCAGGGCCAGGTCGGGCATGGCCGCGCGCAGCTTTGCCAGCACACCGTGGGCGCGGTCGGCGCTGTAGGGACGCTTCATGCGCCGCAGGGTGGCGGGATGCACGTGCTGCAGCGGCATGTCGAGGTACTTGGCCACGTTGTCGAGCGAAGCCATGGTCTCGATCAGCTCGTCGCTGACGCCCTCCAGCGTCGCGTACATCATGCGGATCCACACCGGCGCGGGCTGCAGTGCGGACAGTTGCCGCAGGAGTGCGGAGAGATTCGTCTTCACGGGCAGGTCGCGACCGTAGCCGGTGAGGTTCTGCGCCACCAGCACGATCTCCTGCACGCCCGACGCCAGTGCGCGCCGGGCCTCGTGCAGGATCAGCTCGACCGGCTTGCTGCGCAGGTCGCCGGTGAAGGAGGGGATGGTGCAGAAGGCGCAGCGGAAGTTGCAGCCGTCGCTCAGCTTGAGGTAGGTGGTTGCGGGCGCGGTCGGCCGGAACTCGAGCCTCGAGTAGTCGACCGGCGCCAGCGTCTCGACGCGCACCACCTGGCGCCCCACGCGCGCCGCGGAGAGCGCGTCGGGCAGCGAGGGCCAGTCGCGGGTGCCGACCACCACGTCCAGCTCCGGCATCTCCCGGGCCAGCTCCTCGCCGTGGCGCTGGGCCAGGCAGCCGCTGGCCACCAGCCGCATCGACGGGTTGCGCTTCTTCAGCTCACCCAGCTCGAGCAGCGCGTCGATGGACTCCTGCGAGGCGGCGCCGAGGAAGCCGCAGGTGTGCACGATGCAGACGTCCGCCTCCTCGGGCGAGGCCGCCGCGTCGTAGCCACCGCCCTCCATCAGTCCCTCGATGTACCCCGAGTCCACCTGGTTCTTGGGGCAGCCGAGCGTCTGCAGGAAGTAGAGCGGCTTGTGGTCGGACATGGCAGGAACGCGGCTAGCGGTAGTTGGTGTACTGCAGGGGCACGTCGAGCTCGAGACCCTTGAGGTAGCCGATCACGTCCTGCAGCTCGTCCTTGGACTTGGAGCTGACCCGCAGCTTGTCGCCCTCGATGCGCACCTGCACCTTGGGGTTGGAGGCGCGGATCTTCTTGTTGAGGTCGCGGGCCAGGTCGTCGGCGATGCCGCGGCGCAGCTTGACCACCTGGCGCAGGTTGCCCCGGGCGGCCGGCTCCGGCTTCTGGGGGTCGAGCACCTTGAGGTCGATGCCGCGCTTGTGCAGCTTGCTCTGCAGCACGTCGAGGATGGCCTTGAGGTGCATGTCGGAGTCGGTGAGCAGGACCAGCTGGTCCTTCTCGTGGTCGACCTCCGCGGTGACGCCCTTGAAGTCGTAGCGCTGGCCGATCTCGCGGCGTGCCTGGTCGAGCGCGTTGACCAGCTCCTGCTGGTCGAAGTCGCTGACGACGTCGAAGCTGTTGTCCTGTGCCACGGGTGCAGAGGATAGCGGGAAGCGGCGCGGGCGAAGACCGACCCCGGCCGGGGGCGGATGGCGCGGCGTTTAATGCGCGGCGATGTCCACCAGCGTCGGGCACCCGTGAGCGGGGGCACCGCCCTCCAGCTCTGCCTCGACGGGCTGGCCACCTCGGGCCTCTACGCGCTCACCGGGCTGGGCGTGCAGCTCGCCTACGCCGGGTCGGGGGTCCTCCACCTCGCCGCCGGCGACGTGGCCGTGGCGGGGGCCATCGCCGCCGCCGCGGTGGTGGGCGGCGGCGTGCCGGTGCCGCTGGCAGCGCTCATCGGGCTGGCGGCTGCCGCGCTGCTCAGCGGGGCCATGGAGCGCGGCCTGGTGCGCCCCTCGGGCGGCCGCGCGGTGGTGGCCACCGCGGCGCTGGTGGCCGGGGGTGCGGTGCTGCGCCAGGCGGTGGCGGCGGTGTTCACCCACTCCGCCTACGCCTTTCCGGCGCTGCAGGCGACCTGGCACGTCGGCGACGGGGTGCTGCGCGCCTCCGACGCGGTCACCGCCGGGGTGGCCCTGGCCGTTGCCGCCGCGCTGGCAGTGCTGCTCGGTCGCACCCGCGCGGGCGCGGCGCTGCGGGCCACCGCGGGCGGCGAGGCGGCGGCGGAGTCGATCGGCGTCGACACCCGCCGGGTGCGGGCGGCCTCCTTCGCGGCCGCGGGGCTGCTGGCCGGGCTGGCGGCGCTGCTGGCGGCGGGGCGGATCGCGGCCACCCCGGCCTCGGGCGTGGGCCTGGGGCTGAAGGGGCTCTGTGCGGCGGCGGCGGGCGGGTTGGGGTCGCCGCTGGGCGTCTGCCTCGGCGCGGTGCTCATCGGCGGCACCGAGGTGGGCACCACCTTCGCCCTCGGCGGCGGGGGCGAGGCGATCACCTTCGCGGTGGCCGCGCTGGCGCTGGGGCTGCGGCGGGGGGTGCGGCGGTGAGCCGGGTGGCGCTGCGGCCGCCGGGGCCGCGCAGCTGGCTGGTGCTGCTGGTGCTCGTCGTGGCCGGGGTGGCTGCCACGCCCGCGCTGCTCGGCGGCTCGGACCTCACCGACGTCAGCCTGGCCGTGACCCGCGCCGCCATGGCCGCTGGCGCGGCGGTGGCGCTCTCGGCGGGACGGCCCTCGCTGGCCATGGCGGGGCTCGGCGGCGCGGCCGGCTACACGAGCGCGCTCGCCGCCATCCACGGCTGGCCGGTGCCGCTGGCGATCAGCGCCGGCGCCGCCCTGGCGGCGTTCGGCGCGGCCACGCTCGGCCTGCTCGGCGCGCGCCTGGGCGCCGCCGCCTTCGCCGCCTTCACCCTGGTGGCCACCCTGGCGGGCGGGGCGCTGCTGGCCGCCCTGCCCGGCGTCTTCGGCGGCTCAGGAGGGTTGCAGCCGGTGCCGCCGCTCTCCTTCCCGCTGCCCGGCGGCGACACGCTCACCTTCAGCGAGGTGGGGACGCTGCACGTGACCCTGACCGCCTGCGCGCTGGCGGTGGCCGTCGCGGCGCTGCTCGTCCAGGCGCTTCCGGGCGCGCGCTGGCGGGCCGCCGGCAGCGATCCGGAGCGCAGCGCGGATGCGGGCCTGCACCCACTGCGGAGCGGCCTCGCCGCACTGGCCACGGGTGGGCTGCTGGCGGGGATCGGCGGCGCGCTCGGCGTGCACGCCGCCGGCGTCGCCTCGCCCTCCGCCTTCTCCGCCGACGCCGCCGTGGTGCCGCTGCTCGCCGCCCTGCTCGCCGGTCGCGGCGGCCCCGCCCTGGCCGCGCTCATCGGCGGCGCCACCGCGGCGCTCGGGCTGCGCGTCCTGCCCAACCTGGGCTGGTCGGGCCCGCCCAGCGCCGACGCCCTGGCCACCGGCATCCTCGCCGCCGCCACGCTGCTGGCCCTGCCCGCGCTGCTCCGCCGCGGCGGCGTGCGCGGCGAGCGCGTGCTGCCCGCGCCACCGCCCGAGGCCCCCTGGCCGGGCGTCGCGCCGCAGGGCGGCCCCGCCGGGCTGCGCGTCACCGCGCTGGCGGTCGTCCCGGAACGCGGCGCCGCCCCGCTGGCCGTGCTCGACCTCGACGTCCTGCCCGGCGCCGTGCACGGGCTGGCCGGTCCCAACGGAGCGGGCAAGAGCACCGCGCTGCGCGCCGTGGCCACCGGCGCCAGGCACGGAGGCGAGCAGGCCGTCCGCGTGCACGGCGCCTCCCAAGACGCCCGCGCCGTGCTGCTCCCCCAGGCGGGCGGTGGCTGGCCGGGCACCACCGTCGAGGAGACGCTCCGCCTCGCCGCCCGCGCCGGCCACCGGCCCCGCGGCGAGACCCGGCGCGCGGCGGGGACCTGGATCGCCCGGCTCGGCCTCACCGGCGCCACCGGAGCGCTCTGCGAGACGCTCTCCCACGGCGCGCGGCGCCGCGTCGAGCTGGCCCGCGTGCTGCTCCTCCGCCCCGCCGTGCTGCTCTGCGACGAGCCCCTCGCCGGGCTCGGCGACGCCGATCGCGCCCTGGTGCTCGCCTGCCTGCGCGCCGCCGCCGCGGACGGGGTCACCCTGGTGGTCGCCGAGCACGACCGCGCCTCGCTCTCGCGCCTGGCCGCGGCCACCACCGAGCTGCGCCCGCTCGACCCCGGGCCCGCCGCGGCGCCCGACGGTGCTCCCGCGTGAGCGATTCCGCACACCTCGACGCCGCGCCCGTCGACGGCCTGCTCCTCCGCGCCCTGCGCGTGGACCGTGACGGCCGCACCCTGCTCGACGTCGCCTCGCTGCACGCGCCGCCCGGCGCCTGCACGGTGGTCACCGGCCCCGGCGATGCGGGCAAGACCCTGCTCGCCGCCGCCGCCACCGGCGCCGTGCCCGGCGCGCGCGGCGAGGTGCGGCTCGGCGGACGCCTGCTCAGCGGCCCGCCCTCCGCCCGGCGCCGCGCCGGGCTGGCCGCGGCCACCGGCGAGCCGCTGCGCCTCCGCGGCGTCAGCGTCGCCGAGGCACTGGCGCTGGCCCGCGCCGGGCGTGGCGGCCGCCGGGTTTCGGACGCCTTCGACCGGTTCCCACTGCTCGCCCGCCGCCGCGGCCTGCACTGCGAGCGGCTCAGCGGCGGCGAGCACCAGGTGCTGCGCATCGCCTGCGCCTGGATGGGCTCACCCGCGGCGCTGCTGCTCGACTCCCCCACCACCGGACTGGCCGCGCCCGTCGCCGCCGACGTCGTCGACCTGGCCCGCGCGGAGGCGCGGCGCGGCGTGGCCGTGCTCTGGCTGGATCAGCCCGCCGCGCCCGCGCCGGCAGGCGCCGCCTTCAGCATCGAGTCGGGGCGCCTCAGTGCTGCGGCGGGGTCGCGAACGGGGTCGCCGTCGGGATCGGCTTGGTGAGCGTGCCGTTCAGGTTGTTGTCGTAGATGGAGTACATGTAGCCGAGCTTGGGCGACCAGGTGAGCTGCGCGTGGCGGTCGGTCTCGCCGAAGAAGACGAGCACCGTGGCGCTGGTCAGCCCGCTGTAGCCCTGGGCGCGCAGGTCGTCGACGAGGCGCTCGCAATACGCCTGCTGCCCGTCGTTCCCCAGCGCCACCAGGCTGCGCAGCGTGGGCAGCGACTCGGAGGCGATCACCATCAGCACCGAGGCGAACTTGGCGCGCGCCGCCTTGGTGGCGGCGGGGTCGGTGGTGTCGGTGTAGCCCGCGCTGAAGGGGTCGGCCCGGATGGCCACCTCCCAGTACTCCTTGCGGGCGAACTCGGCGCGCTCCAGGGCGAAGGCGTCGGCGGCGGCCACCGGGTTGTTGCCGTAGCGGTGGTTGAAGCCGATGGGCGGCAGCGTCGGCACCGCGAAGGTGGCCGCGGGCGTCGGCGTCGCGTGGGTCACCGACGCCTCGCTGCAGGCGCTCAGCGCCAGCGCGCTCACCGCGCAGAGCAGCACGCCGAGGACGGCGCGCGCGCTGCGCCGGACGGGCCGGAACTCAGTGGAAGTCGGCAAGGATCTGGTCGGCGGTGGGCAGCGTCGCCGAGAGCTGCTCGTCCTTCACCGGCGTGAAGGCCATGTCGTGGATGCGGGCGATGTAGAGGTCGTCGTCGGCGACGCCCTCGTGGTTGTCGGGGTTGAAGCCGCGGGTGTCGCCGTTCGCGCTGTGCACCTTGACCTGGGTCATCTGGGTGAGCAGCCGGGCGGAGGGCTGCACCGAGCCCGCCTTCTCTAGCGCCGCGGCGAGCACGTTGACGGCGTCGTAGCTGAAGATCTCCAGGTCGGCCGGCTGGCGGATCTCGCGGCCCTCGCGGTCCTTGAAGCCGGCGTCGGTGGGCCCGCCCTCGGCGGCGGCGAGGCGGTGCTCGAACTGGCCGAAGCTGGCCGAATCGTCCTCGCTGGTCATGCGCGAGACGGTGAAGGCCAGGCCCTCGCTGGCGTCGGGGCCGGCCACGGCGCGGACTGCCGGGCTCTCTCCGCTGGGTCCGGCGAAGACCTGCAGGTGGGCGGCGTCGGCGTGCGCGGCGTTGACCACGCGGGCGACGAAGAGGTCGGTGCCCCAGACCACCAGCGAGTCGGCGTGGGCCTCGACGGCGGCGCGGATCTGCGCGTCGACGGCGGGCACGGCGGCGGGGATCTCCACGTTGGAGACCGACCTCACCCCGGCGGTGGCCAGCGCCTGCTGCACCTGGGTGCCGCCGTCGCGGCCGTCGTCGGTGTCGTCGTGGAGGATGGCCGGCGCCCTGCTGCTCCTGGCGATGTAGGCGGAGAGCACCGAGGCGGCGGCGTCGTCGGGCACGCCGAGGCGGAACAGCGCCGGGCGCTGCTGCGGGTCCATCAGCGCGGCCTCGCCGTTGTTGACGGCGATGACCGGAACGTGGGCCGCGGCGGCGTCGGGGGCCGCGGCCGAGGCGCCGTAGCCGTCGGTGACCACGCCCACCGCGCCGTCGTGGATGGCGCTCTGCACCGCCGAGCGGGTGCGCTGCGGGTCGAGCCCGTCGTCGTAGCTGCGCAGGGTGACGGTGTGCTTGACCCCGGCGATGCTGACACCGCCCCTGGCGTTGAGCTCGCGCACGGCGAGGTCGGTGCCGCGCTGCAGGGTGTGGTAGACGAACGGGTCGGCGGTGACCGGTGCCACCAGGGCGATGGTGACCGCCCCGCTCCCCGAGCTGGAACTGGAGCCACCCCCGCCGCAGGCGGGCAGGACGGCCAGGGCGGCCGCGCAGGCGGGCAGCGCGGCGGCGCGGAGCAGGCGAGCGGGCATGGGGTCGAGAACCTCGTGTCCAGGTGGCTGCGGCCGGTGCGTGGCGCCGGGAGCGCCGGGTCGCCCCGCGGCGAACGGGGACGGCCGCTCAGTGTGACGCCTCGAGAACCGGTTGTCTTGCGCCCGCTCGCGCGCGCGAGCCGCGGCGGCTCAGCTCGACGGCGAGGGAGAGGGCGAGCCGCGCCGCTTCAGCACGACGACGTCGCCGGCGTGCACCCCGGCCGCGGTGAGCGCCCCCGAACGCGCCTCCAGCGCCAGCGAGTAGGGCTGCGCGGCGTAGTAGATCTGGCAGGGATCGGCCTTGCAGGGCACCATGTTCTGCACGTCGACGACGTGCCCCTGGGCGTCGGCGAAGGCGATGTCGAGCGGGATCAGGGTGTCCTTCATCCAGAAGCCGTCGGCCACCTGCTGCCCGAAGACGAAGGCCATGCCCTGGTCGGCAGGCAGGTTCTTGACTCCCATCAGGCCCTTCTCCCAGGCCTTCCGGTTGGTGGCCAGCTCCACGGTCAGGGCCAGGCGCTGCTGCGAGCCGTGGCTGATGGTCAGGTCACCGAGCGGGAAGCCGCGCGCCGACACCAGCGCCGGTGCGGCACCGGCCCCACACCCCGCCAGCGCAGCCGCCAGCGCAAGCGCGACCACACACCTCACCCGCAGGCCGCGACCCGCCGCTCCCCGGATTGCCTCCATCCCTTCCGCGCCTCCCGCACGCGTGCGCGGAAGCGTAGCAGCGCCGGGGCCGGCGCGGCGGCGTCAGCTCGCGCTGCGCCGCCGCCTCCGACCTCGATAGGCGGCTCCGCCGATGGCCAGCATGGCCAGTGCGGCCACAGCCACGCCGCCGGCGGTGCCCGCGGTGTTGGGCAGGCCCGGCGCGCTGTTGCCGCCGCTGCCACCCTGGGTGAGCGGACCCGAGACGCTCTGGAAGACCGACTGCACCCCCGCCCCGAGCACGGTGTCGTAGGCGGGCGTGGCGTCGACGAGGGTGGGGATGTTGCCGCCACCGGGACCCACGAAGAGCGGCTGCCCGTTGTCGAGCGCGGCGAAGGAGGTCACCGACTCCAGCGCGTCGCCTTCCGCCGGGCTGCCGACGTCGCTGGCCGGAACCTCGATCTCGATGTCGTTGCCGTGCTGGGCGCCGTTGACCGTGGTGCCGCCGCTGTAGTCGACGAGCGTGGCCACCGTCTGGGCGTTGAGGCCGGGCCGGTCGAAGGAGGCGGCCGTCCCCGCCGCGTAGCTGAGGGCGCCGCCGCCGTCGGACTCGGCACGGGCGAAGTAGATCTTGTGGTCGAACTGCCAGGTGGTCAGGTACCAGACGTTGCCCTGGCTGGAGCTCGGGCTGGCGATGCTGCTGAGGTCCTTGGCGTTGACGTGGACCACCAGGTTGCCACCGTCGCTGGGATCCCACTCGACGCGCGAGTGGACCAGGTCGAGCGCGCCGTCTTCCTGCTGCGTGCCCTGGGTGGGATCGACGGGGAAGAGCGCGTCACCGACGGCGTCGTCGATGCCGTGCGCCGTGGGCGTGGTGCTGAACCGCGAGTCGGAGACGTCGCCGTTGCCGCGCAGCCGCGGTCCCGACACCTCGCGCGCCGTGGTGGTCAGCGGCAGGCCGGGGATCAGCGTGGTGGGCTGGGTGGCCAGCTGGTTGGAGTCGTTGGCCCAGACCGCCTGGAGCGCGCCGTCAGGGCCGATGTCGCAGGCGATGAAGTCGGCCATGTTGCGGTTGCCGACGTTCTGGATGCAGCCCACCGTGCCCTGCAGGCACATGTCGTTGATGTGGTTGGGACCGATGCCGACACGCTGCTGCTGGAAGACGGGATGGGGGTCGAGGCCGTCGGTGGTCACGGCCATGAAGGCGTGCCACTGGCGCGGGTCGCTGCTGTCCTGGGCACTGGGGTGCTCGCGCTTGTCGGTGCCCAGCCAGACGAAGCCCAGCTTGCCCGCGTCGCCGGCGGTCATCCAGCCGAAGTCGCTGGTCTTGGTCTGCGGACCCGAGTCGACCTGCACCGGCGTCGACCAGGTCTTGTGCCAGGGCGCATCGGTCGAATACGTGTAGTACAGATGCCAGGCGGTCGCGTGGGCGAGCGGCTGGGTGGGATCGGCGAAGCCGTCACCCTCGATGTAGGCCTCGTAGAGCGTGCCCTTGCCGTCCATGGCGATCACCGGGAAGAGGCTGTTGGGCTCGCGCATGGGCCGGCCGTCGGGGTCGATGTCGGCGGCGGTCTGGTAGGTGAGCGAGTTGAACTGGCCGACGTTGGAGGGATTGGGGGTCGCCTGGGGCTCGCCGACGGCGACGCCCACCTCGTTGTTGCCGCTGCCGTTGGGGCAGCTCGACCCGCTGGCGCTGGTGGCGCCGGTGCAGGCGATGGCGGTGTAGACGAAGCCGGTCTTGGGATCGGCGACGGTGGGGCCGTGGAAGGCGAAGGACGAGAGCGTGCCGCCCTCCTGCACGGTGTTGGTGAACACGTTGTCGCCGGTCACGCCGGGCTCGGCGGGATGGAAGTTGATCCCGTCGTCGCTCCAGCCGAAGGCCAGGCCGCTGGCCGTGGTGGCGCAGGCCTGGCAGGCCCAGGACAGGTAGACGATCGGCTTGCCGCCGTCGGCGACGCTCTGCGGTGCCACGGTGGAGTCGAGAACGCCCTCGAAGGGACGGTCGGCGCCGGCCGCCGGGGCGCTGGCGCACTTGTTGCTCACCTGGCCGCTGGCCCCGTCGATCTTGGCGGAGCCGATGTCGGCCAGGGCCTCCTGGTCGGTCAGGTACATGTCGCCGGTCTTGCGGTCGTAGACGCCGAGGCTGTCACCGCCACCGCTCTCCGCGCAGATCCAGTGGCCTTGGGATGGTCCCAACAGCGGATAGGTGAGGCCGCCGTCACGGCTGCGCCAGAAGAACGAGGTCTGCGTGCCCGAGCCGCCGGGCCCGGTGATCAGGGCGTCGTTGTTGTTGTCGACGACGAGGTCGGGCTCGCCGACGCCCCGGATGGGGTCGACCACGGTGGGGATGCCGACGGTGAACGCCGTCTGCGCGTGCGTGGCCACGGAGCCGCTGAGCAGCGGCACGGCGGCGGCGAGCCCGACCACGGCCGACATGCCGAGGCGCAGGCGCGAGGTGAGACGCATCGTGAGATCCCCTTCCCGAGTGTGTGTGGACGGTGGTTCGCTGTTTCCGAGCCCACGGGCGCAGTGGGCCCGCTGAATTGGAGACCGCGACGCCGACATGGACGTTGCACCGCCCGATTTGCCTGCGGTGGGCCGGGGTTCACCCTCCGCTGCCGCGGGCCTTCGGCGGGGGACTCCCCCAGGCCAGCCTTCGCCTGGAGTGGCGAATGCCAGCCTTCCCCCTACTCCTCGCCCAGATCGGCGAGCAGCTCGTCGACCTGGATGACGTCCATCAGCACATCGCGCGACTTGCTGCCCTCGTAGGGGCCGACCACGCGGTGCTCGGCGAGCTGGTCGATCAGCCGCGCGGCGCGGGTGTAGCCGACGTTGAGCTTGCGCTGCAGCAGCGAGGCGGCGGCGCGGCCCTCGGCGGCGACGGTGTGCGCCGCCTTGGCGAAGAGCGGGTCGCGCTTGCCCGCCTCCCTGGCCCAGGAGACGGTGGCCTCGACGTGGAAGATCTCCTCCTGGTAGTCGGGCTTGCCCTGCGCCTTCCAGTGGCCGATCAGCGACTCCAGCTCGCGATCGCTGACGAAGGCGCCCTGCAGGCGGCGCGGCTTGCCCTCGTCGATGGGCAGGTAGAGCATGTCGCCGCGGCCGAGCAGCTTCTCGGCGCCCATCTCGTCGAGGATGACCCGCGAGTCGACGCCGCTGCTCACCGCGAAGGCCACGCGTGAAGGGATGTTGGCCTTGATCAGTCCCGTGATGATGTCGGCGCTGGGCCGCTGGGTGGCCACGATGAGGTGGATGCCCACCGCGCGGGCGAGCTGGGCGATGCGGCAGATCAGGTCCTCGATCTCCCCGGCGGCGACCATCATCAGGTCGGCCAGCTCGTCGACGACGGTGACGATGTAGGGCAGCGGGTGCAGCCCCAGGCCGGGCGCGCGCTCGTTGAAGGCGGCGATGTTGCGGGCGCCGTGGGCGGCGAAGAGCTTGTAGCGCTCCTCCATCTCCTTGACCGCCCAGCGCAGGCTGGCCACCGCCGCCTCGGGCTCGACCACCACCGGCACCAGCAGGTGCGGGATGTCGGCGAAGTTGCTGAGCTCGACCCGCTTGGGGTCGATGAGGATCATCTTCAGCTCGGCCGGCGTGTGCTGCAGCAGGAAGCCGGCCAGGATGCCGTTGATGCACACCGACTTGCCGCTGCCGGTGGCGCCGGCCACGAGCAGGTGGGGCATGCGGGCCAGGTCGCCGACCACGGGGTGGCCGCTGACGTCGGCGCCCAGCGCCACGGCCAGCCGGTTGCGCGGGTCGCCGAACGGCGCCGCCTGCACGATCTCCTTGAGGCTGACCAGCTGGGCCGCCTTGTTGGGCACCTCGATGCCGATCGCCGCCTTGCCGGGGATGGGCGCCTGGATGCGGATGGGCGCGGCCAGGGCCAGGGCCAGGTCGGTCTGGTGGCTGACGATCTTGCGCACCGGCACGCCGATGGCCGGCTGCAGCTCGTACTGGGTGACGGTGGGGCCGCTGTTGACGCCGCGGATGTGGGCCTCGACGCCGAAGGAGCGCAGGGTGGTCTCGATGGCCGCCGCGGTGGCGCGGACCTCCTGCTCCAGGCGCTCGCGCTTGCCGCCGACGGTATCGAGCATCTCGGCGGTGGGCAGCACCCAGACCTTCTCGGGCTCCTCCTCGGCGGCCGCGGCGGCGTGGGCCAGGGCGACGTCGGGAACCTCGCCCAGGGTGGGCTTCTCGCCGTTCGCCGTTGCGGTGGCGGGGGTGGTGTCGTCGCCGACTCCCACCGGCAGCCCCTCGAACTCGCGGCGGAAGGGCTCGACGGGCGGCGGCAGCGGGCGGGTCTCGACGGCGGCCTGCTCGGCCTCCCGGCGGAGCTTCTCGAGGTCGAAGTCGAGGGTCTCGACGGGCATGAGCGGGGGCAGCGGGGAGTCGACAGGCAGGAGGGCGGGCACCGGCGTCCCGGCCCGATCGGGAGCGCCGCGCACCGCCTCCCCTGCCTTCACGACCCGGCCGCGCACCGTGCGCGCTGGCTCGGCAGCCGTCTGCACCGGCGGCTCCGACTCCATCGCTGCCCGCTGCTCGGCCCACCACGCCGCCACCGCCGCGGCGATCCGTCCGACTCTCAGGTCCACCGCCAGGACCAGGCCCAGGCAGGCGCCCACCAGCATGCTGGCCGCCGTGGCCGCGTCGCCGAGGCGGGCGCCGATGCCCGGTCCCAGCCGCTGCCCCACCGATCCGGCGCTGCCTGCGTCGACAAGCCCGAGGAAGCCGAGTGAGGCGAAGACGGTGACCAGGCTGCCGATGGCGCCCAGCAGCCCGCCCGTCCAGCCGCGCTGGCCGAGCACGCGCACCCCGGCGACCACGAAGCCCGCCGCGGCCAGCCAGGCGCCCACGCCGAAGGCCTCGAAGAGCCCGTCGTGCACGTGCGAGGCGATCGAGCCGCCGCCCGGGAGGGCGAGGACGGCGGCGAGCACCACACCGACGCCGATGGCCCCCACCCCGCCCAGCTCGCGGCGCTGGTCGCCGCTCAGCAGGGGCGTGCGCGGCGGCGGCGCGGGCGCGCGGCGGCGACCTGAGGAAGGACGGCGTCGCGCCGGGGCGCGCCGGGTGCCGGGCCGCTGAGGGGTCGCCGAACGAGCCATCGGAGTGGGCTGGCAGCCTCGTGTGGGGTGGGACGTGGAGTGGGATGACGACCGGCTGCGCCGGCGGGGGCCGGACCAGCCCTGGGATCGTAGCATCGAAACGGGCGTTTGGAGGCAAGCCCGTGGCAATGCCGTGATCCGGTGCCCTCAGACCTCGGTGACCAGCGGCAGGATCATGGGGCGGCGGTGGGTGCGCTGGTAGAAGAAGCGGCCGAGCTGGTCGTGGATGGCGGCCTGCCAGACGGTCCACTCCGAGTCGGGCTCGAGCTTGGAGACCACCTTGAGCACCTGCTCGCGCGCCTCGTCGAAGAGGGTGTCGATGCCGGTCTCCTCGATGAAGCCGCGCGAGACCAGGTCGGGGCCGGCGACCACCGCCCCGGTCGAGCGCTCGACGGTGAGGACGACGATGACGACGCCGTCCTGGGCCAGCAGGCGGCGATCGCGGAGGACGACGTCGCCCGCTTCCTCGATGCTCAGCCCGTCGACGTAGACGTAGCCGGCGGGCGCGCGCGTGCCGGTGCGGTGGATGCCGTCCGCATCGACAGAGATGATGGTGCCGTTGTCGATGGGCACCACGTTCTCGGCGGGGATGCCGACGCTGCGGGCCAGCTCGGCGTGGATGGCCAGGTGGCGGTACTCGCCGTGCACGGGCACGAAGTAGCGCGGTCGGGTCAGCGTCATGAGCAGCTTGAGCTCCTCGCGCGAGGCGTGTCCCGAGGCGTGCACGCGGTGGCGCGAGGAGTGGAAGACGCGGGCGCCGTGGCGGTAGAGGTTGTTCACGGTGCGGTGCACCAGCTCCTCGTTGCCGGGGATGGGATTGGCGCTGAGGATGACGGTGTCGCCCTTCTTGAGCTGGATGATGGGGTGCTCGCCGCTGGCGATGCGGGTCAGCGCCGAGAGCGGCTCACCCTGGGAGCCGGTGCAGAGCACCAGCAGCTCGTGGTCGTCGACGCGCTCGAGCTGGCGCGGCCAGATGAGCTGGCCGCTCGACACCTTGAGGTAGCCGAGCTCCTGGGCCACCTGGGCGTTGTTCATCATCGAGCGGCCGACCAGGATGGCCTTGCGCCCGCAGGACTCGGCGCAGTCGAGCGCCTGCTGCAGCCGCGAGATGTTGGAGGCGAAGGTGGCCATGACGATGCGGCCCTCGGCCGCCTCGAAGATGTGCGAGAGGGCCTCGCCGACGGTGCGCTCGCTGGGGGTGATGCCCTCGGCCTCGCTGTTGGTGCTGTCGCTGAGCAGCAGCAGCACGCCCTCGTCGCCGAGCCGGGCCAGGCGGGAGAGGTCGGGCGGCTCGCCGTTGATGGGCGTGTGGTCCATCTTGAAATCGCCACTGTGGACCACAACTCCCAGCGGGGTGCGGATGGCCAGGGCGCAGGCGTCGGGGATGGAATGCGTGGCGCGGATGAACTCCACCGACATGTGGCCGAGCGGCACCACGTCGCCATGGCGCACCGTGTGCAATTCGCTCGACTCCAGCAGCCGGTGCTCGCGCAGCTTGTTGCGCAGGATGCCGAGCGTCAGCGCGGTGCCGTAGACGGGCACCGGCAGTCGCGGCAGGATGTAGGGCAGTCCGCCGATGTGGTCCTCGTGCCCGTGGGTGAGCACGATGCCGCGCACCTGCTCGCGGCGCTCCAGCAGCCAGGCGATGTCGGGGATGACCAGGTCGATGCCGAGCATCTCCTGCTCGGGGAACATCAGCCCGGCGTCGACGACGACGATGTCGTCCTCGTACTGCACCGCCAGCATGTTGCGGCCGATCTCGCCGAGCCCGCCGAGCGGCAGGATGGTGAGGCGTCCGGGGGCGGGTGCAGGGGCGCCGGCGCCGTCCTGGTCCACTGCGTCGCTAGAAGAGCGGGAGCTGTTCGTGCACGGGCTCCGCGGCGGCCTGCGCGGCCTGCGCCTCGCGCTGTGCCGCCAGCAGCCGCTCCGCCTCGGCCTCGTCGAGGTAGCCGCGCACCTTGCGCATGTCGTCCTGCAACGTGTCCATCAGGCTCCCGTTGTACAACGCCGCGGCGGGGTGGTACAGCGGCACGTAGAGGCGGCCCCGGTCGCGGATGCGCGTTCCGTGCGATCGCGAGATGCCCGGCGCGCCCGGCAGGATGCGCTGCAGCGCGTGGCGGCCGAGCAGCAGGATGACGTCGGGCTTGACGATCTCCACCTGCGCGTCGAGGAAGTGGGCGCAGGCCTCGACCTCCTCCGGCTGCGGGTCGCGGTTGCCCGGCGGGCGGCACTTGAGCACGTTGCAGATGTAGAGGTCGCTGCGCTCCAGGCCGACCGATTGCAGCAGCTTTGTCAGCAACTGCCCGGCCTGGCCGACGAAGGGCACGCCCTGCTTGTCCTCGGTCTCGCCGGGGGCCTCCCCCACCGCCATGATTCGCGCGGTCACCGGGCCGTCGCCGGGCACGGCCTGGATGCGCGTGCGACTCAGCGGGCAGGCCACGCAGGCGCGGATCTGCGCGTGCAGTGCTTCGAGCGCCTCGGGCGTGCCGTGCGGCGCCTCGATCATGCCGGGGCGGCGGCGAGCTGGGGCAGGCCGACCAGGTCGCCCATGCCCTGCATCAGGGCTTCGAGCGCGGCGCGGCGCGGCTGGTCGAGCGGCAGCAGGGGCAGGCGCGGGGCGCCGACCGGCACACCGAGCGATTGCAGTGCGGCCTTGACGCACATCGGATTGGGCTGGGTGAAGAGCGCCTTGAAGAGCGGCAGCAGCTCTTGATGCAGCGCGGCGGCTTTGGCGACGTCGCCGGCCACGTGGGCGTCGATCATCCGCCGGATGGCGGGCGCGCAGACGTGGGCGGCCACGCTGACGATGCCGTATGCGCCGGTGCTGAGCATGGGCAGGGTCATGCTGTCGTCGCCGCTCCAGACCCGGAAGTCGGCGGGCGCGCCGCTGACGATCTCGGTGCACTGGTCGAGGTCGCCGGCCGACTCCTTGGTGCCGACGATGTTGGGATGCTCGGCGAGCCTGAGCTGCGTCGACGCCGGCATGTTGATCACGCAGCGCGAAGGGATGTTGTAGAGGATCACCGGCAGGCCGACGTCGGCGATCGCCTCGAAGTGGGCGATCAGTCCTTCCTGCGGCGGCTTGTTGTAGTACGGCGTGACCGCCAGCGCCGCGTCGGCGCCGTGCTCCCTGGCCTCGCGGGTGAGCTCGACGGAGTGGGCGGTGCTGTAGGTGCCCGTGCCCATCACCACGGCGTGGTCGGGCAGCGCGGCACGCACCGCGTCGAGCACGGCCAGGCACTCCTGGGCGCTCAGCGTGGGGGACTCGCCCGTGGTGCCGTTGACCACCACGCCGTCGCAGCCCGCCGCCACCAGGCGCCGGGCCAGCTCGGCCGCAGTATCGAGGTCGACGCGGTCCTGCGCGTCGAAGGGGGTGACCATGGCCGTGAGCAGCCGGCCGAGGGGCTTCGCCATTGCGGGGATTGTAGGGGCGCCTCCCCGAGCGGCGCGCGGCTCAGCCCTGCAGGACGGCCTGGGTCTGGGTGACCAGGGCGACCCGCTTGCCGTCCGCGTCGCGCACGTCGGTCTGCACCACGATGACGCTGCGGCCCACGTGGACCGGCGTGGCCGTGGCCTCGGCGTGGCCGCCGCGGACGGCGCGGAGGAAGTTGGTCTTGGACTCGATGGTGGCGGTCAGCGCGCCGGGCGGCAGGTTGAGGAAGGCGCAGACGGCACCGACCGAGTCGGCCAGGGTCATCAGGGCGCCGCCGTGGAGGATGCCGCCGGTGGTGCAGAGGTCCTCGCGGAAGGCCAGCCGACCGCGGACCTCCTGCGGGGTGGCGCCGGTGATCTCGATCCCGGCGAGCCGGGCGAAGGGCATGTCGAGGCCGGCGAGGGCGTCGTCGGGCATCCGGGTGTCGGCCCCCTACGCGACCGGCGCGCCGGCGCGGCGGCGGGCCAGCACCAGCTCGCCGACCTGCACCGCGTTGGTGGCCGCGCCCTTGCGCAGGTTGTCGGCCGACCAGAAGAAGGCCAGGCCACCGGGGTTGCCGGCGTCGGGGCGCAGGCGGCCGACCCAGACGTCGTCGGTGCCCGCGGCACTGCGCGGCGTGGGGTACTGCTGGGCCTCGGGGTCGTCGACGTAGCGCACGCCGGGTGCGGTGCTGAGCAGCTCGCGGGCGCGGTCGAGGTCGGCGGGGGTGTCGAACTCGGCCCAGACCGCGCCGCTGTGGCCGACGGCGACGGGCACGCGCACGGTGCTGACGCTGACCCGCAGCTCGGGCAGGCCGAGGACCCGGCGGGTCTCCTGGACCACCTTGACCTCCTCGTCGTTGTCGAGCCCGTGCATCGACCAGCCGCCCGGCACCACGTTGCCGTGCAGCACGTGCGGGTAGACGGGATGCTCGGGCTCGCGGCCCTCCGCATCGGCCACCTCCTGGGCGCGCAGCTCGCCGACCAGGTTGCGGCCGCCGCCGCTGGCCGACTGGTAGGTGGCCACGGTGAGGTGGCGCAGGCCGAACGCGCGGTGCAGCGGGTTGAGCGCCACCGTCAGTGGGATGGCCACGCAGTTGGGGTTGGCCACGATGCCCGGCTCGCCCGTGACCTCGTCGCCGTTGACCTCGGGGACGATGAGCGGAACCGCGGGGTCCATGCGGTAAGCGCTCGACTTGTCGATGGCCACGCCGCCCTGCTCCGCGACCACCGGCGCGAAGCGCCTGGCGGTGCCGGAGCCTGCGGCGAAGAACACCAGGTCGCAGCCGCGCAGGGCGCCGTCGCTGACCTCCGCGACCGTGTGCTCCGCCTCGCCGAGCTTCACCGTCGTGCCCGCGCTGCGCGCGCTGGCCAGGGCGCGGAACTCGGCGATGGGGAAGCGCCGCTCGTGGAGGATGCGCAACACCGTGCTGCCGGCGGCGCCGGTGGCGCCGACGACGGCGACGCGGAGCCCGTTGCCTTGCTGAGCGGTCATTGGGTGGGGATCATGCCATGAGTTCGGAGAGCGATGACCGCTCAGGGCAGCCGCCGCACACGTCGCGAATCCAGAACGGCCACCACGATCAGGTCGTCCCCTGAGAGGCGATAGAGAACTCCGAGCGGCGGCACCGGCCAGTACCGGTAGAGGCCGTCAGCCGACGCGCGGCCCAGACACAAGCCGGTGTCGGCCATGCGCTGCATGGCCCAGACCACCGGCGCTGCCTGACGCACGGACCAGCCGGCGGCCACTTCCAACTCGGCCAGAGCACCCTCCTCCCACACCAGCCTCACTCAACGTGAGGTTCGCCTGGATTGTCCAAACCGAACCGCCGAAGCACCTCCTCATGCGGCACCGTGCGCAGTGTGCCGTCCGCGAGCCGCCGCTCGAATGCTTCCAGCCGCCGCCGCATCTCAGGGTCGCTGAAGACCCTCTCTGCCTCGGCGGCGATCCAGTCGGCCTCCTGGTGTGCGTCCATCGCCATACGGCGCAGTATACACAATTTTGCAGTGGTCAGGCGTTGAGATCACGCACAGACTTGCCTGGCGACACGCCCAGGATGCCCTTCATCCCATGCCCCGGCGAATGCAAGGTGGATGGTCCACGGCCGGTCTTCTCTCACAGGCCGGCCCGACGACGGCCGGCGCTCGTGCGAAGGGAATCGAGCCATGACCACTCGTGACCGTGCCCCGCGCCGCCGGCGCGCCCGCCTGGCGATCGGCCTCTCCGCCGCGTCGCTGTCGGCCATCCCGGTGATCCTGACCTCGGGCCACGCCTCTGCGTCCCTGCCCTGTTCCGGCGAGGGCGGCCAGGGTGCCGGCGGCTACGTGAGCAGCCTGGTCAAGAGCTGCGAGAGCTACCTCGGCACCGTGACCACCACGCCTACCCCGACGCCCTGAGCGATCTCGGCGGCGGCAGGCCGAGCACGTCGTCGAGGGAGTCGAAGAAGCGGGCCTGCTCGGCGACGGCGCGGGTGGCGAGGAGCACGCCGGGGATGTAGACGGCGCGCGAGGTGGTGCGGTGTTCCAGCGACAGGGTCTGCGACTGCGTGCCGAACACCACCGACTGGTCGGCGACCACCCCGGCGAGGCGCAACGCATGCACGTTGACGCCGCCGAGGTCGCCGCCGCGGGTGCCGTGCAGCGGCTCGGTGCGTGGCGTGGAGGCCTCGAAGGGCTTGCCGTCGCGCGCGGCAAGCAGGCGCTCGGCGGTGCGCATCGCGGTGCCGCTGGGGGCGTCGAGCTTGAGCGGGTTGTGCGCCTCGACGATGGCGCAGGTCTCGAAGAACGGTGCGGCCAGCTCGGCGAGCCACATCAGCAGCACCGCGCCGACGGCGAAGTTGGGGATGACGCAGCCGCCGATGCCCGCCGCCTCGCACCCGTCGCGGACGCGCTGCACGCCGTCGACGCCCAGGCCGGTGGTGCCGATCACCGGCGAGACGCCGAGGTCGGCGGCGGCCAGCGCGTTGTCGAGGCCCGAGGCCGGCGCGGTGAAGTCGACCAGCACCCGCGCCTCGGAGGCGCGCAGCATGGCCGGGAGGTCGTCGCCGACCTCGATCTCGGCGACGCACTTGAAGGCGTGGTCGGCGCGCAGGCCGTGGACGATCTCCCGCCCGACCTTGCCCCGCGCGCCGCTGACGGCGACGCGCAGGGGGAAGGCTGTCACTCGCGTACTCCAGCGCGAGCGATGGCCTGGGGGAGGCCCCCGACGGCGCGCGTCAGCGCGCGGACAAACGGTGACTTCGTAGCGGCCAACCCTACGCCGGTCCGCCCGCGCCGGCGCCGGCGGTCTCCGCCTGCTGGGCGGCGAGGTCGGCGATGGCCTGCTTGCGCGAGAGGTTGACCCGGCCGCGCTCGTCGATCTCGATCACCTTGACCATGATCTCGTCGCCGATGTTGACCACGTCCTCGACCTTCTCGACGCGGTGGTCGGCGAGCTGGCCGATGCGGACCAGGCCCTCCTTCTTGGGCATGATCTCGACGAAGGCGCCGAAGCCCATGATGCGGGAGACCTTGCCCTTGTAGATCTTGCCGATCTCGACATCTTCTGTGAGGTCGCGGATCATGGCGATCGCCTGCTGCATGGCGATGCCGTTGTTGGAGGCGATGAAGACGCGGCCGTCGTCCTCGATGTCGATCTGCGCGCCCGTCTCCTCGACGATCTTGCGGATCATCTTGCCGCCTGGGCCGATGACGTCGCGGATCTTGTCGGGATTGATCTGGATGGTCTCGATGCGCGGCGCCCACGGCGACATCTCGGTGCGCGGCGCGGGCAGCGTCTCGAGCATCTTGCCGAGGATGTGCAGCCGGCCGGTGCGCGCCTGCTCCAGAGCCTGCTCGAGCAGCGACCACTTGAGGCCCTTGATCTTGATGTCCATCTGCAGGGCGGTGATGCCCGACTCGGTGCCGGCGACCTTGAAGTCCATGTCGCCGAGGGCGTCCTCCATGCCCTGGATGTCGGAGAGGATGGCGGCGCGGTCGTCGCCCTCCTCGGTGATCAGGCCCATGGCGATGCCGGCCACCGGCTTCTGCAGCGGCACGCCCGCGTCCATCAGCGCCAGCGTCGAGCCGCAGACGCTGGCCATCGAGGTCGAGCCGTTGGACGAGAGGATCTCGGTGACGATGCGCACCACGTAGGGGAAGTCCTCGTCGTGGGGCATCACGTTGTGCACCGCCCGCTCGGCCAGCGCGCCGTGACCGATCTCGCGGCGGCCGGGCGAGCGCAGCGGCCGCGCCTCGCCGACGCTGTAGGGCGGGAAGTTGTAGTGGTGCATGAAGCGCTTGAACTCGGCCAGCCCGAGGTCGTCGAGTTTCTGCTGGTCCTGGCCCGAACCGAGGGTCACGACGCTCAGCGCCTGGGTCTGGCCGCGGGTGAAGATGGCCGACCCGTGGGTGCGCGGCAGCACGCCGACCTGGCTCCAGATGGGGCGGATCTCGTCGGTGCGGCGGCCGTCGGGGCGGATGCCCTCGTCGAGGATGGCCCGGCGGACGGCCTTCTTGAGCTCCGACTCGAAGGCCTTCTTGACGTCGCCCTCGCGGTCGGGGAAGCTGGGCGACAGCTCGGCGACCACGGCCGCCTTGAGCTCGTCGATCTGCCGCTCGCGCGCCGCCTTGTCGACGTTGCGCGCGGCGTCGCGGATGCGGCCCTGCACGGCACCGGCCACGGCGGTGGCGACGTCCGTGGCGATGGCAGCGGACGGGTAGCTCATCGTCGGCTTGCCGATCTGCGCCTTGACGTCGAGCTGGAACTGCACCAGCCGCTTGACCTCGTCGTGGGCCATGCGCAGCGCCTGGAGCATGAGGTCCTCGGGCACCTGCCTGGCGCCCGCCTCGACCATGGTGATGGCGTCCATGGTGCCGGCGACGACCAGGTCGAGCTCGGACTCGATGAGCTGCTGCAGCGTCGGGTTGAGGAGGAGCTGTCCGTCGATGAGGCCGACGCGGGTGGCGCCGACGGGGCCTGCGTGGGGGATGTCGCTGATCACCAGCGCCAGCGAGGCGCCGGTGATGGCCAGCGTCGCCGTGTCCTGCTCCTGGTCGTGGCTGACCACGGTGGCGACGATCTGCACGTCGTTGCGGAAGTCCTTGGGGAACAGCGGCCGCATCGGGCGGTCGATCATGCGGCAGGCAAGGATGGCCTGCTCGCTGGGACGCCCCTCGCGGCGGGGGAAGCTGCCGGGGATGCGTCCCGCGGCGTAGAGCTTCTCCTCGTAGTCGCAGGTGAGCGGGAAGAAGTCGATGCCTTCGCGCGGCGCCTGGGAGGCGACTGCGGTGACCAGCAGCGCGCAGTCGCCGATGCGGATCAGGACGGCTCCGTTGGCCTGCTCGGCGATGTGGCCCGTCTCGACGACGAGCGGCTTGCCGCAGTACTGGGTCTCGTACCGGGTGTACGCCATGGATGGGTCTCCTGTGATGGATGTGACCCGGCCTGGCTGATCACCCTGGTGCGACGTCCGCCGCGCGGTGTGGCGGTGAGGCTGTTGGGGGTTAGAGGTCGGATACGGCGGCTCGCGCCCCTGCGGGCTGCGTCCCTCGCCGGCCGATCTCCAATCGCCAACGTCTCACCGGAAATGCGCGCGCACTGCCGTCGCCTTGCGGGCAATGCCGGGCCGGTGTTGTCTCGTGTTTGCGTCGGTTGCCCGCGTCCGCGCGGGCTAGCAGCCCTCCTGTTGGTATGGCTGCCCTCTGCGCACGATCAGCGCCGCAGCCCCAGTCGCGCGATGATGGCGCGGTAGCGCTCGACCTCGGTGCGGCTCAGGTAGTCGAGGAGGCGGCGGCGCCGCCCGACCAGCTTGAGCAGGCCGCGGCGCGAGGCGTGGTCCTTGGGATGGTCGCGCAGGTGCTCGGTGAGACCGCGGATGCGCTCACTGAGGATGGCGATCTGCACCTCCGACGAGCCCGTGTCGGACTCGTGCTGGCGGTGCTCCTCGATGATCTCGGACTTGGGACGGATGTCGGGCACTGCGTGTTTCCTGTGGTGGCCGATCGGCCTGCAGCCGTTCGGAGGGCGTGGCCGGGCGGGCATGGGCCAGCCGGGGCTCTCCGAGGGTCGCGGCGCAGTCTAGCACGCTCGGACAGTTGTCCTTTGGTGCCCCGATTGGGCCGGCAAGTGCAATCGCGGCTTTTCGGGCCGCCCTGTCTAGCCGTGCAGCGGGGCGCAGAGCCGGAGCGCGCCGGGCAGGCAGGTCAGCGTCGCCGGAGCCCGTCCCACCTGCTCACCCTCGACGTCGAAGAGGATCGGCCGCTGCTCCAGCGGGGTCACCGTGACCACCCGCCCGCGCTTGACGGTCACCCCCGGCTTGCCCAGGTGGCGTCCCTTGTAGAGCGCGGGCATGCCGGCCAGCGCCTTGCGCAGGCCCATGTCGTAGAGCAGGACCACCTCGAACAGCCCGTCGTCGAGCTTCGCTTCGGGTGCGATGTTCATGCCGCCGCCGAAGTAGCCGCCGTTGGCGACGACCACGTTCTGCATGGGCCCCTCGATGGCCTCGCCGTCGACGTCGACCCGCACCATGCGGCTGCCGAAGGTGGCCAGGGCGGCCAGCGAGTGGTAGAGGAAGGTCAGCGTCCCGCTGCGGCCCTTGCGGCTGGCGTTGACCCGCCGGACCACGTCGCCGCCGATGCCGCAGTCGGCGATGTTGACGAACCAGCGCGGCCCCGGCGCGCCACCGCCGTGGTAGTCGACACGGCCGGCGTCGATGCTGCGCACGTCGCCCCGGGCGAGCAGGGCGCAGGCGGTGGCGTGCGCCAGCGGGATGCCGGCACTCTTGCGGAAGTCGCCGCCGGTGCCGCTGGGCAGCATGCCGAGCACCGCCTGCGGGTTGACCGGCTCGCGCGTCTGCGGGTCGAAGAACCCGTTGACCACCTCGTTGAGCGTGCCGTCGCCGCCCACCGCGACGATGCGGGCGAAGCCATCCCTGAGCGCCTCGCGGGCGATGCGGGTGGCGTCCCCGCTGTTGGCGGTCATGCGCGGCTCGAAGTCGACGCCGGCGTCGACCAGGCAGCGCTGCACCAGCGGCCACTCCTTGAGGGTGCGGCCGCCCGCGCTGGCCGGGTTGACGATGACCAGCGTGTCCCTCACCCAACCGCCTCCCGCGCGCTGCCCGAGGCCGTCGCCGTGCGCGCGGCACGGGTCGCCGTCCACGCCGCCACGCCCAGGCCGCCGCCGCTCAGCGTCGGATCCATGCCCGCCAGCAGGTCGCCACACGCGTAGACGTTCTCGTGTGTGGGCTGGCCGAAGGTGTCGACGGGCCGCCCCTCGCCGTCGGTGCGCACGCCGAGCCCGGCGAAGGGCTGGTCGCGGAAGTGGGCTCGCTCGACCAGGTCACCGAGGGCGAGCCGCTCCACCGGCGTGTCGCCGCTGAACAGCGGCAGCCCGAGCAGCGGCTCGCGCGGCCGCGGATCGGCGACCACTCCCCCACCCAGGTACTTGCCGGTCGCCAGCACCAGCGCATCGCACGGCAGGGTCTCGCCTGATGCCAGCGCCACCTCGGTGGCCCGCCCGTCCTCGACCTTCACACTCACCACGGCGCCGCTCACGAACGTCACGTTCGCCTCGCCGGCCACGCGCTCGCAGGCGCGCTGCAGCCGCCACCCCGGCGCCGACGGCGGCGAGGTGAGCAGCTCGGCCACCGGCACGCCCGCGGTCGTGGCCACCCGATCAGCGACCTCGGCCGGTTCCTCCAGCCCGAGCACGGCGGGCAGCAGCACCAGCTCAGCGGACCCCTGCCGCAGCGCCCCCGCGATCGCCGCCCCCAGCGCCTCCGCCCCGCCCGGCGCCTCCAGCGCGCGCGCCAGCGTCGCGTCATCCAGGTCACCGGCCACCTCCGGCGCCAGCCCGGGCAGCTCCGGCGTCAGCGCCAGCGCGAACGCGCGCAGCGGCGCCGGCCAGCCGATACGACGCTCATCGATCGCCGCGGCCACCGCGCCCGGCTCGAATCGCGCCAGGCCCGCGATGCCCGCCACCGCCACGGTCTTCCCGTGCAGCCGCCCCAGGTCCCCCGCCGCCTGCAGCGCCGGCGCCACCCCGGCCAGCCGCGCCTGCCCTGTGATCCCCGCCAGCAGCAGCGGGCTCTCGAAACTCACGGTCATCGCCAGCCCCGCCGCGGTGAGAGCTGCGGCAAGGCGTTCCGCCTCCTCGCGCACCTCGTCCAACGACGGTGCCACGCCCCCGGCCACATACGGGTGCTCGGCGTTCTGCCGCGTCAGCCGCGCCAGCCATCCCGCCGGATCGGCGGCCTCCGTCGGCGGCACGAAGTCGATCGGCCCCGCGCTCGTCGCCGTGGCGCCCAGCGCCCGCCGAACCAGCGTCACGCGCGCCCCAGCCTGGGCAGCCGTCGCCGCGGCCCAGCACCCCGCCAGCCCTCCACCGATGACCACCACGTCCGGCATTGGTGCGCGATCCTAGCGGCTCGACGCGCGACGCCGCTGGACGCGGGCGGTAACCTGCACTCCGTCCCACGTCGCGTCCATCGCGGCAGACAGGTGAGGAGGACACAGATGGCGAGGTTCATGGTCCTGTACCGGTCGTCGGCAGCCGCAGGCGAGCAGATGGCCAATGCCGATCCCGAGCAGATGCAGGCAGGCATGGCCCTCTGGATGAAGTGGGCGGAGAAGGCAGGCCCTGCCATCGTCGATTTTGGCCAGCCTCTCGGCAACGGCCGGACGCTGCCCGGCGGCGGAGACGCCTCGGACGGCTACCCGATCGGCGGCTACTCGATCCTCGAAGCCGACTCGCTCGACGCCGTCACCAACCTGCTCGACGGCCACCCCCACTTCCACTCCCCCGACGCCTCCATCGAGGTCCTGGAGCTCCTCCCCGTCCCCGGCATGGGCTGATCAGAACCCAGCGCGCGACGCTCAGATGCCGCTGGGCTCGCGGTGTCGCGACAACTGGCGTCGCGCGGCGTGGACGTCCGATTCGATCTGTGCCGCCAGCGCGCCGGCATCGGGATAACGACGCTCCTCGCGCAGTCGCCCAACGAATGCGACGCGCACCGGCTGACGATGCAGCTCGACAGCAGCATCGAGCAACAGCGTCTCGACCGTGAGCCGATTCCCCCCGAAGGTCGGCCCATACCCGACGTTGGTGGCGCTCATGCGCCAGTCATCGCCGGCGCGCAACCAGGTCGCGTAGACCCCACGGGCCGGCAGGCATTTGCCCGGTGTGATCGCGGGGTGCGCGGTCGGAAACCCCGCGAACCGGCTCGCCGCGTCCACGTTCTCGACCCACCCGTCGAGAAAGTACGGATGCCCCAGCCCACGATTCGCGCGCACGAGATCACCCGACAGCAACGCGCTCCGCACCAGCGACGAGCTGACCACCTCTCCCCTCTCCTGCAGCGCATCGACCGTGACGACGTCGAACCCGTGTGACGCCCCGAACTCGCGCAGGAACGGAAGGTCCCCCCTCCTCTTGTGCCCCAGAGCGAAGTCGTGCCCGACCACGAGGCGCACCAACCGCAGCGATGCCAGCAGCTGCTCGCAGAAGTGCTCCGCACTCCAGCGACTCAGGGTGCGCGTGAACTCGAGCACCACCAGGCGGTCAACCCCCGCCCGCTCCAGCAGGTCGCGCTTCTCGTCGAGCGTGGTCAACTGCTGCGGACAGTTGTCCGGATCCAGCACACATCGAGGGTGCGGGTCGAACGTCATCACCACCGCCTCGCCATCCCGCTCCCGCGCCTGGCGCACCAGCTCGTCGATGAGCGCGCGATGCCCGCGGTGCACGCCGTCGAAGTTGCCGATGGTCAGCAGCACCGGCCGCTCCTCCGCATCCGGACGGCGCGGGCTCAGTCCGAAGTCGACGCGCATCTGCTGCAACGACGGCGGACTTTCAGGCCCCGCCGGTCGCCATGACCTTGGTCGGCCGCAGCAGCGTTCCCGCCAGGTCTCCGATGCAGATCAGCTCCCCGTCTGCGCCGTGCGCGCGCACCGCACCGCGCGGGCGCGGATCCGGCACCTTGGCCAGCCATACCGACTGCCCCCGCCGCACCTGCGTGGCCAGCTGCGGCGGCAGGTCGACGCGCGGCAGGAAGCTCACGGCCACATCCGGCCCGAGCAGCGCCGAGGTCGGATCCTCCAGCGCCTCGAGCTGCTCCAGCGTCACCGCGTCCTCGATCCGCAGGGGTCCGTACGCGGTGCGCTCCAGCCAGGACAGCAGCCCGCCCGTGCCCAGCAGGTCGCCGAGATCCGAGGCCAGCACGCGCATGTACGCGCCCTTGCCGGAGACGACGTCGAGCTCCACTTCGGCCACCGGCCCCGGCCGGAAGGCGAGCACGCGGATCGAGGCGATGTGCACCGTGCGCGGCTCGCGCTCGACCTCGACGCCTTCGCGCGCCAATTCGTAGAGATGGCGCCCGTCCTTGCGCACCGCCGAGTGCATGGGCGGCACCTGCTCGACGTCGCCCTCGAAGCGGACGAGAGCGGCACGAACCGCCGGCTCGGCGACGTGCGACGCGTCGGCGCCGCGGGTGACCGTGCCCTCCAGGTCCATGGTGTCGCTGCGCTCACCGAGGCGCACCACGCAGTGGTAGCGCTTCGGTTGCTGGTGCAGGTAGTCGACCAGTCGCGTCGCCTGCCCGACGCAGATGGGCAGCAGCCCGGTGGCGCTGGGATCGAGGGTGCCGGCGTGGCCGACGCGCCGCTCGTCGAGGATGCGACGCACCTGGCGCACGGCGTCGAAGGAGGTCATGCCCGCGCCCTTGTTGAGCGGCAGCACGCCGTGCACGCGCGCGGGTGGACGGCCGCGTCGCTGGCGCGGCGCGGCTCCCTGCGTCTCGATCACGAGGCGGCGCCGAGCAGGGAGCGGGCCAGGCCCAGCACCGACGCCTCCGCCTCGGCCAGCGGCAGCGGCAGCTCGGCACCGGCGGCGCGCAGGTGTCCGCCGCCGCCGTAGGGCAGGCAGAGGGCGGTGGCGTCGAACTCGTCGCGGGTGCGCACCGACACCTTGGTCAGGTTGGGCTCCATCTGCTTGAAGAGCACGGCGATCTTCATGGTGTCGACGCTCTGCAGCTGGTCGATGACGCCCTCCGACTCCACCATGCTGGCGCCGGACTTCTCCAGCATCTCCTGGGTCACCGCGGACCAGACCAGCCGTCCGTCCAGGTCGGTGCGCAGCGCGGACACCGCCAGGCCTTCCAGCTTGAGCATCGGCACCGGCCGCGACTTGTAGCTCTTCAGCGCGATCCAGGCCGGGTTGGCGCCAAGCTTGACCAGTTCCGCGCCGAGCCGCAGGGCGGCCTCGGTGGTGTTCTCGTGGCGGAAGCCGCCGGTGTCGGTGAACAGCGCCGCATAGAGGTTGTTGGCCACGTCGGCGTCGAGCGGCATGCCCAGGCGGGTGAGCAGCCGGTGGACCACCTGCCCACTCGCCGAAGCCTCGGGTTCGATGAGATTGACGGTGCCGTAGCCCTCGTTGCTGACGTGGTGGTCGACGTTGACCACCGGCACGTCCGACTCGCAGAGAAAGCGCTTGTCACCGAAGCGGTGCACGGTGGCGCAGTCGAAGGTGAAGACGCAGTCGTACTTCTCCGGCGCGTCCTCGAGCGTGTCGAAGCCGGGCAGGTAGGACAGCAGGAAGGGATACGGCGCGGGCACGACGGGATGCACCCGCTTGCCGATGGCGCGCAGCGAGGCGGCGAAGCCCAGGGCCGAGCCGAGCGAATCCGCGTCGGCGTCCTTGTGGGCGAGGCAGACGATGTCCTCGGAGCGCTCGATGAGCGCACGGATCTCGCCGGCGACGTCGTCGACGCCCGGCCACTGTTTCACCGCCGCCTGACTCATACTCACGATCCTTGGTCTCCGTGGTCCGCCTCGACTCCCGCCTGTAATTCCCGCAGCATGCTGCTGACCTTGACCGAGTAGGCGATGGACTCGTCCAGCTCGAAGTGCAGCCGCGGCGTCACCTTGAGGTTTTCCAGTGTGTGTCCCAGCTCGCCGCGCAGGTAGCCCGCCGCGTGCCGCAGGCCGTCGACGACGGCGTGCCGCTCCTCGTCGGAGCCGATGGCGCTGACCATGACGCGCGCGCTGCGCAGGTCCGGCGAGAGCTTGACCTGGCTGATCGAGGCCATGCGCACGCGCGGGTCCTTCATCTCGGTGATCATGAGTCGCGAGATCTCCTGGCGGAGCTGCTCGGCGACGCGCTCCGGGCGTGATGGTCGCGGGTTGCGGGGGATCACTTAGGCGTTCTGCTGTTCCAGCACGTGGGCTTCGAGGGTGTCCCCCTCTTCGAACTCGGCGAAGTCCTCGAGGGTGATGCCGCACTCGTAGCCCTGGGCCACCTCGCGCACGTCGTCCTTCATGCGCCGCAGCTGGGCGATGCGGCTGCGCGCGATCTCCTGCCCGTCGCGCAGCACGCGCACGATGGCGTTGCGGGAGATGCGGCCCTCGGTGACGTAGGAGCCGGCGATGGCCGGCTTGCCGTCGACGGTGAAGACGCGGCGCACCTCGACGCGGCCCTGGAAGACCTCGACGAAGGTGGGCTCGTACATGCCCTTGATGGCCTTCTCCAAGTCGTCGGTGACCTGGTAGATGACCTCGTAGTAGCGCACGTCGACGCCCTGCTGCTCGGCGAGCTGCTTGGTCGCCGGGTCGGGACGCACGTTGAAGCCGATCACGATGGCGTCGGTGACGGCGGCCAGGTTGACGTCGGACTCGGTGACCGGGCCGACGCCGTCGGCCACCACCTTGACCCGCACCGTCTCGTCCTCGATGCGCTCCACCTGCTGGCGCAGCGCTTCGAGGGTGCCCTGCAGGTCCGCCTTGAGCAGCAGGTTGAGCGACTTGATCTTGCCCTCGGCGACCTGCGAGGCGAGGTCGGCCAGGGTGATGCGGCGCACCGGCTGGACCTGGCGGGAACGCTGCTCGGTGGCGCGCGTCTCGGCCAGCGACCGGGCGGCGCGCTCGGTCTCCATGACCTGGAAGAGCGTTCCCGCGGGCGGCACGTCGTTGAGGCCGGTGACCACCGCGGGGAAGCTCGGCGGCGCCTCCTTGACGCGCTTGCCGGTGTCGTCGACGAGCGCGCGCACCCGACCGTAGGCGGTGCCGCTGACGAGGATGTCACCCACCTTGAGCGTGCCGTTCTGCACCAGCACGGTGGCGATGGGACCGCGTCCCTTCTCCAGGTGCGAGTCGATCACCGTGCCCACCGCGGCGCGCTTGGGATTGGCCTTGGGCTCCTCGATGTCGCTGATCAGCAGGATCATGTCGAGAAGGGTGTCGATCCCCTGTCCCGTCTTGGCGCTGGTGCGCACCACGGTGGTGTCGCCGCCGTACTCGTCCGACACCAGGCCGCGGTCGGCGAGCTGCTGCAGCACGCGGTCGGGATTGGCGCCGTCCATGTCGACCTTGTTGAGGGCGACGAGGATGGGCACACCCGCGTTGCGGGCGTGCTGGATGGCCTCCTCGGTCTGCGGCATGACGCCGTCGTTGGCGGCCACCACCAGGATGGCCACGTCGGTGACGTCGGCACCGCGGGCGCGCATGGCCGTGAAGGCCTCGTGGCCCGGGGTGTCGATGAAGGTGATCTGGCGCCCGTTCTTCTCGACCTGGTAGGCGCCGATGCGCTGGGTGATGCCGCCCGCCTCTCCCGCGGCCACCTTGGTGGAGCGGATGGCGTCGAGCAGCGAGGTCTTGCCGTGGTCGACGTGGCCGAGCACGGTGACCACCGGGGGCCGGATGGCCAGCGAGCCGGGCGGCTCGGTGCTGAGGTCGAGCAGGGGATGGCGGGCGCGACTGGTCGTCGCCGCGCCGGTGGCCGCCCCGGCACCGTCTGCGGCCACGGCGGCATCCTCATTGACCGCCTCGAAGCCGAAGTGGTCGGCTGCGAGGGCTGCGGTGTCGAAGTCGATCGACTGGGTCAAGGTGGCCATGACGCCGTTGGTCATCAGGTACTTGACGACCTGGGCGCCGGACACGCCGAGCCTGTCGGCCAGCTCCTTCACAGTCAGCGTTACGGGCAGCGAGAGCTTCTTCACCGTGGCGATGGCGATACCTCCTCGGATGTGGGCAGCGCCGCCAGCTGGGCGGCGAGCAGTTCGTAGTCGATGCGATCGGGCTCCGCGCGGAGCGCGCGGGTCACCCCCTTCCGCTTGCGGGCCTGGTCGAGACAGGTTGTACCCGATTGGCGGCAGATGTACGCTCCGCGGCCGTTCCGCCTGCCCGTCGGGTCCACCGCGACAGGGCCCTCGGCGGGAAGCACCAGGCGGACCAGCTCGGGCTTGCTCCGGACCTGCCGGCACCCGATACAGGTGCGCCGGGGAGATGGTCGGTGGCGAGCGCCGGCGCCTGGCGCCGCTTCTGGCCCGGCCCCGGTTGGGACGGAAGGCGGGACGGCGGCCCTCATTGTGCATCCCCCTCGCCCGAAATGTCGATCCGCCACCGGGTCAGCCGGGCGGCCAGGCGGGCGTTCTCGCCGCTGCGGCCGATGGCCAGGCTGAGCTGGTTGGCGGGCACGAGCACGTGCGCGGTGTGCTGGTCCTCGTCGAGCTCGACCTTGCGCACCGTGGCCGGCTGCAGGGAGTTGGCCACGTAGCTGGCCGGGTCGTCGGACCAGGCGATCACCTGGACCTGCTCCTCGCCGAGCTCGGACACCACCGCCCGGATGCGCACCCCGCGCGGGCCGATGCAGGCGCCGACGGGGTCGATGCCCGCCTGCAGCGCCTCGACCGCCACCTTGCTGCGGCGGCCGGGCTCGCGGGCCATGGCCCGGATGGTCACCTGGCCCGAGGCCAGCTCGGGGACCTCCTGCTCGAGCAGGCGGCGCAGCAGGTCGGGGTGGGAGCGGGAGCCGACGGCCACGGCGTCGCGTCCGCGGCGGCGGGCGTCGATGACCACCACCTTGAGGTGGCGGCCGCGCTCCAGCTTCTCGCCGGGGATCTGCTCCTCGGGCGGCAGCATCACCGGCATGCCGCCGGCGATCAGCCCGGCGACGCCCTCCTCGCTGCGCTCGACGATGGCGTCGACCAGCTCGCCGCGGCGGGCGGCGGCCTCGCGGAGGACGCGCTCGGCCTCGACGTCGCGGATCAGGCCCTGGACGGCGGCGCGGGCGGCGTTGGCGGCCTGGCGGACGAAGTCCGGGGAGGGCGGGTCGACGTGCTCGAGCGTGCTCGGCTCGGCGGCGGGCTGGGCCGGTTCCGCTGCCTCGGCCGGGGCCTCCTCGGCTGGCGAAGGCCGGCGTGGCCGGACCAGCTCGACGTTGCCGGTGAGAAGGTCGACGCGCGCCTGGACGGTGGGGTCGCCGGGCACCAGGCGGTGATAGGTGTCGGCCACCGCCTGCTCGAGCAACCGGACCAGGTGGGCCTCGTCGGTCTCGCCGCGCTCGCGCAGCTCGCCCAGCGCGGCCTGCAGGTCGACCGCGCCCGCGCCGAGGAGGCCGCCGTCGCCGCGGGGGCGGCCCGGTCGCACCGCCATCACCTCAGAACTCCAGTGCCCGCCGCGCGGCCAGCACCTCGGCACGCGGGATGCTCACCGGCACCAGGGTCCGGCCCTCGCGGGCCTCGACCACCACCTCGGTCTCGGCGATCTCGACCAGCTTGCCCTCCAGCACCACCTCGTCGTCCTCGCCGTGGCGGAAGCGGACGTTGACCCGCTTGCCCAGGGCGCGCTGCCAGTCCTCGTCCCTGCGCAGCGGCCGCTCCGCGCCGGGTGAGGTCACCTCCAGCTCGTAGTGGGCTTCGATGGGGTCGTACGCGTCCAGCACCGCGCTCACCGCGTGCGAGACGCGGGCGCAGTCGTCGAGGTCCACCCCCGCCGGCTTGTCGATCACCAGCCGCAGCACCGGGGTGCGGCCGCGAGCGTCCCACTGCGCGTCGTAGAGCTCGACGCCGAGCTGGCGAAGGGACGGCTCGACGAGCTCGGTGATGCGATCCAGCGCGGTGTCGGACATCTCGATGTGTGTGAAGGGACGGGCGGGCGGGTGACCTCCTCAGCCTGCCGCCACGGGGCGGCCGGCGCAAGGTCCCGCGCAGTATAGATGAGCGGCCGTAGCGTGGTAGTGGTACAATTACTCCCACTATGGCCTACGTCGTCAGACGTCCCGGTGGACGCTGGGAGGTGCGTGAGTCGGTCTCCACCGATCGTGGTCCGCGCGCCCGGACGCTGGCGACGTTCCGACGGTTCACTCCGGCCGTAATCACCCGCGCGGTCGGCGCCGCCACCCGGCCAACGACTCCCGATGAGATTCTCGAGGCGGCTGAGCACGCAGGCGCCGTGTCCGCCGCGGCAGATGCTGCGAGCCAGGCTCTCCTGGCGGAGGTTGCGGCGGGACGCATGCCGTCCCCAGGGCTGCGGCGACTGGTGATCGGCATGTTGAGCGATCCGCCCGCGCACGACCCGCCGGGAGCAGAGGCTGCCGAGTGGTTCGGCACCTCGGACGAGCAGCGCGGCCAGGCACTCCGTGACCTGCTGCGCTTCGTCGATGCGGTGCCCGCACGCCCCCGACCTCCACTGAGGTTCCCGTCGCTGCGCACCGCCGTTCGCCACGGTGGCTGAGTCGTTCGACGCCAAGGTCATCAGCGTTCATCACGCGCTCGAGGGTGCCGGGGTGCCGTACGCCTTCGGCGGGGCGATCGCCCTCACCTACTATTCGATCCCCCGCGCCACGGTGGACATCGACGTCAACGTCTTCGTCTCAGAAGACACTGCCGGAACAGTCCTCGACGCCCTCGCACGCCTCGGTGTGCAGACAGCCGGGGCGCGACGGCAGATCGAGCGCTCCGGGCAGTGCCGGGTCATGTGGGACATAACTCCCATCGATCTGTTCTTCGCCAACCTGGCCTTCCACTCCGCCATGAAGCGCGCCACCCGACGCGTCCACTTCGTCGGCAAACTCATACCCGTGCTGGCGCCCGAGCATCTCCTTGTCTGCAAGGCACTGTTCGACCGCGACAAGGACTGGTGGGACATCGCCAACATGCTGGTGACCCTTCCCGACCTGCGCGTCGAGGAAGTGACCAGATGGATGGACGAGATCGCCGGACCTGGCGACAGCCGCTCGGTACGCGTCCGCGCGAAGCTGGCGGAGTTCCTCGGCCGGGACTAGCCCTCAGACCCGGGCGGCGACGCGGCCGCCGCGCTGGACGCCGCGACGCGTCTCGGGCTGCGGCTTCTCCTTGTCCACGCTCTGCCAGGCGACCAGCAGGGTGGAGGCGTTGAAGATCGACGAGTAGGTGCCGGTCACGATGCCGATGAGCAGCGCGAGCACGAAGCCGCGGATGGTGTCGCCGCCGAAGAGGACCAGGGCGAGCAGCACGAAGGTGACGGTGAGCGCGGTGTTGAGCGAGCGGGTCATGGTCTGCACCGTCGAGAGGTTGATGACCTGGTCGAAGGTGAGCCGCGGCCCGGTGCGCAGGTTCTCGCGGACGCGGTCGAAGACCACGATGGTGTCGTGGATGGAGAACGACACCGAGGTGAGGATGGCGGTGACGAAGAGGCTGTCGACCTCGGCCAGCGGGGTGAAGTGGCCGAGGATGGCCCAGATGCCGGCCAGCACGAAGACGTCGTGCAGCAGCTTGAGGAAGGTGGCCACGCTGAAGCGCCAGCGCGAGATCGTCTGGGTGCGGAAGCGGAAGGACAGGTAGACGGCGATCAGCAGCGAGGAGACGAGCACCAGGATGATGGCGGTGCGCACCAGCTCGCTGGCGATGGTGGGGCCGACCTGCTGGAACTGCACCTGCTGGCGGCCGCTGCTGTCCTTGACGATGCCGAAGTTGCTGTCCAGCGCGTTGATGATGTTCTGCGACCTGTCGGTCGAGCCGGGCAGGGTGCGGATGGAGAAGGTCTGCCCCGACTCGGACTGCACCGTGGGCTGCAGGTCGGGCTCGGCGGTGTTGGCCACCTTCTGCACCTGTGCCTGCGAGGGGTGGCCGTTGAGGGTGGCGTCGATGCGGTTGCCGCCGGCGAAGTCGAGGCCGAGGCGGAAGCCCCAGATGATGATGGCCAGGATGCCCGGGATGATGATGACCAGCGAGCCGAGGAAGTAGAGGTTGCGCGCCTTGACGATGTCGAAGCGCCCCGTCGGCGCGGCCACCTCGGGCTTCTCCTCGCGGAGCGACGTGTAGAGGGTCGGCCGCCGGGCCGCGCGCCAGCGCAGCACCACGGTGAAGAGCGACTGGGTGATCAGGATGGCGCTGAACATGGACACGGCGACGCCGAGGAACAGGGTGAGCGCGAATCCCTTGACCACGCTGCTGCCGAGGAGATAGAGGACCGCGCAGGCGATCATCGTGGAGATGTTGGAGTCGCGGATGGCCGGCCAGGCGCGCCGGAAGCCCGCCTCCACGGCGAGGCCGACACTGCGCCCGTGGCGCAGCTCGTCGCGGACGCGTTCGAAGATCAGCACGTTGGCGTCGACCGCCATGCCCACGCTGAGCACGAAGCCCGCGAGTCCGGCCAGGGTGACCGTGACCGGGATCAGCTTGTAGAGCGCCAGCACGATGCCGGCGTAGAAGAGCAGCGCCAGCGAGGCGAGAAAGCCGGGGAAGCGGTAGTACCCGACCATGAAGAGCACGACGATGATCAGGCCGACCAGGCCGGCCAGCAGCGAGCGGCGCACCGTGTCCTGGCCGAGGGTGGCGCTGACCTGGGTGGCCTGCACCGTGTCGATCTCGGCGGGCAGCGCGCCGGCGCTGATCTGGCTGGAGAGCTGCTGCGCGCCCTGCTCGGTGAAGTTGCCGGTGATCTCGGTGTTGGCGCTCGACGGGCTCTGCACCGCGGGCGCGGTGATCACCTCGGTGTCGAGGAAGATGGCGATGCGGTTGGCCGGCGTGCCCTGGCCCGCGTTGAAGGCGGTGGTGGTGATCTTGCCCCACTCGTCGGCGCCCTTCGAGTCGAAGTTGATGGTCACCGCCCACTGGCCCGCCTGCGGGTCGAAGACCACGTCGGCCTTGCTGACGTCGGAGGCGTCGATCTTGTCGTCGATCTTCCAGTGGTAGCCCGGCTGGTAGTAGGCGCTGTTGGCGAACTGGTTGACGTCGAAGAGGTTCTTCTGGTCGGCGATGAAGTTGGGGTCCTTGGGATTGGGATTGCCGGCCACAGCCGTGGCGAAGTGCAGCTTGGCGGTGGTGCCGACCACCTCGCGCGCCTTGTTGATGTCGACGCCGGGGATCTGCACGAGCACCTGGTCGGAGCCCTGCGCCTGCACGCTCGACTCGGCGACGCCCAGGCTGTTGACGCGCTGGGTGAGCACGGTGATGGTGCCCGCCTGGGCCTGGTCCATGGTGGCGCCCTTGGGCAGGCCGTTGCGGCAGTTGGTCCCCGGCGGGTCGTTGAGGCCCCTGCAGATGGCGATGGTCAGCTCGGTGCCGCCCTGCAGGTCGAGGCCCTTGTGCAGGTAGAGGTCGAAGCCGCCGAGGTGCGGATTGGAGCTCAGCTTGGCGCTCAGGCTCTTGTGCTCGCCGAGGAAGCGGTAGGTGTAGCTGTAGGTGTCGATGAACAGCGCGCCCAGGATGACCAGGGCGACCAAGCCGATCCACCAGCGGTTGAGCCGAATCACGGCCGCGAAGTGTATCCCACCGGGCTGCGCCCGGCCCCGTCCGAATCCACGCCCCCCGCCAGCCCGGCGAGGACGTCGCGCCGGAAAGCCTCGAACGCCACGTCCGCGATGGCGGCGCGGGCCCGTTCCATGAGCCGGCCGAGGTGGGTGAGGTTGTGCAGGCTGGCCAGCCGGTGGGCAAGAATCTCGCCGCAGGCGAAGAGGTGGCGCAGGTAGGCCCGGCTGAAACCGCCGGCGCAGGCCGCGCAGGGACAGCCCTCCTCCAGCGGCCGCAGGTCGTCGCGGTGGCGCGCCTGGCGCAGGCTCAGCCGCCCGCCCGCGGTGAGCGCGGTGCCGTTGCGGGCCAGGCGGGTGGGCAGCACACAGTCGAACATGTCGATGCCGATGGCCACCATGGCCAGCAGCTCGGCGTCGGTGCCCAGGCCCATGACGTAGCGGGGCAGCGCCTCGGGCAGCTCGGCGACGGCGGCGCGGGCCATGGTCTCCATCACCGGTGGCGGCTCACCCAGGGCCAGCCCGCCGATGGCCATGCCGTCGAAGCCCATGGCCGCGACCGTCCGCGCCGACTCGCCGCGCAGCGCAGGATCGAAGCCGCCCTGGGCGATGCCGAAGAGGAGGTGGCCCTCGCCGGGATGCGCCTGCCGGCAGCGCTCCGCCCAGCGGTGGGTGCGCTCGGTGGCCTGGCGGGTCAGCGCCTGCGAGGCGCCGAAGGCGACGGGATGGTCGAGGCACATCACGATGTCGGCGCCGAGCCGGGCCTGGGCGCTGACCGCCTCCTCGGGGGTGATGCGCAGCCGGCTGCCGTCGTAGGGGCTGACGAAGGTGGCGCCGGCGTCGTCGATGCCGGCCACGTCCTGCAGGCTGACCATCTGGAAGCCGCCGGAGTCGGTGAGGATGGGGCCGTCCCAGCCCATGAAGCGGTGCAGCCCGCCGGCCTGCTCGACCAGCTCGACACCGGGGCGCAGCACCAGGTGGTAGCCGTTGCAGAGCAGCACGTCGGCGCCGGTTGCCCTCACCTCATCGGGGAGGCAGGCCTTGACGGTGGCGTGCGTGCCGACCGGCATGAACGCCGGCGTGCGGATGTCGCCGTGCGCGGTGTGCAGCACGCCGCTGCGCGCCTCGCCGTCGCGGGCGGTGATGCGCAGCGCACTCATGGTGGCGAGTTCGCCCGCCAGCAGAGCATGCAGTCGCCGAAGGAGAGGAAGCGGTAGTCGCCGCGCAGCGCATGGGCGTAGGCATCGCGCCAGCGTTCGACGCCCACGAAGGCGGCGAGCAGCACCACCAGAGAGGAGCGCGGCGCGTGGAAGTTGGTGAGCAGGCCGTCGACGACGTTGAATGGAGTGCCGGGACGCAGGAAGAGTCGTGTGCTGCCGCTGCGCGCGGTGACCAAGCCCGGTTGCGCCGCGCACGTCTCCAGCGTGCGCACGGCGGTGGTGCCGACGGCGACGACTCGCCCACCGCGCGCGCGTGTGCGGGCGATCGCATCCGCGGTCTGCTGCGGCAGCTCGTAGCGTTCCTCGTGCATCTCGTGCGCGCCGACGGTGTCGCTGCGGATGGGCGCGAAGGTGCCGAGACCGACTTCGAGTCGCACCGTCGCCGTCTCGACGCCGCACGCATTGATCTCATCGATGATGCGCGGCGTGAAGTGCAGTCCCGCGGTGGGCGCCGCCGCGGACTGCGGGTCGCCCGACGCGAACACCGTCTGGTAGCGCTGCGGATCGTCGAGCGCGGCGTGGATGTAGGGCGGCAGCGGCACGGTGCCGAGACGCTCGATGGCGCTGTCGACGCCACCGTCCTCGGACTCGAAGCGCACGATGCGCGCGCCGGGGTGGCCGCCGCCCTCACCCTCGACGGTGGCGCGCAACCCTTCGCCGGCCAGGATCTTGCGGCCCGCGGTGAGGCGGCGGCCTGGACGCACCAGGCACGCATAGCGACCGTCACCGAGGTTCTGCAGCACCAGCAGCTCGACGGCACCGCCGTGCTCGGTGCGGGTGCGCAGCCGCGCCGCGCGCACCCGCGTGTCGTTGACCACCAGCAGGTCACCCGCGCGCAGCAGCGAGGGCAGCTCGCGGAAGCGCCGGTCCTCGGGCGGGGCGTCGCCGGGCGGCAGGTGCAGCAGCAGCGAGGCATCGCGCTCGGCGAGCGGCGTCTGGGCGATGCGCTCCTCCGGCAGCGGGTAATCGAAGAGCGCGGTGTCGAGGGCGGGCGTTGCGGAGACCTGGCTGCTGCTCACGGCGCCGCCCAGGATGCCGCAGGCGGGGTTCGCCTCGTCTGGCCCGCTCCTGCTCAGCCCGGGCGCGGCGGCCAGGGTCCGCGTGCCGGCGGCGGCCACGGGTGCCCCGGTGGTGGCCAGGTACCTCCGCTTTCGCGCAGAGCAGTCAGGTCCTCGGGGAGCAGCCCGGCCTGGCGGAGGATGGAGGCCGTGGTGCCGGTGGCCAGCTCACGGTGCATCGGCACGATGCAGACCCGACCGGAGGTGGTGTGGTGCAGCTTGAGGTGACTGCCGCGCTGTTTCCCCGGTTCGAAGCCCGCGCGACGCAGCGCCATGACCATCTCGTCGCCGGAGATCCGGGGAATGGCTCCACTCACGTCGCGACAGTCTGCCGCTGCGCGGTGACAGGTCGATTGTCCGGCGGCACATGGGGGTGGCGCCGACCAGCCAGGGGGTCCTACGACGCCAGCGGGATCTCGACCTGCCGCAGCTCGACGTCGACGGCCGGGCGCAGCGAGTGGGCTTCGCCCTCGTCGTCGAGGTACAGCTCGATGGCCTCCTCGACGTTGCGCAGGGCCTCGTCGACGGTGCGGCCCTGGCTGGCCACGTCGACCTCGACGCACTGGGCGACGTAGAGATCGTCACCGTCCGCTCGCGACACCACCACGTTCAGCTTCACAGGACGGAAGTATGCGCACATTTTTTTGCGCGCAACAGGCACGGGCCGGAATCTTTGTGCTCAGAACAGCGACGGTTGCGAGGATGTGGCGCCGGGGACGTGGGGTGGGACGTCGAGGCCGAGGATCCGGTAGGCGCCGGCGGTGGCCATGCGGCCGCGCGGGGTGCGGGCCAGCAGGCCGAGGCGGATGAGGTAGGGCTCGACCACGTCCTCGACGGTGTCGGGATCCTCCTGCACCGAGACGGCGACGGTCTGCAGGCCGATGGGGTGGCCGGAGAGCGAGCCGCAAAGGACGCGGAGCACGCGGCGGTCCAGCTCGTCGAGGCCGTGGGCGTCGACGCCGAGCACCTCCAGGGCGGACTCGGCGACGGCCCGGTCGATGTGGCCGTCGGCGCGCACCTGGGCGAAGTCGCGGGCGCGGCGGAGCAGGCGGTTGGCGATGCGCGGTGTGCCGCGGGCGCGCGAGGCGATCAGCTCGGCGCCCGGGCCGTCGACGTCGACGCGCAGCAGGCCGGCGGAGCGGCGGACGATGCGCACCAGCTCGTCGACGTCGTAGAAGTCGAGCCGGAAGGTGACGCCGAAGCGGTCGCGCAGCGGTCCACCGAGCGCGCCCGCCCGGGTGGTGGCGCCGACCACGGTGAAGCGCTGCAGGCTGAGCCGCATCGGCTGCGCGCCGGCACCCTTGCCGAGCACGTAGTCGAAGGTGAAGTCCTCCATCGCCGGATAGAGGGCCTCCTCCACGGCGCGGCCGAGGCGGTGCACCTCGTCGATGAAGAAGACGTCGCGGGCGTCGAGGCTGGTCAGCGTCGAGGCCAGCATGCCCTGGTGCTCGATGGCCGGGCCGCTGGTGACGCGGATCTTCACGTCCATCTCGGTGGCGATGATCTGGGCCAGGGTGGTCTTGCCCAGGCCGGGCGGGCCGTGCAGGAGGATGTGGTCGAGGGCCTCGCCGCGTCCGCGGGCGGCTTCGAGCAGGATGTGGAGCTGCTCGCGCAGGGCGCGCTGGCCGACGAAGTCGTCGAGCGTGCGCGGCCGCAGGGCCGCCTCCTCGACGCGCTCCTCCTCGATCTCGGCGGGGGTGACCAGGCGGGCGTCGGTCACGAGGCCAGCGCCGTGTCGAGGTGGCGCAGGGCGGCGGCCACCAGGTCGGTGATCGAGGCGCCGTCGGGAAGCGTGCCGGCCACCGCGGCGACGGCCGTCCTGGCCTCCGACTCGCGGAAGCCGAGCCCGCGCAGGCCCTCGACGGCGGTGGCGCCGGCCTCCTGCAGCCGCGGCGCGGGCAGCGCGGCCTCGCCGGGGATGGCGAAGGCATCGAGCTTGCCGCCCAGTTCCAGGATCACCCGCTGCGCCGTCTTGGGGCCGATCCCCGGCACGGTGCCGACCAGCCCGGCGTCGCCGCTGCGGATGGCGCGCACCAGGGTGGGCAGCTCGGCGCGGCCGAGGATGCCCAGCGCCGCCTTGGGGCCGATGCGCTCGACGGTGAGCAGCAGCCGGAAGAGGCGCAGCTCCTCGATCGTGGCGAAGCCGAAGAGGCGGATGGCGTCGTCGGCGACGCTGGTGTGGATGTGCAGCACCACCTCGTCGCGGTCGCGCAGCGCGGTCAGCGTGCGCAGGTGGCAGAACACCTGGTAGCCCACGCCCGAGGCCGTCTCCACCACGATGCCGTCGTCGTCGGCGGAGACGATGCGTCCGCGCAGCAGCGCGATCATCGGGCGGCTCGCGATTGCGCGGCGGCGACGGCCGCGGCCAGCCGGTTGCTGCCATCCGCGACCGCAACTCGCACCTGCGCGGCGGCGCGTCCTATGCGGGCGCGATGGTGGTGGCAGATGGCCACCGCGCAGGCGTCGGCGGCGTCGTCGGTGCCGGCGATGCGGTCGACGCGGAGCAGCGAGCGCACCATGCGCCCCACCTGCGCCTTGTTGGCGCCGCCGTACCCGGCCACCGCCTCCTTGACCTGCGGCGGGGTGTACTCGGCCACCTCCAACCCCGCGCGCGCGAGTGCGCAGAGCACCACGCCGCGCGCCTCGCCGACGCGCATGGCGGTGGTGCGGTTGGTGGCGAAGAAGAGCTGCTCGACGGCGGCGCAGTCGGGACGGTGCAGCGCCACCGCCGAGGCGACGGCGTCGAACAGCGCGGCCAGCCGCCGCGCGTCGCTCACGCCGGGATGCGTCTCGATGCACTCGGCGTGCAGCAGCTGCAGAGCGCCGGGGATCCCCTCGACGACGGCGACACCGGTCCTGGCCAGCCCGGGGTCGACGCCGAGGACCCTCATGCGCGGGGCACGCTAGCCGACACTCTCGAGGACGTCGTCCGGGATCTCCGCGTTGGCGTAGACCTGCTGCACGTCGTCGTGGTCTTCGAGAGCGTCGAGAAGTCTGAGCACGGCGGGTGCCTGCTTGGCATCGAGTTCGACCGAGGTGCTGGGCTGCATGGTGACCTCGGCGGAGGACAGGCTGTAGCCCTTCTCCTCCACCGCGTGGCGCACCTCCTCGAAGCGCGAGGGCGCCACGGTGACCTGCACCGTGCCCCCCTCGACGCTGACGTCGCCGTCGTCGCCGACGTCGACCGCGTCGAGCACCTCGAGGGCCAGCTCCTCGGGGTCGGCGTCCTTGGGGTCGATGGCGACGATGCCCTTCTGGTGGAACATCCAGGCCACGCTGTTGGTCTCCCCCAGCGAGCCGCCGCTGCGGGTGAAGAGGTTGCGCAGCGCGGCCACGGTGCGGTTGCGGTTGTCGGTGAGGACGTCGACCATGACCGCGACGCCGTGCGGGCCGTAGCCCTCGTAGCGGATGTCCTCGAGCTGGACGCCGTCCTTGCCGCCGACGCCGCGCTGGATGGCCCGCTCGATGTTGTCGGCGGGCATGTTGACCTCCCTCGCCTTCTGGATGGCGAGGCGGAGGCGGAAGTTCCCGGTGGGATCGGCGCCGCCCTCACGCGCGGACACGGTCAGCTCGGCGGCGACCTTGGTGAAGACCTGGCCGCGCTTGGCGTCGACGATCGCCTTCTTGTGCTTGATCCCAGCCCACTTGCTGTGACCGGACATTGGAGCCTCCAGCGACGTACGGCCGGGCGGGCGCGCACGCCGAACAGACGTTCAGATTCTACTGCTCTTCGCCCGGCTAGTCTACGGCTTGGCGGCGAACGGCTCACCCCCGCACGGCGGGTTCCGGGCCGCCCGCCGAGTCTGTGACGAAGTGCCTTCCGGGGGTTGACTGACCCGCGGTTCGCGGTATCCTCGGAGGCGACGGACCCGGTTTCGCAAACGGAGGTTGGATTCTTCGGAATGCGTACCGTCTGGCAACTCCTGAGGCGCGGGCGGGCCGAGGGTTAAGGCCCGGATCGCCCGGGCCGGGACGTCGCGCCGCAGTGCCGGTCGCGTGATGAGGAGCGCAAGGCTCCGCACGCCGCGAGGCATCGGCTCCGCGACCTGAGAGCACGCGACGCAACACGACGTGCCACCCGACCCGGGCAGTGATTCGGGCGAAGGCTCGGCAGCGTCCCCCGACAACGGACGCACAGAAGCCCGGCTCACTCCAACCGGGCGCCGACAGATGAATCGGCTAACGAGGCCCCCGCAAGCTCGGGGGCCTTTCTTTTTGCCTCGCGCCAGCGAGGGCAAAAAGACCTCCGGCCCCGCACCGCAACCTCAACCCAGCGGCGGGCGGCTGACGGCGGGGTGATCGCGCCAGGCGAAGCGCAGGGGGCGATCGGCGGCGCGGGTGATGCCGACGCGTGGACCGCGGGCGACGCGAGGGCGGCGCTCGGCGGGCCAGACCTCGACGCGCGAGGCGCGCGAGCTGACGTCGTCCCCGTTGTCGCGCAGGTCGATGCCCAGGCCGCGGCAGAGGTTGCCCGGGCCGCGCAGCAGCTCATGCGCCGGGATCACCCGCGCGGCGGCGGCGGCCAGAGGTGCGCGGCGGGAGGCGACGGCGGCGCGCCGACGATGCACCACATCGTGGCCGCTCTCCACGTGCGCCGAGCGCAGCAGCACCGCGCCGGCCACGCCGTCGACCTCGGTGACCAGGTTGGCGCAGTGGTGCACGCCGTAGGAGAGGTAGACGTAGAGGTGTCCGGCCGGGCCGAACATGATCGCGGCGCGCGGGGTGGGCCCGCGGTGGGCGTGGGAGGCGGGGTCCTCGAGGCCGAGGTAAGCCTCCACCTCGACCAGGGTGGCCACCACCGCGTCGGGGGTGCCGGGGTCGACCACCAGGCGGCAGCCGAGCAGGTCGCGGGCGACCTCCACGGTGGGGCGCGCGAAGAAAGAGCGGTCGAGGGGCGCGCCCGTCAGCACCGCGGCAGGCCGGCCGTCACCCACCTACGGGCGCGGCGTCGGCGTGCTCTGCGAGGTGGGATCGATGAGGTGGCCGCTCAGGCTCGACGGCAGCGCCGGGCCGAAGAAGGTCTGCATGGCCGGGTTGAGCCCGGCGATGTGCGAGGTGATCACCGAGCTGCGGACAGCATTGGCAGCATCTGTGTGCCCCCTGGGCGTCTGCTCCAGCGCGTTCGACTGCGCCTCGCCGACGGCGAAGGCCACCATGACGATCACACCCACCTCGAGGATGCCGACCACCACGCCGGCGACCATGCCCGAGGTGCGGTCGAACATCAGCGAGATCACCTTCTCGACGCGATCGCGGTAGAGGGCGCCGAGGATCTCCACCATGAAGACGACGCCGAAGGTGATGCCGACGAAGGTCCAGGCGCTGTTGTAGAGGTCGTTGGCCGCACCGCCGCCGCCGAAGAAGCGCAGCAACCCGTTGCCCAGCGCGGTGGCCGCGGCGACGCCGCCGTAGAGACCGCCGAGCGCGATGGCGCGGCCGATGATGCCGAAGCGCCAGCCCAGCGCGATGTTGATGAGCATCAGCGCCACGGCGACGAAGTCGAACCAGAAGCTGTTCACCTGCGCACCTCCGCGCCGACGCGGACCCGCAGGGCGAGCGCGATGGCATCGTGGCATTGCTGCGCCTCGGCACCGGTGAGGGTGCGATCCGGGGCGCGGTACGTCATGCGGAAGGTCCAGCTCTTGCGCTCGCCGCCGAGGTTCTCGCCGCGGTACTCGTCGTAGAGCTCGACCTTCTCCAGCAAGGGCGTTCCCGCCTCGCGGATGGCGGCGATGGCGGCGTCGGCGCGCTGCTCGGCGCCCACCACCACGGCGAGGTCCTGGATCACCGCGGGCATGCGCGGCGGCGTGCGGAATCGCGGCACGCGTGGCACCTCGGGAGCGACGGCGTCGAGCCGCAGCTCGGCGACGGCGACGCGGCCGCGCAGGTCGAAGGCCTCCGCAGTCTCGCCGGAGAGCTCGCCGACCATGCCGACGTCGCGCCCGTCGAGGCGAAGACGTCCGCTCCGCCCGGGACGCAGTCCGGCAATCGTCATCGGCTCCACCGCAAGTTGTGCACCCGCCAGGTCATGGCCGAGCCACGCTAGCACCGAGCGGATGTGCGTGAGCCGCTCCGCTGCAATGTCTGCACCGGTGTCACCGGTCTGTGACACCAGCGACAGCAACAGCGGTTCGGCGGGCAGCGGCGGCAGGGACGCGTCTCTGCCGTCGGGCGTGGTGCCCAGCGGCGGCACGGTGCGCTCGCCCTCCCAGTAGGCGCGCCCGATCTCGAAGAGCGCGACGTCATTGACTCCGTGGTGCAGATTTGCTGCCAATGCCTGCAGCAACCCGGGCAGCAGGCTGACGCGCATCACGCTGCCGTCCTCGCTCAGCGGGTTGCGCAGCCGGATGGGCGTGCGCTCCTCCCCCACCCCGTTGATGCGCGCGGCCAGCGCGGGTGACTGGAAGGCGAAGGTGATGGCCTCGTCGAAGCCGGCGCCGACGCAGACGTCGCGCACCCGGTCCTCGAGCGGAATGGCCGGAGCCAGCGCGCGAATCGGACTGCGACGGCCCGGCAGCATCGAGGGCACCCGCGCGTAGCCGAGCGAACGGCCCACCTCCTCGGCGACGTCGACGGGAATGGTGATGTCGCGGCGGAAGTGCGGCGGGGCGACGCGCAGGGCGCCGCCGTCCTGCTCGACGGCGAAGCCGAGCCGGGCCAGCGCGGTGGCCGCCTCGGAGGCGTCGACGGGGGTGCCGAGCACGCGCTCGAGGAAGCCGCCGGCCACCTCGATGGGCGGGATCGGCGGCAGCGGCCGGGGATGCTCGTCGACCACGTCGCGCAGGACACGGCCGCTGCCCAGCTCGGCGATGAGCCCGGCGGCGCGCTCCAGCGCCAGCGGCGGCAGGGTGTCGCTGAGGCCCTTCTCGAAGCGTCCCGAGGCGTCGCTGCGCAGCGCCAGGCGGCGCGAGGTGGCCCGGATCATCGGCCCGTCCCAGGACGCCGCTTCGAGCAGCACGGTGCGCGTCCTGGCGTCGACGGCGGTCTCCTTGCCGCCCATCACGCCGGCCAGCGAGGCGGCCTGCTCGCCGGCGCAGACGAGCATGTCGGCGTCGCCGAGAGTCCGCTCGACGTCGTCGAGGCAGAGCAGCTTCTCGCCGCGGCCGGCGCGGCGCACCACCACGTCGGCGGAGGTTCCGCCGCCGAGGGTGACGAAGCGGTCATGGTCGAAGGCGTGCAGCGGCTGGCCCAGTTCCGCGGCGACGTAGTTGGTGACGTCGACCACGTTGTTGATGGGACGCAGCCCGATGGCGCGCAGGCGCCGCTTCATCCAGTCCGGCGACTCGCCGACGACGACGTCCTCGATGACGCGCACCATGAAGCGCGGGCAGCCCTGCGGGTCGTCGACGCGCACCGAGGCGCGGCCCTCGACGGAGGTCACCGAGACCAGCGCCTGGGGCACCTCGGCCGGCGGCTCGCGCAGCGACTCGCCGAGCGCCGCGGCCAGCTCGCGGGCGATGCCCACGTGGCAGAGGCAGTCGGGCCGGTTGGGCGTGACCTCGATGTCCATCACCGCGTCGAGGTCGAGCACCTCGTGCACGGGCTGGCCGGGCGTGCCGCGCTCCAGCACCAGGATGCCGTCGGCGTCGTCGCCGCAGCCCAGCTCCACGGCGCTGAGCAGCATGCCCGGGGAGTGGTACTTGCCGCCGAACATGGCACGAACTTCGAGCGGCTTGTCCCAGCCCGGCAGCTGCACGCCGGGCGCGGCGTAGGGCACCAGGTCGCCGACGTGCAGGTTGGGCGCGCCGGTGAGGACGCGGATGGTCTCGCCCTCGCCCACCTCGATGTCGGCGATGGAGACGCCCTTGGTCGACTCGGGAACGGGCTGCAGGGCGACGACGCGGGCCACGATGGTGCCCTCGGCGGCGCGGCGCACCTCGTTGACCTCGGTGCCGGTGTCGACCAGCGCCTGGGCGAGCACGTCGAGAGGTGCGTCGAGGCTGGCGTAGTCGCGCATCCACTGCACGGACGTCTTCACGGCTGCGCCCTCACATCTGCCGGGTGAAGCGGACGTCGTTCTCGTAGAGCAGGCGGACGTCGTCGATGCCGTAGGCGAGCTGGGCGATGCGCTCGATGCCCATGCCGAAGGCGAAGCCGCTGTAGCGGGTGGGGTCCACGCCGCCGTTGCGCAGCACGTCGGGATGCACCATGCCGGAACCGAGGATCTCGATCCAGCCGCTGTGCTTGCAGGTGTGGCAGCCGTCGCCGCCGCAGACCATGCAGGAGACGTCGACCTCCAGCGAGGGCTCGGTGTAGGGGAAGTAGTGCGGGCGCAGCCGGATGGCGCGCGTGGGACCGAACATGGAGCGCGCGAAGAACTCCAGCGTGCCCTTGAGGTCGGCCAGCGAGATGTCCTCGTCGATGCAGAGGCCCTCGACCTGGTGGAACATCGGCGAGTGGGTGGGGTCGCTGTCGCGGCGGAAGGTCTTGCCGGGCACGATCACCTTGAGCGGCGCGCCCAGCGAGACCATGGCCCGGATCTGCACCGGCGAGGTGTGCGTGCGCAGCAGGCGCGCGTCGTCGATGTAGAAGGTGTCCTGAAGGTCGCGCGCGGGATGCTCGGGCGGCTGGTTGACCAGGTCGAAGTTGTAGCGGTCGTACTCGATCTCGGGACCGCTCACCGCGGTGTAGCCGAGGTGTCCGAAGATGCGCCGGATCTCGCGGGCCACCCGCGTGGTGGGATGCAGCGAGCCGCGGCGCAGCGGCGGCGCGGGCATGGTGAGGTCGAGCGCCTCGGACCGCAGGGCCAGGTCGTGCGCGGCTCGTTCCAGGGCGGCGCGGCGCTGCTCGAGCGCCTCCTCGACACGCTCGAAGAGCGCGTTGACGGTCTGCCCCATCTGCCGCTTGGCCTCGGCGTCCTTGATCTGGCCCAGGCTGCGCCGATGCACGGTGAGCAGGCCGTCCTTGCGGCCGAGGTAGCGGGCGCGGATCTCGTCGAGCGCCTGCAGGTCGGCCGCGGAGGTGATCTCCTCGAGGGCGCGCGCGGCCACGTCGTGGGCCCCGCCGGTGGTGGCCGTGCTGTCGCCCGCCACGCTGCCGGAGCTCACGCGCTGGGGAGCGACCCGCGCGCCAGCTCGACCAGGCTGCTGAAGGCGGCGGCGTCGTGGACGGCCACCTCGGCCAGCATCTTGCGGTTGATGTCGACGCCGGCGGTCTTGAGCCCGTGCATGAACTGGTTGTAGGCCAGGCCGTTCTGCCGTGCCGCGGCGTTGATGCGCGCGATCCAGAGCGAGCGCATGTCGCCCTTGCGCTGCTTGCGGTCGCGGTAGGCGTACGCCAGCGAGTGCATGACCGCCTCGTTGGCGGGCTTGAAGAGGCGGCGGTGGGTGCCGCTGAAACCCTCGGCCAGCTCGAGGACCTTCTTGTGGCGGGCGCGGGCGGTGACGCCACGCTTGACACGTGCCATCGGTGTTCCTCCTCCGGCCTACAGGTAGGGGGCGGCCTTGAGCACCTCGCGCACGTCCTGCGGTGCGACGGAGTGCTTCATGCCGTAGAGCCGCTTGCGCTTCTGGCTCTTCTTCTCGAGCATGTGGGACATCTGGGCGTGGCGCCGCATCACCTTGCCGGTGGCGGTGCGCTGGAAACGCTTCTGCGTTCCCTTATGGGTTCGGATCTTGGGCATCGTCGGTGGTGCTCCCGGTGGTCGGGCTGGCGGCTGCCGCGGCGGGCTCTGCGGCGGGGGCCGCGCCCTGCGGCCCTCTGGGCTGCTTCTTGCCCAGCGGGCTCAGGATCATGATCATGTTGCGTCCCTCGACGAGAGGGTTGCGCTCGATGGCGGCGATCTCCTTGAGCTCGTTGGCCATGCGGTCGAGCAGGCGACGTCCGTATTCCTGGTGCACCATCTCGCGACCGCGGAACATGATCGTCAGCTTGACCTTGTCCCCCTCCTGGAGGAAGTGGCGCACGTAGCCGAACTTGGTCTGGAAGTCGTGTTCCGAGATCTTCGGCCGGAGCTTCATCTCCTTCAGGCGGACGACGTTGTGCTCGCGCCGGCTCTCCTTCTCGCGCTTGAGCGCTTCGAACTTGAACCGGCCGTAGTCCATCAGGCGGCAGACGGGTGGCTGCGCCTGGGGGGCTACCTCGACCAGGTCCAGCTCCCGCTCCTGGGCGATCTGCCGGGCCTTCTCGATCGGAACGATGCCGAAGGCCTCGTTCGTGGTGTCGTCGAAGAGCCGCACGTGCGGGATGCGGATCTGCTCGTTGATACGGAGCTCACGGAAAGCGATTTGTCGAAGCCTCCTCCAAAAACGAAAAACTGGACAGCGACCGCTATCCAGTGGACGGTTGTCTGGACCTCCAAGGCGAGCCCGGGAGGTGTGCCGGATACCGGGACCGGCATCTTTGCGGCCCCCCGAGGGGGGTCCAGCGGCGGACTATACCATGCTCCCGGTCCCCGCCAACCCTCCCCCTCCCTGCCCGGCTCAGTGGGCGCGGGAGGGCGGGGAGGCCTCGGGTCCGCGCCTGGCCGCGTCGAGGCAGAGCATGGCGATGAGCTCGGAGACGGACATGTCCCGGGTGGCCTGGTCGGCGGGGAGGCGGGTGTCGCGGACGCGGACCACGTCGTCGCCGCGCTCCACGTCCTTGCGGCCGACCACCACCACGTAGGGGACGCGGCGGAGCTCGGCCTCGCGGATGCGGGCCTGCATGCGCTCGCCGGGGCGGTCGCTGAGCCTGACCCGCAGGCCCTCGGCGCGGGCGCGCTCGGCGACGCCGCGGGCGTAGTCCATCACCTCGGGGACGTTGTCCTGCACCGGGACGACCTCGAGCTGCACCGGGCAGAGCCAGAGCGGGAAGTCGCCGGCGTAGTGCTCGACGAGGATGCCGAAGAAGCGCTCGATGCTGCCCAGCAGGGCGCGGTGCACCATCACCGGCTGCTGCCGGGTGCCGTCCTCGGCGACGTACTCCAGCTCGAAGCGGGCGGGCTCGTTGAAGTCGAACTGGATGGTGGCGCACTGCCACTCCCGGCCCAGGGCGTCGAGCAGGCCGACGTCGATCTTGGGCCCGTAGAAGGCGCCGTCTCCGGGGTTGACCTCGTAGTCGAGGCCGCGGATGCGCAGCTGGTTCTCCAGCGCGGCCTCGGCGCTGCGCCACTGGTCCTCGCTGCCCACCGACTTGTCCGGCTTGGTCGACACGTAGAGCTTCAGCGCGCGGAAGCCGAAGGTGTGGAACATCTCGATGGAGAAGTCGACGACGCGGCCGATCTCGGCCTCGACCTGGTCGGGGCGGCAGAAGATGTGCGCGTCGTCCTGGGTGAAGCCGCGCACGCGGAGCAGGCCGTGCAGCACGCCGCTGCGCTCGTAGCGGTAGACGGTGCCCAGCTCGCCGTAGCGCAGCGGCAGGTCGCGGTACGAGCGCGTGTGCCCCTTGTAGATGAGGATGTGGAAGGGGCAGTTCATCGGCTTGAGCTGGAAGGGCCGATCGTCGATGAGCATCGGCGCGTACATGTTGTCGGCGTAGAAGTCGACGTGGCCGCTGGTCTCCCAGAGACCGCGCTGGGCGATGTGCGGTGAGTAGACCAGGTCGTAGCCGCCCTCGCGGTGGGCCCGGCGCCAGTGGTCCTCGATGACGCTGCGCATGAGTCCGCCGTTGGGATGCCAGAGCACCAGGCCGCCGCCCAGCTCCTCGCTGACGCTGTACAGGTCCAGCTCACGGCCGAGACGGCGATGGTCGCGGCGCTCGGCCTCGACGAGACGATCGAGGTACGCCTGCAACTCCTCGTCGCTGAACCAGGCCGTGCCGTAGACGCGCTGCAGCTGCTCGTTGCGCTCGTCGCCGCGCCAGTAGACGCCGGCGACGCGCAGCAGCTTGACCGCGCCCAGCCAGCCCGTGTCGGGAACATGCGGTCCGCGGCAGAGGTCGACGAAGTCGCCGGTGCGGTAGATGCCGACCTGCGCCGCATCGGCTGGGATGCGGTCGATGATGTCCACCTTGAAGGGCTGGCCCATGCCGGTGAACATCTCGCGCGCCTGGTCGCGCGGCATCACCTCGCGGCTGAAGGCGATGCGCTGCGCGGCCTTCTGCTTCATGCGCTCCTCGATGCGGCCGAGGTCGTCCTCGCTGAAGTGGCGGCCGTCGGGGAGGCGGAAGTTGTAGAAGAAGCCGTCGCTGATGGGCGGGCCGACGTCGTACTGCGCGCCGGGGAACAGCTCCACCACGGCGGACGCCATCAGGTGCGCGGCGCTGTGGCGAAGGATCTCCAGGGTGGGCTCGGCGGGAGCTTCGAGGGGGAGCCCCGCCTCGGCGGCGTCGTCGACGACCTCGTCGGGCATGGGGCGGGATTGTACCCGGCGCGTGCCGAGGTCCTTGACCGAAGACGGTGGCCCCGCGGAGAGCGCGCGGGACCACCGGGGGCAGGCGGGAAAGGCTAGACGGCCAGGCGGGACATGCCGCCGGGGACGTCCTCGCGTCCCTGGCAGAGCGAGTTGAGCAGCTCCTCCGGGTTGCTGCCGCCGCCGCTGAAGCTGAGCTGCAGCTGGCGGGCCAGGGGCAGCACCGGCCGGTTGCCGGAGCGGCGCGCCTGTGTGCGCAGCTTCTCCAGCCGCTCGGGATCGACCGAGCAGCAGCGGACCGAGCAGTACTTGGCGGTGGGCTTCTTCACCGGAACGCTGCAGCCACGGCGGGCGCAAACCTTGCGCTGCAGGTGACGGGAGGAGCGGACGTCGGCGGCGCTGTCGTCCATAGGGGACGCGAGTGTACGTCCGCTCCTTCGCAGCCTGTCAACTGGTCGTTAACCAAACCTTCGCCGGTCTGAGCGTGCGGCTGCGCGTGGACTTTCCACCGCGTCGCGCGGCCGCCCACGTCCTCTCCCTGTGCAATCTGTGGACAACCCTTGGCGGCGAGGTCAGCACAGCGGCAGATGCCTGTGCATTCACTGTGGGCAAAACCGTTCCTGCGGGGGACGAACTTCCCGCGTCACAAAGCGGTGACGACGGTGACAAGACCGCGCAAGCCCTCGCCGGGACGCGCGAGAGCCATCGCTTTGACATGGGAGGGCAGCACTTGTTGCCATACCGGCGATCGCGCGTATGGGGCAAACAGCCCAGTGCGCGAATTCTGCCAGAGATGGCGGCAACTCGAATCATCTCGGACACCGAGACATCCGGCGACTGGGCAGGCGCCCCCGCCAGCCCGGCCCGCCGTACCAGGGCCTGTTGAAAACCCTGGTGCTGCGGTGCTTTGCTGGGGGTCGCGCCGCGCCGCCCCCTGCCCACCGGAGGTCGCCATGGGTCCCTTCGAGCTGCTCCGCCGCTGGCCCCTGGTCCGCCAGGTCACCGAGGGCGACCCGCTGGGGCTGGGCCGCTCGGTCCAATCGGACAGGACCCGCCGCCTCTCCCCTCGCACCGCTGCCGCCGACCGCGTGGTCGGCTCGATCTGCCCCTACTGCGCCGTGGGCTGCGCCCAGAAGGTGTACGTCAAGGACGAGCAGATCATCCAGATCGAGGGCGACCCGGCCAGTCCGATCTCGCGCGGCCGGCTCTGCCCCAAGGGCGCGGCCAGCAAGAGCCTGGTGACCAGCCCCGCCCGCGAGTACCGGGTCAAGTACCGCCGCCCCCACGCCACGCGCTGGGAGGAGCTGCCCCTCGACCAGGCCATGGACATGATCGCCGACCGGGTCATCGCCACCCGGGCGGCCAGCTGGCAGGGCAGGGAGGGCCGCGGCAGGGACGAGAAGATCTACAACCGCACCCTGGGGATCGCCTCGCTGGGGGGAGCCACCCTCGACAACGAGGAGAACTACCTCATCAAGAAGCTGTTCACCGGCCTGGGCGTGGTCCAGGTCGAGAACCAGGCGCGCATATGACACAGCTCCACGGTCCCCAGTTTGGGGACGAGCTTCGGACGGGGCGGCGCCACCACCTTCCAGCAGGACCTCCAGCACGCTGACTGCATCGTCATCGAGGGGTCCAACATGGCGGAGTGCCATCCGGTCGGCTTCCAGTGGGTGATGGAGGCCAGGGAGCGCGGCGCCACGATCATCCACGTCGACCCGCGGTTCACCCGCACCAGCGCGCTGGCTGACGTGCACGTGCCCATCCGCGCGGGATCGGACATCGCCTTTCTCGGCGGCATCGTGCGCCACATCCTGGAGAACCAGCGCTACTACCGCGACTACGTGGTCGAGTACACCAACGCGGCGACCATCGTCGGCGAGGACTTCCGCGACACCGAGGACCTGGGCGGCGTCTTCAGCGGCTTCAACCCGAGCACGGGCGCCTACGACGTCACCAGCTGGGCCTACCAGGGCATGCAGCCCAAGGCCGCGGCGGGACAGCGCGAGCAGGGCGAGCATGCCGGTGGCGAGCGCACCGGCTCGGGCGGCGTCGGCCTGCAGCACAGCCGGCCCGATCGCGACCCCAGCCTGCAGCACCCGCGCTGCGTCCTCCAGCTGCTGCGGCGCCACTTCGCGCGCTACACGCCCGAGTTCGTCGAGGAGACCTGCGGCATCCCCCGCGAGCTGTTCCTGCGCGTTGCGGACACGCTCTGCAGGAACTCGGGGCCGGAGCGCACCTCGGCCTTCTGCTACGCGGTGGGCTGGACGCAGCACTCCGTCGGCGTGCAGTACATCCGCACCGCGGCGATCATCCAGACGCTGCTCGGCAACATCGGCCGGCCCGGCGGCGGCATCCTGGCCCTGCGCGGCCACGCCAGCATCCAGGGCTCCACCGACATCCCCACCCTCTACAACCTGCTGCCCGGCTACATCCCCATGCCGCACACCGAGCGCTACGGGAGCTGGGAGAAGTACGTCGAGGCCAACAGCGCGCCGGCGGGCTTCTGGGGACACATGGAGGAGTACTTCGTCTCGCTGATGAAGGCCTACTTCGGCGAGCACGCCGCCGAGGAGAACGGCTGGGCCTTCGACCACCTGCCCCGCATCGACGGCGACCACTCCGCCTACGTCTTCACCAAGGGCATGCTCGAGGGCACCGTCAAGGGCTTCTTCCTCTTCGGCGAGAACCCCGCGGTGGGCTCGTCGAATGGCCGCTTCAACCGCATGGCCATGTCCAGGCTGGACTGGCTGGTGGTCCGCGACCTGGTGGAGATCGAGTCCTCGTCGTGGTGGTACAGCGGGCCCGAGGTGGAGAGCGGCGAGATCCGCGCCGGCGAGTGCGCCACCGAGATCTTCTTCCTGCCCGCCGCAGCGCACACCGAGAAGGACGGCTCCTTCACCAACACGCAGCGGCTGCTGCAGTGGCATCACAAGGCGGTCGAGCCCAGGGGGGACTGCCGCAGCGACCTGTGGTTCGCCTATCACCTGGGCCGCATCGTCCGGGAGAAGCTGCGCGACTCCACCGAGGAGCGCGACGTCGCCATCAAGGAGCTGGCCTGGGACTACCCGGTCGAAGGTCCATACGACGAGCCCAGCGCGAACGCGGTGCTGCAGGAGATCAGCGGCACCGGCCCCTCTGGTGAGCCGCTCTCCGCGTACACCGAGCTGAAGGCCGACGGCAGCACCGCCTGCGGCTGCTGGATCTACTGTGGCGCGCATGCAGACGGCGTAAACCAGACGGCGCGGCGCAAGCCCCACACCGAGCAGACGTATGTGGCGCCGGAATGGGCCTGGGCCTGGCCCAACAACCGCCGCATGCTCTACAACCGTGCCTCCGCCGACCCGCAGGGCAGGCCCTGGTCCGAGCGGCGCCGCTACGTCTGGTGGGACGCCGCCACCAACCAGTGGACCGGCGAGGACGTGCCCGACTTCAAGAAGACCATGCCGCCCTTCTACCGCCCGGCCGACGGTGCCAGGGCCGAGGACGCGCTGAGCGGCACGGATCCCTTCGTCATGCAGGCGGACGGCAAGGCCTGGCTCTACGTGCCCGACGGGCTCAAGGACGGCCCCTTCCCCACCCACTACGAGCCCGCCGAGACGCTCTTCGCCAACCCGCTCCACCCGCAGCACACCTCGAACCCGGCGCGGCAGGTGGTCGAGCATCGCGGACTCGATCCCTTCAACCACGAGATCGACAAGCCGGCGGCGCAGGACGTCTTCCCCTACGTGGCCACCACGTATCGCCTCACCGAGCATCACACCGCGGGCGGCATGAGCCGCTCCGTCGAGTACCTCGCCGAGCTGCAGCCGGAGTTCTTCTGCGAGGTGTCGCCGGAGCTGGCCGCGGAGCGCGGCCTGCGCCACCGCGGCTGGGCCACCATCGTCACCGCGCGCACCGCCATCGAGGCGCGGGTGATGGTCACCGAGCGCATCAAGCCGCTGCGCGTGCAGGGCCGGCTGGTGCACACCGTGGGTCTCCCCTACCACTGGGGCTACACCGGGCTGTCCAAAGGCGACTCGGCGAACGACCTCTACCACCTCGCCCTCGACCCCAACGTGCACATCCAGGAGTCCAAGGCGATCACCTGCGACATCCGCCCCGGACGCAGGCCACGCGGCACGGCGCTGCTGGCCTTCGTCGAGGACTATCGCCGCAGGGCGGGGATCACGGCATGAGCACCACGCCCACCATCGTCTCGCACGAGGTCGACATCCGCTCACACGACGCGGACGGCACGCCGCGGCACATGGGCTTCTTCACCGACACCTCGATCTGCATCGGCTGCAAGGCCTGCGAGGTGGCCTGCAAGGAATGGAACATGGTGCCCGAGGACGGGCTGGTGTTCAGCGGCGACTCCTACGACAACACCGGCGCCGTCGGCTGCAACTCCTGGCGCCATGTCGCCTTCATCGAGCAGACCAAGCCGGTGCGCATGGCCGACCCGCAGGGCGGCGGCGACCTGCGCTGGCTGATGGCCAGCGACGTCTGCAAGCACTGCAGCAACGCCGCCTGTCTCGACGTCTGTCCCACCGGCGCGCTGACGCGCACCGAGTTCGGCACCGTGGTGGTGCAGTCCGACGTCTGCAACGGCTGCGGCTACTGCGTGCCCGCCTGTCCCTTCGGCGTGCTCGACCGCCGCGAGGAGGACGGGCGCGTCTGGAAATGCACGCTCTGCTACGACCGGCTCAAGGACGACATGGAGCCGGCCTGCGCCCAGGCCTGTCCCACCAAGTCGATCCAGTACGGGCGGATCGACGACCTGCTGCGCATCGCCGCGGAGCGCGTCGAGACGCTGCAGGCGCGCGGCGAGACCCAGGCGCGGCTGTACGGCGCCGATCGCGACGACGGCGTCGGCGGCATGAACGCGTTCTTCCTGCTGCTCGACGACCCCGAGGTCTACGGGCTGCCGCCCGACCCGGTGGTGACCACGCGCGACCTGCGCCGCAGCTACGGCGCCGCCGCCCTGGCCGCGCTGGGCATGTTCGCCACCGTCGCCGGCGCGGCGGTGCGGGGCAGGCGGCGATGACCTCCGACATCGGCGAACCCGTGCCGGGCGCCGAGGCGCAGCAGCCGCAGCGACCGCGGCGGCGGCGCGGCGGCCGCGGCGAGATCTCCATGGTCCCGGAGATGACGCCGACCTCTTACTACGGGCGCGCCGTCCTCAAGCAGCCGGTGTGGACGCCGGAGATCGGCGTGTACTTCTTCGTCGGCGGACTCACCGGAGCCTCGACGCTGCTCGCCGCGGCGGCGCGCTCCGAGGGCAACGACGCGCTCGCCGACCGCGCCCTGTTCACCGCGCTGGCCGGCGTCACCGTCAGCCCGCTGCTGCTCATCAAGGACCTGGGCCGCCCGGAGCGCTTCTACAACATGCTGCGCGTGTTCAAGGTGACCTCGCCGATGAGCTTGGGCACCTGGCTGCTCAACGGCGCGGGCGTCAGCACCGGCGTGGCCGCCGGCTGCCGCGTCCTCGGCATCCTGCCGCGCATCCAGCGACTCGCGGAGCTGTCCGCGGCGCTGCTGGGCCCGGGTGTCTCGACCTACACCGCGGTGCTCGTCTCCAACACCGCGGTGCCGGTGTGGCACGAGGCGCGCTACGAGCTGCCCTTCGTCTTCGCGGGCAGCTCGCTGGCCTCGGCGGGCGCCATGGGCATCCTGCTCACACCGCCGCGACACGCGGCCACGGCGCGCACCCTCGCCGTCGCGGGTGTGGTGGGCGAATTGGTCGCCACGCAGGTGATGGAGCGGCGGCTCGGCGATGCCGGTGAGCCGTACCACTCCGGCAGGCCGGCGCGCTTCGCCAGGCTGGCCAGGGGGCTGAACGCCGGCGGCGCGGCCGCGGTGGCGCTGGGTGGACGCCGGCGCAGAGCGCTGTCGGCGCTCGGCGCGGCGGCCATCCTGGCCGGCTCGATGTGCGAGCGCTGGGCCGTCTTCACGGCGGGCCCGGAGTCGGCGGCCGATCCCCGCTTCACCGTGGGGCCGCAGCGCGAGCGGTTGCGTGAGCAACGCCGCCGCACCCACGCGCTCGACTGAGGCGCTCCCGGCGCCGGGCCGCGCCTGTTGCGGCCCGGCACCGGAAGCATCGTGGGGGGACGGTCAGCTCGCCGGCGCCGCCGGTGCCGTCGAGCCGTAGCTGACGTTGAAGCCGTCCGTGTCCGAATCCGGGTTGGACGGCGTCGACACCTGGGACCCGTGCTGGATCATCACGCCGCTGTCGGCGACGGTGAGACCCGGGTTGCCGCCGTTGACCGTGCCCGGGTCGAAGAGGGTCGGCGACGAGTAGTTCGCCAGCGTGGCGACGTGGCCACCCACGCTGGGCGCCTCCTGGATCCACTCCGCCGAGGTCTCCTGGCCGTTGTAGGTCTGGACCGTGGTGAAGGACTGGTTCTTGGTGACGTCCTTGAGGGTGATCGTCCAGCTGCTGCCGGAGCCCTTGGTGATGGTGGCGCTCATGGTGTCACCGGGGCTGACGCTGATCGAGGGGATCACCGTCTCGGCGGCGGGCAGGATCTCCCACCAGGCGCCGTAGTGCGCCGAGCCGTTGTAGAAGTCCTGCTCGGTGCCGGTCTGGATCAGGTTGCTGTCGTTGAAGCCGTCGATGCCCACCCAGCTCGAGGAGTAGGTGGCCTTGCGGGAGGCGGCCACCGAGGGGACCTTCCAGCTCCCGGTGACGGAGGTGAAGCCCGTGCCGGTGATGGCGTAGCCGGACCAGTTGCTCGAAGCCCAGCCCGCGGAGCGGGGGGTGCCCGCCGAGATGCGGGGATGGTGCGAGATCACGGGACCGGCGGCGGCGGTGCTGGTGACCGCGACGGTCGACCACGTCCCGGCTGCGACGGCGAGCGTTGCGAAGACGCGGAGGGCTGGACGTCTCATCTTCCTTGCTTCCTGTGTGCTGGGTGGCCCCTGGTGCGCCGCGGGCGCACGGCCGCATGACCGTACCACCGCGAAGGTCCCGCGACAACGATTCGTGTCCAAAGTCTCAGACAGGGCGGGGCTGCGCGGCACGGCGGCGAGCCTGGCGGGCGGCCACGGCCAGCTGGTCGAGCAGCCCGTCCGCCTCGGCCGCGTCGCGACAGGTGAGGTGCGCCTGCCAGCGGTGGCCCGCGGTGTCGACGTGCACCGAGGCCAGCCGCAGGGCGCGCTGCACCGGTCCCTGCGAGAGCCGCACGCTCTGCACCTTGTCGAGGGGGATGACCACGGTGTGGGCGGTGACCCGGCCGGTGCGCGCGCAGACCTGGGCCTCGGAGGTCCAGGCGGCCAGGAAGTGGTACGAGAGCGGCGCCTTCCAGCGCGCCCGCGGCGGCGCGCCGCTCCCCGGCGGCGGCAGCATGGGAGCTCCGGGCATGACCCGCGAGAGCAGCCAGGCGGCCTGGTCGAGAGTGGCCACGGGCAGCAGGGTGTGGGCGACGACGTTGGCGCCGCGGTCCTGCTGGTTGCGCATGTGCTGGCGGGCCACGTCGATGTCGAGGCGGCACCAGCCCAGGCTCCGCCAGAGCAGCGGCTGCACCAGCCGCACCGCCTGGACGCGGCCGAAGGGGATGGTCTCGTGCCGCGTCTGCAGCAGGCCGCGGTCGAGCCGGTAGCCGTCGCCCGCCTCACCCAGGCTGAAGTTGTAGTCGTCGTTGAAGAGTCGCACGGCATTGGCGGCGGCGGAGACGACGAAGATGACGAGCGCGGGCGCGGCCGCCACGGTGCGCGGCGCGGCGACGGCCGCCCCGATGCCGGCCGCCATCAGCAGCAGGGGCAGCGCCACCTGGGCGCGCAGGCAGAGGGCGAGGATGAGCTGGGAGTTGTCGACCCTGGCCAGGTGATAGGCGGGCGGCTCCGGGGTCTGCGCGGCCAGGCCGTGGGCCAGGGCCAGCAGCGCGGCGCGCACGGCGGGCGCCTCGGCGGCCGAGAGGTAGGCGAGGCGGGCGCGCTCGTCGCCGCGGCCGGCCGAGACCACGCGCACCTCGGCCAGGCCCAGGATGCGGGCCAGCAGCGGGGCGACCACGTCGATGGCCTGGATGCGCTCCAGGGGGATGCGGATTGAGTCACGCCGGATCAGGCCCGTCTCGATCTGCAGGTGGCCCTCGTGGACGCGCCAGCGGGTGACGTACCAATGCACGAAGCCGCCCGCGATGAGCAGCGCGGCGACGCCGGCGTAGATGAGCACCCCGGTGCTGGTGCTGCGCCCACCCCGGGCGGCCGAGCGGTTCATCAGCGACGGCAGCACCAGCACGGCCAGCCCGACCGAGAGCGCGCCGACCCGGACCACCGGCGAGAGCGGGTGCAGCCGGCGCCACTGGCCCTGCAGCGCCGCGGCCGCGATCGGGGGCGCGGGCCGGCCGATCACAGCCCGGTGGCGCGCGCCTCGCCCAGGCCGGCCAGCCGGTCGCGCAGCCGCTGGGCGTCGGCCTGGCGCAGGCCGGGGATGCGCGCGTCGCTGGCCGCCGCGGCGGTGTGCAGCTGCACGGTGGCCAGGTCGAAGAGCCGCTCGACGGGACCGGCGGCGACGTCGATGAACTGCATCCGCCCGTAGGGGACGACGGAGACGCGGCGGAAGAGCAGGCCGCGGCGGACCACCAGGTCGTCCTCGCGCTCGGCGTAGCCCCAGGCGCGGTAGCGGCCGCGCTCGATCACCCAGGCGGTCAGGCCGGCGGCGACGGCGGCCGCGAAGAGGACGGCGGTGACCGGGTCGGGCGAGCCGGCCAGGAAGCCGGCGGCGGCCGCGGCCAGGGGCACGGCGACGGCCGCGATCACGGCCTGCCGGGCCGTCCAGAAGCGCGGCGAGACGGGCTGGTAGTCGACGCTGTCGGCCATGGGCGCCCCGATTCTCCCACCGCCGCGGGCGGGCGGGGGTTCGCGCCAGGGGTGGCCGGAACGCTCGCGCTGCTAGGCGATCG
>Ga0207699_10000015_pt1 | contig 251707 bp, 187 predicted proteins | sample LARL51metaG_FD_184344 | JGI IMG/M metagenome (GOLD analysis project Ga0207699, IMG submission 184344) | Corn, switchgrass and miscanthus rhizosphere microbial communities from Kellogg Biological Station, Michigan, USA - LAR L5-1 metaG... | ecosystem: Host-associated > Plants > Roots >... | reverse complement strand
TCGCCAGCCGCCCCAGCGCCTCGACGGCCAGGGCCCCGGCCTCGCGGTCGGAGTCGAGCATCGCCTGGCGCAGCGCCGGCCGCGCCGCAGCGTCGCCGCGCAGGCCGAGGCTGAAGGCCGCCGCGCGGCGCACCTCGGCCTGATCGTCGATCAGCAGCCCGGCGAGCACCGACCCTGCCTCCTGCCCAGGGATGCGCCCCAGCGCCGCGGCCAGCGCGGCCCGCGTCTCGGGGCCGGCCTTGAGCGCCTGCAGCACCGTCAACGGCTCGTAGGCCCGCCGCTCCGCGACCAGCAGCAGCATCGCCCGCAGCTCGAGGTCGGGCGGCCGCATCACCGGCAGATCGGGAGGCGCCGCGCCGGCGCCGGCCGCCGCTGCCGCCATGGCGAGTGCGGCACCGGCCGCCACCGTGATGACGATACGACCCCAAGAACTTGAACCTGACCGATTCGCGTCGTGCATCGCCGGCCATGCTACGTCCGGGGCCGCCGGGCGGCAAGGTTATACTCGCAGCCCATGCCCCCGGCCTTGAGCTTCACCCAGGTGCGCCGGCGCTTCGGCCGCCTTGCGGTGCTCGGCGGGGTCTCCGCGTCGGTGGCGGCGGGCGAGGTGCTGCTGGTGACCGGCCGCAACGGCTCCGGCAAGAGCACCCTGCTGTGCTGCCTCGCCGGCCTCCTGGCTCCGGACTCGGGGACCATCGACTACAGCGAGGACGGCGCTCCCATGGACGCCGCCGCCCGCCGCCGCCGCATCGGCCTGGTGGCGCCCGATCTCGCCTTCTACGGCGAGCTGACGGCGGCCGAGAACCTCGCCTTCTTCTGCCGCCTGCGCGGTATCGGGCGCGAGCGCGGCGACGAGCTGCTGCGGCGCCTCGAGCTGCCTCCCGACCGCCCCGCCGCGGCGCTGTCGTCGGGCATGCGCCAGCGCCTGCGCTGGGCCTGGGCGCTGCTCCACCGGCCGCGCCTGCTGCTGCTCGACGAGCCCTTCCAGAACCTCGACGCGGCGGGGGTGGCGATCGTCCGGCGCCTGCTGGCCGAGCACCTCGCGCCATCCCCTGCCGGAGGCGGACCCTCTGCCCCCGCCCCCCCCGGCCTGGCCGTCGTCGCCAACCCCGTGCCCTTGGAGATCGGCAGTGTCGCGGCCACCCTCGACCTGGGCGCGTGAGGCGGCGGCGGTGTTCGCGAAGGAGTGGCGGAGCGAGCTGCGCACCCGCTACGCCCTGAACACCCTCGCCCTCTTCGCCGTCAACACCCTGGTCGTGGTGAGCGCCAGCCTCGGCCCGCTCGGCGCCGCGCCCGGCCGGAGCAGCGAGACGCTGCCGGTGCTGCTCTGGCTCATCCTGCTCTTCGCCGCCGCCGCCGGCCTGCCGCGCGCCTTCGTCCACGAGGAGGAGACCCAGACCGCCACCGCCCTGCGCCTGGCGGCGACGCCGTCGGCGCTGTTCTGCGGCAAGCTCGCCTACGCGCTCACCCTGCTGGCCGCCCTCGAGGCGCTGGTGGCGCCGCTGTTCCTGGCGGTGATGAACCTCGACGTGGCGCGCCCGGGCCTTCTCGCCGCCACCCTCGCGGCCGGCGGCTTCGGCCTCGCGGCGGGCAGCACCCTGGTGGCGGCGATCATCGCCCAGGCGCGCGGCAAGGGCACCCTCTTCGCGGTGCTATCCTTCCCGGTGCTGCTGCCGCTGCTGCTGCTGGCGGTCGAGCTCACCCGCGGCGCCTTCGCCGGCGGCGGCTCCCAGGGACAGGGGGGGCAGGGAGGTGCGGGGGTAGTCTTGATGCAGCTTCTGCTTTATGATGGGGCCGTCACCACCGCGGGCTTGATGCTGTTTCCGGTCGTATGGAACCCATGAAGAAAAGGACTGCCTTCGCCGCCTTCCGGTGGCTTCTCTGGCTCTGGCTGGCGGCCGTGATCGTCGGCGCTTTCGCGTACGCGCCGCTGGCCGCGAAGTTCATCGGCCAGTCCAGCCGCATCCTGTTCTTCCACGTGCCGATGGCCTGGGCGGCGTTCATCGCCTTCATCGCCGCGGGCGTCTCGAGCCTGCGCTACCTGTTCGGGAACCGGCCCCGGCGGGACCCGCGCCACGACCGCGCCGCGCGCGCGGCGATCGAGCTCGGGCTGCTCTTCGGCCTGCTCGCGACGGTCACCGGGGCCGTCTGGTCGCGCATCATGTGGGGCGCCTGGTGGAACTGGGACCCGCGGCAGACCTCGATCGTCATGGCGCTGATCTTCAACGGCGCCTACCTGGCGCTGCGCGACGCGGTGGAGGACGCCGAGAAGCGCGCCCGGCTGGCGGCGGCGTACGCGGCGCTCGGGCTGGTGGTGACGCCGTTCTTCTTCTTCGTCGTGCCGCGCATCACCTTCTCGCTGCATCCCGAGCCGGTGATCAACGCCAGTGGCCAGGTCGACATGAACCCGCGCATGCTGCAGGTGCTGCTGGCGAGCGGCGCGGGCTTCACCGCGCTGTTCTTCTGGCTGCACGACCTGCGCACCCGCGTGCTGGCCGTCGCCGACCAGGCGCTCGAAGCCGCCGCGGCCGGCGCCCCGCGGGCAGGCATCGTGGGCGCCTGGGGGTCGGCGCCGCCGCACATCACCGAGCCTGGTACGGCCGCTGACCCGGCAACGGCCTCGCAGCGCACTAGTAACTAGAAGAGATACAGGCAGAGAGAGATACCTGGAGAGGTCCGAGGCACTGCATGCAAGTCAGCGGCAGCATCGAGTGGGTGATGGTGGTCAACCTGATCATCTGGACGGGGCTCTTCCTGTACCTCCGGCGCCTGGACCTCCAGGTGCGCGCGCTGGAGTCGTCGCAGGAGGCGCCGGCCGTGGAGAGAGAACCATGAATCGCCGCCTGTACCTGATCGGCGCGCTGGTGCTGCTGGCCTTCGCCGGCTTCTCGCTGGCGTCCTTCCGCGACACCCTGACGCCGTACGTGAGCTACCCGGAGGCCCGCGCCGCCAACCGCGTGGTGCAGGTAGCCGGGGCGCTGCAGAAGGGATCCTCCGCCTACGAGATGGCCAACGGCTCCTTGCTCTTCACCCTGCGCGATCCGAAGACCAAGGACCTGGTGCGCGTGCGCTACCACGGCCTGCGCCCCGCGAACTTCGAGGACGCCATCAGCATCGTCGCCATCGGCCGTTACGACCCGCGGGCCAAGGAGTTCGCGGCCAACAAGTTGCTGGTCAAGTGCCCCAGCAAGTACCAGGGCACGGAGGTCGAGAAGACCTACAGCTGAGCCGTGCGGTGCGCGGCCGCCGGCCGGTCAACCGCCCGCCGCCAGCCGCCGCCAACCGCCACCGCCCGCGAAGCGCATCCGCGAAGGAGACCGCCCCTTGGACTACTTGATGCATCTCTACCTGCCGGGGGCCCTGGCGCTCTGGTGCGCGCTGGCGTTCGCGCTGTCCTGCCTCTGGGGCTACTCGATGGTGCTGCGCGGCGACGCGACCGGGCTCGTCTTCGCCCGCCGCGCCTACGTCTTCTTCGCCTCGTCGGTAGGCCTGGCCGCGCTGCTGCTCGTCCTGCTGCTCACGCAGCGCGACTTCCGCATCGACTACGTCTTCCACTACTCCGGCCTCGATCTGCCGATGCACTACCAGTTCGCCGCCTTCTGGGCCGGCCAGCAGGGCAGCTTCATGATCTGGCTGGTGTGGGGGTCGCTGCTCGGCCTGCTGCTGCAGAGGACCGCCGGCAAGTCCGAGCCGGCGGTGATGGGCGTCTACCTGCTGACCCTGCTCGGCCTGGTCTTCATCCTGGTGCGCCAGAGCCCGTTCGCCATGCGCCTCGACGCGCCGCTCGACGGCCAGGGCCTGAACCCGCTGCTGCAGGACGACTGGATGGTCATCCATCCGCCGATCATGTTCATCGGCTTCGCCCTCTCCGCCATCCCCTTCTCCTTCGCCATGGCGTCGCTGTGGACGCGGCGCTTCGACGGCTGGGCGGCACGCGCCTTCCCCTGGGCGCTGGGCGGCTTCCTGGTGCTCGGCACCGCCATCCTGATGGGCGGCTACTGGGCCTACAAGACCCTCGGCTGGGGCGGCTACTGGGGCTGGGACCCGGTCGAGAACGCCTCGTTCATCCCGTTCCTCTTCGGCACCGTGCTGATCCACGGCCTGCACATGGAACGCACCCGCGGCCGCTACCGCCGCGCCAACTACGTGCTCGCCACGCTGATGTTCATGTCGGTGCTGTACGGCACCTTCCTCACCCGCTCCGGCGTGCTCGCCGACTTCTCGGTGCACAGCTTCGTCGACCTCGGCCTGTCGGGATGGCTGGTCGGCATCCTGGGCACCTTCCTGCTGCTCTCGGGCTTCCTCCTGGCGACCCGCCTGCGGCAGGTGCCAACCCGGCCGAACGAGGACCCGGTGCTGTCGCGCGGCACCTTCATGGTGCTGGCCACCATCACCCTGCTGGTCTCGGCGCTGGTGATCCTCGCCGGCACCTCGGCGCCGCTGCTCACCCGCTTCATGGCGACCCCCGGCCAGGTCGGCCCGTCCTTCTACAACCGGGTCAACCTGCCGATCGCGCTGCTCGTCGCCTTGCTGCTCGCCCTGGTGCCCTACCTCACCTGGCGCGGCGAGGCGCCGCGCGTCGTCGCCCGGAAGCTCCTGTGGCCCGCGGCCTTCTCCGCCGCCCTGACCGTGGCCGCCGCCCTCTGGCAGGTCCACAACGCGCTGCACCTGCTCTTCGTCTTCCTGGCCGCGATGGCCCTCGCGAGCAACCTGCAGAAGACCCTGGACAAGGCCCTGGCCGGCGCCGGCTGGCGGGTGGGGGCGGGCGGCGATCTCGGCCAGGGCGGCCTCGGCGCCCGTTTCGGCCGCCTCGCGACCCTCGGCCGCGGCCTCGCCGGGGCCGGCGGCTACCTGGCCCACGTCGGCGTCGGCATCATCCTCCTCGGCATCCTGGCCTCCGCCGGCTACGACCGCAGCACGAAAGTGACCCTGACCCAGGGGGTGCCGCAGCGCGTCGGCGACACCGACACCACCCTGACCTTCCTCCGCTTCATCCCCAGCCAGGGACGCAGTAAGGAAGCCATGGAGGTCGAGGTGGCGCGGCACGGCGAGCGCTTCAAGGTCTACCCGAAGATGTTCCTCAACCGCCGCACCCGCCAGCTGATGGTCAACCCCGACATCCGGAACTTCGCGCTGCTGGATCTCTACGTGTCGCCGCTCGAGTACGACCCCGGCCAGCCGTTCCTCGAGCTCGCCCAGGGCGAATCCGGCGCCATCGGCGAGACGCGGGTGCGCTTCGTGCGCTTCGACCTGCAGGCGGAAGGCAACGCCATGGTGGCGATGGCGGCGGGCCGCCCGGTCACCGTCGGCGCGGTCCTCGAGGTGACGCGGGACGGCAAGACCGCCGGCGCGCGGCCGCTCTACCGTCTGAATCCCGCGGACGGGCGCGTCGACACGCCGCCGCTGCGGCTGCCCGGCGGCGGCGCGGTCAGGATCGCCGGCATCAACGCCTCGACCGGCAAGGTGCGGCTCGACCTCGGCGGCGCCGCCAACCCGGCGCACCTGGCGCTCGACGTCACCACCAAGCCGCTCATCTCCATGGTCTGGGGGGGTCTCTACGTCGTGCTCGCCGGCGGCATCCTCGCCGCCGTCAACCGCGTCCGCCAGATCCGCCAGCTCGACTCCCTCGGCAAGCTGCCGTAGCCCGGCAGGCTGCCGTAGCCCCTGCCGTAGGAGCCCCTCCCACCCCCCCTCGCCAGCCTCTCGGGGAGGATCTCCTCGAGCAGCTCGAGCCAGCGCGCGAGGATGGTGCCGGCGCTGAACTCGGCGGCCCGCGCCCGGCCGTTGGCCACCATCCGCCGGTAGAGATCCGGCTCCGCGAGCAGCCGGCGCACGCCGCTCTCCGCCGCCGCCGGCCCCGCCGCCTCGAGGTAGTCGAGCGGCGACCGCCGCAGTTCTCGGAAGGCCACGTCCGGGCTGAGCAGGGCCGGAACACCGGCCAGCCATGCGTTGTAGAGCTTGGTCGCCGGCTTCGAGTCCCGGCGCGGGCACGACGCCGGGCGCACCGCCAGCACCGCGTCCACGGAGCGGAAGTCGGGCCACTCGAGGGCCTCGCCGCGGGTGCCGCCCTCGGCGAAGGGGACCGAGTCGACCACCCACTCGATGCCGTGAGACTCGAGGAAGCTCCGCCAGCCGGCGGTGCGGAACCAGGGGTGGAGATTGCGGTCGAAGCCCTTGTAGGCGATGCGGGCGAGCCTCGCGCCGCGCGCCGCGTCGCGGGGCAGGAGCGCCGGCTGGGGCCAGTGCGGGATGAAGAAGCGGCGCGGGCCATTGGCCGAGCTCCGGTTCTGCACGATCTCGAAGTCGGCGCCGGCGGCCTGGCTGACGTCGCCGCGCACCGCCACGAAGACCAGCCCGGACCCGCCGCGAGGGCGCCGCCGGAGCGGGAGCGCCCGGCGGTCCTTGGCGTGGAAGACCACCACGCCGGACTCGGGAAGCCGGGAGGCCAGCCGGACAGGGTATCCGGCGCGCGCCAGGCGTAGGTAGGTCTGCAGCACCCAGGCCCTCTCGCCGCCCTGCAGCTCCCGCCAGTCGCGGTCCGGATCGAGGCCGCGCAGCGCGCCGACCGCGCCGTCGTCCAGGAAGAAGGTCACCTCCACCCCCCTCCAGACGCCTGCCTGCGGCGGCAGGTTACGCGGCAAGAGGGGCCTGGAGGCGTCCGCCCCCCTCAGGCCCCGATCGCCAGGCGGTCGGCCAGCGCGTGCGGGAGGCCGGCCTTGAGGATGCGCTTCTGCGCGGCGAGGACCGGATAGGGGAGGCGGTACCAGCGGACGAGGCGGCGCCGGCTGTCGTAGGTCATGTACGAGGCGCGGGGGTCGCGGTCGCGCGGCTGGCCGATCGATCCCGGGTTGATGAGGTAGCGGCCCTTCGGATCGAGCTGGATGCTGCCGCTGCCGCCACGCAGCGCCGTCACCCCCAGGCGCTTGCCCTCGAGCGAGAACAGCGACGGGATGTGGGTGTGCCCGAAGAACGTCACCGGCGTGTCGAAGGAGGAGAAGATCTCGAAGGCGTCGATGTCCGAGAAGACGTAGGTGTCCTCGTCCAGCGGCGAGCCGTGGCAGATCGCGAGGCCGGGGGCCACCTCCACCGGGCCCTCCGGCAGCTCCCGCACGTAGCGCAGGTTGGCGCTGGTGAGGCGGTCGGCCGTCCACTGCGCCGCGGTCAGCGCCGTCTGGTTGAAGTTGGTGCCCGGGTCGAGGCCGGAGGCCACTTTGTCGTGGTTGCCGCGCACCACGATCAGGCGCGGCGCCATCCGGCGCACCGCCTCGACGACCTGGTTCGGCGCCGCGCCGTAGCCGACGAGGTCGCCGAGCACCAGGATGGAGTCGAAGCGCTTGCGCCGCGCCCGCCGCAGGATGACCTCGAAGGCCTCCCAGTTGGCGTGCATGTCGGACAGGATCAGATAGCGCACCGTCTCTCCCGCAGCAGCAAGGCGATCCTCGCCGCGATCTCCTCCGGCGCCTCGAGCGGCCCCACGTCGACCGTCACGTCCGCCCTGCGGTAGGCGGGCAGGCGCTCGCGATAGAGCGCCAGCACCTGCGCCTCCTCGCGGAACAGCGGGCGGTCCGCCTTGCCCAGCGTGCCGATGCGGTCGACGATGGTGGCGAACGACGGGTTCAGCCACACGGACAGCCCGGCCTCCCGGATCAGCCGGGCGCCGAGCTCCGAGGTCAACGTCCCGCCGCCGGTGGCGATCACCGAGTCCCCCCTTCCCATGACCGCCTGCAACGCCTCGAGCTCCAGCCGCCGGAACCACGGCTCGCCATGGCTCTCGACGAGCTCCCGCACCGTGCTCCCCGCCCGCCGCTCGATCTCGTGGTCCAGGTCGACGAACGGCAGCTCGAGCATCGCCGCCAGGCGCTCGCCGACCGTGGTCTTGCCGGCGCCCATGAAGCCGGTGAGAAAGATGTGCATCGCTCCTGCCAACCCGCTCCCCTCGGGACGCCGCTCAGGACGCCGCCCCGGACGCCGCCGCGGCGAGCAGGCGGCGGCAGTTCGCGCGCACGTCGCCCCGGCACACGGCGCCGAGCGCCACCGCGGCGTCGGCGCCGGCCGCGAGCACCGCCGCCACCCGCCGCGCGTCGATGCCGCCGATCGCCACCAGCGGCTTGGCGGTCCTGGCGCGCGCCCAGCGGATGAAGTCGAGCCCGACGGCGGGATCGGGCGGCCGCCCGAGGGCGGCCGCGGTGTCCGCGTCCGCACCGCTCTTGCCGGTCGTCGGGAAGACCGGTCCGACCGCGATCAGGTCCACGTCGGGATCGGCGTCCGCGGCGGCGAGCTGGCGCTCATTATGCGTGGACATGCCGATCCAGAGCGAATCGCCGACCGCCGGCCGCGCCGCCGCCGGCGGCAGGTCGCGCTGCCCGAGGTGCAGGCCGCGCACGCCGGCCGCCGCGAACAGGGCGGCGAGATCGGCGCGGTCGTCCAGCCAGAGCGCGGCGCGGCTCCCTTCCAGCGCGCGGCAGCTGGCCTCGATGCCCTCGTACCATTGGCGGCCGCTCCAGCGCTTGGCGCGGACCTGGATGGTGCGCACCCCGGCCTCCGCCATGGCCGCCACCGCGCTCGGCACGGGCAGCGGCGCCAGCGCCTCGGCGTCGGCGATGGCGTAGAGCGGGCCCGGATCGGGGCGAGGCCGGCCGCCCCTGCCACCCCCGGCGGCTGTCCCTGCGGTCCGCGCGCTCATCCGGCCCGCGCTTGCCGCCGCAGGAAGCCTTCGAGGAAGCGCGTCGACATCCTGCCGGCCATGAACTCCGGGTCCCGGAGGATTCGCTTGTGCAGGGGGATCGAGGTGTGGATCCCTTCCACCACGAAGAAGTCGAGCGCGCGCGACATGCGGGCGATCGTCTCGGCGCGCGTGCGGTCGTGGACGATCAGCTTGGCCACCAGCGAGTCGTAATACGGCGGGATGACGTAGTCCTCGTAGGCGTGGGTGTCGACCCGCGTGCCGGGCCCGCCCGGCGGGTGGAAGGTCTTGAGCTTGCCCGGGCTGGGCACGAAGGTGTCGGGGTGCTCGGCGTTGATGCGGCACTCGATGGCGTGGCCGCGCGGGTGCAGGCCGCTGGCCAGGTCCAGCGGCTGGCCGGCGGCAATCTGGATCTGCAGCTTCACCAGGTCGATGCCGGTCACCATCTCGGTCACCGGGTGCTCGACCTGGATGCGGGTGTTCATCTCCATGAAGTAGTAGGAGCCGTCGGCGTCGAGCAGGAACTCGATGGTGCCGGCGTTCTCGTAGCCCACCGCCTCGCAGAGGCGCACCGCCGCGGCGCCCATCTCGGCGCGCAGCTCGGGAGTCAGCGCCGGCGACGGCGACTCCTCGATCAGCTTCTGGTGCCGGCGCTGGATCGAGCACTCGCGCTCGCCCAGGTGGATCACCTTGCCGTGCAGGTCGCCGAAGACCTGGAACTCGATGTGCCGCGGCTCGACCAGGTACTTCTCGAGGTAGATCCGGCCGTCGCCGAAGGCCTTCTGCGCCTCCTCGCCGGCGGTCGCGAACTGGCCCTCGATCTCGCTCTCGGCCGCGACGATGCGCATGCCGCGGCCGCCGCCGCCGGCCGCCGCCTTGAGGATGACCGGGTAGCCGACCTCGGCGGCCAGCCGCCGCGCCTCCTCGGCGTCGGCGAGCGGCTCGCGGCTGCCCGGCAGCACCGGCACCCCGGCGGCGGTCGCCGCCTGGCGGGCCTGGGCCTTGTCGCCCATGGCGCGGATCACTCCCGGGCGCGGCCCGATCCAGCCCAGCCGGCACTCCTCGAGCACCTCGGCGAAGTGGGCGTTCTCGGCCAGGAAGCCGTACCCGGGGTGGACGGCGTCGGCGCCGGTGATCTCGGCCGCCGAGATGATGCTCGAGATGTTCAGGTAGCTGGCCGCCGAGGGCGGCGGGCCGATGCAGACGTCCTCGTCGGCATAGGTGACGTGCAGGCTGTCGCGGTCGGCGGTCGAGCACACCGCGACGGTCGGGATGCCGAGCTCGCGGCACGCCTGGATGATCCGCAGGGCGATCTCGCCGCGGTTGGCGATGAGGATCTTCTTGAACATGCCGGGACGTCGGGCGGCGGCGGGCTCGGTGGGAGGCTCGGCCGGTCCGACCGGGTACCCCTACGAGGAAACCCGGATCGCGAACAGGGGCTCTCCGAACTCGACCGCCTGGGCGTTCTGGGGATAGATCTCGGTGATCACGCCGTCGATGTCGGACTCGATCTCGTTCATCAGCTTCATCGCCTCGACGATGCACAGGGTCTGGCCGCGGCGCACGCGCGACCCGACGTCGACGAAGGGGGACGCGTCCGGCGAGGGGGAGCGGTAGAAGGTGCCGACGATGGGCGAGTTGAGGATGTGGTCCCCCTGGGCCGCGCCGCCCGTCCCGGCGGCTCCCGGCGGCCGCGCGGCCTCGCCGGCATGGACGGGCAGGCCGGGCAGCGGCGCGGCGGCGGCGAGCGGCGACAGCGGCGAGGCGGCCGCCTCGCCGGGCCCGCCCGCCGAGAGGCCGCCGGCCAGGCCCGCCGGAGCGCCCGTGCCCGCCAGGCCCGCCGCCAGGGCGGCTGCCGCCGGCGACGCCGCGCGCGGCGCCGTCGTGACCTGGGCCGCCGGCGCGGCCGCGGCCTGGAAGCCGTCGATCTTGAGCCGGAAGCCGGAGCGCTCGACCTCGACGCCGCTCAGGCGGTGCCGGGCCACCAGCTCGACCAGCTCCTTCATCTGCTCGAAGGTCAGCAAAGAAGTATCCTCCTCGTCGGGCTCCGCCGCCGTCGGCCGCGAACGACCGCTTTCAGATCAGGTCCCGTTCCAGCGCCAGCCGGGCCCGCCGCAGCTCGAAGCGCGCGCGGCCGTAATTGCCGTCGGGACCCAGCACCAGGAGCAGGTAGTACTCGCGGGTCACGGCGCTGACGATCAGCGTCAGGCGGTCGGTCACCACCGACAGCTGCTGCACCTCGCCGACCGCGAGATCGCGGTGGTTGTCGGCGATCGAGCGCGCCTGGGAGATGAGCTCCGCGGCCAGCACCTCGATGTCCAGGTCGGGATCCGAGCTCACCGACTCGACCGGGATGCCGTCCTTGGCCACCAGCGACAGCGCCAGGACCCCGCCGATCCGGTCGCTGATGCGGCTCAGCTGCTCAAGGAACATGGGGTCTCCGCGGTCGCAGCCGTGCCAGGTAACTCTGCAACATGTAGGTCCTGCGCGCCGTGGGCGAGGCCTGCGGATCGTTCAGCCCGGCGAGCAGGTGGCCGGCGTTCAGGCGCTCCTGCCGGGGAGCCTGGCCAGCCCCGGCCCCGGCCAGCCGCGCCAGCCCTTCGCGCGCGGCGGCGTTGTCGGGCTCCCGCTCCACGATCTCGCCGAAGATGCGCTGCGCCTCCTCGGTGTGCCCCTGGCGGAGGTAGAGCTCGGCGAGGGTGACGGTGGCTGAGGAGGAGGGGGGAGGAGGCGGCGGAGGCTCCGAGGGTGCGGGAGCGGGCGGCTCCGGGGGTGCTACCTCCTCGAGCGGTGCCGCGGCGGCGACGGGGGCCGCAGCTGGAGCCGGAGCCACCTCCTCCTCCGCCTCGTCGAACCAGAAGATCCGCTCCGCCGCGAGACTCTCCAGGTACAGCCTGCGGCTCCGCTCCGGCGCCGGGTCCGGGAACGGCTCGGAGCCGTTGCCGTCACTGTGCGCCCCGAGAGCGGGCGGTGGGGGCGCGGCAACGAGCCCGAACACGTCGTCCCCGGCGGCAAGAGAGTGGGCCGACGCGGCCGGACCGAGGTCGAACACCTCCTGGCCACCCACCGCGGCATGGCCACCGGGCGCAACCGAGCCGGCAGGCGCGGCCACCGGCGAAGGCGCCTCGTCGCCCGAGCCCTCGCCCCTACCCGGGGCTCCGACAGCCGAACCCTCGCCCCTACCCGGGGCTTGCGTCTCGGTCGGATCCATGCGCGACCTCTCTGCCGGCTCTTCCGGGCGCGATTCATCCGGCGCTCGGGGCGGACGGCTCATCGCGGCCACCCGCTGGCGCAGCTCGGCGATCTCCGGGTCGCTGTCGTTCAGCAGGCTGTAGAGATCCAGCCGCTGGCCCGCGCGCTCGGGCTCGTCCGTCTCGAGGTAGGCGCGGACGAGGAGCTTGTTCGCCACCATCTGGGTCGCGTCCTGCTGGACGACGCGCTCGAGCACCCCGCGCGCCGCCCCGGCGTCGCCCAGCTCCAGCAGGCAGCGCCCCTTGGCCACCAGCGCCGAGAGATACCCGGGGTGCTCCTTGAGGCCGCTGTCCAGCACCTGGAGGGCATCCTGGACCCTGCCGAGGTGCCGGTACTCTTCGGCGAGCTGCAGGAAGACCCGCGACGAGGGATCGCCCTGCCAGCGCGCACGCAGCTGGGTGAGGCGATCCGGGAAGCCGTCGGCCATGCGGGCTGCATTATAGCAGGGCAAGGGCCGGGCCGACGGCCCCTTCCCTCAATGGCGACCGCGAGTTACGCGGCGTCGGCGGCGGCGGGCTCGAGGCGCCCCGGCAATGGGACGGGGCGCCGCGAGTGGCTTTCTGGTTCGTCCTCTAGGGACATCCCGTGGCCGGGACGTCGATCACCTGCGAGGTCGTGCCTGAACCGACGGCATTGGTGGCGGTCAGCGTCACCACGAAGGAGCCGGCCCTGGTGAAGGTGTGCGCCGGGTTCTCCTCGGTGCTGGTGTTCGCGGAACCTGAGGCGGGATTGCCGAAGGTCCAGAGCCAGCTGGTCGGATGGTTGGTCGAGGTGTCCGTGAACGACACCGAGCAGCCGACCACCGTCGCGGTGAAGCTCGCCACCGGTGCGCGGGCGATGTTCTCGGCGAAGGTGACCGCCATACCCGTGCTCCCCTGAACACTGATATTGAAGCTGCTGCCGGTCTGGTTGGTCAGGTCGGTGGGGGTAACGGTCAGGACATCGGTCGCGGCGCCAGACTGGTCGGTAAAGACGAAGTTGCCGCGGGAGCGGAGGGTCCCCGCCGCGGACGAGAAACTGACCGGGCTGTCCGGCACCGGGTTGCCCTGTGCGTCTCTGACCAGGGACAGGAGGTGGATGTTGCCGCCGTTCTGTCCGATGGTGGAGGGAGTCGCCAGCAGGGTGATCAAGGCCTCCGCCTGGCCGATCATCACGTCCACCTCGGTCGACATCACGGCCCCGGAGAAAGCGGTCACCTTCGCCGTACCGATCAGCCCGGTGCCGGTCAGCGTCGACGTTGCCTGGCCGTTGTTATCGGTCTTCACCAGGGCGGGATTCAAGGTACCGAGCGTGGTGCTGAACTGCACCTGTGCACCGGGTTCCGGAGTGCCGTTGGGGCGGTTCAGCGTAGCGGTGGCGGTCGCCGAGCCCCTCGGCGAGGTGATCGTCACCGGATTGACCCTCAGGTTCAGCGTCGAACCCGTAGGCGCCGTAGGGCTCGCCTTGCCGCAGCTGGACACTGCCAGCAAGGTGAGAAGCGCTGCGAGAGAGGCCAGGATCAGGGCCTCGAGGGCAGCGGGAGGGCTGAGGAAGGATCGCGCCTTCTTGGTACGGCCGTTCATGGTGCCGAGTATACGAACGAGGGCGGCCGCCCGTCCAGGCGGCCGCCCCCGGGGAGCGGCGAGGCGCGAGAGATCGCGGTTACATGGTCCCGGGCACCGTCACGAATTGGCTGGTCGTCGAGCTTCCGGCCGAGTTGGAGACCGTCAGCGTCACCAGGAAGGTGCCGGCCGCCATGTAGTCATGGGTCGGGTTCTGCACGTTGCTGGTGTTCGTGGCCGGATGGGCGGAATCGCCGAAGTTCCATGCCCATGTCGTCGGATTCCCGGACGACGTGTCGGTGAAGATGGCGATGTCGTTGGCCTTCGACGTGGACACCGTGAACGACGCCTTCGGGGCCGTCGCCGGCGGGGTGACACAGTTGTTCGGGAAGCCGGCAGGGATGTAGGTGAAGCCGCCGGTCAAGGTGGAGCTGCAGGTGGTGACGAAGTCGGTCACCGTGACCGCAACGCTCGTGGGGAGCTGCTGCGTGCCGGTGTTGCCCGGCCCGCAGGAGCCGCTCAGGAAGGTCCCGGTGAAGAACGGGATGATGACGTTCAGGGACGTCGCCGTGCCGCCGGTGATCTGGGCGGCGCTGGTGCCGAACTGCACCTGGTCCTCGCCCGGGATGAAGGAGCTGCCATTGACCACACCCGGCAGGCCGCCGATCGGGACGACTGCCGAGGAGGGATTCACGCTGAGAGGAGCCGGCTTCGGCACCAGGTAGGTGAAGCTCGGACCGGTCCCGGTGTCGCCGTTGTTGATGTTGGTGACACTGACCTGCCCGGTGAGGTTGGAGCAGCTGCTGATCGCCGGGATGCCCGACAGGACCTGGATCTCGGTGCCGCTGGTCGACAGCACCTGCGCGCCGATGCCGGCGAGCGTCACCGCGACCGGGTCGGCGAAGCCCTGGCCGAAGATGGTGACCTTGGTCGGCTGGTTGAACACCACGGTGTTCGGCCCCACCGAGGTGACGATGACCTTCGACCCGTACTTGAAGGCCGCGCTGTCGATGGTGGCGAAGCCGGAACCGGTGTTCTTGACCAGGATGCTCACCAGCTGGTTGGTGTTGTCCTGGCCGAAGCCGCGGGCGGGCGGCGTGATGACGATGATCTGGGTCGCGGTCACCGACTGCACCGTGGCCTCGATGCCGTTGAAGTTCGTGGCGGTGCCGCCGGAGCCGAAGAAGACCTGCACCGGCGCCACGAAGCCCTGGCCGGTGATCGTGACCTGGGTGCCGCCGTCGTCGGGGCCGGAGGCGGGGTTGACCGAGAAGACCTGCGGCTGCTGGATGCCGCCGCCGCCGGGCACGTAGGTGAAGGCATTGATCAGCGTCGCCGTGCCGGTCAGCGTGCCGCCGATGTTATTGGTCACCGTGACGCTCACCTGCAGGGTCGAGCCGACCGGCACCGGGCTGGCCGCCGGCGGGGTGATGACCTGGATGGCATTCGGCGACACCGACTTGACCGGGGCGCTGCTGCCGCCGAACGTCACCCCGACCGGCGCCACGAAGCCGCCGCCGGAGATGGTGACGACGAGGCCGCCGGCGGGGTCGCCGGTGTTCGGCGACAGCGAGTTGACGAAGAAGGTGCCGGGCGAGACGATGACCACGCTCGCGGCGCCGGGGTTGAAGACGCTGGCCCCGGGGCAGCCGGTAGCCGTGGCGCTGGTGCCGCACGGGCTGGTGGCGCCGACGGTCGCCGTCCCGGCGCTGGTGCCCGGGAACAGCACGGCCTGCGCCCGCCCGCCGACCAGCTGCAGGTTGACGCTCTGCAAGCCGCTGCCCACCGAGTTGAACTCTCCGAGCGTCGTGGTCAGGGTCACCGGCGTGAGGTTCGGCGGCGGCGTGCCGTCCTGGGCGTTGGCCGCCTGCACGGTGATCTTGCTCCCCGTCGTCGAGCCCAGCGTCAGGTGGCTGGGATTGGCGGTGACGGTGAGGTTGAAGGTCGCCACGGGCGGCGGAACCTTGGGGCTGATCGGCACTGAGGAACCAGGCTCGGTCGGCGACTTCGTCGAGCAGGCGGCGGCCGCGAGCGCCGCCACGATCAGCAGGAATTGACAAGGCCGGAACGGTTTCATACCCAGGCTCCTCGATCTCATCGGCCGCGGCGATCCCGGGGGTCGCCGTGATCGGATTGGCGGCACTGATTCCGCGGGTTTCCTCATGGGGTGAACTCGAGCGTGAAGCTGGCGGTCCCGGACTGGACCCGGTCGCCGGACAGGGTCTGCCCGAAGAAGGTGACCTGGGCGTCGACGACGATGACCTGGGTGCCCGTCTCCGTGTCCTGGCCGAACTTGGACAGGTCGGAGAGCGGCGGGCTCAGCAGCTGGTCGGAGCGCACGATCGGCAGGTTGTTGATGACCCCGGTGCTGTTGACCGGCACCTCGAGAGTCAGGGCGGCCACCAGCGGCGGCGGCACGCGGGTGCCGCTGTCCCGGCGCTTGTAGACCACCTGGTAGGTGGTGACCTCGATGTCCTCGATCGCCGGGGTGCCGATGGCGTTCGGGTCCTTGACGATGCTCTGCAAGGTGAAGGTCCCGATGCTCACGCCGCCGGCCGCGTCGGCTGCCGTGACCGACACCACGGTCGGGATGTTGGTGATGGTGCCGAAGGTCAGGATCACCGGGCCGGCGGTCCTGTCGGTGCGCGACCGGCAGCTGCCGGCGACGAGCAGGACGGCGGAGAGAGCGGCCAGGGTCAGGATCTGTCTCACCATTTTCAGAGTTCTCATATCGGGCTCCGCGACGTCCTGGAGATGCTCGAGATGCTGGCTCGCCATGACACGGATCGGGCTCAGATCTTGATGACCCGGGGCGTGATGAAGATCAACAGCTCGTCGTTGGCCTCGTCGCGCGCGCGGTTCTTGAACAGGTGGCCGACGATCGGCAGGTTCGCCAGGCCGGGGACGCGGTCCTCGCTGACGTTGGTGGTGACCTTGTAGATGCCGCCGATCACCGCGGTGCCGCCGTCCCTCACCACCAGCCGCGTCCTGGCGTCCTTGGTGGAGATCGGGGCGTTGGTGGCGCCGGCCACGATCAGGCTGGCCACCGGCTCTTTCTTGGAGATGTTGATGTCCATCATGATCGTGCCTTCGGCGGTGACCTGGGGAGTGACCTCCAGGCGCAGCGTGGCATTGATGTACTGGGTGGTGACGGTGTTGTTGGCGACCGTCTGGATCGGGATCTGGAGGCCGCTCTGGATGTAGGCCTGCTGGTTGTTGAGCGTCGCCACCTTCGGCGCCGACAGGATGTTGATCAGGCCCTCGTGCTCGGCCGCCTGCAGCTGCAGGTCGAGGTTGAAGGTGTTGAGGACGTTGCCGAGGTTGAGTCTGAGGGAGCCGTTCTGCGCTCCGGTCAGCAGGTTGACGTTGCCGGGTGCGCCGGGCTGCGAGCCGGCGGTGACGTTGTTGGGGAAGACCAGGCCGGTGGTGTTGCCGTGGGCGGCATCGGCGACCGCGTTGAAGCCCCACTGGATGCCCAGGCTGCGGTTGAAGTCCTTGGTGGTCTCGATGATCCGCGCCTCGATCATCACCTGCGGCTCGGGGGTGTCGAGGTTCGACACCACCGCGAGGACGGCATCCAGGAAGTCGGGCAGCTCCTTGATGATCAGGGTGTTGGTGCGGTCGTCGACGATGACGCTGCCGCGCTGGGTGAGCAGGCCGGCCGAGCCGCTGCGCAGCAGGCTGGCGACGTCGCCGGCCCTGGCGTAGGAGAGGCGCCGCATCACGGTGCGCAGCGGGATGACCAGCGCCCGCGCCTGCGCCAGCTGCTGGCGGTCCTGCGCCTCCCGCTTCAGCACGTCGTTGGGAGCGATGCGGATGACGTTGCCCTCGCGCTCGTAGCCCAGGTTGTTGATCTTCAGGACCTCCTCGAAAGCCTGGTCCCAGGGCACGTTCTCGAGCTCGGCGGTCACCGTGCCGGTGACGCCGGGCTGCACGACGATGTTGAGGCCGCTGATCTGGGCGAAGGTGCGCAGCACCTCGGTGACGTCGGCGTTGGTGACCTTGAGGTCGATCGGCTCGCCGGTGTAGGCCTTCTGCTCGCCGGAGACGTCCCGGCCGAGCTTCTCGCTGGTCGTCTCCGACTTGCGGCCCAGCTCCACCGGAGGCTGCTGCAGGGAGTTGGCGCCCGGGGCGACGGACGGCAGGCCCGCCCGCGTGCTGCTCTTGCCCTTGCGCGCCGGCACCGCCGGCGCGTCCTCGACCTCGACGGCCGGGCGGCGCGCCTGGGCGACCTGGGCCGACGGCGGCGCCTGGCGCAGCGACAGGTCCGAGGGCGGCGCGGGGGTCGCCGCGGCGGCCGGAGCCGGAGCGGGCGCCGCTGCGGCAGGCGCCGCGGCCGCCGCAGGCGCCGCGGGCTCGGAGGCGGCGGGCGCACTCGGAGCCGGCGCGCTCTTGGCGGTGGGCCGCTTGCGCGGCGCCGGGGCGGCGGCCGCGGCGGGAGGGGTCGGGGCAGCGGCGCGGGCGGCGGCCGGTGGCTGCTCCGGCGGCGACGCTGGCGATGCCGGAGCCATGGGGGCCACGCCGCTCGCTGCCGCCGCGCCAGGCTGCTCCTGGAAGCTGATCACCAGGCCCCGCGGCGAGCGCTCGATGTGCGGCACGACGTTCTGCCGGAGATCGAAGACCACCCGCGCGACGGCCTTCGGCGCGGGCCTGAACTGGGCAACCCGCACCCGCTGCACGGTGCCGGTGCCTGGGACCGTCACGGTCGAGCGCGGGCTGCGGTTGAGCACTCCCTGCAGGTCGACGACGAAGCGGCTGGGATCGGACAGCGCGAAGGTCGAGTACGGGAACTCGCCGTCGCCGGCGATCCGGATCGCCGTGCCGCCGCCTCCCTCCGCGGAGAGCACCTCGATCGCCTCGACGCGCGTGGCCGGCGAGCCGCTGGGAGCCGGCGCCACCGCCGGCTGGTCGGGCGTGCCCGGAAGCGCCGGGGCTGCCGGGGGGGCGGCGGCCGGAGCGGCAGGGGCCGCCGAGCCGGCCTGGGGAGCGGCGGCCGGCGCAGCCGGTTCCTGCGCGGCTGGCGCCGCTGGCGCCGGCGATGCCGGCGGGCTGGACGGGGTGGGCGGGCTGGACGGCGGCGCCGGCACGGGCTCGAAGGCGAGCTTCGGCTTCGCGGTCTCCTTGGCGGCCGCCTTGGCCTGGCTCTCGAGCGGGAGCAGGCGGATCTGCAGGTGCAGGCCGTCGGCCGTCACCGAGTGCTCGACCTCGTGACGGGTCGAGATGGTCAGGCGGGTCATCGGGCGGCTGCCCTCGCTCTCGCGCTGCACCTTGACCGACGAGATCAGGCCGTCGTCGGGAGTGAGGTCCTGCACGCGCGGCGCGGGTACCGCGTTCGGCAGCTCGACCACCACCTTGCCCTCGGGGTTGCGGAAGCTCGTCCAGACCAGCGGCGCGCTGGCCTCCAGGTCGACGAAGACGTCGGGAGCGCCTTCCCGCAGCTCCAGGGCGCGGATCTCGGTCACCGAGGCCGCGGCCACCGCGCCCTTGCCGTCGGCGGCCGGCGGCGCCTGGGTGGTCGCCACCGTCGCCTGCTCCGGCGCGGGACGGGCCTCGACGACGCGGGCGGGCTGGGACGACGTGCAGCCGATCGCCGCCGCCAGGAACAACACCGCCACGGCGATCCGTCGCCGCCGGCCGGCGCTCAGTCTGGTCATGACCACGTCTCCCATGGCGTTCTCCCTTGCGGGACCCCCCGCTGGCACTCGCCCGCACTTCTCACGGGCGCTCTGCTGCGGAGCCGGAAATAGGCCTGTCTCCGGCGTTGCGCTCGGTCGGCCTCTCTCGACGTACTTCTAGTACGCCTCGGTCGTCCGACCTTCGCGCGCCTTGGATCCAGGCCCATTTGCGTCTCCTCGCGACGAGCACCCATGAGAAGTCCGGGCTAGCCGCCGGGGTTCAAGCTCTTCACGATCTCGCGGAACGGCTTCAAGGCCGTTGGGTCTTGCACGATCTGCTTGAAGACCACCTCGTTCTTGCCGATGCTCATCACGTCGCCGTCGTAAAGCTGATCGCCTTCCTTCAGCAGGTAGCTCTTCTTCTGGTTGGAGGCGTTCACCTGCGCGACGTAGCCGCGCGCCGTGCGGAAGATCCCCTTGAGATCGATCTCGTCGATCAGCAGGCCGGGAATGCCTTCCGGACGAGGGCCGCGGAACTCGGGCCGGTCGGGCGCGATCAGCAGCGACTTGAAGGGATCGCGCCGGTTGCCGGGATCGTAGGTGAAGGAGCTGCCGCCGGCCAGGACCTCCTCGTCGCCTTCGAGGATCTGATCGATGTTGCCCATGTCGGGCGTCGGCGAGCCGATGGCCGGCGCTCCCGGAGAGGCGGGAGCCGCCGCGGGCGCTTTGCCGGCGGCGCCGGATGCGCCGGATGCGCCGGGGTGGGCCGGCGCTCCGGCCTGGGGCGCGGATTTCGGAGGGGCCGGAGCGGCGGGGGCGGCGGCTGGAGACGCGGCCTTCGCGCGCTCCTTGCCGGCCTTGGCCGTGCCCTGGCCGCCGGTCGTGGCCGGCTGTGACGGCTGCTGTGCGGCCGCGGCGAGCGCGAACAGGCAGAGCAGCGAGAGCAGGGCCAGGCGGCGAAGGATGCGAGGAAGCGGTGTCGAGCCGGTGGTCATCGTCCAGAGATCCTGCGCGCGAGCGCGGCGGCGGTCGATCATTGGTCCCCCGCCGACTGCCGCGGCGCCGGTGCGCCCGGCGCGCCCGGGGGCGGCTGCGGCAGGCCGGGCCGCGCCGGCTTCGCGCCCGGCGTGGCCGGCGCGTTGGCGTCGGGTTCCTTGTAGACAAAGGTCTTGGCGACGAACGTCGCGGCGATGGTGTGCGGGTTGGCCTTCGTCGGGTTCAGCCCGTTGATGGTCAGGTCCTGGATGTTGATGATGCGCGAGAAGCGGCCGACCCGGTCGAACAGCAGCGCCAGGTTGTGGTAGGTGCCGTCGAGATCGACGCTGATCGGCCACTCGCTGAAGAACTCCTTGTCGGTGAGCAGGCCCGGCTTGAAATCCTTCAGGTTGAAGTCGCCCTGCTCCGCCAGGGCGCGGATACGCCGCAGCAGGTCGGGAGTGTTCCGGCGCGCCGGCAGGATGCGCAGCAGCTTGTCCAACTCGAGCTCGAGCTGGCGCACCTCCTCGCGGAACTTGGGCAGCTGCTGCTGGGCGATCATGCCTTCCTGCTTCTTGTGCTGCAGGTCCTCGAGGCGATTCTCCTGCGCCTGGATGTCGTCCTTGATCGGTCCCAGGTACTGCCAGTAGGCGAGCCCGAACAGCGCCCCGCCGATGACCAGGCCGATCCCCAGCCCGTAGTACCAGGGCTTGCCCGCCATTCCGAACCCGCCAGTCGTGAGCGCCATGGAGTCGATCTCCCGCGGTTCGCGCTACCGTGAGCTCGCGGCGGTGGCGGCCGATCCGGACGCGGCAGGGTTGGCCGCGACCGGCGGCGCCTGGCTCTTGGCCGGCGGGGTTGCCGGGGCGGGAGGGGTCGCCGGGGCCCCCGGGGCCGCCGGCGGCGCGGTCTTGCTGCCGGGGGCGCCGGGGGCGCCGGGCGCTCCCGGGGCCGCGCCCGCCGCTACCGGCTTCTTGGGCAGGAAGGAGTAATCGAAGGTGATGAAGAACTTGTAGACGTTCCCTTGCTGGTTGGTGTCCTTCAGCACCGGTTCCTTGAACTCGGGGACCTTGTCGAGGTTGTCCATGAAGTTGGCGACGGCGTTCGGATTGAAGGCGCGCCCCTCCATCTCGATCGAGCTGGCGTTCATCTTCAGCCGGTCGAGCCAGAGCAGCTCCGGCAGGGCGCGCGAGATGTAGTCCATCACCCGCACCGGACCCCGCTGGTTGAGCTTGAGATCGTTGATGATCGCGATCTTGTCGGCGAGGCTCTTCTTCTTCTTCTTGAAGTCCTCGACCTCCTTGATCACCGCCTGCAGCGCGTCGACTTCCTTCTGCGCCTGCGCGACCTCTTCCTGCTTCTCCTTCAGCTTGCCGTTCAGGTACCACCAGTAGCCGGCGGCGACCAGCACGCCGAAGAGGGCGCCGAGCAGCAGCATCCACAGCGCCAGGTCCCGGATCTCGCCCCCGGCCCGCGCCTTCCGCACCGCCGCCGGACGCTTGCCCTCCGAGAGCAGGTTGATCTTGATCATGATCTCGGCCCCCGCGGACGATCGCCGGGGCGCATCAGTCGCCGACCTTCCGGACGGCGAGCCCGACGGCCACCGCCATCATCGGCGCGATCGATTCGAGCCATGCGCGGTCGAAGACTCCCTCCTTCCAATGCACCCGCCGCAGCGGGTTCATCAGCTCCGTCGGCACCTCGAAGCGCTCGCGCAGGATCTGCTGCAGGTTCGGGGTGAGCGCGCAGCCGCCGGAGAGCACCAGCTCGTCGACCGGGCCTTCGGAGGAGGTCGCCGAGAAGAAGTCGAAGGTCTTGCGGATCTCCGACGCCATCTCGCCGGAGACGGTGTCGAGCACGGGGCGGGCGTCGGACAGGCTGTAGCGGTCCACCGCCTCGCCGCGCTTCAGGCTCTCGGCCTGGGCGAAGGCGAGGTTGAACTCGCGCTGCAGCGCCTCGGTGAACTGCTGGCCGCCGAACGAGATGTCGCGCCAGAAGACGGTGGTGCCACGCGCCAAGATGTTGATGTTGGTGACGCCGGCCCCCATGTTGATCAGCGCCACGACCTTCCGCTGATCGAGGTCGTAGTTGACCTCGTAGGCGTTCTGCACCGCGAAGGCGTCGACGTCGACCAGCGCCGCGGTCTTGCCGGTCTGGCTGATCACCGAGACGTAGTCGTTGACCTTGTCGCGCTTGACGGCGACCAGCAGGACGTCCATGTTGTCGCGACCGGGCTCGCCCTCCGAGAGGATCTCGTAGTCGAGGCGAACGTCGTTGATGTCGAAGGGGATGTACTGCTCCGCCTCCCACTGGATCGACTCCGCGAGCTCCTCCGGGGGCATCGCCGGCAGCGGGATCTTCTTGATGATCACCGAGTGGCCGGAGAGCGAGGTGCCGAAGTTGGCGTTCTTCACCCGCGTCTGGTCGTTCAGCTTGTGGATGGCGTCCACGACCAGGGACGAGTCCATGATCGAGCCGTCGACGATCGCCTCGGGGGAGAGCGTCTCCACGCCCAGCCGCTGCAGCTGGAACTCGCCGGCCTTCCGCTCGGACAGCTCCACGAGCTTCACGGCGGAGCTGCCGATGTCCAGACCTACGACTCCCTTCTTGGAGCGCGAGAACAAGGCCACGTCCTGTACTCCCCCCGTAAACGCCTGCGTTCAACGCAGCTTAGAGGCACTTAGTTAAAGCTTCGCTGGAAGCTACCAGGAAAAAGTGCCGGTGTCAAGGCACTCATGCATCCATCGCTATATGGCACACTGTACGAACACCGCACTTGAGCGAGCCCCGCGAGCCGGCCCCTATGCCCTTGATAAACTTTGACTTATCGCGCCATCCCCGAGGGCGCCGGGAAGCCTGATTCGGCGCCCCTGTAAACGTTTGCGCGGCAGGCCCCGCGGGGCGGTAACCGGGCGTCACCGGCCGGCACCAGGCCCACCGGAAGATCCCTCTGCCGCCCACCTCCCGCACGACCCAGGCCGCCGCCGACCAGCCCCGCTGTGGTACTATGCGCTGCCCCGCGCGGAGACGCCCCTCAGCGGCGATCCATGCGATCGGCAGCGAAGGGAGAGGACTTCCGATGGCCAAGCAATGTGATGTCTGCGGCAAGGGCACCGTCTTCGGCAAGAACGTGAGCCACGCCCACAACGTGACCTCGCGCACCTGGGAGCCGAACCTCCAGCGCGTCCGCGCCCTCGTCGACGGCCGCGTCCGGCGCCTGTCGGTCTGCACCCGCTGCCTACGCAGCGGCCGCATCGTCAAAGCCCCCGCCCGCCGCTGGGTCCCCGAAGAGCCAGCCGGCGCCAGCCAGTAGTCCACCAAGCTTCCAACGTTAGGGGAGCGCTTCGGCCTCGCCGCGGCCGCCGGAGACGTTCATCTGGCGGTCGACGCGCAGCACGCCCGCGACCGAGCGGAGGTCGCGCATCAGCTTCTCGAGCTGCTTGCGGTGCCGCAGCTCGCAGACGATGACGATCGAGGCGCGGCCGGTCTCGTGCGTCTCCGCCTCGATCTGGGTGATGTTGCTGTCGGCCTTGGTGATCACCTCGGTGAGACGGGCGAGCAGACCCGGCTGGTTCTCGGTCTCCAGCAGCAGCGACACCTGGTAGAGAGTGTCGCGCTCGCGGTCCCACTCCACCTCGATCTCCCGCTCGGGGTGATACATCAGGTTCTGGACGTTCGGGCAGTCGACCGAGTGCACCGAGACCCCGCGGCCGCGCGTGATGTAGCCGACGATCTCCTCCCCCGGCAGCGGGTTGCAGCACTTCGCCAGGTACGCCAGCAGGTCGCCGTGCCCCTTGACGACGATCGGCCCGGGGCCGAAGGGGAGGATCTTGCTCACCGCCTGGCGGATGCGTCCCGGCTTCGCGGCCGGCTCGACCAGCTGCTCGTCGCCGAGCACCCGCGAGAGCGCCTGGCGCGGCTCGACCTTGCCGAAGCCGATGCGGCTGTAGAGGTCGTCGAGCTTCGACATCCCCTCGTCCCTCAGGTAGGAGGCGAGCGCCGGGCTGTCGAGCACCTTCTTGCTCGCGATGCCGTACTTCCGCAGCTCCTTGTCGAACAGGCGGCGCCCGATCTCGGCGGCGCGCTGCGTCTGGTGGGTGTTGAGCCAGTGGCGGATCTTCGACTTGGCGCGCGAGGTGGTGACGAAGTTGAGCCAGTCGCGGCTCGGGTTGCGGTTGGCGTTGGTCAGGATCTCCACCATGTCGCCGTTCGACAGCGGCGTGCGCAGCGGAACCAGCTTGCCGTTGACCCGCGAGCCGGCGCAGTGGTGGCCGAGATCGGTGTGCACGCGGTAGGCGAAGTCGAGCGGCGTGGCGCCGCGCGGGAACGACAGCACCTCGCCGCGCGGGGTGAAGACGTAGACCTCGTCCGGGTAGAGGTCCACCTTGAGCGCGGTCATGAAGGTGCGCGGGTCCTGGATCTCCTGCTGCCACTCGAGCAGCTGGCGCAGCCACAGGATGTTGCGGTCGCTCTGGCGCGGCTCGGCCTTGCCCTCCTTGTAACGCCAGTGTGCGGCGATGCCTTCCTCGGCGATCAGGTCCATCTCGCGGGTGCGGATCTGCACCTCGAAGGGCTGGCCCTCGTCGCCGACCATCGTCGTGTGCAGCGACTGGTAGAAGTTGCGCTTCGGCATCGCGATGTAGTCCTTGAAGCGGCCGGGGATGGGACGCCAGCCCTGGTGCACGACGCCGAGCGCGGCATAGGTGTCCTTGAGGGCCCCGGTGACGATGCGGAAGGCCAGATAGTCGAACAGCTGCGAGATGTCGATCCCCTGGCGGCGCAGCTTCTCGTAGATCGAGTAGTAGCGCTTGACGCGGAAGCTGATCTCGGCGTCGATCTCCGCCTTCTCGAGGGTCTGAGCCAGGCGGTCGCGGATGCGCTGGATGGACGCCTCGGCGAGCTTCAGCTTCTCGGCGATCTTGGAGTGCAGCTCGGCGAACTGGTGCGGGTAGAGATAGAAGAAGGCGAGGTCCTCGAGATCGCCCTTGACCCGCGCCATCCCCAGCCGGTGGGCGATCGGCGCGTAGATCTCGAGCGTCTCGCGCGAGATGCGGCGGCGGGACTCGGCCGGCAGGTGCTCGAGGGTCTGCATGTTGTGCAGCCGGTCGGCGAGCTTGACCAGGATCACCCGGATGTCCTTGGCGGAGGCCAGGATCATCTTGCGGAAGGTCTCGGCCTGCGCCTCGGCCGCGGCTCCGCCTGTCGCCTGTCGCGGCACTCCCGGCTTGTCGTCGCGGCGGACGTACTCGTGGCGGCTGATCTTGGTCACGCCGTCCACCAGCTCCGCGATCTCCTGCCCGAACTCGCGCTCCACCACCTCGCGGGTGGTGAGGGTGTCCTCGAGCACGTCGTGCAGCAGCCCGACCGCGACGCACACCTGGTCGAACTTGAGGTCCGCCAGCAGCCAGGCGACGTTGAGCGGGTGGATCAGGTAGGGCTCGCCGGAGCGCCGCACCTGGTCGCGGTGCATCGCCGAGGAGAAGTCGAAGACCGCCCGCATGAACTCGGGCTCAACCTTGCGCCCATGGTTCTGCAGGCAGGAGACGATGTCCTCCAGGCGCACCATCCCCCGCGACGGCACCGGCGGCGCTAACTTCCTGGTCGAGATCGGCGGCATACTCAAGGGCTGCCCGTCCGTGCGGGCGCTGTCAAGCGGAAAAACAAGTATAAGACAACCGGTGTTCCAGGGCGTGGGCCGGCGCTGCTGCGGTCGCGCGCTCTAACGCGCCGGGCGCCGCCGGGCTTCGATCAGGACGGCGATCTCGTCGGGGCGCGGATTGACGTAGTCGAGGCGGATGCGGCCGTCGGTGGTCTCGGTGACAGTCGCGGGGATGGCGTTCGCGGCGAGGGACCAGCCTGCCGGGAGCACGACGGCGTTGCGCGGCCTGCCGAAGGTGCGGTCGAAGACCAGGCGGTCGCCGTCGAGGCGGTAGCTGCGCGGGTCGGTGTAGGTCTCGGCGATGCGAAGGCGCACGCTCTCGCCCGGGCGCACCGGCGCGAAGTGGGCGATCACCACCTCGGTGTCGGGTGGGATGTCCGCGGCGCTGGCGACGGTCGCCGCGCTGCCGCCCCCGGCCACCTCGCGCAGCTCTTCGGCGTCGAGGCCGGCATGGCGCAGGGCTTCGCCGCGTAGCGTCTCGACGCGGAGTGCTTCGCCAGTGTCGAGGTTGCGCGCGGAGGGCGCCGACGCGGCGCTGCCCTTGCGCACCACGTTGAGGTATTTGTCTGCGCCCGCGCGGATCTCCGTGTAGTCGTGGTACAGATCGAAGGAATGGCTCTCCGGCTGCCGGAGGAAGTAGACGATCGTGCGGTCCTGGTGCGCCCGCTCCGAGAGGCGAGCCGGAGCCGCCGGCGGCGGCGAGGGTGACGAAGCAGATGCAGTGGCTCCGGCGGCCGGCGTCGGCGACCCGCTCGGGGCGCCCGGGGGCACGGCGGCCGGAGGCGGCAAGGACGGGGTTGCTGCGGCCGACGCCGACGCCGACGGCACGGCACCGGCAGGCGCGGCCGGGGCGGCGGCCTCCGCGCCCGCGAGCCGCCGGGCCTCGATCCGCAGCGACGCGGCCTCGGGACCGGTGTGCATGAAGCTCACCTCGATCCGCCCGTCGGGCTCGGTCAGGACCTGCGCCGGGACGTTGCAGGCGACCGGCTCCCAGCCGGCCGGCAGCACGACGGCGTTGCGCCGGATGCCCAGCGCGCGCGCGAAGACGATGCGGTCGGCGCCCTGGCGATAATAGCTCTTCGGGTCCTTGTAGGTCTTGTCGATCAGCAGCCGCACTCCGCCGCCGGCCGGCACCGGACGCGGCAGCCGGATGCGCAGGTAGCTCATGTCGAGCTGCGCGTCCGGCATGCCGCCCCGGCGCGCCTCCTCCCCGCTCACCACCGCGAGCTCCAGCGACTTGCCGCTCGCGCGGTCGCGGACCGTCTCGCGGCTCGCCTCGCTGCCCTTGCGGATCGGATTGAAGTAGGCGGTGGCGCCGGGCCTGGTCGCCGTCACCTCGTAGAGGATGCGGAACTGCGCGCTGTCCGGCGCCAGCAGCTCATAGCGAGTGTAGTCGTCCGCCTCCACCGTCTCCGGCAGGCCCTGGACGGGAGCGGCCACGGCGGCGGCCGACGGCCCCGCCGAGAGCAGGATCAGGAGGAGTGGGACGAGGCTGGCCACCGGCCCGGTGAGCTACCGCCGCCCGGAGCGCCGACGGCCCGCGGCGGCCCGCGGCGGCCGCGGCGTCGAATCCGAGGCCGGCTGCGAACCCGCCTGCGAGCCCGCCTGCGAGCCCTGCGGGCGGGGCCCGGCCCCCGGCCTCGCGCCGCCGCCCGCGCCCGCGCCCCGAGCGGCCGCACCCGCCGCGCCCGCGCCGCCCCTGGCGCCCGGCTGCGGCGCCCCCGTCACCTCGCCGCGGATGCGCGACTTGCTGCCGAAGAGCTGCTCCCAGAGGAGGGCGAAGGGGCTGGCCACGTAGACCGAGGAGTAGGTCCCGACGATGATGCCGACCGTCATCACGAAAGCGAAGCCGCGCAGCACGTCCCCGCCCAGGGCGAGCAGCGCCGCCACCGTCAGCATGGTGAGGCCGCCGGTCATGATGGTCCGCGACAGCGTCTGGTTGATGCTCTCGTTCATCACCTCGATCAGCGGCTTGCGGCGGTTCTTGCGCATGTTCTCGCGCACGCGGTCGAAGATCACCACCGTGTCGTTGGTCGAGTAACCGATCAGGGTCAGGAACGCGGCGATGGTGGTGAGGTTGAACTCGAAGCGCATGACGATGAACAGCCCGAGGGTCACCAGCACGTCGTGGATCGAGGCCATGACCGCGCCGATGCCGAAGCGCAGCTCGAAGCGCAGGCCGATGTAGGCCAGCATGCCGAGCAGCGACAGCGCCACCGCCCAGAAGCCCTGGCGGCTCAGCTCCTTGCCGATCTGCGGCCCGACGTTCTCGACCCCCAGCACCGCGTAGTCGCCGAGGAAGGTGCGGCCCTGCAGCACCGCGAGCGCTGCCGGGCTCAGGCCGGGCGTGGCGGCGACGGCCTTCCAGTCGTCGAAGAGGCCGTCCTTGCGCCGCTGCTTGATCAGGGCGTCGGCCACCGCCGCGTAGTGGGCCGCCGGACCGCCGGGCTCGGCCACGCCCGCCAGGGGCGTGGGCGCCGGGGCCTTCCCCACGTGATCGGGGTCCGCCGCGCTCAACAGCGTCACCAGGGCGTCGGCGCCCGTCTGGTTGAGGTCGGCCGTGCCGCTCTGTCCCTGGTTGTAGTGGCGGTTGAGGGCACCCACCACGCGCTCGCGGCTCCCCTCTTCCGTGCCCTTGGTGACGGCGGTCTTGACGATGACCTCGTTCGTGCCCTCGTCGCCGAAGCGCTGGATCTCGGCGTCGCCCAGGCCGGCCGCCGCGAGCAGCGAGCGCAGCTGGTCGACCTGGACCAGGACCTTGCGGTTCTGCGCGTCGCGCGGGATGCGGAAGCGCATGGTCATCTGCGTGCCGCCGGCGAAGTCGATGCCGAGGTTGAAGTGGATGGTGAAGACGGCGAAGAAGAAGACCGCGATCAGGATGAACGAGATGATGATCCAGAACTTGCGGTACTTCATGAAATCGATGTTGGTGTCGCCCAGCAGCCGCATGCCGCGCTCCTTATGCTTCTTCTGCTCGTCCGTGCCGCGTTTCGAGTCGCCGTTAGATCGACAGCGTCGCCACCTTGCGGCGCGACAGCACGACGTCGAAGATCCAGCGGCTGACGAACACCGAGGTGTACAGCGAAGCCAGCAGGCCGATGGTCAGGGTGACCGCGAAGCCCTTGATCGGTCCGGTGCCGAACTGGAACAGGAACATCGCCGAGATCAGCGTGGTCACGTGGGTGTCGATGATCGAGGTGAAGGCCCGCTCGAAGCCGTTGTCGATCGCCGAGCGCACCGTGCGCCCGGCGCGCAGCTCCTCGCGGATGCGCTCGAAGACCAGCACGTTGGCGTCCACCGCCATGCCGATGGTGAGGATGACGCCGGCGATGCCGGGCAGGGTGAGGGTCGAGTGGAACAGTCCCATGCCGCCGAACAGCAGCAGCACGTTGAGCACCAGCGCGCTGATCGCGTTGACGCCGCTCAGCTGGTAGTACAGCAGCATGACGAGCACGACCAGCGCGCTGCCGACGACGCCGGCGCGCAGCCCCTCGCGGATCGAGTCGCGGCCCAGCGACGGTCCGACCGTGCGCTCCTCGAGGTAGGTGATGCCGGCCGGCAGCGCGCCCGAGCGCAGCACCATCGAGAGGTCCTCGACCTCCTTCTGGGTGAAGCTGCCCTCGATCTGGCCGGAGTCGCTGATCCGCGAACGGATCACCGGCGCCGAGACCACCTGGCCGTCGAGGACGATGGCGAGGCCGGAGCCGACGTGCTCGCCGGTCAGCGTCGCGAACGACTTGGAGCCGTCCGGGGTGAGGCTGAACTCGACGATCGGCTGGCTCATCTGGCCGAGTCCCGGCCGGGCGTTGCGCAGGTCCCGCCCGGTCACCGTGCGCCGCTTCTCGACGGCGCAGAACAGCGGCGCGGTGCTGGCGGCGTCGCGGTCCCCGCGCTGTTCGGGAAGGATCTCGACGTCGTCCGGCACCCGGCCGCCGAAGTGCTGCACGATCTCTTCGCGGGAGACCCCTCCCCCGCCTGCCTTGGGATAGACGGTGATCCGGAACTCGAGGAACGCGGTGTTCTTGATCAGCTTGCGCACCCGGTCGAAGTCGTCGACCCCCGGCAGCTGCACGACGATGCGGTCGCCGCCGGCGGCCTGGATGACCGGCTCGGTGACGCCGTAGGCGTCGATGCGGTTGCGGATGGTCTGCACCGCCTGGTTGACCGACTGCTCGCGCAGCTTGGCGACGTCGCCGGGGAACATCTCGAAGCTGACGCTGTCGCCCTTCTCGCTGTTGCTGAAGCGCGACAGGACCCGCTTGGCCGCCTCGGTCACCTGGTTCTTCGCCTCGGGCGTCAGGCCGGGGACCAGGATGCGGGTGTCGCCGGTGCGCTGCGGCTTGATCTCGAGCTTGCCCTGGGAGTCGTCCTTGACCTGCTGCGCCAGCCGCGCCATGTCGCCGTCGGTCTCGGCCCGCAGCGCGTCCTCGGTGTGGACCTGCAGCACGAGGTGCATGCCGCCGCGGAGGTCGAGGCCGAGGTTGATCTTCTGTTGCGGCGGGGTGGCGGCGGCCACCGACCCCAGGATCGTGGCGAGGATCAGCAGCCCTCGCCAGAGCAGGTTGCGTTTCACGAGGTACCGCCTTTCTGCGTGTCAGGCTCGAGGCCGGTGATCGCCGACTTGGCGACCTTCACCTTCACGTTGTCCGCCACCTTCAGCACCACGGTGGCGCCGGTGACCGCCACGACCTCGCCGTAGAGGCCGCCGCTGGTGACCACGCGGTCTCCCCTCTCGAGATTGTCGAGCAGCTGCTGGAGGGCCTTCTGGCGCTTGCGCGACGGCACGATCATCAGCACGTAGAACAGCGCGAAGATCAGGAACATCGGGGCGAACTGCAGCAGCGGGTTCTGGTTGGCCATGGGTCGTGTGGGGGCAGGCCGGTCGAGCCTGGTGGCCTGCGTCAGGGGCTCCTCTGCTCTTGGGGATCGTGGGGAAGCGGAGCGCAGGCGAGCCGCGCCGCCAAGTCCGCCAGCGCACCGAGGGCGATAGCTTGCCGGAGCTCGGCCATAAAGTCAAGGTAATAGCGGAGGTTGTGCAGCGTCGCGAGCACCGGGCCGGTGAGCTCGCCGGCGCGCATCAGGTGGTGGAGGAAGGCGCGCGACAGGCGCGCGCAGCAGGGGCAGCCGCACGCCGCGTCGACCGGCCGCGGATCGTCGCGGAAGCGCGCGTGGCGGATCTTGAGCGGCCCCTCGCGGGTGAAGAGGACGCCGTGCCGGGCGTTGCGGGCGGGCAGCACGCAGTCGAAGAGGTCGATGCCGTGCATGACCGCGTGCAGCATGTCGGCCGGATAGCCGACGCCCATCAGGTAGCGCGGCCGCTCGGGCGGCAGCGCGGCCGCCGTCCGCTCGACGACCGCGCGGCGCTCGGCCGGCGGCTCGCCGACGCTCACCCCGCCGATGGCGTAGCCGTCGAAGTCGAGCGCCGCCAGCTCGCGGGCGGCGCGCTCGCGCAGGTCGTGGAAGACGCCGCCCTGCACGATGCCGAAGAGACCGCCGCCGGCGCCGCCGCGCCAGGCGGCGCGCGCCCGCCGCGCCCATCCCAGGGTGCGCTCCGAGGCGGCCGCGGCCTGCTCGCGGCTGACCGGCCAGGGCGGGCATTCGTCCAGCGCCATCGCGACGTCGACGCCCAGCCGCTCCTGCCACTCCACCACCGCCTCCGGGGTGAAGCGCCAGGACGAGCCGTCGAGGTGGCTGCGGAAGGTGACGCCGCCGTCGTCGACGGTGCGCAGGTGGCCGAGGCTCCAGACCTGGAAGCCGCCGCTGTCGGTGAGCAGCGGACCGCTCCAGCCGACGAAGCGATGCAGGCCCCCCAACCGCTCGATGGTGTCGATGCCCGGCCGCAGCGCCAGGTGGTAGAGGTTGGCGAGCAGGATGGGAGCCCCGGCGGCGGCCAGCTCCTGGGGAGTCACCCCCTTGACCGCGCCCAGGGTGCCGACCGGCATGAAGGCCGGCGTCTCGACCGCGCCGTGAGGGGTGGTGAGAATCCCGCGGCGAGCGGCGGGTGCCGCGCCGCTGGATGCTCCTGGCAGGATCTGGAAGGCGAGCCCACTCGTTTCCTCGCGGCACCTCCGCTCGGGCCTTGCCCCTTCGGCCCCTTGGGGCGAGGCGCCGCAGTCCGCCACCCCCGCATCGACCACCTCAGCGCCTCGCCCCAAGGGGCCGAAGGGGCAAGGCCCGAGCGGAGGTGCCGCGAGGAGAGAGGAGGACCAAAGGGGGCTACGGCCGGCCCTGCGACTTGGCGTCCTTGCCGAGGTCGACGACCCGGGTCTCGACGCCGGGGGGAAGCTGCAGGGCGAAGCGGTCCGCGGGGAGCGGAGGGTTCCACTGGAAGTCTTTGAAGTCGTAGGTCGTGCTGTCGCCGTCCGCCTCCTGGTACTCGAGGTGGTTCGGGAAGAAGCGCTCGGAATCGATGAAGACCCGCATCAACTTGATGCGCTTCTTGATGCGCTCGTACCGGGGAAGCAGCGTCAAGCGATAGGGATCGCCCTTCTCCTTCGGGAGCATGAGCTGGACGGTGAAGTAGTCGAGCAGCGTGTCCATGCTGCCGGAGGCGCCGAGGAACTTGAACACCTGGCTGGAATAGCGGCCGATCTTCAAGATCTCCGCGCGCCTGAGATCCCGGTACCAGGTGGTCATCTGGCTGCCGCGGATCACCACCGTGATCGGAGTGGGCGCCTGGTACTCCCAGCGTACCCGGTCGGGGGCGGCATAGGAGAACGTGCCGGTCGACTTCTCGGGCGCCACGAGCATGGCGCTCACCCGGTGCTGGACGAAGCGGGCCTCGATGGTCCGGATCTGCTTCTGCTGCAGCTTGACCCGGTCGAGCAGCGCCTGCAGGCGGTCCGCCCCCGACAGCCCCGGGGCCATCGGGTCGGGGATCCGCGCCTGGCGCACGGCCGCCGACGGCCGCGCCGCCAGCGGCAGGAGCAGCAGCAGGAGGAGAACCAGGGGAAGGGGCCCGCCGGCGAAGCCCTTCGGGAGTCGTTGGTGTCGGTGGCGTCTCATGGTGGCCTGGATCTCCGAGCGACCGGAGGGGGGACCGCCGGACCTACCATCGTAGCCCTCCCTTCCCCGGCGCGCAAGCCCCGCCGGACCCTCGCTCAAAGCCCTGCCGAGAGGAGCTCCGCCGCCCTCCGAGAGCGTCGAATCCGCGCTCGCCGCCGCGGTTGACAGCCCCCCGGTCGGATGCTAGCTTCAGCGCCCTCTGACCGGCCCCTCTGGGCTCGCTGCCCGGGAGTCTGCGATGCCTGAGCTGAAGCTGGGAGTCAAGCGCGAGTGCTTCAATTGCGGGACCAAGTTCTACGACCTCGGCAAGCCCGAGGCGATCTGCCCGAAGTGCGGAGCCGATCAGAAGAACGCCGCGCAGGCGGAGTCTCCGGCAGTCGCCCAGGCGTCGCGCCGCAAGCGCAAGGCGGAGGTCGCCAAGCCGATCGAGGTCGAGGAGGAAGAGCCGATCGAGGTGGTCCCGGACGACGAGCTCGACGCCCCGGAGCTCGAGCCGGCCGAGATCGAAGAAGCGGAAGCGGACATCGACGACGACGACTGACAGCTCCGCGATGGGTACCCACTACCCCGCGATGCCCAGCGCTCCGGCGGCGTCCCCGCCGAGACCGGCCGCGGTCATCGCGCTGGGCCTCGGCGGCAACCTGGGCGGCCGCGGCGAGATCGAGGCGGCCCTGCGCCTGGCCCTCGAGCGGCTGCGCGAGAGCCTCGGCGAGCTGCACGTCGCATCGCTCTACCGCGGGCCGGCCGTCGTCCCTCGCGGCGGAGAGCCGCAGCCCGACTTCCTCAATACCGCCGCCGTCGGCCGCACCTCGCTGCAGCCGGAGGCGGTGCTGGCGATCGCCAAGGCTCTCGAGATGGCGGCCGGCCGCCGGCCGGGACCGCGGTTCGGGCCGCGCCCGCTCGACGTCGACCTGCTGTTCTACGGCGATCTGCGCTCGGCGGCGCCCGAGCTGACCCTCCCCCACCCTCGCCTCGCCGAGCGGCGCTTCGTCCTGGCGCCGCTCGCCGAGATCGCGCCGGACCTGCCCATTCCCGCGCTCGGCGCCTCCCCGTCCGAGCTGCTCCGCCGCCTCCCGCCCGCCGCGCCGCCGGTCGAGCGCCTGCCCTGGAGCCGCGTGGGCGACACCGGCAACGCCGACCGTTCCGGCCACCCCGGCAACTCTTCCGCGGCACAGCCGCCGCCGCGCCGCCCTGAAGCGGCCAAGGCGTAAGCGGCCGGCGCACCAGCCCCATGGCCGCCGATCCGCCGACGTGCCGGCGCCGCCGATGACGATGCTGGTCGACGCGCTCTTGCTCTTCGTCTTGTTCGTCGCCTGGGGGGCGCAGGCGACGGTGCCCTGGCGGCTCTCGGGGACCGCCGCGGCCGGGCCGGACGCCCCCGGCGGCGGTGCCGCGGGTGGAACCGCCGCGGCCGGCGGGTCCGCGGGTGCCGGGTCCCCAGCCGGCGCGTCCGCGAGCCGCCTCCTCTGGCGCGCCGCGGCCCTGCCGCTGGCACTGGCCGGCCTGCTCGCCGCGTACGAGCTTGCCAACCGCAATCCCGACGCCGCCATCGCCACCGGCCTGGCGCGGCCGCTGGCTTCGGTCCCGGGACGGACACTCGTGCTGCTGGTCCCGGCGATGCTCGTCGCGGCGATGCTCGGCGGGCTCGGCGGCGACCGCCTCGGCGCCGCCGGCGAGCGGCTCGTCGCCGCGCTGGGGCTCGCGGGCTGCACCGCCGCCGCCTGGGCGGGCGAGCTGCTGCGCGCCGGCGAAGGACCGCCCAGCCCGGCGCCCCGCTTCCTGCTGCTGATCGGCTGCCGGCTGGCGCTGACGCTCGCCGCCGGGGAGCTGCCGCTCCTCGCCCGCCCGCGCTGGGCGGCCGCCGGCGGCGTCGCCCTGCTGCTCTACCTGCCGCTGCTGCCGGCGCCGCTGCGCGGCGTCCTCTGGCATCAAGGACTGCAGCTGACCTGCGGCGCGGCGGCGTTGCTGTTGCTGGCCGCCCGCTGGCTGCCGCGAGCCCTGCGCCTGCCGGCCTTCGTGACCGGGCTGCTGCTTGCGGCCGTCGTGCTCAGCCAGGCCGGGCACGTCTCGCAAGCCCTCGCCCCCGGCTTCGACTACCAGGACCTCACCGCACCGCGCTGAACAGACCGCGGCGGGTGGCCGACCGGCCGCTCGCCGCGACGCCTACACCGGGTCGCCGTGCACGAACACCCGCGAGCGCGGCAGCTCGCTCTCGACCGCCCGCAGCACCCGCACCATCAGCTCGTGCGCCGCCACGAAGGACGTCTCGCGCGGGATCTCGAGATGGAACGAGACGAAGCTCCTGCCGCCGCTGCGCCGGGTCTGCAGCCCGTGCATCCCGGTCGCCTCGGGGACGAAGGACGCCACGACCGCCTCGATGCGGCGCAGGTCCGCCGGCGGCAGGGCGCGGTCGGAGAGCCCGCCCAGCGCTTCGAGGATGAGGCCCGCGGCGTTGCGGAAGACGTAGGCCGCCACCATCAGCGCCACCAGCGGATCGATCGGTGCCCAGCCGGTCCAGCGCACCACCGCCAGCGCGGCCAGGGCGGTGCCGTTGATCCAGACGTCGGTGCGGAAGTGCTTGCTGTCGGCCTTGAGGGCCGGGCTGCCGGACTGCTCGGCCGCCGCCTCGAGGCGCGGCGTCACCAGGATCCCCAGCAGCAGCGACGCCGTGAGCACCCCCATGCCGAGGCTGGTCTGGTGAGGCAGCTCGGCCGAGACCAGCCGCTCGACGCCGGCCACCACCAGGCTGGCGGCCGCGCCGAGCAGGAACAGCCCCTGGCCGAGCATCGCCAGGTCCTCGTACTTGCCGTGGCCGAAGGCGTGGTCGGAGTCGGGCGGCGCAGCCCCCCGCCGGCGGGCGAAGAAGCTCGCGCTGTAGACGAAGCAGTCGATCAGCGAGTCGAGCGCGGCCGAGCCGAGGGCCAGCGAGCCGGTCGCCAGGAAGCCGGCGGCCTTGAGCGCCACCAGGAAGGCGCTCGAAGCCACCGGCAGCGCCGGCGCCGCCGGCGCCCACCTGCGGTCGGGGCCGCGGCCGCCGGCGCTCACCCGGGGTGCTTCGCCAGCAGCGCCCGCGCCTGGGCGACCGCGTCCTCGTCCTCCACCACCCCCCAGGGCCGCTCGGTGCCTGCCGGCCGCTCCACCACCTGGCGCAGCAGCCGGCGCGCCGCGGCGACCTCCGCGGCCTCGCCGGACCGGTACTGCAGCAGGGCGTCGGCGAGGAAGACCGCGTTCAGCGGGTACTCCGGCGCCAGGGCGACGGCCCGCCGCAGCTCCGCGACCGCCTTGCCGCGATCCACCCAGCCGGTCAGGAAGGGCACCTTCGGCGCGAGGGTGTGCAGGCGCCCGAGAAGCCGGTGGCCGCCGGCGAACTCGTAGCGCTCGTCGATCGCGATCACCACCTCCGAGTACCGCCGCACGCGCTCCCCGACGCCCTGCCGCGCGGCGGCGAGGCGCCCGAAGTTGTCGCCCCACAGCCCCCAGTGGATCCCCGCCCAGAGGTGGAGCGGCGCCGCCTCGGGAATGCCGGCGAGCGCCTTGGCGGCCGCCGCCGGCGCCATGGCGTCGAGACGCTCGCGGCCGCCGGCCTTGCGGGCGAGCCGGTCGAGGCCGGCCTCCGCGACGGTGCGGGCGAGACCGAAGACGTCCTGCTTCTGTTCCCTGGTGATGGCCACGAACTCGCCGCGGTAGTGCTGGGCGCGCAGCAGCTTCCAGTAGATCTCCAGGCGCTCGGGCTGCTCCTTCCGCGCCTGCTCGTAGGCGGTGATCGCCTCGCCGATGGGACCCGGACTGGCATGCGCCCCCACGTGCCCCTCGGCGCGCCGGGCCCAGGCGGCGTCGCCCCGGGAGAGGGCGTCGCCCCGGGAGCCGGCGTCCTGGCGCGCCGGCAGCGCCTGGGCCGGCAGCAGCAGGAGCAGGGCCAGAGCCGCGGCGGGGCGGGCGGACCGCGCAGGGCCGGAACCGGAGCAACCGGCAAGAGACATGGGGGCTTGCGGCATTGGACTTGCCTCCGCGGGAAGGTGACCTGCGGTGTGCGGCGCCGGGGCGCGGCGAACGTGCGGCCGCGGGGGAGAGGATTCTGTCACAGCCCGCCGTCGCCCGCCGCCGCCCGCCGCCGCCCGCCGCCAGGTCGCGTTATCATAAAGCCCATGGCGATCGGACCCCATGGCCCGCGGCTGCCGCTCTTCCCCCTGGCCGACGTGGTGCACTTCCCGCGCACCGAGCTGAAGCTGCACGTGGTCGAGCCCGCCTGCCGGCGGATGGTGCGCGACGTGATCGAGCGCGAGGACGAGGCCCGCTGGATCGGCATCGTGCTGCTCAAGCCCGGCCCGACCCTCGATGCCACCGGTCTCCCCGAGATCTTCCCGGGCGGCACCGCCGGCCGCCTGCTGGACGCCGAGCTGCTGCCCGACGGCTGCTCCAACATCCTGCTGCATGGCGAGTTCCGCTTCCGGCTGCAACGCGAGGTCGCCGACCGGCCCTACCGCCAGGCGCTGGTCGAACCGGTCGAGGAGCCGTGGCTGAACGAGCGCGACGCCGGCATCGTCGCGGTGCGCAGCGGCATCCTGGGGCTGCTGCGCGGCCTGGCGGCCGAGCTCGGCGAGCGCTTCCCCTTCGGCGACGACGCCCTCGACGATCTCGCCGACCGTTGCGCCTTCGAGGAACTGGTCAACCGCATCGCCGCCGAGCTCGACGTGCCGCCGCTGCGCAAGCAGGCGCTGCTGCAGGAGGCGCTGCCCGACCGCGGGCTGTCGGTGCTGTCGATCCTGCGCAGCCGGCAGCTGGTGATCGACCGGCTGCGGCCCTTCCGCCATCTCGCCGCCAACAACCAGCTGAACTGACGCCGCCGGCGGCCGCCCGCGTGCTCTCGATCCGCGACCCGGTCCACGGCTTCATCCGGGCGGACCCGCTCGAGGCGGCGCTGATCGCCAGCCGCCCCTTCCAGCGGCTGCGGTTCATCCACCAGCTCGGCTTCACGTTCCTGGTCTTCCCGGGCGCCGAGCACAGCCGCTTCAGCCACGCGCTCGGCGCCATGCACCTGGCCGGCCGGGTCTACGACGCGCTGTGCGGCAAGGGCGACGGCCTGCTGCCGGCGGGGCCGTCCGCGCCGGAGCGCCGGCTGGTACGGGCCGCGGCGCTGCTGCACGACCTCGGGCACCCGCCGTTCAGTCACTCCGCCGAGGAGGCGTTCGAGGAGTCGCTCGACCACGAGGAGATGACCCGGCGGCTGATCGCGCTGCCGGAGATCGAGCGCGCCTTCGCGCGGCACTGCGACGGCTTCGAGCCGGCGGACGTCATCCGCCTGCTCGCCGGCGCCCACGAGCCGCGGGCCACCCCCAGCAGGCGGCTCCTGGCGCAGGTCATCTCGGGCGAGCTCGACGTCGACAAGATGGACTACCTGCTGCGCGACGGCCTCTACTGCGGCGTGCGGTACGGCAGCTACGACCTCGAGCGGCTGCTCGACACCATGCTGGCGCTCGAGGACCCGGCGAGCGGGGAGTGGGGGATCGGCGTCGAGGAGGGAGGCGTGCACGCCCTCGAGGCGCTGGTGATGGCGCGGTATTACATGTTCACACAGGTCTATTTCAACGTCACCGGCAAGGCGCTCGAGCTGCACTTCAACGCCTGGCTCGAGGAGAACGGCTGGCGGTGGGCCGGCGACCCGGAGCGCTTCCTGGACGAGGACGACGTGTCGACCTGGACGACGATGCGCCGCTCGCGGAGCCCGCACGCCAGCGCGGTGGTGGCGCGGGAGCATTTCCCGCTGGCCTTCGAGACGCGCGAGCACCTGGACCGCGAGGAGAAGGACCGCTTCGAGGCGCTGCTGCCCGGGCTGCTCGAGCGCTTCGGCGCGGGCAACCTGCTGGTCTCGAACTCGGCGAAGGACCCCCACCGCATGGGCAAGAGCCGCAGCCGCGTGCTGGTGCGCCGCTTCGACGGCTCGCTCGAACCGATGGAGCGCGCCAGCCAGTTCATCCGCCACCTGGCCCGCATCGACCGCTACCGCGTCTACACCCCGGCGCCGCTGCGCGAAGCGGTGGCGGCGGCGCTGCGCGAACGGTGGGAATAGGGACCGTTCGGACCGGATCGCGGCGGTTCCAAGATCAGGACCGCGGGAACCGTGTCCGGATCGGCCAGGCGCAGGAGGCCGTAGCCGATGCCGGCGAGGCCGGTCATGAGGCCGGGGGTCTCGAGGCCTTCGGGGACGCCGCAGAGGCAGCCTTGGCGGCGGATGCCGGCCAGGGCCTGGGCGGCGAGGCGGTCGATGTGCGGTTGCAGGCGCGCGCCCTCGGGTCGCTGGCGGGCGTGGAGGAGCAGCTCGAGGTTGCCGAGGTCACCGTGGCAGAGGGAGTGGTTCATCCCGAAGCCGCGGCGCAGCGTGGAGGCGAGGGCGGTGTCGATCTCGCGGTCGATCGCCGGGTCCTCGAGCCAGGGGCGGGTGGCGAGGCGGGCGAGGCCGATGCCGGGCGCGCCGTGGCACCAGGCCCACATGGGCACCGGTTCGGCCGCGGGCTGGCCGGGCGCGGGCTCGAGCTGGCGCAGGTCGCGCCAGTTGCCGATCTCGTCCATCGCCAGGCTTCGCTCGTAGGCGATGGCGTCGCGCGCCGCCGCCCGGTAGCGCTCGTCGCCGGTCGCCGCGCCGAGCCGGGCCAGCGCCCAGGCGATGCCGGCGGCGCCGTGGGAGAAGCCGGTAAGCGGCGGCTCGCCCTCCCGCTTCGGCCAGCCGATCCCTGCCGCCATGGGCCTGGCGCCGGCGAGCAGCCGTTCGCCGCAGGCCGCCGCCGCGGCGAGCGCGCCGCCGGCATCCGGGGCTTCGCCGTGGAGGACCAGCAGGGCGGCGAGGGCGCCCGCCGATCCGCTCATCACGTCGAACGCCTGGTCGCGCTCGACGCGGCCGCGCACCACCGCGGCCAGCTCCTCCGCCTCGGCCAGCAGCTCCGGTTGCCGCCAGAGCCGCGCCAGGTGGCAGAGCGCGTAGATGGCCCCGCCCAGCCCGTCGAAAGCGCCGATGGCCGCCGGCGGCGCGCGGTCGTCGCGGGTTTGCTTGGCGAGCAGGCGCCGCGCCGCCAAGGTCGTGGCCTCGGCCAGGGCGCGGTAGCGGCGCTCGCCGGCGAGCTCGCCGAGGTAGGCCAGGAAGAGAGCGATGCCAAGCAGGCCGCCGTAGAGGTCCCATTGCAGGTCGGCCAGGGACCAGCCGCTCGCCAGCAGCTCGAGCCCCCACCAGTGCGCTTCCCCGTCCGATTGCACGGCCAGCAGCTCGAGTCGCGCGCCGATCTCGAGCGCCGCGGCGAGCAGATCCTCCCGCCTGGCGGCAGGCGCGTCCGCCGCCAGCTCGTAGGACGGCAGCCGCGACCGGTGGGCGTTGGCGACCCGCGTCGCCAGCGAGGCGCGCACGAACCAGGTCTGGCGCAGGAGGTCCTCGGGAGACAGGCCGCGCACCCGGTCCAGCACCACCTCCAGGCTCGGCGCATCCCAGAAGTCGGGGATCCGCCTTCCACGGCTGTCCCACAGGTCGCGCGAGTTCGGCCGCGAGGTGAACAGCGGGACGTCCCCCTCCCAGAGGTCGTCCTGCTCCGACGGAATCACCGCATCCAGCAGCACCGCCTGTTCCGCCGCGACCCAGAGGCGGTCGAAGTGGCGTTCCAGCTCGAGGGCGCTGCCGAGCACGTGGGGATGAGAGCCCTCGGTCAGCAGCTTGGCGTAGATCATCGTGGGCCGCAGGAGGACGCGCACCGGGTCGCCGGCGAATGCCGCCAGCGGCCCGTCCGCCGCCAGCAGCGCCCCGCGATGTTCGAGCAGCAGTCCGTAGACGTGCCGCAGCCCCGCGACGATGGCGGGGCCATAGTCGAGCAGGTCGACCTCGGCGCCCGCGAGGCTGGGCTGGTTGCTCCCTCCGGGCATGCGCAGAGGGTCGCGCGCCAGGCGCATGGCGTCGGTGCCGGCGTCGACCCAGTGCGGCAGCGGCTCGGCGCTCAGCTGCCCGGCGGCGCCGAACAGGCCGGAGATGTCCGGCGCCTGCGCGCCCGAAGCCGCCTGCCGGCGCTGCGGCAGGAGCCCGGTGCGCAGGACCGAAGGCTCGAGCGGAGCGCCCTTCTGCAAGGGAAACGAGCGCTGGGCGCGGGCGTGGAAGAGCGACTCGAGATCGACCATCATCGGCTGCTCGCCGGCGGCAATGAGGTTCTCGAGGTGAAGGTCGGTCGCGTCCACCAGGTAGAGCAGCGCGAGGTAGCCGCCGATCCGCCGGTAGAAGCGTTCGACCTCGGCCGCCGCCGCGCAGGGCGCCGCGGCAATGTGCTCCTCCCAGCCGTACTCGCCGCGGTCGAGGATGCGCAGCGTACGGAAGGCAGGGTCGGCGCCGCGGTCGTTCAGCCACGCCAGCAGCTCCTGGAAGTGGCGGTCGGCGGCAAGCGGCTTCGGCTTGTAGACGACCCGCAGGCCGGAGGCGAACCGGGCGATCACCACGCAGCGCCCCTGGCGGTGCAGGTCGCCGGTCTCGGCGTCGATGCCGCACAGCGGCCCGGGATCCTCGCCGCCGGCGAACAGCTCGCCGATCGCCGCGCGATCGCGCACGGCATGATCGAGCAGCTCGAGGCCGAAGCCCAGCCAGTTGTGGATGGCGGTCGCGAGCATGCGGCCGAGCACCGGATAGCGGGCGAGCAGCTCGCGGCGGCGCTCCGCGCCGGAACAGGCGTCGAGAAAAGACCGGAAGCGCTCCTCCGGCGTCTCCCCGGCCAGCTTGCGTTCCATGCCCTCGATGCGCAGCTCGACGGCCAGGACGCGCAGGACGCGGGTGCGCAGCTGCTTCGCCAGCAGCGCGCCGTAATCGTGCGCGAAGGCCTCGACGTCGACCGCCGCGGCGTTCGCGCCCCGCGCCAGCGCGCCGCCCCGGCGCGCCAGCTCGTCGGCGGCGTGGGCGATCAGCGGCGCGAACACCCGCAACGGATCGTCCCGGCCCTCGGCGGCGCCCGCGGGAAGATCTCGTTCCTCATGTCGGAGGCCAGCCGCCAGCTCGTCGACCCAGCCAGGCCGGCGGCTCCGGCGGCGCAACGCGCCGTCGGACTCGCCCAGCAGGTGCAGCATCCGGCTCTCCGAGAGACCCGTGGCGCGGAGGCGGCGCTCGAGCAGCAGCGGATCGGTGAACGGGCTCTGCGCCCGCCAACGGTCCAGGCGCCGCCGGGCCAGCTCTTCGTCGAAGTCGCCGGCGCCGGCGGCCGGAAGAGGTTCTCCCGGAGGGCCCAGCCGCTCGCCGAGGCGTGTCGCGCGCTCCCACGGCACCCCGGCGAGCGTCGCGTCCACGGATTCCTTCGCGGCGGCCCGGTCCCCCGGCTCGATGCCGGTGGGTGCGGTCAGCAGAGGCAGCTACAGTGCGTGAGGCACGCCGAGTTGTAGCACCACGACTGGTGCGTGGTGAGGGTGCTGAGCCCGCTCGCCGCCCGCAGCTCCTCGTCGGAGAGCTGGATGGTGCCGACCGGCCCCTCCGGCAGGCGGGCGCGCTCCTCCTCGCTCAAGCTCTCGAAATACTCCCCATCGCGCCACGCCCGGTAGACGTCCACCTTCTTGTGCATGGACTCGCTCCCTTCAGCAGCGGCCTCGCGTCAGTGCGCAAGCCGCTTACTCACTAACTGTGCGTAACGCTAGCGCGGCGTGACCGCGGCCGGCTTGCGGGAGCGAGATCAGGGAGCCAGCAGATCGGCCAGCGCTTCCGGGAGGTCCGGGAAGCGGAACCGGTAGCCGGCGGCGAGCAGCCGGCGGGGGTTGGCTCGCTGGCCGCCGAGCAGGGCTGCCGCCAGCTCGCCGAGGGCGAGGCGGAGGGCAGGCGCCGGGACGGGGAGGATGCTCGGGCGGTGGAGCTGCTTGCCGAGGGCGCGGGCGAAGTCGCGGCTCCGGACCGGCCGCGGGGCGCAGAGATTGAACGGGCCGCTCGCCGCTTCGGCCGCGAGCAGGAAGAGGATGGCCCCCGCCTCGTCGGCCATGTGGATCCACGGGAACCATTGGCGGCCGCCGCCCAGCGGTCCGCCGAGACCGAGGCGGAAGGGCGGCAGCATCTTGCGGAGCGCGCCGCCGTCGCGGTCGAGCACGACGCCGGTGCGCAGCAGGACCCGGCGGACGCCGAGCGTCTCGATCTCGGCGCTGGAGGCCTCCCAGGCGACCGAGGCCGCGGCCAGGAAGTCGGCGCCGGGCGGGCTGTCCTCGTCGACCTCCCGGTCGCCGGCGTCGCCGTAGTAGCCGATCCCCGAGGCCTGTAGCACCACGGCCGGCGCGCGCCCCGCCTCGGCGGCCAGGCGCACCGCGTCCACCACCGCCCGCCCGGCGTCCACCCGGCTCGCGCGGATGCGGCGCTTGCGCTCCTCGGTCCAGCGTCCGGCGGCGATCGCCTCCCCCGCCAGGTTGATCACCGCCGAGCCCGCCTCGAGCAGCGCCTCCCAGCCCGCCGCCGAGTGGCCGTCCCAGCGCGCCGCGCGCACCCCGGCCGGCAGCCCCCGCACCCGGTCCGGATCGCGCGACAGCACGACGACGTCCTTCCCCGCGGCCGCCAGGGGCGCCGCGACGGCCCTGCCGATGAGCCCCGAGCCACCGGCGATCACCACCCGCATGAGGTCGCCCTCCCTCGGCGATGGTACATCGCGGGTGTCGCGGAGGGACGGGCCGGCAGGGCCACCCTTACCAGTCGACCGCCAGCCGCAGCCGGACGTCGCGCCGCTGGTCGTGGTAGAAGAGACATCCCTCGCGGCGGCCGTGGAGGTACAGGTCGCGGAGGATCTCGACGTCGTGGCGGCAGTACTCCTCGACCAGGTCCAGGCGCCCCTGCTTGACCCACTCGAGGGATTGCAGGCCGTCGGCGGACTTGCCGAGGCCCAGCGTGTCCAGCGCCAGCCGGCCCATGCCGACGCGGAAGCCCAGGCGCAGGCGGACGTCCTCCAGCAGGTCGAGCGTCGGCAGAGTGCGGCAGTAGTCCTCGCCGGTGTAGCCGGCCAGCACGCCGAAGTCGAAGCGCTTGACGTTGAAGCCCACCACCAGCGTCGCCTGCCGCAGCGCCGTGGCGAGCTCGTGGACCTGCCGCTCGCCGTAGGACGCGAAGCTCCCCTCCTCGAGGAAACAGGCGACCGCGATCGCGACTCCCATGCGGTGACAGTTGCCGAATCCCCCCACCTCCGCCGCCGAGCGCAGGGTCTCGACGTCGAACAACACCGTCCGCGGCAGCTCGCGATGGCGGCGGGCCTGCTCGGGCGACAGCCAGCGCGACCCCGCGGGCCCCACCCCCACCCTCGCCGGGGCGTCCTCGCGCGGGCTCGGGTCGAGGACCGGGACCGGTGGCAGCCGCGCGCGGTGCCAGGACCCGGTCTCACCGAGCTCCGGCTCCGGAGGGGCCACCGGCTCCGGAGCGTCTACCGCGACGGCCTCCGGCGGCGGAGTGGCGAGGAACGTCCCGGGAATCACCGGAATCACAGACATCGGCGGCGGCGCAGGAAGCGCCGGGTGCTCGCGGCCCAGCAGCAGGCGCAGGATGCGCATCGCGCCCGCCTTGTCGAGCGGGCGGTTGCCGTTGCCGCACTTCGGCGACTGGATGCAGGAGGGACAGCCCGCTTCGCAGGGGCAGCCGGCGACCAGCTCGAGCACCCGTTCGAGCAGGCCGGCAAGGTCCTCGTAGCCGCGGGCGGTGATCCCCACCCCGCCGGGATGGCCGTCGTAGACGAACACCGCGCCGCACCCGACCTGCGGGTGGAAGGGATAGGAGATGCCGCCGATGTCGCCGCGGTCGCAGAGCGCCAGCAGCGGGAAGAGCGAGATGGCCGCGTGCTCGCTGGCGTGCAGCGCCCCGAGGAAGTGCTCGCCGGCGCGCCGCAGCGTCTCCTCGAAGTGGCGCGGCGCCTGCCACCAGAGGCCCACGGTCTCGAACTCGACCGGCGGCAGCTCGAGCGGCGTGCGGTCGATCGTCTCCTGGCCGTGAACGCGCTTGCGCTCGAAGCCCACCACCCACTCGGTGACCTTCAGCCGGCCGAGGCTGGCCACCAGCGGGCCGTCGCCGGCCGGCGGCCGCAGCACCTCCAGGATCTCGGTCTGTTTCTCGGTCAGCGGCGTCGTGAAGTAATCCAGGTCGGCGGCGACCGCCCGCACCCGCCGCTCCTCGCGCTCCAGCGCCTCGACCAGGTACTGCCGGCCGGCGTGCAGATAGACCGCGCCCGGATGGCACTCGTGCAGGGCGCGGACCGCGTCGATGGTGCCGATCAAGCGGCCGCCGGGATCGCCGGCAGCTCCGGCGCCGGCGCCGCCGGCCGGATCGCCGCCGCCGCCGGCGAGGATGGCGAACGTGTTGCCCGTGCCGCGCAGGCCGATCAGCCGCTGCGGGTGGCGCCGCAGGCAGAAGATCTCGCCGGCCATCTCCACCGCCTCGCCGAGAGCCGGCTCGCCGGCGGGCCCCGTCGCGGGAACGGCGGGAGGAGCGGCTTTGGCGGGAGCCGCGACCAGCAGGTGCCCCTGGCGCAGCAGCCCGTCGAGGCTCTCCTGGTGGCGCTCGATGTAGCGGCGGTCCCGCTGCGGCTCGAGCGGCATCTCGGCGGCGGCGCAGAGCAGGTGGCCGCGGGCGACCTGCCGGTTGGCCGGGTCGACCACCAGCCGCTCGCAGGGGCGCTCCAGGAACTGCTCCGGGTGGTCGAGGAAGTACTGGTCGAGGGCGTCCGGCATCGCCACCATCACGGTGATCGACTCGCGCCCGTCCCGCCCGACCCTGCCGGAGCGCTGCCAGGTCGCCATCATGCTGCCCGGATAGCCGACCAGGATGCAGGCGTCGAGGCCGCCGACGTCGATGCCCATCTCCAGCGCCGAGGTCGAGATGACCCCGTCCAGGGCGCCGGTGAACAGCGCGCGCTCGACGTCGCGGCGCTCCTCCGGCAGGAACCCGGCGCGATAGGAGGCCACCCGCGACGCCAGCTCCGGCTCCTGCCGCCGCAGCCAGGAGTACAGCAGCTCGGTGATGCGCCGCGCCTTGGTGAAGACGATCGTCTTGAGCCCGGCGTCGAGACAGTGGACGAACAGCCGCAACGCCGCGGTGTAGGGCGACCCGTCGGGGCGCACCAGCAGCAGGTGCCGCCCCTCGCGCGGCGCCCCGGACTCCGCGATCCAGTGGAACTCGCGCCCGGTCAGGTCGGCGGCGAACTGGCCGGCGTTGGCGGCGGTCGCCGACGAGGCGATGAGCACCGGGTCGCCCCCCACCGACCGGCACAGCCGCAGCAGCCGCTGCAGCACGTGATGGAAGTGGCTGCCGAAGATGCCGCGGTAGGTGTGCAGCTCGTCGAGCACGATCCACGACAGGTCGGCGAGCAGCGGCCCCCAGCTGGTCCAGTGGCCGAGGATCCCGACGTGCAGCATGTCGGGATTGGAGATCAGCACCCGCGGCAGCCGCTTGCGGATCGCCCCCCGTTTCGCCGGCGGGGTGTCGCCGTCGTAGATCTCGCAACCGGCCACCTCGTCGTCGAGGCCGGCGTCCGCGGCCAGCCGCCGCAGCTTGCCGCGCTGGTCCTGGCCGAGCGCCTTGAGCGGGAACAGGAACAGCCCCCGTCCCGGCCCGCCGGCCGCCGCCTCGGCCAGCGCCGGGAGCTGGAAGATCAGCGACTTGCCCGACGCGGTGGGAGTCGTGACCAGCACGTCCCGGCGCTCCCGCACCGCCGCGATCCCCTCCGCCTGGTGGCTCCACAGCCGCTCCACGCCCCCGCGCGCCAGCGCCCCCGCAAGCGCCGGCGGCAGCGGCGGCTCGAGCTCCCCGAACCGCTCCACCTGCGGCGGCAGGAACGCCGCATGGACGATCTGGAAACCGAGCCGAGCATCCCCGCGGAGCTCCTCGACCAGCCCGCCCAACGTCGCCGCGGCAGCAGAGTTACGGCTCATTCACGCCATTGTAGCGCGGTTCGCGCGGAGCGCCCTGTCAGCTTCCGCGTGGCCGGCCAACCGTCGCGATCGTCATGAGAAAATGCTCGAATCGGCGCCGGTCCGGAGTCGCCCGTCGGAGGCACCCATGTTCTGCCCGGTTTGCGGAGACGAGTACCGCGAAGGCTTCACCAGGTGCGCCGATTGCGAGGTGCCCCTGGTCGAGGGACCCCTGCCGGCGCGGGTGCGGCGCCATCACGAGGGCGACGGGGGCGCCGAGGACGATGACGATCCCCACGGCCTCGTGCCGGTCTTGACGAGCGCCGATCGCGTCGTCCTCGCCGCCGCCCTCGGCAGGCTCGACGCGATGCGCCTGCCGCACTCGGACCCCGAGCTGCACCGCCGGCGCGACCTGGGGGACGAGGATACCCTCCCCGAGCCGGTCCAGATCCTGGTGGCGCGGGGCCTCCGCGAGGAGGCCGAGCGTTGCCTGGTCGGCGTCGAGGAGTCGGTGGCGGCGTCGAACCGGGACATGGAGCGCCATGGCTTTCCCGCCGGCGACGAGGTGATCCCGCCCGCAGAGATCCGCTACTGCCCGCGCTGCGGCGAGATGCACCATGGCTTCTCGCGCTGCGTCGACTGCGGCGTGCCGCTGGTCTCGGACCCGCCGGAGCGCGCGGAGGCCCGGCGGGTACCGCTGTTCTCGACCCTCGACGTCGAGGAGCTGGCGGCCGTGCGCCGGCGCCTGGTCAAGGCAGGCATCCCCTTCGAGTGGGGGCGCCTGACCTGGGGCGCCGCGGGCGGACCGGAGGAGCCGCGGCCGAGCCCGCTCATCCCGGCCGGGCGGGTCTACGTCACCGCCGCCCGCCTGCGCGAAGCCCGGGAGACGCTGGGCGACCTGCCCGGGCTGGCCGTCGTGACCGCGGGTAGGGAGGACGCAGCGGCGGCATCGGCGGCGGCCGGCGAGGAGGGGCCCGAGGAGTCGGGGGACTTCGAGGAAGGCGACGAGGACGACGACGACCAGGACGACGACGACGACCGCGACCGCGCAGGCGGCGGCGAGGAAGGCACGCTCTACTGCCCGCGGTGCCGCGGCGAGTACCGGGCCGGCTTCACGCGGTGCGCCGACTGCGGGGTGGCGCTGGTCGAACGCCTGCCGGCAACCGCGCGCCGCAAGAGGCTCGCGGCGCACGACCCGGGCGAGCCCCGGTGCGAGAGCTGCGGCGCACCCCTGCCGAGCGCCACGGCGGTCTGCCCGCGCTGCTCGCCGCCGGACGAGGACGAGGAGGCCGCGCCGGACGACCTGGGCGACGCGGGCGATCCGGGCGACGCGGGCGATCCGGGCGACGCGGGCGCGAGCATGGGCCCGCCGGCCGCCATCGCGGCCCCCACCGGCCGTGCCGCCTCCACCTCCGCCGACACCTGGTGGGCGCTCTCGACCGGCCTGCCCAATGCCCGCGCCGACCACCGGCGCATCCAGCAGCTCTACCGGTCCGCCCGCTTCACCGCCTGGTGCGGCCTGATCGTCCTACCGTGGATCACCCAGCCGGTGGCTTTCCGCCAGGCCTCGCAGGCGCTGGCGCTCGTGCGCAGCTACGGCGCCGGCGAGCACCCCCTCGAGCACCGCATCGAGCGCCTGCGCTGGTTCGCCTTCGCCTATGGCGCCGCCGCGTGGCTGGCGCTCGCGGCCTGGCTGGTCGAGCGCCGCCCGTTCTGAGCGAGCGCCGCCCGTTCCGAGCGCCGCGCGGCGGCCTCAAAGATCCGGCCCTCGGACCTTCAGATCTGATCGAGGAGCTGCTTGCGCTTCGCCTCGAACTCGGCCGGCGAGATCAGGCCGTCGTCGAGCAGACGCTTGAGCTGCCGGATGCGGTCCGCGCCCGAGGAGCCGGAGGCGGCCGCGGCCTGTCCGGCGGGGGCGTTGCGGAAGGCGACGGTGGCGGCGTCCACGGCGCGCTTGAAGGCGAGCGGCTGGCTGATGCGCGGGAAGACCTCGGCGCCGCTCTCGCTGGCGGTGTCGATCTCGACGTCGCCGTAGCCGAGCAGCCGGCCCCAGAAGGTCTGGTGATGCTCGACGTTGTTGATCTTGTCGAGGTAGGAGTCCATCGAGCTCTGGCTGACGATGCCGCGCAGGCGCAGCAGGCGGCGGTCGGTGAGCACGTACTGGTTGGCGGCGAGCTCGACGTAGCGGGCGAGCGCCCAGAGCAGGGCCACCCCCACCACGACGCCGGCCAGGGCGAGCACCCAGCGCTGCTGCTGCCCGGACAGGTTCCAGGCGACCAGGCCCGCCAGGGCGGCGACCGCCCCCAGCGTGAGCGGCGGCACCAGCGGCACGCGGCTGGGGTAGGCGCGGTAGAGGATCTGCTCGCCTTCCTGGAGATGGTCCCGCAGGCTCACGTCCGGGATGCTACGCCAACGGCGGCGTCATTTCCATGGCGGAGCCCTCACTACCTCACTACCCGGGGGCCGAGCGATTGCAATAGAATCTCGGCATCTTGAGTCCCACCGCCACACGCCTTCTCGTCGTCTCCAACCGGCTGCCGACCGTCCTCGAGAAGAAGGATTCCGGCTGGATCCTGAAGCCGGGTTCCGGCGGCCTGGTGAGCGCCCTGGCGCCCGTGCTGTCGCACCGCGGCGGCGTCTGGATCGGCTGGCCGGGCCTCGCCCTCGAGCGGGGTGGCGCCTGGGAGGCGCTGATGTCGGAGGGCTTCCGCGAGCGCGGCTACGAGCTGCTGCCGGTGCTGCTCAACGAGGACGAGGTGAAGGGCTTCTACGAGGGGTTCTCGAACGCCATCCTGTGGCCGCTGTTCCACGACCTGACCGGCCGCTGCGACTTCCAGCCGTCGTACTGGTACACCTACCTCGAGGTCAACCGCAAGTTCGCCGACGCCGTGGTCGAGCACGGCCGCGACGGCGACTTCGTCTGGGTGCAGGACTACCAGCTGATCCACGTCGCCGAGTTCGTGCGCGAGCGCTCCTCGGCGCGCATCGGCTTCTTCCTCCACATCCCGTTCCCGCCGCTCGACATCTTCATGAAGCTGCCGTGGCGGGGCCAGCTCCTGAACGCCTTCCTGGCCTACGACCTGCTCGGCTTCCAGACCCAGCGCGACCGCCGCAACTTCCTGTCCTGCGTCGAGCACCTCCTCGACAAGTTGGAGATCCGCAAGGGCAAGGACCCCAGCCTGATGGAGGTGCGCACCCAGAAGCGGGCGGTGCGCGTCGGCACCTTTCCGATCGGCATCGACTACGACGCCTTCTCCGAGACCGCCCGCTCCGACGAGGTCGAGCTGCGGGTCGGCGAGCTGCGGCGGCGCATCGGCCCTTACGAGCTGGTCTTGGGCGTCGACCGCCTCGATTACACCAAGGGTCTTCCCGAGCGGCTGCAGGCGTTCCGCAACGCCCTGCAGCGCTTCCCGGAGCTGCGCGAGCGGGCGCTGCTGATGCAGATCGTGGTGCCCAGCCGCGAGGCGGTGGCCGACTACCAGGCGCTGAAGGGCGAGATCGAGCAGCTGGTCGGCGAGATCAACGGCGAGTTCTCGACCCCCGGCTGGGTGCCGGTGCACTACCACTACCGCAGCCTGCTGCGCCGCGACCTGGTGGCGCTCTACCGCATGGCGCGCGCCGGCTTCGTGACCTCGCTCAAGGACGGCATGAACCTGGTCGCGAAGGAGTTCGTCGCCTGCCAGGTGGACGGCCTCGGCGCGCTCGTGCTCTCGGAGTTCGCCGGCGCCGCCGCCCAGCTCAAGAACGGCGCGCTGCTGGTCAACCCGCACGACATCGAAGGCATGGCCGACGCCCTGAAGGCCGCCTTCGAGATGCCGCCCGCCGAGCGCCTGCGCCGCATGCACAACATGCAGGAGGTGCTGCGCAAGGAGGACATCTTCTGGTGGGTCGACCGCTACCTCAAGGCCGCCCTGGGCGCCGTGCCGGACGACTTCCGCACCCCCAAGGAGATCCTGCCGCCCGCCGACGCCGAGAGCTGGGTGGAGGTCTGATGGTCGCCGGGCACACCGCTCGCCGGGGCCGCTGAGGAGTGGATCGGCCCTCGGCGCTCGAGCGCTGGCCCGAGATCGCCGGCCGCCTGGCCGGCCGTCGCCTGGCGCTCTTCCTCGACTACGACGGCACGCTGTCGCCGATCGTCCAGCGGCCGGAGCTGGCGCTGCTGCCGGAAGCGGCGCGCGCGGCGCTGCGGCGCCTGGCCGCGCGGATGCCGGTGGCCATCCTCTCGGGCCGGCTGCGCGAGGACGTCGCCGCGCTGGTCGGCCTGCCGCAGCTCATCTACGCCGGCAGCCACGGCTTCGACATCGCCGGACCGCCGCCGGCGAGCGGCGCCACCGACCCGGAGGCGGCGCCGCCGCTCCGCCACGAGGTCGGCCAGGGCGTGCCCGCCCGCCTGGCGCGCGTCGCCGAGCGCCTGCGGCGCGAGCTGGCCGGCATCGACGGCGTGCTGGTCGAGGACAAGCGCTTCGCGGTCGCCGTGCACTACCGCCTGGTGGACGCCAGCGACCTGCCGCGGATCGAGGCGGCGGTGGATCGCGCCGCGGCCGATCCGGAAGACCCGGAAGACGCCGGCGGGCGCCTGCGCAAGACCCTCGGCAAGAAGGTCTGGGAGCTGCGCCCCGGCCTCGACTGGGACAAGGGCAAGGCGCTGCTCTGGCTGCTCGGCCGGCTCGGGCTCGACCGCCCGGACGCCGCGCCGATCTTCCTCGGCGACGACGTCACCGACGAGGACGCCTTCGCCGCCGTCGCCAGCCGCGGCGGCATCGGCATCCTGGTCGCCGAGGAGCCGCGCGCGACCGCCGCCGCCTACCGCGTCCGCGACCCCGCCGAGGCGCTCGAATGGCTGCCGCGGCTGGCGGAGCTGGCGGAGCTGGCGGAGGACAGTGAGCGGCCGGGGCCCTCCCGGCCGTCCGGGGTCGCCGAGCCGGCGAAGGACGACGTGTTCGGTGCCGCATTCCCGGCACCCGGAGGATCCGAGCGCGTGGAAGACCCGCGTCCCGTAACGGTTCTCGAGCCCCCGCCACCCGAGCAGGCGCCGCCCCCGCCGCTGCCGGAGGACGCGCCGTTGACCGCCGACTGGCGGCCGGGAGAGATCCAGATCCTGGGGCCGCTCGCGGTCCCCGGACACACGCCGCGGCTGGTGCGAGTCTACCTGCCCGCGGCCTTCACGCCGGAGGGGCCGCGCTTCGCCCTCTACATGTTCGACGGCCAGAATGTCTTCGACGACCGCCCGTCCTTCGCCGGCGGCTGGCACCTGCACGAGGCCGTCGAGAGGATGGCGCGCGACAAGCGGCCGGCGCCGGTGGTCGTCGGCATCGACCACGGCGGCTCGAAGCGCATCGACGAGCTGTCCCCCTTCGAGATGCGGGGCGCCGCCGGCGGCCTCGACGGCCTGCTCGACTGGATCGTGGACAGCCTGATGCCGCGCCTCGCCGCCGAGCTGCCGCTGATCCCGGGCCCGGTCGGCGCCGTCGTCGGCGGTTCCTCGATGGGCGGCCTGGCCGCCCTCTACGCCCACTTCCGCCAGCCCCGGGCCTTCGGCGGCGCGCTGGCGATGTCGCCGTCGTTCTGGGTCCAGGACGGCGAGATTCTGCGCTGGGTGCGGTCCCAGCCGACCCCGGAGCTCTCGCGCATCTATCTCGACTGCGGCGTGCGCGAGGGGCGCGGCAACCTCCTGCCGCAGGTCGCCACGATGGCCGCCCACCTGTCGAACCGCGGCTACGACCCCGACCACCTCATGTTCCGCGCCGACCCCCGCGGCGCCCACTCCGAGGCCAGCTGGCGAAGACGGCTCCCGAGGGCCCTGCGCTTCTTTTACCGGAACCCGACGCATTAGGCGTCGGTGTATCGCAACCCGATCCGACACCCGGCGCGCCAGCTCTGCTCTAAGTCCTCTGGACCGTAACGCCGCGAGTCGCAGCTGCCGATCGCCGAGCGGAACCCGCTGAGCCATCCCGCCGCGCTCGTCGAAGTCGCGCAGCACCGCGAAAGGCCCGTGCCGTGCCGGCGCAGTTGCGGCGGCGCGCGTTACGGCCGCGACCGCACGTGGCACCCGAGCGCGAGAAAAGCCGAATGTCGGCGACCCTGATATCGCCGACCCTCTTGACAAGCTTTTTCAGACCCCTGCACCCGTTTTCCCAGGTCGACGCTGGGATGGCGTCCCTTGACACGCCGGAGGGGCGCCCGGGCAGGATCTCGGGATGAATCTCCCCGACCCCTTCGCCGACCGGCGATCGGCCCTGCAGCGGGCCGTAATGAACTTGAAAATCATGGGTTTACAATGGCCGCAGGAGGGAGTCAGATGACCATCGACGAACCCGGGCACCAGGAAAATCAATCTCTCGCGACGACGGGTGGAGGCACGAGCACATGCGCTGAGTTCGAGGAGCTCGAGAAGCTCGGCGAGCGCATCGCCGAGCTCTCGGCGCAGATCTCGGCCGCCACCTACGAGCTGCTGGCCATGATTCGCGACTTCGACGAGCGCGGCGGGTGGGGCGGAGGGTTCCGCTCCTGCGCCCACTGGCTGTGCTGGCGCGTCGGGCTCGACCCGGGCGCGGCGCGCGAGAAGGTGCGCGTGGCGCGGGCGCTCGGCGCCTTGCCGCTGCTCTCCGCGGCCATGCGCAGCGGCGAGATCTCCTACTCGAAGGTCCGCGCCCTCACCCGCATCGCCACGCCCGCCATCGAGAAGGACCTGCTGACCTTCGGGCGTGCGGGAACGGCGGCTCACGTCGAGAGGCTGGTGCGCGGCATGCGGCTCGTCGACCGCATCGCGTCGGGGAAGGACGAGAAGCGCCGCCATGCCACGCGGTACCTGCATGTCTACACCGACGAGGACGGCATGATGGTGGTGCGGGGACGCCTCGCGCCGGAGGCCGGCGCGGCCCTGATCCGCGCTCTGGACGCTGGCGTCGAGCAGCTCTACGGGCCGTGGCGCCACGGCAAGCCGGCCGGCGTCGGCCAAGAGGGAGCCGAAGCGGCAGCGAAGGCAGAGGCGGCTGCGGCAGCGGTAGAAGCGGCAGAGGACTTCTCCGCGGAGCAACGCCGTGCCGATGCCCTGGGCCTGATCGCCGAGAGTGCCCTCGCGGCCGGCCTCGATCCCGGCAGCCGCGGCGACCGCTACCAGGTGGTCGTGCACGTGGACGCCGAGGTGCTGGCCCCCGGCGGCGAGGGCGGTTCCTCATGGCTCGCCGACGGCACGCACGTTTCCGCGGAAACGTCCCGGCGGCTGGCCTGCGACTCGGCGCGGGTCGTGATGCGGCACGCTCCAGATGGCCGCGTGCTCGACGTCGGCCGGCGCACCCGCGCCATCTCGCCCGCCCTGCGCCGCGCCCTCGAGCACCGCGACGGCGGCTGCCGGTTCCCGGGCTGCGGCTTGAGGTTCTGTGACGCCCACCACGTCGAGCCCTGGGCCGAGGGCGGCGCCACCAGCCTCGAAAACACGGTCTTGCTCTGTCGCCGGCACCATAGAACGGTGCACGAGGACGGATTCTCGATGGATCTGGCGCCCGACGGCGAAGCGCGCTTCTATCGACCCGACGGCCGGCCGCTCCTCGAGGCGCCGGCGCTGCCGCTGCCGCCAGGAGAGCCGGTCACGGCTCTGGCCGCGCGACTTGCGGGCCACGGCGTGGCCGTGGACGCCCACGCGACGCTGCCCGACTGGTGGGGTGGGCCGGTCGACTACGCCTTGGCGATCGATTTGCTGCGGTACCGCGACGGCCGGGACTCGGAGGCCGCCGCCGGCTGACGTTTTTCGCCCTGCCTCAGCGCGCCCCGGTGGGACGGCGGGCTCAGCGCCCCTAAGCCAGGGACCGGGTCTGCCGCCGCTTGCGGCCCTCCCGCCAGCGCGCACAGAGATCCCGCGCGGCCTCGGACCAGGCCGGATAGTGGAAGGTGAACCCGCTCTGCAGCAGCCGTGCGGGCACCACCCGCCGGCTCTTGAGGACCAGCTCGGTCTCGGTGCGCATGAGAAAAGTGCCGACCGCGAGCATCCAGCGAGTGGCCGGCAGCCCCCAATGCGCTCCCCAGACCTCCCGCAGGATGCGAAGGAACGTGGCATAGGGCAGGGGTTCGGGCGACGACAGATTGACTGCGCCGGCGAGCTCGTCGTGCGCCAGCAGCCAGCGCACGGCGCGAATGAAGTCCTGGTCGTGGATCCAGGAGACGAATTGCCTTCCATCCCCGGCGCGGCCGCCGAGGCCCCTGCGCACCAGCCCGAGCAGCACGTCGAAGATGCCGCCGCGGTCCGGGCTCATCACCATGGCCGTGCGCATCGCGACCCGCCGGGTGCCCGGAGCCGACGCCGCCGCCAAAGCAGCTTCCCATGCCTTGGCCACCTCGACGCTGAAGCGCCAGTCCGCCGGGGCGTCCGGCTCGCCGCCGCCCAGAATGCCGCGGACCTCGTCGTTGGCGGCGTCGTAGCGGTGAGCGTAGATGGTCGCCGTGCTCATCTGCAGCCAGACTCGCGGCGGGTGCGCCGCGCGCTCGACGGCCTCCCCGATGGCGCGGGTCGACTCGACGCGCGAGTCGAGAATGGCTCGACGGTTGGCCGGGCTATAGCGGCAGTTGACGTTGCGTCCCGCGAGATTGATCACCGCGTCGGCACCTTCGAGCTCGGCCGCCCAGGCGCCGGCCGTCCGCGCGTCCCATGCGACCACTCGCCAGGGCCGGTCTGCCGGCCGCCGGCTGAGCACGACCACTTCGTCGCCTCCGCCGTGGAAGCTCCGCGCCAGGAGGTTCCCGACCTGTCCGCTGCCGCCGGCGAGGACGAGCTTCATGCTCTCGAGATCATGGCGGCCACGTCCCGGCGGCGCCCGCGACCGGCGCGTGCAGCGCGACGCTCGAGCCGACCCAGGTGCGGTCCTTGTTGTAGTCGACGCCGACCATCTTGCCCTTGGTCATGCGCACCAGGTTGTTGATCAGCACCGGCCGGTCGCGCCAGACGAACATCATCCGCACCTCGACCTTGGCCGGCACGTCGGGGGTGACGACGGCGGGGCCGTACTCGATCCGCCGCTGCAGGATGTAGTCCTCGGGACGCGAGATGGCCCGCAGCTGCTCGGCGGTGACGCCGATCTCGACGCCGTGGCCGGCGAAAGAGAACAGCGGCTTGAGCACGTAGTTCTCGAGGTCGGGAGGCAGCTCGCGCAGCTCGGACAGGAAGTGGCAGGGCGGCGCCCAGGGGCCGCGGATGAACGGCAGCGAGAACTTGCTGAGCTTCCAGAACCAGTTGGGGTGGCCGACCCATTCGAGGTCCAGGTCGGCGCGGAACAGCGGCGGCAGCTCGAGACCGCGGCGCGCCAGCTCGTCGAAGATCACCCGGTTGTAGATGCGCCGGATGGGGACCTCGCGTCCGCCCTCGCTCGCGGGACGGCGATAGAAGGCCTGGCGGCCGCGCACGACGACGTCGGCGAGCCCGACGGTCGGCACGCCGAGCAGCTTCTCGGTCATCACGAAGTCGACCAGCGTCTTCTGCTGCTCGGGCTCGATCTCGAGCAGCACCACGCTGCGCGGATCGGCGTCGCCGACGATCACCCGGCGCAGGCAATCGACGTAGGAGTCCTCGTCGAGGCCGGCGAAGTAGGGGGTCATGCCTGCCGGCAGGTCGAAGTGGCGCCGGTATCCGCGGTCGAGCAGCCACTGGAAGGCGTAGAGCGACGGGAAGCCCTGCAGCTCGATGAGCCGCGGCGAGATCTCGCCGTCGACGGCCGCGAGCGCCAGGTCGACCTGCAGGAACGTGGCATGGCCGTCCTCGCCGGGCACCTGGTACTCCGGCGGCACCGCCCGTGCCGCGGCCCGCAGGTACTCCTGCGAGCTCACCGCCGCGAGCACCTGCTCGGCGGCGCGGACGAGCTCGCCGGTGAGCGCCGCCGGCAGGAAGACCGGCGTCTCGCTGATCCGGAAAGGGATGTGGTGGCCGGCCTCGGCCTCGAGCCAGGCGTGCAGCGCGCGGTAGCGCTCCGCGGTGAAGGCGGCGTTGTACGCCTGCCGCAGCTCCGGGATCATGGGGTTCGGGTGCCTCCTCGCGGTTACAAGCCGGCGTGGGTCTCGGCGACGATGTAGTCGACGACCGCCTTGTAATCGTGGCCCGACTGCTCCCAGACCACCAGCTGCCGGTCGGCGCCGGTGCCATGGCGGAGGATCTGCTGGATGGATTCGATCTCCTCGCGGCTGCCGAGCTCGTCGACCACGTCGTCGACGAACTCGAGCAGCTCGTGGATGAGATCGACGCAAGGCACCTCGGCCTGCTTGCCGAAATCGATCAGCTTGCCGCCGATGCCGTAGCGCGCCGCCCGCCACTTGTTCTCGTTCAGCAGCAGGCGGCGGTAGAGGCGGAACCCCAGGTTGCTGCGGATCAGCTTGTACACCTTGACGGTCACCGCCTGGATGAGCGCCGCCAGCGCGATCGTCTCCTCGACGCGCATCGGCACGTCGCAGATGCGGTACTCGAGCGTGTCGAAGAACGGGTGCATGCGCAGGTCCCACCAGATCTTCTTCGCGTTGTCGACGCAGCCCGTCTTGATCAGCAGCTTGATGTAGTTCTCGTACTCCGACAGGCTCGCGAAGTAATCCGGGATGCCGGTGCGGGGGAACCGATCGAAGATCTTGCTGCGGTAGGACTTGAGGCCGGTGTTGCGGGCCTGCCAGAAGGGCGAGTTGGTGGACAGCGCGAAGATGTGGGGCAGGAAGTAGCGGGCGGCGTTCATGATGTGGATCGCCACCTCGCGGTCGGCGATGCCGACGTGGACGTGGAGGCCGAAGATCAGGTTGGCGCGCGCCAGCTGCTGCATGTCCTCGACGATCTCCTCGTAGCGCGGATGCTGGGTGATCTCCTGGTCCTTCCAGTGGGCGAAGGGGTGAGTGCCCGAGGCGGCGATGGTCAGGCCGTTGCGGCGCGCCAGCGATGCGAGGTCGCGGCGCAGCGCCATCACCTCCCGGCGGGCCTCGCGGATGTCGGCGCAGATCTTGGTGCCGACCTCGATCACCGACTGGTGCAGCTCGGGCTTCAGCTGATCGCGCAGCGCCGGCCCCGTCTCGCGGTCGGCCAGCAGGTGCTGGATGTGGGAGCGCAGGTCCCGCGTCACGGGATCGATGAGCTGGAACTCTTCCTCGATGCCGAGGGTGAACTGCTCTGTCTCGCCGGACATGGCTCCCACCTCCCGGGCCGGAGGTCCGGCCCCGCCGCGCGTCGCCGCTGACGTTACACCTTCGGATCGTCGACCCAGCGCTCCGCGAGGGGCGTGGTCGGCGCGGCCGGGGGCTCGGCCGCGGCGGCAGGCTCCGCGCTGCCCGCCTCCGCCGGCGGCTTCGCCTCCGCCGGCGCCGGCACCGGCGCGGGCCAGGATGGCCGCGACGGCCCGCCGGAGGCGGCGATCACGAAGTCGCCCCAGGTCAGGTTGTCGCGGCCCGGCTGGTGCGCCAGCGCCTTGCGCACCGCCATGTTGGCGGCCGCCTCCACCACCCACTCGAAGTTGTCGTCGCCGATCGAGAACTTGTCGGCGTCCGGCGCCGGGTTGCAGAAGTCGATGGCGTAGGGGACGCCGTCGCGGATCGCGAACTCGACCGTGTTGAAGTCGTAGCCGAGCGCCTGGTTCAGGCGCAGCACGCCGTCGCGCACCTTGTCCAGCAGCTCCTCCGGCACCGCCGGGCCGTTGCGCACGTAGCGCTCGTGGAACGGCGCCTTCGGGTTGTACTGCATGATGCGCACGTCGCGGACGTCGATGCAATAGCAGCGGAAGTATTGCTCGAAGGCGATCTCTTCCTGCAGCATCATCACCAGCTGGCCGGTGTCGTCGTAGGCGCGGAAGAACTCGTCGCGGTCGTGCAGCTTGTAGACGTTCTTCCAGCCGCCGCCGGCGAAGGGCTTGAAGAAGGCCGGAAAGCCGACGTAGGCGAAGATCGCCTCCCAGTCGAGGGGATAGGCGAGGTTGCGCATCGAGCGCTCGTTGGTGTCGGCGGGATGCTGCTTCGAGGGCAGCAGGACGGTCTTGGGCACGGCGACGCCGACCTTGGTGGCCAGGCAATTGTTGAAGAACTTCTCGTCGGCGCTCCACCAGAAGGGATTGTTGACCACCGCGGTGCCGTTGAGCGCGGCGTTCTTCAGGTAACCGCGATAGAACGGGATGTCCTGCGAGATGCGGTCGACGACGACGGCGTAGCCGGTGTCGGCACCCTGGACGACCTTGTCGATGCGCACCGGCTCGGCGACGACCCTTCCCTCCGCGCCATCCGGACGGGTGGCGGCGCCCTTCGCGTTGACGCGGTCGATGAAGGCCCAGGGGAAGCTGTCCTCCTGGCCGAAAAGGATTCCAACCTTCTTGGGTTGCGTCATGAACGGTCCCTCTCCTCAGAGTTTGGCAAGGTAGCGAGGAAGCATGTCCCACCAGAGCGGCCAATCGTGCTTGGCCCAGCGCCAGACGTCCAGCCAGTGCGGAATGTCCTTGGCGTCGAACAGGCGCGAGAGCTCGACCCCGACTCCGCGGCAGGGTCCGGCAAGGGTAGCACAGGCCGCCGGGCGGCCCGTTCGCGGGCAATCATGGTATGAGTACCCAGCCCCGCGGAGCGCCGTGCCCACCGACCTCCCTGCCCCCCCGCCGCCGCCGCCGCGCGAGCACGACCTGCGCGTAACGCCGCGCGAGCGCGACCCGACTGTAACGCCGCGCGAGCGCGATCTGACTGTAACGCCGCGGGAACGCGGCGTGGCCCTGGCGCTGCTGGGCGTGGCGGTGGCGCTGCGGCTGCTCGGTGTCTGGGAGTACCGGTTCAACTCGGACGAGCCGCAGCACGCCCACGTGGTCTGGGGGTGGACCCGCGGCCTGGTCCAGTACCGCGACTTCTTCGACAACCACACGCCGCTGTTCCACATGCTCTGGGCGCCGCTGCTGGCGGCGTTCGGGGAGAGCGTGCGGACGCTGTTCTGGCTGCGGCTCACCATGCTGCCTCTCTACCTGGCGGCCCTCGCCGTCACCTGGCTCATCGGCCGGCGCCTGTTCTCGCCACGGGCGGCGCTGTGGGGAACGGTGCTGACCGCCCTGCTGCCGCCCTTCTTCGTCAAGACCCTCGAGTTCCGCACCGACGTGCCGTGGACCCTGCTCTGGCTGGTCGCTTTCCAGGTGGTGACGGGCGGCGCGCCCGGCCCGGCCCGCCTGTTCGTCGCCGGGCTGGCGGTGGGCGCCGCGGCGGCGGTGTCCCTCAAGAGCAGCCTCCTGCTCGCCTGCCTCCTGGGCTCGGCGCTGGCGGCCGCCGCCTGGCGCCTGGCCGGCGGCGCGGGCGGCGACGGCAGCAACGGCGACGGCGGCGGCCAGGGCGGTGCCGGCGGCGCCAGCTTCCAGCCAACCCGGCGCGCCGCCGGCAGGGCGCTCGCGGCGGCCGGCGCCGGCCTCGCCGGTCTGGCGGCGGTCCCGGCATGCGTGGCGCTCTACTTTCAGCGGCACGGCGCCCTCGACGCCCTGCTCGCCGGGGCGGTCCGCCACAACCTCCAGGTCAGCCAGCACGGTCCCGCCCCGCTCAAGCGCGCCCTCATCCTGGCCGTCGGGGCGCCACTGCTCCTCGTCATCGCCCGCTGGTCGCTGCGCGCCGGTCCGCCGGCCCTTGCCGGCCAGCGGCTGCTGCTGGCGCTCACCACCGGCTCGTACCTGATCGCCATCGAGGTCCTCTGGCCGCTGATCACCTCGCAGACCTACCTGCCGGTCGAGCCGCTGCTCTGCCTCTTCGTGGCGGCGGCCACGGCCGGCACCCCCCGAGCGCGGCAGCCCGGGGAGGACGCTCCCATGGCGCCGCACCGGCCGCACATCGGCTGGGGACGGGCCTTCCTGGCGCTGGCCCTCGCCGTCGAGCTGTTCGTCGACCTGCTTCACGGTCCGCTGCGCGGCGACCAGACCGCCCCGACGACGGCGATCGTGGCGGCGGCATTGCGGCTCACCGGGCCGGACGAGGCGGTGTTCGACGACAAGGGCGAGGCGGTCTTCCGCCGCCGCGCCTTCGTCCCGGTGCTCGAGGACATCACCCGCGAGGCGATGGCCGAGGGCCGCATCGCCGACACCATCCCGGAGGCGATCCTCGCCAACCACGTCTGCGTCGCCACCCTGGCCAGCCGGCGCCTGCCGCCGCGCGGCCAGCGGTTCCTCGACGCCAACTTCCTGCCGGTGGGCCCGGTACGGGTCTGCGGCCGCTGGCTGCCGGGCGCCGCCCGCCAGCCGCCCTACCCGACCCTCCTGTTCCAGGTCGAGATTCCCGCCCGCTACACCATCCTCGGCAGCGGCGGCCCGGCCCGCGGCCGCCTCGACGGCGTCGAGCTCGCCGCGCCGCGCGACCTCGCGGCCGGCGTCCACGCCTTCGCGCCGCGCTCGCCGCCGCCCTGGGCCCTGTTCTGGGCGCGGGCCGCGGAGCGCGGCTTCACGCCGTTCCCGGCGGCGCCAGCCGGACCCCGGCGCTGATCCCCTCCGCGTCCCCGGCTTGCCCGCGAGACGCGGAGCCGCGATGATGGAGGGGCCGAGGAGGATCTGGACCATGACCATCGCGAGCATCAACCCGGCGACCGACGAGACCACCCGCACCTACGACGAGATGCAGCCGGCCGAGGTCGACCGCGCGATCGAGGCTGCCCATGCCGCCTTCCTCGAGTGGCGCGGCACGAGCTTCGCCGAGCGGGCGGAGCGCCTGCGGGCGGCGGCGCGGCTGCTGCGCGAGCGGCGCCGCGCCTATGCGGAGCTGATGACCCGCGAGATGGGGAAGGTCCTGGCGGGCGGCCTCTCCGAGGTCGACAAGTGCGCCTGGGTCTGCGATTTCTACGCCGAGCACGCGGCGGCCTTCCTCGCCCCCGAAACGGTGGCGACCGACGCCAGCCGCAGCTACGTCGCCTTCGAGCCGCTCGGCGTGGTGCTGGCGGTGATGCCCTGGAACTTCCCCTTCTGGCAGGTCTTCCGCTTCGCCGCGCCGGCGCTGATGGCCGGCAACGCCGGCGTCCTCAAGCACGCCTCCAACGTCCCGGGCTGCGCCCTCGCCATCGAGGAGGTGTTGCGCGACGCGGGCCTGCCCGCGGGCCTCTTCCGCGCACTGCTGGTGCCCTCCAGGGAGGTCGCCAGGGCGATCGAGCACCCGCGGGTGGTCGCCGTCACCCTGACCGGCAGCACCCCGGCCGGCCGCGCGGTGGGCGCCAAGGCCGGCTCGCTGCTCAAGAAGACCGTCCTCGAGCTGGGCGGCAGCGATCCGTACCTGATCCTCGAGGACGCCGACCTCGACCGCGCCGTCGGCACCTGCGTCGAGAGCCGGCTGATCAACAGCGGCCAGAGCTGCATCGCGGCCAAGCGCTTCGTGATCCCGCGGCGCCTCGCGGACGACGTCGAGCGGCGCTTCGTCGCGGCGATGCGCGCCAAGGCGGTCGGCGACCCGCTGCGCGAGGGCACCGACGTGGGGCCGCTCGCGCGCCGCGACCTCCGCGACCAGCTGCATGCCCAGGTCGAGGCGAGCCGCCGCGCCGGCGCCCGCTGCCTGCTCGGCGGCGAGCTTCCCGAGGGGCCGGGCGCCTACTATCCGCCGACCGTGCTCGCCGGCGTCGGGCCGGGGATGCCGGCCTACGACGAAGAGCTGTTCGGGCCGGTGGCGGCGCTCATCGCAGTGGACGGCGAGGAGGAGGCGATCCGGGTGGCCAACGACTCGATCTTCGGCCTCGGCGCCGCCGTCTTCACCCGCGACCCGCGCCGCGGCGAGGCGGTCGCCCGCCGCCTCGAGGCCGGGAGCTGCTTCGTCAACGACCTCGTGCGCTCCGATCCGCGCCTGCCGTTCGGCGGCATCAAGCAATCCGGCTACGGGCGCGAGCTCGGCCCGTTCGGCATCCGCGAGTTCGTCAACGTCAAGACGGTCTACCTGAGATGAAGCGCCCGAGGCCCAACCATGCAAGGCCCGACCATGCAAGGTTATTCAGGGGGATTCAAGTCTTTGGTTGACAAGCGCGCGGGCATCCTGCACCATAGCGGCATCGTTCCGCGCGCTCCTGCCGGGAGCGACGCGGCGGCTCCAAAGAGGCATGGGCGGCCCACGGAGCCGGGCGGGCTGGGACCTGCCGATTAGGAAGACGCCCAGAAAGGAGGTGGTCCAGTGGATTTAAGTAGACACGGTTCGGTGGAGGTGGCGTCCTCGTAAGGGGAATCCTCCAAAGCGTCCATCGAGCGCTCAGCGCTCCTTCAGGCAACCCAGGCGCGCACGCCGCGCCGAGGCTGCAGGCGCTGCCGGTTGTGAGACCCCCGACAAGGGGGGAACCCAACGCCACTGAGACCAACCCCTAAGGCCCCGGCCACGTGCCGGGGCCTTTTGTCTTTTCAGGCAACTGCAACACCCCTGCGTCGAGCGCAACCGCTTTGACCGCCCCGTCATCCAGGCGCGGAATTTGCTTGTCAATTCGGCAGGTAGAAGGAGAGCTGCGCCCATGGAAAACCTGCTGCCCTGTCGAGCCTGTGGAAACGAGGCAGTGTTAGGCTCGGTGGAGATCGGCGGCACCGCCGAGGCCCGGGGCCTCCTGCGCGCCTGGGTCTCCTGCTCCTCCTGCATGCGCAGGACCCACGACTACGACACCCTGGAAGAGGCCCTCGCGGCCTGGAACCAGGGCCAGCGCATTCTGCAGTTGGATCCCGACGTCTCTGAAAAACCTACACCGGTGGCCGGCTGAGCACGTCCGGTTCCACCCTCACTGCAGCCGCACCGCCGACGAGGCACCGCTGCCATCCGCGCCGGCGCTGGAGAAGGAGCCGGAGAGCTCGTCGCCGCCGCCTGCCAGACGCCAGGTGATGGTGCCGCTCGCGGTGCCGCCGGGTCCGCGCTCGGTGTAGCGCAGGCGCACCTCGCGGCCGGCGATCGAGCCAGAGAGCTGGATCCTGGTGCCGGCGCCGCCGGAGAGCCGGCGTCCATCCTCCCCCCACTCCTCGCCTTCGCCGGTGACCCTGGCACCCTCCTGGCGCAGGGCGACGCGGTAGGTGCGCGCGCCCCGTCCCTCGCCTCCGGCCGCGTCGCCGCTGTTGGTGACCTGCCACCAGCCGGCGAGGTTGACGGCGGCGGCCGTGCCCGCGGCCCCGCGGCCACCGGCCGGCGGCGCCTCGCGTCCCTGCTGCCCAGCCACTTGATCGTCGGGGCGGTTCACCTCGCTCGGCGGCACTGGCGGCGCGGGTGGCGCGGCGCGCCGGCCGGCGGCATTCGGCCCCGGCGGAGACGGTGCGGCTCCCCCGCCGGCCTGCCCCTCCTCCATGGCACGCGCTCCCCCGCCGCCGCTTCCCGTCTCGCCGCCCCCCGTCTCGCCGCTCCCCGTCTCGCCCGCCCCCTCCTCCCCGGCCGATCCGGCCGCGGCCCGGGCCGGACCGATCTCCAGCTGGCTCTCTTCGCCGGAGCTGGCGGCGCGGGCTCCTTCCGTGGTGCCCTCGATCAGGTTCGAGGCCGCCGCGGTGACGCCGGGGCAGGTGGACATGGGCTCGTGGCCGGTGAGGAACAGCTCCCGGGGCGCGGGCGCGCCGTCGGCCGGAGCGCAGCCCTCGGACAGCACCAGGCCGCTCGCGGGGTCGACCGGCCAGGCGGCGACGCCCGGCGGCATCGGCCACCACCGCGGCGCGGCGCGGCCGGCGTAGATGCGGGTCATCAGCCGCCGGAAGACCGGCGCCGCGAGCCGGCCGCCGGTTGCCTCGTCGGCGATCGGCCGCGGCTCGTCGTAGCCGATCCACACCCCCGCCACCACCGCCGGCGTGAAGCCGATGAACCAGACGTCCTTGCCGTCGGTGCTGGTGCCGGTCTTGCCGGCGGCGCGCCCGGCGAATCCCGGCGGCAGGCCGGGCGCGCCGGTGCCGCTCGCCAGCGCCTCGCGCAGGGCGTCGTCGAGGAGGTAGGCGACCGCCGGGTCGAGCACCTGCCGGCGGCTGGGCGCCGGCGCGCTCCAGATGGGGGTGCCGTCGGCGCGCTCGACGCGCAGCACAACCCGCGGCGCGACCTGCCAGCCCAGGCTGGCGAAAGCGGTGTAGGCGGCGGTCAGCTCGAGCGGCGACACCGCGACCGTGCCGAGCGGCATCGCGGGCAGCAGCGGCACCCGCGAGGTGATGCCGTCGCTCGCCGCGAGCGCCTTGATGCTGTCGTAGCCGACCGCCTCGGCCAGGCGCACGGTCGGCACGTTCCGCGACTGCGCCAGCGCCTCGCGCAGGGTCACCCGGCCCGCGAAGGTGCCGTCGTAGTTGCGCGGCTCCCAGCTGCCGCCGCCGGCGAGGGGCACGGACAGCGGGGTGTCGGCGATGGGTTGGCTCAGGGCGATGCCGCGCGCCAGGGCGGTGGCGTAGACGAACGGCTTCCAGGCGCTCCCCGCCTGCCGCCGGGCGCGCGACACGCGGTCGAACTGCGAGGCGGCGTAGTCGCGCCCTCCCACCCAGGCGAGGACGTCGCCGCTGGCGGCCTCGAGGGCCACCACGGCGCCCTGCAGCTCCCGGGTCCCCTTGCTGGCCTCGCTGCCCTCGCTCTCGCTGCCGCCGTGGGCGCCGCCGGCGCCGTCCCGCGCCTTCGACGTGCGTCCCAGCCGGCCGGACTCGATGGACCGGAGCTGGCGCTCGAGCTCCTCCTCGGCGGCACGCTGGGCCTCGAGATCGAGCGTCGTCCAGACCCGCAGCGGCGTGGCATAGAGACTCTCGCCGAAGCGCTCCTCGAGCTGGCGGCGGACCTCCTCGGCGAAGTAGCGCGCGAACATCGGCTTGGCGCGCGGCCGGTCCGGCGGCGAGCGCACCCCGAGGGGCTCGCGCGTCGCGGCGGCGGCGATCTCGGGCGCCACGCGCGCCTGCGCCGTCATGCGCGCCAGCACCAGGTTGCGGCGCGCCAGGGCGTGGTCCGGGTGGCGCCGCGGATCGTAGCGGGTGGGCGCCTTGGGCAGCGCGGCGAGCAGCGCCGCCTCCGCCAGGGTGAGCCGCGCCGCCGGCTTGCGGAAGTACTGCCAGGCCGCCGCCTCGATCCCCCGCGCGCCGTTGCCGAAGTAGATGTGGTTCAGGTAGAGCTCGAGGATCTCGGGCTTGCTGAAGCGCGCCTCGAGCTGCTGCGCGACGCGGATCTCGAGCAGCTTCCTGGCGGCGGTGCGCTCCTGGCCGGGGATCTCCAGCGGGAAGAGGTTGCGGGCCAGCTGCATGGCGATGGTGCTGGACCCCTGCTCGACGCCGGCGTGGCGCAGGTTGGCCGCGAACGCGCCGGCGACGCGGCGCCAGTCGACGGCGCCGTGCTCGAAGAAGCGCCGGTCCTCGATGGCAAGGAAGGCCGCCGCGAGATACCCGGGCAGCGAGCGCAGGCGCACCTCCGGCAGGTCGTCCGGCGACAGCGTGGCGATCACCTGCCCCTGGCGGTCGAGCAGCAGCGGCGCCCCGCCCGGCCGGTAGGCGGCGAGCCGCGCCGCGTCGGGGCAGCCCTGGAAGCCGCAGGTCTGCCAGGCCACGCCTCCCACCAGGGCCAGCCCGAAGCCCACCGCCAGCACCACCCCCAGGGCGATTCGCGGTGCCCCCCGCACGGCGAACGGCCGCCACAGCGCGCCGAGGCCCCCGCGCACCCGCCCCCAGGCCCCGCCCGCCCAAGCCCGGACCCGTGACCAGGCCGTTTCCGGCCGCTCGTGGAAGCCCCGTTCCTCCATGCCGCGGAAGGAAAGCAAGCCCGCTGCCATAGGCAGCCCGCGAGAACCGCGTGACGCTGCGCGCGGCCGCGCCGGGTGCCGATCATCTCAAAAACAGGCCAATTGCCCCTTGGAGCGCCGATTTTGTGTTTCTGTGTACGAACACATGCAAATCAGTCTATCTGATTGGCATCCTACTCGCTTGCACGGTCAGCATGCAGACTGTCAATTCACACAAGATGGGAGAAGAGTCATGAGGTACCTCGCCTACGTGGTCCTTCCGCTGCTCTCGCTGTCACTCGGTGCGCAGACGTCGTTGTCGTCCTTTACGCCCCCTGCCGTCCCAGCGGACGCCTTCTTGCACGCCTGTTACCGCCAGGCGGAGTACAACTACGATGTCTGCCAGTATTACTGCACGCGGCCCGGTGCACTCCTGGGCTGCGCCGCGAACTGCAAGGACATCTACCAGGCGCACCTCGCTGCTTGCCGCGCGGCGCACAAGCACAAGTAGGCCGCCGCAGCGGCGCTGAAGGCGTCGAGCTGGTCGATGAGCGAGCGGGCGACCGCTGCGGCGGGCTCCGCCGGAGCCTGCATTCCAACATCTAGGCACAGGCCAGTGACTGCTCGTCACGCCCTGCGCCTGGTTGCGCGCCCTTTTCGCCCTGATCGCCCCTTCACGTGGCCAGCTTTCTGAGCCGGCTGGCCGCGCCGGCGCCTGGACCTTCCCGCCCGCTCCGGACGAAGCGATATAGCCAATTGCTCATTTTTTTTACAATGACATCTCGGGAACCGCCTTCTTCGCTGGGACTTGCGCGCTGGGGCCCACGCCAAGTGCTATACTTTGCGGACGCTCGAGTGAGGAGAAGCTATGCGTGTCGGAAGACCGTTCGGGATCATCTTGGTTGCGGCGCTGTGCGGCGCCAGCCACGCCGCCTTCGGCGTGGTGTCGGGGACATGTGTGGCGGCCCGCGGCGGCAACAGCTGCACCGCCGGCGACGTGACCTTCGTGCTGGTCGGCCTCGGCACGCAGACCCAGGGCTGCGTCAACAACAGCGGCACCGTCACGATGTTCCTGGGCGCCACGCTCTCGAATACCGCTGCCGCGAACCGATACGACATCGGGATGTACATCAACACCGACAGCTCGGGCTCGGCGCTCACCGGCACGACCTGCGCCCGGGAGATGCTCAAGCCGGCGGGCACGACGGGCGTGACCACCTGTCCTTCTCTCAACCTCTCCGGCGGCAGCGGACCCTTCCTCAATGTGGACGGCGACGCGTGCTCGGACCTCGCCAAGCACGGGACACTGGGGACCTGCTCGGGCGGCGGCGGCGACTCGTTCATGGTCTTCACCGATGCCATCACGTTCCCGTGCGCAGACCTCAGCCCCAGGACCGGGTTCATCCAGATCCCGACCTGCGCTACCTGGGGCAACTCCGTGAACGAAGTCACCGGGACCACGGCGGGACCTCCCGGCTGCACCGGCGGGACGGCGACGAGCTCCTGCAACAGCGAATGCGACGTGGCACCGGGTACCGGCTCGAAGTGCAACTGCGCCGTGATCCAGTCCAACGTGCCGAACCCCAACCTGGCGCTCGGCACCTGCAGCTGCACCCCGACCCCGGTTCGCCCGGGCCAGTCCACTGCCTGCACGGTCAGCTTCACCAACGCCTTCAGCCCGGCGTGCACCAACCCGTCGCCCACCCCCGCCGAGCGCTTCCAGTGCGGCGTGGCGAGCTTCGTCCGCTTCAAGGCGCTTTACGACACCACGAAGGGCGAGGTGCTGAACTGCTCTCCACCCACAACGAACTGCCCCACCGGGACACCGAGCGAGACCACCGGTGGAACCACTGCGGTCGACGCGACCAACGGCATCGTCACTTGGACCCCGAAGGACACCACCTCGAGCGGCACCAGCCTGGGGGTCATCGGCGCCAACGAGATGGGCAGCATGACCTACCAGTTCCTAGTGGCCGCCGGCGTGCCCGACGGCACGGTCATCAACCAGACGGTGGAGACGTTCTGGTCGAATGTCAGCGGCTTCAGCCCCGAGGTGCAAGAAACGGCAACCGGCGTCACCGCCACCTGCAGCTTCACCGTCTCCTCGACCGCGAACTGGGCCTCGGTGACCGGGGTCAAGGCGCGCGAGGACGCGGGCCGCGTGGTCGTCAGCTGGGAGACCGCGGCCGAGATCGGCACCGCCGCCTTCCGCGTGCTGCGGAAGGACCCGCGGTCGGGCGAGTTCCGCGCCGTCTCCGGGCGGCTGCTGCCGGCCGTGGGGCGGGCGCCGGGCGGCGTCTACCGCTTCGTCGACGAGACGGCGCCCACCTCCGGCAAGCTCACCTACAAGATCGTCGAACGCGAGCTCAAGGGCGCCGATCGTGAGTCCGGCCCGTTCACGGTCGAGGTCGAGCGCAGCTCGGCCATGCCCCCGGCGCGCGCCATCGGCGCGGGCTCCGCGGACTTCCAGGCCGAGCCGCACCGCCCGTCCGCCGCCGTCGTGCGCGCGGCGCGGGCCGCGTCGTCGCCGGCCAGGCACCGTGGCGGGGCCGCGCCCACCAGCACCACGCGGCTCAAGCTCCTGACCGGCGCCGCGGGTCTCTACAGCGTCAGCGCCGCCAACCTCGCGGCCGCCTTCGGCGGCTCGGCCGCCAGCGCCGCGGCGCAGATCGCCCAGCACCGCTACCGTCTCACCAACCGCGGCGGCGAGGTGGCCTGGCAGCCGGCGGCGAACGGCCAGGGAATCGTGTTCTACGCCGCGCCCGTCGACAAGAGCCTGACCCTGTTCAACCTGCAGAACGTCTACTGGCTCGAGCCCGGCAGCGGCTCCTTCATGGGCCTGGCGGTGCAGGCCGCGCCGCTCACCGCCGCCCCGGCGGGCCAGAGCTTCCTCGATACCGAGCACTTCAAGCAGAGCGTCTTCGCGAACCCCTACGTGACCGCCAATCCCACCGAGGACTACTGGTTCTGGCAGTCCTTCCTGAGCGGCGATCCCCAGATCGGCCAGGGCACCTTCACCGTCAACGTCGCAGGCGTGGCCGCGGGCGCCACCGGCGGATCGCTGACCGTCAACCTGATGGGCTTCTCCAGCAGCCACCGGGTCGCGGTGCAGCTCAACGGCGCCGCGCTCGGCGAGGCCGACTGGCAGTGGGACGGCAACGGCTTCGGCGCGCGCTACTCCGCCACCCTGCCGGTCGCCGCCGGGCAGCTCGTCGAGGGCGCCAACTCGATCGTGCTCACCGGTCTCGACGGCATCTTCTTCCTCGACTCGTTCGACGTCGTCTATCCGCGCGTCTACCGCGCCGTGGGCGACCAGCTGGCCCTGCACGGCGACGCCAACGCCGAGGTGACCGTCGGCGGCTTCGGCGGCTCCGACGTCGCGGTGTACGACCTCGGCGCGCCGCTGCTCCCGAAGCGGGTGCCGGCGACGGTGGCCCCCGACCCGGCCGGCGGTTTCCTGGTCAGCTTCCGGCCAGCCTCGCCGGCCACTCCGTACCTGGCGGCGAGCGGCCGCGCGATCGCGGCGGCGGCCGCGACGGCGCGGCCGGACGCCGGCCTGCGCAGCCGCGCCAACGGCGCCGACGACCTGATCGTCACCTCCGCCGGCCTCCGCGCCGCGGCGCAGGGCCTGGCCGACTATCGCAAGGGCCGCGGCCTGGCCACCCTGGTGGTGACGGTCGACGACGTCATGGACGATTTCGCCGACGGCCTGCTGAACCCGGCCGCGATCCACGACCTCCTGGTCTACGCCGCCGCCAACTGGGCGCCGCACCCCCGCTACGTCACGCTGGCGGGCAAGGGCACCTACGACTACCGCGACCTGCTCGGCTTCCACGACGACCTGGTGCCGCCGCTGATGGTGGCCTCCTACGAGGGCCTGGTGCCCTCCGACGGCGCCTACGCCGATCTCAACGGCGACGGCCTCGCGGACGTCCCGATCGGGCGCATCCCGGCGCTCACCGCCGCGGAGCTGACGGCCTACGTGAACAAGGTCGTCGCCTACGAGAGCGGCGGCCTCGGCGCCTGGGCGAAGCAGGTGCTGCTGGCTGCCGACGCCCCGGACGCGGCCGGCGACTACGTGGCGGGCAGCGACCAGCTGGCCGCGCAGGTGCCCGCCGGCCTGCAGGTGAGCAAGGACTACCTGCCGGTGGGCGCCAGCCAGGCGCAGATCGACGCCGCCCGGGCGCAGCTCCTCGGCGCCTTCGACAACGGCGGCGTGCTGGTCAACTACGTCGGCCATGGCGGCCTCGACCGGCTGGCCTCGCCCGGCCTGCTGACCACCGACGACGTCCCGCAGCTCGTAGGCGGCGCGCGCTCGCCGGTCTTGATGGCGCTGACCTGCAACATCGCGCACTTCGCCTATCCAGGCTACCGCTTCCTGGGGGAGGACCTGATCGTCCAGCCCGGCGGCGGCGCGATGGCGGTCTTCGCCCCGACGGGGCTGTCCTACGACGGTCCGGCCGTGCAGCTCGGCCAGCACCTCCTGCCGGCCCTCCTCGCCGGCCCGGGCACGGTGCTGGGCGACGCCATCCTGCACGGCATCCGCGGCTACGCCGCCACCGGCGACCTGACGCTGCTGCCGGCCTACAACCTGCTCGGCGACCCGGCGCTGGCGGTCAAGTAGCGGAGCCGGCGCCCTCCTCGCCGTAGCGGGCGCGCCAGTGGTCGCGGGCGCCGCGCAGGACGGCGCCTATGGCGGGCAGCGGCGCCGTGCCGGAGCCGGTGACGGCATAGGCCAGGTTGTAGCCGAGAATGCAGGCGGCGCGGACCGCCGCCGCGGGGCTGCCGCCGGCGCGGAGCCACCGCTCGGCCAGCAGCAGGTGATTGCGGGTGCCGTAGTAGAGGCGGGCGGCGGCGCGGGCGCCGATCGAGCGGCCGCCCTCGTGGTAGGCGAGCGCGCCCGCGGCGCAGATCGTGGAGTAACCGGCGCGGCGCGCGCGCAGGCAGAGATCGAGATCCTCGAAGGAGAAGAAGTACTCCTCGGCGAGCAGCCCCACCGCCGCCAGCACCTCGGCGCGCACCAGCAGCGCGCAGCCGGCGACGCCGTCCACCCGGCGGACCGCGTGGGCCTCGGCGCCGGGCGCGCGCTCGCCGTGGCGCAGGTGGCGCATGCGCCCGCTGGCGCTCGAGAGCCGCATGCCCGCCGAGGCGACGCGGTCGGGCCAGGCGCGCGACAGCAGGAGGGGCCCGGCGATCCCCGCCCCGGCCTCGCCAAGCAGGGCGTCCTCCAGCGCTCCCAGGGCGTCCGGCGGCAGGACGACGTCGCCGTTGAGCAGCAGGACGAGCTCGGCGCCGCGCCGCAGCGCCTCGGTCATGCCGAGGTTGCAGCCGCCCGAGAATCCCAGGTTGCGGCCCGCCTCGAGCAGCTCGACGTCCGGCAGGTGGCGGCGGAGCAGCTCGACCGATCCGTCGCCCGAGCCGTTGTCCACCACCAGGACCTCCTGCACCTCGCGCCGCGACGCCTCGAGCGAGCGCACCGCGAGCAGGGTGTCCTCGGCCGCGCGGTAGTTGAGCACCACCGCGGCCAGGCGCGCCACCCCGCGGCGGGGCGAGGGCGGCGAGGGCAGCGGAACCGGCTCCCCGGGCGACCCTGGCGACCCGGGCGACTCCGGCGACCTCGGCAACCCCGGGGACTCCGGGGACCACGGCGATCGCCGCACCCGGCCGGCCGCGGCTTCCGCCGCGCACTCGGCGTAGATCCGCCGCGTCCACGCCGCGTCGTCCGCGATGTCCCTGACCGGCGGGATGCCGGCGCGCAGCCGCTCGCGCAGGCCGGGCTCCTCCAGCAGCCGCGCCAGGCAGCGCCGCAGGTCGGCGGCGTCGCCGGGGCGGAACAGCAGGCCCGAGCGGCCGTCCTCCACCATCTCCGCCATGCCGCCGAGGTCGGCCGCGACGACCGGCACGCCGGCGGCGAACGCCTCGCGGATGACCAGCGGCGAGTTCTCGAGCCAGACCGAGGGCACCACGACGATGTCGAGACCGGCCAGCGCCGCGGGCACCTCGGCATGCGGGAGCGCGCCGCCGTAGCGCACGCCCGGGAGGCGCAGCAACGGCTCCAGCCGCGCCCGGTAGCCGTCGTCGCCATGGTAGGCGGCGTGCGCGCCGAAGAGCTGCAGCGACGCCCGGCCGGGCGGCAGCCCGGCGTAGGCTTCCAGCGCCAGGTGCGGCGCCTTCGACACCATCAGGCTGCCCAGGAAGCCGATGCGCAGGCGGCCGTCGCCGGGCGCCGGCCGCAGGCCGCGGAACGGGGCGAGGTCGAGGCCGAGCTCCTGCGGCGTGAGCCGCGCCGCCTCCACGCCGAAGGCCAGGAACCGCTCGCGCACCGTCGACGAAGGCGCCAGGCACCGCGTGGCCGCCCGGCAGGCCTGCTGCAGAGCGCGGGCGCGCCGGAGCGTCGCCGCCGCCTGGCCGTCGCGCGCCGCCGCGGCCGCCGCCCGCCGCAGGGACCGGGTGACGCCGCGCGGCAGCCGCCGGGCCGCGGCTCGCGCCAGTGCGGCGGCGGCGGTGGCGGCAGCGGCGGCCTCGGCGCCGGTGGCGGGTGACACGATGGCGGCCTCGCCCAGGCAGCCCGCGCAGCCGCCGGGAAGCGGTCCGGCGCAGCGGCGCAGGTCGCGGTCGAGCAGCTGGCCGCGGTGACAGATGAGCCAGTAATCGTGCAGCGTCAGGACGACCGGCAGGCCGCGCCGGGCGCACTCGAGCGGCAGGTCGCCGGAGAGCCCGGTCAGATGGTGGAGGTGGGCGACGTCGGGTCGGACCTCCTCGATCCAGTCGCCGGCGAGGCGCCGCACCGCCGCGCTGAGGTAGGCGTCGCGGACCGAGCGCACCTGGCAGAAGGTGTTGTTGACGCGCAGCACTCGCAGGCCGTCGGCCAGCTCCTCGCGCGTCGCGAAGTCGGGCCGCGCCGGGTCGGCCTCGCGCGCCAGCACGAACACCTCCTCCCCCTGGGCGCGCAGCGCCAGGGCCAGCGAGTGGACGTAGATCTCCGTGCCGCCCGTTCCCTGCGGCGGATAGCCGTGGACCACCAGCAGCACCCGCATCAGCGCCCTCCCCGCGGGTCGCGGGCGGCCTCGCGTCCGCCCAGGTACTGGCCGAGCGGCCAGGCGACGGCGAGCGCGAGCGCCCGCGGCAGCGCCGCCGGCCGGCGCCAAGCGAGGCGCGCGTGGAGCGGCACAGTCGCGGCGAAGGCGCGCAGCAGGTGCCGCGCCGTGGGGACGGTGCGCAGGCCGAAGAGATCCCCGAGCCGCCGGTGGGTGGCGCGCGTCCGCCGCAGCTCGTGGCGGGCGGACCGCTCGTGCGAGTGCACGACGCTGGCCTGCGGCACGTAGGCGAGGCGCCAGCCGGCGAGCAGCGCGTCGCGCGCCCACTCGACGTCCTCGGCGATCGCCGTCGCTCGGAACGGCAAGCGCTCCCAGACGCTGCGCCGGATGCACGAGCAGACGTCGTCGAAGGTGCAGAGCGCCAGCCGCTCGGCGGGCGCGAGGTCGCTCCAAGCCCGCGCGTCCCGCACCTCCATGACGCGGGGCTCGGCCGCGGCGGCCGCCCATCCCGCCAGGTAGTGGCGGGTGACCGCGCTCGCCGCCGGCCGCGGCAGCTGCCGGGCGCAGGTGCCGGCGAGGCGCGGGTCGTCCCGCAGCGGCGCGGTGAGGTTCTCCAGCCAGTCGTCGCCGGCGGGCAGGGCGTCCTGCACCAGGAGAGCCACCAGCTCGCCGCGGCAGGCCGCCACGCCCGCGTTGCGCGTCGTGCCGTGGTTGAAGTCGCCCGGCGCGATCTCGAGCAGCCGGTCGGCGCCACGCGCCAGCAGCTGCACCGTGCCGTCGGTCGAGCCCGAGTCGATCGCCACGATCTCGAACGGGAAGGCCGTGCGCTGGCCGCGGATCGCCGCCAGGGTCTCGCCCAGGGTCGCCGCGCCGTCGCGCGTCACCAGCAGGACCGACACCAGCGGCCGGCCGCCGGCGTCTCCGGCCGTCCCGCCGGTCATCGCTCCGGTCGTCGCTCCGGGCATGGCTCCGGGCATGGCTCCGGTCATCGCTCCGCTCTCATCGCGCCGTCTCGCCCATGGGCACCAGCCGCCGGTAGCGCTCCTCCCAGTCGCGGGCATCCTGCTCGATGCTCTTGACGGCCGGGACGCCTGCGGCCAGCCGGTCGAGCAGGCCCGGCTCCGCGAGCAGCCGGCGCAGGGCCGCGGCGAGATCGGCGGCGGAGAAGGCCTCGTACAGCAGCCCGTTCGTGCCGTCGCCGACGAGATCGGCGGTGCCGCCGAGGCGCGAGCCCACGACGGGCAGCCCGGCCTGGAAGGCCTCGTGGATCACCAGCGGCGAGTTCTCCGGCCACAGCGACGGGACCGCCAGGACGTCCATCTGGGCGTAGACCGCGGCCGCCGCGGCGCGCTCGAAGCGGCCCATGAAGCGGACCGCCAGCCCCGCCGCGCGCCGGCGCAGATCGGCGGCGTAGTCCGGGAAGACCTCCGGATCGCCGAAGACCAGCAGCTCGCAGGCTCCCGGCGGCAGCCGGCCCACCGCGTCGATCAAGACGTGGACGCCCTTGTGCCACACCAAGGTGCCGGCGAAGCCGACCCGCAGCGGCCCGGGGCGGCGCTCCCGGCGCGGGCTCCCCAGCGGTCCATCCGGCCCGAGCGGCGGCCCGCCAGACCCACCCGGCCCGTCCGTTCCGAGCGGCGGGAAGCCGTAGTCCGAGACGCACAGCTTCGCCGCCGGCAGGCCGAGACGGCGGAATTCCGCGGCCAGCGCCGGCGAGGGCGCCACGAAGAGATCGACCGCGTCGAAGACACCGCGCGCCCGCGCCAACCGGAGATCTACGTCCCGCGCGGCAAGCGGCGGCGCCGCCGCCCGCGCGCCGGCCCGCCGCAGGGCCGCCACAGCTCGCGGCAGCCGCCGGCGCGCCCGGTCCAGCAGGCGGGCCGCGCGGCCGCCGCCCGGCCGCGCCAGCACCGTGCGGCCGAAGACCAGCTGCGCGTGGAGAGGGTGCTGCGGAAAGCAGCGGCTGCAACGGCCGGTGTCGATGACGTGGCAGACGTGCTGCTCCGCCAGGTGCACGCGCTGGCCGCCCGCCGGGCAGACCAGCGTGTAGTCGTGGAGCGTGGCGACGACCGCGATGCCGCGCTCGCGCGCCAGGCCGGGCAGGTCGAAGCTCAGGTTGAGCAGGTTGTGGACGTGCAGGACGTCGGGCTGCACGATGTCCAGCACCTGCCCCAGGCGCCGGCCGAGCAGCGGCGAGGCATAGCTGTCGGCGAAGCTCGTGAACACCCAGTTGTTGATCAGCTCGGTGACGCCGATCCCCTCGTGGGCGCGCCAGGCGAGCTGGCCGTGCTCGTGCGCCGGGTCGTACTCGGCGCACAAGACGTGCACGCCGACCCCCCGCGCCAGCAGGGCGCGGCAGAGCTCGAAGCAGTAGATCTCGGAGCCCGCCTGGTGGCGCGGCAGGAAGTCGTGGATGGCGTGGAGGACCCTCATGTCGAGCGGCCGAGGACCGCCTGGCGAAGGCGGGCCGCAAGCGGCACCGCGGCGTCCGCCCGCACCTCGTAGCGCGGCAGCAGCAGGGGGTCCGCGCCGGCCAGGACCGGAGCCGGCTGGATGGTGACGGCGGCCTCGAGGCCGGCCTCCCGCACCGCCGCCACGGTCTCCGGCGCCGCCTCGCCGTAGGGATAGGCGAAGCCGCGGACCGGGCGCTGCAGCAGGTCCTCGAGCGCGGTGCGGCACTCGGCGACCTCCCGCCGCTGGACGTCGGGCGGCTGCCGCGGCAGCCACAGGTGATGGGCCGAATGGCAGCCGATCGCGATGCCTGGCACCTCGGCGAGCCGGCGCACCTCCGCCGCGCCGAGCGCGCGATGACTCGGCCGGGGCCGCAGGTCGAGGCCCGACCAGGCGGCGACCTCCCGCAGCAGTCGCTCGCGCCGCTCGAGCGTCGCCGCCAGGCAGGCGGCTTCCAGCGCCGCGAAGGTCGCCTGCCGTTCAGGCCCGGTGGCGGTCGCGAACAAGGCGCGGCCGTCGCGCGGGACGACCGCCGGCAGCGCGTCGACTGCCGGCAGCGCCGGCAGCGCGAGCCGCGGCGGCAGCGCCTCCCCGCCCAGGAAGACGCGCTCCAGCACGTCCCACCAGTGCTCGCCCGCGTCGGCCAGCCGGTCCGAGGTCAGGAACACCGTCGCCGGGATGCCCAGCTCGCGGAGGATCGGCGCGGCCACGGTCAGCGTGTCCTCGTAGCCGTCGTCGAAGGTCACCGCCGCGGCCCCCGGCGGCACCTCGCCGGCCGCGGCCGCCCGCGCCAGCTCGTCGAGCACCAGCGGCCGCCACTCGCGCGCCAGCAGCTCCATCTGGGCGCGGAATTCGCGCGGCGAGAGGCAGAGCGCGCCGCGGCGGTCCGTTACGCGGTGGTAGCCGAGGATGACCCCCGCGGGCGCCGCCACTTCCCGGCTCGCCCGGCTCGTCACGCTCGGCACGCTCGCCGGCGTCCACCGTGGCGAGCTGCCCTCGCCCCGCGGCGCCGGCTTCACCGCGCGCACCCCCAGCAGCAGCGGGAAGTCCGGGTCGAGGCGCTCGAGATCCTCGGCGGCCACCTCCTCCGCCGCCAGGCCGTGGAGGAACGCCGTGCTCGCCAGCAGGTTGCCGTAGGCCGTGACCTGCACGTTCTCGGGCGGCAGGAGCTCGGCGAACAGGCGCCAGGCGGCGGCCGGGGTGAAGCGCCAGTAGTCCGGCCCCTCGCAGTTCATCCGGCTCGCGACCGGCAGCGTGCAGAGCAGGACGCCGCCGGGCTTCAAGATGCGCACCGCGTGCGCGAGCGCGGCGCGCACGTCGTAGAGGACGTGCAGGGTCTGGGTGAGGATGAAGCAGTCGAACCGCTCGGCGGGAATGACGTCCGCGGCGGCGAGATCCGCCACGATCGTCGCCCGCCGGTTGCCGCGATCGACGTCGAGCACCTCGCTCCCGGTCACCCGGTCGCCGCCGAACATCCGCGTGTAGCCCGGGTCCTTGACCTCCAGCACCCGGCCGCAGACGTCGCCGGAATGCTGGCGCAGAAAGGCCTCGATGTAGTGCCGATCCAGGGGCAGGCCGCGCTCCAGGCCCCACACCGTACTCAGGGGCCGCGGCCGCCCGAGGTCGCCGAAGTCCACCGCCGGCTCGCCGCGCTCGCGCAGGGCCTCGCGGGCGGCCAGCGCCTGGGCCTGCAGCGTGCGCAGCTCCTGCACCCGCGACGCCCTGACGTGCTCGAGATGGCGCCGGTGCTGGCGCATGCTCTCCACCTGGCGCTCCTTGGCCAGCAGCAGCTCGGCGCCGAGCCGCTCGACCATGGCCGCGTGCCGATGCAGCAGCGCCACCATCGACTGCCGGTGATCGTCGGACGCTGCGGCCCGCTGATGAACCGAGCCGCGCCGCACGCGGTAGCGCAGCAGCGGCTCGGGCACGACCGTGCCGCGAAAGCCGTGGTCCAACGCTCGGAGCCAGAAATCGAGGTCCTCGAGCAGACCCAATGGGAGGTCCTCTGCGAAACCGCCCAGCCCCTCCCACTGCGTGCGGCGGAAGAGCGATGCCGGATGCGGTCCCCAGCCCTCGAGCACCGCGAGGACGGTCGGAGCCGGCGGCGTCCAGACGTAGGCCGCGCCCTCGAACGCCTCGACGCCGGTCGTGACGAACGCCAACTCCGGGTCCGCGTCGAGCCGCCGGGCCGTCTCCTCGACGTAGGCCGGGTCCAGGAGGTCGTCGGCGTCGAGGGTCACCAGGTAGTCCGCCGTCGTGGCGCGCACGCCCGCATTGCGCGCCGCGGCGAGGCCACGGTGGGGCAGCCGCAGTACCTCGACCGAGCCGCCGGCGATCCCGGCCAGCACGTGCAGCGTCTCGGGGTCGGTCGAGCCGTCGTCGACGACCACGATGCGCGACGGGAGACGGGTCTGGCGCCGCGCGCTGGCAACGGCTTCGCCAACCGTCGTCCCGAGATCGAGGCAGGGAATGACAACCGCAATGTCAGCCCGGTTCACGGCGCATCCAACCATAGATCGCGCGCAACGGCGCGGTGACCCGCCAGCTCAACGAAGCGCGTAGCGCCGCCGCCTCGTGACGCGCCGCCGCCAGCTCGCGCTCGATCTCGGCCGCGCACAGCGTTTCCATGGGGGCCGCGGCCGCCACGGCTCCGGGCATATGCTCCACGCCCTCCGCCGCGCCCGCCGCGACCTCGCCGCGCTCTCCACCCGCCCGATCCTCCCGCTCCGGCGCCGCCGCGAGCTTCGCCTGCAACCGCTCGACCTCCGCGCGCGCGCCGGCCACCTGCGGCCCCAGCAGCGTCTCGAGCTCGCGCTCCAGCTCGTAGTTGCCGCGCAGCAGCTCCGCCGCGTCCGCCTCGCGCCGCTCGAGGACCTCGAAGAGGTGGCGCTCGTAGCTCGGCCGGTGCTTCGCCACCAGGTACGCCCACAGCCCGAGGTGGGTCTCGGCGCACTGGTACTGCTCGCTCATCGAGCCCGGCCGGCGGCGATAACCGAACAGGACCTCGGGCACGATCTCACCGCGCGCGCCCTGCTCGAGCAGGGTGATCCAGAGGTCCCAGTCCTCGTAGCCCGGCGCCGGCATGCCGGGGTCCCAGCCGCCGGCCGCGAGGACCGCCCGGCGCCGCACCGGCGCCGCGGTGAGGACCGTATCCTCGGCCAGCACCGCGGCCAGGTCGCAGCGCTCCTGCCGCCACACCCAGTCCTCATCGCCGAAGGTGCGCAGCCAGCAGGACACGAAGGTGAGCGAGGGATCGCGCTCGAGCGCTCCCACTGTCTTTTCGAGGAACGTCGGCTCCAGCCGGTCGTCGGCGTCGAGGGCGCAGACGTACTCGCCGGCGGCGTGCTCGAGGGCGAGGTTGCGCGCCCCGGCCAGTCCGCGGTGCGCCGTCGTGAGCACCCGGGTCCGCGGCCGCTCGTAGCTCGCGAGCAGCTCGCGGGTCGCGGCATCGGTCGAGCCGTCGTCGACGATCAGGACCTCGAAGTCCTGCCGCGTCTGCCGCAGCACGCTCTCCACCGCCTCGTCGAGGAAGCGGCCGAGGTCGTGGCACGGGATCAGCACCGACACCTTGGGCGCGGCGGGCACGGCGCTCATCGCAGGGCCGCCGCGGCCGGGACCGGCGCGCCCAGCAGCTCGAAGTAGGCGGCAATGACCGTGCCGGGCGATCCCTCGCACACGAAGCGGCCGCCGTCCAGCAGCAGGGCGCGGTCGCAGTAGGCGTTGACGATGCGCGCGTCGTGGGTCACCAGCAGCAGGCTGTGGCCGCGCCGCGCCAGGTCCCGGTAGCGCTCCTCGCAGCGGGCCTTGAAGCCCGCGTCGCCGACGGCGAAGATCTCGTCGAGCACCAGCACCTCGCGCACCGCCTGGAACGCCACCGAGTACGCCAGGCGCGCCGCCATGCCGCTCGAGAAGTGCTGCAGCTTGAGATTGGCGAAGCGCTCCAGCTCGGCGAAGGCGAGGATCTCGTCGATCGCACCGCGGATCTCGGCCAGCGACATCCCCATCACCGCGCCGATCAGGTAGACGTTGTCGACGGCGTCGAGCTCGGGGTTCCAGCCCACGCCCAGCTCCAGGATCGGCGTGATCGCGGCCCGGAGCCGCACCTTGCCGCGGTCCGGGCGATAGATGCCGGCGACGATCTTGAGCAGCGTGCTCTTGCCGCAGCCGTTGCGCCCCATGACCGCCAGGGTCTCTCCCGCCCGCAGCTCGAAGCTCACCCCGGCGAGGACGTCGAGCCGCTCGACGCTCGGCGGCCGCAGCAGGCCGAAGACGTGCTCGCGCACGGTGGTGCGGCGCACGCTCGGGATGAGGAACGTCTTGGCGACGTCCACGACCTCGACGACCGCCCGGCCGGAAACGGCGGGGTTGGCGCGGCTGGCGCCGCTGGCGCCGGTGGCGCCCGCCGCGCCGGCCCTGCTCGGAGCGCCGGCCATCCTTACAGGTACTCCGCGGCCCGCGGCGCGTAACGCCGGAAGATGGCCAGCCCCGTGCCGAGGATGACTGCCGTGACCAGGGCGAGGCAAAGATGGGCGCGCAAAGTCGGCACCTTGGCGTCCACCAGCACCGCCCGCGAGAACTGGATGACCGGCGTCGGCGGCCACAGGTAGAGGTAGATGTGGAAGCGCTCGGGCAGGATCTTCAGCGGATAGACGATCGGCGCGATGAAGAACCCCGCCTGCAGCGCGACGTCCCAGATCTGGTTGAGGTCGCGCCAGCGCAGGAAGAGGACGCTCGCGGCCAGCGAGAAGCCGGCGGCGATGAGGAACAGCTGCGCCAGGTAGAGCGCGAACAGCCCCAGGGCTTCCAGGCTCGGCGGATGCCGGGAGGCGGTCAGGAAGGCCGTGATGGTCGCCGTGAACACCAGCAGCGTGATCACCGGGTTGGCGGCGGAGGCCACGACCACGACCCAGGACGGGAAGCGCGCCTTGGTCAGCAGGAACCCCTTGGCGTGCAGCGAGGCCAATCCGACCTTCGTCGACTCGGCGAAGAAGTCCCAGAGGAAGAGGCCGACGATGAGGTTCAGCTTGTAGTTCGGATCGGCGGCGAAGATGAACGAGAAGACCCCCATCAGCACCAGGAACATGGTGACCGGCTTGAGCAGCGCCCAGGCGAAGCCGGTCGGGGTGCCGTGATAGCGGGCCTTGAAGTCGGTGCGGACCAGCGTCCACACCAGCCCTCCCAGGCTGCCCCCGCGTCGGCCGGGCACGGTCGCGGCGAGCGCCATGCCTCAATGCCCCCGCGAGCGCCGCGCCGCCGCGCGCAGCGGCGCCGTCCAGCGCCAGCTGCGCGAGGCGAGGATCGCCGCCAGCTCCCGGCCCCGGACGTCGAGCTCCGCCCGCAGCCGCAGCAGGTCGTCGCCGCGCGCGGCCAGCTCCGCGTCGCGGGCCACCAGCTCGACGGCCAGCCGCGCCGCCTCGCGATGGCGCGCGTCCAGCTCCCGGCCGAGGGCCTCCGCCCGCTCCCGCTCGGCCGCCAACTCCAGGTTGCGCGCGTGCAGCTCCCCCGCCAACCGCGCCGCCTCGCGGTGCCGCTCGTCCAGCTCCCGGCTGAGGCCTTCCGACCGCTCGCGCTCCGCCGCCACTTCCCGGTTGCGCGCATCCAGCTCGGCCGCCAGCGGCGCCACCTCCCGGTTGCGCGCATCCAGCTCTGCCGCCAGCCGCGCCGCCTCGCGATGGCGCGCGTCCAGCTCCCTGCCGAGGGCCTCCGCCCGCTCGCGCTCGGCCGCCGCCTCGAGGTTGCGGGCGTGCAGCTCCCGGCTCAGGCGCTCGTAGGCCGCGGAGCCCGGCCTGGCGCCGGCATCGCCGGCAGCACGGCCATCGCCGGCAGCGCCACCGTCGCCGGCAGCGCCGCCGGCGCCGTCCCTGTCCGTCGCCGGCCCGCCGCCGCCTTCCCAGGCCGCCAGCCGCTCCTCCAGCTCCTCCACCCGCCGCGTCTCGAGCAGCAGCCGCAGGCGCACGCGCTCCGGGTCGTAGAGGATGAGCGAGGCCGGGTCGCGCAGGAAGCTCGCTCCGGCGGGCGTCCCCGGATCCTGGCTCGGTTGGCCAGGGTGGCCGTACTGGACGTGCCACCCCCGCGCCCGCTCCTCCGGATCGAAGCGTTGCAGGCGCTCGGCCAGGACCTTGCGCTCGCCATGCGCCTGGCCGCGCACGGGATAGTGCCGCAGCAGGAAACGCACCGGGAACACCTTCCGGCCGGGAAACATCGCGTCGTGACCGCCGCTCGAGACCAGGTCCACCGCGTGCTCGCTCCGCCGCCAGCAGCGCACCTGCACCTTGTCGAAGGACCGGGCGTGCTCGTAGAACTGGAACGCCTCGCGCAGGTCGGCGCCCGGGCGGAAGCCGTCGTGCGTCGGCCAGAAGTTGAGCAGCTCGAAGTCGATCGCGTTGTAACCCAGCCGGTCGACGCGCCGGATGGCCTCGCGCAGGCTGAGGTTCTCCCAGGGGCTCTCGCGGATCTCGTCGGCGTCCTGGTGCACGAACCAGTCGGCGGCGAGCCGCGCGGCGAGCTCCTCCTTGCGGCGCAGCACGTCGCTCCAGCGCACCGTGGGGCCGCCGGCGAGCCGCTCGATCTCGAGCAGGCCGCGCCCGAGGAAGGGCTCGGCCTGCGCCACCGTGTCGTCCGTCGAGCCGTGATCCACCAGGTAGACCTGCAGTCCCTGCCGCACCAGGTCGCCGATGACCTGCGCCACGACGTCGCCTTCGTTGTACGCCGCCAGGATGGCGATGACCGTGAAGTCCTCCGGCGAGGCGGCGCCTCGAGCGGCCCCCATGGCGGCCAAGTCTAGTGCACCTGCCCCACGGCCGCCGCCGCACCCAGCCGGGCCTGGCTGCGGCGCACGCAGTCCGCGGCGGCGCTCGACTCCGGGTGCTGCGCCAGGGCCTCGCTGCAGAGGCGCAGCGCCGCGGCGGGGTTGCCCTCCCGGGTCTCGAGCAGGGCCAGGTTGAGATGGCCGACGAGGTCCCTGGCATCCCATTGCAGCGCCTGCCGGAAACGCTGCCGCGCCTCCTCCGGGTGGCCGGCGAGCAGCGCCAGCCGCCCCAGGTTGTCCTCCGCCTGGACCGACCCGGGATCGGCGCGCAGGGCGTCCTCGAACGCCTGCCGCGCCTCCGCGTACCGCCGGGTCTCGGCCAGGCAGATGCCGAGGTTCAGGGGCGCGCGGGGCTCCTGCGGCAGCAGCTCCATGGCGCGGCGGTAGGCAGGGATGGCGGCGGCGCAATCCCCCTGCTCGCGCAGGGCGTCGCCCAGCGCATAGGACGGCGCCCAGGTCAGCGGCGCCTTCCGCGCGGCGTCGCGCCACAAGCTCACCGGATCGGACCACACGCGATTGCGCCGCACCGTCGCGGCGAGCAGCACGGCGAGCACCGCCGCCAGCGCCGCGAAGCACAGGGCGCGCGCACCCGGTCCCGGCGCCGCCGCGACCAGCAGCGCGAAGCCCATGCCGGCGAGCAGGAAGAGACCGCAGCTCGCGACGTAGACCCGGTGTTCCGCCATCAGCTCGAACAGCGGCACCAGGCTCGACGAGGGGAGCAGGAAGAGCGGGAGCCACAGCAGCGCCAGGACCGCGAGCGGGTACCGGCGGCGCAGCGCCCAGCCCGCCGCCGCGGCCGCCGCCAGGGCGGCGACCGCCGCCAGCAGCGCGGGATGCCATGGCGTCGCGATGCGCTGCGCCGGGTGGACGATCGACTGGGCCGCCGGGAGGAGCAGCAGCGACAGGTAGCGCCAGAAGATCACCAGCTCGGTCAGCGCGTGGCTGGCGACCGGCCGCGGCAGGCCCCGCGATTCGGCCGTCAGGTAGGAATGGAGGCGCCAGGCGCCGCCGGCGGCCACCAGCAGGATCAGCGGCAGGTGGAACCTCCACAGCCGGCGCCGCCGGCCCGCCTCCGAGCCCAGCCGCAGCAGCCGGTCGGCGGCGAGCAGGAAGAACGGCACCATGGCGGCGACCTCCCGCGACGCCAGGCCCAGGACCAGCGGCACGAGGGCGGCGGCCAGCCACCAGGGGCTGTCCTCCTTCATCCCGCGGTGAGCGCACCAGATGGCGAGCAGGACGAACGTACCACACAGCACCTCCGGGCGGCCGCTGGCGTAACCCACCGCCTCGGTCATCAGCGGATGCACCGCGAACAGCGCCGCCGCCGCGAAGGCCGCCAGCAGCGGCGAGGGCCCGCCTTCGGCCCGGCCACCGGCGCCCTGGCGACCGCCGCCCTCCCGGCCGGCGGCCTCGCGCCGGCCCGGGCCCCAAGCCGTCCGGTCGCCCGCCAGCGCCGCCGCCAGGCCGAAGAAGAGCGCGACGTTGAGCACGTGCAGCGCCAAGCTGGTGAGGTGGTAGCCGAAGGGATCGAGCCCCCAGAAGCGGTGATCCAGGGCGTAGGAGAGATTGACCAGCGGCCGGAACGGGCTGTAGATCAGGATCCAATGGAGATTCCCCAGGTCCGCCAGGGAAGGATTCTGGACCACCGTCCCGCGATCGTCGTAGACGAACGGGTTGTGCAGGGCGTTGACATAGGCGGCCACGCTCAGCGCCGCCGCCAGCGCGGCGAGCGCCGCACCCTGCCGGCGCCCCGCCGCCATCGTTGCCGCGGTCACCGCCGTCCGCGGCGGCGGCGGCGCCGGCGCCGCACCGGCAGCGCGCTGCGCGCGGCGCTTTTTCTTGGCTCTGCTCAACGTCGCGTGGATCTCCAGGTGACGCTACCATCCGCCATGGACGCGGTCAATCCAGCGAATGCGCCAATGCGCCGATACCCCGATGCCCCTTGCTGCCCGGCGAACGCCGGGCCAGAAAGGGGAGTAACATCCGCGCAATGGCTCCCGCCACCGGGCTGAGCATCCTGCACGTGGTGCCCTACTACGAGCAGGCATGGGCCTACGGCGGCATCCCGCGGGTCGCCTCGGCGCTGGCGCGTGGGCTTGCCCGCCGCGGACACCGGGTCACCGTCTGCACCACCGACGCCTGCGAGGCGGGAAGGCGCCTGTCGCGGGCGCCGGCGGCGGTGGACCCGGCGGGCGTGGCGGTGCGCGTCTTCCGCAACGTCTCCAACTCCGCCGCCTACCACCTGCAGCTCTTCACCCCGGTGGGCCTGGTCTCCTGGCTGCGGCGGCACGCCGCGGACTTCGACGTCGCCCACCTGCACGGCTGCCACCATCTCCCCGGGGCGCTGGCCGCGCGCGAGCTCTCGCGCCGCGGCGTTCCCTACCTGCTCACCCCGAACGGCACCGCCGCGCGCATCGAGCGCCGGCGGATGCTGAAGCTCGTCTTCGGCCACACCTTCGGCCGCGAGGTGCTGTCCGGCGCGGCGCGCGTGCTGGCGGTGAGCGAGTCCGAGCGCCGCGTCCTCCTCGGGCTGCGGCTGCCGGCCGAGCGCCTGCGCGTGCTGCCCAATCCCCTGGACCTCGACGAGTTCGAGCCCTCGGCGGCGCGGGGCAGGCTGCGCGCCCGCCTCGCCCTGGGCGACCGGCCGCTGGTCCTCTACCTGGGCACGCTGAGCCCGCGCAAGGAGGTCGGGACGCTGGTCGAGGCGTTCGCCGCGCTGGACGGCGACGCCCGCCTGGTCATCGCCGGCAACGACTTCGGGACGGGGCGCCGGCTGCAGCGCCGCGTGCGCCGCGCCGGGCGCCAGGGCCGCATCGTCTTCACCGGCCTGCTGCGCGGCCGCGAGCGCCTCGAGGCCCTGGCCGACGCCGACGTCGCGGTCTACGCCACGCGCGACGAAGCCTTCGGCCTCGTGCCCCTCGAGGCGCTGCTCTGCGGCACGCCGGTGGTGGTGGGCGACGACGCCGGCTGCGGCGAGGTGATCGCCGCGACCGGCGGCGGCCTGCTGGTGCCGCCGGGCGACGCCGCGGCCCTCGCCGCCGCCCTGCGCCAGGTCCTGGCGGCGCCGGCCGCCTTCCGCCAGGCGGCGGCGCAGGCGGCCGTGCGGGTGCGGGAGCGCTACGGCCAGGCGCCGGTGTGCGCGCGGCTCCTCGAGCTCTACGACGAGGTCGTGCCGCGCGCGAGGCTGCAACTGGCGTGAGTGCCGGCGGCCTGAGCGCCGGCGGCGTCAGCTTCGTGCTGCCGGTCTACAACGGCGAGCGCTGGCTCGACGCGGCGCTGCGCGCGATCCTGGCGCAGGACGACGGCCGGCCCTTCGAGGTGCTGGTCGTGGACGACCGCAGCGGCGACGGCTCGGCCGAGATCCTCGGCCGCTTCGCCGCCGATCCGCGCGTGCGGCTGCTGCGGGGCGCCGGGCGCGGCGCCGCGGCGGCCATCAATCAGGGCCTGCGCGCGGCCCGCCAGCCGGTCGTCTGCCAGGTCGACCAGGACGTCGTGCTCGAGCCCGGCTGGATGGCGGCGCTCTGCGGCGCCCTGGCGGCGCCCGGCGTCGGCGCGGCGCAGGGCTACTACCAGACGCCGCGGGACGGCTCGCTGTGGGCGCGGGTCATGGGGCTCGACCTCGAGCTGCGCTACAGCCGCATCGCCGGCGGCGCTCTCGACCACGTCTGCACCGGCAACTCCGCCTACCGCGCCGAGGCGCTGCGCCGGGTGGGCCTGCTCGACGAGTCGCTCGGCTACGGCTACGACAACGACCTCTCCTACCGGCTGGGCCGCGCGGGCTACCGGCTGGTGTTCTGCCGCGAGGCGCGCAGCGTGCACCGGTGGCGCGACGGCCTGCTGCCGTACCTGCGCCAGCAGTACGGCGTCGGCTACGGCCGTCTCGACCTGGTGGCCAAGCACCCGGGGCGCGCGGGCGGCGACGACGTCTCCGGCTGGCGCATGATCCTCCACGTCCCCGGGACGCTCGCCGTCCTGGCCGCGGGCACGGCGGCCGCGGTCGGCGCGCTCGCCGGGGCGCCCTGGCGGCCCTTGCTGCTCCTCGCCGCGGGCATCGCGGCGGTGCTCGCCCTGGACCGGATCGTCGCCGGCCTCGAGGCCGCGCTGCGCTTCCGCGACCGGGCCGGCCTGGCCTTCGCCCCGATCCACCTGCTGCGCGATCTGGCCTGGGCCGCGGCGCTGCTGGCCTGGGCCGGCCGGCGGCTGGAGGGCGGCGAGCCGCGGCCCCGCCAGAGCATGCCGCGAGAGCCGGTCCCGGCGCCGGCCGCGGCCCGCCCCCGCGCCCACCCCCCAGGCCGCTCCGCCACTCGCCCCCCCGACGACTTCCTCATCATCGTGCCGGCGCGGAACGAGGCGGCGAGCCTGCCGCGGGTGGTCGCCGAGGCGCGCGGTGCCTGGCCGGACCGCGAGATCCTGGTGGTGGACGACGCCTCGGCCGACCCCACGCCCGCGATCCTGCCGGGCCTCGGGGCGCGCTGGCTGCGCTTCGGCCAGCACCTGGGTCTCGGCGGCGCGCTCCGCGCCGGCATGCGCTACGCCCGCCGGCACGGCCACCACACCGTGGTCAGGTTGGACGCCGACGGCCAGCACCCGGCGGACCAGGTCGGCCGCCTGCTCGAACCCATCCGCGCCGGCCTGGCCGACGCCGTGCACGGCTCGCGCTTCGCCGCGGGCGACGGCCCCCGGGGCCGCGGCATGCGCCGGCTCGGCCAGCGCCTGCTCGCCGGCCTGCTGTCGCGGGTCACCGGGCGGCCCGTGAGCGACCCGACCTCCGGGTTCTGGGCCTTCGGTCCGGCCGCCGTGCGCGTGCTGGGCGAGCACCACCCCACCGGCTACCCGGAGCCCGAGCTGCTCCTCTTCCTGCGCCGCAACGGCCTGCGCGTGGCGGAGGCGCCGGTGACCATGCGCGACCGCGCCGCGGGCACCACCTCGCTCACCGCACCGCGCACCGCCCTCGCCATCCTGCGCGTCCTGCTCGCGCTCGTGGTCGTGCCGCTGCGCGCCCGGGTCCCTTCCTCGCCGCCATGAACCACACCGTGCAGATCGTCGCCGTGGCGGTCAGCCTGGGCTTCCTGCTGGCGGTCCTGGAACTCGTCCGCCGGCGCCGCCTGACCGAGGAGTACTCCTTCCTCTGGATCGGCTTCGCCCTCCTCCTGCTCGTGCTCTCGCTCTGGCGCGAGATCCTGCACGCGGTCGCCCGCTGGCTCGGCGTCTACTACCCGCCGGCCGTCCTGCTGCTGGCGCTGCTGCTCTTCGTCTTCGTGGCCTCCCTCTACTTCTCGGTCGTCATCTCGCGCCAGCGCCGCCAGATCGAGCGCATGGTCGAGGACCTCGCCATCCTGGCGGCCGAGGTGCGGGAGGTGCGGCAGGAGCAGGTGCAGGAGCCGGAGGAGCAAGACGCCGGGATCGACATCCCGGGTTAGCGGTGACGCAAGGCTCGCCCGAAAGCGCTCCCTCGAAGCTCCGGTAGTGGTTCTGGGCCAACTCCGGCTATGTTTTTATGCAACTGGCATGGTGGATTATATATCGTCACATAGCTATATATCAAACCAAACTGGCATCTTGACAATCAACATCATATCCGTGAGTATGCCCTTGCTGTCCCTGTGGCGATTCTGGACCTGGCTTTGTAAGAAGTAGAGGTAGTAACCCTCGAAGCCTTGATTGGCCCTGGATCGAGCGACCTGGCGTCGCGCCTCGAGGTGTCGGAGCACGCGCGGTCGCAACCGGTGCACTTCGGCCTATGCCCTCGGAGGCGGTGAGGCCCATTGCCCAAGTGCGTAACGCTCTTCTCCGTTGGGAGACGATAGGATGAATTCCCCATTCCGCTCCGCGTGGCTGGCCCGGCAGAAGGCCAGGAGGCTCATCGCATCAGCCGGCGCGATCGCGTTCGCCCTCCTGGCTGTCGCTCAGACCGATGCGCAGCAGGACCCGGCGACGGTCAACGCCCTGTGGGTCGCGGAATCGTCGGGTGTGCTCAAGATCGCCACCGCGGACGGCAGCTTGCGACTCGAGATCCCCGGTCTCGCCAACGTCCGTGCCGTTGCCGTCGATCACCACCGGCCCACGATCTGGCTCTACGCCGGCCAGAACCTCTATGCCTATGGCTACGACGGCTCTCAGGAGCTCGTCGTGCCGCTGTCCCTGCCGGACCCTTCGCGCGCCTCGCTTGCCGTCAACGAGCACGACGGCTCGATCTGGCTCGGAGCCGACCAGAACCTGGTGAGCATCTCGTCCTCTGGGCAGGCTCTGCGATCGCTCCAGCTGGCGGCCAACGTCCAGTCGCTCGCGATCGACGCCGCCGGCTCGCTGCTCTGGGTGGGAACCTCGAGCTCCGCCGCGGCTTTCGATGCCATCAGCGGCGCCCAGGTCTCGTCGCTCGACCTCGGGTCCCGCCCCGATCTTCGGGACCTGGACGTCGACCCGACCGGCCGGGTCTGGGTGGCGCTGGACGCGGGCGTGCGCCGCTACGCCGAAGACGGTACCCTGCTCCTGGCCGCGGCCTTGACCGGATCGCTGCACGTTGCCGGTGACGGCCACGGAGGCGCATGGGTCGCCACCTCCAAGAACCTTCTCCGCTTGAGCCCGGGCGGGCAGGTGACCGCTTCCGTGTCTCCCTTCGGCGATCAGGGGAAGATCGTCGAGGTCGTGCTCGACTCGTCGAACGACGGCGCATGGGTCGCGAACGAGACGTCGGTCGCGCAGGTGGACGCCGCCGATCATCTCGTGCGTGCCTTCCAGTTCCAGCCGCCGGTCCACATCTGGGACCTGGCCCTGTATGCCGACGTCATTCCGCCGCAACTGACGTTCACCGCGCCCGCGGACGCCTCGTACCTCAACACCAAGACCCCGACGTTGAAGGTCACCTACAGCGACACCGGGTCGGGGGTGAACCCGGCGACGCTCGCCTTCCAGGTCAACGGCGTGCCGCTCCGGGTCGCGTGCGCCAACTCCAGTGGCGGAGCGAGCTGCGCGGTCTCGGACCCGCTGCCCGATGGACTCTACTCTGTGACCGGCACGGTCCAGGACTATGCCGGCAACACCTCGCAACCGGCGAGCGTGACGTTCACCATCGACACCATTCCGCCGGCCATCGTCCTGACCCGGCCCCAAGATGGCCTGCTGACCAACCAACCCCTCCAGACCTTCGCCGGTACCCTCGGCGAGCCGTCGACGCTGACGCTCAACGGCACGGCCGTGGCGGTCAATCCCGACCTCACTTTCAGCCAGGCGGTGCAGCTCGTCGAAGGGACCAACACCTACACGCTCGTCGCCGTCGACAGGGCAGGCAACGTGGGCCAGCTCTCGATCACCCTCACGCTGGACACGACTCCGCCGGCGCCGATCAGCGCCTCGAAGGTCGCGGTGAGCGCTCCCAGCGGTGGACAGGTCACTCTGACCGCGGGACCCGGGAGCGCCGAGCCCGGCGCGATGGCGTCCATCACGAATTCCCGTACCGGCCAGGTCACTTCCGTGACCGTCGCCGGCGATGGGAGCCTGGTGGCGACACTCGCGGGCCAGGCCGGCGACGTGCTGCAGATCGTGCTCGCCGACGCCGCCGGGAATCACAGCAGCGCCACCACCGTGACCGTTCCGGGCAATCCAGGCGGCGGTGGGCTGCCGCCGGACCCGGCCACCGTCGCCTCTCCGCTCGACCCGACGGTGCCGACCGACATCGCCGTTGCGACCGCCTTCCTGTATTCCGGGCCCAACCCGATTCAAACCGGCGTGGCCACCGGAACGATCGACCCCCGGAGGGCCGCCGTCCTGCGCGGCAAGGTGCTCGACCGCAACGGCTCGCCGTTGCCGGGAGCTACCGTCACCGTTCTCGGGCATCCCGAGCTTGGCAGTACGCTCAGCCGCCTGGACGGTCTCTTCGACCTGGCCGTGAACGGCGGCGGCACGCTCGTCGTCCAGTACGACAAGTCGGGCTATGCGCGCGTACAGCGCCGCGTTTCAGCGCCATGGCGGGACTACACCTGGGTCGAGAGTGTCGTTCTGGTGTCCTACGACACCCAGGCTACCGTGGTCACGGCCGGCGCCGCCGTTTTACAGGTGGCACGCGGGACGACATCGAGTGACCAGGACGGAACTCGTACCGCAACCCTGTTGTTTCCGCCCGGTACCCAGGCGTCGATGACTCTCGCCGACGGCAGCTCGAAGTCTCTGCCGACTCTCAGCGTCCGTGCCACGGAGTTCACGGTCGGCAGCATGGGACCTGCCGCCATGCCGGCGAAGCTGCCGCCGACCTCGGCCTATACCTACGCCGTGGAGCTGAGCTGCGACGAGGCCCAATCGGCGGGCGCTCAGAGCGTGACCTTCAGCCAGCCCGTCGTGCAGTACGTCGAGAACTTCCTCGGCTTCCCGGTGGGAGGAACCGTGCCCGTAGGCTACTACGACCGGACGCTTGCGGCCTGGGTAGCCTCCGCCAACGGCCGCGTCATCGGCATGTTGAGCATCACGAACGGCCTTGCCGACCTCGATCTGACCGGGAGCGGCTCGGCCGCGACCGCGACGGACCTTGCCGCACTTGGCATTTCCGATGCCGAGCGCAGAGAGTTGGCGGTTCTCTACCAGCCTGGTCAGAGCCTCTGGCGAGTGCCCATCAGCCACTTCACCCCTTACGATTGGAACTGGCCTTATTTCCCCCCGGTGGACGCGACGCCTCCGAACGAGCCGCCGCCCCAACCGGCCGACAAGCCGGAGGATAACTCCGATTGCCAAGATGGCTCGGTCATCCTGTGCCAGAACCAGGCCCTTGGAGAGGTGGTCCCGATCGTCGGCGCCCCTCTCAGCCTGCGCTACGTCAGCGATCGTGTGCCGGGTCATGCCGCCGGTAGGTCGATCACCATTCCATTGAGCGGGCCGACGGTACCGGCAAGTCTCAAGAGGATCGAGCTGCAGGTCGCCGTCGCCGGCCAGCTGTTCACGCAGACCTTCCCAGCCGCACCCAACCAGTCCTACCTCTTTACGGCTCCCGGCCTGGACGCCTATGGCCGGCCGCTGCAGGGAGACGCAAAGGTCACGGTGGTCATCGCCTACGTCTATGGGACGACGTACGCTCTCCCCGTGGCCGATGGACTGGCCTTCGCGCAATTCCGGTACCCCACGATCTTGGCGACGTTCCTCAACCGGGCGACGAACGAGTACGCTCCCCGGCAACAATACGAGACCTACCTGGGGACCCTGGGCTTCTGGGATGCGCGAGGCGTGGGCCTCGGCGGCTGGACGCTGAACGTTCATCACACCTACGATCCGAACAGCGGCGTCCTCTACTACGGCAGCGGCAAGACGAAGCGAACCTCGGCTTCGAGCTACGGCAGGATCTTGTCGCCGGCGGTGGCCCTGAGCACCACCGAGAGGGCCTTCTGCCTGGGGCGGGACGATGGAGGCAATCTCTACCTCTGCTCGTTCAACCACATTCTGAAGGTGACACCCGGCGGCGCGGTCACGACGGTTGCCGGTCAGACGTTCGGCGGCTTCGCGGGCGACGGCGGCCCAGCGACCGCGGCGATGCTGTCGCAGCCGAGGGCAGTCGCGGTCGATCGCAGCGGCAACCTCTACATCGCGGACACGCTCAACAACCGGATACGCAAGGTCGATACCCAGGGGATCATCACCACGATAGCCGGTAACAACGGATCCGTATGCGCAGACCAGTCGTGCAACAACGTGCCTGGGACCATGGCATCGCTCACCGGGCCGGAGGGTATCGCCGTCGACGGAGAGGGCAACGTCTACCTCGCCGACACCGGCGTCAGCTTCATCAGGCGAATCGGGCTTGACGGCATCATCACCACCGTGGCGGGCAATGGCGGCATCTTCGACTCCTCTGGCGATGGCGCCTTGACGAGTCTGGCCCTCAGGAGGCCGCAGGCTGTCGCGTTCGACAACTCCGGGAATCTCCTGATCGGCGACACGCTGAACGACCGGGTCGTGAGGATCAACCCCAATGGATCGTTCACCGAAATGGCCGGCGGCACCAGGCCTATCGGCCTGGCAATGGACCAGGAGGGTAGCCTGTTCGTCGCCAACATCGGCGGCTTCCTCGGCGGGACCGTGGCGAAATGGTTGCCGAACTTCTCGCATGCCGTGATCGCCGGCGCAGTGTCGTCGTTCGGCTCCACGCTCGACAACCTTCCCGCGACGGCAGCCACACTGAACGCGCTGACGGGAGCCGCCGTCGATGGCGACGGCTCGATCCTCGTCACGGACGGGCAGCGCGTGCTGCGGATCGGGAACCTGCTTCCCGGATTCACGGCCGGCGAGCTGGACGTTCCCTCGGAGAACGGCGAGCATGTCTACGTCTTCGACAGCGAGGGCAGGCACCTGCGCACCACCAATGCCCTGACCGGCGCGACCCTCCTCACCTTCGGCTACGATCTCTCCGGCCGCCTGGCCTCGGTGACCGATGGCGACGGGAACGCCACCACCGTCGAGCGAGACTCGAGCGGTCAGCTGACGGCGATCGTGGCGCCCTTCGGTCAGCGCACCCTGGTGACGGTAGGGAGCGACGGCTACGTCGCGGCCATCGCCAACCCGGCGGGAGAGACGGTTCATCTCGCCTACCAGGCCGGAGGTCTCCTGGCGACGATGACCGATGCCAAGGGGAACGCCAGTCACTTCACTTACGATCCGGTTGGCCGGCTGGTGCTCGACGCCGACGCCGCCTCGGGCTTCAAGCAGCTGGCCAGGACCGCGCGTCCAACGGGCTACACCGTCGGGCTGGTGACGGCTCTCGGCCGGGCCTCGAGCTACTCCATCGACGAGGACGTGGCCGGTGACAAGACCAGGTCGAACGTTTCCCCCGCGGGGCTCGTCGCGACGACCCTCATGAAAACGGATGGCAGCGAATCGACCAGCTCGGCCGATGGGACGGCCGTCTCGCTACGCTGGGGCCCGGATCCCCGCTTCGGCATGCTGGCGCCGGTCGTGGCCGCCCGGCAGGTCACGACGCCGGCAGGTCTCGTCTACTCTTCGAGCTTCACGAGGTCCCTGAGCACGCAGAACAACGTGCAGGTGCTGACCGACGCCTTGACCGTCAATGGCAACACCTTCACCCGGAATTTCAATGCGGCCCAGGGCCTGTATTCCCTCACCTCCCCGCTGGGGCGGCAGCTCTCGACCGTCATCGATGCCCGGGGGCGGCCGGTGCAGATGGTCACCGGCAACCTGGCGCCGACCTATTTCAGCTACGATGGACGAGGGCGCCCGACCTCGATCACCGTAGGCTCCGGGGCGGATGCGCGGAGCACCACGCTGACCTACGATGCGTCGAGCCGCATCGCTACGGTCACCGATCCGCTCCAGGAGACGGTCAGCCTCACGTACGACGGGGCGGATCGCCTGACCCAGCAGATCTTGGCCGACGGCCAGGCTCTCGCGGCCGCTTTCGACGGGGACGGCAACGCCCTCACCTTCACCCCGCCCGGGCGGCCCGCGCATGCCTTCGCGTACAACGCCGTGAATCTGCTCACCGGTTATACGCCCCCGGATCTGGGCGCCGGCGGCACCAGCACCAGCTACGCGTACGACCTGGACAGCGAGCTCACCCGGATCACGCGCCCCGGCGGCCAGGTGGTGACCGCCGCTTACGACAGCGCCGGGCGCATCGGAGCGATCACGGATGGCAGAGGCACGAGGACGTTCTCTTACGATCCCGCCACGGGCAACGTGAGATCGATCACGGCACCCGACGGCGGCCGGGTCAGCTATCTCTATGATGGCTCCCTGGTGACGCGGACGACCTGGTCGGGGCTGGTCGCCGGGACGATCGACCGCACCTACGACGCGAACTTCCGCATCGCCTCCCTGGCGGTCGACGGCGGCAACGTGACCTCCTTCGGGTACGATGCCGATGGGCTGCTGACGCAGGCTGGCGCGTTGGCGCTCCAGTACGACAGCCAGAACGGGTTGCTGGCCGGCTCCAATCTGGGCGTCGTCGCCACGAGCACGACCTATAGCGGATTCGCGGAACCGACCAGTGCCAGCGTCGCCGTGAACGGCACGCCGCTCTACACCTCCCAGTACACGCGCGACAAGTTGGGACGCATCACTCAGAAGATCGAGACCATCGGCGGCACGACCGACACCTACACCTATTCCTACGACGCTCGCGGGCGCCTCACCACGGTGGCCAAGGACGGCACGACCCTCTCCACTTACACCTACAATGCGACCGGTAATCGCCTGTCCTGGACCGGTCCGTCCGGCAGCCGCGCCGCCACCTACGACAACCAGGACCGGCTCCTTCAGTATGGCGATCTCACCTACACCTACCAGCCGAGTGGCGAGCTGGCGAGCAAGACACAGAACGGTCAGAGCATGGGCTTCGCGTACGACGGCTTCGGGAACCTGGTCGGGGTCACCACTCCGACCGGCATCGCCATCTCCTACCTGGTCGACGGGCGCAACCGCCGCATTGGCAAGATGGTGAATGGCACGCTGGTGAGCGGCTTTCTCTACCGTGACCAGCTCGCGCCGGTCGCCCAGCTCGACGGCTCCGGCAACGTCGTCGCCGTCTTCGTCTATGCGACGCGGGTCAATGTGCCCGACTACATGGTAACCGGCGGCAACACCTTCCGAATCGTCACCGATCACCTCGGCAGCCCGCGCCTGGTGATCGACGCCGCCACCGGGGACGTGCTCCAGCGCATGGACTACGACGAGTTCGGGCAGGTCATCCTCGACACCAACCCCGGCTTCCAGCCATTCGGCTTTGCCGGTGGCCTCTACGACCCGCAGACTGGGCTCGTTCGCTTCGGCTTCCGCGACTACGATCCGCAGACCGGCCGCTGGACGACGAAGGACCTCTTCGGCCTCGCCGGCGGCGCACCGACCCTCTACCATTACGCGGCCGGCGATCCGGTAAACTACGATGACATCTCGGGTTTGAACGACTGCAACGCCTACAAGCCGCTAGCCGACTGGCTGTGCAACAGGATCAAGAAGCTCGCGGAGCAGCTGAACGTCGATCCCTTGCTTCTCCTGGCCTTGGCGGCGGTCGAGTCCGGCTGGAACGATCAGAGCAACGGCCATCCAGGGAATCGTCCACAGCATGCCGTGGAGCTCAATAACCCGTTCGGCGTCACCCATGCCGGGGGCAACAACATTCATTTCTCGAGCCTGGATGCGGCCTTTACCTTCTGGGCCAAGACGTACGGCAACGCTGTCGGGGGAGCGGACAACGTGACCGACTTCCTTGCGGGACTCAAGGCGGCTCACTATAACTCCAAGAACCCGAACTACGAAGACTTCTTCGCGGACGTCTTCGACAGCGCGGTGTGGTTCGCGGTGAATTGCAAGGACAAGTGCTGGGGGGAGTGAGATGAAGGATGGGCGGAGGCTCTGCCTCAGCGCCGGCGCGATCACGATCCTTGCCGCCGCAACGGCGCGGGCGCCCGACCCTCGCCCGAGCGGCCTGGCGCCAAGCAGGGCGGCTGCGGAGACGACTGGCACCATCGTGCTGACGCTTCGGTCGGAGGCTTCCACGGCCCCCTGCGATACCTTCTGGGAGCGCGGGAGTGCACCAGACGCTCGACACGCCTGGGTCGACCTGCACTCCACGAGTGATGGCGGCCGGACGTGGCGAGTGGTCACGTTCTCCCGCGACGTCGATGCTGCCATGCATCTCCACGGGGTCCTCGATCCGAGTGACGACTCGCTGGCGGCAATACACTCCTGGTTCATCACGGCGATGCGGGGTTGGCTGGTCGTCCTCCGCCGGGAAGAGACTCCTGCCTGGCAGACCGACGATGGCGCCAAGACGTGGCGGTCGCTCCCAGATTGGCACCTGAGCAAGATGCGCTTCGCCGACACCCGGCACGGCATGGCCCTGGTGAGAACCCGCAAAGGGGCTCTCGAGACCATGCTGACCGCCGACGCAGGCGACACCTGGAGCCGCTGCGGCGCGACATACCGGCACAGCTATTTCGACTCCCTCTTCCTGCTCGATGCCCGGCGCGGATGGGCGTGGGTCAGCGCGCCCACGAGGTGCTGGAAGGCGCCGTCGGCCGGTGGCGATTGCGCAGGGCCGACACGTCACGGTGTGATGCAGACCGAAGATGGCGGCTGTCATTGGCACGGCGAATGGAATGACCGGCGTTCGATCGCCGAGCGCGGTGAGCTTTATTTCCTCGACGAGCGAGACGGCTGGCTTGCCGGCGGCCACAAGCCGGGTCTCTATCACACCACCGACGGCGGGCTCTCCTGGAAGCCGCTGCCGCTGCCGGCGAACAAGATGATGGTCAAGAGTGTTTACTTCCGCGACGCGGACCGCGGATGGCTGATCACCAACAGGGAGGAGCTCTTCGAGACGAACGATGCGGGACGCAGCTGGCGAGGCCTCGCAATGACAGAGGTTGCCGAGCGGCTGGACCAGCTGATGAGCTCCTGGGATCGATGGCCAGTGGGCAGGCTCTACGGGATGTTGTCTCGCGGCGGGTGCTTCACCCATGAGCAGCTGGAACGTCGGCGTCAACCGTAGCGAGACCTCCAACCCGGTGTTGCGGCGCCTGCCGCCGGCCGCATGGCCGGCCGGCGGCTAGTGCCTCGTGGCGCAAGTTCGTGGCATCAGTCGTCGAGGCATCCGCGTTCCTGGCCAGGCGCGCCGACGCAGGCATAGTCAAACTTATGTCGAGGAGGCGCAACGCCGCCAGGGGCGCGGATGCCCGGCGAATGATGCCACGAACTTGCGCCACGAGGCACTAGGGCAGCTCCTTCCAGTTCTTCTCGACGATGCAGATGGGGACCGGCGCGATGAAGATGACGCCGGTGTCGCCCGAGATCGCCTTGATGTCGATGCGGTAGTTCCCGAACCTGCAGTTCTTGGGGAACAGCTTCTTGAGCGTGTTCATGACGGTGGTCAGCTGCGTAGTGAGCTGGTCCGCGTTGGTCCCCGGCGGGGTCGTGCCGGGAGACGGGTTCTTGGTCTGCGCCTGCTCGGTGTAGGGCGGGGTGACGAAGGTCGGCGCGTTGTAGAAGCGGACGTTATTGCCCGAGAGGTCCGTCAGCACGGTGTTGGCGTTGATGGTGAAGGTCACGAAGATGCGCCCCGATCCCCCCTTCGAGCACGTCCCGTTGCTGCCGTTCTTGCATTGCAGCGTTTTCGGGTCGATGTTGAAGCAGATGTCCGGCTGGAAGGTCGAGAAGGTGTTGATCCCGGTCAGCGCGAAGGAGTCGGTGATCACCCGCTCGGTGAAGTTCACCGCCGTGCCGCTCGAGGAGTCGGTGATCACGGCCAGGGTCAGGAACCAGCCGCGCTGGCCCACCGGGTTGGTCTCGATGATGTCGGTCGTGGTGTTCGCGGCGGTCACCGCGATCGGGGTGAAGTTCGACTCGTTGCGCGGCAGCGCCGAGGGCGACAGCAGGTCGGTGTCGTCGACGAACAGGTAGTAGCGCTGTGCTTGCGGATCGGAGCTCCACAGGTCCTCGCGATCGCCGGTGCCGAAGGCGAGGGCGTAGAGACCGAGGCTCGCCGCGAAGATCACCGAGGGACGGTAGTAGATCTCGCGCGGCGTCGAGGTCGGCGTGGCGCCGTTGAAGTTGGCATTGAAGATCTCCCGCGGCACCCAGGTCAAGAGGCCGGAGTCGGGATCGACGGTGATCCTCTGCTCGGCGTGCATGCTGCCGTCCGTGCCGGGCACGCTGACGGTCTGCAGCTGCGGCAGATGGCCGTTGGCGTTCGGGCCGACGTCGACGCGGTACATGTGGCCGGAGGTCGTGCCGATGTAGATGCGGGAGATGAGGCCGGTCTGGTCGACGTCGACCGCCGCGGCGGCGCTTGCCGCGCAGCCCAGGAGCTGGCGCTTGTAGATCGCCTTGCCGGTCTCGACGTCCACCATGTAGAGCCAGTTGCCGGCCAGGGGCGCATCCGAGGTCTTGTTGCTCGCGTCGAGGCCGCCGCCGAAGACGGCGACGTACTTGTCGATCGTGTTGCCGCCGGCGTCCGCGATCTGGATGCGGCCGATCGCCGGCATCGACCAGGTGTGGCCCAGGTCGGAGATGCTGCCGGCGACGGTGCCTTCGTGGAGCAGGATCGGGTTGCCGCTGGCGTCGAGCGCCGCCGAGCCGTCCGCGTTGTGGGCCTGGTCGTAGAACTCCCAGAGCGGCGACGGGTAGGGGATGCGGCCGCAGCTGGGGTTCAGGGAGCCGCTGAAGGCGTCGCACGCGGGGATGACGAACGGCACCGCCGTCCCGGGAGTCGGCAGCGGCGTGCCGCCGACCGGCTGCGGCACGTAGACGCCGTTCGACGTCGCCAGGGTATCGGGCTGGGTGATGTCGAGGGCGTAGTAGCCGTTGATGCCGCCCGTCTCGGGACCCTCGCGCAGGCCGCCGACGACGACCGTGCGCCACTCACGCTTGGTCGGATCGGGCGTGCCGGACTGCGCCGGATCGATGAACACGTCCGCCCCCTGGACCGGGCCGTCCACCGTCCAATGCTGCTGGCTGCCGTTGGCGATCCTCCCCACGGTCGGCATCACGGCGCGCGGCATGTAGGCCCACACCTCGCTGCCGCTGCCGTTGTCGAAGTTGACCGTGGTGCTGCCGCCGGAGGTCGTCCCGTGCGGCTGGCCGGCGTCGAACGCGTGCACCATGCCGTCGTTGCTGCCCACCAGCAGCAGCTTGCGGCGGTTGGTGTGACGCTGCTCGAAGCAGCGGTACCCGGTGTCGGTGTTGGTGCTGGAGTCGGGCGTGCAGGTGCCGGTGGCGTTGGCGTTGAGGTTCAACGCGAAGTACTTGACGTTGGCGGGCGTGCCGACGATCAAGGGGTTGGAGTGGAAGATGTCACCCAGGTTGTAGGTGTCCGTGGTGGTGACGCCGGTCACCGGATCGGTGAAGGTGTGCGTCCGTGTCGTCTCCACGCCGCACGGCGGTCCGGGCGACGCCACCGTGCACGGACCGGCGACGAGGATGTTGTTCACCGCCGTCACCGCCGCGGGATCGGCACTGGGATTGTCCGGCTGGAAGACGATCTGGAACCCGCGCCACAGGTCGTAACGCTTCGCCTGCGGATCCGAGGCGGCGATCGGGTTGAGGGGCTGGCGGCCGCTCCACCAGCTGCCCTGGGTGATGAGCGTCGAGTAGTAGATCCGGCGCAGCGACGGGGTGTCGCCCAGGAACGGGGCGGTGGGGGGGATCTGCTTGACGAGCTGTGCGCCGCCGTCCCACAGGAAGCAGCTGCTCTGCTGGTTCGCCGCCAGGCTCGAGCAGAGGATCTTGGTGTTGGGCTTGCCCGTGCTCGGGTCGATCGGCAGCGGCTTCAGGAAGGCGTTGACGTGGCCCTCCCAGACGGACTCGGTCTTCGCCGGCGTGAAGTCCGAGAGGAAGATCTTGTCGGACACGGTCGCCTGCACCGAGGGCACGGCCGCGGAGGCGAACTCCCGGGTCTGCTCGCGGATGATCCCCAGGATCGCCAGCAGGGCATTGGTCAGGTCCTGCGGCGTCTGCGGGCAGACCAGCTGGCCCTTGCCGGCCCTGGCGATGCTGTCGAGCGGATGGCCTGGATTGCAATCGCCGCTCTTGGGATCGAAGGGCGCGCCGTAGGCGATCACCCAGGTCTGGACGCCGGCCTTCGAGTGCAGGTTGGCGACGTCGGCGGTGGGGTCAGGGCCGTTGGTCGTGTCCTTGCCGTCGCTGATGATGATCAGGTACGGCTGGCGGCAGCCCCAGGAGGTGTCTTCCGACTTGGCCAGGTCGGACCACGAGGTCGTGTAGTTGCCGGTGTTGTTGCACTTGCTGCCTCCCGCGCTGTCGCCCAGGTACCAGCAGCGGTAGTCGATGATGGCGTTGCCGAGCGGCGTCGGACCGGCGGCGATCATCGGGATCTGTCCGGGGTCCTTGAGGGCGAGCAGGCCGGTGGTCGGGTCGGGGATGTCGAAGAAGTAGTTGGCCTGGCTGAAGTCCGGCGTGCCGGATGCCTGGTTCGGCGCGAAGCGCGTCAGCAGCGGGATCTGGTTGGTGTTGTTCCAGTCGAGCGGCAGCAGGTCGCCGCTGTCGAGCACCGCGGTGCTGACGTTGATGCCCGGGATCGCCGGCGCGATGGTCGTCGGGTACTTGAGGCTCTGCTTGCAGAGCGCTGCATCGGTGCCCGACGCCTGCTGGGCGCAGCCGCCGGTGACGCTGTAGGGGTCGTAGCCGTTCGTCAAGACGTCGACGTTGCGCGTCTGCACGCCGCTCGAGGGGAGAGGCGGGTTGGTGAAGGTCCCGTCGTAGTTGCCCTCGATCCCCGCGCCCGAGAAGAACTTGTTCGACTGGCCGTTCCAGCTCTGCACGGCGTCGGCGTAGTTCCAGACGCCGGTCTGGTTGTCGACCGCCGCGGACGCCGGGGTCGACGGGCCCTCGAGCATGAGGAAGGCGGTGACGAGGTTGAAGGTGAGGACGGCGCTGGTTGGCGCCCCGTTGCAGGCGCCGCCGCTGCAGAGCCGCACCGTCGCCTCGACGGTGATCGTCGGGGCGCCGAGGTTGGGGGTGTTGACGTCGCGGCTCAGGGTGTACTTGTAGGTCTTGCCGCTCGACACGACGTAGAGGACGGTGCTCTGGCTGCTGTCGGTCACGTCCGCCAGCAGGTTGCCGTTCTCGTCGTTGGACTGCAGCTTGGGGAAGCGGTCGAGCGCGGACTTGAAGTTCTTGAGATCCACGCCGGCTGCCGGGCCGCCGAGAGTGCCGGCGGCGGGCACGGTGAGGCTCCCCGACACGTCCTGGGTCCCGGCCGGGAAGAACGTCCCGAAGACCCATTGCTCGCCGTCGGCGGGCCACGCCACCGGCAGGCTCGCACTGACCGTCGCGGTGGTGCCGGTGACGGCGGTGTAGAGCCAGTGCTTGCCCAGGACGCGCAGGCCGTCCTGGTTGAAGGTGGCGAGGCCGAACTGCACGTCCGAGACCGAGCTGAAGACGTTGTAGGCCACCTGCCTGGCGGAGTAGAGCTTCGAGGTCGGGTCGTCGCCGTTCGCCGGCGCCAGCGTGTCGCCCGGCTGCGACGCCATCGAGCCCGAGGTGTCGAGCAGCAGGAACAGGTAGGGCTTCGCGCTGTCGAAGCGCAGCAGCCCGCGGTCGTCGGCCGCCAACCTTCCGGACAGCGAGGCGGAGAGCGAGCAGGCGGCGAGCGCCAGCATCCACGGCGTGGAGCGGCGGCAGCGACGAAGCGTCCGGGAAATCATGATCGAACCTCCACCAGGATCCACGTCCTCAGAACTTGATGTTCGCCAGCTGGGTCGGATCGTTGGCCGCGGCGTAGGCGTCGGGCGACGACTTCCAGGGTTGGATCTCGACCATGGAGGTCAGCTTCTTCTGCGCGGTCGCGATCGGCGTGGCGCCGAGGATCCCGAGCGGCGTGGCCAGCCGCGTCGCCGTCACCGTGACGGCGTGGTTGATCTTGCGGTAGCCGTGATCGCTGTACTCGCCGGCGTCGTTGATCTCACAGAGGTTGCACGGCTGGTCGTTGATCGGGTAGAAGGGCGTCAGCGAGACCTGGTTGGTCGAGGCGACCGACGAGCCGGTCACCGAGTCCGGCACGTTGAACGTCACCGGGCTGTAGGCGCCGCTCACCAGGGCGCGCGCGGTGGCCACCGCGAAGCCGGAGTCGGCGGCGTAGAAGACCCGGTTGGTGTTGCGCTCGGAGGCGCCGATCTCGGCCTCGGTCTGGGTGACGGCGATGAGCGCCAGGCCGATCAGCGAGAGCACGGCGAGGGCAGAGATGGCGATCAGGTAGGCGCTCCCCGCCTCGCCCCGGAGAGCCGGCCGCGGCGGCGGTTCGCAGGGGTGTGTCATATGCGGTTCCTCATGCCGACGATGGTCTGCGACCAGCGGCGGCGCATGTTGAGCTCGTTGGGGGCGTTGGGGTCCCAGGGGTTGGTCGGGCTGGGGCTGTAGACGTGGTCCTCGATCGAGGTGACGAGCGGCGCCCGGTACTGGACGTCGTGACGGTTGGTCCGCGCCAGGACGTCCACGCGCACGTAGAACAGCGCCGGGAATTGCACCGGCAGCGGCGACCAGGGCGGGGACGTGGCGTTGTCGTCCGGCGAGTTGAAGAGGATCTCGTCGGTGCCGTTGTTGGCGTCGGTGACGACGTTGTCGGTGTTCAGGTCGAAGCCGAGCGCGATCTGCAGATCCATCACCCCTCCCGCGATGTCCTGGTAGGTGTTCTTGGCATCGGTGTCCCATGGGGTGTCGCTGCCGGCATAGAAGCGGGCGCGAGAGAGGCGCGGGTTCAGCTCGGTCGTGAGGTCCGAAGGCGTGGCGTGCACCTCGCGCACGTAGAAGCGATACTCCTCGAGGATGCCGACGTAGGCGACGCTCTTGAGGTTGGCGGGGAAGACGCCGTTTGCGGAGAGCGGAACGTTGCCGATGTTGACGGTGGTGAACGCGATCGTCGCGGTCTGGGGCGTGTACTGACCGGCCTTGGCCGGCGGCGCGCCGGCGATCGAGCTGCTGGAGACGTTGAGCTGCGCGACGCCGTAGATGGTGTCGTCGATCGCGCTCACCAGGATCAGGGTCTCCGGCCGGTTGTTGGCGAGCGCGTCCGCCCAGGAGCCCGGAGCGTTCAACGAATCGAACGGCTGCGGCACCCCCGTGGGGCTGGTCGAGGAGAGGGTGACCTTCCCCGCACCCGTCGCCGCGTCGTAGGCGAAAGTACCGGCGGCGGCGTAGTTGACCTGGTAGAGCGGCGTCGTGAACACGCCGCGCACCGTGAGGATGTCCGTGCCGGCCACGACGCGCGGGTTGGTGATCGCGGCCGGCGGATCCGTCGGCGAGCTGCCGGCGATGACGGCGCTGCCGGCGGGCACGTTGTTGCGCAGCGAGAGCGCGGTGCCGGCGAAGAAGTTCGCCTGCATGACGCCGGCCGGGTTGTTGGTGACCGGCAGCTCTCCGCGGCCCGCCATCCGCAGCATCCTCACCACCTCGTACTGGCCGACGCGCAGCGCCTGCTGCATGTCGGCAACCTGGATCTCGGCCTTGCCGAGCTTGCTGCTGGTGTCGAAGAGCAACAGGGTGGCGAGGGCGATCTCCACCACGACGATGAGCGTGACGGTCATCTCCGCCACGGTGAAGCCCGCCTCGCGCCCAATGCCGGCGGTCCGGGCGATGCCAGCAGCCCGGGCGGGGCCGGCGATCCTGCCTGCGATCCTGCCTGCGAGGGTCGGCGGCATGCCTAGTCGGCCCTCAGCAGCTGCAGGCTGATGGCCTTCCCCGCGGTCGGCGACATGCCCGGCAGCGGCCGCTGGACCACGACCTGGATCCGCTTCAGGTGGACGAAGTCCGAGGAGGTCGAGCCGTCCTCGGGACTCGAGAAGGTGAGATCGGTGACGCTGTACTGCTGCACGGTCGTGGTGCGCTTCCAGAGCACCAGGCCCTGGCCGGTCGGCGGCGGCGTGGCCGCGCAGCTGGCGGTCGTCCCCGTGCAGGTCACGATCCACTTGCCGTTGGTGCCGCCCACCTTGAGGGCGCTCTGCTGCGCGTACCAGTCGACCACCACCAGCGAGGTCGAGCCCGGCGGAATGGTGACCGCGGTGCCGTCGAAGGGGATGGCGTCGAGCGCCTCGAGGTTCGTCTTGCTGAAGGTCGTGACCACCGTCGAGTCGCTGCCCTGCTTGTTGTTCACCATCGCCCGCAGGAACAGGGGCAGGACGCCGATGGCGATGAAGCCCAGGATGGCTGCCGCGATCAGCGCCTCGATCAGCGTGAAGCCCGCGGCGCGGCGCGGGGTCTTCGGGGCCTCCCGCGTCGGAGGGGTCCGGTTCAGTTCCATATCCACCCCCCCTGCTCGCCCGACTCGATGTACTTCTTGGGATCGTCGATGCCGGTCGGGTTCCCGGCGTACTTCCGCACCACGATGCTCGCGGCGGCCTGGTTGGCCACGAACGCTTCCATGATGTTGTCTCGCTTGTCGCGGAAGCGGAAGCCGCCCGGCCTCACCACCGAACCGTCGGAGTTGAAGTACGCCACCCCGCCGCCGGCGATGGGGTCGAAGCCGGAGAAGGCGTTCACGTTCGCGGCGCTCACCGGCCCGGGGCCCTGGAGGACGATGCCGCTGGGAGCGCTCACCTTCATCACCAGGACGTCGGTGCCGGGGGTGTAGGCGCCGTCGCCGTTCAGGTCGACGTACGCGATCACGCTGTTGTCCGCGAAGTGGACCTCGACGCGCGCGACCGCGCTGCGCTTGACCGCCTCGCCGCGGGCCCCCTGCATGGCCGTCGCGACCTGCCGCGCGAAGGCAACCGCCCTGGCCCGGCTGAGCGCCTTCAGCATGGACGGCATGCCCAGCCCGAGAATGACTGCCATGAAGGCCATCACGACGAGCAGCTCGATGAGGTTGAACCCTGCGCCGCGCCGCGGACATGACCATGGCGATGCTTCCGACCTCGAAGACCACATGTCGCGCCACCTACTTCCCCGGGGGTGCTTCCATTCAGCCGGTGGCTGCAGCCTCACCTCCCAGCGGCGCTGGCAGGCGCCCGGCGAACCCTCTACCGCGTTCAACTGGTCCGACTTTAATGCAACGGCCGGGCCACCGCAAGTCGGCTCTCGACCCCTGGGGGAGGCTCCCGGATCGCAGCGTAAAGACTTGAAGGGGAATGGTATTCCTGGCCCTGATGGGAGGCGCTCGAAGCTCTCCGGCGCCCGCCCGGAGACCCGGCGGCCAAAATTTGTCCAGCCGCGGTGCCAAAACACGTCGAACGGACTGCCCCGGGCGCGACGGCCGCCGGACGGCGCGGCAGGCGGGGTCCGCGGGATCGCGTGGCTCGGCGTGCCACGTGCCCGGCGGGTCATCGATTGTCGATTGGCTGCCATCTCGAGCGTCTACAATGCCGACGGCCCGGACGGGCACGGCGTGACGGCCTCACGCGCGTGCCGCCGCGCTGCTGACTGAAAGGAGACTGCGACATGGCCAACGCATTCGTGCATGTGGAGCTGAGCACCACCGACGTGGGCAAGGCGAAGGAGTTCTACGGCAAGCTCTTCCAGTGGACCCTGGAGGACGTGCCGATGGACGGCGCCACCTACACCATGATCAAGGTCGGCGAGGGGACGGGAGGGGGCATCATGCAGCAGATGGTGCCGGGCGCCCCCTCCGCTTGGATGGCCTACGTCGAGGTGGACGACATCGCCGCCGCGACGCAGCAGGCGAAGGCCCTGGGCGCCAAGGTGATGCGCGACGTCACCGAGGTCATGGGCGCCGGCTGGCTGAGCGTCATCGTGGATCCCACCGGCGCCGTCCTGGGCCTGTGGAAGGCCGGGCGGGCGTAAGGCCGACGGCCCTTCAATCCTCGGCAGCGGCGGCGGTGGCGGTGGCGCCGCCGCCGCCGGCCGCGGCGGCGCCTGCGGCGCTCCCGGGGCTCGCGGCGCCCGCGTCGCCGGGAGCGCCCGCGGCACCCGCGGCGCCGGCGGCGCTCGCCGGGGCCGCGGCGAAGGAATCGAGCGCCGCGATGACCGCGGCGCGATCGAGGCTCTCGGTGAGCCGGATCATCTCGACCGCCTTGCCGGCCAGGCCGCCGGGCTCGGCAATCAGCTTGCCCAGGAACGTCACCTTCGCGTCCAGGGCGGCCACGGCGGGCGGCCAGACGGATTGCGGCAGGTGCGCCAGCACCAGGGCGTGGTTCCAGGCGTCCTCGCGGGCGGCGTCGAGGCTGAAGTCGAGCACCTGCGTCTCGTCGCGGCCGCCGATCTGATCCAGCAGGCCGACGAGCGGGGAGAAGCGGCCGATCGCCGCCTCCGCGACGGGCAGCAGCTTGCCGAGGAGCTGGTTGATCTTGTCGAAGTCGCCGTGGACGGAGGCGATGGCCTCGCCCGGACAGACCTCGGCGGCGGCGATGCCCAGGTCGAAGTTGACGTGGGCGTTGATCGCGACCAGCAGGTCCTGAAGGATGATGAGCCGGTCGCCCCGCGTGGCGCTGAACGCCAGCTCCCAGCAGCTCGCGGGCCGAGCGCCGGCGAGGAACGCCTGGTAGGCGGCGAGATAGCGGTTGGCGAAGACGGTGTCCAGCCGCTGCATGCGCGGCCCGTCGTCGAAGAAGCCCCGCGCGATCCCGTCCCTGACCGCCAGCGTCACCTGGCGGTAGAGGGCCGGGAAGTAGCCAAGCGAGCTGTTGGCGGCCCGGGCGCGGGCGACGATGCCGGCCAGCATGGCCAGCACCTCGTCGACGTCCCGCGCCTGCAGCGCGCCGCCGGCGGCCTGTTGCACCGTCTCTCCTCCCTGGGCGGCGGATCTCCCGCCGGACCGCCCCCCTCCGGCCCTTTGGGCGAGGCGCCGCGGTCCGCCACCCCGGCATCCAGCACCCTCGCGCCTCGCCCAAACGGGCCGGAGGGGGGCGGCCGCCGGGCCTTTCCGCCGTCCGGCCCCCTACTTCCGCAGGTTCACGAACTCCCACCCGAAGCGCCCCTTGATGCAGAGGTTGCCGCGGGTCACGTCGTGATCGATCGGCGAGCCGACCTTGACGATCCGTTCGTCCTGCACGTGCACGGTCAGGGTGCAGCCGACGCCGCAGTAGGGGCAGATGGTGTCGGTGGCGGTCTGGCGGGCCTCGTCCCAGGTGCCGGCCGCGCGCATGTCGTGCTCGCTCTTGAACATCAGGGCGCCGGTCGGGCAGACGCCGATGCAGTTGCCGCAGTAGACGCAGGCGGAGTCGGGCAGCGGCACGTCGTACTCGGTGGCGATGCGCGCGTCGAAGCCCCGCCCGGCGAGGGCGATGGCGAAGGTGTTCTGCGCATCCCTGCCGCAGGCCTCGACGCACTTGTAGCAGAGGATGCACTTCGAGTAGTCGCGGACGTAGAGGTCGTTGTCCGCCTTCACCGGCTGGCCGACCGTCGCCGCCGCGTCCGCGCGCGGCGGATGATGGTGGCCGGGGCGGGCCGCGTCGCGCTCGCCCGCCGCGGCGGGCGGCGCCGGCATGCCGAAGCGCTCCGGGCGGGCGCCGTAGGCGGCCAGGTAGGCCTGCAGCTGGGGCGCGGTCGAGACGTCGACCGAGGAGGCCAGCAGCTCGAGCACCAGGCGGCGGCTCAGGCGGACGCGCTCCGAATCGGTCCTCACCGCCATGCCCGCCTCGGCCTTGCGCGAGCAGGCGGGGACCAGGGCGCGGGAGCCCTCGACCTCCACGACACAGACGCGGCAGACGTTGACCGGCGTCAGGCTCTCGAGGAAGCAGAGCGTCGGGGTCTCGATCCCCAGCTGCCGCGCCGCGTCGAGCAGGGTCGCCCCTTCCGGCACGGTCACCGGCCGGCCGTCGACGGTGAGCTCGATCGTCGCCCGCGGACGCGGCGGCGGGACCGCCGGCAGCGGGCCGCGCGGCACGGGGACGAGGTCGTCGGGCGCGCTGGCGCTCATCGCTTCTCCTGGAAGATGGGGAGCTTCGCGACCGCCGACTCGACGGCGCTCGACGCGGTCTGGCCGAGGCCGCAGATGGAGGCGTCGCGCATCACCTGGCCGAGCTCGGCGAGCAGCGCCAGCTCCTGCGCCACCGAGCCCAGCGGCCGGTCCTGGGCCAGGCGGTGCAGGACCTCCTCCTGGCGCACCGCGCCGACCCGGCAGGGCACGCACTGCCCGCAGGACTCGTCGCGGAAGAACTGCGCGATCCGGCGCAGCGCCCGGCGCAGGTCGACGGTGTCGTCGAAGGCCATCACCACCCCCGAGCCGAGCGCGGCGCCGATCGCGCGCGTGCCCTCGAAGGTCAGCGGCACGTCCAACTGCTCCGGCGTCACGAAGACGCCGGCGGCGCCGCCCAGGAGGACGGCCTGGAGACGGCCGGGGGCGCCGGGGGCCGCGCCGCCGGAGGCGCCCGCGTCGCCGGGGGCACCCGCATCGCCGGGGGCGCTCGGACCGCCCGGATCACCCGCGCCGCCGGGATCGCCCGCATCGCCGGGGGCGCCCAGACTCCCCGGGCCGCCCGCCATCTCGAGCAGCTCCCGGAGGGTGACGCCGAAGGTCACCTCGTAGACGCCGGGCCGCGCCACGTGGCCCGAGACGCAGAAGAGCTTGGTCCCGGTCGAGCGCTCGGTGCCGGTCGCGGCGAAGGCCTTGCCGCCGGCGAGCACGATCGGCAGGACGTTGACCAGTGTCTCGACGTTGTTCATCACCGTCGGCTTGCCGAAGAGGCCGACCTGAGTGGGGAACGGCGGCTTGTTGCGCGGCTCGCCGCGGCGCCCCTCGAGCGAGTTGATGAGGGCCATCTCCTCGCCGCAGATGTAGGCGCCGGCGCCGCGGCGCAGCTCGACGTCGAACCGCACCCCCTGGCCCAGCACGTCCGGGCCCAGCAGGCCGCGGTCGCGACAGAGTTGGATGGCGTGGTCGAGCCGCGCCGCCGCCAGCGGATACTCGCCGCGGATGTAGAGATATCCCTGCTCGCAGCCGGTGGCGAAGCCCGCGATGGTCATCGCCTCGACCAGCGCGAACGGGTCGCCCTCCATCAGCACGCGGTCCTTGAAGGTCCCCGGCTCCGACTCGTCGGCGTTGCAGACCAGGTAGCGCGGCAGCGGCGCCGAGCGCACGCTCAGCCACTTCTGCCCGGTCGGGAAGGCGGCGCCGCCGCGGCCCAGCAGCTTGGCGTCGATGACCTCGCGCACCACCCGCTCGGGGCCCATCTCGAAGGCCCGCCGCAACGCCAGGTAGCCGCCGGCCGCGCGGTAGTCGTCCAGGCTCGCGGGATCGACCCGCCCCACCCGGCCGAGCAGCGGCAGCGGCGGCGGTGGCGGCATCGCCGCGCTCGCCGCAGGCGCCCCTGCCTGTGCCGGCCACCGCAGCTGCGGCACGGAGCCGGCGACGTCCATCGGCGGCGGGCTCGAGCCGCCTGGGTGGCCGGACTCGCCAGCGGCACGGGCCCCGGCCACCGCCGCCAGCAAGTCCTCCGCGGTGGCCTTTGCCAGCGCCTGCTCGCGCGGCGGGTCCCCGGCCGCCAGCACCAGCGCCGCGGGCGCCCGCTCGCACAGCCCGAGGCAGGGGCTGCGATGCCAGGTCACCAAGCCGTCCGGGCTGGCGCCGGGCGGGCCGAGCCGCCGCTCGAGCTCGGCGCACAGCAGCTCGGCGTTGTGGCCGTGCAGGAAGCCGCAGCCGATGTCGTCGCAGACGTGGATGGCGACCGGCGGATGGGGCCTGGTCTGGAAGAGGGCGTAGAAGTCGGCGACGCCGTAAGCCTCGGCCGGGGCCACCTCGAGCCGGCGGCAGGCGTGGTTGAGAGCGCCCGGGCTGATCCAGCCCACCCGTCCCTGGAGGGCGTGCAGCACCGGCAGCAGGTACTGCCGCCGGCCATGAGCAGACATCGCAGGCACCGCAGGCACCGCCGACGCCGCCGGCACCGCCGGGCAGAGCCGTGCGAGACAGCCGTCGACGGCGGCCGCCTCCTCCGCGGTGGGCTCGTCGGCGGTGAAGTGGAGGTCCATCAGGAGGACACCGGCTCGAGCACCGCCGGCGGGGACGCCGTCTCCGCGCCGGCCGCGGCTTCCTCGTGCTGCTGCCGGCCCGGCACCACCTTCTCGACCCGCACCGCCGCGGCCTTGAACTCGGAGGTGCCGGACTTCGGGTCCACCGCCTCTATGGTGAGCTCGTTGGTCGCCACCTGGTCGGGGAAGTGCAGGGTCAGGAAGACCAGGCCCCGGGGCAGCCCGGGATCGATGCGCGCCGGCGCCAGCACCGTGCCGCGCCGCGACGCCACGCGCACCGTGTCGCCGTCGGCGACCTCGAGCCGCCGGGCGTCCTCGGGCGAGAGGTCCAGGGTCTCGCGGCGGCGCAGGGGCGAGGCGAAGAGCCCGGTCTGGACGCCGGTGTTGTAGGAGTCCAGCCGCCGCCCGGTGGTGAGGCGCAGGGGGAACTCGGGGCTCAGCTCCTCCACCGGCCCCTCCTGCCGGACCGGGCTGAAGGGCGCCCGCGGCCCGACGACCGGCCGCTCCCACAGCCGGCCGTGGAGGTAGAGCTCTCCCGGGTGCGACTCGTCGTAACACGGCCACTGCAGGCCGTCCGACGCCTCCAACCGGGCATAGGACATGCCGGCATGGGCGGGGCTCAGCGAGCGCACCTCGTTCCACAGCTCCTCGGCGCTGGGATCGCCCAGGTCCCTGCCCATGCGCCGGGCGAGGTCGCAGAGGATGTCGAGGTCGTCGCGCACCCCCGCCGGCGGCGGCACCGCGCGGCGCACCCGCTGGACCCGCCGCTCGCTGCTGGTCACGGTGCCCTCGGACTCGCACCAGCCGGCGGCCGCGGGCAGCACCACGTCCGCCAGCTCGGCGGTCTGGGTGAGGAGCACGTCCTGCACCACCAGCGTCTCGAGCCCCCGCAGCAGGCGCATCGTGTGGTGCTGGTCCGCCTCGGAGGTCGCCGGGTTCTCGCCGATGACGTAGAGCGCGGTCAGGTCGCCGCGCCCCATGGCCTCGAACATCCCGCTCAGGTGCCAGCCGCGCCGGGATGGGATCTCGGCTCCCCAGGCGCGCTCGAACTTCGCGCGCAGCGCGTCGTTCTCGACGTGCTGGAACCCGGGCAGGCGATCGGGCAGGGCGCCCATGTCGCCGCCGCCCTGCACGTTGTTCTGGCCGCGCAGCGGGCTGAGCCCCGAGCCGTAGCGCCCGACGTGGCCGGTGAGCAGGCCGAGGTTGATCAGGGCCAGCACGTTGTCCACCGCGTTGTGGTGCTCGGTGATGCCCAGGGTCCAGCAGATGACGGCGCGGTCGGCGCGGGCGAAGGCGTGGGCGAGCTCGCGGATCGCCGCCGCCGGCACGCCGGTCACCGCCTCGGCGTGCGCCAGCGTCCACGGCTCGACGCTGGCGCGGAACTCGGCGAAGCCGCTGGTGGCGTGGTCGACGAAGCTGCGGTTCTCGAGGCCGGCGGCGAGGATCTCCCGCGCCACGGCGTTGGCGAGCGCGATGTCGGTGCCGACCTGGAGCGGCAGGTGGCCGACCGCCCAGTCGGCCGAGGAGGTCCGGCGCGGGTCGGCGACGTAGAGCCGGGCGCCGCGGTGGACGGCCTTGAGCACGTGATGGAAGAAGATCGGATGCGTCTCGCGCGCGTTGCTCCCCCAGAGGACGATCAGGTCCGTCTCCTCGACCTCCTGGTAGGAGGTCGTCCCGCCGCCCATGCCGAAGACCGTCGCCAGACCGACGACGCTCGGCGCGTGTCAGGTCCGGTTGCAGCTGTCGATGTTGTTGCTGCCGACGACCACGCGGGCGAACTTCTGCGCCAGGTAGTTGGTCTCGTTGGTCGTCTTCGAGCAGCTGAACATCCCGAAGGTCCGCGGCCCCCGCTTCTCCACGGCGGCGCCGAAGCCGCGAGCGGCGCGGTCCAGCGCCTCGTCCCAGCTGGCCGGACGCAGCGCGCCGCCGGAACGGACGAGCGGGGTGAGCAGCCTGTGATTCTCGGACATAGATCGCCTCCTGATCCCCGGAGTATAAGCCCAGCCGGCGCGCGAGGCCCGGCGGGGCCGTCGATTCCGGCCCCCCTGCTTCGTCATAAGGTTGGATGGATCGCGACGCCGGGCCGGCCCATCCTGAAGCGCCGAGACCTGGCACGACCGAACGAGGAGGATTCACGATGCCCAAGTTCCTGATGTTGGCCCGCAGCGACGCCCGCGCATGGGAGGGCGTGTCCGCCGAGGAGGGGCAGCGGATCGTCAAGCAGTACGTCGACTGGAGCGACCGGATGCGGGCGGCGGGGCGGCTGGCGGGGAGCAACAAGCTGCAGGACGGCGACGGGCGGGTGCTGGCGGGCAACGGCTCCCAGATCGAGGTGAAGGACGGACCCTACAGCGAGACCAAGGAGGTCGTGGGCGGCTACTGGCTGCTCGAGGCCGCGGACTTCGACGAGGCGGTGAAGCTGGCGAAGGACTCGCCGCACCTGCGCTTCGGCACCCTCGAGATCCGGGCCATCGAGGAGATGTAGGCGGCGGCTCGCATGGAGCAGCCCGTTCCGCCCGAGTCCCCCGCCGGCGGGGTCGGCGAGCTGGTGGACCATCTGTTCCGCCACAGCGCGGGGCAGATGGTCGCCACGCTCACCCGGATGCTCGGCCCGCAGAACCTGTCGCTGGCCGAGGAGGTGGTGCAGGACGCGCTGGTGCGCGCCATCGAGATCTGGCCGCACCGCGGCGTGCCCGAGAACCCGCGCGCCTGGCTGATGCAGGTGGCGCGCAACCGCGCGCTCGACTGCCTGCGGCGCGAGGCGACCCAGGCCCGCAAGGCCGGCGTGCTGGCCGCGGAGCCGACGCTCTCGCCGGCTTCGCTGGCCCCAATGGCCCCGATGGGCCCGATGTCCCTGGCGAACCCGCTCGACCCCGAGGCGCCCGAGGCCGACGACAGCCTGGTGATGATCCTGATGTGCTGCCATCCGGCGCTGGCGCGCGAGGCGCAGGTGGCGCTGACGCTCAAGACGGTGGGCGGGTTCAGCGTCGACGAGATCGCGCGGGCGTTCCTGCTGCGTCCCGCCACGGTGGCGCAGCGGCTGGTGCGCGCCAAGCGGCTGCTGCGCGAGCGGCGCGTCGCCTTCGAGCTGCCGGCGCGGGGGCTCGGCGCGCGCGTCGACCGCGCGCTCGAGACGATCTACCTGATGTTCAACGAGGGCTACGCCGCCACCGCCGGCGACGACCTGGTGCGCTCCGATCTCTGCGGCGAGGCGGTGCGGCTGGCGGCCATCCTGGCGGAGCATCCCGCCACCTCCCTGCCGGAGGTCCACGCCCTGCTGGCGCTCATGCTGTTCCAGGCAAGCCGCCTGCCGGCCCGCTGTGACGCCGAGGGCGCGCTGGTGCTCCTCGCCGACCAGGACCGCCGGCTCTGGGACCGGGCGCTGATCGGGCGGGCGCTCGGGCACCTCGAGCAGTGCGCCACCGGCAAGCGCGCCACCGCCTATCACCTCGAGGCCGGGATCGCCGCCTGCCACGCCATGGCGCCAAGCTACGCCGCGACCGACTGGGCGCAGATCCTGGCGCTCTACGACGACCGGCTCGCGCTGGCGCCGTCGCCGGTGGTCGTCCTCAACCGGGCGGTCGCGCTCAGCATGGTCGAGGGGCCGCGGGCCGGCATCGCGGCGCTCGCCGAGGTCGCGGCCGACCCCCGCCTGCGCGACTACTACCTGCTGCCGGCGACCCTCGCCGACCTCTGGCTGCGTTGCGGCGAGCGCCAGGCCGCCGCGGCGCACTACTGCCGCGCCCTCGAGCTCTCCTGCAGCGAGCCGGAGCGGCGCTTCCTGCTCCGCCGGCTGGCCGCCTGCGAGCCCTGCAGCTGAGAATCCAGGCTGGCGCCTCCTCCCCTCCCCACCCCTCGCCACCGCGCTGGCCCTGATCTTGCTTGTTCTTGCGGCCGCGTAGCGGCGCGTCGAGCCGGTCCGCGCGCCGGTGTCCGCGCCGCTGCCACAGGGGGTTTGGGAAGTCCGCTTCGGGGGTGGGGAGGTCCGCTTGGCACGCTGGCGCAAGCTCATCATCGACACGGTCGTCGGCTGGAACGACCACGACGCCTCGACGCAGAGCGCGGCGCTGGCCTTCTACACCATGTTCTCGCTGGCGCCGCTGCTGGTCGTGGTGATCGCCCTGTTCGGCCTGATGTTCGGCGCCGCGGCGGTCCGCGGCGAGATCCTGAGCGAGTTCCAGGACTGGATGGGCAAGGACGCCGCCAGCCTCGTGCAGGCCATCCTGCGCACCGCCGCCGAGCCGAAGACCAACGGCTTGGCCTTCATCCTGGGCATCCTCACCCTCATCTTCGGCGCCTCCGGCGTCTTCGTCCAGCTGCAGCAGTCGCTGAACCGGATCTGGGGCGTCGCGGCCAGACCCGGAGCCGCGCTCACCAAGCTGCTGCGCAAGCGCCTGCTCTCGTTCGCCGTGGTCCTCGGCATCGGCTTCCTGCTGGCGGTGTCGCTGATCCTGTCCACCGCCCTGACCGCGCTGGGCGACTACCTCGAGCGGCGCTACCACCTGCCGGTGACCCTCCTGCACACCCTGAACATCCTGGTCTCCTTCCTGCTCGTCACCCTGCTCTTCGCCCTGATCTACCGCCTGCTGCCCGACGTGAAGCTCGCCTGGCGCGACGTCTTCCTGGGCGCGGTCGTGACCTCGCTCCTCTTCGGCGTCGGCAAGACGCTGATCGGCTTCTATCTCGGACGCACCGGCGCCGCCTCGGCCTACGGCGCCGCCGGCTCGCTGGTGATGCTGCTGTCCTGGGTGTACTACTCGGCGCTCGTCTTCCTGCTCGGCGCCGAGTTCACCCGCGTCTACTCGCACGACTTCGTGGGCGCCCGGCCGGCGCCCGAGAAGGGGGCGAAGCCCGTCGACACCACCAAGCCGGAGGTCAAGGCCGCTGCCGGCCCCTCGCGATCCGGCGCCGTCGCGCCGGCGGCCGCCGAGCGCACCCCGAACCGGCGGAGACAGGCTTGATCCTGGTCTCGATCGGGCGCCTGCTCCGCGGCCTCCGCCGGCAGGGCGCTCAACGGCCGCGGCTGGCGGCGGCGTTGATGCTCGCCAATATCGCCGGCATGGCCGGCATGGCCGGCATGGCCACCGCGGGGGCGCGGCCGGCGCGCGCCGCCGAGTCGCTGCGGGTCGAGATCGACGGCCTCAGCGGCGAGCTGCGCAAGAACGCCCTCGCCAACCTCCAGATCGAGAAGTCGCGCAAGGACAAGGACCTCGACGAGTCGCGCATCCGCCGCCTGCACGGCCAGGCGCCCGACGAGATCCAGGAGGCGCTGCAGCCCTTCGGCTACTACCGCGTGGTCGTGGACGCCTCGCTCGGCCACGAGGGCGCCACCTGGGTGGCCCGCTACAAGGTCGACGAGGGGCCGCAGCTCAAGGTGACCGCCCGCGACATCCAGCTGCTCGGCGAGGGGGCGAGCGACGACGGCTTCCAGCAGGTGGCGCACGCCTTCCCGCTGCACGAGGGCGAGGCCCTGATGCAGGTCGCCTACGAGGTGGGCAAGAAGGCGTTCGACGACTACGCCGCGGCGCACGGCTACCTCGACGGCAAGTTCCTGGTCAGCCAGATCCAGATCGACCTGGCCACCTACACCTCGAGCATCGTCCTGCATTACCAGACCGGACCGCTCTACCGCTTCGGGCCGGTGCGCTTCCACCAGCACTTCCTGCGGCCGTCGCTGCTGCAAGGCTACATCCGCTTCAAGCAGGGCGACCCGCTCGCCGCGCCCCAAATGCTGCTGTTGCAGGAGTCGCTCGCCGACAGCACCTACTTCCAGCGCGTCGAGGTGGTGCCGCGCCGCGACGAGGCGGAGGGAGTCGAGGTACCGATCGACGTCAACCTGGTGCCCGCCAGGCCGCAGAAGTGGACCGCCGGCCTCGGCTACGGCACCGACACCGGGCCGCGCGGCACCCTCGGGCTCGAGCTGCGCCACCTCAACGAGCTCGGACATCGCTTCACCTCCGAGGGGAAGGTCTCGCTGATCGAGAAGAGCGTCCGCATGGATTACCTCGTCCCCGGCTTCTACCCGCGCACCGACGTGCTCGACTTCACCGTCGCCTACGCCGACCTGCGGCCGAAGACCAGCCACAGCGAGAACCTGCTGGTCGGCCCCAGCTACAGCTTCGGGGTCGCGCGCTGGCGGCAGGCCATCGCCCTCGACTACCAGCGTGAAACCTACACCGTCGGCGTGGACAAGGGCGTCTCGGCCCTGGTCATCCCGCAGGACACCTGGACGCGGGTCTACGCCGACGACCGCATCTACCCGAGCCACGGCGAGAAGTACACCTTCATCGCGCGCGGCGGCGCCAAGGCCCTTGCCTCCGACGTCAACTTCGCGCAGCTGGTGGCCGACGCCAAGTTCGTGCAGAGCCTCGACCGGCGACGCCGCTTCCGCCTGATCAGCCGCGTCACAGGCGGCTACACCGCGACCGGCGACTTCCGTCACCTGCCGCCCACCGAGCGCTTCTTCGCCGGCGGCGACCAGAGCGTGCGCGGCTACGCCTACCAGGGGATCGGCGCGCACGACGTCGAGGGCAACGTCATCGGCGGCCCCGACACGCTGGTGGCGAGCGCCGAGTTCGAGTACCGGCTGGAGCAGTGGCAGCGGCTGCAGAAGTTCGGCCTCGCCGTCTTCTACGACGCGGGCACCGCCGGCTTCTCCTTTGGCGGCGGCATGAAACAAGGCACCGGACTGGGAGTCTTCTGGATCTCGCCGATCGGCCTGGTGCGGGTCTACGTCGCCACCGCCCTCAGCCTGCCGGGCCATCCGCTCCGCCTGCACCTGACGATAGGACCTGACCTATGAGACCTCGACGCCGCCGCATCGTTCGCATCGTCCGCATCGTGGTCTGGCTGGCCGCCGGCATCGGCGCGCTGGTGCTGCTGGTGGCCATTGCCCTGGCCTTCCTCGTCGGCACCCAGACCGGCACCCGCTTCCTCTTCGCCCGTCTCGGCGCGCTGCTGCCCGGCACCTTCCATGTGCAGTCGGCGGCGGGGCGCATCGACAGCCCGCTGACCCTCCGCGGCGTGGTCTACAAGCGGCCCGGCACCGAGATCCGCATCGACCGCCTGTACCTCGAATGGCGGCTCGGCGAGCTGCTGGCGCGGCGCGTCGACGTCACCCGCCTCTATGCCGATGGCGTCCACATCGTGTCGACGCCCACGCCCAACCAGCAGCCGACCAAGCTGCCGGACCTCGATCTCCACTTCAACATCATCGTGCGGGACGCCCGGGTGCGCGGCCTGACCGTCGGCGGCAGCGGCTTGGCGGCGGTGGCGGCGACCGGCCCGGCGGCGCCCGTGGCGGGTGCGACGGCGGCGGCGGGAGCGGCCGCGGCCACCGCGGCGGCGGCCTCGGGGGCGGCAACGCCGACCACCAGCACGGCGGCGGCGGCCCCGACCGTCATCGACGAGATCGATCTCGCGACCACCGACATCGGGAACGTCGTCCACCTGGACCGCCTGGCCGTGCGCTCGGCGGTGCTGCGCGCCGACGTGACCGGCACGGTCCAGCCGCGCGGCGATTATCCGGTCGACCTCGCGATGCGCTGGGAGATGCACCCGCCGGGGCCGCCGGCCACGGCCGCGGTGTTGGGCAACGGCACCCTGAAAGGCAGCCTGGCCACGCTGCGGGTCGACCAGACGCTCACTGCCCCCTTCGACGTGCGGGTCGCGGCCGTGCTCTTCCAGCCGCTGCGCGACTTGCGCTTCGACGGCCGGGTGGCCTGGAACGGCGTCAACCCGCACCGCCTCCGCGCCGATCTTCCCGACCTGCAGGTCTCGGGACAGGCCGCGGCGCGCGGCAGCCTCGACCGCTTCGACAGCTGGGGCGCGCTCGCGGGGACGATGGCGCCCGCGGGCGATTTCCACCTCGACTACAGGGTGGCCCGCCAGGGGGACGCCTGGCAGGTGCGGCAGGCCGACCTGAGGCTGCCCGGCACGCCCGCGCTGCTGGCGCTGCACGGCCGGGTGCTGCTGCCCGCCACCGCGGCCAACGGCGCCGGCGACCTGGACCTCGACCTGTTCGCGAACTGGCGCGACGCCGCCTGGCCGCCGCGCGGCAAGGCCTCCTTCGCCAGCCCGCGCGGCGAGGCGCACGTCGTGGCCCACGCCGCCGGCGCCAGGCCCGCGAGCCCCGCCGCGGCCCCGGGAGGCGCCGGCGCCGGCGCTCCGGGAGGCTCCGGCGCCCCGGCCGGCAGCCTGAGGAGCGAGGGGACGGTGCAGGCCGTGGTGACCTCGCTCGGGCCGGTCGCGGCCAGCTATCGCCTCACCCACCAGGGAGAGGACTGGCGCCTCGAGAAGATGGAGGTGGCGGTGCCGGGGACGGCAACGCAACTCGCCGCCTCGGGGCGTGTGACGCAGCGCGGCCAGGGCTTCGACGTCGACGCGGCGGTCGACTGGCGCGACCTGGCCTGGCCCCTCACCGGACCGCCCTCGGTCAGGAGCCGGCAGGGCCAGGCGCGGGTCGCCGGCAGCCTCGACAGCTTCCGCGCGCAGATCAGCGCCGAGCTCGCCGAGGGCCCGGGCGCGGCCGCGGCGGCGGGCGGCCATCCGGCGGCCGCGACGGCCACGGCGGCCGGCGCTGCGACCGCGGCCGCGTCTCCGGCAGGCGCCTCGCAAGCGGCGCCGTCTCCGGCCGGTGCCCATCCGGCCGCGGAGTCCAAGGCGGCCGCCGACGCCGCCGCGACCGCGGCCAACCCGGCGGTCGTGCCGAGCACGGTGCAGCCGGCGACGCCCGCCGCCCGCGCCGCCCTGGCCAAGCCGCCCGGGGCCGGCGCCACGACGCCGGCCGCCGCGGCCGCGGCCCGTCCCGGCCCGGCGGCGGGCCGCTTCACGCTCTCCGGCACCGGCAATCGCGACCGCTTCCACATCGACAGCCTGGCCGCCGACGCGCTCGCGGGCCATCTGCAGGGGCACGGCGACGTGACCTGGAGCCCGCGCCTGGGCTGGAACGTGGCGCTCACCGCACAGGGCATCGACCCGGCGGCGGTGCGTCCGGACCTCCCCGGGCGTCTCGGCTTCGACCTCGCCACCCGTGGCGAGAGCCGGCCGGGCGGCCTGACCGGCACCGTCGACCTCCCGCGGCTGCAGGGCACGCTGCGCGGCCAGCCGGTCGCGGTCACCGCCGCCCTGCGCCTGGCCGGCCCGAGCTACGACCTGTCGCGGCTCGACGCGCGATGGGGAACGGCCCGCCTGCGCGCCTCCGGCCGGCTGGGCGACCGCTTCGACCTCGGCTTCGACGCCCAGGCGCCGAACCTCGGCCTGGTGATGCCGGCGGCGACCGGCTCCCTCACCGCCCAGGGCCACGTCTCGGGCGCCGCGAAGACGCCGCGCGTGCAGGCGTCGGCGCACGGGCATGGCCTGCGGCTCGGCACCCAGAGCGTCGGCGACGCGACCGTCCACGCCGACGTCGACATGGCGTCCTCCGGGCCGTTCCAGCTCGACGCCGACCTGCACGACGTCAACGCCGGCGGCCAGCTGGTCTCCCGGCTGACCGTGCAGACCCGCGGCACCGCGGCGAGCCACACCCTGACGCTGTCGGCGGCCGGGCTGGGCGACCAGAAGAACGCGCGCTTCGACCTCGGCCTGGCCGGCGGGGTCTCAGGTCCCCTGGGGACCGAAGTCGCCGCCCTCAGATGGCGCGGCCAGATCTCGCGCCTCGACCTGCGCTCGTCGCCGGTCGGCGATTGGAGCCTGCAGCAGGCGGCGTCGCTCGAGGCGGGTTCTCGTGCTATCGACCTGCGCAACCTCTGCTGGGTAGGCATCGGCGGAAGCACGACCTCTTCCTCCGGCGGCGCCTCTTCCACCGGCGGCACCTCTCCCGACGGCGCCACGGCCAGTGGTGCCAAGTCAGGGGGCAGCGCCAAGTCCGCCGGCAGTGCGAGAGCCGGGGGCGCTGGCGCCGGCGGCGGCGCCACCCCGATCGGCACTGCCTCCGGCGCCCGCCTGTGCGCCAGCGCCACCTGGTCCCAGGCCGGTCCCTGGGCGGGGCAGGCGACCCTCACCTCGCTGCCGCTCAACTTGATGAAGCCCTTCCTGCCTCCCGACCTGACGATCACCGGCGACGTCAACGGCAGGGCGGAGGCCCACGGCGGCAGCCGCGGCATCGCCGGCGCCGACGTCGACCTCTCACCGGGACCCGGCGACCTGCGCTTCCCCGCCGAGCAGGGCCGCACCGTGACCGTGCACTTCGAGCGCGGCACCCTGCGCGCCCAGGCCGGCCCGGCGGGCGGCAACGCCACGGCCGCCCTGGCGTTCACCAACGTCGGCACCTTCGACGCGCAGCTGCGCTTGCCTCGCCTGACCCAGGGCGTGGTGCTCAAGGAGCAGCCGCTCGGGGGCACCATCGCCGTCCACTTCCGCGACCTGACGTTCCTCGAGGGCTTCGTGCCCGACCTGCGGCGCCTGGCCGGCTCGCTCAACGCCGACCTGAGCCTCGCCGGCACCGCCGCGGCGCCGCGCTTGACCGGCCAGGCGCGCCTCGAGGGCGGCCGCGCGCAGGTGCCGCTCTACGGCCTCGACCTCAAGGACGTCCGGCTCGCCGCCACCGCCAGCGGCGGCACCACCCTGGCCATCGATGCCGGCGCCACCTCCGGTCCCGGCTCCGTCCACATCGCCGGCAGCGCCGGCCTGATGCCGAGTCCCTCGGCGCCGGTCCACCTCGCCGTGACCGGAAGCCGCTTCGCGGTGATGAACACGCGCGACATCCGCATCCTGGTGTCGCCGGACATCAAGATCGACTACCAGGGCACCGCGGCGAAGCTCACCGGCGAGGTGACCGTGCCGGAGGCCCACATCCACGTCGAGAAGGCCCCGAAGGGCGGCCCGATCGAGCCCTCCAAGGACGTGGTCTTCGTGGGCGGCCTCAAGCCGCAGGCGCAGCAGGTCGCGAAAACGCCGCTCGCGCTCTACACCCGCCTGCGCCTGGTGATCCCGAACCCGGCGATCGAGCTCGACGCCTTCGGCCTCAAGGGCCAGCCCTACGGCTCGCTGCTGCTGGTCGAGAACCCGGGCAGCACGACCGCCGCGGGCACCGGCGAGCTCGACATCGCGCGCGGCGGGACCTTCCAGGCCTACGGCCAGAACCTCACCGTCGAGCGCGGCCGCCTGATCTTCGGCGGCCCGATCGACGACCCGGCGATCGACATCCGCGCGTCGCGCATCTCCGACGACCAGAGTGTCACCGCCGGCATCGAGGCCAGGGGCACCTTGAAGGAGCCGCAGTTCTCGGTCTGGTCCACGCCGGCCATGGGCCAGAGCGACGCCCTCGCCTACGTGATGCTCGGCCACGGCCTCAACTCGGCCAACCAGCAGGAAGGCAACAAGGTCGCCAACGCCGCCTCCTCCCTAGGCCTCGCCGGCGCCGGCATGCTGGCCAAGAGCATCGGCGCCCGTTTCGGCCTCGAGGAGGCCTCCATCGAGAGCAAGGGCAGCTGGAACCAGGCCTCCCTGATGATGGGAAAGTACCTCGCGCCCCATCTCTACGTAATGTACGGCATCGGGCTCTTCCAGCCGGTCAGCACCTTCCGCGTCCGCTACATCGTCAACAGCAAGTGGACCCTGCAAGCCGAGAGCAGCAGCGAGACCGGCGCCGACATCCTCTACACCCTCGAGCGCGGCCGGACGAAGTAGCAATCCAGCCGGCGAAGCTCGCCGACGACGATCTGGTCAGATTTGGAAATGCTGCGGAAGATCGGCGTGCTGCGAAAGGCGCCTCAGGTACGCCGCCGCTTTTCGATCTCATTCTGATCGATCATCGTGGTCGGACTGCATCCTGATCGCTTCACGCAAATCGTGATAGAGAATCTCTGGCCGTGGAGAGTTCTCGAGCCACCACTGGTGGCAAAGGCGCACGTGTTCCCGAGCAGTCGCCGTAAAGCAGACTCTGCGGCGTGTCACGGAGTCCGCAGATCCCTCAACACCTCTTCAGCATCGAAAAGCCGGCCGCTCTCGAGATCCTTCTGAGAAGCCGCAATCGCCCCATGGAGAGCCGCGCGATCCTCCGCGTCGAGCCAGTCGCCCGGATCGAGAGGCAAGAGATCGACTTCTGTGCCTTCGGGCAGCTCCGTCGGAGCGTCCAGCACGAATCGACCGTTGTGAACACGCGCTTTGAGAGTCATACCTGAAGAATAGCATGAGGTCCTGCGAGCCCAGGAGCCGGCTGCGCCTACAGCTCCGCCAGCCAGCTCTTGATCGCTTCGTCGAGCCTGCGGCGGTCGCGGTGGCGGGCGAGGGCGATGGCTACGAGGCGGTCGGTGAGCTGCGGTAGGGGGACGCCGGCGAGGTCCCAGAGGCGGGGATACATCGAGATGGCGGTGAAGCCGGGCAGGGTGTTGAGCTCGTTGACGAAGAGGCTGCCGTCGCCCTCGAGGAGGAAGTCGACCCTCGCCATGCCGACTCCTCCGAGGGCGGCGAAGGCGTCGACGGCGAGGGCGCGGATGCGCTCGGCGGTGGCCGGCGGGAGGTCGGCGGGCGCGAGGAGGCGGGCGGTGTCCTGGAGGTACTTGTCGGCGTAGTCGTAGAACTGGTTGCCGGGTACGATCTCGCCGACCGCGGAGGCCTCGATCCGCTCGTAGCCCAGCACCGCGCACTCCAGCTCGCGGCCGGCGATGCCGCGCTCGACCAGCACCGCGTCGTCGAATTGCAGCGCGAAGCGCACCGTGGTCTCGGCGCACTCGCGCTGGTCGAGACGCTTGACGCCGACGCTCGAGCCGCCGCTGCGCGGCTTGACGAACAGCGGCAGGGGCAGGCGCTCGAGGCGCTCGAGGAAGGCGCGCGGGTCGCGCTCGAAGTCGGCGCGGGTCACCGCTTCGCAGGGGAGCACGGGCACTCCGGCCGCGGCGAGCAGATGCTTGGTGAACAGCTTGTCGATGGCGACCGCGCTCGCCGTCACTCCCGGTCCGACGTAGGGCAGGTCGAGCATCTCGCACAGACCCTGCAGGGTGCCGTCCTCTCCCCAGCTGCCGTGCACGATCGGGAACACCACCTCGACGCCGGAGGTGAGCAGCGCGTCGAGGGTCGGCGCCACCGCGACGCCGAGCGGCGGGATGGCCTTCTCCTCGCCCGCCAGCATCGCCGCCGCCGCCGTGCGATCGAGCCAGCAGCCGTCCTGGGCGATGCCCAGCGGCGTCACCTGGTGCCCCGCTTCGCGCAAGCCGCGCGCGACGGTCCTGGCGGAGGCGACCGACACCTGGTGCTCGACGCTGCGGCCCCCGAAGACGACTCCGACATTCGCCATGGTTCTCTCCTCGAGACCCACTTCCGCCTAACGTGCCAGGTCGACCTGGCTGGCGCTCATCACCTCGGGCAGGGCGCGCAGGCGGGCCAGCACCGCGTCGCCCGCCGGCTGGTCGAGGCGCAGCACCGCCAGCGCCTTCTGCTCGCCGTCGCGGCGCGCCAGGTGGATGTCGGCGATGTTGATGCCCGCCTCGCCGAGCAGCGTGCCGAGCTTCCCCACCACCCCGGGCACGTCGCGGTTCTCGAGCACCAGCAGGCGTCCCTGCGGCCGGAACTCGAGACGGTAGCCGCCGAAACGCACGACGCGCGGATCGCGCCCGCCGACCAGGGTGCCGCCCAGCTCGACCGTGCGGCCGCCGCCGCTCAACGTCGCCCCGAGCAGCTGCGCGTGCTCGCCGTGAGCGCTGTGGCTGACGACGATCATGTCGATGCCGCGCGTCTCGGCGACGTGCTCGGCGTTGACGTAGTTGACGCCCTCGTCCATGAAGGCGGTCAAGGCGCCCTTGAGCACCGCCAGGGCGGCGGGCTGGCGGTGCGCCTCCTCGATCCCCCAGGCGTCGATCTGCAGGCGCTCGAGGGGCGCCCCGAGCAGCATGCAGGCCATCCTGCCGAGAGTCTCCCCGAGCAGCATGTAGGGTTCGAGGCGCGCGGCGGCCGGGCCGCCGCCGGCGCCGGCGCTGGCGCGGAACGGCAGGTTGACCGCGGCGATGGCGAACGAGCCGGCGAGCGCCGCCAGCACCATCTCGGCCGTCTCGGTCGAGGTGCGCTCCTGCGCCTCGCGGGTCTGCGCGCCGAGGTGCGGCGTCGCGACCACCCGTGGATGGCGCGCCAGGCGGCGGTCGGACGGCGGCTCCTCGCCGAAGACGTCGAGGCCGGCCCCGCCCACCGCGCCGGACTCGAGCGCCGCGAGCAGCGCTTCCTCGTCGACGACGCCGCCGCGCCCGCAGTTGATCACCAGCGCGCCGCGCGGCAGCAGCGCCAGGCGCTCGGCGTCGAGCAGGTGGCGCGTCTGCTCGGTGAGCGGCGTGTGGATGGTGATCGCGTGCGAGCGCCGCAGCAGGTCGTCGAGCGGCAACATCTCGACCTCCAGGCGCCGCGCCGCCGCCGGATCGAGGTAGGGATCGTGGGTCACCACCTTCATCTCGAAGGCGTGGGCGCGCTTCGCCACGCGCTGGCCGATGCGCCCGAAGCCGATCACCCCGAGCGTCTTGCCCTGCAGCTCGACGCCGGTGAGCTTGCGGTTCCAGCCGCCCGCCTTGGTGGAGGCGTCGGCCTCGGGCACCCGCCGCGCGACCGCCAGCAGCAGGGCGAAGGTGTGCTCCGTCGCCGAGACCAGGTTGGCGGTCGGGGCGTTGACCACCACGATCCCCCGCTCGGTGGCCGCCGCGACGTCGACGTTGTCGACGCCGATGCCGGCGCGGCCGACCACCTTCAGCCGCCTGGCGGCGCCCAGCAGCTCGGCGGTGACCTTGGTGGCGCTGCGCACCACCAGGGCGTCGAAGTCGCCGACGATCTCGGCGAGGCGCGGCCGGTCCGCCTCGCGCAGCTCGACGATCTCGGCGCCCGAGTCGGCGAGCAGCGCCAGGCCGGAGGGGTCCAGCGGATCGGCGATCAGGATGCGGTGCATCGCCTCAGGATTCCTGCCGCGGCCGCGGCGCGCTGGCGCCGGCGGCGAGCAGCGCGTCGGCGCCGACCCCGCCGACCTCGCCGATCTCGCCGATCTCGCCGATCTCTACGATGGCGTCGTCGATCTCCGCCAGCAGCGCCTCGAGGTCGCCGTCGCGGACCTCGCCCATGTGGCCGATGCGGAAGGTGCTCGGCTTCCAATCGCCGTAGCCGCCGCCGATGGTCCAGCCGCGGCTGCCGAGCCGCTTGACCAGCGCCTGCGGATCGATGCCCGCCGGCGGCCGCAGGCAGGACACCGTGTGCGAGCGGGCGCCCTCGGCCGCCGCGAAAGCGAGGCCGCGGGCCGCCGCCCATTCGGCGGTGCGCCGGTAGAGCCGCTCGTGGCGCGCCCAGCGCGCCTCCATGCCCTCGGCGAGGATGCGCGTCAGCTGCCGGTCCAGAGCGTAGAACAGCGAGACCGCCGGCGTGGTGATGGCGCCGCCCTCGCGGTGCTTGTCGCGGTAGCGCAGCAGATCGGTGTAGAAGCCGCGCCGCTCCACGCCGGCGGCGCGCGCGGCGGCACGCTCCGAGAGGCTGAAGACCACCAGCCCGGGTGGCAGCGCCAGCGCTTTCTGGGTGCCGGCGAGCGCCACGTCGAGGCCCCAGGCATCGGTCTCGACCGGCGCCCCGCCGAGCGACGAGACGGCGTCGACCAGGACCAGGGCGTCGCTCTCCTCGCGGATGGCGCGCGCGATCTCGGCCAGCGGGTTCATCACCCCGGTCGAGGTCTCGTTGTGGACCAGGGTCACGGCGTCGTAGCGCTTGCGCCGCAGCACGCCGCGGACCAGGTCGGGGTCGATCGCCTCGCCCCAGGGCGCCGACAACCGGTCGGTCGCCTTGCCGGCGCCGCGGCTGATCGCGTGCCAGCGCTCGGAGAAGGCGCCGTTGGTGAGGCTGAGGACGCTGGCGGCGGCGGTGGAGATCACCGCGCTCTCCATGATCAGCGTCGAGCTGCCGGTGGCGATGAGCGCGTCGCCCGCCGTCCGCAGGACGGCCGGCAGGCGGCCGGCGATCGACTGGTAGAAGCTGCGGAACCCGGCCGATCGGTGGCCCACGACGGGCGCCGCCATCGCCTGACGGGCATCCTCGGGAACGTAGGTGGGGCCGGGGAGGAAGAACTGGATCTTTTCCATGATGGAGGACCTTTTGCGTTGGGTGATGGAGAGGGAACCGCGGCCGCCATCGGGTTCGAGCGGCGGATGCCGCATTGTGGCAAACCCGGCCCGCCCGCCGCAACCCGAGTCCTGCTGCTCCGCCGCTCCTGCCGCGGGCTACTCCTGGTCCCAGGGCCGCGGCTTCCGGAGGGCGGCCAGCAGGCCGGGAGTGTCGAACTGCTGCGCCGCGGCATCGCCGGCGCGCGCCACGCGCCAGCCGTCGCCTGATGGGAACAGTGCCGGCGCCGGAGCGAGCGGGACGCCAGCCGGCGCCGGCGGCTCCGCGCCGCCCACCCGCACCAGCACCAGCGCGCAGCCCGGGAAGTGCTCGCGCAGGAGGTCGCGCAGCACCGGCTCGCCGCGCAGCGGCTTGAGCGCCACGCTCCGTCCGCCGCCCGCGGCCACCGCGCGCCGCGCCCCGAGCGCCGCCGCGCTCTCCAGGCTGGCGGCGGCCGGCTCCGCGGCCCCGAGCTCCAGCCAGCCGGCACGCAGGCCGGCAGCGGCGATCGCCGCGAGCAGCGGCGCGAAGCGCTCCGGTCCCTCTTCGACGCGCAGCAGGTGGGGCGGACTCAACCGGCGCTCCCATCGGCGGGCGGTGCGGGCCGTGCCGGCGCGCGTGGCGCCGCAGGCTCCGGATAGAGAAGGATGCCGCGGCGCTCTTCCCGGAAGCTCTCCTCGTCGGCCGGCCAGCTCGCCATCCAGGCGTCCAGCGCGCAGGCATCCAGCGCGCGGGCGTCCAGCCGGCCATCACCGTTACCGCTGTCCAGCCGGCCATCGCCGTCACCGTCGCCGCCGCCGAGCGCGAGCCGGCACTGCGGACCGCCGGTCAGCAAGTCGATCGCCGGGCGGTCGGACTCGAACTCGTAGGCCTCGCGCCGCCAGACCAGCTGCCGCGGCGCCACCTCCGCCACGGCGCGCAGCAGCTCGACACCGGTGCGATAGGGGCGGACGCGGCGAGGGTCGGTCACCACCAGCTCGACGCCGCCGCAGACCTCGCCGCGGTGCTTCTGGAACTGCGGCCGGAAGAAGGTCGGCAGGAAGGTCACGCCCGGCAGGCCGCGGGCGTTGAGGCGGTCGGCGAGGGCGGCGGGATCGAGGCCGGGGGCGCCGGCGAGATGGAAGGGCCGGGTGGTGCCGCGCCCCTCCGAGAGCTCGGTTGCCTCGACCAGGCAGCCGCCCGGATAGATCAGCGCGGTCGACGCCGCCGGCATGTTCGGCGACGGCGCGATCCAGGGCAGACCGGTCTCGGGCCAGAGCATGGAGCGGTCCCAGCCGGCGAGCGGCCAGATCTCGGGCACCGCGCGCCAGCCGCCCCGCCGCGCCGCCAGCAGCACCAGCTCTCCCATCGTCAGCCCGTGCCTCACCGGCAGCCGGAAAGCGCCGACGAACGACTGGTAGCCGGGAGCCGGCAGGTTGCCCTCGACCGCCACGCCGCCCAGCGGGTTCGGCCGGTCGAGCACCCAGACCTCGCAGCCCGCATCGAGAGCCGCCGCGGCGGCCCAGACCGCGGTCGCGGCATAGGTGTAGTAGCGCGAACCGACGTCCTGCAGATCGACGATCAGCAGCTCGAGCCCGGCGAACGCCCCGGGGCGCGGCCGCAGGGTCTCCGCGGCGTCTCCGTACAGCGAGACGAGCGGCGCGCCGGTCCACGGGTCCGTGCCGCCCGCCGCCGGCACCATGTCCTGCTCGATGCCGTAGAAGCCATGCTCGGGTCCGAACAGCGCGCGCGGCGGCCCCGCCGGGCTGGCGGCCAGGGCGCGATGCACGGGCCGCAGGTCGCCGGTCACCGCGGCGCCGTGGGCGAGCAGGCCGTAGGGCCGCCCGCGCAGCTGCCGCAGCCGTTCCGGCGAAGCCAGCAACCGGTCGAGGCCGGTCTGGATCATGTGGCGCGCCGGTAGGGACCGCGCTGGCCGCCGCTCTTGGCCTCGAGCCGCAGGTCGGTGATGGCGGCGCCGCGCTCGATGGCCTTGACCATGTCGTAGAGCGCCAGCGCCGCGGTCGAGCACGCGACCAGCGCCTCCATCTCGGCGCCGGTGCGCGCCGTCACCACCACCCGGCTGCGGATCTCGACGCCGTCCGGCGCCGGGAGCAGCTCGATCTCCACCTGGTCGAGCGGCAGCGGGTGGGCGAGCGGGACCAGCTCGGAGGTGCGCTTGGCCCCCTGGATGCCGGCCAGCCGGCTCACCGCGAAAGCGTCTCCCTTCGGCAGATTGGCGAGCCGGATGAGGGTCTGGGCCGACAGCAGCACCCGGCACGACGCCTCCGCCACGCGCCGGGTGACCGGCTTGTCCGAGACGTCCACCATGTGCGCGCTGCCCTGCGGGTCGAGATGGCTGAACGATCCTTGTGACGTCATGGCGCCGCTCTCCGTCTCCCTGGTCCCACGACTCGCCACCGTCCTCCGGACCGGGCGAGGGGGCTGTATGCTAGCATCGCTCCATCCCGCGAAGGCCATGCGAGTCGCCATCGTCGTCCCGACTCTGAACGAGGAATCGACGATCGCGCGCACCCTGCCGGCCGCCCAGGCGGCGCTGGCCGCACTGGCGGCGCGTGAGCCGCGGGCGGCGGGCAGCGAGCTGGTGGTCGCCGACGGCGGCAGCCGCGACCGCACCGTCGCGGTGGCCAGCGCGCTCGGCGCGCGCGTCGTCGCCTGCCCGGCCGGCCGCGGCGGCCAGCTCAACCGGGGAGCCGCGGCGACGGCGGCGGAGATCCTGCTCTTCCTGCATGCCGACACCACCCTCCCCGAGGGCGCGCTGGCGGCGATCCGCGCGGCGCTCGGCGGCGCGGACGGCAGCCGGCCGGCGATCGGCGGCGCTTTCCTGGTGCGCTTCGACGAGAGCCGCCCGCTGCTGCGCCTGGGCGCCTGGCTGATCAATCAGCGCACGCGGGCCACGCGGCTGCCGCTGGGCGACCAGGCCCACTTCGTCACCCGTTCCGCGTTCGAGCAGCTCGGCGGCTATCGCGACTGGCCGATCCTCGAGGACCTGGACTTCGCCTGGCGGTTGCGCCGGCACGGCCGCACCGTGATCCTGCGGCAGCGCGTGACCACCGGCGCACGCCGCTTCGTCGAGCTCGGCGTGGCGCGCACCGTCGCCACCAACTGGCTCATCTGGCTGCTGTTCGTGGCCGGCGTCTCGCCGCGGCGCCTGGCGCGCTTCTACAGCCAGGTCCGCTGAGAGGAGAGGGACGGGAGCGGGCGGGGCGGCGGCGCGGGGCAGCGCCGCCGGATGCCGGCAGGCTTCGGCGTCGTTCCGACCTGGAGCGCTACTTGCGGCGGCGCTTGTTGACCGCTTCCTTCAGCTCCTTGCCGGGCTTGAAACGGACGCTCTTGCTGGCCTTGATGGTGATCGACTCGCCGGTGGCGGGGTTGCGCCCCTTGCGCGATGCCCGCTCGGAGAGGGAGAAGCTGCCGAAGCCCGGGATCTTGGCGCTCTCGCCCGCCTTGACGGCGTCGGTGATGGCCGCGAACACCGCCTCGAAAGCCTCGGTGGCCTGCCTCCGGGTGAGCCCCTCCACGGAGTCCACAATGCCATTGATCAAGTCAGCTTTACCAGCCATCTCTCCTCCTCCTTGGATTCGTTTTTTGCGACGAAAGAAACTTGGAGAGACGATAAGCCAACGGCCAGGGGCTGTCAATGGGCGCAGCTCGCAGAGCCTCTAACGGCGGGCTTTCGCGAGCACCGAGACCGAGAAGCCGTCGTGGTCGTCGCCGGTCGGCACCCGCCACGCGCCGGGCCCGAGGATGCCCTGGCTCAGCGCCGGGTCGAGGCGGCCGTCCAGCGGCAGGGGCTCGAAGTCGGGATGCGCATCGAGGAAGCGCACCGCCACCTGCTCGTTCTCCTCGGCCTCCAGCGAGCAGGTGATCGCCGCCAGCAGGCCGCCCGGCCGCACCAGCGGCGCCACGCCCGCGAGCAGCCGCAGCGCCTGTTGCGAGAGACGTCCGATCTCGCTCTCGCTGATGCGCCACTTCAGCTCAGGATGCCGGCGCAAGGTGCCGGTGCCGGTGCAGGGCAGGTCGGCCACGACCCGGTCGAAGCCGCGAGGCCCGCCCGCCGGCGCCGCGGCCGCCGCGGCCGCCGCGACCGCCCCGAAGGGGGGCGCGCCGGCGTCGGCGATCACCACCGGTAGGCGGCGGCCGAGGCGGCGCAGGTTGCGGCGCAGCAGATCGATGCGGCCGAGCGCCACGTCCATCAGGACCGGAGCCGCCGCGGGCTCGCGGGCGAGCAGCGCGAACGTCTTGCCGCCCGGCGCCGCCGCGGCATCGAGCACCGTCTCGCCTGGACGCGGCGGCGGCACCCAGGCGGCGGCCTGGCTGGCCTCGTCCTGGATGTAGAAGTCGCCGCGGCGGAAGGCGGGCGAGGCGAGCGGGTTGCCGCGGCGGACGGTGAGCCCGAGCGCCGAGAGCGGCGACGGCTCCACCTCGATGCCCTCGTCGATCAACGCCTCCGCCAGCAGCTCGCGCCCGCCGCGGTCGCGGAACGCGAGCAGCTGCATCGGCTTCTCGCGGTTGTTGGCGGCGAGCAGGGCGAGCGTCGCGGCGCGGCCGAAGCGCGCCAGCCAGCGCTCGACGAGGAAGTCCGGATGACTCATCTCGATCGCCAGGCGGCGCACCGGGTCGGCCTCGTGCACCGGCCAGCTGCCGAGCTGGGGATCGCGGGCGATGTGGCGCAGGACACCGTTCACGAAGCTGGCGCCGCCGCGATGAGTGAGCTGGTGCGCCTGCTCCACCGCCTCGTGCACCGCGGCGTGCGCCGGCACGCGGTCGAGGAAGATCAGCTGGTAGGCGGCGATGCGCAGCGGGGAATGCAGCGCCGGCTCGATCTGGTCGAAGCGGCGGTGGCTGGCGTCGGCGATGATCTGGTCGAGCCGGCGCAGCCAGCGCAGGCTGCCCATGACCAGCTCGCGCAGCAAGCCCTGGTCGCGCTCGTCGAAGCGGGTGAGCGTGCTGGCGAGGTAGGAATCGACCGGCGCCAGGGACTGCAGCGTGCGCTCGAGCACCCAGCCCGCCGCCGCCCGCACGTTGTCCTGGGGCGTGCGGCCGGGCGCCGGCCGGCGGCTGCGCGAGGCGCCGGCCGGCGGGCGGGGATCGGGACGGTTGCGGGTCATCGTCGCACCAGAGAGCTTACGCGCGCCGCGCCCGCAAGCGAGCGGCGGGCGAGCGGCCGCCGGATCGGCTCAGGAGAACCTCTCGCCTGCACGCAGGCGCTCCCCGTTGACGAAGTCGGCGGCGCGCTGCGCCTTCCGCCCCGGCCGCTGCAGCTCGGCGACCGCGAGCGCCGTGCCGGCGCCGCAGGCCACCGCGATTCCCTGCGGCACGAGGCCGAGGTAGGTTCCCGGCACGGCCGCGCCGGCCGCCGGGGATGCGGGCGGCGGCGCCGGCAGGGGCAGCGCCCGCAACAGCTTGATCGGTTCGCCGCGCAGCTCGGCGGTCATTCCCGGCCACGGGACGTGAGCGCGCAGCTGGTTGGCGAGCTCCGGCGCGCCGAGGGTCCAGGCGGCGCGCGCGCTCTCGCGCCGGAGGCGCGGCGCCAAGGTGGCGCCGGCGGCGTCCTGCGGGCTCTCCACGAGGTCGCCGCGCTCGAGCCGGTCGAGCGCTTCGACCATCAGGCGGGCGCCGAGCGCGGCCAGCCGCGCCGACAGCTCGCCGGCGGTCTCGTCGGGCTCGATCGCGGTCTCCGCCTGCAGCAGCATCGGACCCGAATCCAAGCCCTCTTCCATGCGCATCACGGTCACGCCGGTGCGCTCGTCGCCGGCGGCGATGGCGGCCTGGATGGGCGCGGCGCCGCGGTAGCGCGGCAGCAGCGAGGCGTGCAGGTTGAGGCAGCCGTGGGCCGGCAGCCGCAGCAGCTCGCGCGGAAAGATCTGGCCGAACGCGACGACCACCGCGACCGCCGGCCGCAGCGCCGCGAGCTCGGCGAGGAACTCCGGCGACCGCACGCGCTCGGGCTGCAGCAAGGGCAGGCCGCGCGCGCGCGCCCAGAGCGCCACCGGCGGCAGCCGCGGCTGCTGGCCGCGCCCGGCCGGGCGGGAAGGTTGGGAGACGACGAGCGCGGGCACCCGGTCCGCCGCCGACAGCGCCTCGAGGGTGGGAACCGCGAACTCGGGCGTGCCGAAGAAGACCAGCGGAGCCATGGCTGGCATGGCCGCGATGGTACCACCGCCTTCGCGAAGAGATCAGGCTACGGGATCTACGGGATCGGGTTTTCTACCGTGAACGGGAACTTGCCGATGAAGGTGTTGTTGCCCAGGTTGTCCACCACCTGCACCGAGAGTTGATGGGTGCCGTTCGAGAACTGGGTGGTGTCGATGAAGGTGAGCCAGCCCGAGTTGAGGGCGTTCGGGTAGCTCGGGTACAACGAGGCGATGTCGGGACGTGGGAAGAAGGGGGAGGTCTGGGTGATGAAGTTGCCGTCGACGAAGACCTGGACCGCCCGCACCCCTTGGAAGTCGAGGGCCCAACCGGAGACCCGGATGACGTTGCCGTAGACGAGGCCGACGACGGGGTAGTCGATCTGCCCGATCGAGAGATCGTCCTGGGTGAAGTCGCGGCAGGTGAAGGTGACCACGATGGAGGCGATGTCGGTGACGTTCTCGAACTGGTCGCCGACACGGATGCCGAGCTGGTGGCTGCCGGGCGTGTACAGCGGAAAGCCGTCGACGTCGGTGGTGCCGATGAGGGCGCCGACGTCGAGCGCGAAGCGGAAGCCGGCGTGCGGAGCGTCCTTGAGGCCGGGGAAGACCTGCTCGAGGTCGATGCGGCGGATGCCGTAGCAATCGGTGAGGCCGCCGGCGGTCGAGTCGAAGTGGCAGTCGAGCTGGCTGTTGAAGGTCAGCGCGCCGTCGATCAAGAGCTCGACGTAGGCCACGCCCGGGTTGTTCCTGGCGGCGTTGACGTCCAGGGCGTAGCCGGAGACGATGCTCCAGATGGGCTGGCGCTTCGCGTTGTCCACGTCACAGTTGCCGAACAGGTCCGGCTGCCCGTCCCCGTTGCCGGACAGCTCGGCCTGCTGGTTCGGGAACTCGATCTTGCCGAAAGGCAGCAGGTCGGCGTTGGTGTTGGCGAACTGGAACTGCAGGGAGTTCAAGTAGACCACCTGGCCGGTCCGGCTCTCCACCCTTGCCGTGACGGAGTGCATGCCGTTGAGGAAGTGGGTCGTGTCGAGCTCGTAGCCGAAGCCGGGCGCCGCCGAGTCGGGAAGGCCTGGATGCAGCTTGGTCACCCTGGGACGCGAGCGTCCGTAGTTGGCGCGGCCGATGATTGCGCCGTCGACCACGATGTCCACCGCGAAGACCCCGGTCTCCGCCAGCGCCCAGCCCTGGACCGCGACGACGCCGTTCGCGGCATTGCCGCCGCGCGCAAACCCGTCGAACGAACCGAAAGGCGCCGCGGCCGCCCAGGCGCCCATCGCCCCGGAAGCCAGCAGCGACCACGCCAGCATGGTGAGGAAAGCCTTTCGCCTCATCGCTCCAACCTCCGCTGCGGCGCGCTCCTTCTGCCCTCAGCCATGGCGAGGCGAAAGAGCCCTAACGACGCAGGCATCACAGGCCTTCTTTCAAGTGATACGTTAACTTTGGGCAATTCTACGGAGAACATAGATAGAAGTCAATCTGTTAAATCGAGCAGGCAGAGAGGTTTGGCAGCCACCAGCCCCACCGGCCCAGATCGACACTACCAGTAGGCTCCCCTCGGCGCTCGGCCACAACATATCGATGGCCGCGGCATCAGCCGGCCTCGAGCCCTTGCAGGTGCGCCGCCACCAGCCGTGGGAGGGCGTCCAGATCGTAGCCTCCCTCGAGCACCGCCAGGATGCGCCCGCCGCACACCTCGCCGGCCAGCCGGCGGAGCCACTCGCCCCATCGCGCGAAGCCCTGCTCGCTGACCGCCATCCCCCCGAGCGGGTCGCGCATCCAGGCGTCGAAGCCTGCCGACAGCAGCAGCATCTCCGGAGCGAAGCGCCGCAGCGCCGGCAGCACGCGATCCTCGATCGCCGCGGCGTAACCGTCGTCGCCGGTGCCCGCCGGCAGCGGCACGTTCAGCGTCGCGCCGACCCCGGCCCCGATGCCGATCTCGTCCGCGGCGCCGGTGCCGGGATAGAACGGGTACTGGTGCGTGCTGGCATAGAAGACGTCGGGCCGATCCTCGAACAGGTGCTGCGTGCCGTTGCCGTGATGGACGTCGAAATCGAAGATCGCCACCCGCGACAGCCCGTGCCGGCGCCGCAGGTGCTCGGCCGCCACCGCGACGTTGTCGAAGAAGCAGAACCCCATGGCCGTCCCGGCCTCGGCGTGGTGGCCGGGCGGCCGGACCGCCGCGAAGCCGACCCGGTCGCGCCCTTCGGCGACCCAGTCGGCGGCGGCCAGCGTCGCCTCGACCGCCCCCCAGGAAGCCGCCCACGTCGCCGGCGACAGCGGGTTGTCGGCCGAGTCGAGGAGGGCATCGCCGCGGGCGACGGCAGCGCGGAAGCGGCGGACGTAGGTCTCGGCATGGAGCGCCGTCACCGCCGCCAGGGTCTCCGGCGGCGGCTCCCCGTCCAGGTCCTCGCCGCCCGTCGCCGGTGCGTGGAGGTCGACGACCTCGAGGCCAGCGTAGCGCAGGTGGGCCAGGATGCCCGACAGCCGCTCGCGGCACTCGGGGTAGCCGCGCGGCGCCTCGTGGCCGAGGCATCGCGAATCGGTCACGATCCGGATCACGCCGGGATCATAGATCACCGGCCGCGCGCCGCGGCGTCGACGGCGGCGCCGGGAACCGCGCGTCCAGCCCGCTGGCGCCGTCGAGAGCGTGGGCGGCCGCGAAGCGGCGCACGCGCAGCAACAGCCCGTCGATGCTGCGGGCGGTCAGGGCGCCGCCGACGGCGCGGGCGATCTCGCCGCTGTTCATGCCGGCGACCGCCAGCGCCAGGATGCGGGCGTTGCGCCGGTAGTCGCGGCGGCCGGCAAGGGCGCCGCAGCGCTCCAGGAAGAGGCGCAGGCGCTCGCGGCTGAGCACCAGCTCCTCGGGATTGGCGCGCGGGTCGACCGCCCGTTCCCCGCGCATGCCGCGAGCTCCCCACCACTCCCCCTGGCCGCCCTCGGCCTCGGCGGCCGCGACCGCCGCGGGAGCTCCGCCGCGCTTCTGCGCGCGCGCCGCGCGCAGCTGGTCGAGAGCCACGCGCTCGGCGACCCTGCCGAGATAGGCGCCGACCTGGCTCTCGCTGGTCGCCCGGCAGCGGCGCAGGCGGCGGCTGCCGCCCGCGAGCAGGCGGCAGTAGACCTCCTGCACGATCTCCTCGACATGTTCGTTGCGCGGCCGCACGCCGCATCGCCGCAGCACGCTGCCGACGCGGGCCTTGAGGCCGGCGCCGAAGCGTCCGATCAGCTCCTCCCAGGCGGCTTCGGGCTTGGACGAGGACGAAAAGCAAAGGCCGGCGAATGGTTCCATCGCTCCGCTCCTTCTCGAAGGGAGAGGAGCGGCGAGCGCGTCGGGGCACGCCGGGAGGATACGCCGGAGGTTCCGGGTGCGACAGGGACACCTTTTATAACATGCAGAAGCGACGCTGCCAAGCCCTGGGTAGCAGTGGTAGTGGGTCCGTTTCCCTCGGCCTCCCTTTGGGCGAGGGGCCCAAGCTCCTGGGGTGTATGACTTTGGCCCCTCGCCCAAAGGGAGGCCCGAGGGAAACGGACCCACTACCGTAGCAGCACAGTTCCCGCCCGGGTCCGTCGCCTCGGCTACAATCCTCGCTTCGAGGCCCTGTCTTGCGCCGCAACCCCCAGTCCTCTTTCCAAGCTCAGCCCCCCCGCCGACCTCCCGCGATGGTGGCGCTGGCGGGGCTGGCAATGGCGGGGATGGCCGGGATCGCCGCCCTGGGCGGCTGCCGGCACGACTCCGGCGGCGGCTCTCTTGCATCGGCGGCGGCGGCCGGGCGCGGCGGCGCGCTGGCCGGCGCGGCGCGCGGCTGGAACGTGGTGGTGCTGACCATCGACACCCTGCGCGCCGACCGTCTCGGGGCCTACGGCTACAGGCGGCGCGACGCCACCCCCCATCTTGACGCCCAGCTCGGCGCCGGCGTGGCCTTCGACCGCGCGTTCGCGCAACGCGCGGCCACCTGGCCCTCGCTGGCCTCGCTGCTGAGCGGGCTCTACCCCAGCGGCCACGGCGTCGAGGAGAACGGCTACGGCTTCCCCGACGACCTGCCGACCTTGCCCAAGCTGCTGCGCGCCGCCGGGTACCGCACCGGCGCCTTCCTGAGCAACATGTGCGAGGCCAACCACCAGGGGTGGGACGCTTTCGGCTGCAGCGGCGGCAAGGACGGCAAGACGGTCCAGGACGCCCTCGCCTGGAGCGCGCCCGCCGCGCCCGCCACGCCCACGGGCATCGCCGCCGGCCAGCGGGGCGCGGGGCGGCCGTCCCCGTTCCTGCTCTGGGTCCACCTCTTCGGCGCCCATCCGCCCTATTACAACGGCGGCGACCTGTCGAGCCGGCTCGACCCCGGCTACGAGGGGGAGTTGGGGCCGAAGAAGTGGCGACTCGACGAGGTCATGATCCGGCACCTGCGCCTCGACGGCGCCGATCTCCGGCACCTCGACGCGCTCTACGACGCGGCGGTGATGGGCAGCGACCGCCTGGCCGGCGAGCTGCTCGCGGGCCTGCGGCGGAACGGCAGCCTGGACCGCACGCTGGTGATCGTGGCCGCGGACCACGGCGAGGAGCTCTACGCGCACAACGGCTACCTCTACCACGCCTGCTCGGTCTACCAGACCACCCTGCACGTGCCCCTCGGCATCGCGGCGCCGGGCCTGCTGCCCGCCGGGGTCCGGGTGCCGCAGGCGGTCGAGCTCATCGACGTGCTGCCGACGTTGCTGGCGCTGCTGGCGGTGCCGCCGCCGCCGCGGCTGGACGGCCGCTCGCTGGTGCCCTACCTCGAGCGCCCCGGCGGCGGCGGCACCGGCAAGCCGGCATTCTCCGAGTACGGCGCCAGCCGCATCCATACCGTCGTGCAACGGAACTGGAAGCTGGTGGACAATCCGGACAGTCTCGCTCCCGCCTGCATCCCTGGCGGGCAGGGCCAGCCGCCGCTGCGCTACCCGATCGGCCGCACCGAGCTCTACGACCTCGCCCGCGATCCCGGCGAGACCAGCAATCTCGCCGCCGGCCATGCGCCGCAGGTCGCCGAGCTGCGCCGCCTGATCGATCAACGCTTCTCCCACCTGCCGCACCGCGCCCACCCGCAGCAGATCCCCGAGAAGCTCCGCAAGGAGCTGAGCAACCTCGGCTACGTCGCCCCCTGAGACGAGACTCCTTCGCGAGGGAGCGCTCCCTCGCGAAGGAGTTAACATGCAGGCGGCGGGCTTCTCAGAGCTGGTATGACCGATCTGCTGCGGATCACCGAACGTTATCGTCTCGACAAGCTGATTCATGCCAGCGAGACGGCGAGCGTCTTCCGCGCCGCCGACGTGCGCTCGGGAGAGACGGTGGCGCTGAAGCTGATCCGCGGCGGCATCGACGAATCTCGCCATGACGTGCGGGCCGAGTTCGATCTCGCCGCGCGGGCCCTCGGGGAATGCCGGCACGCGAGCATCCCTCGCCTCATCGACCACGGATTCACCGCCGCCGGCAGCGCTTTCCTGGTCGCCGAGTACCTGCTGGGAGCCGGCTTCGAGCTGCTCGCCGGCTCGCCGGTGGGGCGGGTGCTGCCCCTGCTGCTGCCCATCCTGGACGGCCTCGAGGAGCTCGGCCGGAACCGGCTCGCCCACCGCAACCTGCGCGCCGACAATCTCCTCCTGGTGCCGCGCGGCGAGGAGGAGCGCCTGGTGCTGCTGGGCTGGGGAAGCGCGGTCGCCGGCGCCGGCGAGGAGGGGCGCCGCGCCGACCTGCGAGACTTCGCCGCGGTCACCTGCTTGGCGATCGGAGCCGAGGTTCAGACCGAGCCGGCGCTCGCGGTGATCCTGCCGCCGGCCGCGGCGGGAGACCCGATCGCGGATGCGCCCGAGCTGGCGATGCTGCTCTCGCTCCTCCTGCAACCGGGGACGTCCGCGCCGGCGAGCCTCTACGCCGACCTGCGGCGGGCCTTCCACCAGGCGCTGCTCGGCCAGGCCGAGCCTGCCGCCGCCAACCGGCAGGATGGCGACGCCGCCACGAAGGCGCGGGAGGGCGCGGAGACGCAGGGGGCCGGGGAGAAGCGGGGGTTCGGCGAGACGCGGGGGTTCGGCGAGACGACGGAGGTCGTCGATCTCGACCAGACCCGCGCCATGGTCGCCGACATCACCATCGCCGTGCCTCGCGACCGCCTGCTCGGGGCCATGGACCGATGGTCCGAGACCGGCGCGCCGGCCGGCGAGGTGCGCGGCGACACCTTGCCCGTCTTCCGGCCGGAGGACCTCGGCGGCAGCCCCGCCGCCGCGGCCACCGACGCGGAGGCCGCCGCCACGGCCGCCTTCGCCGCCGCCGCCACGGTGCCTCCCCCTGCCGCGCCGCTCCCACCGGGCGCCCCGGTGGCCAGCCTGATCGCGGCCGGTGCGCAGGCCCGACCGCTCCGCGGGCGCGCCGCGCCGCGGGGGCGACCGCGAACCGCGGCCATGAATGCGGCGTTCGTGCTGATCGGAGTCACCGCGCTCGTGCTGGTGGTCGCCGCGCTCGCCTTCCTCCGCCGGCCGGCGGCGCGGCGGCCCGCGGCGACGACGGCGGACAACCGGTCCGGCGCCGCCGGGACCCTGGCGACCTCCCTCGCGCGACGGACCGCGGCCCAGGCATCGCCGCTTGCCGCCCCGGCGCGCCGCCACCCGCACCTGCTGGCGGCGGACAACCTCCTGGCGGCTGGCGACGCGGCCGGCGCGCGGCGAGAGATGGCGCAGATCACCGCCGCGCAGCTGGCGACCCTCGGCGCAGCCGAGCGCACCGATTACGACCGGCTGGCCGCCGCGCTGGCCGCCGACCGGCGGCGGCAGATCGCCGCCGACCTCGCGGCGGCCCTTCGCCGCGGCGACATGCGGCGGATCGACGCCGCGCTGACGGCCGCCAAGTGGGAGCCCAACCTTCCGGCCGCGGTGCGCCGCGACCTGGATCGCGCCCGCCAGGCCGTCGATCTCGACGCGCGCCTGGACCGGACCGACCTCGGCCAGGCGCCGCAGGAGGTGCTGCGCGGCGCCACCGACCTGCTCGCGCTGGTGCCGCGCTACAGCCGGGCAAGCGCGCTGCGCGAGCAGGCCGCGAAGGCGATCGAGGACCAGGCCGACGCGGCCCTGGCGGCCGGCGACGGCGAGCGCGCGGCCGGCCTGCTGGCCGGCTTGCGCCAGGCATGGCCCGACCGTCCCGGCCTGCAGGACCGCTTCGAGCGCGTCGAGGCACAACGGCGCTCCGACGCCCGGCTGGATGCGGTGCTGGCGGCGGCGGGCCGGGCGGAAGCCGCTGCACAGCCGCTGCAGGGGCTCGAGCTGCTGGCCGGCGCCAACCCCGGCGGGCGCTACCGGGAGCGCTTCCGCCGCCAGCGGGAGCGGCTGGAGGAGATGCTGGCGCGGCTCGACGCCGCCCCGCCCACGATCGCACTGGCCCCGGGCTTCCGGCTCGAGTACGACAAGGGCGCGCGCATCGCCGTGCCGTTGCGGATCGCCGACGACCTGGCGGTCAAGAGCGCCGAGTGCTGGGTGCGGCCCGAGGGCAAGGCGGCCTTCCGGGCGGTGCCGGTGCGGCACCTCTCCGGCGCCGACTACGAGGTGGACATCCCGCCGGAGCTGCATCAGAACCGCGCTCTCGAGATCTATGCCGCGGCCACCGACCACTCCGGCCACCGGTCGCTGCTCGGCAGCCGCGACCAGCCGTTGAAGCTCAAGCGCCGCACCTGGCTCGAGAAGATCTTCAGCGGCAAGGAAGGGGGCCGCCCGGGAACCGGCGGCGGCGCAGGGGCCTCAGGGCCTTCCGGATGATTGACTTGGCGCCGGCCCGCGGCATAGGATTACGCTCCTTTGGCGGAGGGAGGTTAGCTCAGCGGTAGAGCACCTGCCTTACACGCAGGGGGTCGCGGGTTCGAATCCCTCACCTCCCACCAGGCCGGTGGGAGGCCCGCCAGTCATGTGGTCGCCGGTTTGCGGGGTCGTAGTTCAGCTGGTTAGAATGCCGGCCTGTCACGCCGGAGGTCGCGGGTTCGAGTCCCGTCGGCCCCGCCATTCGCTCCTCGTCCCACGGCCCAGCAACGCGCGCCGCGACCACGGTCGCGGCCCAGCGAAGGAAGAAGACTGATGCGCGACAAGATCAAGCTGGTCTCCACCGCCGACACCGGCTATTTCTACACGACGACCAAGAACAAGAAGCTCTCGACCGAAAGCTGCGCCTGAAGAAGTACGACCCCAAAGTCCGCAAGCACGTCGAGTTCGTCGAAGAAAAACTCCGATAGCCTCCGGGGCTCCCTCCGGACGGGTCTCCGGCCGCATGTCCCTTCGGCCACCTTCAAGTGTCCTGGCCTGCCGGGGGTAAAATGCTCTCGGCCACGGGAGAGTGCCTGGCTCCCGGGGTCTGGACAACCATTCTCACCAGGAAGGGAGGTCGCGATGTTTCAAGTCCCCGCTCTGCCCTATGGGTTCGATGCGCTCGAGCCGCACATCGACGCCCGGACCATGGAGATCCACCACGACAAGCACCATGCCGCCTACGTGAACAATGTCAACAAGGCGCTCGAGAGCCATCCGGACCTGCAGCAGAAATCGGTCGAGGACCTGCTGCGCGGGATCGACAGCGTACCGGAGTCGATCCGCACGGCGGTCCGCAACAACGGCGGCGGCCATGCCAATCACAGCCTGTTCTGGCAGATCATGGGGCCTGGCGGCGGTGGCAAGCCGGGTGGCGACCTGGCGAGCGCGATCGACCGGGACCTCGGCGGCTTCGATGCCTTCAAGGAGAAGCTGACCAACTCCGCGGTCGGCCAGTTCGGCTCCGGCTGGGGGTGGCTGGTCTGGAGTGGCGGCAAGCTCGAGGTGTTCGGCCGGCCGAACCAGGACAGCCCGCTGATGGAGCACAAGCAGCCCGTCCTCGGCGTCGACGTCTGGGAGCATGCCTACTACCTGAAGTACCAGAACCGCCGGCCCGACTACCTCGCGGCCTGGTGGAACACCGTCAACTGGCAGGCGGTCGAACAGATCTTCGCCAAGGCCCGGCACTAGCCCAGGACCTCTCGCAGGCCCGCGGCTGGCCCCGGCCGACTTGAACTCGGACCAACTCCGGCGGGCTTCTCGACGAAAAGGGCTCCGGGCATCCCGGAGCCCCCCAGCTCCACGCGGCTCCACGCCAGCCATCCCTTCTCGGACGTGTCTCTAAATTTTGTTTATAGAGAAGTTTGCACCTGTCTGCTCAGTTACTTGGCAGCACTACCCCGAAACATGGGCGATACTTCAACTAAAGTTCAAGTATCCCGTCCTTAGAATAGCGACATCAAAGGGGCTGGCCAAGGCGAACGGCAGTCGCACTGCTTCCAAGGAGGGATTTCCATCATGGCTACGATCGACCGTGTCAACCAGGACTTCAGGCGCGAGGAGCGGCACTTGACGAAGGTCTTCAAGGCGCTCTCCGACGGCACGCGCATGGAGATCCTGCGGCTCCTCGAAGGCCAGCAGCGCACGGTCGGCGAGATCGTCTGCAATTTCAGCCTCTCGCAGCCCACCATATCGCGGCACCTCTCGGTCCTCAAGGAGGCCGACCTGGTGGTCGACCAGCGCCATGGCCAGAACGTCATCTATCGCCTCAACGACGATGCGCTGTCGACCTCGATGCAGGAGTTCTTCGGCCAGTTCCGCAGCTGCCAGGAAGTGATGCGCTGAATGGACCTGCCGGAGCGCCGAGGTCGGCGGCGCCAGCGGCGCCAGCCGGCGGAGCTTCCTTGAGGTAGCCGCCGCCGGCGCGCTATAATCCGCCTCCTTGGACGTCGGCCGGCCGTTCGGCTGCACCGCCGGCCTGGTTGTCTTCCTTGCTCTAAGGCGGTGTAGCTCAGTTGGTTAGAGCAAGCGGCTCATATCCGCTGTGTCAGGGGTTCAAGTCCCTTCACCGCCACCATCGCCGTTTCCCCGCACCATGGATCTCGATCTCCTCGAGGCCCTGCAAGCCTTCTTGCGACGCCTGCCGACGGCCCCCGGCGACCGCCTCGTCGTCGCCTTCTCGGGGGGTTGCGACTCCACCGCCCTGCTCTGGGGGCTGTCGCGGCTGGCACCCGCGTGGGGGATCCGGCTCGTCGCCGCACACCTCGACCATGCCATGGACGCCGCTTCGGCGGAGCGGGCGGACCGGGCCACGCGCCTGGCACGCCGCCTGGGGGTGCCGGTGGTCGCCGCCCGGCGCGCGGTCGGCGCGCACCGCCGGCCGGGAGAGAGCCCGGAAGCCGCCGCGCGCCGCATCCGCTACGAGTTCCTCGACGAGGTTCGCCGCGGCTGCCGGGCGCGCCACGTCGCCACCGCCCATCACCGCGACGACCAGGCGGAGACGGTGCTCCTGCGGCTGCGGTTCGGCAGCGGCCTGCGCGGCCTGGCGGCGATCCAGGAGACGGCCGGCACCGTGGTGCGGCCGCTGCTCGCCCTGCCGCGCGCGGCCCTGCGGCAGGCGGTCGCCGACGCCGGCCTGGTTCTCGTCGAGGACCCCGGCAACCACGACCCGCGCCAGCCGCGGGCGCGCGTCCGGCACCGTGTGCTGCCGCTCCTGGCGCGGGAAGGCGCGGTCGATCCGGCCCGGCTCGCCGCGGATCTCGCCAACCTCGCGACCCGCGCCCAGCGCGCGCTGCCGGCGCTCGATCGCCGGCTGGCCGCCGCCATCGGCCTGCGCGTCGAGGCCGGGGAGGAGGGCGAGGGCAGCGAAGACGGCGAGGACGGCGAGCTCGGCAAGGAAGGCAAGGAAGGCGAGCTCGTCACCGCCGACCGCCGCCTGCTGGCGGCGCTGCCGCCGCCGCTGCTGCCTCTCGCCCTGGCCCTGCTGCACCGCCGCGCCGGGGCCGCTTTCCCGCCGAGCCTCGCCGCCGCCACCGAGCTGCGGCGGCAGCTCGGTCCGGGCCCGCGGGTGGCCTGCGACAGCGGCGCGGGATGGCGCTGGCAGGCGGCCGGCGAGCGGCTGCGCCTGCGGCGGGTCCGCCAGGGCGAGACCGTCCCGCCGTTCTCATATACTCTGGAGGTTCCGGGAGAGCTCGCCATCCCGGAGCTCGCGCTGACGATCAGGGCGAGCCGCCGACCGGTCGAGGCCTGGATGCTGCGCGGCGCGCCGCTCCGGGCCGGCTTGGCGTTGCCGCTGGCGCTGCCGGATTCCGGCCGCCCCGGCCGCTCCGGCTGCCTGACGGTGCGCAACCGCCGCCCCGGCGACCGCCTGCGGCCGCTGGGCGCGCCGGGCAGCCGGAAGTTGAAGGACGTCCTGATCGACCGCGGCGTTCCGAGGTGGCAGCGGGACCGGCTGCCGCTGCTCTGCTGGGCAGGGGAGATCGCATGGGTTCCAGGCATCACCATCGACCACCGCTTCCGGTTGACCGGCGAGCCGTCGGCGTGCCTGGTAGAGATCAGCGGAGATCCGTCGGGATCGTCGGCGGCGCCCATCCCCCGCAGCGCCTGGGAATCCGGGCCGAGGGCCCGCGGTTAGTGACACTGAAGGGACATCCCTGCCCCCGCCCCCGTCCGGGGTCGCGCGCCATGCGGGCCGGGCCGGGCCTGCCCCGCTAGAGGTGGCCGAGCTTTGAACTCTACTCTCAAGACCCTGTTCCTCTGGATGGCGATCTTCGTCGTCGTGATCTTGCTCTGGAACACCTTCCAGACCGGCAAGTCCGCCCGTAAGGACCTGAAGTTCTCCGAGTTCGACCAGGCGGTCGAGCGCGGCCGCGTGGCCGAGGTCACCCTCCACGGCCAGCAGGTGACCGGCAAGTTCAAGGCCGGCGGCGAGTACGCCGAGGGCGACGAGTTCCACACCCAGGTCCCGACCGACTACTCCTCGGTCCTGGTCCCGAAGCTCCGCGCGGCCCACGTCGACATCACCGTCGAGGAGCCGAAGGACAACCCGCTGCTCACCGTCCTCTTCACCTGGGCGCCGGTGCTGGTGATCGTCGCGCTCTGGGTGTTCTTCATGCGCCAGATGCAGAGCGGCGGCAACAAGGCCCTCTCCTTCGGCAAGAGCAAGGCGAAGCTGCTCAACGCCTCCGGGAAGAAGGTGACCTTCAAGGACGTCGCCGGCGTCGAGGAGGCGAAGGAAGAGCTCTCCGAGATCGTCGAATTCCTGAAGGAGCCGCAGAAGTTCCAGAAGCTGGGCGGCCGCATCCCGAAGGGTGTGCTGCTGATGGGCCCGCCCGGCACCGGCAAGACCCTGCTCGCCCGCGCCATCGCCGGCGAGGCCAACGTCCCCTTCTTCTCGATCTCCGGCTCGGACTTCGTGGAGATGTTCGTCGGCGTCGGCGCCTCGCGCGTGCGCGACCTCTTCGAGCAGGGCAAGAAGAACGCCCCCTGCATCGTCTTCATCGACGAGATCGACGCCGTCGGCCGCCACCGCGGCGCCGGCCTCGGCGGCGGCCACGACGAGCGCGAGCAGACCCTGAACCAGCTGCTGGTCGAGATGGACGGCTTCGAGTCCAACGAGGGCGTCATCCTGATCGCCGCCACCAACCGCCCCGACGTGCTCGATCCGGCGCTGCTGCGGCCCGGCCGCTTCGACCGGCGGGTGATCGTCGACCGGCCGGACATCAACGGCCGCCTCGGCATCCTGAAGGTGCACACCCGCACCATCCCCCTGGACGACGACGTGCAGCTGTTGATCATCGCCCGCGGCACCCCCGGCTTCGCCGGCGCCGACCTCGCGAACCTGGTCAACGAGGCGGCGCTCATCGCCGCCCGGCTGAACAAGAAGAAGGTCCAGATGACCGACTTCGAGTTCGCCAAGGACAAGGTGCTGATGGGCGTCGAGCGCAAGACCCTCATGCTCACCGACGACGAGAAGCGCGTCACCGCCTACCACGAGGCCGGGCACGCCCTGGTCGCCGCCTTCACCCCCGGCGCCGATCCGCTGCACAAGGTGACCATCATCCCGCGCGGGCGCGCCCTGGGCCTCACCATGCAGCTGCCCACCGAGGACAAGTACACCTACCGCAAGCAGTACGTGGAGGCCCAGATCTCGATCCTGATGGGGGGCCGGGTCGCCGAGGAGCTGACGCAGGAGGACATCACCACCGGCGCCGGCAACGACATCGAGCGCGCCACCGATGTCGCCCGCCGCATGGTCTGCGAGTGGGGCATGTCCGACCTCGGCCCGCTCTCCTACGGCAGCAAGGAGGAGCCGGTCTTCCTCGGCCGCGACTTCGCGCAGCGCGCCGATTACAGCGAGGACACCGCCCTGCGCATCGACCGCGAGGTGTCGCGCATCGTGCAGCACGCCTACGTGCAGGCGACCGCCGTCCTGACCGAGCACCGCGACGTGCTGGAGCGGCTGGCCCACGAGCTGCTCGAGCGCGAGTCGCTGGACGGCGAGGACGTCTACCGCATCATCCGCGAGATGACCGGCCACGAGCCCGCGAAGCCGCGCCTGGCGGGACCCGGCGAGGGACTGGTCATCGGCGGCCACGACGTGCCCGAGCCGATCCTGGCGCCGCGCCCCGCCGCCAGCGCCGTGCTTCCCGACATCCCCGAGATCCAGGAGATGAGCGAGGCGCCCGCCTCCGTCGAGGCGCAGCCGGCGGTCGCCCCGCCGCAGCCGGCCGCCGCCGCCGCGCCCGAGCGGCCCGACCGCACGGCGCAGCCGCGCGAGTCCCCCCGCGAGCGGGAAACGCCCGAGATCGCCGGCGCCAAGCGCCGCGCCGCGCAGCCGCCGGTTCCCGGGCCGGAAAAGTCGTAGGCCCGTAGGCCCCCCGGTGAAGCAGCGAGCGGCGAGCGGCAAGCGCGCCCCTTCCGTCCGCTCCGAGAAGAACCCCTCCCAGCCCGCCGCGGCGCTACCTTGCCCGCGGGCGCAACGCCGCGCGATACACTAACCGGGCACTGGTTGCCATGGAGACCGCCCGACTGTCTCGAGCTTCCGCCACGTTTCCGACCACGGCGCAATGGGCCCTGCGGCTGCCCGGCGACCGCCGTCTGCCCCTGGGGGGGCGGCCGCTGGTGATGGGCATCCTCAACCTCACCCCCGACTCGTTCAGCGACGGCGGCCTGTGGACCGATCCGCCGCGCGCCGTCGAGCATGCCCTGGCGATGCTCGACGGCGGCGCCGACCTGGTGGACCTGGGCGCCGAGTCGACCCGGCCGGGCGGCGGCGTCTACGGCGCCGGCGCCCGCGCCATCTCGGTCGACGAAGAGCTCGACCGTCTCCTGCCTGTGCTTGCGCTGCTACGCCGCGCCACCGCCGCGCCGCTGTCGGTCGACACGCGCAAGGGCGAGGTGGCCCGCCAGGCCCTCGCCGCCGGCGCCGACCTGGTCAACGACGTCAGCGCCCTCGGCGATCCGGCGCTGGGCCGGGCGGTGGCCGCCGCGGGGTGCCCCGTGGTCCTGATGCACAGCCGCGGCGAGCTGGCCACGATGCAGCGCGCCATCTCCTTCCGCGACCTCCTGGGGGAGGTGCGCGGCGAGCTCGAGCTCGCGGTGAGGCGGGCGGTGGCGGCCGGCATCGACGAGGAGCAGGTGATCCTCGACCCGGGCCTCGGCTTCGGCAAGACCGCCGAGCAGAACCTGGAGCTGCTGCGGCGCCTGCCGGAGCTGGCCGCCATCGGCCGTCCACTGTTGGTCGGGGCGAGCCGCAAGAGCTTCCTGGCCCTCGCCGAGCGCGGCGGCGCGCCCGCCCCGCCCCCGGCAGGCGCCGCACCCGCGGAGGCCGCGACCGAAGCCGCCACGGGGTCACCACCCCCCGCCCCCGCCGCGCGCCCCGAGCGCCCCGGGCGCCGGCTGGCCGGCAGCCTGGCGGCGCTGGCCTGGGCGGCGGCCGCGGGCGCCGCCATCGTCCGCGTCCACGACGTTCCCGAGTCGGTCCGCTTCCTCGCCGCGTGGCGGGCGATCGCCGAGGCAGGCCCTTGAGCTGGGCAAGCTGGACGCAGTTCGTCCATCTGCTCAACTGGCACGACGCCATCGACATCCTGGCGGTGGCGGTGGTGATCTACAACCTGCTGCTGCTGATCCGCGGCACGCGCGCGGTGCAGGTGCTGCTGGGGATCGTCTTCGTGGGCCTGGTCTACTACGCCGCCCGCTGGGCCGAGCTGGTGACCCTGCAGACCATCCTCGAGAGCCTGCTGATCGCCCTGCCCTTCGCCATCATCGTGCTGTTCCAGCAGGAGATGCGGCGCGCCCTCGCCACCTTCGGCCGCAACCCGCTGCTCGGCCTCGCCAAGCCGCAGCAGATGGCGTCGGGATTCGGCGACATCGTGCTCGCCGCCACCACGCTCTCGTCGCGCCGCGTCGGCGGCCTGATCGTGATCGAGCGCCTGCAGGGGCTGCGCACCTACGTCGAGAACGGCATCGCCCTCGACGCCGCGCTCTCCTTCGACCTGCTGATCAACGTCTTCACCCCCGACACGCCGCTCCACGACGGCGCGGTGATCGTCCAGGAGGACCGCATCGCCGCCGCCGCCTGCTTCCTGCCGCTGTCGACCAATCCCAGTCTGTCGAAGGACCTCGGCACCCGCCATCGCGCCGCGCTCGGCATCACCGAGGAGACCGACGCCGTGGCGGTGGTGATCTCGGAGGAGACCGGGATCATCTCGGTCGCCTGCGACGGCGAGATCGTGCGCGAGCTGGACGGCAAGAGCCTGCGCAACTCGCTCTACAAGTACCTGATCACCGACGTCGTGCCGCCGGGGCGGGGGCTCGCCGGATGACCGCTCCCACCCAGATCTGGGGCCTGCGCGTGCTGGCGCTGGGCATCGCCGTCGGGTTGTGGTTCAACTTCTCTTTCGAGGCGCGCGAGGCGCCCTCGGAGCGCCTGACCGAGGCGGCGGTCAGCTACAACCGGCCGCGCGACCACATCGTCCTCGACCCGGTGCCGAGCGTCAACGTCCGGCTGCGCGGCAGCAGCAAGGCCATCCGCCGCCTGACGCCCTTCCAGGTGGACGTCCAGGTGGACCTGTCGCGCTACCAGGCAGGGACCTATACGATCAACCTGGGGCCCGAGAACGTGCTGATGCCGGAGAACCTGGAGGTGGTCTCGATCGAGCCGCCGGTGATCCGCGTGGAGCTCGAGAAGGAAGTGACCCAGCGCATGCCGGTCGTGCCCAAGCTCACCGGCGAGCCGGCCGGCGGCGCCACTCTCGGGGAACCCGAGGTGCTCCCCAACCAGGTGCTGGTCAGCGGACCGCTGTCGCGCATCGCCAAGGCCGGCACCCTCTCGACCCAGCCGATCAGCCTCGACGGCCACGCCTTCCCTTTCGAGGTGCAGGTGCCCGTGGCGTCGCCCGACCCGCTGATCCAGATCGTGCAGCCGTTCAAGGTCCAGGTGCGAGTGGTGCTCACGCCACCGCAGGTGGAGACGCCGCCGGAGCGCCCGGCGCGCCGCAGCCGCGGGAGGCACGGCTGAGCCCCGAGGCCCCCCGCGAACGGCTCTTCGGGACCGACGGCATCCGCGCCCGCGCCGGCGAGCCGCCGCTCGACCCCGCCACCGTGACGGCGCTGGCCCGCCAGCTGGCCGCGCTGCTCGGCGAGCGGCTGGCCGTGGAGGGCGCGAGCGGCGCGGCAGGCGCGAGCGGCCGCCCGCCGCTGGTCGTCCTCGGCGGCGACACCCGCGAGAGCACGGCCGAGATCTGCGGCTGGCTGGCGGCCGGCCTCGCCGCCGGCGGCGCCACGGTGCGCTACGCCGGCGTCATCCCCACCCCCGGCGTGTCCTTCCTCGCCGGCGAGCTCGCCGCCGACGCGGGCGTCGCGGTCTCGGCGAGCCACAACCCCTACCCGGACAACGGCATCAAGCTGCTCGACGGCGAGGGCTTCAAGTGGAGCGAGGCGGCCGAGGCGGACTTGGAGCAACGCCTGCGCGCGGCCGCCGAGACCTCGGCGCCTCCCTTGCAGCCGCTGCCGCTGCCCCCGCTGCCTACGCTGTCCCCGCTACCCCCGCTGATCGCCGAGATCGATCTCCACGAGCGCTATCTCAGCCACCTTGCGTCTACGGTAGCGCCAGCCGCCGGGCCGCCGCTGGCCGGTCTGCGCGTGGTCCTCGACACCGGCAACGGCGCCGCCACGGCCTATGCCGGCGACCTCTTCGAGCGCCTGGGAGCCGCGGTGACCCGCCTCGGCGCGGCGCCGGACGGCCGCAACGTCAACCGCGGCTGTGGCTCGACCGCTCCCGAAGGAGTGGCCGCGGCGGTCGTCGCCGCCGGCGCCCACCTCGGGGCGGCCTTCGACGGCGACGCCGACCGCTGCATCCTTGCCGACGAGCGCGGCGAGGTGCGCGACGGCGACGCCATCCTCTATCTGTGGGCGACGCGGCTGCACGCCGAGGGGCGCCTCGTCCCGCCGGCCATCGTCGCCACCTCGATGAGCAACCTCGGCCTCGAGCGCGCGCTCGCCCGCCACGGCATCACGGTGGTGCGCTGCGGCGTCGGCGACCGCCTGGTGGTCGAGACCATGCGCCGCGAAGGCATCCTGCTCGGCGGCGAGCAATCGGGGCACATCGTCCGCCTCGACCTCGCCGCGACCGGCGACGGCCTGCTCACGGCGGTGCAGACGGCCGCGCTGCTGCACCGCGCCGGCCGCCCGCTCTCCGAGCTCCTCGCCGGCTTCCGCCGTTACCCGCAGACCCTGCTCAACGTCCGCGTCGCCAGCAAGCCCGACCTCGCCACCCTGCCGCGCGTCGCCGCCGCCGCCCGCGCCGTCGAGGACGAGCTCGGCGCCGACGGCCGCCTCGTGCTGCGTTACAGCGGTACCGAGCCCCTGGCCCGAGTCATGATCGAAGGCCCCGACCAGGACACCATCGAGACCCTCGCCGGCCGCCTCGCCGCCATCCTCGCCGACGAGCTCGGCCAGCCCGCGGGGTAGCTTCGGCTCGAACAGAGAATGGCGCGGGGGGCCGGTTTCGGTATCCTCACTCGCCCATCGCGTAGAGCATCTCGAGCACCGCGGCGGTGATGCCGGCGAGGACGGCGCGGGCGATGAGGGCGTGGCCGATGTTGAGCTCTTCCATCCCGGCGAGGGCGGCGATGGGGCCGACGTTGGCGGTGGTGAGGCCGTGGCCGGCGTAGAGGTGGAAGCCGCGCGCGACGGCGAGCGCTGCCGCGGCGCGGATCTTGGCCAGCTCGCGCTCGACGATCGCGGGGTTGCCGGCCAGGGTCGCCCGGGTGTAGGCGTCGGTGTTGAGCTCGAGGCCGGAGATCGCCATCGGCGAGCCGGGCGACCGCGCCCCGCCGCCGCCGGCGAGGCGGGCCAGCAGCTCGATCTGCCCCTCGTCGGGATCGACGAAGGCCGAGACCGCGATGCCGGCGTGGGCCAGGCGCTCGGCCGCCGCCTCCACCTGGGCGGCCTGGTGCACCAGGTCCAGGCCGCCCTCGGTGGTGATCTCCTCGGGCCGCTCCGGGACCAGGGTCACCTGGTCGGGCCGCACCGCGGCCGCCACCGCGAGCATCTCCGCCGCGACCGACATCTCGAGGTTCAGCTTGCCGCGCACGCTGGCGCGAAGCCGCTCGACGTCGTGGTCCTGGATGTGCCGGCGGTCGGCGCGCAGGTGGGCGGTGATGCCGGACGCCCCGGCATCCTCGGCCAGGCGGGCGGCCTCGACCGGATCCGGGTAGGGCGCGCGGCGCGCCTGGCGCAGGGTCGCCACGTGATCCACGTTCACCGACAGCTTCACCGTGGGCAAGGCGGCATCCTCCAAGCTAACTCCCGCGCTCTAGCGACTTCCCTCGTAAACTCGGCTTCCCCCCTGTAGCTCCCTTGGAGCGAAGCACTTAGAGTCCGCAGTCGGTTCCTTTCGCGGGGGAAAGCCGAGTTTCCCAGGGGAACTCGCTAGCGCTCGATCTCCAGGTCCGGCCGCAGGGCCTCCTCCGGCTCGCGGGCGATCAGCACCGTGGCCTGGACCGGAAAGAGCGTGCGGTGCAACTGCTCGCCGAAGAGGCAGTTGACCTCGTAGTAGCCGTCCGGGCTGATGGTGATGAGCGTGCCCATGATGCCCTTGAAGCCCATGATCTCGTTGTGGATCAGCACCTCGGCCGGTAGTTCCATCGCCCCTCCTCGATCGCCCGACGGTCCATGGATGCGCGGCGCGCGGCCCCTCCGCGGAGCCGCCGCCGGATCAGTCCTGGATGAACCCCTCGTCCTTGTACTCTTTCAACTTACGCTGCAGCGTGCGCAGGCCGATGCCCAGGATGTCGGCGGCGCGCGCCCGGTGGCCGCCGGTGCGGCCCAGGGTCTCGAGGATGGCTTGGCGCTCGATGTCCGCCATGGTGCGTGGCTCGCCGACGACGGACTGCACGGGTGTGCCGCTGGTGGAGAGCGTCGACGAGTCGCGGATCTCGGGCGGCAGGTCGTTGAGCGTCACCTCGCCGTCCTGGTGGAAGACCACCACCGACTCCATCACGTTCTTGAGCTCGCGCACGTTGCCCGGCCAGGAGTAGCGGCTGAGCAGCTCCAGCGCCTCCGCCGACAGCGTCTTCGGCGGCTTGCCGTGCTCCTGGCAGAACTGCACCAGGAAGTGCTCGAGCAGCGGCGGCACGTCGCTCGGCCGCTCCCGCAACGGCGGGATGCGCAGCGTCACCACCTTCAGCCGGTAGTAGAGGTCCTCGCGGAAGCGCCCGTCGGCGACCTCCTTCTCGAGATCGCGGTTGGTGGCGGCGATGAGCCGGAAGTCGACGTCGATCAGCTCGCTGCCCCCCACCCGCATCACCTGCCGCTCCTCGAGCACCCGCAGCAGCTTGACCTGCAACTCGGGGTAGAGCTCGCTGATCTCGTCGAGGAACAGCGAGCCGCGATGCGCGAGCTCGAACTTGCCGATCTTGCGCGACACCGCGCCGGTGAAGGCGCCGCGCTCGTGCCCGAACAGCTCGCTCTCCAGGATGTCGCTGGGGATGGCGCCGCAGTTGATGGCCAGGATGCGCTCGTTGCGGCGCGGGCTGGCGCGGTGCAGGGCGTTCGCCACCAGCTCCTTGCCGGTGCCGCTCTCGCCGATGATCAGCACGCTCGAGCGCGTCGGGGCGACCAGCTTCATCTGCTCGAACAGCTTCTCCATCGGCGCCGAGCGGCCGACGATGCTCTCGAAGCCGTAGCGCTTGTCGAGCATCTCGCGCAGGTTCGAGACCTCTTCCTTGAGCTGCTCCTTCTCGATCAGGTTGCTGACCCGCTGGCGGAGCTCGTAGAGGTCGACCGGCTTGGTGAGATAGTCGTCCGCGCCCACCCGCATCGCCTCGACCGCCGACTCGATCGAGCCGTAGCCGGTGACCAGGACCAGGCGCAGGTCGTAGCGGCGCTCGCGGACCTCGTTGAGGAAGGCCAGCCCGTCCATGCCGGGCATGCGCAGATCGCAAATCGCGAGGCGAACTCCGTCATTCTCTTCTAGGAAGTCGAGCGCGTTGCGGGCGTCGTCGAAGGTCCGCACGGCGTAGCCGGCCTTCTCGATGGCGATGGCCATCGATTCGCGGGAGCCGGTCTCGTCGTCGATTACCAGTACCAGGGGGCGGTCCAGTGCAGTCATCGGCGTCATTTTGGCACATTCCGGGCAAGTCCCGGTAGGATGGAGAGCCATGCAGCCCACCGCGGGACCCGTCGCCGACCGGCCGGAAGAGCTCGAAGGCACCCTGGAGCGGGTGGTCTACGCCAACGAGGACAACGCCTGGTGCGTGGTGCGCCTGGAGGTCGCGGGCACCCGCGAGCCGGTGACCGCCGTCGGCAACCTGCTGGGGGTGCAGCCCGGCGAGAGCCTGCGCCTGACCGGCTCCTGGGTCGACGACCCCCGCCACGGCCGGCAGTTCCGGGCGGTCTCCTACGCCACGGTGATGCCGGCCACCGTCAAGGGCATCGAGCGCTACCTCGGGTCCGGCCTGATCCGCGGCATCGGCAAGGTGATGGCCCGCCGCATGGTGGCGGCCTTCGGCCTCGAGACCCTGGAGGTGATCGAGAACCAGCCGCAGCGGCTGCGGGACGTCGAGGGGATCGGCCCGAAGCGCAGCGCCGACATCAAGCGGGCCTGGGACGAGCAGCGCGACATCAAGGAGGTGATGCTCTTCCTGCAGTCGCACGGCGTCTCGACCACCTACGCGATCAAGATCTACCAGAGCTACGGCAGCGCCGCGGCGCGCTGGGTGCGGGACAACCCCTACCGGCTGGCGGTCGACATCCACGGCATCGGCTTCGCGACCGCCGACCGCATCGCCGCCTCGCTGGGCGTCTCGAAGCTCGCCCCGCAGCGCCTCGAGGCCGGCGCCCTGCACGTGCTGGGCGACGCCGCCGACCGCGGCCACCTCTACCTGCCGCGCGCCCGCCTGGTCGAGGAAGCCGACCGCCTGCTCGAGGCCGGCCCGGCGCTGGTGGAGCAGGCGGTCACGGCGCTCGCCGGCGCCGGCCTGGTTGAGATCGACGAGATCGAGGAAATCGAGGGGGGCGAGAGGGCCAAGGCGCGCGGCGACGGCGTGGAGGGCCGGGGCGAGGACGCCGCCGTCTACCTCAAGGCGCTGCATGCCGCCGAGGTCGGCGTGGCGGCGCGGGTGCGGTCGCTGCTGGCGCAGGCGCCGCTGCCGCTGGAGATCGACCTCGAGCGCGCCCTCGCCTGGTTCGAGAAGGGCGAGCGCCTGGTCCTGGCGGGCGAGCAGCGCCAGGCGATCCGCGCCGGCCTCACCCGCAAGCTGCTGGTGATCACCGGCGGCCCGGGCACCGGCAAGACGACGCTGGTGCGCGGCCTGGTCAAGATCCTGACGCGCAAGGGCCAGCGCGTCCTCCTCGCCGCCCCCACCGGCCGCGCCGCCAAGCGCCTGTCCGAGGCGACGGGCGGCGCCGCCAGCACCATCCACCGCCTGCTCGAGATCAATCCCAAGAGCCGCGCCTTCGACCGCAACCAGGACCGGCCGCTGCCCTGCGACCTGCTGATCGTCGACGAGGCGTCGATGATCGACACGGTCCTGGCCCATCACCTCCTGCGGGCGGTGCCCGACGACGGCCGCCTGGTGCTGGTGGGCGACGTCGACCAGCTGCCCTCGGTGGGTCCCGGCCAGGTGCTCGCCGACCTGATCCGCTCGAACGCCGTCGAGGTGGTGCGGCTGCACACCATCTTCCGCCAGGCCGAGCGCAGCCTGATCGTGGTCAACGCCCACCGCGTGCAGAGCGGCCAGATGCCGGTGCTCGAGTCGCTCGACAAGGAGGGCGACTTCTTCTTCGTCGAGCGCCGCGACCCCGAGGAGGCCCTGCGCACCCTCGTCCAGCTGGTGACCCGCCGCATCCCCGCCCGCTTCGGCTTAGATCCGCTCGAGCAGATCCAGGTCCTGACCCCGATGAAGCGCGGCCTCCTCGGCTCCGCCAACCTCAACGCCGTCCTCCGCGAGACCCTCAACCCCTACGGCCAGAGCCTCACCCGCGGCGGCCACACCCTCCGCACCGGCGACAAGGTCATGCAGGTCCGCAACAACTACGACCTCGAGGTCTGGAACGGCGACATCGGCCGCATCACCCACATCGACGACGAAGAGCAGCGCCTGCACGTTACCTTCGACGGCCGCGAGGTCGCCTATGATCTCGCCGCAATCGACGAGCTCACCCTGGCCTACGCCTGCTCCATCCACAAAGCCCAGGGCAGCGAGTACCCCTGCGTCGTCATCCCCCTCCACACCCAGCACTACGTCATGCTCCAGCGCAACCTCCTCTACACCGGCATCACCAGGGCCAAACGCCTCGCCGTCCTCGTGGGAGAGACCAGGGCCTTAGCCACTGCCGTGGCCAACCGGCGGGTCCTCAAGCGCTTCAGCCGCCTCGCCGAGAGGCTGGCCGCCCCGTCGGAGCGAGACTGAGAGTCGCGGGTCGAGTAGCGAGGAGGAATTTCGCTCTACGGCGGTTCAGGACCTGCGGTCGGTGCCGCCGGCTAGGTCGTCATTCCGGTTGGAGGAACGGGCACCGTGGTGATCCTTTGCGCCGGTCTCACCGGAGTGGCGCCCGCCAAGCCGCCGTCACGAAAGAGGCAGAGCACTCGCCCTTTGGGCCGTGCTGCACTCGGCGCGATCAACCCTGACCAGCCCTCCGTGAAGAGCGCTTCGCCTATGGCCTGGAAGTGCGGCCACGTACGACGGCCCGGTTTGGGCGGCGGCAGTCCCACCCTCTTGAGACGCGCCAGGCTTTGAAGATTCGCGACCTCTACTCTGACCTGCCACGTCCACAGGTACGCGGGTAGCCGTAGTTGAGGAGGAATCCCGCTCTCGGCAAGGTAGCGGAACCACTCGGCCCATGCAGTAGCCTCACTGTCCGCGAGATAAAGAGCGTCCACGACGGCTCCTCGCTGCCACCGGCTGTCAGGAGGGGGACTCCGGGCTGGAAGTGGATCGCGCGCATCCCGCGCATGGCGAACCCAAGAGCCATCGACGACGATCAGGTCCACATCGAGCAGCGACAGCCCTCCTCGACCCTTCAGACGGCGCCGGGATCCTCGATGCCCGAGACGACCTCGGCGAGCCGCCGGTAGTTGCCCACTGCAATCAGATCGAGCGGCTTCTTCTCGTTCAGCGCCTCGTTCGGCTTGCTGAGCCACACCGGAATGTGCTCCTTCGGCATCACGTGCATGAGCCGGTCAATGATTGCCGACAGCTCCGCGATCCGCTCCGCGCGCCGGCCGCTGGGCCCCGACCGACGGCCGATCCATCCCCGAACCGTGCTTGGCGCCGCGCCAGTAGCGCGCGCGATCTGCTCGGCGCTCAATCCAACCTGCTCTCGAAGGCGGCCCGCCTCAATGGCAAACGCTGCTCTCATCGCTTTTTACCTCTTTTCTCGTCACATAATCATAATAGAATGAGCGTCCTGTCGTCAAGCCGCGGGACTGCCGCGGGGACGTTCCGCGGAAACGAGCGCCCGCCGGTCGACGACTCAGGCAATCGACACATAGACCACCCCCGACCTGTGTCCCTTGGCCTTCGGCCGAATGATGATCTCGACGTCGCGATCCAGGAGCGTGACGAAACGCAGCAACCGCTCGGAAGAAAACCGGCTCAGCTTGTAGTGCTTGAGCTCAGAGACATGCGGCTGCGGCATGCCGAATAGCCGCGCCGTACCCGCCTGAGTCAAGCGGCGGTCAGCGATCAGCTGGTTGAGCCGCATCGCGAGCTCGACGCGCAGCTTCCTCTCGCTGGCGTCTGCAAAGCCGAGATCCACCAGCACGTCGCCGCTCCCAGCGTAGACCGTGTCAGTTCTCTTTTCGCCCATAGCGTACCTCGCAGTCTTTCTTGGCCGTCCCCGGCGTTCGTGAATGAGGTTGACGTCCTGTCTGTCCGTCCGCAAGCCCGCGGGACGTTTCCGCGGAAACGTGCGTGCCGCCCGCGCACCTCAGTGGCCCAGCCCACCTGCCCTGGACCCGACTGGATCAAGAGTTGTCGATATTTCGATGTCTTTGACTGGGGCGATGGGCAGCAGGTAGCCTTCATGGCGAAGCTCGTCGTCAGTTACCAAGCCGCTCAGGTCGCTGCGTCTACCGGCGCTGGTGGGAGTCAAGCTTAGCAAGCAAGGTGACGTACACGTGTCAGAAAAGCCAAGAGAAGCCCTGGTCGCCGACCTGCGTGCCCAGATCGAGGCCGGCCAGGTACTGATCATCGCCGGCGCCGGTGTCGCGGTGGCGGCAACCGCCGGAGGTGTACCGGGCAGCAACCGCGTGGCCTCGTGGAAGGGCCTGCTGGCGGACGGCATCGAGCGCTGCGTGCTGGTGGGCCGGCCGGCGGCTACGGAGGGTTGGGCGGAGCGGCTGCGAGCCGATCTCGAATCGGCGGATCTCGACGACCTGCTGTCGATGGCCGAGCGTGTGGCCAGCCGGCTGGGAGCGCCCGCGGAAGGCGAATACCGCCGCTGGCTGCGCGAGACGGTCGGCGCCCTGCGGGTGAGCGACCCGTCGGTGCCCAGGGCGCTGGCCGAGCTGGGAACGACGATCGCCACCACCAACTACGACGGGCTGCTCGAGGAGGTCACGGGCCGGCCGCCGGTGACCTGGCGGGACGGTGCGCGGATGGAGCGGGTAGTGCGCGGCGACGAGGCGGGCATCCTGCATCTCCACGGTCATTGGCAGGACCCGGAGTCGGTGGTGCTGGGCATCCGCAGCTACGAGAAGGTCCTCGGCGACGCGCCCGCCCAGGCGATGATCCGGGCGTTGCGGACGCTGCGGACGCTGGTCTTCGTCGGCTGCGGCGCCGGCCTGGAGGACCCGAACTTCGCGGCGCTGCTCGCGTGGAGCCGCGATGTGTTCGCCGGCTCCGAGTACCGGCACTTCCGGCTGTGCCTGAACAGCGAGGTGGCGGCTCTTCATGCCCTCCATCCGCCCGAGGAGCGCCTGTTCCCGGTTCCCTACGGCGGAGAGCACGGCGATCTGGTGCCCTTCTTGCGCGGCTTGCGGGCGCGGCGGTCGCCGGCGGCGATACCGCCCGCACCCACACCCGCGACCGCGAGCTCCTCGGTCAGCGCCGCTCCGGACGTGCCGCGCCTGCCGCCGCCCCGCCACTGCTTCGGCCGCGAGGACGCGGTACCGCAGACCGTGGCCGCGGTCCTTGCCAAGCCGGCGGCGCCGCTGGCGATCCTGGGACCGCCGGGGGTGGGCAAGACGACTGTAGCGGTGACCGCGCTGCACGATCCCCGGGTGGTCAAGCGCTTCCGCTCGCGGCGGTTCTTCGTGCGCGCCGACGGGGTCAGCGGGCGCGACGCACTGATGGCGGCAATTGCGGCGGCGGTAGGGCTCGAGCCTGGCCCGGGCCTCGAGCAACGGACCTGGCGCGAGCTCGAGCGCGGCGCGGCGCTGCTGGTGCTCGACAACGCCGAGACCCCCTGGGACGCCGACCCGCAGGCGGTCGAGGAGCTCCTCGCGCAGCTCGCGGCGGCGCCTGGCCTCGCCCTGGTCGCCACCGTCCGCGGCGACGAGCGCCCCGCGGGACCGCGGTGGGCCGAGCCGATACGGCTGCGCCCACTGGACCCCGCGCCGGCGCGCAGCGCGTTTCTGGCCGTCGCGGGCGAGCGGCACCGTTCCGATCCACATCTCGATCCGCTGCTCGAAGCCGTCGAGAGGCTGCCGATTGCCATCGACCTGCTCGCCCATCAGGCCGAGCCGCTGCCGGGTCTCGGCGAGCTGTGGCAACGCTGGCAGACAGAGCGCAGCGCTGTGCTGCAGCGCGCCGGCGGCCGCACCCGCGAGCTGAGCCTCGAGGTCTCGGTCGAGCTCTCGCTGCGGAGCCCGCGCATGACCGAGGGCGGCGAGCGGCTGGCAAGCTTACTTGCCCTGCTGCCTGGCGGTCTGGCCCCTGAGGATGTGGGTGCGGTGCTCCCCGGAGAGGGCGCCGCAGCAGCCGCAGCGCTGCGCAGGACTGGCCTCGTGGCACCGGACGTTGCCCGGTTGCGCCTTCTGGCTCCCATCCGCGAGGTGCTCCGCCGCTTGCGGCCACCGCAACCCGAGGATCATCTGCGGCTGGTCGCCCACTTTCTCGATCTCGCTCGGCTCGGAGACCGAGTGGGAGCTGAAGGGGGCGCGGAGGCCGCGCGGAGGCTGGAGGCCGAGCTGGGCAACCTGGAGGCGATTCTCGCGGGCGCCTTGGAGGTGGCCGATCCCGAGCCCGCTATCGGCGCCGCACTGGCTCTCGGAGAGTTCGAGCGCTTCACCGGCATTGGCGGCTCGGCCCTGCTGGATCAAGCCGCCGCGGCGGCAAGGAAAGCCGGATCGGTCCGTCTCGAGGCTCGTTGCCTCTATGCACGTGCCAATCTAGCCCTTGCGCGCTCCGACCACGACGGCGCGCGGTCACGCTACGAGGAGGCCCTGCCGCTCTACCGCCAGGCGGGCTCCGTGCTCGGCGAGGCCAACTGCATCAAGAACCTCGGCAACATCGCCCTCGAACGCTCCGACCACGACGGCGCGCGGTCGCGCTACGAGGAGGCCTTGCCGCTCTACCGCCGGGCGGGCAACATGCTCGGCGAGGCCAACTGCATCCAGAGCCTCGGCGACATCGCCCTGCGGCGCTCCGACCAACACGGCGCGCGGTCGCGCTACGAGGAGGCCCTGCCGCTCTTCCGCCGGGTGGGCGACGTGCTTGGCGAGGCCAACTGCATCCAGGGCCTCGGCGACATCGCCCTCGCGCGCTCCGACCACGACGGCGCGCGGTCGCGCTACGAGGAGGCCCTGTCGCTTTACCGCCGGGTGGGCGCCGTGCTCGGCGAGGCTAACTGCATCAAGTGCCTCGGCAACATCGCCCTCGAGCGCTCCGACCACGACGGCGCGCGGTCGCGCTACGAGGAGGCCCTGCCGCTCTTCCGCCGGCTGGGCCACGTGCTCGGCGAGGCCAACTGCTTCAAGAGCCTCGGCGACATCGCCCTCGCGCGCTCCGACCACGACGGCGCACGGTCGCGCTACGAGGAGGCCCTGCCGCTCTTCCGCCAAGTGGGCTCCGTACGCGGCGAGGCCAACTGCATACTGGGCCTCGGCGACATCGCCCTCGCGCGCTCCGACCACGACGGCGCACGGTCGCGCTACGAGGAGGCTCTGCCGCTCTACCGCCAAGTTGGCGACGTGCTCGGCGAGGCCAACTGCGTGTTCGGTCTCGGCGATCTGGCGGCTGCCACCGGAGACATCGAGACAGCACGTGGCCTGATCGGGGAAGCGCTCGAGCTCTACGAGCGGTTCGCCGAGCCGTATTCGGTCGGTCAGGCACATCGGAGGTTGGCCGAGATCGCCGCGGACGCGGCAACACGGCAGGAGCATCTGGAGGCCGCGCGCCGGGCGTGGAGCGGCATCGGGCGCTCCGACCTGGTGGCGGACCTCGATCGAGATCTCGACGCCGGTGGCGCCAAGCCCGGGGAGAGCGACGGGTGAGCGGCGGCGCAGGCGCTCCACAACGACACTCTCAAGGCCTGGCACTGCGGCATCGGTGAGAACCCCCAGCCCACCCCGCCGCGTACTAACCCGAGGACGCCGCCCCGCACGCCACCCGCGACGCGCCCCGGCAGGAGGTCACCCAATGGGCCTGATCCAAGACCTGCAGGTCGGCGCACGGATGCTGCGCAAGAGCCCGACGTTCACCCTGGCGGCGGTGCTTGCGCTCGCTCTCGGGGTGGGGGCGAATACGACGGTCTTCACCTGGCTCAAGTCGGTCCTCCTGGAGCCTCTCCCTGGCGTGACGGAGGGGGATCGCCTGGTGACGCTGTCGGTCGCGCGCGGCGCGGGGGGCGGGTTCTCGACGAGGTCTCGCGACTATCTCTACCTCCGCGACCACAGCCGGCTGTTCTCGGGGCTGACGGCGTACGAGCTGACGCAGGTGAACCTGGCGAGCGGCGGTCGGCCCGAGATCGCTCTCGCCGGCATCGTGACGGCCGACTACTTCGCCACCCTCGGCGTTCGCCCGGCGCTGGGGCGGTCGTTCCGGAGGATCTCGCCGAGGATGACGGGATCGACGGCGATCTCCCGCTCATGGCGCGCCAGCCACTGCAGAACTCGAGGAGCGGGTCGGGCCTGGTCGCCTCGCTGAGGACGTTAGCGTCGACCAGGAAGGTCATAGCGTGTCGGTGGACTCGGACTCGATGGGTACGAAGAAGCCCTTCTCGGGGCAGGCAAGGAGCAAGTCGAGGAGACCCTGATTGGGAGGCGGAGAGAGGCGCCTCAGCAGGTACTCGCCCCGATCGACGCGCTCGATCTCGAACTCCTGGCCGGGCTCGATCTTGTCTTGCCGACGGATCTCTGCCGGGATGACGATCTGACCCTTGGTGGAGACGGCGGTCTTCATGCGAGCTAAGATACGGTCTTACCGGAGGCGCGTCAAACCGGACCTCACCCGCCGGCGGCGGCACCAGGTTATGGTGGCCGACCAAACGAACTCACCTCATCCCGGCTCTTACGATCGAGCCTTCGGCTTCTGCACGAGGCTGTCCCCGTGCAACGTCCACACAAGGACAGGCTTCCCCTTCTAGTTACAGACCAACCGCACAGCGCGCGAGATGTTGCCCGTGTTGGGTACGATGTTGCAGCAGTCCGGGCAGGCTTTGTTGCCTTCGGCGCTGACGCCCCAGTAGAAGTTGCCGTCGATCGAGTCGGCGCCGTAGCAGATCTTGGCGCCGCGCTTGACGGTCAGCCTGAAGACCGCGCTGCGCCCGTTGCTGATCACATAGACCTGCGTCCGGTTGGGCCAGAGGAGGTTGTTGGTCTCGTCGAAGAAGCGCAAGTAGAGGCCACCGTCGAAGCACCCGTCGGTCACCGTCCAGGTGAACGTCGCGTTGCCGGCAGGCGGGCAAGTCGTTGCCGGGGCCAGCAGCAGCTCCGCGGGATTGAACGCCACGCTGTCCTCGCTGGTGGCGGGGTGCACGGCAGCGGTTTGCTCGTCGAGCGCGGTGCTCGCCATGGGCCTGTCGCGCAGAGTGATCGATTCCGTGCGGGCTCCCGCTTTGTCGCCGGCGGCCGTGGCGGGTAAGGCGGTCGAGGCAGCGGCGACGGCAGCCGTCAGGACGACCAAGGCAAGTCGAAGACTCGGCACCATACTGCAACCTCCTTCGGGAAACGCGAGCGGCGCGCACGGGCAATTCCGGTCGCCGGCTGGCTCAGCGGAAAATAAGCGATCGCCGCACCTCTCGGGTGCGGCCTCGCTGGCATGTCGGATCAGCTGTAGACAGCCTAGACCGATGCCGAAGGGCCGTCAAATAGACGAACGGCTATTCTTCGCCCCGCCCGGACCTTGCCATGGGGACACGCCCGCGACGGTGGCGGAGACTCGCCTCAGACCGGACAGGTGCAGGGTCGGTTGCAGGTGCTCGCGGTGCAGCCCTGCTGCAGCAGGGTCCCCACCCCGTACACCCTGTCGAGCTGCGTCCGGTCCAGATGATCGAGATGGACCAGGGTCTCGCGGCTGAGCGACAGCTTCTTGATCTTCCGTGGCTTTCTCACCGGCTACTCCTTCCCGGGCTGGGGGTCGTACATGGTGGTGGTTGGATTGGCCTCTATGAGATCCAGTGCCGGCCAGCGCCGAAACGGGCCCGGGGCGGTGCCAAGCGTCGCAGGTCTGCCAGGCGGTTCCGGCGTTCGCGGCGGTCGGGTTGCTGTAACGCCCGAGCCGCCGCGGCACCGGACCGTGCCGGCGGATGCCTCACCGCGCCGCGGGCGCTCCCGCCGCCCCCGGCCCCGTCCATTCCCTGTCCGGCAGCTGCCAGCCGCCGCCCAGGGCCTTGTAGAGCTGGACGAGGCTGGCCAGCCGGTTGAAACGGGTCTGCGCCACCGCGTTCTCGGCCGCGAACTGCTGCTGCTCGGCTTGCAGCACCTCGAGGTAGTCGGAGCGGCCGGCGAGGTAGCGCTGGTTCGAGAGGCGGACGGCCTCGCGGTTGACGGTGACCGCCCGCGCCTGCTCGCTCTCGACGCCGGCGAGCTTCTGGTAGGCCACCAGGGCGGTCGCGACCTCGGCGAGGGCGTTGTTCACGCTCCGCTCGTACTGTACCCTCGCCTGCTCCCACTGCGCCACGGCGACGCGGTGCTGGGCTTCGAGGCGCCGCCCCTGTACGACCGGGGTGAGCAGACCGCCGCCCAGGGACCACGCCCTCCCTGCCCCGAACAGGCCCGCAAGCTCGGGCGCGACGCCGCCGAAGGCGCCGGTCAGGCTGATGGTGGGATAGAAGTTGGCGACCGCGACGCCGACGTTGGCGTTGGCCGCGACCAGCTGCTGCTCGGCCTGGCGCAGGTCGGGCCGGCGGCGCAGGAGGTCCGCCGGCAGCCCCGCCGGCACCGCCGGCGGCAGGGCCTGGCCGGCGAGCGCCGCGCCGCGCGCGATGGGCCCCGGGGTGCGCCCGAGCAGCAGGCAGAGCCGGTTCTCCTGCGCCTCGATCTGCCGCTCGAGGTCCGGCACCGCGGCCGACGCCGCGGCGACCGACACCTCGGCGCTGGAGGTGTCCAGCGCCGAGGCGGCGCCTGCCTTGAGCCGCCGGTTGAAGAGGTCGTAGCTCCCCTGGAACGCCGCGGCGGTCCGCCTCGCCACCGCCAGCTGCTCGTCGAGCTCCAGCAGCTGGAAGTAGCCGGTGGCGACGTCGGACACCAGCGAGAGCAGCACTCCCCGGCGCGCTTCCTCGCTGGCCAGGGCCTGCGCCAGCGCCGCCTCGTTGCTGCGCCGGATCCGTCCCCAGAGGTCGATCTCCCAGCTCAGGCCGGCGTTGACGTCGTAGAGGTTCTGCGGCGGGGCCGGCGGGGCGGCGACGCCGCCGGCGAAGGACGACAGGCGGCTGCGCGTCCAACCGGCCTGCGCCTGCACTTGCGGCCAGTACCCGGCAGCGGCGACGCCGGCATTCGCTCGCGCCTCCTCGACCCGCCAGACGGCGAGCCGGGGATCGTAACCGTTGCGCAGCGCCTCCGCGACCAGGGCCTTCAGGGAGTCGTCCTGGAAGACCTGCCACCACGCCTGGTCGGCGAGCGACGCTGCCTCGCTCGGGCCCGGCTGTCCCCGCGGCTGCTCGGGAACGGTCACCGGCGGCCGGCGGTAGTCCGGGCCGACGGCGCAGCCCGCGAGGAGTGCGCCGGCGACGGCAAGGGTGGCAAGGGTGGCGAGTGTGGGAATCATCTTGTTTCTCATGGCCTGGTCTCCAAGGTCGCGCCGGGGAAGGCAGTGAAGTCGCCGCCGCCACCGCCCGCGACCGCCGGCAACTCTCCGCGGGCCACCACGGCCAACCCTTCGCCGGCGGCCGCCCCCGCCGGCACCCCGCCGCCGCCGGCGCGCCCGGAACGGAAGAACGGAATGCGGTCCAGCACCTGCTCCTGGAACCGCTCGAGGTAGAGGTAGATCACCGGCGTCACGTAGAGGGTGATCAGCTGCGACACCACCAGCCCGCCGACCACGATCAGGCCCAGCGGCCGGCGCGACGCCCCGTCGCCACCATAGCCCCAGGCGATCGGCAGCGCGCCGAAGACGGCGGCCAGGGTGGTCATCAGGATCGGGCGGAAGCGGTCCATGCTGGCATCGTGGATCGCCTTCTCCGCCGGTTCGCCGGCGGTCACGCGCTGGCTGGCGAAGTCGACGATCATGATGCCGTTCTTCTTGACGATGCCCATCAGCATGAACATGCCGATGAAGGCGTAGAGCGACGCCTCGCCGCCGAACAGCCGCAGCGTCAGCAGGCCACCGACCAGCGCCGTCGGCAGCGTCGAGAGCACGGTCACCGGATGCAGGTAGCTCTCGTAGAGGATCGCCAGGATCACGTACATCACGAACACCGCCAGCGCCATCAGGATGGTCAGGCTCGACACCGTGCTGCGGAAGGTCAGCGCCTCGCCCTGCAGGCTGGCGCGCACGCTCGGCGGCACCACCTCGGCCGCGGCCTTGGCGATGTAGTCGGTCGCGTCGCCGATCGCCACGCCGGGCTTCAGGTTGAAGAACAGCGTGACGCTGGTGAACTGGTTGATGTGGTTCACCGCCTGCGGGCCCAGCGTCGGCTTCCAGGTCACCAGCGCCGAGAGCGGCACCTGGTTCCTGCCGTCGTCGGACTTGATGTAGAGGAGCGACAGGTCGCCGGGATTGGCGCGCTCGGCGTCTTTCACCTCCAGGATCACCTGGTACTGATCGGTCGGCTTCTTGATCAGGTAGAGGTAGTTCTGCGAGTAGGCGTTGCGGAGCAGCGCCAGGATGCGCGCCTCGGAGACGCCGTAGGTCTTCGCCTGGTCGCGGCGGATCTCGATGTCGAGGCTCGGCGTGTTGCCGAAGTGATCCGAGGAGAGAGTGGCGAAGCCGGGGTAGTCCCGGAGCCTGCCCATGAGCTTGCCGGCCACCTCGTACACCTGGTCCGGATTCACGCCGGACAGCGAGTAGGCGTACTGACCCTGGTTCTGGTTGGTCGCGCCGGTCGAGATCTCGAGCACCGGGTACGGCCGCAGGAACGGGAACACGCCGGGAATGCCGGCGAGCTTGCCCATCAGCGCTCCCGCCTCCTGCTGGATCGGCGGCCGGCGCTGGGGCGGATTCAGGAAGATGAAGAAGAGCCCCTGGTTGGAGGAGATGAACTGGCTGAGGCCGGTCACCGAGACGGCCGCGCGGACGTTCGGGTCCTGCCGCAGCACTTCGTTCGCCCGCGCCTGCAGCGCCTTCATGGACTCGGGGGAGGAACCCTCGCGGCCGATGATGACGCCGGAGATGACGCTGCTGTCTCCCGGGGGCAGGAAGGCCTTCGGCACGGCGATGAACAGCCAGACCGTGCCGGCGAGGCAGACCACCCAGGTCAGCGCGGCGACCCAGCGGTGGCGCAGGAACCACCAGAGCGACCTGCCGTAACCGGCGAGCACCCGCTTCTCGACGCCGCCGACGACGCGTTCCATCCAGGTCTGCCGGGCGCCGTCGCCGCGCCGCGCCAGCAGGCGCGCGCTCATCAGCGGCGTCAGCGTCAGCGACACCAGGCCGGAGGCGAGGATCGAGACCACGATGGTGATGGCGAACTCGCGGAAGATGCGGCCGACCAGCCCGGACATGAAGACCATCGGCAGGAAGACCGCGGCGAGCGAGACGGTCATGGCGACGATGGTGAAGCTGATCTCCCTGGCGCTCCCCAGCGCTGCCTCGAGCGCCCGCTCCCCGTGCTCCATGCGCCGCACCGTGTTCTCCAGGAAGACGATGGCGTCGTCCACCAGGAAGCCGACGGCCAGGGTAAGCGCCATCAGCGAGAGGTTGTCGAGGCTGTAGCCGAGGACCCGCATCACCACGAAGGTGAGCAGCAGCGACAGCGGCAGGGCGACCGCCGGGATCAGAGTGTCCCTGGCCCTGCCCAGGAACAGGAAGATGACCGCCACCACCAGCACGAAGGCGATGAGCAGCGTCTGCTGCACGTCGCCGATCGACCGGACGATGGACCACGAGCGATCGTAGATGGTCGTCAGCCGCACCGAAGCCGGCAGCTCGGCGTTGACCTGCGGCAGCAGCTCGCGGACGCTCTTGGCCACCTCCACGGCGTTCGCCCCGGCGCGCCGGAAGACCGCGATGACGACGGTGGCCGACGGCACGGGGTAATCGCGGACCCAGAAGTGCAGGTTGACGCGCTCGTCCTGCAGCCCGTCCCTGGCCTCCGCGACGTCGCGGAGATAGATCGGCGAGCCGCCCTTGCTGCCGACGATCAGGTTGTTGTACGCCTGGGCGCTGTCGAGCTGGCCCTGCGGATGGAGCAGCAGGGTCCCCGCGGCGCCGTCGAGCTGGCCGGCGCCGGTGTAGCTGGTGCCGTTGCGGATCGCGGCCGCCAGGTCGTCGATCGAGATCTGGCGGGCCCACATCGCCGACGGATCGGCCTTGATGCGGACCGCGGACTTGGTGCCGAAGACGTTGACGCGGCTGATGCCGGGCAGGATGCTGATCCGCTGTCCGACCTGCGTGGTCGCGTAGTCGTAGAGCTGGCCGGAGGTCACCGAGTCGCTGGTCAGCGCGATGTACATCAGCGGCTGATCGTTGGGATTGGTCTTGGAATAGGTCGGCGGCGACGGCAGGTCGACCGGCAGGCTGCCGGCGGCCTGCGAGATCGCCGTCTGCACGTCGGTCGCGGCGGCGTCGACGCTCTTGGCGAGCGCGAACTGCAGGGTGAGGTTGACGTGGCCCTGGGTGCTCTGCGAGGTCACCAGCTCGAGGCCGTTGATCTGCATGAACTGCCGTTCGAGTGGCGTGGCGATGTTGGCGGCAACCGTTTCGGGGCTGGCGCCCGGGTAGTCCGCCTGCACCTGGATCACCGGGTAATCCACGGCCGGCAGGTCGTTGACCGCGAGCTGCCGGTAGGCGAGCACGCCGAAGAGCAGCACGGCCGCGGTCGAGACGGCAGTCATCACCGGCCGGCGGATGAACGGTTCTGAAAAGCTCATGATTTACCTCCGAACTTGGCCGCGGTGCTGCCGGTGGCGGCGGCGGGGGCCGCGGCAGCCGAGCGGGCCTGCTCCTCGACGTGGACCTTGCCGCCGGGCATGACGCCGATGTGGCCGGCCACGACCACCCGCTCGCCGGCCGCGAGGCCGTGGTCGACCACCACCTGGTCGCCCTGGCACTGCCCCGTCTTCACCGGCCGCAGCTCGGCGGTCGAGTCCAGCTTCACCACGAACACGAACGGCCCCTGCGCCGAGAGCTGGGGCGCCGCCGCCGGCACCAGCACGGCGCCCGGCAGGGTGTCGAGCAGCAAGCGGACCTTGACGAAGCGCCCCGGCCACAGGCGGTGGTCGCGGTTGTGCACCGTGGCGCGCAGCTTGACGGTGCCGGTCGTGTCCTGCACCGCGTTGTCGAGAAAGGTGAGCTCGCCGGCGAGCGGCCGCTCGGGCTCCTCGGGCAGCCGCACCTCGACGCGCAGCGCCGCCCGCGCCATGTTGCGCTGCACCCCGGTGAGATCGCTCTCGGTGACGGTGAAGTCGGCGTAGATCGGGTCCAGCCGCTGGATGAGCAGCAGCGAGCCGCTGTTGGCGGTCACCACGTTGCCCGCATCCACCAGGCGCTGCCCGGCGCGGCCGTCGATGGGCGAGCGGATCGAGCAGTACTCGAGGTTCAGCCGCGCCGTCTCGACCGCCGCCTGGCCCTGCTGCACCTGCGCCTCGGCGACGTCGACGGCGTTCTTGCGCGTGTCGTACTCCTCCTGGGCGATCGACTTGGTGGCGACGAGCTCCGCGGCGCGCGTCAGCTCGATCCTGGCGAAGGCCAGCGCCGCCTTCGCCTGGGCGAGGCTGCCCGAGGCGGCGTCGAGCTGCGCCTGGTAGGGGCGCGGGTCGATGGTGAAGAGCGGGTCGCCCGCCCTGAGCTGGGCGCCGTCGGCGAAATGCAGCCGCGTGATGCGCCCGGAGACCTGCGGCTGGACCGAGACCGCCTCGCGCGCGACGCTCTTGCCGATCGCGTCGAGGTAGATGGGGACGTCCTCCTTGACCGCCGTGGCGACCGCCACCTGCGCCGGTGGACGCGCCGGCGCGGCCGGCGGCGCCTGCCGGCTGCACCCGGTCAGGCCGAGGACGAGGATGATGGCGATCATGGCAACGACGGGAGCCCAGAGGCAGGCAAGGGACAGGCTGTCGCGGCGGGACTGCCGGGACCGCGGACGGGCCGGGGATGCTGTCTGGACGGGTGTGGGTTGCACGAGTCAATCCCTCCTTGGTCTGTGATCTTGCGGAGGCGCCGAGCCGACCTGTCGGGGCCCGTCCGCCTGCCCGGTAGACGATCGGGCGGGCAACGGATCGACAACGGCCGACCGCCTCCGCCTCGCCTTCACTCCACGGCCCGTGCCATGCCGCCGCCGCGGCGCGTGGAACGCCGTAAGCCGATGAGAGGGCGCGGCTTAGGAGCCGGCGGCGGACCGCCGCCGGGGCCGGCGCTGGTGTCCGGGAACCGACAGGTGTCTGGAATTCGACAGGGGGGGGAGGCGGCGAGGCGGCTGAGCGCTGGTGCTACGAGGCGCTAGACCCGCGGCGCCGCCGGAGCCGGCGCTGCCGTGGCCGAGGCCGTAGCCGCTTCGAGGCCGTGCTTCTGGATCTTGTAATAGAGCTGCGAGCGCGAGATGCCGAGCAGGCGCGCGGCACGCGAGCGGTTGTTGCGCGCCTCTTGCAGCGCCTGGGCGATCAGGTCGCGCTCCACCATCTCGAGGTTGACGCCGCCGGGCGGGAAGGCGGCGGCCGCGGCCGGATCGCCGCCAGGCGGCAGGGCACCGCCAGCGCCGGGAACGGCCGGCGCGGCGCCGCCGGCACCCGTCTCCAAGAGCGCCTCCCCCAGCGCTCCCACCCGCGGCAGCGAGCCGTTGCCCGTCAATGCCCGCCCAGGCCCGCGCCCCACTCCGACCGGCAGGTGATCGAGGGTGATCAGGCCGCCGTCGCAGAGGATCGAGGCCCGCTCGAGGACGTTGCGCAGCTCGCGGACGTTCCCCGGCCAGGGATAGGTGAGCAGCGCCTCATGGGCCTGCCGGGAGATCCCCGCGGCGGGCCGGCCGACGGCGGGCCCGAGCTCCTCGAGGAAGGCCTCGGCCATTGGCAGGATGTCCTCGCGCCGCTCGCGCAACGGCGGCAGGCGGATCTCGAAGACGCGCAGCCGGTAGTAGAGGTCCTCGCGGAACTGGCCGCGCGCCAGTGCCACGTCCAGGTCGCGGTTGGTCGCGGCCAGCACGCGCACGTTGGCCTTGAGCGGGCGCGTTCCCCCGAGCCGCTGGAACTCGCGCTCCTGCAGCACCCGCAGCAGCTTGGCCTGGACGGCCGGGCTCATCTCCCCCACCTCGTCGAGGAACAGCACGCCGCCCGCGGCCTGCTCGATGCGGCCCGGGTGCGCCGCCAGCGCGCCGGTGAACGCCCCCTTCTCGTGGCCGAAGAGCTCCGACTCGAGCAGCGTCTCCGGCAGGGCGGCGCAGTTGAGCGCCACGAAGGGGCCGCGGGCGCGCGGCGAGCCGCGGTGGATGAAGCGGGCCACGATCTCCTTGCCGGTGCCCGACTCGCCGGTGAGCAGGACGGTGGTCTCGGTCGGCGCCACCTTCGCCGCCAGCGTGAGCACGTCCTGCCAGAGCTTCGAGTCGCCGAGCACGCGGCGGTAGCCGCGGGTCGTCTCGAGCTCCTCCTTGAGCGCCTCGACGCGCTCCTCGAGCTGCGCGGCGCGCTCGCGTGCCTCCGCGGCCTGCCGCTGCTCCGCGGCCAGGCGCTGGTGGGAGAGCGCCAGGCTCACGTGGTCGGCCACCCGCCGCGCCACGACCACGTCCTCTTGCGAGTAGCGGCCCGGGGTCCGCGAGATGAATGCGAGCTCGCCGACCAGGCCGCCCTCGAGCCGCAGCGAGATCCGCAGCAGCGAGCGGGTCCCCAGCGCGCGTCCCAGGCGGCGGTGCGCCGCGGCGGCCTCGGGCGGCACCCCGACAGCCTCCGGCAGCGCCTCGACGTCGTCGATCACCTCCTCGTCGGTGTCGTGCGCGGCGCGCTTCTGCTTGCCGTCCATCGAGAACCCGAGCGGCAGGTCGGGCACCGGCTCGCCCGAGAGCGCGTCGAAGGTGAGCAGGTGCCGGTCGGCGCTGTACGAGGCCAGCGCCAGGCGGTCGTGCGGCAGGACCGGCTGCACCACCTCCGAGAGCTGGTTGAAGATCTCCCGCACGTCGAGGACGGGAGCCATGGTCAGCAGCAGCTGGTCGAGGACCTCGAGCCGGCGGCGGCGCTCCGCGTCCAGGTTCCACAGGCGCTCGTGCTCGAGCGCCAGCCCCACCAGGTCGGCGATCGGGCAGAGGGCGGCCTCGTGGTCGGCGGTGAACGCCCGCGGGCGGCGGGAGCCCAGCCACACGAAGCCGGCGACCTCCTTGCGCCGCAGGACGGGCGCCACCAGGCTCGACCGCCATCCCTGCTCCCGCACCGCGCGGTCGGCCGGGAAGGCCGGATCCAGCACCTGGTCGAGATCGTCGATGCGCTGGGCGCAGCGGCTGGGCGGCCTGAGGGCCGGGGAGAAGTCGGCGAGGCGCGCCGTGTCGGGCCCTTGCAAGGCGCCGCCGGCGAACGAGTAGAGCTTGAGCGTGTCCGGGCCCTCGAGGCGCTCGACGATGATCACGTCGAAGGGGAGCACGGCGGCCGCCGCCTCGGCGACGCGCGCGAACACCTCCTTCAGCTCCAGGGTCGTCGCGACGACGCGGGCGATACGGCTGAGCACCGAGACCACGGGGTCGGATGGCATGCCCGGATCTCAGTGCCCTGCGTCGTGGTGGGTCCGTTCCTCTGGCATCTCCTCAGTAGCAACGCCGGGCCGCCGCTCACCATTCCAGCGGCCGCACCGCCTGGTGCTTGTACCGCGCGACCTCGAGGGCGCTCGAGCCCAGCGGGACGTTCGACCCCTGGTACTCGAGCTCCTCCCGCAGCTGGCGGCGCGAGCTCCCGTCGAGGAACTTCTCGCCCCAATCGAGCGACTGGCGCTCCTCCATCTCGAGCTGGGGCAGCAATGCCGAGAAGAGCATGGCGTGGGTGATCTTGGTCATCTCGAAGGTCTCACTTTCTCAGAACGGTCACCGCCCCAGGAGCCTCTGCATGCCGAGCTGGAAGCTGGCCACGAGGAGCACTCCCAGGTAGACCGGATCGATGCCGTAGCGCTCTCCCGACCAGGCGAGCAGCGCGGTGAGGAAGGTGCGCAACGTCTGGCGGGCGCGATGGGGTGAGGTGAAGGAAGCTGCTGTGAGAACTCTCATCGAGGCGGCCCTCCTCTGCGCGTCCCGGGCGAGAACCTCGTCTGGCGCTCGTCCTGCTCGCAGACTCCCTATCTCAAGCCACGTGCCACTCCCGCCGCGGCCCGCGTTCGAGATCCAACCTGCTGAGGAGACGCGAGTTACGGCGATCGACCCGGTTCGCCGCGCGGTCGCGCCGACTGTCGGATTTCAGACAGGTGTCCGAATCCCATCAGGCGCGGCCTCCGCTCCCCAGGCATCCGGCCCTCGCACACAACCGCCATGCCGTCAACGGCTTACGCGATTTCTCGCGATCCGGCGCCGGGTGGCACGCGCCGTGGAGAGCAGATCGGAGCAGGTGTTTGGGCTGGCTGCCCGGCAGGGCCGGCGCCCGCCGAGGAGGACCTGGCGATGTCGCAACGCAACGTGGAGCTGCTCCTGGGCAAGCTGGCCACCGACGAGGACTTCAGGCGCCGCTTCGCCGCCAGCCCGGAGGCGGCACTCTCCGAGGCCGCCGCCGTCGGCCTCGATCTCACCCCGGTCGAACGGCGCGCGCTGATCGAGCTCGAAGTGGGCGCGTGCGAGCGCTTCGCCGCCTGCCTCGATCCCCGCATCCAGAAGATCGGCCACGGCCAGCGGTAGCGGGGGAGGCCGGCGAGCTCGGCCAGGAGGGGCTCCGCCGGCCCGCCATATTTCTTTGTACCTAAGTTGCGCCTCTGCTAGTATTCGATCTACCAGGAAATTCCAAAGGGCTGTCGGTCAGGAGGCCTCCGGTGCAGTTCGATAGCGATTTACTCATCAGCTACGCCCATCTCGACGACGAGGCCCTGAGCGAAGGACAGAGCGGCTGGATCGCCAACCTGCACAGGCTCCTCCGCATCCGCATCGGGCAGCTGCTGGGACGCGAGCCGAACATCTGGCGCGACCCGGACCTGCAGGGCAACGACGACTTCGCGAGCGCCATCGAGGCGAAGCTGTTCAAGGTGGCGACCCTGGTCACCGTGCTCTCGCCGCGCTACGTCCAGTCGGAGTGGTGCAATCGCGAGGTCCACGAGTTCTGCCGCGTCTGCGAGTCGCGAGGGGGGCTGCACGTCGGCACCAAGTCGCGCGTCTTCAAGGTGGTGAAGACGCCGGTGCCGCTCGAGCGGCATCCGCGCGAGCTGCAGCCGCTGCTGGGCTACGAGTTCTACGTGGTCGACAAGCAGACAGGCAGGCCGCGCGAGCTCTCCCAGATCTTCGGGCCGGAGGCCGAGAGGCAGTTCTTGACCCGGCTCGACGACCTGGCCTACGACGTCGCCAAGCTGCTCGAGGAGCTCCAGGCGGCCGGCGACGCGGCCCCTCCGGCGCTCGCCGTCGCGAGCAGGGGGACCGTCTACCTGGCCGAGACAAGCGCCGACCTGCGCGAGGAACGGGAGGCGGTCAAGCGCGACCTGGTGCGCAACGGCTACGAGGTGCTGCCGGACCGGCCGCTGCCGCTGATCGCCTCCGAGCTCGAGGCGGCCGTCCGCGAGCAGCTTGCGCGCTCGACGCTCGCCGTCCATCTCGTGGGCACAGGCTATGGCGTGGTGCCCGACGGCACGACCCGTTCCCTGGTCGTCTTGCAGCACGAGCTGGCGGCGGCGAGCAGCGGCGCGGGCGGCCCGGAGCGGCTGATCTGGATCCCGCCTCGTCTCGAGGTCGAAGACCCCCGGCAGCAGGAGTTCCTCGACTTCCTGCGGACCTCGCCCACCGTGCACGACCGCGCCGAGCTGCTCGAGGTCCCCCTCGAAGAGCTCAAGAGCGCGGTCCACCTGAAGCTGGCGCCGCCGGCCGCCGCGAAGCGCGAGGCCGCACCGGCGGCGGCGGCCGGCCCCGGGCAGCCGGCACGGATCTACCTGATCGCCGACCAGCGGGACGCCGAGGCGGCGCGGCCGCTCGAGGACGCGCTGTTCGAGCGGGGCTGCGAGGTCATCCTGCCGCTCTTCGACGGCGACGAGGAAGAGGTCCGGCTCGAGCACGAGGAGACGCTCCGCACCTGCGACGCCGTGCTGCTCTACTACGGCGAGAGCGGCGAGCCCTGGCTGCGGCGCAAGCTGCGCGAGATCCAGAAGAGCGCCGGCCAGGGCCGCGAGCAGCCGCTGCTGGCCCGCTCCATCTACCTGGCCTCCCCGCCGAGCCCGCAGAAGGAGCGCTTCCGCACGCTCGAGGCGCTGGTCGTCCGCGAGGCGCCGCAGGGGTTCGAGCCGGCCGTCCTCGACCCCTTCCTGGCGGCCATCGAGAATGCTCGCTGAGGGCCCGGCCCCGACGATCGACGCCCTCGGATCGACGGCCGGCGGGCGGCTCAACCCCTTCCCGGGCCTGCGCCCTTTCGAGCCGGAAGAGGATTACCTCTTCTTCGGCCGCGAGAAGCAGATCGACGAACTGCTGCGGCGGCTGCGCGGCAACCGCTTCCTGGCCATCCTCGGCACCTCCGGCTGCGGCAAGTCGTCCCTGGTGCGCTCGGGGCTGATCCCGTCCCTCTACGGCGGCGCGATGACCCGCGCCGGCTCGAGCTGGCGGGTGGCGCTGCTGCGGCCGGGTGAGGACCCCATCGGCAACCTCGCCGCGGCCTTGAACGGGCCGGAGGTCCTGCCACCCGGGGACCAGTCCGAGGAGCTGAGCCGCAACCTCATCGAGACCAACCTGCGGGCCAGCAACCGCGGGCTGATCGAATGCGTCGCCCAGCACCGCCTGCCGGAGCACGACAACCTGCTGGTGGTCGTCGATCAATTCGAGGAGCTCTTCCGCTTCAAGCAGATCGCCTCGCGGGACGATGCGCTGGCCTTCTCGAAACTGCTGCTCGCGGCGGCGCGCCACCAGGAATCGCGGATCTACGTCTGCCTCACCATGCGCTCGGACTTCGTCGGCAACTGCAACGAGTTCACGGGCCTGCCCGAGGCGGTCAACGAGGGGTTGTACCTGGTGCCGCGCATGCAGCGCGACGAGCTGCGCGCCGCGATCACCGGGCCGGTCGCCGTGGGCGGCGGCGCCATCGCCCCCCGCCTCGTCGCCCGCCTGCTCAACGACGTCGGCGACGATCCGGACCAGCTCCCCGTGCTGCAGCACGCGCTGATGCGGACCTGGGAGCTCTGGCAGTACGACGGCGCGCCGCAGGAGCCTCTCGACCTCCGGCACTACGAGGCCATCGGCACGATGCGGGAGGCGCTGTCGCGTCACTGCGATCGGGCGTACGGCGAGCTCGACGCTGCCGGGCAGCGGATCGCCGAGGCGATGTTCAAGGCGCTCACCGACCGGGGCACCGACGGGCGCGGCATCCGCCGGCCCGTGCCGCTGGCGGAGATCTGCGAGCTGACCGGCGCCGGCACCGTGGCGGTGGCGGCGGTGGTCGAGCGATTCCGCAGGACGGGGCGGTCCTTCCTGATGCCACCCGCGGGTGTGTCCTTGCATGCCGGCTCCATGCTCGATCTGTCGCACGAGAGCCTGATGCGGGTCTGGCGGCGGCTCGCGGGCTGGGCCGAGGACGAGGCGCGGTCGGCCCAGCTCTATCTCGGCCTGGCGCGCGCCGCCGCCAGCCACGAAGCAGGGACCGCGGCGCTCTGGCGCGATCCCGAGCTGCAGCTTGCCCTGACCTGGCGCGGCGGACAGCAGCCGACGCCGGCCTGGGCCCGGCGCTACGATGCGAGCTTCGAGCGCGCGATGCGCTTCCTCGACGCCAGCGCCGCGGAGCGCGACGCGGCGCTGGCGCAACGCGAGCAGCTGCGCCGGCGCGAGCTGCGGCGGGCGCGGACGCTGGCGCTGGTGCTGGGCAGCTCGGCCCTGGTGACCCTCGCCCTGGGCGGCCTCGCCTACAGCCAGAAGCAGAGGGCGGAGAACGCCCTGGTGCTGGCGCAGCAGCAGGAGCGGATCGCCGAGCAGCGAGGCCACCAGGCGCGGCGCCAGGCGGAGCTGGCCCAGCAGCAGCGCCGGATCGCCGAGCGGCAGAGCCAGATCGCCAGCCAGGAGCGGGCCAACGCCGAGCGGCAGGGCCAGGCCGCGGAGGAGCAGCGGCAGAGTGCCGAGAGGGAGCGCGGCAAGGCGGAGGCCGAGCAGGCGGTGGCGCAGGCCAAGGCGGCGGAGGCTCTCGCCGCCCGGCACGAAGCCGAGGGGCGCCGCGCCGAGGCGGTCCAGCAGCGCGAGCGCGCCGAGCAGCTGCGGTTGGCGGCGGAGACCTCGGAGCAGGAGACGCGGCGGCTCGGCATGCTCTCCTGGTCGCGCGCCACGGCGCTCTCGATCCTCCATCCCCAGCAGGACCGGCCCAACGACCTGTCGGCGCTGCTCGCGGTCCAGGCCTTCGAGCTGAATCGGGACAACGCCGGCAATCCCGAGGACCCCGACCTGTTCGCCGCCCTGCGCGCCGCCCTCGGCAGGCTGGGCTCGGACCCCGACCCGGTGGTGCGCGGGCCCGCCGACGCGGTGCGCGCCCTCGAGGTGGCGCCCGATGGCTGGCAGGCGTTCTCCGGCAGCGAGGACGGCAAGGTCCGCCGGATCGACCTGCGCCACCCCGAGGCGCCGGCGGCCGTCCTGGGATCGCTCGGCGCCGGCGTGCGGGCCCTCGCCCTGCGCGCGAGCGGCGATCTGCTGGCGGCCGGCGGCGAAGGCGGCGAGGTGCGCCTGTGGGACCTCCGGCAGCCGGGGTCGCCGCCGCGCGCGCTGGGTACGCCGCGCTCGGGTGGCGGCCCCGCGCGCGCCGCCGATACCGCCCACGCCCGGGACGGCGCGACGGGCGAGGCGGCAGTGAGCTCCCTCGCCTTCCAGCCCGGGGGACGGCTGCTGGCCGCGGGCGCTCTGGACGGCGGCATCCGGCTCTGGGACCTCGACCATGCCGCGGTCGCCACCCGGCTGGATGCCGGGGGCAAGCGCGTCCTGTCGCTCGCTTGCAGCCCCGACGGCGCGCTGCTGGCGGCGGGGCTCGGCCAGGGGGGCGGTGCCCTGCTCTGGAACCTGCGCCAGCCGGCCTCCCAGGCCAGGGTCACTTGCTCCGGCAAGGACGTGCGCGCGGTGGCGTTCAGCCCCAACGGCAAGATCCTGGCCTGCGGCACCGGGCAGGGAGACGTCCTGCTCGAGAACCCCGCCGGGCCAGGGCCGCCCGCGGGAATCGGCGCCGCCGTGATCCGCGGACCCGCGACGGCCATCAACTTCCTGCGCTTCAGCCCTGACGGCGGCTGGCTGGCCACGGCGGAAGGCGACGGCAGCGCGCGCCTGTGGAGCCTCCGCCGCCCGGCGGCGGGACCGGTGGTGCTGCCGGGTCACGAATCGTGGGTCTGGGCCGTGGCCTTCAGCCCGGACGGGAGCAAGCTGCTGACCGGCAGCGAGGACCGCACCATTCACGTCTGGTCGCCGCACTCCGCGCAGCTGGCCACCAGGATCTGCCGCCAGCTGCATCGCGACCTGACGGCCGACGAGCGGGCCCGGTACCTGCCGATCGAGCTCCGGAGCGAGAGAGCCGCGACCTGCCCACCCGGCGCCTGATGGGTGCCTGGGCGAGAAGCCCACCAGGCAGCCGAGGGTCCAAGCTTCCGACCGATGTGCCGGGGTCCTTGGCGGCGGCGCTTGGCACGGCAAGCCCCGGCAGCCCTTCCCCTTCATTTGCATATATCAATAAGTTAGCAGGCTTGACGTTCGGGTCGAAAGCGGCTATACGGCCATGAGGATCCTCATATTCGCTAATTATCCGGGCTGCTTCGCGGGGTACGCAGGAGTCATGTTCAGCCGACCGACACAGCCGCGCCCTGCCGGCGGACCGTCGATGCGTAAGCGCTTGCGCCACGGGACTGTCCTTGCCGTCCTGGCAGCCGTGGCCGTCCCTGGCGCCGCCCAGAGCCCCTGCGAGAGCGGGCTGCGAGCGGCCGGGAAGAGCTACGACCTCGGCCTCTTCGCCGCGGTGCCCGAGCAGCTCGCGCCCTGCTTCCAGCGGCGGACTCCCCGGACGGAGCTGGTCGAGGCCTACTCGCTGCTGGCCCGCGCCTACCTGGCAGCCGACGAGCCGCGCAAGGCGAGGCAGGCGGTCTCCGACCTGCTGCGCGCCGATCCGACCTTCGAGCCCGTGCCGCCGCCGCGCTTCGCGCAGCTCGTCGCCCAGGTGCGGCGGGAGGAGTCGACCGTCCAGGTGTCGTCGGTCTCGAAGACCAAGGAGAGCCTGCGCGAAGCGCCCGCCACCGTCGTCGTCGTGACCGCCGAGGACATCGAGCGCCGCGGCTACCTCGACCTCGAGCAGGTCCTGCACGACCTCCCGGGGTTCGACATCGCCGCCACCCGGGACGCCAACTACTCGACCATTTTCATGCGCGGCTTCGCCTCGGGGAGCAACGACCGCAACCTGCTCCTCCTCGACGGCGTGGAGCAGAACGACCTCAGCACCAACGCCGTCTACCTGTCGCGACAGTACGCCCTGAGCAACATCGATCGGGTGGAGGTCGTCTACGGCCCCGCTTCGACGATGTACGGGGCGAACGCCTATACCGGCGTCATCAACGTCATCACCAAGGAGCCGGAGGCCCTGGTGGCCGAGGACAAGCGGGTGGGGCTCACCGTTCAGGCCGCCGCCGGCGGCCTCGACACCCGCTACGCCGACCTGACCCTCGCCGGCAGGAACGGCAGCGGCAACGTCTCCTGGTCCCTGGCCAGCCGCCTCTACCGCGACGTGGACACCGACCTGTCGCGCTTTCCCGAGTACCGTTTCGATTACAGCGCCATCGACTACCAGAGCGCGTTGACCCTCACGGGGCCGCTCGCCCAGTTCGTCGCCGCCACCACCAATCCCTGCCCGAGCTCGTCGCCTTACTACACCTGCCGGTTCGACGCCGCTGGCAACGTCGCCACGATCGTGCCCACCGCGGCGGGTGTGAGCCTCGCCCGCCAGCTCGACCGCCAGTTCGTCCAGGACAATCACCTCCGCTTCTCCGATCCGAGCGACGACTGGTCGGTCTACGGCAAGCTGAAGCTCTCCAACCTGATCGTCGGGTTCGAGCTGTGGCGGGACCAGGAGGGCAACGCGGCGATCGGCAGCCTCTGGCAGGACGGCCGCATCTCCTGGGCACCGCGCCACACGCTGTTCTATCTCAAGTACTCGCAGCCGCTGCGCTCCGACCTGACCCTCAACCTCTTCACCCGCTACCAGCAGTCCGGCCTCGACCGTTCGCAAACCCACTTCTCCATCCTGCGCACCTACGCCAACGGCCAGCTGGGCCTCTGGAACCTGGTGTCCCCCTGCACGGGTCCGCTCGACGAAGTCCCGCCGCTCGGATGTCCGGGCCAGCCGTGGGTCTTGAACATAAGGTACCGAGATCTCTCGAGCCAGCTCCGCAACGAGGTCAACCTGGTCTTCGAGCCGTCATCCAGGTTCAGTGCGGTCGGCGGCATCGAGTTCTGGAAGAGCTCGATCCAGACCGACTGGGAGCAGGCCGTGACCGGGCCGGGCGGGGAGCCCCTGACGGGGGTCGCGGCCGAGCAGACCGAGCACACCGACCTCGCGGCCTACGCCCAGGCATCCTACAAGCTGTACCCGACGCTCAAGCTCGTCCTGGCCGGCCGCCTCAACTACAACACCATCGACAACAAGCCCGGCGCCTCCGGCTTCGGCACCCTGTTCAGCCCGCGCGCGGCGGTCGTCTACACCCCGGCGGCGAGCCACCTCGCCTTCAAGGCGATCTACTCGGAAGCGTTCAAGGATCCCACCGACTCGGAGAAGTTCGGCACCCTGCCCTTCGTCAACGACTTCCCGAGCGGCGGGCTCAAGCCCGAGAAGGTCAAGAACGTCGAGCTCGGCGCGGGCTGGCAGCCGAGCGACGATCTCTCGCTCGGCGCGTCCGCGTATCAGGCGGACTACAGCAACCTCGTATCCCTGGCGTCCGTCGCAGGATGCAACCAGGCCTTCGGCTGCTTCCGGTTCGCCAACCGCGACCGCTTCCGCATCCGCGGCCTGCAGGCCGAGGGACGCTGGCGGCTGGGCAAGACCGAGATCTCGGGCAACGCCACGTTGACCTCGCCGTTCCAGATCGATCCCACGGATCCCTCCGGGCAGCCTCTGCTCGATCCGCGGGGGCACCCGATCCACCGGCTGCGCATCGGCGACGTCGCAAGCCGCCAGGCGAACCTCGGCGTCAACCAGGACTGGCTGGGCCGCTTGAACACGGACCTGCGGCTGCGTTGGGTGGGACCCCGGCCGACCGGCGCCCAGACCACCGATGACGGTAATCCGCTGCCGCGGATCGGCTCCTACGCCGAGGCGCAGGCGACGCTCAGCTACCGGGGCCTGCTGCCGGACACGACGCTGCAGCTCATCGTGGACAACCTCTTTGGCCGCAACTACTTCAACCCCGGCACCGAGCCCTTGATCGGACTGGCCATGGTGCCGCAGCCGGGCCGGACGATCTACCTGCGGATCGTCTCCGGCCTTTTTCGCCCGCGGACAGCGCGCGAAGCGCGCGCCGGCGAACCGGCGGCGCCCTGAGCGATGGGAACAGGCGTTCCCTTCCCGGATGGCCCGGGAAGCGGTGTTCAAGAGGATTGGAGGGAGTATGGCAGATCAAACAACGAAGCCCGCCGGCGGCGACAGGGAGCAGTACGCGGGCGTCTACGCCAAGATCGTGGCGAAGACATGGGCCGACGACAACTTCCGCGCAGCGCTCCTCGCCACGCCGGGCGAGGTCCTGAGCGCCAGCGGGTTCGCTCTGGCCGACTACCTCGAGGTCGAGGTGCTTCCGGGACAGACTGGCGCGCCGACGGTGCGGTTCCCGCTGCCGTACAAGCCGCCGCACGTGGACGCGAAGAGCATCGAGGAGTACCTGACTGCTGCCCGGGCCTGCTGCTGCTGTTGACCTGGGAGCAGGCCCTTCCCGCGATGCCGGCAGGCCGGAGGGACCGCGCGGCGGCTCGCGCCGGGCGCCTCCGACCTGCCGGCGCCGTGCGAACCGCCACCGGGCAGGCAGGGCCGCGAGCGAGGCCGCACCGCCGACGGGGCCGGGCCGCTCGCGATGCAGGACGAGACGGAGAGAGACGCGGATCGCGATGTTGACGAGACCGGAGCTCAAGAGCTGCTGCCGGGTCGAGATCCTGGACGATCGGCATGTCATCCTGCTCGCCGAGCGGGATCGGCACCTGCTGACCGGGGGCACCTTCGTCTTCCTGGTTCCCCGGCTGGACGGCTCGCGGACCGTCGAGGAGATCGTCGCGGCGGGGGTGGGGCAGGGGCAGGTGAGCGCGCCGGAGGCATACTACTGCCTCGACCGGCTCGAGGCGCTGGGTTGCATCCGGGAGGGGCAGGTTGCTCTGCCGCGGCCGATCGCGGCCTTCTGGGACTCTCTCGGGGCGGACACCGCACGCGCCGGCGAGCGCGCCCGGCAAGCCAGGGTGGCGCTCGTCGGGCTGGCCGGCATCGCGACCGGCCCTCTCGCCGCGGCGCTCGCCGCGCTCGAGGTGGAGGTGGTGACGGAGAAGGATGCAGCGGACCTGGCGGTCGTCCTGGTCGACGACTACCTCCGGCCGGAGCTCGCCGAGATCAACCGGCGCCGCCTGCGCGACAAGCGGCCGTGGCTCCTTGGCAGACCGCTTGGCTCCATCCTCTGGATGGGTCCATTGCTGCACCCGGGGAAGACCGGCTGCTGGGAGTGCCTGGAGCGGAGGCTGCGGAGCAACCGCGCCGTCGAGTCGTACCTGCAGCAGCGGCAGGGTGCCTCCCAGCCGCCGCTTGGCGCGGCGGTAGCCCTCCCCTCGGCCGAGCTCGCGGCCGCCGGCCTGCTGGCGACGGAGCTCGCGAAGTGGATCGTGCAGGCTCCGGGCTTCGGCCTCGAAGGTACGCTGGTCACCCTCGACCTCGCAACCCTCGAGACCGAGCGGCACCCGCTCGTGCGGCGCCCGCAGTGCCGTGCCTGCGGCGACGGCGAGGCGTGGGCGGCGCGCGAGCCGCGGCCGGTGCGGCTTACGAGCCGCCGCCTGGAGCACACCACGGACGGCGGGCACCGCGCGGTGCCGCCGGAGGAGACGTTGAGGCGCTTCGGGCACCAGGTGAGCTCACTCCTCGGCGTGGTCCGCGAGCTCCGGCCTGCGCCGGGTGTCGACAGCGGCATCGTTCCCGTCTACTGGGCCGGCCACAACGCGGCGATGAACGACGATGCGCTCTACCTGCTGCGTCGGAACTTCCGTTCGGCATCCGGCGGCAAGGGCAAGACCGATGCCCAGGCGCGGGCGAGCGCCCTCTGCGAAGCCATCGAGCGCTGCAGCGGCGTCTTCCAGGGCGACGAGATCCGCATCCGCGGCAGCTTGCGGTCTCTCGGCCCGTCCGCCATCCATCCCAACGCCTGCATGAACTTCAGCGCCGCCCAGTACGCGGGACGCCAGGCATGGAACGCGGCCGCTGGCAAGGAGATGCGGAAGGTGCCGCGGCCCTTCGACGAGGAGGCCGAGATCGAATGGAGCCCGCTCTGGTCGCTGACCGAGCAGCGCTTCAAGTACCTGCCGGCGGCCTTCTGCTACTTCGCCTACCCGCTGGATGGGGAGGAGCGCTTCTGCTGGTCCAACTCGAATGGCAACGCCGCGGGCAACTCGCTCGAAGAGGCCATCCTGCAAGGCTTCCTGGAGCTGGTGGAGCGCGACAGCGTGGGGATCTGGTGGTTCAACCGGCTGGTGCGCCCCGGCGTCGACCTGGACTCCTTCGACGAACCTTACTTTGACCGATTGCGCAGTTATTACCGCTCGCTCGGGCGCGAGCTCTGGGTGCTCGACGTCACCGGCGATCTCGGCATCCCGGTTTTCGCGGCAATGACTCGTCGCATCGACACGGCCGCCGAGGACATCACGTTCGGCTTCGGCGCGCACCTCGACGCCAAGCTCGGCATTCTCCGGGCGGTGACGGAAGCCAACCAGTCGCTGCCGATCGTGCTACCGCGCCACGCCGACCCCACTGCCCCATTCGCCACCGATGACGAGGATGCGCTCGCCTGGCTGCGCACCTCCCGCATGGAGAATCGCCCCTACCTGGCGCCCGCACCGGGAGCGCCGCGGTGCGCCTCGGACTACGCGTCGCCGCCGCTCGACGATCTCGAGCAGGAGGTCTTGCGGTGCGTCGACATCGCGGCCGACCACGGTCTGGAGACCCTGGTCCTCGATCAAACCCGGCCCGACATCGGGCTGCCGGTGGTGAAGGTGGTGGTGCCGGGGCTGCGGCACTTCTGGGCGAGGTTCGGTCCGGGACGCCTCTACGACGTGCCGGTCGAGCTCGGTTGGCTGCCGGCGCCGCTCGACGAGCGCGACTTCAATCCGATGCCGGTCTTCTTCTGAGGTCTGGCGGTGGAGATTCCGCTTGGCGCCGCGGAGCGCGAGCCGGCGAGGCCGGCGATCCTGCTCCGGTTCGCCGAGGGGGTCGATCTCGTCGAGCCCGGCGCGGACGCCGGCCGGCTGGTCCTGCGCACCGCCCGGCGGGAGCTGGCGCTGGCCGACCCCGGTCCCGGCATCGCCGCGGCCTTCGGGCGGCTGGCCGGTGCCGGCGCGACGGAGGAGGACCTCGCGGCACTGGTGCTCCACTCCGAAGGCCCCGCCGGTCTGCCTGTCCTCTACTATCAGCTCGCGGAGCTGGCGAAGCGATGCCTGCTCTCGCACCGGGCCATCGGCGAGAAGGGCCTTCTGGCGACGGCGAGCTTCGCGTCCCCCTTCCTTGCCTGCCGCCCGAGCCAGGCGGACGACCGCCAGGTGCTGGTGTTCTCGCGCTTCGCTTGCATCCGCCGCGCCGGCGGCAGGATGCTCGTCGAGAGCCCGCTCTCGGCGGTGACGGTCACGCTCGACGACCCTCGCGTCGGCGCTCTCTGCCTCGAGCTCGCGACGCCGCGGTGCCCGCGAGAGCTGGCCGCCCCGGCGGGCAGTCTCTCGCCTGCCGAACGCGAGGTGGCGTGCTCGCTGCTGCTGAGCTGCCGGGTCCTCGCCGCGGTGGACGATGCGGGGCAGGCAGGCGACGAAGAGGACGGACCGCTCGCCTACTGGGAGTTCGCCGACCTCCTCATGCACGGCAGCAGCCGCCTCGGCCGCAATGGCCCGGCTTCCGGAGGGGGCATCGGCGGTACGCTCCGCTTCGCCGGCCGCCGCGCGCCGCCGCCGCTGAGCAAGCCGGCGATGTCGGAGGAGTCCGTCGATCTCATCCGGCCCGACCTCGACCGCCTCGCGCGCGAAGATCTCTCCTTGACCGCGGCGCTCGAGGAACGCCGCTCGCGCCGTGGCTTCGGGGATCCGCCTCTCACGCTGCCGCAGCTGGGGGAGTTCCTCTACCGTACAGCCCGGCAGCGCAGGGCTTTCACCGGCGAGTCGGGGCAGGAGCTCGGCAGCCGCCCCTATCCCGGCGGTGGCGCCGTCTACGAGCTGGAGATCTACCTGAGCGTCAGTGCATGCGGAGGCCTCGCGCCGGGCTTCTATCACTACGACCCGCGCGAGCACCGGCTCTGGAAGCTCGCCAGCCGGCCGGAGGCCATCGCCGCACTGCTGCGGGATGCCGCTGCTGCCGCGATGCAACCCGCCGCCCCGCAGGTGCTGTTGACCATCGCCGCGCGGTTCGCGCGCGTCTTCTGGAAGTACGAGGGCATGGGCTATGCCCTGATCCTCAAGGACGTCGGCGTCCTCTACCAGACGATGTACCTGGTCGCCGAGGCGATGGGGCTCGGCGCCTGCGCTTTGGGGGTGGGCAACGCCGACCTGTTCGCCGCGGCGGCGGGAGTCGACTACCACGCGGAGAGCTCCGTCGGGGAGCTCATCCTCGGCAGCAGAGCCTGACGGAGGAATGGAGACGGCGCGCCGGGCAAGCTCCGCCGGCCCCGCGGCAGCCAGGCAGTCTTGCGAGGTCGCCTCGAGGAGGGCAGCGGCATGAAGATCCTGGTCGGCATCAGCGGTGCCATCGGAGCACTGGGCATCCCCTCCTATCTCATCAACCTGCAGGTCGAGCAGGAGGTGGAAGAGCTCCGCATCGTGATGACACCCACCGCGGCCCGCTTCATCAATCCCCAGAGCCTCGAAGCTCTGGTGCGGCAGCCCGTCTTCGTCGATCCGTGGAACGATGGGCGCCGGCTGTATTCCGCCCCGGAGCTGGTCAAGGACCTGGACCTGTACCTCATCGCTCCGGCCAGCGCGACCACGCTGTCCCGGTGCGCCACCGGCTCGGGCGAGACTTTGGTCGCCCAGTGTTACCTCTGCCACGGCGGGCCCGTCGCGTTTGCTCCCTCGATGTCGCCCGAGATGTTCCGCCATCCCGCGGTGGTCCGCAATCTGAAATGGCTCGAGGAAAACGGGGCGCGCATCCTGCCCCCCGGTCCCGCTTTCCAAGCCGCCACCGGCACGTTCGTGCAGGGCGGCACCTGCCCTTACCGGGAGATGTGGCCCATCTTGAAGTCACTCGTGCAACCGCCGCCGCCCGCGGCACCCTGACCGATCCTTGCCGAGAGGCCGGTGGCCGCGGGAGATCCCGGCGCATACCTCGCGGCCGCGCGCTTCCATGTCCGAATCCGGCGAGTCGGTGGACCCGGCCGGGTGTAGATTGCCGGCATGATGCAGCCGGCCGGATCGCTGATCCTGCTCTCCTCGGACACCTGCCAGCGGGCGGCGCGGGCGCGCGATCCGCGCTTCGACGGCGTCTTCTTCATCGGCGTCACCACCACCGGGATCTACTGCCGGCCGATCTGTCCGGCGCGGTTCGTCCGTCCCACCAACCGCCGGTTCTTCGTCTCCGCGGCGGCGGCCGAGCGCTCGGGCTACCGGCCCTGCCTCCGCTGCCGCCCCGAGCTGGCCCCGGGGCGGGCGCCGGTCGACGCCGTGTCGCGCCTCGCCTTCGCGGCCGCGCTGCGCATCGGTGCCGGCGCGCTCAACGACGGCTCCGTGGCCGGCCTGGCGCGCGAGCTCGGCGTCAGCGAGCGGCACCTGCGCCGCGCGCTGGAGCGGCAGCTCGGCGTCTCGCCCGTCGAGCTCGCGCAGACGCATCGCCTGCTGCTCGCCAAGCGCCTGCTCGCCGACACCGCGCTGCCGGTGACGCACGTCGCCTTCGCCAGCGGCTTCCAGAGCCTGCGCCGCTTCAACAGCGTGTTCCGCGAGCGCTACCACCTGAGCCCGAGCAGGCTGCGCCGGGCGGCGCGCGGCGGCGACGAGCGCCGCAGGACCGGCGCGCGGGGGACGCCGGCCGCGACGGCCGGTCCTGAGCGGGACTTCGTGCGGCTGACGCTCGGCTACCGCGAGCCGCTCGCGTGGAACGTGCTCCTGCGGTTCCTGGAGCGCGACGCGATCCCCGGCGTGGAGATCGTGAACGGCTCGCGCTACGGACGGACCGTCCGCGTCGACGGGCGGAGCGGCGTCGTGTTCGCGGCGGATACGGCGGCGGGCACGGGCCGCGCGCGGCGAGCGCCGGGAGCGCCGCGCGCCGCGGGCGCCCATCTCGACGTCGAGGTCTCGCTCGCGCTGGTGCCGGCGCTGATGCCGCTGCTCGCGCGCCTGCGGCACCTGCTGGACCTCGACGCGGAGCCCGCCGTGATCGACGCCCATCTCGAGCAGGGCGGGCTCGCGGCGATGGTTGCCCGGCACCGCGGCGTCCGTATCCCGGGCGCGGTCGACGCCTTCGAGGTCGTGCTCGGCGCGCTGATCCGCGGCCCGCGACCGTCCACACACGCCACCCGCGACGCCATTCGACGCGTGATCGTCGCGCTCGGGGAGCCGCTCGACACCGGCGTCCCCGGTCTCGACCGCCTCGCCCCCACTGCGGAGCGGGTCGCCGACGCGGGCGCCGCGTGCCTCGAGTCGCTCGGCGTCGCGCCGCGCCGCGCTCTCGCCCTCGCGGCGGCGGCGCGCGGCATCGCCTCGGGCCAACTCGCGCTCGTGCCGGGCGGCGACATCGTCGCGGCGCGCCGCGACCTGCTGGCGATCGCAGGCATCGACGATCGGCTGGCGACCGAGATCCTGGTCCGCACGCTCTGCTGGCCGGACGCGTTTCCGGACGGGGACCGCGCGCTGCAACGCGCCGCGGGCGCGAGCGGGCCGGGCTCGCTCCGCGCGCGCGCCGAGAGCTGGCGCCCCTGGCGGGCGTATGCGGCCCTGCATCTCCGGCTGCAAGACACGGAGCGGTGATTCGCCGCTGCGACGTCCGCTTTTCAATGTCCACATTTGTCGATGCCCGCACTTCGATGTCAGCGGTTCCATGTCGGCGTTCTGATGTCGTCGCTTCGATCTCCGCGGTTCCATGTCCGCGGTTCCATGTCCGAATGCGGCGAGCAATCGAGAAAACCGAGCGGTAGCTTCCTGGTCGTGCACTCGCGACGGTCGCTGAGTGCATGGTCACTCGAAGGAGGCTACCGTGAGAAGCTCGATCGCGCGATTCGTCGTACCCGCCACCCTGCCGGTCATCCTGGCGACGATCCTGCTCGGCGCGCTGCCCGCCGGGCAAGCGCTCGCCGCCATGCCTGGACAGGCGCTTTCCGCGCCAAGCCCGCTGAGCAGCCAGCCGGTCATGTACAAGCTCGTCAACCTCGGCACCGGGCTCGGCGGCGCCAGCAGCTCCGCCGCGAGCATCAATGACTTCGGCTTCGTGTCGGGCCAGGCCCTGGTGGCGGGAAGCTCGACCGTCGACCATGCCGTTCTCTGGGTCTACGGATTCCCGTTCGACCTCCACACCCTCGGCGGCACCAGCAGCGGCCAGGCGTTCGCGGGCGGCTTGAACGACCTCGGCGAGGTCGTGGGGATCTCCGAGACCGCCAATCTCGATCCGAATTCGGAGCCCTGGAGCTGCGGGGCTTTCTTCGCGCAACGCCAGCTCGGACATGCCTGCGTCGGCTTCCGGTGGCGCAACGGCGTGATGACCGCGCTGCCCACGCTCGGCGGCCCCAACGGCTTTGCCGCCGGCGTCAACAATCTCGGCCAGGCGGTCGGGTGGGCGGAGAACACGGTCCGCGACCCGACCTGCGACGCCACCGTGCCGCAGGTCCTGCAGTTCAAGGCGGTCGTCTGGGAGCCGGACGGCCGGACGGTGCAGCTCCCGGGGTACCGCGGCGACCCGGACCAGGCGGCCGTGGCGATCAACGACAAGGGCCAGATCGTCGGCGTCTCCGGGATCTGCGGCACCGCGGTCGGCGCGCTGAGCGCCAAGCACGCCCTGCTCTGGGATCACGGCAAGGTGACCAACCTGGGCGACCTCGGGGGGGTCGGGTGGAACACCCCCGACGCCATCAACGACAACGGCGAGGTCGTCGGCTTCGCCAACACCGCCAACGACGTCAACACCCTCGCCTTCCACGCCTTCCTCTGGACCAGGAGCCTCGGCAGGATGGTCGACCTCGAGACGCTGCCGGGAGACGCCATCAGCGAGGCCGAGGGCATCAACGACCAGGGCCAGATCGTCGGCATCTCGTTCGGCGCCGGTTTCAGCCACCCCCGCGCCGTCGTCGTCTTCCAGGACCGGGTGATGCGGGACCTTAACGGCCTCGTCGTCGACAACCCCGGACTGGCGCTGACGAACGCGGCCGCCATCAACGCTCTCGGCTGGATCACCGGCAGCGCCAACGACCAGAACGGCCGGCAGGTCACGTTCCTGGCGATCCCGGTGAGCAAGTAGAGCCAGGCCATGACCGGACCGTCCAATCTCGCTGCCCGGCCCCGCTTCACTCGCGTCGAGAACGAGCGCCTCGCGGCATCAGGCGCCGCCGGGCCGGTCGTCCAGAGTCGCGGCAGGCCGGCAGCGATCCTCGTCCTCCGCGTCCGCGGCCGGATCGTCGTCGTCGACGAGGCCAGCATCGACTGGATCGACGGCGCCGGCAACTACGTCAGGCTGCACGCCGGCGGGGAACGACACCGGGTGCGCGGCACGATGAAGGACCTCGAGGGCGTCCTGCCGCCGCGGTTCGTGCGGTCGCACCGCTCCACCATTGTCAACCTCGCCGCCGTGCACGAGCTCGTCCGCACCCCCTTCGGGGACCTCGTCGCCGTGCTCCGCACCGGCGATCGCCTGACGGTCGGGAGGACCTATCGCCGCGAGGTCGAGGCGGCGTTCGCGGTCAGGATGTAGGCCGCGGTGCTAGTCTCTCGCTGCTATGGGCAGGAGAGTGTTCGTGGTGCTCGCGACGCTCGTCCTGGCGCTGGCCGTCGCCTCCGCCCCACCACCGGCCTCCCCGCCACCCGGTCCGCCGCCCGCCACGCCGTCGTCGCCGCCCCCGCCGCAGCCCGAGCCGCCGAACTGGCGCGAGGCCGCGGCCGCCGGACCGCTGTCCCGCACCGAGCGCCAGCAGCGCCGGCGGCGCTTCCTCGAGATCGCACTCCGCCAGATGCACCGCCTCGAGCAGATCGAGCATCCTCTCGACATCCAGCGGCTGGCGGCGGGCGCGCTCACCGCCGCGGCGCTTGCCACGGGTGCCCCCGGTGCCGCGGGTGCCGCCGCTGCCCCCGCTACCCCCGGCGCCCCGGCCCAGGACGCCGCGCGCTGGGTCGGGCAGCTGCTCGACGAGTGCACCGGCCGCTGGGAGCGGGTCGAGTGCGCGCGGGCCGAGCTCTCGCTGCAGCGCCTGGTGCTGGGCTTCCCGGCCGCCCTGCCGCCGCCCCTGCTGGCGCGGGCGCGCGCCGCGGCCGCCACCGCCTCGCCGCCGCCGGCGCCCGCCGAGAGCGCGGCGCCCTGGACCTTCCGCGACACCGAGAACCAGCGTGCCGTGAGGCTGGCGCGCGGCCTGGTGGCGCCGATGGTGGCGGGCACCCCGGACTCGGCCGCCGCCCGCGCCTGGGGCGACTACGCCGCCGCCTTCCTGGCCGCCCACGACCGCGACGGCTGGTACGAGGCCGAGAGCCCCGGCTACATGGCGATCTCGATGACCGCCCTGCTCCATCTCGCCGACCTGGCGCCGGCGGCGCGCGAGCGCCTCCTTGCCCGCCGCGAGCTCGACCTGCTGCTGGCGGCCTGGGCCCAGCAGCAGGTGGCCGGCTACCCGGCGGGACCGCGCAGCCGCACCTACGTGCAGTGGGCGCTCGGCGACCGGACCACCCCCTGGCGGGCATGGGCCTGGCTGGTCGCCGCGCTCGGCGATCCCGCCCGCCTCGCCTTCGCCGACTGGCCCGAGCTGGCGCTCTCCGGCTACGAGGCGCCCGTTCCGGTGGCGCGGCTCCTCCGCGACCGCCGCGCCCAGCCGCCCTACGAGATCCGGACGCGGCGGCGCATCGAGCGGGACGGGCGCACCCTCCTCGACACGGCGCTCCATGCCTTCGCCACCCCCGACTATGTCCTCGGCGTGGCGCAGGCCATCGCCGGCCTGCGGCTCGGGGTCGCGGGCGGCGAGGAGATCGCCGCCACCCTCTATCCCGAGGGCCCGGGCTTCGCCCCTCTCTATCTCTGGAGCCGTACCCGCAACACCCCCGAGGGGCGCTGGCAGAGCCAGGCCGAGCGCGACCTCGCGGTGGGAGCGCGCGCGGCCGCCGTCGCCTGGCTGGGAGCCGGCGGCGACGCGGCCGCGGTCGGCCACGCCTACCTCGCCGCGCCCTGGTCGCGGCCGGAGCCGGTGGGAGACGCTCGCGAGACCGTGGTGTCCTGGTGCGGCGACGCCTACGTGGCGCTCACCACCGCCGGCGGCTGGGACGTCGCGCCCGCGGCACGGCGCTTCCCCGACTATTACGGCGCCGGCTTCGCCAGCTCCTGGGTGGCGGTGCCGCTCCGCCAACCGGCCGCCATCGGCTTGCTGGCCGGCCGCCGCGCCGAGGACGGCGATCTCGCCGCCTGGCGCCGCCGGGCGGCCCGGGCGAGCCTGGTGCGCGACGGCCCCGCGCTGGCTTTCACGCCGGCCGGAGACGCCCCTGCCATCGTTTACGTCCCCGGCGAACGGGCGACGATCGGCGGGGCGGCGCTCCTCCCCGGCCCGGCTCCGGCGCTGGCCGCGCCGTTCCTGTCCAGCTCCGCGCCGGGGCTCTGGGAATTCGCCTTCGGCGCGGTCCGCCGGCGCTTCGAGCGCATACTCCCCGGCGCCCCACCGCCGTGAGGCCGCTCGAGATCCCGCTCACACTCGATTCAGCAGCCCGAGCAGCCGCTGCTTCACCGCGGGCCATTCCGCCGCGACGATCGAGACGCGCACCGAGTCGCGGGCCGTGGCGTCGGGGGCGATCCGGTGGGCGCGCAGGATGCCCTCGAACTTCGCGCCGATGCGCTCGAGCGCGGCGCGCGAGCGCTGGTTCCGCACGTCGGTGTGGAGGCAGATGCGCAGCACCTGCCACGCCTCGAAGGCATGCGCCAGCATCAACAGCTTGGACTCGGTGTTGGCCGCCGTCCGGATCGCCGGACCGCTCAGCCACGAGTAGCCGATCTCGCCGGCATCGGGAACGCCGCGGCCGTGCGACGGGTGCCCCTCGGGCCACGCCCAGCGCTCCAGGTCGAAGTAGCGCGTCGAGCCGAGGACGAGACCGTCGGTCTCGCGGACGATGGCGAAAGGCACCGCGCTGCCGGCGTTCTTACAGGCCAGGGCGGTCTCGACGTAGCGGACCGCCTCGGCGTCGCCCTGCGGGACGGGGCTCCACCGGTAGAGCGAGGGATCGATCGCCGCGGCGGCCGCCAGCCCGACCGCATGCCGCTGCTCGAGCGGCTCGAGACGGACGTGCCTGCCCTGCAGCACGAAGTCTTCCATTCCCATCACCGCCGCCGTCCGCTCAGTCGTCCAGCCGCGCCAGCCGGGCCGTCTCCGCCCAGAGGCGCCGGGCGGCCTCGTCGTCCTGGGCTTCCCGGGTGGGCGTCGCCGGCCGGCACTTGTGGAAGTAGGTGCCGGTCACCCCGGCAACCTCGGGCGAGGACGCCAGGTACGCCAGCGTCTCCGCGCCCTGCTGCGGCGAGAGCGCGAAGCGCTTGGCCATGCGAAGGCCGAAGGAGAGCAGCCCGCCGGCCTCGTCGCCGAAGCGGGTGGTGACGAACCCGGGATGCAGGCAGTTCGCCGTCACCCCGGTCCCCGCGAGGCGCCGCGCGAGCTCGCGGGTGAAGAGGATGTTGCAGAGCTTGGAGCGGCCGTACACCTTGAAGCCGGGTCCGCCGTACCGGAGTGACTCCGCGAAGCTGCCGCGATAGGCCCTCTCCGACTGCAGGTCGTCGAAGTCGATCTTGGCGCCCCGGTGCGCGTCCGAGGACGTGTTCACCACCCGCGCCGGCGCCGAGGCCGCCAGCCGCTCGCGCAGGACGTGCGCCAGGACGAAGTACGAGACGTGGTTCAGGGCGAAGGTGCGCTCCAGCCCCTCGGCGACCTGGCGGGAGCTGAAGATGGCGCCGGCGTTGTTGACGAGCACGTCGACGCGCCGCTCGGCCGCGGCGATCTCCGCGGCCACCCGTTTCATCTCGTCGAGGCGCGAGAGATCGGCATAGTGGATGGTGTGGGCGACGCCGAGGCCGAGCTCGCGCAGCCGTTGCACCGCCGCCTCGCCGCGCCCCCGGTCGCGCGCCATCTGCACGATGCGCGCCCCCCGCGCGGCCAGGCTCTCCGCCGCCACCTGCCCGATGCCGGACGTCGCGCCGGTCATCACCACGACCTTGTCCCGCATGTCCTCGGTCTGCATGTCTTCGTCCATCCGGCGCCGACCGCGCAGCAGCCTACCATCAAGCCGGAACCGGTACCTCGCCGAAACCTCCGCCTTTCTGTCCGCGTAGTGGCCGCCATGAGGAGTTCGAGAGCGCTCTCCCTCGACACCGCGCCACAGTCGAACGTGCCGGGGCCGGACCTGGACGTCCGGGTCGCGGCGCTGCGCGACGAGCACGCCGCGCTGTGGGCGGCGACCCCGGCGGACCTGCCGCTCCTGGGACCGCGGGTCGGCCTGCGGCGGCACTTCGCCAACGCCCGCGCCGCCCGGCGGCTGATCGACGAGCTGGCCGTCGAGCTCGGCCAGGTCCCGGACGGGGAGCGGGAGCGGCGGGCCTGGCGCGAGCAGGTGCGGGAGCGCCTGCAGCACTTCGGCGACGAGCGGCTGGGGTGGCCTGCCGGCTACCGCCGCCTGCTCTTCGCCGACGCGTTCTTCGCTGCCTCGGTGGCCTTCGCCCGCGAAGCGCGGGCCTTCGACCCCGGCCTGCCGCTCGAGAGCCTCTGGCAGGCCCTGCGGAACGTCTGGATCGGCAACAGCCTGCAGATCGTGCTCGACCTGCCGGTGACCCTGAATCCCGGCCTCTTCGCCTACAGCATGCTGTATCCGCTGACCGACAACCTGCTCGACGATCCCCGGGTCGGGAGCGGCGCCAAGCGCGCCTTCAACGAGCGCTTCGGCCGCCGCCTCGCCGGCCTGCCGGTGTGGCCCGCGGACGCCGCCGAGGCGGCGATCTTCCGCCTGGTGGAGCACGTCGAGGACGAGTTCCCGCGCCGCGCCTACGCGGACGTCCACGCGAGCCTGCTCGCCATCCACGGCGGGCAGGTGCTGAGCCTCCGCCAGCAGGACGACCCGGGGCTGACGGATGGCGAGATCCTGGCGATCAGCTGCGAGAAGGGCGGCACCTCGGTCCTCGCCGACCTCTACCTGGTGGCCGGGAGAGCGGGCGCCAGCGAGGAGCGCTTCGCCTTCGGCTACGGCGTCGCGCTGCAACTGCTCGACGACCTCCAGGACGTCGAGAGCGACCTCGCCGCCGGCCACCAGACGCTGTTCACGCGCGCCGCCCGCCGCGGCGCTCTCGACGCTCCGGCGGCGCGCCTGGCGCGCTTCGTCGACCGCGTCCTGGATGGCGAAGAGTGGTTGGCAGGGCCCGAGCTCGCCGACCGCAGGGACCTCATCCGCCGCAACTGCAGGACCCTGCTCCTCGGCGCGGTCGCCGACCAGCCGCGCCGTTTCAGCCGCCGCTTCCGCCGCACGCTCGCCCGGCGGTGGCCCTTCGCCTTCCGCGCCATGCGGCGGCTGCGCCGCCGCGCGCAGCGGCGCTACCAGGCGGCCGCCGGAAGCCACTCCGCCATGGGCGCGGCCTCGCCGCTCGATCGGCTGCTCGCCCAGGAGGACTGGTGACCGCCGCGCGAGAGATCATGAATCCTTCTTGGTCTCCGGCGCCGGCTTGCTGAAGCGGCTCGCCGGGATGTCGACGTTGAGCTCGATCTTCTCGATCGAGATGAGCACCGAGCCAGACATGCGGATCGCCCCGCCGCCCAGGCTCTCCGTCGACTTGGTCTCGATCGTGAAGGGCATGGTGATGCCGTCGACCGTCTTGAAGTCGCTGAAGGTGGTCACCTCTTCCGTCGTGTCGCTGCGGCTGCCGTGGGTCGCATCCTCGCGGATCTCGAGATAGGTCTTGGCGTCGAGATAGACGGTGCGCTCCTCGCCGTCGCTCCTGGTCAGCTTCAGCTTGTAGACCGGCTGGCCCGCGAGCTCGCTCTTGCCCAGGTACTCGACCTCGTTGCCCTTCGCGTCGGGATCGAAGAGCGCCCCCTGGAAATCGGCCGTCGCCTTCATCGCCCTGAGAGTGTCGCCGGTCAACCTCTCCGGCTCCGTCTTGTCCTCGGACCGGATCACCGCCCAGCCGATGGCGCCGTCGTAGGCGCGCGTGTCGACCACGCCCTTGGCGGTCACCTCCATCCGCACCTTGTGACTCGGGGGCACGAACTCCATGAGCAGCGGCCCGCCCTCGGTCCCCCCGACGGTCAACGTGCCGCGCAGGCGGCACGTCTTCACCGCCCTGAGCTTCCCGCCGCCCTGGGCCTCGTTGTTCTTCGCCACCAGCCCGCCCGCCGTCTGTCCCGCCGCCATCGTGGCCACCAGGCCGCCCACCACCAAGAACGCAAAGCACTTGTTAACCATCGACGAACCTCCTCGTGAGAGCGTGGCACCTGCCCACAACTTCATCTTCTTTCGATTAGACCCTCCACTTGGGGTTGCGGCAACCTTCCCAACGAGGTGACATTCCCCGATGCCCAGCTTGCGGCGAGCTGAATTACCGGGGGTACTATGACGCAATGAAGATCGCCTCTTCGAAGCTCACCGCACAAGGCCAGATCTCCGTGCCCGCGGAGGTCAGGCGGCGGCTCGGTGTCGGCCCGGGCTCGATCCTCGAGTGGGAGCAGCAGGGAGACAGGATCGTCGTCCAGCGGGCCGGCAGCTACAGCTCGGAGGAGATCCACCAGGCCCTGTTCCCGGAGGCGCCCGAGCCGCGAACTCTGGCGGATCTGGAGGAAGGGATACGGCGGCACGTGCGGAGCCGCCGTGCGCGCCGTTGACACGAACGTCCTGGCGCGGCTAGTCACCCCGAGACGACCCCGAGCAGACCACAACGCAGCGTCTCTGACACGCGGACCGTGGCCGCGGAAGCACCTTCCCGGCCGGTCCCCGTTCCCCGCGGTTGAACCCTGCCTCCGTCTCAGGGAACTCACGGATGATTGAGTTCTCCAGGAGGATCTGCCATGTCCAGCTTCCATGCTCCCGCGGCGGGGCGCCCCGCCGCGCTCGGCTTCACTCTCACGCTCGCCACTTCGCTGGTGGTGCTGGCTGCCCTGGCGGCGCCGGCCGCGCGTGCGGCGACGTTCAACGTCCAGGCCACCGCACAGCTCACCTTCGATCCGGCGACCATCACCATCAACGCCGGCGACTCGGTGACCTGGACCAACTCCAGCCCATATATGCACAACGTGTACGCGGACGACGGCAGCTTCCGCTGCGCCCACGGCTGCGACGACCAGGGCGGGGACGGCACCCCGTCCGAGAACTGGACCTTCACCCGGACGTTCAACCAGGCCGGCACGATCCCTTACGAGTGCCAGATTCATGGCGCCTCCTACGGCATGGTGGGCACGATCGTGGTGAAGGCCGCCGGCTCGCCCGGCAGCCTGCAGCTCGGCTCCGCGTCCTACAGTGTCCCCGAGAACGGCGGCTCCATCTCGATCTCCGTCGGCCGCGCCGGCGGCAGCTCGGGCGCGGTCAGCGTCCATTACGCCACCAGCGACGGCTCAGGCCTCGCCGGCAAGAACTACACCGCGACCTCCGGCACCCTCAACTGGGGCGACGGCGACGCCGCGGCGAAGACCTTCACCGTCAAGGTGCTCGACGACGGCGCCGCGGACGGCAGCCACACGGTGAACCTGGCGCTCGGCTCGCCCCAGGGCGGGGCCAGCCTGGGGACGCCGTCCACGGCGGTGCTCACCGTCACCAACACCGACGGCGGCGGCGGCGGTGGCACTCCGCCGGCCGCGCCCTCGAACCTGGCGGTCACCGGCACCGGCACCACCTCGATCGAGCTGTCCTGGAAAAGGAATTCGAACGACGAGACCGGCTTCCGCGTGCAGAGCAAGGTCCTCGACGGCAGCCCGTTCCAGGACGTCCTGCCGCTGGCGCCGGCGGGGAGCACGGGGATCACGGTGACCGGCCTGCAACCGGGCACCGGCTACGGCTTCCACGTGCGGGCGGAGAACGCGAGCGGCAACTCGGCCTACACCCCCGAGCTCGACGCGGCGACCGACGCGCCGCCCGGCACCTGCACCGCCGACGCCAACACCCTCTGCCTCGGCGGGCGCTTCAAGGTGACGGTGGCCTGGGCGAGCACCACGGCGAAGGGCCTGGGGACCACCGTGCCGCTGCCCGCCAACCCCGACTCGGGCCTCTTCTACTTCTTCGCCTCGAACAACATCGAGATGCTGATCAAGGTGCTCAACGGCTGCGGGCTCACGAACAGCTACTGGATCTTCTTCGCCGCCACCACCAACGTGCAGTTCACGGTCACGGTGACCGACGTCACCACCGGCAAGACGAAGGTCTACTTCAACCCGCAGGGCCAGGCCGCGGTGCCCGTGCAGGACACCGCCGGTCTCGCCACCTGCCCTTAGCGTCCCGGGGCATCCGCCTTGGCCAGGTGGACCCTCCCCGCGGCCTCCTTTGGGCGAGGGTCCGCAGTCCTCCGCCGCCGCACCCTCTAGGCCTGGACCCCTCGCCCAAACGGAGGCCGCGTGGAGGGTCCACCTAGCCCGGAGCGGATGCCCCCGGCGGGCAGCAGCCCTCGCCCTCGGGTGCGATGGGGCGGCCGTGGGGGCAGAGGGCGGGGTGGCCGAGGAAGGCGCAGACCTGGTCCTCGAAGCCGGCGGCGACCGGGGCGGCGCGGCCGCACTGGGCGGGGACGGCGCCGGGCGCCAGGGTCTTGGCCAGCAGGGCCTCGGCGAGACGGACGCGGCGGACGGCAACGGCGGCCTGGGCGCGGCCGCGGTCGGTGAAGGCGATGCGGCCGCCGGCGAAGGCCAGCAGGCCCTGGGCCAGGAGATCGGCGACGCCGTGGGCGGTGACCGGGACCGGCCGGTCCTCCTCGGCGAGAGCGCGCCAGAGATCGACCAGCACGGCCTGCAGCTCGGCGCCGCCGGGCTCCCCGAGGCGGGCCAGGCGGCCGTGCTCGAGGCGGATCTCGCGGCCGGCGCGGGCGGCGATCGAGGGGTCGTGGGTCACCAGGACCAGGGTGTGGCCGCGGCGGTGGAGGTCGGCGAGCAGCGTCATCACCACCGCCTCGTTCACCGCGTCGAGATTGCCGGTGGGCTCGTCGGCGAGGATCAGCGGCGGCTGATTGATCAGCGCCCTGGCGATGCAGACGCGCTGCTGCTCGCCGCCGGAGAGCTGGCTGGGCAGGTGGTCGAGGCGCTCGGCGAGGCCGACCCGGCGCAGTGCTTCCTCGGCCTCGCCGCGGTCGGTCGTGCTGTGGACGTATTGCGCCAGCATGACGTTCTCGAGCGCGTCGAGGTAGGGGATGAGGTGGAACTGCTGGAACACCAGGCCGACCGTCTGCTGGCGGTAGCGCGCCCGGTCGCGGACGGCGAGGCCGGAGAGGTCGAGGCCGCCGACCCGCACCGTGCCGGCCGACGGGCGGTCGAGGCCGGCGAGGATGTTGAGCAGCGTCGTCTTGCCCGAGCCCGACGGCCCGGTGACGGCCACCCACTCGCCCTCGTCGATCGCCAGCGACAGGTCGTCCAGCGCCAGCAGCGAGCCGAAGCCGCGGCTGAGGTTCTCGATCTCGACCAGCGGCACCGCGCTCTCCCTCATTCGCCGCGCAGCACCAGGGCCGCGTCCAGCCGCTCGATCCGCCGCAGCGCCACCGCCAGCGAGGCGCCGACCACCAGCACCGCGACCGCCGCGGCGCCGGCCAGACCGTTCCAGGTGAGGACGAGCCCGCCGGCGCCGCCCAGCAGGCGCCGCTCGAGGCCGCTCGCCGCGATCTCTCCCAGCAGCTCGCCGGCCAGGGCCGCGACCAGGGCCACGGCGAGCAGCTCGGCGGCGAGCATGCCGCCGACCCGCCGGCCGGAGTACCCGAGCGCCATCATCAGGCCGACCTCGACCCGGCGCTCTCCCACCAGCGCCGCGGTGGCGGCGCCCACCGAGAGCAGGGCGAGCAGGAAGGAGACGCCGCTGACCGCCGCCAGCACCAGGGTCAGGCGATGGATCGTCCGGGCGTCGGAGGCGCTGGTCTTGAGCAGCGGCGTCGCCTCCACCCCTTCGATCCGCTCCTCGATCGCCCTCGCGGCCGCCGCCAGCCGCGCGGGCTCCACCCGCACGTCCAGGCGCGCGGACTGTGTGCCGGGACTGCCCGGGCCGTCCGCGTCGCCCCGGTCGTCGCCGCCCGGGCCGGGGGCTGCCGGCGCGGACACCGCGAGCACGCCCGGGATCCGCCGCACCAGCGCCGCGGCGCCCGGAGGGAGACCGGGTGCCCCGCCGACCTGCGGGCGCACCACGAGATTGGGGCCGAAGGCGGCAAGGCCGGCGCCCAGCCGGGTCTCGGCGCGCTCCGAGAAGCCGGCGAGGGTGGCCACGGTCGCCGCCGCCACCAGCACCGCGGCCAGGATCAGGGCCAGCTGCCGCGGCCGGCGGCGCAGGCTGGCGAGCACCAGGCGGGCGATCACGCCGCGGCTCGCTTGAGCAGCGCCGCCGGGTAGCGGCCGAGCGCCCGCGACACCGGCGGCGCGCTGGCGAGGACGGCGACGACCAGGCCGAGCAGGACCGCGAACGGCACCAGCACGGGCTTCCACGGCACCTGCACTCCCAGCGCCCCGGCGCCCAGCAGCCGGCCGGCGACCAGGCCGAGGCCGCCGCCGAGCAGGCCGCCAAGGCCGCCGAGCAGCGCCGCCTCGAGGAGGAAGAAGAGCACCACCCGCCGGCGCGCGGCGCCGATCGCCACCATCAGGCCGGCCTCGAGCCGCCGCTCGAGCACGGTTGCGGTCATCGCCGCGGTCACCCCCACGGCGGCGCCGACCAGCGCCACGACGGCCAGCGCCAGCAGCACGCCGCGCAGCTTGCCGAGCACGGCGGCGGTGGCGGCGGTGACCCCGTGGACCACCCGCGCGTCCGCCTCCGGCAGCGCCTGGCGCAGCTGGAAGGCGATCGAGGAAGGGTAGGCGGTGCAGTACCAGGTCTCGTACTCGCGCGGCGTCATGGCGCGCGGGTCGCGCACGTTGCGGCTCTCGGGATTGGTCTGGGCGAAGATCTCGGCGCGCAGGAAGCGGCCCGGCTGCCCGGCGAGCCCGCCGACCACCGCCAGCGGCACGAAGGCCTGATCGTCCTCGTCGCCGCCGCTGGTGACGATCCCGGTGACCGCCAGGGGGACCGACCGCGCGCCGAGCGACGCCCGCAGATGCCCGCCGATCCCGAGACGGAGCCGTGCCGCCAAGCGCCGGCCGAGCACCGCCTCGGCGGGAGGCGCCGCGGACTGCCCACCTCCCGCCGCCGCTCCGATCGTCGCCGTCTCCGCATTGCTCGCTGCCGCTCCGATCGCCCCCGTTTCCCCCTCGGATGGCCAGCGCCCTGCCACCCGCAGGGTCGGCCTGGTCGCCGGCAACCCGGTCTGCCAATGCGGTTCCAGCGAGTAGTGGAACCAGGTGCCGACGACCTCGGCGACCACCGCCGGTGGCGCCGCCATCTCCTGGGGGCGAAGCCGCGCGGCGGCATGGGCAGCGGCCGCGGCGTTCGACGGCTCCGCGGACAGCCGCAGGCGCAGCGGGTAGAGGGGAGCCATGGCGGCGATGTTGTTGCGCCAGAAGATCCTGCGCACCAGCGGCAGGCGCGCCACCGCCAGCGTCGCGCGCCCCGGCCCCGGCACCAGCTCGAGGTTGGCGCCGTAGGACGCGAGCTCGGAGGCCAGCCGGTCGCCGGAGGCCAGCATGACCTCGCCGAGCGCCGTGGCGCCGAGCGTTCCGAGCGCCACCGCGGTCACCGCCAGCAGCTTGCGCCGCGTGCCGCGGCGGAGCGATTCGAGGAGCAGGCGGGCGTACATGCGGAATGGGACCTCGGCGGCGGCCGCTACATGCCGTGATGGTGGGCGGACGCGCCGAACAGCGGCGCCCCCGCCGCCAGGTCGGCCGCCCGCAGCAGCAGCTCGCCGCCCTGGCGCCGCGACGGCAGCGGGATCGGGTTGCAGCCGCCGTGCTGGCCGATGCTCGGCGGATAGATGGCCGAGCCGCAGTGCAGGCAGGTGACGTTGCCGCCCTCCTGGTAATAGCCCTTGGCGCCGCAGATCTCGCAGGCGTCGAAGGCCGTCGCAATCGCCGCGCCCGGCTTGCTCGGGTCGTCCAGCGGCACGGCGATGAAGCGCACCGCGGCGCTCCGCGTCCCGAGCGTCACCACGTACCGCCTTAGGGCCGTGCCGTGGAAGTCGGCCACCGGCAGCCGCACCATCCCGTCGGCGCCCACCGCCACCGGCGAGGCGGGCGACAGCGTCGCCGGCGGCCGCGAGTAGACGAACCCCAGGCCGAGCGCCGCCAGGATCGCGACCCCCAGGCTGCCGCCCCAGACCCGCGCCCGCGCCTGCCGCTCCGCCGCCGCGCGCTCGAGGCGGGCCACCGCACTCCCACCGCTCGGCGCCGTTCCCAGGGGGGTGACGGGCGCGCACGGCGCTGCGGACGCGAGGGGGGCTGCGGACGCGAGGGGGGCCGCCGCCGCGGCCGGGCCCGCTCCGCGCCCGCCGCCGCTCCCGGGCACCAGCAGCATCAGCAGCGGCAGCGCCAGCACCGCGACGACGAAGAAGAACTCGTTCTTGACCAGCGGCCCGATGGTCGCCATCGAGGACTGGTTGGCGGGCATCCACCCCGCCTCGGCCAGCTCGTGGTAGCCGTTCACCAGCAGCTGGGCGACGAAGATCAGCAGCGCGATGCCGGTGATCTTGAAGAAGCGCCCGAGATCCACCCGCAGGCTGCCGCGCACGAACAGCACGCCGAAGACGAAGGCGGCGATCAGGCCGCCCAGCACGCCCAGCAGCGTCTCCAGCCCGCCGCTGGTCAGCGACAGCGCCGACAGGAAGAGCACCGTCTCCATGCCCTCGCGGAAGACCATCAGGAACGTGAACAGGAAGATGCCGGCGCCGACCGCGGCCGCCCGCTCGCGCGTCACGATGCGCGCCAGCGTGCCCTTCATCTGGCCGGAGAGCGACCGGCTGTGGCGCCACATCCACACCAGCATCGAGCCCACGACCGCCGCCGCGGCGAGGTAGAGCACCCCTTCGAGCAACTCCTCGCTGATCGCGAGCCGGCGCAGCAGGAAGCCGCCGAGGACGCTGGCGGCGATCGCCGCGAGGATGCCGGCCCACACCGCCCCCAGGTGGCGGCCGCCGGCCTCCCGCCGCAGGAAGGCGGCGATGATGCCCACCACCAGGGCCACCTCGATCCCTTCGCGCAGGGTGACGATCAGGGCTTCAAGCATGGTCGCCCGGCGCGGCCGTCTCGCGAGGCGCGCCGCCCTCGCGGGGGGCGCCGCCGCCCGCCGCCTGGCGATGGGAGCAGGCCTGGCAGAGGCCGTTGATCTGCAGGCTGTAGGCGCTGGGGACGAAGCCGTGAGCGCGGCAGATCTCCGACTGCAGGGCGGCGATCCCGGGGCTCAGGAACTCCACCACCCGGCCGCAGACCGTGCAGACCAGGTGGTCGTGCCGCTGGCCGCCGTGGACGTGCTCGTAGAGGTAGCGCCGGCGCCCGAGCCGCTGCTTGCGGGCGAGGCCGCTCGCCACCAGCAGGTCCAGGTTGCGGTACACCGTCGCCCGCGAGATCTTCAACCCACGGCTCCGCGCCGCCGCCAGCAGGTGCTCGGCGTCGATGTGGCCGTGCTGGCGGAAGACCTCGTCGAGCAGCGCCAGCCGCTCCGCCGTCACCCGGTGGCGCCGCTGCCGCAGGAAGCTCAGGAAGCTCTCTTTCTCGCGCTGGTCGGACATCAGGGAGGATCGTTGCCGCGGCGCTCGATAACTATTGAGACTTGCTCTCAACAGCCGAAGCTATTCTGGACTCCAGTGGTCCTATTTGTCAACGGTAGGCCGGGCAGGCCGGGCAGCATGCAAGGGGACGAGGGGACGCAGGGCAGGGGCGATGGTACACTGCCATCCCGCCGTGCGCCTGGGCCGCCAGGCACCCAGATCGAAATCCCCACAGGAGCCCGTGTTCGGATCATGACAGAACAGGCGCGCTCGACGACCGACTACCAGATCGCCTCGGAGCAGTTCGACATCGCCAGCGAGACCATGGGGCTGCGCGAGGAGCTGCGCGTCCTGCTGAAGACCCCCTTCCGCGAGATGCGCGTCGCGGTGCCGATCCGCCGCGACGACGGCACCGGCGCGGTCTTCGTCGGCTACCGCGTGCAGCACAACGGCGCCCGCGGCCCGTGCAAGGGCGGCATCCGCTATCACCCCGACGTCGACTTCTACGAGATCCGCGCCCTCGCCGCGCTGATGACCTGGAAGACGGCGCTGATGGACATCCCGTTCGGCGGCGCCAAGGGCGGCGTGGCCTGCATCCCGTGGGAGATGAGCACCGCCGAGCTCGAGCGGCTGACCCGCAAGTTCATCCAGCGCATCTCGATCATCCTCGGCGTCAACCGCGACGTCCCGGCGCCCGACATGTACACCAACGCCCAGACCATGGCCTGGATCATGGACCAGTACGGGCGCAAGAACGGCTACACCCCCGCCATGGTCACCGGCAAGCCGCTCGAGCTCGGTGGCTCCCAGGGGCGCGAGGCGGCCACCGGCCGCGGCACCATCTTCGTGCTCGAGCACGTGGCGCGCGAATGGGGGGTGGACCCGGCCGGCGCCACCGCCGCCATCCAGGGCTTCGGCAACGTCGGCGCCTTCGCCGCCCGCTTCTTCCACGAGCTGGGCGGCAAGGTGGTGGCGGCCACCGACATCAACGGCGGCCTGCACGATCCGGACGGCCTCGACGTGCCGGCGCTGCTCGCGCACGTGGCGCGGCACCGCACCATCGCCGGCTTCGCGCAGGGCAAGCCGATCACCAACCAGGAGATCCTCGCCGTCCCCTGCGACTTCCTGATCCCCGCCGCCCTCGGCGGCGTGATCAATCGCACCAACGCCGACCAGGTGCGCGCCCGCTTCGTGATCGAGGGCGCCAACGCGCCGACCACCCCCGCCGCCGAGCAGAAGCTGGCGGAGCGCGGCGTCATCGTCGCGCCCGACATCCTGGTCAACGCCGGCGGCGTCACCGTCTCCTACTTCGAGTGGGTGCAGAACCTGCAGCAGTTCTACTGGGACGAGGAGCAGGTCAACCGTGAGCTCGCCAAGCGCATGCAGCGCGCCTGGAGCGAGGTCCTGGAAGTGCACAAGCAGCGCCAGGTGGACCTGCGGCGCGCCGCCTACCTGATCGCCATCGACCGCGTCGCCAGGGCCGAGAGCCTGCGCGGCTTCGAGTAGAGGGGAGCGTCCTCCGAGCATCGCCGCCCGCGGGCCCGGGGGCGGCGGATCTTCCCTCGGCGCCCTTGGGGCGAGGCCTGAAACGCGCTGGCAAGAGGACTGCGAGGCCTCGCCCCAAGGGCGGCCGGGGGAAGATCCACCGCCGAGGGAGGCCCGCGGGGCGGCCGGCGGTGATCGGCGTCAGCCGCGCTCGGCGAGCGGCACGAACTTGCGCTGCGGCGCGCCGGTGTAGATCTGGCGCGGCCGGTTGATGCGGGTCTTCGGGTCGTCCCGCATCTCCTTCCAGTGCGCCAGCCAGCCCGGCAGCCGGCCGAGGGCGAACATCACCGTGAACATGTTCGTCGGGATGCCCATGGCGCGGTAGATGATGCCGCTGTAGAAGTCGACGTTCGGGTAGAGCTTCCGCTGGATGAAGAACTCGTCGTGCAGCGCCACCTCCTCGAGCGACTTGGCGATGTCGAGCAGCGGGTGGCTGGCGCCGATCTCGGCGAGCACCTCGTCGCAGGTCTGCTTCAGGATGCGCGCCCGCGGATCGAAGTTCTTGTAGACGCGGTGGCCGAAGCCCATCAGCCGGAAGCCCGAGCCCTTGTCCTTGGCCATGTCGACGTACTTCTTGTAGTTGCCGCCGTCGCGCTGGATGTGCTCGAGCATCTCGATGACCTGCTGGTTGGCGCCGCCGTGCAGCGGCCCCCACAGCGCGCAGATCCCCGCCGACATCGAGGCCCAGAGGTTGGCCTGGCTGCTCCCCACCATGCGCACCGTCGAGGTGCTGCAGTTCTGCTCGTGGTCGGCGTGCAGGATGAGCAGCAGGTTCAGCGCCCGCTCCAGCACCGGGTTGACGACATACGGCTCGGCCGGCACCGCGAACATCATGTGCAGGAAATTGGCGCAGTACGACAGGTCGTTGCGCGGGTACATGAACGGCTGGCCGATGCTCTTCTTGTGCGAGAAGGCGGCGATCGTCTTCGCCTTCGCCAGCAGGCGGATGATGTTGAGGTCGATGTCCTCCTGCCGCTCCGGGTAGTAGGCGGAGAGGCTGGCGACCATCGCCGACAGGATCGCCATCGGGTGCGCCCCCGCCGGGAAGCCCTCGAAGAACTTCTTCATGTCCTCGTGCAGCAGGCTGTGATACGTCAGGTTCTGACGGAACTGCTTGATCTCCGCGGCATTCGGCAGGTGGCCATAGATCAACAGGTAGCAGACGTCAACGAAGTTGGTCCTGCCGGCGATCTCTTCGATCGGATATCCCCGGTAGCGCAGGATCCCCGCCTCGCCGTCGATGAACGTGATCGTGCTCTCGCAGGCGCCGGTGTTGCCGTATCCCGGATCGAGCGTGATGTACCCGGTCTCCGCCCGCAGCTTCGAGATATCGATCGCTTTTTCGCCCTCGCTGCCGATCACCACCGGCAGGTCGTGCTCCTTCCCTTCCAGCACCAGCTTCGCCGCCGCCGGGCGAGCGCCCGCGCCTGCCTCTTCCACCGCCACTGCCACCGCCTCTCCCGTCTGCTGCGCCATCGCGACTCTCCTCGTGGACGACGTTTCGTCCACCGGCATCGATTTTAGTCCCGGGCGAGCAGCGCAAGCAAGGAAGACCGGGCGGTGCGGCGGTGCGCCGGCATCGCGCGGCCGCGGCCGGCCCCGGCTCACGGCTCAGGGCTCACGGCTCGTACGCCGCGCAGGACGTGTCGTTCTCCCAGACCTCGACCCGCGCCACCCAGATCCGCCCGGCCCGTCCGCCCTCGTCCGTGTCCGCATCCACGCCCTCCCCGCCCCCGGGCTCCGTTCCAGCCGCCCCGGCGCCTCCGGCCAGGCGCCGCGAGACCTCGTCATGGACGTGCTGCGCCAGCAGCTCGGCGGTCGTGTTGCGCTCGTCGAACGGCGGCACCTCGTTGAGCACCCGGTGGTCGAAGGGGCCGAGGACTTCCTGCATGATCGCCTTGAGGTCGGCGAAGTCCAGGACCATGCCCAGGTCGTCGAGTCTCCGCGCCCGCAGGTAGACGCGCACCCGGTAGTTGTGGCCATGCAGGTTCTCGCACCCGCCCTGGTGGCCCCGGATCGCGTGCGCCGCGGCGAACGTGAAGTCCTTGCTGATCGTGTGCATGTGCCCGTGCGCTCGTTGGCCGTGTGCTCGTCGCGCCCGGCCGATTCTATCGCGGGCGGCCGATCCAGGATTTTGAACCGAAGGGAATCGGCACGGTACTTACCCTGTTGAAGGACTCAGGGCGGGTTAGCGGGAGTTGAGCCCGTCCCGGAGGCAACTCCTCCGACAATCTCTTCAGCTCCCTCTCCTCCCCCCGCACCGTCTCCCTCCACGATGCGGGGCTTTTTTTGGCGCGTACGGGCCCCGGGTCCCGGCTGGCCTGGCGCCCGGCCGCCTGACGCCCGGCTACCCGGCCGCCGTGGCCGCCCGGAAACCTCCGGCGGCCATCCACGTAGTGGGAGGCACGGGGCGTGCAGCTCTTCGCCGCCGCGGCGCCTCGCGAGGTCCACGTCCATGGGCAACCTTCTCCAAGACCTGCGGTTCGGCAGCCGGCTGCTGTGGAAGGACAAGGGCTTCACGCTCACCACGCTGCTGACCCTCGTCGTCTGCATCGGCGCCAACGCCGCGATCTTCGCGGTCGTGCACTCGGTCCTGCTGCGGCCGCTCCCCTTCGCCGCGTCGGACCGCGTCGTGCTGGCCTACAACAGCTACCCGCGGGCGGGCGTGATCCACGCCGACAGCGGCGTTCCGGACTACTACGACCGTCTCCGCGACGTGCCCGCCTTCGCGCGGATCGCCCTGTACCGGGACCGCGGCTTGACGCTGAGCGGCGAGGGCACCACCGCCGCCAGGATCTCGGCCCTGGCCGTCACGCCGTCCTTCTTCCCCCTCCTCCGCGTCCGGGCGTTGCGCGGCCGCGTGTTCCGCCCCGAGGAGGGCGAGGTCGGCGGCGAGCACAAGGTCATCCTGAGCTACGGCCTGTGGCAGCGGCTCTTTGCCGGCAGCGACAGGGCGGTGGGCAAGGACCTGCGGCTCAACGGCGTGCCCTTCGCGATCGTCGGCGTGATGCCGGCCGGCTTCCTGTTCCTCAAGGCCGACACCCAGCTCTGGATACCGCTCGCCTTCACCGCCAAGGAGAAAGGCGACGAGTCGCGGCACAACAACAGCTGGACCATGATCGCGCGGCTGCGGCGGGGCGCCACCGTCCGGCAGGCGCAGGAGCAGATCGACGCGCTCAATGCGCGCAATCTCGACCGCTTCCCGGCGACGCGACAGGTGCTCGTCGACGCCGGCTTCCACACCGTCGCCGTGCCCCTGCAAGAGGAGCTCGTGAGCACGGTCCGGCCGGTCCTCTACCTGCTCTGGGGCGGCGTGATCTGCGTGCTGCTGATCGGTTGCGTCAACCTCGCCAACCTCGCGCTGGTCCGGGCGAGCGGACGCCTCAGGGAGCTGGCCACCCGCCAGTCGCTCGGCGCGGGCCACCTCCGCATCGCGCGCCAGCTGCTGATCGAATCGCTGCTGCTCACGGCGGCCGGCGGTCTCGGCGGCGTGCTGCTGGGCAGATGGCTCCTCGGCTTCCTCTCGTACCTCGGCATCGACGAGCTGCCGCGCGGCAGCGAGATCCACATGGACGCCTTCGTGGTGACGGCGATGCTGGGGCTGGCGATCCTGATCGGCGCCGTCATCGGCATCGTGCCGGTGGCCAAGCTGCTGCGGGTGAACCTCAACGCCCTGCTGCGGGACGAGGGCCGCGGCGGCACCAGCGGGCGGGGGGCGCGGCGCGCGCGGCGCGCGCTGGTCACCGCGCAGTTCGCCTTCGCCTTCATCCTGCTGGTCTGCGCGGGATTGCTGGCGGTGAGCTTCCGCCGGGTGCTCGCCGTCCATCCCGGATTCGACCCGGACGGCGTGCTCACCGCGTGGATCAGCCTGCCGCGGGCCCACTACCAGACCGACGCTGAGCTGCTGGGCTTCACCTCGCGCCTGCTGGAGGCGACGCGGCGCCTGCCGGGGGTGCAGTCCGCCGGCGTCACGACGACGATCCCCTTCGGCGGCAACTACAGCGACAGCGTCATCTTTCCCGAGGGCTACGTCATCGGCAAGGGCGACTCGCTGATCTCGCCGAGCCAGCTGGCGGTCAGCGAGGGCTATCTCGAGACGATGCGCACGCGGCTGCTGCGCGGCCGGATGTTCGACGCCGGCGACACCGCCCAGGCGCCGAAGCGCGTCCTGGTCGACGCCCGGCTGGCGGCGAGGTTCTGGCCGAACCTCGATCCGATCGGGCGGCGGCTCTACCAGCCGAAGGATTCGCAGCATCTCACCCCGGGCCCCAACGCGGAGTACTACACCGTCGTCGGCGTCGTCGAGAGCGTCAAGCTGCGGGGCCTGGTCGAGGGGGGAGATGCGCGCCTCGGCGCCTACTACTTCCCCATTGCACAGGCGGCGGACCATGGCTTCGGGCTCGCCGTCCGCTCCGCCGGCGATCCCCTGCTGCTCGCCGCCGCCCTCCGCCGCGTCGTCGCGGGCATCGATCCCGAGCTGCCGCTGTACAGCATCAGGACGATGAGCCAGCGGACGGCGGAGGCGCTGGTCGGCCGCCGCGTCCCGATGCTGCTGGCGCTCGGCTTCGCCGTGGTGGCGCTGTTCCTCTCCGCGGTCGGCGTCTACGGCGTGCTGGCCTACCAGGTGGCGCAGCGCACGCGCGAGATCGGCATCCGCATGGCGCTCGGCGGCACGGCGCGGACCATCTCCGGCATGGTGATGACGGAGAGCGTCCGCATGCTCGCGCTGGGGCTGGGTATCGGCCTGGCCGGCGCCTTCGCCGCCAGCCAGGCCATGCGCGGCCTCCTCTACGGCGTGCAGCCCATGGACCCCGCGGTCCTGGCCACGGTCGCGGCCGTGCTGGGCTGCGTCGCTCTGGTCGCGGCGGCGGTCCCCGCTCGCCGCGCGCAACAGATCGATCCCGCCGTGGCCCTGGCCGCCGAGTAGGGCAAGGGCTCCTCGGACCAGGCTCCTCGGGCAGTCCTCGGACGGTCCTCGGACAGTCCTCGGACATAATGGGGGGGCCGAGGCGGTCCGCCGCCCCCCCCAAGCCATGAACGCCCGCGTCGAGCTGCCCCTCTGGATGGTCGTGGTCCTGCTGCTGCTCGCGGCCTGGGCGGCGCTCGACCGGCTGCTGGTCCCGAGCGTGCGCTGGTACCTGCGGCGCCGGGTCAACCGCGTCATCGACGAGCTCAACTCCCGCCTCAAGATCGGCATCCGGCCGTTCCAGCGCACCCGCCGGCAGGTGCTGATCGACCGCCTGCTCTACGACCCGCAGGTCGTGCAGGCGGCCGAGGCCAGCGCCCGCGAGCGCCAGATGCCGCGCGAGGTCGTGCTCGCCGACATCGAGCGCTACGCCCGCGAGATCGTTCCGGCCTTCAACGCCTACTTCTACTTCCGGCTGGGCACCCTGGTCTCGCGGCGGGTGGCGCGCCTGCTCTACCGGGTGCGCCTCGCCGCCAGCGACGAGGCGGCCCTGGCCGCGGTGCCGCCCGACTCGACCGTCGTCTTCCTGATGAACCATCGCAGCAACATGGACTACGTGCTGGTGGCCTACCTGGCCTCCGACCGCACGGCGCTGTCGTACGCGGTCGGCGAGTGGGCGCGGATCTGGCCCCTGCAGACGCTCATCCGCGCCACCGGCGCCTACTTCGTGCGCCGCAACTCCCGCGACCCGCTCTACCGCCGGGTGCTCGAGCGCTACATCCAGATGGCCACCGCCGCCGGGGTGACGCAGGCCGTCTATCCCGAGGGCGGCCTGACCCGCGACGGCCGCCTGCGCCCGCCGAAGCTGGGCCTGCTCGGCTACATGCTGCGCACCTTCGACCCCGAGGGCGAGCGCGACCTGGTGTTCATCCCGGTCGGCATCAACTACGACCGCACCCTCGAGGACCGCACCCTGCTCCTCGACGCGGCGCGGGGGGCTGGCGGCGGCGCCGTGCCGGCGGCCGCGGCAGGCGGCGCGGCGCCCGCTGCCGGCGGTCCCGGCATGGCGCGCGCTCTCGCCACCACCCTGCGCTTCGTGCTGCGCCAGCTGGGCCTGGCGGCGCGGAGCCGCTGGCACCGCTTCGGCTATGCCTGCGTCACCTTCGGCACGCCGATCTCGATGCGCCGCGTGCTGCGCGAGCGGCGGCTCGACTTCCGCGCGCTGGCGCCGGCGGAGCAGTCCGAGCGGCTGGCCGCGCTCGGCGGCGAGCTGATGGCGGCGGTGGGCGCCGTCGTGCCGGTGGTGCCGGTGCCGCTGGTGGCGGCGGTGTTCGTCGAGCGCGCCGAACGCGGCCTCGGCCCGGTGTCGCTGCTCGAGCTCAAGGCCTCGGCGTGGCGGCGGATGGCGGCGCTCGAGGCCGGCGGCGCCCGGGTCTACGTGCCGCGCAGCGACCAGGACTACGCCATCGCGGCGGGGCTGCGCATGCTCACCCTGCGTCACCTGGTCGAGGAGCGGGAGGGGCTGTACGCGGCGCGCGAGGCCGAGCTGCCGCTGCTGCGCTACTACGCCAACTCGATCGCGCACCTGGGCGCGCGCGCGCCGGCCGCCGGCCCCGATGCGGCCGTCGCGGCAGCCGCGGCCGCCACCGCGGGGGCAGCCGCCGCGGCGGCCGCGGGTCCCGCCGGCGGCGGCGAGCCGCAACTCGGCGCCGGCGCCGCCGTATCCACGGCTTGAGATGAGCAAGCGCCGCGCGCGCCGGGAGCGCCATCCCAAGCCCGCCAGGAAGCAGCGAGCGAAGCGCCGCACCACCTGGGCGGAGCGGGTGGCGGCCTGTGGGAGGTTCCTGCGCGAGTACACCGCCGGCCTCAACCGCCGCGAGATCAAGCGGCTGTTCGACCGCGACGCCGCCAGCGCCTACTCGGTGCTGACCCGCGAGCACGCCCAGCTGCCCGAGCCGGAGGGCCGCGCCAAGCGCCTGCTGTTCCGCACCCGCCTCGCCTTCCTCGGCCTGTCGTACAAGCTGACGCCGGCGCGGCGCGCTCTTTTCGCCGTCTCGCTGATCTGCATCGTGGTGGCGCTGGCGACCGGCAGCTCCACGTACAGCCACGCGGAGCACGGCCGCAGCTTCCGGGTCAGCATCGATTTCTCGCCGCTCTGGTTCCTGCTCAGCAGCGGCGGCCTGCTCTTCCTGCTGGCCCTCGAGCTGGTCGACCGGGTGCGAGTGCGCGACGAGCTGCAGGTGGCGCGCGAGCTGCAGGCCGAGCTGCTGCCGCACGGCGCGATCGAGCTGGCGGGCTACCGGTTCGCCCACTCCTACCGCACCGCCAACGAGGTGGGCGGCGATTACTACGAGGTCTTGCCGCTGCCCGACGGCCGGGTGGCGCTGATGGTCGGCGACGCCACCGGGCACGGCATGGCGTCGGGCCTGGTGATGGCCATCGCCAACGCCACCCTGAAGACCGCGCTCGACCTGGACCCCGATCCGCGGCGGGTGATCGCGCTGCTCAACCGCACGCTCTGCCGCACCGGCACCCGGCGGACGTTCATGACCGTCTTCTACGCCCTGCTGTCGCCGGCCGACGGGGAGCTGGTCTCGGTCTGCGCCGGGCACCCTTTCCCGCTGCTGCGCCGCGCCGGCGGCAGGCTGGAGGAGCTGGGGCGAGGCGGCCTGCCGCTCGGGGTGCGCGACGACCTGGCGCCGGAGCCGCAAGCCGTGACGCTCGGGCCCGGCGACCTCCTGGTGCTCTACACCGACGGCCTGGCCGAGGCGATCGACGCCCGGGCGGAGGCCTTCGGCTACGAGCGCATCGCCGAGCTGACCCGGCCGGGCGGCACGCCGCAGGAGGTGCACGACCGCATCCTGGCCGCTTTCGACGCGCACGTCGGCGACGAGCCGCTGCGCGACGACCTGACTCTGCTGGTGATCGCCCGCGACGGCGGCGCGGCGGCCAGGCCGCGGCCCGCCGACACCGCCGCCAAGGTGGCGGCCATGGCGGCGGACATAACGGCGGACATAACGGCGGACATAGCGGCGGCGATCTCCGGCGGCGCGGGAGGTCCGGGCGGCCCGGGCACTGCCGGCGGCCCGGGTAGTCCCGGCGGCTCGGGCACTTCCGGCAGCTCCGGCAGCTCCGGCGGCGCCGCGTGAGCTCCGGACGCTTCTCGCGCGCTGTCCTGCTGCCGCTGACCGATGCCTGGCGCGGCCTCGATCGCTGCCTCGAGCGGGGCGCCCTGGCGGTCGCCTGGGCCGGCGCCGGACTGCTCGCCGGCTGGTGGGTCTACGTGCCGGCGCACGAGCTGCTGCACGCGGCGGCCTGCCAAGCGGCCGGCGGCGAGGTGCGGCGGCTCGAGATCGCGCCGCTCTACGGCGGCGCCGTGCTCGCGCGGCTGCTGCCGTTCGTCGCCGGCGGCGGCGAGTACGCCGGCCGCCTGCGCGGCTTCGACACCCGGGGCAGCGATCTCGTCTACCTCGCCACCGATCTCGGCCCCTACCTGCTGACGCTGGCGCCGGGGGTCTGGTGGCTGCGCCGCGCCGCCCGCGCCCGCCGGGCCTTCGCCTTCGGCGCCTCCCTCCCGGTCGCCCTGGCACCCTTCCTGTCCCTGACCGGCGACGCCTACGAGATCGGCTCGATCCTGGTCACCCGGCTGCCGCCCTGGACAGGTCCCGCGGCGCGCCAGCTGCTGCGCGGCGACGACCTCTGGCTCCGCCTCGGCGCGATCGCCGCGAGCGCGGGCGAGGCGCGGCCGCTCTGGCCCCTCTGGCTGGGGGCCCTGTTCGCCGCCGCCGCCGGCCTCGCGTGGGCGCTGCTGACCTACGGCGCCGGCGCCGGGCTGGCCGCCCTGGCGGGGCAGCCGGCGCTGGGGACCGCGGCCGGGGACCCGGGCAAGCCGGTCGAAGTCCCCGGACCGCCCCGGTAGGAGAGACGAGGACCGGCCGTGCCGGCCGGCCGAACCGGCCTACGAGGTGAGTTTCTCCCAGTCCGCGTCGGGCGCGTCGAGAGCGATGGAGAGGCCGCCGTCGGAGCCGACGAACACCGGGTCCTTGACCACCTTGACCTTGCCGCCGCCGACCGCCGCCAGCTCCTGCTCGAGGCGCGGGCCCAGGCCGCGGATCAGGCCGGTGCCGCCCGACACGACGATGTTGTTGCGGACCTTCTCCTGGTAGTCCGGCTGCACGCGCGACAGCAGGTCGAGCATCGACTCGACGATCGGCGGCAGCAGCCCTTCACAGGCCTGCCGCATCTCCTGGGTGATGTCGATCGCCGTCGGCTTGCCGTTGACCGGCACGGTCACGACGACCGGGTTGCGGGTGGCGCCGACGAAGCTCGACTCCTCCTTCCAGGCGCGGACCATGTGGATGGAGAAGCGGGCGTCCGGGAAGCGCTCCCGGGTCAGGCGCGACAGCTGCTCGTCGATCCAGTCGCCGGCCTGGGTCAGGGTGCGCTGCTCCTCGTCGGCCGGCAGGCGGCCGTTCATGACGCAGAAGTCGGTGGTGCCGGCGCCGAGGTCGATGATCATGGTGTGCAGCAGCGCCTCGAGCCCGTAGGCCACCGCGAACGGCTCGGAGACGATCATCAGGCTGTCCACCGCGTCCTGCATCGCCTTGCGCACGTTCTGCTTGTTGACCCGCAGCGCCTCGGCGGGGACGCCGACCACGGCCCGCACCTTCATGCCGTTGCGGGTCTCGCGGGCGACGCCGACCAGCGACAGCAGGTGCCACAGCAGCTCGCGCACCGCGGCCTCGTCCTTCTCCGAGCCGTCCTTGATCAGGCCCTCCTCGAGCGGCCGGTGCAGGTCGAGCATCGAACGGTTGTCGAGCGCCTCCTGGCCGATCAACACCGGCTTCTTCAGCACCTTGCGCGCCACCATGTCAAGCGGCCATCCGACGTAGCTCTCGACCACGTGGCGCTGGCCGTTGGAGGCCGAGATCGAGCTGCGCGACGTCCCCAGGTCGATGCCCACGTGGAGGACGGGTTTGCTCTCGGTCATGCTGTTCGTGTCCTTTCTCGTCATCTCAGTGGCATGTCCTCGCCGCCCGCGGCGACCCTCGATCACCCACCGTGAGCGGCGGCGCCGCCGCGGGCCTCGCTGGCGTACGCCCGCAGGCCCCCGGCCAGCGCCTCGGCGATGTACTGGCGGTAGAGCGGCCTGGCCAGGAGCCGCGCCTCCTCGGCGTTCGAGGCGCAGGACACCTCGGCGAGGATGGCCGGCATCTGGGTGGAGAGCAGCACGATGAACGGTGCCGACTTGACCCCGCGGTTCTCGATGCCCGGATTCACCCGCCCCAGCGACCGGAACAGCGCGGCCTGCACGACCTGGGCGAGCTGTCGCGACTTGTCCTGGCGGACGCCGGCATAGATGCCGTCGAGCAGCTGCCGCATGTCGGACATCGAGTAGCCGGAGTCGCGGTTCTCGAGCGCCGCCAGGCGATTGAGGAAGGGATCGTTGGTCGGGCCCAGGAAGTAGGTCTCGACGCCGCGCGAGCCGCGGTCCTCGAACCAGTTGACGTGCACCGAGACGAAGACGTCGGCGCCCGAGCGGTTGGCGATCGCGGCGCGCTCGGCCAGCGACACGGCGTCGTCGTCCCCCCGGGTCATCACGACCTCGAAGTCATGCCCCGCCTCGAGCAGCTCGCGCAGGCGGCGGACGATGTCCAGGGTGATGTCCTTCTCGAGCAACCCGAGCGGCGTCCTGGTCCCGAGGCTGTCGCCGCCGTGCCCGGCGTCGAGAGCGATCCTGCGCACCGCGAGCGGCAGCACCGCGGGATCGATCGCGGCCGCCGCCGCCAGGCCGGGCGCAGGCGCCGCCTGGGAGGGCGGTCCGGCTTCCCGGGCGGGCGACGGGCTCGTGGGCAGGACCTGACGCGCCTGCGACGCGGCGAGCGTCCGGAGCGGCGGCGGGGCGGCGGAGAGGGTCGAGAGCAGCCGGGTCGAACCGATCAGGGCGGTCGACAGCACCACCAGCGCCAGGGCGCCCGCCAGGCGCAGGTACGGCACGCGGCGCGGCCGCGAGGGGCGGCGCCTCCGGCCCTGGATGAGCTCCACGTTCTGCTGCACCAGGTCGTGCAGCAGGCGGCGCTTGAGGCGGTCGACGTTGGCCTTCGACTGCGGCATCCGAAGCAACCCGCGGTAGCGGAGCCCCTTTCGCGAGAGGTGACTCGCCGCTCGGCGGCACCGGGCCGCCGTGTAACCTCGCATGGAAGAAAGCTCCAGGGCCCGAAAGTGTACTACAGGTGCGGCCTCGTCTTAACCCCCCCAAGGATGGCAAGGATGGGTAGTGGGTCCGTTTCCCCTGCGCCCCTTTGGGCGAGGCGCTAAAAGCCTGCTCGCCAATCCCCATGGCGCCTCGCCCAAGGGGGCGCAAGGGGAAACGGACTCACTACCAAGGGATGGTCGGGATCGTCGCGCAGGCCCTGCTTAGGGTTACTTGCCGCGCAGGTGGATGCGGAGCTGGTGCGGACCCGGTTCGATGGCCGTGACCTGTACGTTGCGGCCGCCAAGGTCGAGCACGATGTGGAGCTCCCGGGGAGGGTGGTAGCCGGTACGGATCTGCAGCAGCTCCGGGGTGCTTACCGCGACGCGAGGCGAAGGGTACGGCCGGTCGATGCCAGTGATCCGGACCACTTCGCGCACCGGCGAACCGCCGATCCGTTCGTGTGAGTAAGACTGGCCGATGAACTCGCCATTGCCCCACAGCACCACCTCGGTACCATCTCCCGACGCCTGCCAGGAGATCCGGTCGATGGCCGTGACCCGGGTGCCAGCGGTCGCGGGGCCGCCCGTGGTGCGGCCGGCACCGGCCGTCGCGACCGGCTCCATCACGGCGCGGCCCGCCGGCGAGGAGCCGGCGGCACCGGCAGGGCCGGTAGCGGCGCCTGCCGAGGTCGCGGCCGCGCCGTTCGGGCCGCTCCCGGCGTTCGCGGCGCTCGCGCCACTGGCGGCCGGGGCCGGGGCGGAGGCCGACGGCGCCGCGAGGGGCCTGGCAGCGGTCGCGGAGGTCGACCCGACCGCGGCTGGCGCGGCCGGCGCTGCCGGGACGGCTGCGGCACCAGCCGCGCGGGAGGACGTACCGGCGGAGGGACCAGCGGCGCCTGGGAGTGGCGACGCCGCGCCGGACGGAGCCGCGGCGCGAGCCGACGCCGCGGTCGCCGGAGTGCCGTTCATCGGCGCCGACGCCGGCGGTGCACCGGTCGTCCCCGGGGCTCCGGTTGCCGGCGGCGGCGCCGCGCCGGGGCCGGCGGGAGGGGCTGGCAGCGCGGCGTGGCTCGCTGCTCCCCCACCTCGACGTCCCGCCGGAGCGCCCGGGGTCCGCGGAATCGACGGGCTTGCCGGAGCCGCCGCGGCCGCCGCCCCCGATCGCCCCTCCTGGAATCTCTCGATCCACGCCAGCGCGGTGTCGCGCAGCAGGTAGACCGCCAGGCCCAGCAGCGCGATCGCCGTCAGCGCGCCAATCAGCGCCATCCGCGACCGCCGCCGCGGCGCGCGCAGATCGAAGGACGAGAACGCCGGGACCGCCGCCGCGGCGGCGGCCCGTGCCGGCACCGGTGCGGGCGCCGGTGCCGGTACCGGCGGCACCGGCAGCGCCGGCACCTCGGGCGCGAGCTCGTCGAGGGGCGGCAGCGCCGCCACCACCTGGGCCAGCGGATCGGCGCCCCGCCCGGGCACCCCGGCGCCGGTCGGGGAGCCGCCGACGCCGGCCGCCTCGCCGAGGGACTCGAGCGGTGAACGCGGGGTGATCGCGGGCACGCCGGGCAGCTGCTGGATCGCCGGCAGCTCGAGCGTCCACGGCAGCGACGACGGGCCGGCCGGCGGCGGCGATGCGGCGGCCGGCGCCCCGGCCGCCGCCGCGCCCGGAGGCGGCAGGCCAGGCAACGCCGAGCCGGGAGCGCGCGATCCGGCGGGCGGCGGGCCAGGACGAGGTCCGGCAGTGGCGGTGGCGGCGGTGGCGGCAGCAGCGACTCCCGCGGCCGCTCCGGGCCAGACAGGAGGCTCGTCGCCGCGACCGGGCTCGGCAGGCGTCTCACTCCCGACCCCGGCGCCGGGCTGGACAGGAGCATCGCCACCGACGCCGGGCTGGGCGGCCGGCTGGGCGCCGAGGCCGGCGGGCGGCGTCACGTCGAACGGCTTGCCGCCGTGCGCGACGTAGTCGTCGACGATCTTGTAGATGAGGTCCTTGCTGCCCGGGCTCAGCTCGATGAAGCGCACGCCCATGCCCGGCGGACGCTCCGGTCCCTCGCTCCGCTCGCGCGCCCACACCACCTCGCCCCGCCCATGGATCAGCTCGAAGCCGTCGCCCAGCCGGAACTCGAAATCGAGCAGCTGCCCCGGCGGCTCCGGCGTCTCCGTCCTGATGAAGATGCCGCCCGGCGAGATGTTGGAGAAGTACTCGTTGATGAAGCCGCTGAAGCGATCGAACTTGAGCTGGATGCGATGCGCCAGCGGCACGCGAGTCGAGTCGCGCGGAGGATTGGAGTAGTCCGTCACCGCCTGGTCGCTCTGGTCGTCGCGATCGGGGCGGTCGGTGGAAGAGGCCCAACGCCCCCAGACCTCCTGCTGGTCCGATCCCATGACTGTGCCGGGATGATACATGAAAGCCCGACCCGCCCGGGAAGGCCGGCCCTCGGTCCGGTCGGCGAGAGCTCCGCGAGGGGGCGGAGAGTACGGTCCGCCCCCTCCTCGGCAAGTCTTCAGGGCATGGTGAAGGTGCAACTCCCGCACTGGCTACAGGAACCGTCGGTGACACAGCCGATCCACTGATAGGTGTGATTGGACACGTGCAGCCCGGACGCCGGGACCTGGGAAGCGCTCCAGGTCACCGAGAAGGATGGCTCACCGCTGACATTGAGACCGACCGGGATGCAGTTGTTCGCGCCATAGGCGCCTGCAGACGGATTCCAACACAGGGTCGTCGCGTTGGTGACGTCCTCGTAATAGGCGAACGCGTCGGTCCAGTTGGCGTTGAACCCTGCTCCCCAGGCGGTATCGCTGGCATGACCGTAGAACGAGGACGGCGGTGTCCCGCAAACGTCAGCATAGGTGATCGAGCAGGTCTTGTCCCAGATGTGGGTCGCGTGGGTCGTCGTGCTGCTGTCCGGCCATTGGATGTAGGCCTCGGCGGTCTCGTCACCGGACTGGCCTGACCAGGTCCACGGTCCCTTGGTCGCATTGCCAGAGCCATCCGTGCACATCCAGCCCGGGGTCGTCGTCCAGGAGCCGCCGTTGCGGGTGATCACCAGATCGCCGCAGACGCTCGCCGGCGCACCCGCCACCGAGTAGTAGAGATCAGGAGTGCTCTGCCAGTTGATGGAGCTGCTGAAATAGCCGACTCCGCCGCTCGCCAAGGCGGACTGGAAGGTCAGAGAGGTGAGGAAGACGACGCAGGTGACAATCTTGTTCCACATAGTTGGACTCCTTTTGAAAGAGTGCTTTAACACTCATACATATATATACAGTGTGCCGACGAACCTGAGATGCGCCTCGGCTGCGGCGAATTCAAGGAACTGAAGCTGGCCCACCAGCCAGCGGCCGGCAGCGGCCGGCGCCCGCGGATCGTCGGGACCGTGTGCTAGCATCCCGCTTTCCTTCGAGGGGGGCCAGCCATCCCCCTCAATCCCCGCCCTGGGACCAACGGCCGGCGACTCCGCGAAGATCGCCAGCGCGGCGGAGCGAGCCATGAACAGAAAACGTGTGCTGATCGCCGGAGCCGGCGGCATGGGGAGCGCGGTCGGGCTGCTGCTGCGGGAGTTGGGGGGCTTCGAGGTCGACCTGTTCGTCGGCGACTCGGACGGGCACCGGGCCGCGGCGGCGGCGGCATGGATCCGCGAGGGATCCGCCCATCCGGGCGAGGTGCGCGCGTTCCACCTTCCCGCCGCCTCGACCTCGCCCGATCTCGAGCAGGCGCTCGAGGCCTCGGACCTGCTGCTGGACTGCCTTCCGGGCAGGGAGGCGCCGCGCATGGCCCGCCTGGCCCTCCGCCACCGCCTGCACTACGCCAACCTCACCGAGCACGTGCGCGAGACCGACGAGGTGATCGAGCTGGCGGCCGGCTCCGAGCAGGGCTTCGTCCTCCAGACCGGTCTCGCCCCGGGCTTCATCAACGTGCTCGCCAACGGCCTGTTCCAGCGCTTCTGCCGCGAGCACCGGGTGACCGGCGCCGAAGACGTGCGGATGCGGGTCGGCGCGCTCACCACGACTGCCCGGCCGCCTCACTACTACGGCTTCACCTGGAGCTCGATCGGCGTCGCGACCGAGTACGTCGAGCCCGCCACCGTGATCCGCGACGGCAAGCGCACCACCCGGCCTTCGCTCTCCGACCGCGAGACGATCGTGATCCATGGGGTGCTCTACGAAGAGGCCCTCACCTCGGGCGGCGCCGCCGACTTGCCGCAGGTAATGGCCGGCCGGGTGAACCGGCTCGACTACAAGACCCTGCGCTACCCCGGCCATTACGCCTGGGTGCAGTCGATCCTCGACGAGGCGCCGCCCGGAGTGGATCGCGCCGACTACCTCCTGCGGCGCATGGAGCAGGAGGTGCCGAGCGTCGACGACGACCTGGTGACGACCTATGCGGCGGTCGAGGGGCGGGCCGCCGACGGCACCCTGCGCCGCCTCGAGGATGCCCGCGTCATCCATCCCCGCCGTATCGGCGCCCGCAGTCTCAAGGCGATCCAGGCCACCACCGCCGCCGGCCTCGCCGAGGCCGCTCGCCTGTTGCTCGAGGGCCGGTGCCAGGGGGTCTGCCAGCAGAGCCAGATCGATGCCGCGAGCTTCCTGAGCGGACCCTTCGTGAGCGCCGTCTACGGGTAGCGGGCCCCTCCCCTCTTCTCGCTCGGGCTTTCCCCCCTCCGGCCCCTTTGGGCGAGGCGCGGCAGTCCACCACCCCAGCGTCCACCACTGCCGCGCCTCGCCCAAAGGGGCCGGAGGGGAGAAAGCCCGAGCGAAGGGGGGAGGGATCGACATGCATACTTTGTGGAAAAGGTAACAGGGCTCCCCCTCCGGGATCGGCTTGTCACAACCGGTGACGGTCGTGTAAACATTTTCAAACCGCTGTAAACAAACGGCTTACGGCGACTGCACAAAGATCTGTTCAAAGCGTGTCAAACCGCTGTCGCATCGCATATTTTTTTTGTCTCCCCCGGCGTTTCCCACAAGCTTTTCCACAGCATCTGTGGAGATTGGAGGGAAGGCCTGGTATGTGTCCCACAGGGTGGGTCGGCTCAGGCTTGAAAATGACCCGATGGCCCTCTCTATGACCCACATCGGCGGCTCTGGAAGGGCGCACCGTCGGTGCCGAGCAGGGAGGTCGCCGGCGGCATGCCCAGACGCTCGACGACGCTGGCCCGCAGCCTCAGCAGCTGCCACCGGGCGAGCCAGGGGAGGCGCCGGAAGAGGTGAAGCGAGGTCGCCTGGGTGAAGCCGCCGCCGTCGACGATCAGCTCCAGGCGGACGATGGCGCCGCGGCGCGCCGACGGGGAGGGCGCCGCCGCCAGCAGGGCCAGCTTCCAGCCCGCGTCGACCCCCGGCCACCGGCGAACCTCCTCGAGCGCCTGGCGGAAGAGCGGTTCGCGCCCCTCCCAGAACGTCGCCGCCATCAGGCGCGGCTCGGCCAGCAGGGCGCGGGCGCCGAGCCTCGGCGCCGCCGCGGTGTCGGGCGCCGAGGCCATCAGGTAGAAGGGCGGGAACGGCGAGAGCGGATCGAGGGCGCAGCCCTGCTCGAACGCCGCCGGCGCCCAGACCTCGCCCTCCGCGCGTCCAAGAATGCCGGCGGCCAGCCACGCCAGGCCGACTCCCTGCCCATCGCGGGCCGCGCGCCACGCCAGCGCGGCGGCGCCGGATTCCCCCGCCCCGCCGCCCCGCAGCAGCGCGAGCCGCAGGCGATAGAGCGGGAACGCCGGGTCGAGCCGCACGGCGGCGGCCAGCTCGGACAGGGCGGCGGGACTGCGGCCCTCCTGACCCGCGGCCACCGCGCGGTCGTAGTGCCAGCGCGCCATCTGCGGCGCCAGCAGCGCCGCCGCCGCTGCCAGGCCGTAGACGCACGCCGGCCCGTTCAGCCAGGCCGGCGCCGGCCGCGTGCCCGCCCTGGCGGACCGCGAGGGGCCGCCGTCCTCCGTGGACCGCCGGCGCTGCCACGGCGGGGCGGCCGCGCTCGCCGCGGCGGCGCCACTCGCCGGCGCCGCCGCACTGCCGCCGGCCAGCGCCGCGCCCGCGGTCACGGCCAGCGCCAGGGGAAGGGCCGAGACCGCCACCGCGGCGGTGCCCAGCCAGGCGATGCCCGCCCCCGCAAAGCCCAGGCAGCCCGCGGCGAGCATGACGGGATCGACGGCCGCGCGCCGCTCCGCCCATCGCCGTCCGAGGAACGCGCCGGCGGTGGCCAGGGCGCACAGCAGACCCAGGGCCCCGGTCTCGTAGGCCAGGTGCACCGGCAGCGTGTGCAGCTCGCCGACCGCCTCGCCCCATGGGTTGAGACCGGGGCGCGGCGCCAGGAACCAGGCGGCCGTCCAGGGCGCCGAGCCGGGTCCCCATCCCAGCCAGGGGCGTTCCTTCCATCCTTGCCAGCCGGCCTCGACATAGATCGCCCGCGCCAGCGCCGACGCGTCGCGCCGCGCGGCGATGCGCGCCAACCGCGGCAGCTGGGAGGCCGCCAGCGCCAGGCCAAGCACTGCCAGCGCGACGGCCAGCCGCCGCCGAAGCCGCATGCCGCTGCCGCTGCCGCTGCCGGGGGTGCCGTCCGGACGGTGACGGTCGCCTCCGCGGCCGGCAAGCCAGACCGCCGCGAGCAGCGCCTCGCACGCCACGGCCGCGCCTCCCGCCAGCGACCGCCCGACCAGCATCCCGGCGACGCCGAGGGCGCCCGCCCCGGCCCCCAACCAGCGCCAGCCGCTCTTCTCGCGCAGCGGCAGCAGCGCGACCGGCAGCAGCGTCGCCAGCCACGTCGCCAGCAGCGTGTGATGCCCGAGCGGCGCCAGCGTGCCGCCGAGGCCGGGCGCCGCTCCGCGCCGTTCCGCGGTCATGGCCGCCGCCACCGCCGCGCCCGCCGTCTCCCCGCCGCGGAGCTCCGCGATCAGCGCCCATCCCGCGAGCAGCGCCACCGCCGCGGCCATGCCCCGCGCTCCGAGGCGGCGCGCCGCCTCGCTCTCCCAGCAGCGGGCGACCGCTCCGGGCAGGCCCAGGTAGGCCGGCAGCAGCACCACCGCCGCCAGCCCTGCCCGCGGCACCGGCGACAGCCAGGCGCTAACCGCCGCCGCGAGCCACAGGCCCAGCGGCGCCAGGCGCCAGGCCCGGCCCAGCCGGAGCGGATCGCGCCACGGGCCGGCGAAGATTCCCAGCGTCAGCAGCAGCGCCGCCAGCGCCGCCGTGCTGCCGGGTGCCGTGACGCCGCCGAGCAGGTTGCCGCACCACCCCGCGTAGAGCGCCGCCAGCAGCGCCGGGACCAGCCCCGCCCATGCCGTCATGAAGCGGCATTCTACGCGGCGGACGGAGGGGACCTATCCCGGGCCGGCGGTACGGTATCCTTGGAGGTCCGCGCGGCCGGACGCCGCCGGACCGGAGAGCTGTAGACCAGGAGAGCCAGGAGAGCAGGAGAGCGAGAGATGACCGTCGACACCGCGACCGACCTTGCCGCGACCCTCGACCCGCTCGGCCTCGAGGCCGAGAACCCGGGCGCCTTCGACGGCGCCTGGATCGACACCACGGGCGAACGGGTCGAATCGATCAACCCGGCGACGGGCGAGCCCATCGCGGCGGTGCGCCTCGCCACCCGCGAGGAGTACGAGCGCGTGGCGGCGGCCTCGGAAGCCGCCTTCCGCGCCTGGCGGACGTGGCCGGCGCCGCGCCGCGGCGAGGTGGTGCGCCAGCTGGGCGAGGCGCTTCGCCGCCACAAGCAGGAGCTCGGCCGCCTGGTGTCGCTCGAGGTGGGGAAGATCCTCTCCGAGGGCCTGGGCGAGGTGCAGGAGATGATCGACATGGCCGACCTGGCGGTCGGCATGTCACGCCAGCTCTACGGCAGCACCATGCACTCCGAGCGGCCGTCGCACCGCATGTACGAGCAGTGGCATCCTCTCGGCCCGGTGGGCGTGATCACCGCCTTCAACTTCCCGGTCGCGGTCTGGGCCTGGAACTCGACCGTCGCCGCGGTGTGCGGCGACTCCGTGCTGTGGAAGCCCTCCCACCAGGCGCCGCTCACCGCCATCGCCGTGACCCGCATCGCGCAGCGCGTGCTGGCGGCCAACTCCGCGCCGCCGGTCTTCAACCTGGTGCTGGCCGCCCGCACCGGCGTCGCCGAGCGCCTGGTGGCCGACCGCCGCTTCCCGCTCATCTCCGCCACCGGCTCGGTGAAGATGGGGCGCGAGGTCGGCAAGGTGCTGGCCGACCGCCTGGGCCGCTCCCTGCTCGAGCTCGGCGGCAACAACGGCATCCTGGTGCTCGACGACGCCGACCTCGACCTCGCCCTGCGCGCCGTACTGTTCGCCGCCGTCGGCACCGCCGGCCAGCGCTGCACCACCACCCGCCGCCTCTTCCTGCAGCGCGGCATCGCCGCCGAGATGAAGCGCCGCCTGGTCGAGGCCTACCGCTCGATCTCGATCGGCGACCCCCTGGCGCCCGGCACCCTGATGGGCCCGCTGATCGATCGGCACGCGGTGGACAACATGCTGCGCGCCCTCGCCACCGCGCAGGCCGAGGGCGGCAAGGTCCTCTTCGGCGGCCATGCCCTCCCAGGGCCCGGCTTCTTCGTCGAGCCGACGCTGGTCGAGGCCACCGCCGAGATGCGCATCACCTGCGAGGAGACCTTCGCCCCCATCCTCTATCTCTTCGAGTTCGACGACCTCGACGAGGCCATCCGCCTCCACAACGCCGTGCCGCAGGGCCTCTCCTCGGCGATCTTCACCCTCGACGTCCGCGCCGCCGAGCGCTTCCTCGCCGCCACCGGCAGCGACTGCGGCATCGCCAACGTCAACATCGGCACCTCCGGCGCCGAGATCGGCGGCGCCTTCGGCGGCGAGAAGGACACCGGCGGCGGCCGCGAAGCCGGCTCCGACTCCTGGAAAGCCTACATGCGCCGCCAGACCTGCACCCTAAACTGGGGCACCGACCTGCCGCTGGCCCAGGGCGTCGAGTTCAAGGTCGGCGGCTGATTACGGCCACCGAGCTGGTCCGGAACCTGTAGGCGCGAGGCAGTGCTTGCCCCTCCATGGAACGACCTATAGGGAGAGTTGGAGAGGATGTGTTACTGGTCGAAAAGGTGGTAGGCTTTGTGGCATGCGCCCGAAGAAAGACATGCGGACTACAGCTGAGCTCGATCTTCACGGCCAAGTCGAGCACGAGGCCATCACCGCCAAGATTGGCGACCTTGCCGCCTACCTTCAGGAACACCTGGGTCAGAAGATGACCGCCTACCTGAGCGGCATCGATCATGCCAAGACCGTGGGTCTTTGGGTCGCCCAGAAGTCCGAGCCTCGGGATCTGCCGAGCATGCGGTTGCGCTACGCCTATCGGGCAGCTCGCATCCTGATCGACGCCTACGACGACGAGACCGCCCGGGCCTGGTTCTTCGGTTCCAACACACGTCTCGACGACGAGGCCCCCGCGTACCTGCTGCGCCACGGCACGAGCCCAGACGACCTGCGGCGGATGATTCCCGCGGCGTACGCCTTCGTCGAGGTGGCCGGCTGAGGATGTCGCAGCCTCCCATGGAGGCGTGGCTAGCCGGTCCCCGAGAACCTTCGCGGGCCGCGCCCGTACCTCAGGTCATGAACGAGCCTTCGGACGTTCATGTGCCCGCCGTACGGTATGGCAGGCTCTCCGAGGAGGGCGTGCTGCGGTTGCTGCTCGGCTGGCGGGCCGCGGTGCGGCGCAAGCTGAGGCTGCGCGGCCTCCAGGCGTGGGACATCCGTCTGCCGCCGGGGTTCCGGGCGCCGGCCCACGAGCACGCGCTGCCCTACTTCTGCATCCTGCTGGACGGCGCCCTCGAGTATCGAAGCCGCGAGGGCGCGATCGCGCTGCGTCCCCTGCTCAACGTCTTCCACCCGGCCGGCACAGTGCACAGCGCCGTCGCCGGCAGGCGCGGGGCGCGCATCGTGACGCTCGAGGCGTCGCCGGAATGGATTCGCCGCGCGGAGGATTACCTGTCGCTGCCGGAGGTGCCGACGCCCCTCGATCTCGAGGACGGCGCCTTCGCGGCCGGCCGCCTGCTGCGCGAGCTGGATGCTCCCGAGCCCTGCTCGCAGCTGGCGGTCGAGGGACTGGCTCTCGAGCTCCTCGCCGCCGCCTCGCGCGCCGCCCGGCCACGGAGCGACGCGGCCCACCGGCAGCGCGCGCCGCCGAACTGGGTGCGCCGCGCCGAAGAGCAGCTCCACGAACGCTTCCACGAACCGATCACTCTCCAGGCGGTCGCCGCCTCGCTCAACGTCACCCCCACGCGGCTCTCGTCGGACTTCCGGCGGCACACCGGCATGGGTTTCGGCGAGGCGTTGCGCCGCGTGCGGGTCGACTACGTCAAGCGCCGCCTCGGCGGTGGCGCCGTCTCGCTCGCCGACCTGGCCGCGGACGCGGGCTTCGCGGACCAGGCGCACTGCACGCGCGTCTTCAAGTCCATCACCGGCTGTACTCCGGGCAGGCTCCGCAGGGCGCTGCTCCACGAGAGCGCCGGTCTCGGCGCCTGATCCGCCTCGCGGTCTACTCCTGGCGCAGGATCTTCGCCGGATCGACGCGCGCCGCTCGCCAGGCGGGCAGCGCACACCCGAGCAACGCGACGGCCGCCATGGTCGACGTCGAGAGGGCCAGGTGGGCGCCGCCGGTGGCGCTCACCTCGAAGAGCTGGCTGGCCAGAGCGCGTCCGGAGGCGAACGCGCCGAGACCGCCGAGCAGGAGGCCGGCGACGATCCAGCGCGAACCGAGGCGCAGGACGTAGAGGACCGCCCGCGGCCGGCTCGCTCCCAGCGCCATGCGCACGCCGATGTCGCGGCGGCGCTGCACGACTGCGTGGGCCAGGACGCCGTAGACGCCGAGCACGCTCAGCGCCAGCGCCAGCGCCGAGAAGGCCGAGAGCAGCCCGGTCGTCAGGCGGCGGCGAGCCGTGCCCGCCCTCAGCGCCTCTTCCACCGGCGTCACCTCCGGCAGGGGCTGACCGGGGTCCAGGGTGTCGACCTCTCGCCGCAGCGCCGCGGCGAAACCGGCGGCCGGCAGGTCCGTTCGGACCAGCAGGGCCATGAAGTTGGGTGGCGAGAGATCGGCCCCGGCCTGCCGCTGCGGGAAGAACACCATCGGCTCCTTGCCCGCCTCGAGCGGGTCCTGCTGCATGTCCTCGACCACCCCGATCACCTCGGCGACGGTGCCCGTGCGAACCCGGATCCGCGCGCCGAGCGGCTCTCGCCCGCCGAAGAGCTGCTTCTCGAGGGAGCGATTGACGACCGCCGTGAGCGGCGCGTCCGGCGCGGTTCGTGGATCGAAGTCCCGCCCGCGCGAGAAGCGCGTCCCCAGGGTGCGGAAATAACCCGCGCTGACGATGGCGCGCAGCACCAGCGGCTGCCGCTCCGGCGGCACCGGCGGCTGGCCCTCGACCGAGATCCTGGTGTGGGGCGCCCCGATGCCGGGCGGGTACTCGGCGAGCGCGGCCGCCCTCACTCCGCCCATGCCTCGCGCGCGCGCCAGCAGCTCCTCGAAGAACACGCGCCGCTCGGCGACGCCCGGGTGCTTCGCCGGGGGAAGGGTCACCTGGACGCTCAGCAGCCGGCGGGGATCGAAGCCGAGCTCGATCGCGTCGACGTGCTGCAGGCTGCGGAGCAGGAGACCCGCCGCCGACAGCAGGATCAATGCGAGCGCGATCTCGCCGGTCACCAGCAGTCCCTGCCCGCGCGTCATCCACCGGCTGCCGGTCGCGCCGCGCTGTCCCTCCGCCAGCAGCTTCCCCGGGTCGGTTCGCAGCGTCTGCATCGCGGGAGCCGCCCCGGCAAGGATCACGGCGAGCATGGAGACCACCAGGTCGAAGGCCAGGGCGCGCGGCGACAGGGTGGCGTCGGCGATGCGTGGGAGATCGGCAGGATGCGCCGCCACGAGCAGCTTCAGGCCTGCGAACGCCAGGCCCGTTCCGAGCAGGCAGGCCGCGCCGCCGATCAGGCAGCTCTCCATCAACGCCTCGCCGAGCAGCCACCGGCGCGAGGCGCCGAGCGCCGCGCGCACGGCCTGCTCGCGCCTGCGCATCACGCCGGCGCCGAGGAGGAGGTTCGCGGCGTCGGCGCAGGCGATCCACAGCACGACGAACACGGCGCCGAGCAGGATCCAGAGCGTGGACCGTGCCGCACCCACCAGGTGCTCGTTCAGCGGCACCAGCACCAGGCGATGCGCTCGATCGAGCTGGCCCGGCAGCCGGGCCTGGTAGTCGGCCGCGATGGCGTCCGCCTCGGCCTGCGCCGCGCGCGCCGGCACGCCGGGGCGAAGGCGGGCGACCACCTGGAGATACCCGGCGCCCTGGTCGAGCCACTTCGGGCTGATGAAGCCGGCCTCGTCCGGACGGGGCAGCCAGATCTGTACGTCGGCGAACGGGAAGCGCAAGGTGTCCGGCACGACGCCGATGATCGTCGTCGGCAGCCCCTCGATCTCGAGCTTGCGGCCGATGACACCGCGGTCGCCGCCGTAGCGCCGGTGCCAGAAGCCGTACGACAGCAGCACGACGTCCGGGCCGCCACGCGCCTGCTCGTCGGCGGCGAAGGTCCGCCCGAGCACCGGCTGCACGCCCCACACTCGGAAGAAGCCGTCGCTCACGCGTGCCCCGGCGAGCTGCTCCGGGCGCTCTCTCTCGGTCAGTCCGAAGCGGCTCTCGTAGTACGCCGCCACCGCCGCGAGGTCCCGGCTCTGCGCGGCGAGCGCTTGGTACTTGGGCCACGAGATCTCCTTGAGATCGGCGAGACCCTGCACTGCCGCGCCGATCTGGACCAGCTCGTCAGCGGCGCGATAGGGCATCGGACGCAAGGCGACCGCGTCGAGCAGGCTGAAGATGGCGGTGTTGCCGCCGATCGCCAGGCCGAGGATGAGTACGGACGTGACGCCCACGCCGGGGCGGCGCCGGAGGCCGCGCAGCGTCAGGAGCAGCCCGAGCGTACGCCAGGGAGCGCGGAGACGATTCATGGACCTCATCGCTGCTTCGCCTCATGGTAGGCGAGCTCGACCAGCGAGCTCATGGCGTAAGCGAAGAACGGCGCGCCCCGCCGGTCGTCGCCAAGGATCGCATCGCGGGACGCGGCGACGTCCACCTTCTTCTTGACCTCGTCGAGAAATGTTAGCCAGGCAAGGATTCCCTGTCTTGAACGGAACTGGGTTCCTTGTACGTCGATGCCACGCGGCTCGCGGCCGCCGCCGGCGGGTGGTGCGCAGGCCTCAGGCCGCGGCTCGCCCTGCCGCCAGGCAACCGTCGCCGCTCAGAGGAGCGCGAACGCGCGGTCGAACGCGATCTCGGCGCGGCCGGGGTCGCCGGTGAGGGCGGCGCCCAGCTCGATCAGGCTGGCGCGCAGCTGGCGCCGGCTCGAGTTGCAGGCCACGCCGACCACCTGCGGCAGCGCGCCATCCGCCGCAAGGCCCGCCGCGCCCGGCGAGAGCACCTGCACCCGCTCGCCCGTCTCTCCGAGGTCCCCGGCGAGAGGCACGATCAGGGTGTCGGCACGCCGGCCGAGCGCCCGCAGGTAGGAGACCAGCCGGTCGGCGGCGTCGCCCGGCCCGAGGAGACCCTCCAGCCTCTCCTCGCCGAGGTGCGCCACCTGTTCCCGCCAGGTCATCACCTGGACGCCGAGCTCGCCGAGGAAATCCTCGAGCGCGCGCCGCACCGTGCCCTGGGCGAGCAGGGGCGCGAGGGTGAGCGTCCGCGCGCCGGCGCGCCAGCGCTCGGCGAGCGCGTAGCCGTGCGCCTCGAGAGCGCCGCGCCACGACGGCCCCGCGAACCACTGCTCGACGAGCGGCTGGATGCGCTGCAGGGGGGCGAGCGCCGGGGCCTCGCGGACGCACGCCTGGATCGCCTGCTCGACGCCGGCCAGGTCCGGCGACAGACCATTCTGGAACTCCGGGCGCAGGCGCCGATGCAGGCGGCGCAGCCGCCGCACCGCCCGGTCGGCGTGCCGGCGCAACGTCGCCTGCAGGGTCTCCTGCAACCCCGTGCCGGGCGCCGCCGCCGCTGCCGTCGCGGCGGCCTCGCGCTCGACCTGGTCGTAGCCGGTGCGGGCCGCCGCGCGGAAGTCGTGCGCGGCAAGGGTCTGGAGGGTGAATTTCTCGAAGTGCAGCCCCATGATCGCCAGGCCGATGGCATGGGGAAGCATCCGCGGACGACGCAGCAGCGTGCGGAAGAGGAACCCGAGATAAGCCGAGCCCTGGCGCGAGAGCACCTGCCGCCGCAGCGAGCGCAGCAGGGCCAGGAGCTCGGCGGGCTCGAAGCGGCGGCGGCGCCGGCCGGCCACCCCGGGACCGAGGTTCGAGATCAGCGTCCAGCAGCGCGCGAAGTAGCTCGCCAGGTCGGCCGGGTAGAGCGCCGCGAGCACCCGGCGGTAGCCGTCGATCAACACCTGCGGCTCGAGCTGCGGCCGGAAGTTGAGGGCGACCTCGACGTTGTTGCCGCTCGCCTCGCCCAGCAGGCGGCCCTCGGCCTCGAGCCGCGCGTAGAGGTCGGTGCCGCGCAGCGCGGTGAGCAATCCGACCATGGCCCTGGGGATGCCCGCCTCCTGGATGAAGGCGACCTGGGCCTCGAAGACCTCGGGACCGTCGCCGTCCAGCCCGAGGATGAAGCCGCCGGAGACCTCCATCCCCTTGCGCTGGATCGCGCGCACCGCGTGCAGCAGGAAGTCGCCGTCGCCGCGGCGGATGTTCTGCGTCTTCTTCGTCAGCTTCAGGGCCTCCGGGTTCGGGCTCTCGATACCCAGGAACACCATGTTGAACCCGGCGTCCACCATGGCGTCCATCAGCGGCTCGTGCTGCGCCAGGTTGACGCTCGCCTCGGTGAACAGGCCGAAGGGGTAGCCCCGCTGCCGCTGCCAGGCGGCGATCGCCGGCAGCAGACGGAGCGCCTCGCGGCGGTTGCCGATGAAGTTGTCGTCGACGAGGAAGACCGACCCGCGCCAGCCGAGGGCGTAGAGCGCGTCGAGCTCGGCGACCATCTGGTCGTTCGATTTCGTCCGCGGCACCCGGCCGAAGAGCTTGGTGATGTCGCAGAACTCGCAGTCGAACGGGCAGCCGCGCGAGAACTGCAGCGCCATCGACGAGTAGGCGTCGAGGTCGAGCAGCTCGAAGCGCGGCACCGGAGTCGCGGTGACCGGCGGCTTGCGCTCCGGCCGGTAGACGCGCTCCGCACGGCCCGCCTCCCAGTCGGCGAGGAAGCGCGGCAGGGACTCCTCGACCTCGTCGATCACGTAGTAGTCGGCGCCGGCGATCTCCTCGACGAAGGAGGTCGGGTGCGGCCCGCCCACCGCGACCGGCTTGCCGCGGGCCTTGCAATGGGCGATCACCTCCTGCAGGGAGCGCCGCTGGACGATCATCGTCGAGGTGAGCACGAGATCGGCCCAGTCGATGTCCTCGTCGGTGAGCGCCCTGACGTTCAGGTCGACCAGGCGCAGCCGGTAGTGGGCCGGGAACATCGCCGCCACGGTGAGCAGCCCCAGCGGCGGCATCGCCGACCGCTTGCCCATCAGCTCGATCGCGTACTGGAAGCCCCAGTAGGAGGGCGGAAAGCGAGGGTAGACCAGCAGAGCGTTGCGGACCGGCGGTTCATGCGGGAGCATCCAGGGCCATCCTTTCCCGGGCGTGTCTCCGCCTGTACCCGCCGATCCTACCACCAGGTCGGCGGCGCGAGGCAACCGCCGGCAGGGCAGGCCGGGCGGGCCGGGCAGGCCGCGCCGGCGCTCGACCCTTGCCGCTGCCGTCTCCAGGGCACGGTCAGGGCAGCCAGCGCAGGCGCGAGCGGGCGGCGGGATCGAGGATCGCCAGCTCGGGCGCTCCGCGCAGCAGGCCGCCGGCGGAGAGCGCCGCCGCCGACCGCTGTGTCGCCGGCGCGAAGCGCGTCGCGAGCGCCTGGTCGTCCTCGAGGATGCCGAGCCACACCAGGAAGGGGCCGTCGGTGCGGAAGGGCAGCCTGGGGAAGCTGTTGGGGATGTCGAGCGTCACCAGGACGCCGGCCTCGCGCGCGCCGGCGGCGCGATAGGCGGCGAACGCCTCCTCGGCCTGCCGGGCGAAGGCGTCCACCTCGTCCGCCTCGACGGCGAAGATCTGCGCCACCACCACGCCGCGGGCGCCGCCGGCCTCCCGGACGGGATCGGCCGCCGGCAGCACGGCGACGCCCCGCTCGGGACTCAGCGGACGCAGCAGCAGCACGTCCGTGTGATCGACGATCATGTCGTTCATCGTCGCGGCGTGCTCCTTCCACAGCGGCCCGTAATAGAAAGCCGAGCAGACGACGGCGCGCGCGTCGTCGTCCTTGAAGCCGCGCAGCATGGTGAACCCCGCCGGCCGGCCGCGCTCGAGGAAGTGGCCGAAGAACAGGGCCCCCAGCTGCTCGTGCGCCTCGAGGAACCAGCTCTCGAAGCAGCGCGCGAAGCGCTCCCGCTCGCCGTCCTTGATGGTGTAGCGGCGAAGCTCGACCACCCCGAAGTCCCGGAGGTGCGCGACGTTCGCCGCTGGTGTCTCGATGACGTGCATGGGTCAGGCCTCCTTGCGTGGCGGGCGCCTGGCCGGCGCCCGCAGGACACGCTACGACGCCAATAGGGCGTAATCGACCCTAATTCCGCAGTAGACTCGGGACCCATGGCGCGTCCCACGACCCGCGTGCTCGCGGTGCTCGAGCTGTTGCAGACGCACGGCACGATGAGCGGCGCCGAGCTGGCGGCGAGGCTCGGCGTCGATCGCCGCACCGTCCGCCGCTACATCGCCGCGCTCGAGGAGCTCGGCATCCCCATCACCGCCGAGCGCGGCAGGGCGGGCGGCTACATGCTGGTCGCGGGCTTCAAGCTGCCGCCGATGATGTTCACCGACGACGAGGCGCTGGCCCTCTCGGTGGGCCTGCTGGCGGCGCGCGGGCTCGGGCTCGCGGAAGCGGCCCCGGCGGTGGCGAGCGCGCAGGCCAAGCTCGAGCGCGTGATGCCGGACGGGCTGCGCCGCCGCGTGCGGGCCGTGGACGAGACGGTGACGCTGGACCTCTCGCTTCCCACCCCGCCCGGCGACAACGCCGCCCTGGTCGCGCTCAGCGCCGCAGCCCAGACCGGCACGCGCGTCCACCTGCGCTACCTCACGCGGCAGCGCGAGCCGACCGAGCGCGACGTCGATCCCTACGGCCTCGCCTACCGGGGCGGGTGCTGGTACGTGGTCGGCATGTGCCACCTGCGCGGCGGCCTGCGCTCCTTCCGCTTGGACCGCGTGCAGTCGGTGCGGCCGCTCGCGGCAGCCTTCATCCGGCCGCCGGGCTTCGACGCCCTCCGCCACCTCACCCAGGCGCTCGCCACCCTCCCCCGCACCTTCGCGGTCGAGGTGCTCCTCGCCACCGACCTCGAGACCGCGCGGCGAGAGGTGTTTCCCGCCGCCGGCGTCCTCGATTCGACGCCCGACGGCGTCCTGCTACGCAGCCAGGCCGACGACCTGGCCTGGTTCGCCCGCGAGCTGGCGCGGCTCCCCTTCCCCGTCGAGATCCGCCAGCCGCCAGCCCTGCGCGACGCCCTCGCCGCGCACGCCAAGCGCTTGCTGCGGTCGGCGTGGACGGCACGGCGCGCGGCTTTGCATTGTCAACTGCTATAATTTGATGAGAACCGCTTGCAGACCGGACCGCCACCGGGGTTTCAACCTCTCGTGTCAAGGAGACTGCCGATGCGTGCCGCTCGCGCCACCGTGGCCTGGATGTTCGGTGTCGCCTGCCTTGCCGCCGTGCCGGGCCGGGCACTGACGCCCTATCTGGTCAAGGAGATCTCGAACCCGCAGCCGGCCGGCTCCTCGCCGCAAGACTTCGTTGCCCTCGGAGCCGTCGGGCTGTTCGCCGCCGACGACGGCGTCAGCGGCCGGGTGCTCTGGCGCAGCGACGGGACGAACGCCGGAACCTATCCGCTGGTGGCCGGCTGCGACGGCTGCGCGATGAACCCGTCCTTCTTTGCGCGGACCGATACCTCCTACTTCTTCAGCGCCTACCGGCAGGGGGAGGTCACCGGCGATCTGTGGGTCACGAACGGTACGCAGGGGACCACGTTCCGGCTGACGGAGCTTGGGAACGGCTCTTACCTGGGGTACCAGCGGCGTTGGGTCCCCGAGCATGGTCTGCTGTACTTCGACGCCGACGACGGCGTTCATGGCCTCGAGCTCTGGCGCAGCGACGGCACAGCGGCCGGCACCTTCATGGTCGAAGACCTCGCGCCCGGCCATAACGCCTCCAGTCCCAGAGATTTGACCGACTTCGGCGGCGAGCTCTTCTTCTCCGCCGACGACAGCACCGGCCGCGCACTTTGGAAGAGCGACGGCACTGCCCGCGGAACCCGCGAGATCATCAACACCTGGCCGGGCAACCCAGGCGGCGGCGATGCGGCTTTCTTGAGCGTCGTGGCCGGCCGCCTGGTGTTCGTCGCCGGGACGGCGCAGCGCGGGTATGAGCTCTGGCGCAGCGACGGCACGCGGCGCGGCTCCGTGCCTCTGCGCGAGCTGGTCCCCGGCCCTGGCTCGCCCACGTTCTATGTCTTCACCTCGCTCGCTCAGCATCTTCTGTTCGTGGCCGACGATGGGCACGGCGAGAACCTCTGGGTGACGGATGGCACCGACCGGGGAACGCGCCGCTTGACCAGTTTCCCTCCCCTCACTGACTCCGGAGGGTTCCCTTATTTCCAGTACTCGGTCGTCCAGAGCCCGGTCCTTGGCGGCCGGATCCTCTTCACCGCGGACGACGGCGTGCATGGTTTGGAGCCATGGATTACCGATGGCACCGCCACCGGGACGCACATGGTCGGCGACCTGTGCCCGGGAACCTGCTCGAGCTTCGCCTGGCCGCTGCTGGCAGCGAACGGCCGATTCTTCTTGAGCGCCTCCGACGACGTCCATGGCCAGGAGCTATGGAGCACCGACGGCACTCGCGGCGGCACCGCGATCGTCAAGGACATCTGCCCTGGCAGTTGCAGCTCGAACCCCGGCTTCGTGGCGGACCTTGGCGGCCGCATCCTGCTCGTGGCCAACGACGGTCAGACCGGACCGCAGATCTGGCACACTGACGGCACGCCGGGCGGCACCGTCCGGATCTCGGGGTTCACGCCGCCAGTCTACTCGCCTGGAACCGGTGCCCTCTTCACCACCGCAGCTCTGCCCGGCCAGCTGTTGTTCGCCGCCTCGGATCCTGCGCACGGCCTGGAGCTCTGGCGCAGCGACGGCACCCGGCGTGGCACCTTCTTGGTCAAGGACATCGCGACTGCCAATTTCGGCGGCTCCTACCCCGGCGATCTGATGGCCGCCGGGAACGCGCTCTACTTCTTCGCCGATGACCCGGCGCACGGCCGCGAGCTGTGGCGGACCGACGGCACAGCCGGCGGCACCCACCTGGCCAACGACTTCGTGCCTGGGCCGAATTCACCCGCCGACGACAACTCGGGGCCGGTGGGGCCGGCCTCCGCCTCGGCGGCGGTGGGAGACACCCTGTTCTTCGCGCTCTCGGTGGTACAGAACGATCCCGCCGTGTGGAGGAGCGACGGCACACCGGAAGGCACCCTGCGGCTGACCACGGGCAGCGTCCTGGCGCCCTACTCCGAAATTGGAGCGCTGGGCAACCTCGTTCTCTTCGACGCCGACGACGGGATCCACGGACCCGCGCTGTGGAAGAGCGACGGCACCGTCGCGGGCACGCAGCCGGTGGACCCGGTCGCCTGGACCGGCGGAGGGGCGCAGAAGCTGACCCTCTTCCAAGGCAAGCTCTTCTACTTCATCGAGGTCGCCGGCAATCAGCAGCTGTGGCGCACCGACGGCACGGCGGCCGGCACGTCCCACGTGGCGGACCTCAATACGAATTTCAATGACGACGACCCTCCCATGATCGCGGAGCTCAACGACAGGCTGTACTTCTTCGCGGCCAGCCCGGCCTATGGACCCTTCGGGCTCCGCCTCTGGTCCACCGACGGCACAGAGACGGGAACGTCGCAGGCGGCCTCATTCGGCCTGGCGCCAGGCGAGGGCTTTTTCCCCGCCAGCATCGCGGTCGCGGGCGGCTATCTCTACATCACAGGCGGCACGATCGGACAAGGCGCTGCTTCCGGACTCTGGATCAGTGACGGCACAGACCGTGGCACCAGGTTGATGGCGCCCGGAATCGGGATCTCCAAGAATGGCGTCTACGCACCGCCGGATTACTTGGATTACAAGGGGCGTCTGCTCTTCGAGGGGCCGGGCGGCGATCCGGTGACCGGAGGCGCGCTTTGGATCAGCGACGGGACCGCCGCCGGGACCATGCAGCTGCTCGACGCCGGCGGCCAGAAGGTCACAGGTGTGCAGTCCCTGCGAGCGTTCTCTGGCTTGGCAGTGTTCTCGGCGCTTGCCGGCCAGAGAATCACCCTCTGGCAGACCGACGGCACTCCCTCCGGCACGAAGCCGCTGCTGCCGCTCGGGGGCATTGCACAGGGGTATGGCCGAGAGGTGGTCGTGGCCGGCTCGCGTCTCTATTTCCGCGCCTACGACCCGGCCGTGGGCGATCAGCTCTGGGCGTTGCGCCCGAACTGACCGCGAGGACCAGGACGCCGCCGCCGGCCACGCTCGGGCGCGGCGGCAGCTCAGGCCACGACCCGCAGGGCTCCCGGCATCACCTCGGCGACGAACGGCAGTCCGGCGGCGTGGGTGGCGACCGGCTCGCCGCCGCCGTAGAGGGTCATCTGGCGGTCGAGGGTGATCTCGGCGCGGCGGGTGCGGACGATCTGGATCTCGGGGTGGGTGACGTGGGTGCCGCGGTAGACCTTCGGGAAGACGGCGAGCAGGCGGAGCCGTGAGAGCTCGCGGACGATCACCAGGTCGAGCCAGCCGTCGTCGGGGAGGGCCGCGGGCGCGATGCGCATGCCGCCGCCGAAGCGGGGGAGGTTGGCGACCACCGCGAACATCGCCCGGCCCTCGAAGGTGCCGCCGTCATGGACGACGCGCATCGCCGGCGGCTTGAAGGTGGCAAGCGTGTGCAGCACCGCGTAGGCGTAGACCAGCGGCCCGCGGAGCCGCTTCACCTCCTCGTTGGCGAAGCGGGTCACCTCCGAGTCGAAGCCCACGCCGGCGTAGCCGATGCAGACGGTCTCCTCGACCCGCACCAGGTCGAGCCGGCGCACCTCGCCGGTGAGCGCCCGGTTGGCCGCCGCGTCGAAGTCCGCCGGGATGCCGAGCGTGCCCGCGAGGTCGTTGCCGGTGCCGAGCGGCACCACTCCCAGCGCGCAACCGCTCCCCGCCAGGCCCTGCGCCGCCTGGTGCATCGTGCCGTCGCCTCCGGCCACCACCAGCCGCGCCACCCCGTCCGCGGCCGCCCGCCGCGCCTGCACCCCGATGTCCGCACCGCTCTTGCTCACCACCAATCCGGCCCCCGCCGACGAGGCCAGCACCCGCAGCCGGTCGAGGCGAGCGGCCGCTCCCCAGCGCCCCGCCGCCGGGTTGAGCAGAAAACGAACCGGTCCCGCCGCCGCGTCCGAAGCTCCCGCGTCCAGGGGTTCCTCCTTGGTCCAAGAAAGACAATCAGAACCTACCACAGCCCCGTCGAGCGCCGTTTGGCCCGGCCGGGAGGCAAGACCCCTCCCGGAGGCGAGCTATGATCCCAACCGCCATGCCCCACCCGCACGTCCAGATCCTGGTCTGCCTCAACGAGCGCCCGCCTGACGCCCCGAAGCCCTGCTGCTCGCTCCGCGGCTCCCTCGCCGTCTATCACCGCTTCAAGGACCGCGTCCGCGAGCTCGGCATGCGCGACCGGGTAATGGTCACCCGCACCGGCTGCCTGAAGCATTGCAGCCGCGGCATCACCGTCGCCGTCTGGCCCTACAACCTCTGGTACAGCGGCGTCACCGTCGCCGACGTCGACGAGATCCTGACCACCACCGTCGCCGGCGACGGCCGCGAGGTCGAGCGCCTCCGCATGCCCGACATCCCGTGGGAGTGAGCGGCAGCCCACGTTTTTCCGTCTAGACAAGGTGTAGAAGCCGGGCGTAGACTGATCGATGGATTGATCGATTGACTATTGGAACCGGCTCATGGAACGCGTAGTGACGGCAACCGAAGCCAGGGTCAGGTTTGGAGAGTTGATGCGGCGCGTCGCCGAGAGCGGCGGCGCTGTCATCGTCGAAAAGGATGGCAAGCCGCAGGTCGCGATCCTTTCCGTCGCCGAGTACTCTCGCCTGAAATCGGGGGCGAAGGGGCGGACCGAGTGGGAAGGCTTGCTCGATCGAGCCCATCAGGTCATCAGGGCCGAGCTCGGCCAGCGCAAGCTGCCCGACGCTGCAAGGGTGCTCCAGGAGATGCGAGAGGAACGCGATGCCGAGCTCCCCGGCCCCCGTCGTCTGCGTTGACGCTTCGCTGATCGTCCGGCTCGTCACCGACGCCGAGAACCGGCAGCTGCGCTCGCTCTGGCGTCAATGGCAAGACGAAGGACGTGAAGCCGCGGCGCCGGCGCTCGTCTTCTTCGAGGTCGCGAACGCCTTGTACCGACTTGCAAGACACCGCCTCTTCAGTCTCGCCGCGGCGAGCGCCGCATTGCAGGCAGCGCTGGCGCTGCCTCTGCAACTGTATGTGGATCCGACGCTGCACCATCAAGCCATGCGGCTGGCCAAGCAATTCGATCTGCCGGCGTGCTACGACGCGCATTACCTGGCGCTCGCCGAGCGGCTTGGCGCGGAGCTCTGGACCTGCGACGACAAGCTGGCACGAGCGGTCGCCCCACGAGCGCCCTGGGTGCACGTGGCGGGCGGCGGTCAGTGACTGCACATGGGGAGCGCCTCTGCATCCCCGACATCCCCCTGGAAGTAGACCGCTAAACTAAGGCGGCCGGCCGGTGGGCGTGGCGGCACCCGGTTCCGTATAAGTCTCGAGCAGCACAGAGAGTCCGCCGGCGCCGCCAGCCGGGCGGCAGGGGCGCGACGCCAGCGCGGCAGCCCCTACTGGCTGCCCCCACCGAGAGGGAGATCGAGGTGCGAGATCCCAGGCATCCGATCGTCGCGGTGACAGCCATCCTCCTGCTGGCAGCGCCAGGCCCGGCGGTACCGCGGCTGGCAGCCCGGCAGCAGGCGGAGCCCGTGTGGATCTCGATCGGCCCGGATGGAGGCGCCGTGACCGCCCTGGCGGAGGCGCCGGGCAAGCCGCAGATCCTCTATGCCGTGGTCGCGCAGGGCGGGATCTGGCGTAGCGAGAGCGGTGGCCGGCAGTGGGCCCTGGCGGGCCGCGGCCTGGCCGCGTACCCGATCACGGCCCTGGTCGTCGACTCGAGGGACGACGAGGTCCTCTATGCGGCGGCCCGGGGGATGGGAGTCTTGAAGAGCGTGGACGGCGGCAGCTCCTGGGCCGCCGCCAACCAGGGGCTCGCCTCGGGTGCTGGCTTCCAGGCACTCGCCGCCGATCCCTACCATCCGGGGCGGTTGTACGCGGGCACCGGCGACGGGGTCTACGAGAGCCTCGACGGCGCCGCAACCTGGCATCCCGCCAACGCCGGCCTGGCCGGCGATCAGGTCTATGACTTCGCCTTCACGCGGGCAGCGGTCTTCGCCGGCTTCGACCGCGGCGTGGCCAGGAGCGTGAACGGCGGTGTCTCCTGGCAGCGTGCCAGGCTTGGCCTTGGCGACGCAGCCCACGCCCTGGCCGTCGATCCGTCCCGGCCGGCAGTCCTCTATGGAGCCTCCACCGGCGCGGTGTGGAAGAGTGCCGACGGCGGCGGCACCTGGTCGAGAGCCATCTCCTTCGCCGACCCCGTCACCCTGCTCGCGACCGATGCCGGCGGCGCCGTCTACGTCGCGACGCCGGCGACCCTGTTCCGCAGCACCGACGGGGCGGCCAGCTTCCGCGCCTTGCCGCCGGCGCCGTTCGTGCCTGTTCCCGGCACCCGGCTGGCCGCCACGTCGGCGCCCGGGACGCTCCTCGCGGCGACCTCTGCCGGCCTGTTCCGCACCCTGAACGGCGGCATCTCCTGGCAGCCCTTGGACCGCGGCCTGCGCGGGCTTGCCGTCGTCTCCCTGGCCGTCGATCCGCGCGATGCGTCGGCGGTCTATGCCGGCGTCACGACGGGATTGCTGGCGGGCCGCCATCGCGACGCCGCCTGGAGTCCCCGCTTCGCCGGCCTGGGACTGATCCAGCCCGTCGAGGCCCCATTCCTCCTGGCCATCGATCCCGCGGGCTCCGGGACGATCTATCGCAGCCTTCTCTTCAGCCTCTCCCGCAGCTTCGACGACGGCCGCAGGTGGCACGATCTCCGCCTTCCGAACAGCTGCCTGGTGGTATCGGCGCTTGCCCTGGACCCCTCCTCCCCGCGCACCGTCTACGTGGGAGGCGACAACGGCGACGTCGGGTGCCAGGAACGGGATCTTGCCTTCAAGAGCACCGACGGCGGCATCACCTGGACGGCCCTCGGCATCGACGCCGTGAACGGCCTCTACGTGGATCCCAGCTCACCCGAGACGGTGTACGCGCTGGCCGATCGACTGATGGAGAGCGCGGACGGCGGGATGACCTGGTCGAGCGCGGGCGCCGGACTGCCGCAGGTCATCGATTCCCTCGCCATCGACCCGCAGTCGTCCAGTACGCTCTATGCGGCCACCCGCACCGGGTTGTTCAAGAGCACCGACGGCGGCGGCAGCTGGCTCCCGGCCGGCGCCGGCCTGCCTCCCGGCGCCGTCAGCACGGTGGCCGTCTCACCTCGCGAACGGGGGACCGTGTACGCCGGCATCCGGGGGGTGGGCGTCTTCCGCAGCACGGACGGCGCGGCGAGCTGGAGCGCCCTGAACGCCGGCCTGCCTCGGCGGAACTTCACCGGCCTCGTCGTGATCGCGCCGTCGGACCCCTCGATCCTCTACGCCGCCACAGCCGGCAACTCGATCTACGAGCTGCAGCTCCGTTAGGTCTGGTTGAAGCCGCCGAGCTGTTTTTCAGGAGGCGAGGACCGGCAGCAGCGCGTTGCCTGCCGATGTCGCCGGCGTAGCCGGCGGCGCCGCCGCCGCCCCTTCCGCCGCTCCCGTCCCTCCCGGCCCCGGCGAGACCAGGTCGCGGTTGGCGGGGGTGATGGCGTGGCGGTACTGGCGGGCGAGGGGGGCGGTGTCCTCGCGGGTGACGAAGCGCTCGTAGAGATTGGTGCGCTGGCGCGGCCGGTAGCCGGCGGCGACGATCAGGTGCTCCATCTCGTCCTGGCTCATGCGGTAGGAGGTGCCGGCCGAGGCCACGACGTTCTCCTCGATCATCGTCGAACCCATGTCGTCGGCGCCGAAAGCCAGCGCCACCTGGCCGATCTTCTTGCCCTGCGTCACCCAGCTGGTCTGGAAGTGCGCGACGTTGTCGATGAACAGCCGCGACACCGCCAGCGTCCGCAGGTACTCGTCGGCGAAGGTCTCGGGCACGTCCGGCATCTCGGTGTGCTCGTGCTGAAAAGTCCACGAGATGAAGGCGGTGAAGCCGCCGGTCTCGTCCTGCAGGTCGCGGATGCGCTGGAAGTGCTCGACCCGCGCCGCCACGTCCTCGCCCATGCCGTACATCATCGTCGCCGAGGTGCGCAGGCCGTTGCGGTGCGCCTGGCGCATGATGTCGATCCACTCCTCGGCCGAGCACTTCGGGTAGGCCAGCACGCGCCGGCGCGTCTCGTCGGAGAGGATCTCGGCGCCGCCGCCCGGGATCGACATCAACCCCGCCGCCTTCAGGCGGGCGATGACGTCGTAGAAGCTCATCCGCTCCTTGCGGGCGATGAACTTGATCTCGGGCGGCGAGAAGGCGTGGATGTGCAGCGCCGGGTACCGCTCCCGCAGGAAGCGCAGCAGGTCCTCGTAGTACGTGATCGGCAGGTCGGGATGCACCCCGCCCTGCATCAGGATGCCGGTGCCGTTGAGCGCCAGCGTCTCCTCGACCTTGGCGCCGATCTCCTCGAACGGCAGCAGGTACCCCTCGGCGTCGCCGGGCACCCGGTAGAAGGCGCAGAACCGGCACTTGTAGACGCAGACGTTGGTGTAGTTGATGTTGCGGTCGACGTTGTAGGTGGCGACCTCGGGATCGTTCCAGCGGTTCCGCACCGCGTGCGCCGCCATCCCCAGGTCCAGCAGATCCACCTCTCCGCCATCGCGGCCGTCGCCGCCGCCGCTGCCCGCCGCGGGCTCGGCGAGCAGCCGCAGGGCGTCGCCCGCCGAGATCCGGCGGCCGGCCACCGCGTCGTCCAGGATTCGCGCCGCCGGGCGGGTGGAGGGTGCGAGGTCCATGCCCCGGATCTTAGCCCATGGCGCCCGGGGCTGGCGAGAGCCCCTCCGCGGCCGCCGCGCCGGCGGGGCCGCCAGGGAAAGCGTCGGCGGCCAGCGCCACGTCGTCCGCCGGCCGCACGAGCGGCGCCGTCAGGCGGTCGAGCGGATGGACGCGGCCGCGCGCCTCCCCGCCGGCCTCGCCCGCGGCCCCCCCGCTCCCCCACCAGAGGTCGCACACCAGCCGTGTGCGGGCCGCCGAGTCCCCGGTGTACTGCCGCGGATCGAGCACCACCCGCTGCAGGTCCGGCGGCAGGCGGTCGACGATCTCGCCGCCCTCGGCGGTGTGCAGGTAGTCCAGCAGCCCCATCTCGCGGTCGCGGCACAGCTCCGCCAGCCGCTTGGAGATCTCGTAGGCGTCCCGCTCGCCGGCCAGCGCGAGCGCGATGTAGAGCGGCTCCGCCACCGTCCACTGCCGGCCGGCCTCGAAGTTGCGCTCGAGCGCCGGCAGGCTGACGACCGTGCCGCGGACGGCCTTGCTGGTGCGGCGGACCGCGTAGTCGAAGAGCGCCACCAGCTCGTTCAGGAAGCGGCTGCTGGCGCTGTTGGTGAGGTCGCGCTGGTGCTCGCTGACCTGGTCCATGTAGACCGTCGTCATGCGCGGCATCGCCGCCTTCCACAGGCTCTTGACGTTCTCGAAGTTCTTCGGGTTGACCTTGTGCGGCATCGTCGACGAGCCGACGCGCCGGGTCGGCTCGCCGATCTCCTCGATCTCGCTGCGCATCAGGTTGCGGTAGTCGTCGGCGAGGTTGGCCAGCACCGAGAAAGTGGACACCAGGGCATGCGCGAAGTCGGCGACGAACTCGGGCTGCACCACCTGCGTCGACACCGCCCCCGCCGCCGGCCGCAGCCCCAGCCGGGCGAGCACGCGCAGCTCGAAGGCGGCGGGATCGTCGGGCCAGCGCAGCGCGAAGGAGTTGTGCGCCCCGACCGCGCCGGAGATCATGCCGCGCAGCTCCACCGCCGCCTGGCCGATGCGCTCCATGCGCTGCCCGAGCCGGTCCACGTAGTTGGCCAGCCAGTAGCCCAGGGTCAGCGGCACCGCGTGCCGCCCGTGCGTCCTGCCGATCTGCAGCGTCTCGGCGTGCTGGCGGGCGGCGCCCACCAGCACCGCCATCAGCTCGTGCAGGTCCGGCAGCAGCACCTCCCGCGTGACGTCGCGCAGCGCCAGCGCCCGCGCGGTGTCCATGACGTCGTTGGAGGTGACGAAGAGATGCACGTAACCCTGCGATGAAGCATCCAGCCGCCTGCCGATGCAGTTCACCAGCGCCCGGATGTTGTGATGGATCCGCTGCTCCTCCGCATAGACCTCGGCCGGGGTGATCGGATCCTCGCGCAGCACCGCCGCCAGCGCCCGCGACGTTCCCCCGGGGGCGACGCCGCTCGCCTCGAGCTCGGCCAGCAGCGCCTGCTCCACTCGCAGCTGATAGAGGATCGTCGCAGCCTCCGACAGGTAGGGATGCAGGGCCGCGAAGAAGTCCTCCTCGGGGCCGTAATACCGCGCATCCAGCGGCGAGATGAAATCGTAAGGGCTGAGCTCGCGTGTCGGCATGGCTCGCTGTTCCTTGCTCCGAATTGGCCCGCTCGCGCGGCCTGGCGCCTAGTCCCAGAATTCCAGCGGCTTCGGCTCCAGGATGAGCCCGTGCGCGTGGGCGCGGCGGTAGAACTCCTCGAGGCCGGCGATCTCCTCCTGGCGGAGGAAGTAATGCAGGCTGTCGGTCAGGTACGACCGCACCTCCGCGGTGTCCAGCCCGAGCTCGGCGGCCGCCTCGCGCACCAACGTGTCGAGCGACGACAGCCCGTAGCGCAGGCTGCTCTTGAAATAGAAAGACAGGTCCGGCAGCTCCACCTCCGGACGCACCGCCCACACCGCGAACGTGAACGGCAGCCCGGTCAGGGCGTGCCACTCCGCGGCCAGGTCGTGCACCATGTAGCGGTCACGGTCCACCCGCAGCGCGGGATCGCCGATCAGCAGCGCGGCGTCGGCCTCGGAGAGCATGCGCTCGGGGTCCGCGCGCTCGTGGCTGTACTCGGGATCGACGTGGAAGCGCTCGCGCATCAGGATGCGCAGCAGCGCCGCCGAGGTCCGGCTGTTCTGGTCGAGCGCCACCTTGCGGATCTCCGCCGGCGGGCAGCGCGACACCATCAGCACGCTGCGTACCTCGTGGTGCGCCGCGACGCAGAGGTCCGGCAGCACCTTGAGCCCCGGGATGCGCTGCACCTCGATCGAGGGGATCAGGCCGATGTCGAGATTGCCCTGGCCGAGCAGCCTGGCGACCAGCGCCGGCGGGTGATAGCTCGGCACGAAGAGGTCCGCGTGGTGCCCCTTGAGGAAGCCCCAGGCCAGCGGTTTGCTGTTGAGGAAGTTGACGATGCCGACGCGCAGCTTGGGCAAGGTCTCCCCTACTTGGACATCGCGTTCAGGAACTCCTGGTTGGTCTTGGTCTTCGACAGCTTGTCGTGCAGCAGCTCCATGCTCTCGACCGTCGACAGCGGGTTCAGCACCTTGCGCAGCACCCAGACGCGGTGCAGCTCGCCCTCGGGCATCAGCAGCTCTTCCTTGCGGGTGCCGGACTTGTTGATGTCGATCGCCGGGAAGACGCGCTTGTCGACCAGCTTGCGGTCGAGATGGATCTCGGAGTTGCCGGTGCCCTTGAACTCCTCGAAGATGACGTCGTCCATGCGGCTGCCGGTGTCGACGAGCGCGGTGGCGACGATGGTCAGCGACCCGCCCTCCTCGATGTTGCGCGCCGCGCCGAAGAAGCGCTTCGGCCGGTGCAGGGCGTTGGCGTCGATGCCGCCGGAGAGGACCTTGCCGGAGGGCGGCTGCACGGTGTTGTAGGCGCGCGCCAGGCGGGTGATCGAGTCGAGCAGGATCACCACGTCCTTCTTGTGCTCCACCAGCCGCTTGGCCTTCTCGATCACCATCTCCGCCACCTGCACGTGGCGCGTCGCCGGCTCGTCGAAGGTCGAGGACACCACCTCGCCCTGCACCGAGCGCTGCATGTCGGTGACCTCCTCGGGCCGCTCGTCGATCAGCAGCACGATGAGGATCACCTCCGGGTGGTTCTTCTCGAGCGAATGGGCGATCGACTGCAGCAGCATCGTCTTGCCGGTGCGCGGCGGCGCCACGATCAGCGCCCGCTGCCCCTTGCCCATCGGCGTCGCCAGGTCCATCACCCGCGACGACATGTCGCCTGGCACCTCGAGCTTGATGCGCTCGTCGGGGTAGAGCGGCGTCAGGTTGTCGAAGAAGATCTTGTTGCGGGCGACCTCGGGATGCTCGAAGTTGACCGCCTCGACCTTGATCAGGGCGAAGTAGCGCTCGCCTTCCTTCGGCTGCCGCACCTGCCCGGAGATGGTGTCGCCGGTGCGCAGGTCGAAGCGCCGGATCTGGCTCGGGCTGACGTAGATGTCGTCGGGCCCGGGCAGGTAGTTGTACTCGGGGGCGCGCAGGAAGCCGAAGCCGTCGGGCAGGCACTCGAGCACTCCCTCCGCGAAGATCAAGCCGCTCTTCTCGGTCTGCGCCTGCAGGATCTTGAAGATCAGCTCCTGCTTGCGCATACCGGTCGCGCCCTCGACCCCCATGTCCTTGCCGATCTGGGTGAGCTGGGAGATGCTCATCTCCTTGAGCGCCCGGATGTCGAGCGCCTCCACCGTGCTCCCCTTCTCCGCTGGGTTCTGCGTTGTCTTGGCCATGTTGTTCCTCTTGGGTCCTTTCTAACTACTTGGCACTCGCTTCGAGATGCACGTCGATGACGTTCCACAGCTCCTTCATTCCCTCTCCCGAGTGCGCGGAGACGGGGATCAGGGGGGCCTCCGCGTCCAGGCTCAGGCTGGCGGCGATGGCGCGGAGGGCGGCCGGGCGGCGGCCGCGGGAGACCTTGTCGATCTTGGTCGCCGCGACCGCGATCTTGGCGTCAAGGCTCGACAGGTACTCGTACGCTTGCCGATCGAGCGGGGTTGCTCCGACCTGGGAGTCGACCAGCATCATCACCTGCGCTCGCGGCAGCGCCTGCCGTACATAGTTGTTCACCACCTCCGCCCACTCCCGCCGCTCCGCCCTGCCGGCGCGCGCCCAACCGTAGCCCGGCAGGTCGACGAACCAGCAGCGGCCGTTGACCAGGAAGAAGTTGACGGCCCGCGTCCGGCCCGGCGTCGAGCCCACCCTGGCGAGACCCTTGCGGCCCAGCATGCGGTTCAGCAGGCTCGACTTGCCGACGTTGGAGCGGCCGGCGAAAGCAACCTCCGGGCGCCCGTCGCGCGGGAAGTCTCCGCTCTCGCGAGCGGACCTGACGTAGTCCGCGGTCTCGACCTTCAAGGGCCCCTTACCGGGCGGGCGCGGCCCGCCGCCTCGAGCGCCGCCGCGCGCTACGGGCTCTCGCCCTGGTTTCCTGGCGCGCGGCACGCGGCGCGGGGGGTGGCGGCCCCGCCGACCTTTTCAAGCTGATTGACCGCGGGACCGCGCCGGCCGGGCAGGCAGGCGCGGGCCAAGCCCCACGGGTGTGTCAATGGGCCAGCGAATCCGGCCCCACGGGAGGCTCTGAGGGGGCCTCCTTGAATTTGTTCTTGGCGGTCTTGAGCAGCGGAGCGGTCTCGCCGTCCAGGGCCAGACGCAGCACCTCGTCCATGGACTCGACCAGGTGCACCTCCATCGCCTCGCGCACCTCCGCCGGGATCTCCTCGAGGTCCTTCTCGTTCTCCTTGGGAAGGATCACCTCGGTGATGCCGCCGCGGAAGGCGGCCAGAACCTTATCCTTGATCCCGCCCACCGGCAAGACCTTGCCGCGCAGGGTGATCTCGCCGGTCATCGCCACGTCCTTCCGCACCGCGATCTTGCTCAGCGCGGAGACCAGCGCGGTGGCCATGGTGATGCCGGCCGACGGGCCGTCCTTCGGGATCGCCCCCTCCGGCACATGGAGGTGGAGATCCATGCTCTCGTTGAAGTCGGGCTCGATGCCGAACAGCTCGCTGCGGCTGCGCAGGTAGGACACCGCCGCGCGCGCCGACTCCTGCATCACCTCGCCGAGCTTCCCGGTCAGGGTCAGCTTGCCCTTGCCCGGCATCAGCCCGACCTCGGTCTCGAGCAGCTCGCCGCCGACCTCGGTCCAGGCCAGGCCGGTGGCGACGCCGATCTCCGACAGCTGGTTCTTGCGGCGGGGGCGGAAGCGCTCCTTGCCCAGGAACTCCGAGATCATCTCCGGCTTGACGGCGACCGCCAGGCCGGAGCCCTCCTTGACCACGCGGCGGGCGATCTTGCGGCACACCGAGGCGATCTCGCGCTCCAGGCTGCGCACGCCGGCCTCGCGCGTGTAGCTCTCGATCAGCACCCGGATCGACTCCCCGTCGAAGCCGATCTTGTCCGCCGCGAGGCCATGGTTCTTGACCTGCCGCGGCACCAGGAACTGCTGCGCGATCGCCAGCTTCTCGTTGAGCGTGTAGCCCGAGAGGTGGATCACCTCCATGCGGTCCTTGAGCGCCGCCGGGATGGTGTGGGTGACGTTGGCCGTGGCGATGAACATCACCTTCGAGAGGTCGTAGTCGACGTCCAGGTAGTGGTCGAGGAACGAGTGGTTCTGCTCCGGGTCGAGCACCTCGAGCAGCGCCGCCGACGGGTCGCCGCGGAAGTCCATCGACATCTTGTCGACCTCGTCGAGCAGGAACACCGGGTTGACCGTGCCGGCCTTGCGCATCATCTGGACGATCTGGCCGGGGAAGGCGCCGATGTAGGTGCGGCGGTGGCCGCGGATCTCGGCCTCGTCGCGCACGCCGCCCAGCGACAGCCGCACGAACTTGCGTCCGGTGGCGCGGGCGATCGACTTGGCGAGCGACGACTTGCCGACCCCGGGCGGGCCGACGAAGCAGATGATCGAGCTCTTGGTCTGGCCGATCAGCTGCCGCACCGCCAGGAACTCCAGGATGCGGTCCTTGATCTTCTCGAGGCCGTAGTGGTCCTCGTTGAGCACTTTCTCGGCGTGGTCGAGGTCCTTGCGCTCCTTGCTCTTCTTGCGCCAGGGCACCGCCACCAGCCAGTCGATGTAGTTCCGCGACACGGTGGCCTCGGCCGACACCGGCGGCATCGCCTCGAGCCGCTTCAGCTCCTGCTCCGCCTTCTCCTTGACCTCCTTCGGCAGCCCGGCCTTCTCGATCTTCTCGCGCAGCTCGGTCAGCTCGTCGCCGCGGTCGTCCTTGCGGCCCAGCTCCTGGTGGATGGCCTTGATCTTCTCGTTGAGGTAGTACTCCTTCTGGGCCTTCTCCATCTGCTTCTTGACCTTGACGTTGATCCGCTTGTCGATGTTGATCTTCTCGATCTCGACGTCCAGCAGATCGTGCAGGCGCTGCAGCCGCTCGTAGGGATTGATCAGCTCGAGCAGCGACTGCTTGTCGCCGGTCGACACCATCAGGTGGGCGGAGAGGATGTCGGCGACGCGGTCCGGGTTGTCCAGCTTGAGCGTCGACATCAGCCCTTCGAAGGCGAGGTGATGCGACATCTTCGCGTACTGCTCGAAGGCCGACAGCACCTTGCTCATGTACACCCGCAGCTCCTCGCTCATCGGGTAGTTGACCTCGAAGGTCTCCACCTCGACGTTGAGCGCGCCGTCGGTGTCCACGACGTCGACGATCTTGCCGCGCTGCACTCCCTCGACCATCACCCGCACGTTGCCGTTCGGCAGCTTCAGGTTCTGGATGACGGTCGCCACGACGCCGAGATCGCAGATGTCGTCGCGCACCGGGTCGTCGATGCGCGGGTCCTTCTGCGCCGACAGGAAGATGCGCTTCTGGGCGGTGGCCAGGGACTGCTCGAGCGCCCGCACCGAACTCTCGCGGCCGACGATGAACGGCGCCATCATGTGCGGGAACACCACCATGTCCCGCAACGGCACCAGCGGCAGGGTTTCGCGTTTCTTCGAGACGAATGATAAAGCCATAGGTTGGTTGCTCTTCGCGGGCTCCGGGGCTCCTGGCGGCGGCTCCTGGCTGCTGCTGGCTGGTGCTTGGTGGCTCCTGGGGATGTGCGTGGTGGGCTCTGCAGCTGGCGCAGCGCGCCGGTTCCGATCCCGCGCGCGGCTTTCCGGCGCGCCAGCGGCCGCTCGCCGGGGTGCTAGCCAGCCTTCTTGTAGAGCATGATCGGCTGCATCCGGCTGGCCACGACCTCCTCGTTGATCAGGCATTGCTTGATGTCGCGCTGCGAGGGAATCGTGTACATCAGCTCGAGCATCAAGTCCTCGAGGATGATGCGCAGGCCGCGCGCGCCGACGTTGCGCTTGAGCGCCTCCTTGGAGATGGCGACCAGCGCCTCGTCGGTGAACTTCAGCTCGACGCCCTCGAACTCGAGGATCGTCTGGTACTGGCGGATCAGGCTGTTCTTCGGCTCGTGCAGGATGCGCACCAGCGCCGCCTCGTCGAGCTCCTCGAGCGTCGCGACCACCGGCAGCCGGCCGACGAACTCCGGGATCAGGCCGTACTTGATCAGGTCTTCCGGCAGCACGTGCTCGAGCAGCTGGGTGCTCTTCTTCTCGCGCTTGCTCTTGATCTCGGCGCCGAAGCCGAGCGACTTCTGGTTCATGCGGCGCTCGATCACCTCTTCCAGGCCGACGAAGGCGCCGCCGCAGATGAACAGGATGTTGGTGGTGTCGATCTGCAGGAACTCCTGGTGCGGGTGCTTGCGTCCGCCCTGCGGCGGCACGTTGCACTGCGTCCCCTCGAGGATCTTCAGCAGCGCCTGCTGCACGCCCTCGCCCGAGACGTCGCGGGTGATCGACGGGTTGTCGCTCTTGCGGCAGATCTTGTCGACCTCGTCGATGTAGACGATGCCGCGCTGGGTCTTCTCCTTGTCGTTGCCCGACGCCTGGTAGAGCTTGAGGATGATGTTCTCGACGTCCTCGCCGACGTAGCCCGCCTCGGTCAGGGTGGTGGCGTCGGCGATGGTGAACGGCACCGAGAGCAGCCGCGCCAGCGTCTGCGCCAGCAGCGTCTTGCCCGTGCCGGTGGGGCCGATGAGGAGGATGTTGGACTTCTGCAGCTCGACGTCGCCGTGGGCCTTCTCGGCGAAGTCGATGCGCTTGTAGTGGTTGTAGACCGCCACCGCGAGCTTCTTCTTCGCCTGCTCCTGGCCGATGACGTACTCGTCGAGGAGACCCTTGACCTCCTTCGGCTTCGGGAGGGTGGTGTCCTGCTGCTGCTCGAGCATCCGGTCTTCCGCGATGATGTCGAGGCAGATGTCGACGCACTCGTCGCAGATGAAGACCGTCGGGCCGGCGATGAGCTTCTTCACCTCCCGCTGGCTCTTGTTGCAGAAAGAGCACCTCAGGACTTCATCGCCGCTGTCTTTCTTCGGCATCTCTCCTCCGTTGCTCAGGGCCGTGGGACCAGGGATCACCTCATGCTAGGAGCGAACTTCAGGCCCTGTCAACTGTACGGCTGCCAACTGTCCTCCGGCTGAGACAACAGACGGCCGGGTCGCGGCTATTCCGCGGCGGCCCGGGCGGCAGGGCCGCCTGCTCATCGCGTCTTCCTCCCGTCGTCCTCCGATCGGCCGCCGGAGGGGTGTCCCGCGCCGGCCGGGGAGATCGGCCCGGCGGGAGCGGGACCGATGGCGCCGGTCGGCCCGACCGCGCCGATCGGCCCCGGCCCCGGACCGGTGCCGGACGGGCCGCGGCGGGACATCACGCGGTCGGCCAGGCCGTAGGCCAGGGCCTCCGGCGCCGCCAGGATGCGGTCGCGCTCGGTATCGCGATGGACTTCCTCCTTGGTCCTGCCGGTATGGTACGCCAGGATCTCGTCCATGCGGTCGCGCATCATCCACATGTCCTTGGCATGGATCTCGATGTCGGACTGCTGCCCCTGCAGCCCCGACAGCCAGGGCTGGTGGATGAGGATGCGGCTGTTCGGGAGCAGCGTCCGCTTGCCCTTCGTCCCGGCGGCCATCAGCACCGCCGCCATCGAGGCCGCCTGCCCGACGCAGTACGTCGAGACGTCGGGCTTGATGTACTGCATGGTGTCGTAGACCGCCAGCCCGGCGCTGATCGAGCCCCCGGGGGAGTTGATGTAGAGGGAGATGTCCTTCTCCGGGTTCTCGGCTTCGAGGAAGAGCATCTGGGCGATGATCAGGCTCGCCATGTCGTCGTCGATCGGCCGGCCCAGGAAGATGATGTTGTCCCGGAGCAGGCGCGAATAGATGTCGTACGCGCGCTCGCCCCGGCTCGTCTGCTCGACAACCATCGGGATCAGCATTCTCGGTCCATTCTCCTTCCGCGGTGCTGCCGCGGTCCTCGGTCCTGCTTCTATGCCGGTGCGGCGTCCTGCCCTATCTTGCGCCATTCTGCGCCAATTCGCTGCTTCTCGAACCGCGACCCGGCGCCGCGATACCCACCCGTCCCTCCGCTCCGGGCCTCCCTGCCGTCCTCAGTCCTGCCGAGCCCGACCCTCCTCGACCTTCGGCGAAACCATTCGCGGCTACCCCACCGGTCCTGCGGGCGTGGTAGGCGGATGCTCGGGGGCGGTATCCACCTCCGCCTCGGCGCTGCCCGCGGGGCCGGGATGCGACTCGCCCAGCAGGTGCCGCATCGTCTTGTCGCGCCGCATCTGCTCGCGCAGCGGCGCCAGCCGGCCGTTCTCGTCGAGCGCCTTGCGCAGCGCCGGCGTCGTGGTCTTCTGCGCTTGCGCCAGCGTCGCCAGGGCGCGCTCGAACTCCTCGTCGGTCACCACCACCGGCTCGGCCTCGGCGACGGCGTCGAGCAGCAGCCGGGCGTGCACGCGCCGCTCGGCGAGCGGCCGCATCTCCTCGCGGATCCGCTGCCAGTCGAGGCCCGCCTGCTCCGGCCGCACGCCGCGCCGTGCGAGGCTCTCGGCGTAGTCGGTGGCGAGGTGCTCGACCTCGCGCTGCACCACCCCCTGCGGCAGCTCCATCGGGTGGCGCTCCCGCAGCTGGTCGAGCACCGCCCGCTGCCGCTGCTCGGCGCGCTCCTCGATGCGGGCCTCGCGCAGGCGGCGGGAGACCAGCTCGCGCAGCTGGGTGAGCCCCCCCAATTCGGGGTTTACGCGCGCCGCGAGCTCGTCGTCGAGGGCGGGCAGCTCGCGCTCCTTGACGGCGATCACCTGTACCTTGAAACGCCGCGGCCCGCCGCCGGTTGCGGCGGCGTCCGGCGGAGCGCCGTCCGGAGCGGCCGGAGCGGCCGGCGACGGGGCGCCCTCGCGGGTGAACGGCGCCTCCTGCCCCGCGGCGAGTCCCGAGACCGCCAGCGAGAGCTCCTCCCAGACCCGCTCGTCGCCGACCTCGAACTCCACCGGCTGCACTTTGCCTTCTCTGGCCGGTGGCGCAGCGGCGGTGGCGGAGGTGGTCTCCGGGGTCTCCCTGATCTCCGGCTCGCTGTCCGTCCCTGTCCCCTGGGTGGTGACGGGGGTGCTCCGCGGGTCGGCGGTGCTCCCCGAGCCAGCCGCGGGGCTCAGCGGCAGCTCGGTGACCTGGGTGCTCACCAGGTCGCCGCGCGCCGCCGGCCGCTCGACCGGCACCCATTCGCCGAAACGCACGCGCAGGTCGTCGAGCGCCTTGTCGACGTCGAGCTCGCCCGGCTCGATCTCGGGGTCCGGCAGCTGGAAGTCGTGGATGTTGCCGAGCTCGACCTTGGGGCGGGTCTCGACCGTGGCGACGAAGGTCAATGGCCCGCCGGGCTCGATCTCGCCCACCTCGTCGACCTCCGGCGGCAGCAGCGGCTCGATCTCGCTCTCCGCCTGCGCCTGGCGCCAGTAGCGCGGCAGCAGGCGGTCGATCACCTCGCGCTCGATGTCCTTGGCGAAGCGCCGGCGCACCAGCTCGGACGGCACCTTGCCGCGGCGGAAGCCGGGGATCCGCACGCGCTGCCCGAACTCGCGGACGACGCGCTGGGTCTCGGCCTCCACCGCCGGCGCCGGCACCTCGACGGTGAGCTGCTTGCGCCAGGGGCCTACGTCCTGCATCGATAACACCACGCTCATTGCGCTTTCCAGAACCCCCGGATTGGTGCGAAAGGGGGGACTCGAACCCCCAACCCGGTCACCCGGGACTAGATCCTAAGTCTAGCGCGTATACCAGTTCCGCCACTTTCGCGATGAGATCCCTCTCGAAGATCGGCAGACCGACGGGAGGATGGGGTGAGGTCGAAGGGAGTGGTGAGCCGCCTAGGAATCGAACCTAGAACCCGCAGATTAAGAGTCTGCTGCTCTGCCAATTGAGCTAGCGGCCCTTGTCGCCAGGATCATACTCAAAGAAGCGGCCGGGTGACAAGAACTGCCCTCCCCTCCGCTTTGCCGGCCCCGTTACAACCTCCCGCTCCGCCGCCGCATTTCCAGGGCGGCGCGACGCCTGGCGGGGACGCGGATCCCTGCCGCCGGTGCCATTCCCTCCAGCCTGCCGACCTCGCCCGGGCGCTCCTTTCTCCCCCCCTGATCCTCAACCGCCTTGCACGAAGTGCACCACCTCCAGCCGGTCGCCGGCGGCCAGGCGGGTTGCCGGGAAGGCAGCGCGCGGCACCAGCTCGCCGTTGCGCTCCACCGCCACCGTGCGGGGGTCGCGGCCCAGGCCGGCCACCAGGTCGAGGACGGTCGCGTCCGCGGCGACCTCGTGCGGCTCGCCGTTGAGCAGGAGGACCAGCCGTTCCACCGGCGCCGGCCTAGTGTCCCGGTCGGTTAGTTCGCATGCTACTCGCTTGCCCTCCGCGTCCCTGGCTGCGTTGCGCCTCCTCGACATAAGTTCGACTATGCCTCGTCGGC